>Ga0209515_10000132_pt1 | contig 137126 bp, 128 predicted proteins | sample Subgroupgradi54m_FD_187454 | JGI IMG/M metagenome (GOLD analysis project Ga0209515, IMG submission 187454) | Subsurface groundwater microbial communities from S. Glens Falls, New York, USA - GMW60B uncontaminated upgradient, 5.4 m (SPAdes)... ... | reverse complement strand
TTATTTTTTTAGTAAAAAAGCACCTAAACGGTAAGGCAGGTCTATTTGCGGCTTTTTTCTTTACGTTTATTCCATTTGATATATATTACGGACGGACAACGCTTCCCGATCCATCTACCGTTACGGCATTTTTGGCAACTATATATTTCTTCGAAAGATGGATTGATAGAGACTCTTTGAATTTAGATTTCTTTATTTCTTTAGTTCTAGCTGCGGTTTCCATTCTTCTTAAACCTTTCTCTTTATTTTTCTTTCTGCCAATGGTTTACCTTGTCTATGAAAAGTATGGAAGGGATTTTTTGAAGAATAAATTGTTATGGATTTATGCAATTCTATCTTTGTTGCCATTTGCTCTTTGGAGGATTTGGATGCTTAGGTATCCAGGAGGGATACCTCAAAGCGGGTGGCTCATAAACGGAAGCAATATAATGCTTAAAGGCGCCTTTTTTCATTGGATCTTCGCAGAAAGACTTGGAAATTTAATTTTGGGATATTGGGGCGTGCCGCTTTTAATCCTGGGTCTTCTTCTTAAACTTCCGAAAAAAAACTACTTATTCTTCCTTTCATTCTTAGTATCTTCTCTATTGTATGTCTTTGTGATCGCAACAGGGAATGTTACGCATGATTATTACCAGATTCTTATTATGCCAAGCGTTGCAATTTATCTTTCACTTGGGGCATATTTTCTTTTGGAAAATAAAGCAGGTATCTACAAAGCTGTTTCCCTTTCTGTACTTTTTGTCTGCGTGGTTTTTATGCTTTCATTCGGTTGGTTTAACATCAGGGCAAATTATATAATCGATCATCCAGAACTTGTGAGAGGTGGAAAGATAATAGACAGTCTTATTCCTAAAAATGCCAAGATTGTTGTTCCAGATGCAATAGGAGACACTACTGCTTTATATTTTATGGATAGACAGGGATGGTCAAGTTTTGAAAAGCCTCTTCCGCAGCTTATTAAAATGGGGGCAGATTACATGGTAATATTTCAGCCTAAAAAGGGAGAGTTGGATTATTTTCAAAAAAATTACAAGATTACTTATTCATCTTCAGATTTTGTTCTTTTTGATCTTCATAAACTGCCATGAAAATACTGATGGTATCATCATATCTTCCTTTCCCTTTAACCTCTGGTGGTCATATAAGGTTATATAACATTCTCAAGATCTTATCCGACAATCATCAAATAACTCTGGTTTGTGAGAAAAGATCTTATCAGAGTGAAAAAGACGTTGCGGAAGTTGGAAAATTTTGTAAAGAAATAATTACCATAGATCGAAAAAAACAATGGACTTTAAAAAATATTCTTAGAACAGGTTTTTCGAAATACCCCTTTCTGGTAACGGGCCACACGCATTCTCAAATGAAAAGAGAAATAAAAAAATTATTAAAAAAAGAAAAATTTGATTTAATTCATGTTGAAACTTTTTATGTTATGCAAAATTTACCTAACGAAATATCAATTCCCTTAATTCTAATAGAGCATAATATTGAATACCTTGTTTATAAAAAATTTAGAGATGAAGCGCCGTTTTATATAAAACCACTTCTTGACATCGATATTTTAAAGCTAAAAAAGATAGAAGAAGGAAGTTGGAAAAAAGCAGATGTTGCTGTTGCAGTTTCTTTTGAAGATAAAAAGGTTATAAAAGAAGTGAATGATAAAGTTTTTATTGTCCCTAACGGAGTAGATATAGGAAAGTTCAAAATTCAAAATTCAGAGGCCAGAATTAAAAGAGGCGAAGAAAAAACTATACTTTTTATTGGAGACTTTGGTTGGCTGGAAAATAGGGATGCTGCAAGAATGATTTTAAAAAACATATGGCCGGAAATTAAATCGAAAACTAAAAATGGAAAATTCAAGATTAAATTATGGATAGTTGGAAGAAGAATTCCTGATTCAATAAAAAAACTTGGGACGGGCGGAATAGTTTTCGATGAATATGCTCCTTCGGATACTTCTAAAATTTATGAAAAAGCAGATCTATTGCTTGCCCCAATAAGAATAGGAGGAGGAACAAGCTTTAAAATACTTGAAGCAATGGCATCAGGCGTTTTAGTTGTAACGACCCGACTTGGTGTAATAGGAATAGGTGCTAAGGATAGAGAAGAGGTTATAATTGCAGAGAGTAAAGAAGAATTTTCGGACAGCATAATCGAGCTTCTCAAAGATAAAAATTTGTATGAGAAAATCACAAAAAACGCAAGAAGTCTTGTAGAGGAAAAATATAACTGGGAGAATATTACCAAAGAGCTTGAGAAAGTTTACCGATCCCTCGTCTAATTTATGATTGATTTATCTATTATTATTGTATCTTACAATACCTTGGACTTTTTAAAAGAATGTATAGAGTCGATTGAAAAAAACACTGAAAAATTTAATTACGAAATTATAGTTGTTGATAACATCTCTTCAGACAACTCGGTTGAAATGGTTAAAAAAGAATTTCCGCAAGTTTTGTTAATCGAAAGTTCAGAAAACCTCGGATTCTCAAAGGCAAATAATTTAGGGGTTAAAAAATCAAAAGGCAGGTATATTTTATTTTTAAACCCCGATACCCTGGTTTATAAAGATTCACTTTTTGGTATGGTTAAATTCATGGACGGACACAAAGAAGCCGGAGCAGCCACCTGTAAATTGGTAATGCCGGATGGCAGACTCGATGATGCTTCCCACAGAGGTTTTCCGAACCCATGGACTTCCCTTTCTTATTTTTCAGGCCTTTCTAAATTATTTCCTTCCTCAAAGTTATTTGGAGGATACAACTTGAGCTTTATGGATCTTTCTAAAACCCACGAAATAGACGCATGCGCAGGTGCTTTTATGATGGTAAGACGGGAGGCTGGAGAAAAAATAGGATGGTGGGATGAAGATTATTTTTTCTATGGAGAAGATTTGGAATTTTGTTTTAGGCTTAAGGAAAAAGGATGGAAAATATATTTCGTTCCAAGCGTTTCGGCCCTTCATTATAAAGGAGTATCCGGCGGAATAAAAAAAGTTTCACAAAAAATTACAACAGCAAGTATCGAAACAAAAATAAGAGCTACAAACTGGCGTTTTAGTGCTATGAAAATATTTTACCGAAAACATTATCAAAACAATTACCCTTTCTTTTTAACTTGGTTTGTTATGGGGGGAATAAATCTCAAGCACTGGATGACATTAAGGTCCATAAAATAAGTAATTGAAAAAAATGTTAAAATATTTAACACAATCATAATATGAAGCATTATAAACTTGCGTTGTTTATTTTAAGACTTGGAATAGCCACTGTTTTTCTTTATGCGGCAATTGCGGGCTATCTTCAGCCGCAAAACTGGATAGGATATTTGCCGCAATTTTTAAGAAATATCTTTCCTTCAAATGTTCTTCTAATGTTTTTTGGAGCCTATGAAATAATTCTTTCAATTTGGTTATTGTGGGGCAAAAGAGTTTTTTTGGCGGCTCTTATTTCGGCTCTTACACTTTTAGGAATAATAGTTACAAATATAGGGGCTTTGGATATAGTTTTTCGAGATATTGCCATTTTTTTTGCCGCACTTTCCTTGGCTGTTTCAACTTACGAATTAAAATAGTGGTGTAAAATGATATAATTATATGTGTGAAAATAGGTATTGACGCAAGGCTGATCAATCAGACCGGGGTTGGAAGGTATATACAAAACCTCATCTTACAACTTTCTGAAATTGATAAAAAGAATGACTATACTTTGTTTGTAAGAAAGGAGGATAAAGAAAATCTCAAATCTCAAATCTCAAATCTCAAATGGAAAATAGTTATTGCGGATATTCCATGGCACTCGATTAAAGAGCAGGTACAATTTGCGGAAATTTTAAACAGAGAAAAACTCGATCTTGCTCATTTTCCTTATTTTTCCGTTCCCATTCCCTACAAGAGGCCATTTATAGTTACGATTCATGATTTGATTATCCATCATTTTCCAACGGGTAAAGCATCTACTCACTCCAGTCTTGTCTATATGTTTAAGATACTTGGATATAAATACATAATTTCAAAAGCGTGTAAAAAAGCTAAGAAAATAATTGCGGTTTCAAAAGCTACAAAAGATGAAATTGTAGATCATCTAAAAGTTCCCCAAGATAAAATAAAAGTCATTTATGAAGGGGTCGATGATAAAATTACAAATTCAAGATCCCAAATACCAAATAAATCTCAAAATAAAAAGTACTTCTTATTTGTCGGAAATGTTTATCCTCACAAAAATGTAGAGAGACTTCTTAAATCTTTTAATATTTTTTTGCAGTATTTCCCCAACACCCTATTGACTTTTGTTGGTAAAGAAGACTTCTTTTATAAAAGATTAAAAGAAACGGTTAATAAGATGGATCTAGACAAAAAAATCATATTCTATAGTGGGGTGTTGGATAAAGAGCTGGGAGCTTTGTACGAAAACTCGATTGCTGTAGTAGTTCCGTCTCTTATGGAGGGATTCGGTCTGCCGGCTTTGGAGGCTATGGCAAATAGTTGTTTAGTTCTTGCATCTTCCATTCCTTCTCTTAAAGAAATCTGTGGGGAAAATGCGATTTATTTTGACCCCTACGAGGTAGATGATATGGCAGAGAAGATGAAAAAAGCGTATTTAAAAGAATATGATGAAAAAATAATAGAAAGAGGATTTGAACGTTCTAAAGAGTTTTCCTTTCACAAAATGGCCGAAGAAACTCTCAAAATATATGAACAGAGTATTGTCTGATGAAGGTTGACAGGTTGTACTAAATGTTGTACTATGTTAATATATGACTAATCTAGTTGCGATATCAGACGCCCGTACAAATCTTCAAGCGCTTGTGAATAAGGTAAATAAAACCCTTGATAGAGTTGTTATTACGATAAATGGTCAACCAAAAGCAGTTCTTGTTAGTGAAGAAGAATTGGAGTCCCTTGAGGAAACAGCAGAAGTACTTGCTATCCCAGGAGCAAAAAAAAGTATCAAGATAGGATTGGAGCAAGCAAGAAGCGGCAAGGTAAGGCCACTTGAAGATATCCTCAAGAATACTGCATGAAAGTTCTATTAACTGCTGATGCTGAAAAACAGTTTTCAAAACAATTGAAATCTGAAAGAAATAAATTAGCAAAAAAGCTTAGCCAGCTAAAAGAAAACCCATTAAGCGGTAAAAAATTATCAGGGGAGTATAAAGGCGAACGTTCGCTTCGAGCATGGCCGTATAGGAATATTTACATAATCAATATGGATCAAGAAGAAGTAGTGGTTTTGGCAATTCTTCACTGACAGGGGGCATATAAGTAAAAAATATGCGTTTAGTTACGTCAGAAGTCTATTTGGCCCCTATATTTATAGCATTTCAAACAGTTCCCGTAGGGGACAATAGATTTAAGCGTCAATTTTCAGGATCAATTGCTTCAATAACACTTAATCCCTTTTTGCCATAATCTTTCTATCGATGAAGGTTGTGTTGGTTTGTGAAAGGGCGTGCGGTTAAATTGATTCGAGGGTTGTGATTCGCGCTTCGTGATCTTTTATTTTTAAATCGTGTTCTCTATATTGATCCGTGCCAACTTCATTGTCTTTCACTAAGTTATCAACTTTTCCGACAAAACCATCTAGTTTATTTTCGATTCTATCAAGTTTCGTTTCGATTCTTCCTTGCCCATCGTCTAGATGTTCAACTCTTGCTTCAATTTTTAGAACTTCTTTTCTTAAATTTTTAAAATCAACTTTTGAAGCGAGTTTATTTAAATCTTTTTTGGTTGCCAAACTATCTTTTTTAGTTTTTTTCTTCATGGAGAGTAAGTATAGCATTATAGATTGTTTGTCCGTCAATATGACAAACTAGAGCTTTCGGATGATATAATCAGGAAATGAAAGTTGCTTTGGTTTACGATAGGGTGAATAAATGGGGAGGGGCAGAAAGAGTTCTTTTAGCACTTAATAAGATTTTTCCGGATGCACCGCTTTACACCTCAGTATATGACAAAAAGAAAGCGCCTTGGACGAATGTTTTCAAAATAAAAACTGCTTTTCTTCAAAATTTTCCATTTGCATCGGGATATCATGAATACTATGCGGTCTTCATGCCCTTGGCTTTTGAGAGTTTTACGTTTGATGAATACGATTTGGTAATTTCCGTAACGAGTGAAGCTGCAAAAGGAATAATCACAAAACCCGGGACCTTGCATATCTGCTATTGCCTTACTCCGACTAGATATCTATGGAGTGGCTATAATGAATATTTCAAAAATCCAATTCTGCGATTTTTTTCAAAGCCGGTGGTCTCTTATCTTAGTTTTTGGGATAAAATTGCTTCTCAAAGACCGGATTCCCTTATTGCAATTTCAGGAGAAGTTCAGAAACGAATTAAAAAATACTACGGTAGAGACTCTTCAATAATCCATCCTCCGCTCGGCTTATTGCATACAGAAAGCCAGCTGGATAAAAAAAACATTGTCCGTGGTCGGTCGGCTGAAAGCTTTTTCTTAATCGTCTCTCGTCTTGTTCCATATAAAAAAATAGACTTGGCGATTGAGGTCTTTAACGAGCTGAGACTACCTTTGAAGATTATTGGAACAGGCATAGAGGAAAATAGGCTTAGAAGAATGGCAAAGGCAAATATTGAGTTCTTAGGTTACTTGACTGATAAAGAATTGGTAGGGTATTATAAAGAGTGCCAAGCGCTTATATTTCCGCAAGAGGAAGATTTTGGATTGACAATTCTTGAAGCACAGAGTTTTGGTAAGCCCACGATCGCACTAAAAAAAGGAGGAGCGCTTGATATTGTTTTAGATGGTAAAACAGGGATATTTTTCGAAGTACAAAGCAAAAAATCTTTGGAAGATGCGATACTAAAGTTTCAAAAAATGACTTTTAATCCGGAAGATTCTATTAAAAATGCTGAAAAGTTCAGTTTTGAAGAATTTAAGACTAAGCTGGGGAAGGAAATAAAGCTAGCTACTAGAAACTAAATTTATGAATATCGCAATTTTTGCAGGTGGTTTGGGTACAAGACTCTGGCCATTGTCTCGCAAAAATACCCCAAAACAGTTTGAAAAAATAATTGGAGAAAAATCTACTCTTCAGTTTACAATAGATTGGCTTATCCCAAATTTTAAACTTGCGAACATCTATATATCAACCGGAAAAAGATATAAAGATATAATCCTAAGTCATGTTTCAGGAATTCCAAAAGAAAACTTTATATTTGAACCATCCATACAAGATGTTGGTCCTGCCGTCGGTCTTTCGATGGCAATAATTGGGAAGAAATATCCAAATACACCCGTTGCTATTCTTTGGAGTGATCATTTTGTAAAAAAAGAAAGACGATTTAGAGAAGTACTAAAAATGGGAGAGGACATGATTAAAAAAAATCCCAATTCGTTGGTTTTAATTGGACAAAGGGCAAGATTTGCAAATCAGAATTTAGGATGGATCGAACTTGGGCAGCAGATTGGTCAAAAACGCGGAACAAAGATCTTAAGTTTTAAAAAAATCGTTTACCGCCCAAGCCTCAAAGACGCAAAAGAATTTCTAAAGAAAGATTATGCATGGAATCCCGGATACTTTATAACTACACCTGCCTTTTTACTTTCGCAATTCAAAAAGTTTACGCCCGATATATGGGAAGGGCTTATGCAAATTCAAAATGCTTATGGTACAAAAAACTTTAACTTAGTTCTTGAAAAAATATATCCTAAATTTGAAAAAATAAGTTTTGACAATGCGATTTTGGAAAGAATTGATCCAAAGCATATATCTGTAATAGCTGCAGATCTTGGTTGGAGCGATATAGGGGCCTGGGAAGCCTTAAAAGAGGCTCTCGAGCTTTCATCTGAGGAAAATGTTACGAGAGGCAAGGTCCTAATTAACGACTCATCTGATAATCTAGTCTTCAACTACACCGATCAGCTTACAGTCGGAATAGATTTAGAGGATATGATTATTATAAATACAGATGACGTACTTCTTGTATGTCAAAAAAGCTCAGTCCCCAAAATTAAGAAACTGGTAGAAAGCTTAGCCGGAACTCAAAACGAACATCTTACGTAAAGCCCTCACTTATTTTATTAATGCAGGGCTTAAGTAGGAAAAATTATATCGTGTCTGAAAAATTTATGCCGTATATAGAAATTAAGAAAAGCCTGTATTACGAAATCTTAAAGCGGTTTATAGATGTTTTACTCTCTCTCTTTTTAATAGTAATCTTTTCTCCCGTAATACTTCTTGTTGCAATTGCGATAAAGATTGACTCAAAAGGACCGGTTTTCGCAGATACTCCTGAAAGAGTCGGACAAAGCGGTAACCTTTTTAAAATGTATAAGTTTAGATCCATGGTTGAGAACGCTCATGAGCTTTTGCGGGAAAACCCAAGTTTTGCAAAACTTTTTAGCGAATATAAATATGGAAGTTATAAATTAAAAGATGATCCAAGAGTTACCAAAGTGGGAAGATTTATCAGAAAATTTTCCTTTGATGAAATTCCTCAGTTCTTCAATATTCTAAGAGGAGAGATGAGTCTGGTGGGGCCCCGCGCTTATTATCCGGATGAGTTGCGAGAGCAGCAAAAAAATTATCCTAAGACGGCAAAACCGGTAAAAATTGTACTTTCTGTTAAGCCGGGGCTAACAGGGTTTTGGCAGGTTTCAGGAAGAAGCGAGATAAACTTTGACAAGAGAATAGATATGGATGCATCTTATGTCAGAAGAAGATCTATTTTCTATGATTTTTGGATTATTCTTAAAACTCCGTGGGCTATGATATCCGGCAAAGGCGCCCTCTAATCTAATTGCTAGTTACTATTTGAGTGAGTTGACATGGATGGCTATTTATGGGTAATATATAATGTATGGAGGGATTTGAGAAAATAGATTTAAGCAAGGAGCCTAAAGATGAAATGCCTCGGAGTCCAGGGATATCTCAGGCTTCAAAAGTTTCTTCATCGAGAATAATAAGAAGCGGGCAAAAAAGAAATCCTCTGGGTTTCTTGCGAAGTAAAAATTCCATCAAAATTCTAGTTATATTTGTAATTTTAATATTAATTTCAGGATTTATAATTATCTTGCCGGCACAAAAAATCATAAGCTCTGCTAAAAAAACCCAAGGACAAGCTCAGATTGCCCTGAATGCGGTTAAAAAGCAAAATATTGAACTTGCCTCAACTGAGCTTGATAAAACAAAGCAGGATCTTTCGCAAACCCAAGAAGATCTTAAGGCATTAAGTTATCTTAAATTTATTCCTTTACTGGGTAGTTATTATAATGATGCAGACCATTTGATAAATACTGGCTTTGACGGTTTAGGAGCAGCCCGAGTCTTTATTGATTCTGTAAAACCATATGCGGATATCTTAGGCCTTAAAGGTCAGGGAAGTTTCGTAGGGGGGACGGCACAGCAGAGAATAGAGACAGCGGTTAAGACAATGGGAAAAGTTACGCCTCATATCGATGATATTTCAAAGTATTTAACAGATGCCAAAATGCAAATAGATGCCGTAAGTCCAAATCGTTACCCTTCTTTTCTGGGATTTGGAAAAATTCAGAAATTGTTAATAACTCTGAAAGGGACTACGGATAGCGCAGCTACGTTTGTAGAAAATGCAAAGCCGCTTATTAAGATCTTGCCAAATCTTTTAGGGGAGCCGGACAGTAAGAAATATCTTATATTATTTCAAAACGATAAGGAACTGCGTCCAACAGGAGGATTTATAACGGCATATGCAATATTCAGAATAGATAAAGGGACGATTAATGTAGATAAATCCGACAATATTTATAATTTGGATAATAGTATTCCCAATAAGCCTAAAGCTCCTCCCCCTATCCTTAAATACTTGCCAAAAGTTTCCGTATTCAATTTAAGAGATACTAATCTTTCTCCAGACTTTATAGAATCCATGAAGACCTTTAATTCTTTATATGATAAAGCGGCAGGCAAGGTAAAGGTAGATGGTATTATTGCTCTTGATACCAATGTTTTGGTTTCAACAATAAAGATACTAGAGGATAGGGTTGATGCGGCAGGCACCACATTTACAACCAAGATTGATACAAGATGTGATTGTCCGCAAGTAATTTACCAGCTTGAAAGTAGTATAAGCACACCCTTGAGTGTTGATCTTAAAGTATCGAATCTTGAGGCAATTCAAGCAGGAAGAAAAGCCATAATAGGGGATTTGTTATATGCTATTTTAACCAAAGCGCTAAAATCTTCACCCAGGATTTATTGGGGACCACTTTTCCAAGACCTTATAACGCAGATTAATCAAAAACATGTTTTGTTTGATCTTTATGATAAGAATGCACAGCAAGGAATACAGGCAATTGGGGCAGACGGGCAAATACGGCCTTTTGCCGGTGACTATCTTCATATTAACGAAGCAAATTTTGGAGGACAAAAATCTAATCTGTATGTTACTAAAACTGTTGACCAAAATTATGAAGTAAGAAATGATGGAAATATAGTAAAAACCGTAACAATAAATTATAAGAACCCTCATCCCGCCTCGGATTGTAATTTGGAAAGAGGGGGACTGTGTCTTAATGCAGTGTACCGAAACTGGTTTAGAATCTATACACCTTTGGGGAGTAAGCTTGTAACAAGCACAGGTTCAGAAGTTAAGATGACCTCTTATGAGGAGTTGGGAAAAACTGTTTTTGAGGGTTTTCTTACGGTAAGGCCGCAAGGAACAGCAACTTTTACAATTCTCTACGCACTCCCTAAAAATATTATAAGCGATTCCTCTCTTGCCCTTCTTATCCAAAAACAGCCGGGAACATACGCAGAAGATTATTCAATAAAAGTTGGGGGAAAAGATATCCAGAAATTTATTCTCTCAAGCGATAAGGAGATTAAAGTAAGTCTCAAATGAGAACTTTTAAAACAGAAGGTTTTATAATAAAGCGAAGAAACTTTGGGGAGGCAGATAGAATTTTAACTATTTTTAGCAAGCACTACGGAAAGATTCAAGCAAGAGCACCAGGCGTTAGAAAAATAACAAGTAGAAGATCGCCTCACATAGAACTTTTAAATTTATCCGTTCTTACTCTTTACAAAAGCTCACGTTCTTCTTTGTCTATAGTTACAGAGGCAAGTACCCTAGAAAACTTTTCCTATCTTAAAAATGATCTTAAAAAAATAGGATTTTCTTTTTACATATGTGAACTTTTAAATAATTTATGTGCAGAAAATCAGGAAAATAACAAAGTTTTTTACCTTCTTAAAGATACATTAGTTAATCTTGAAAATTTTTCATCTTATGATTTACTTCTTGATGAATTCGAAGAAAAACTTCTTACAGTACTAGGTTTTACTCCAAAATTCTACCCAATTGAGAACCGAAAAAGTTTTATAGAAGATATCTTGCAGAAAAAGCTTAGAGCAAGAGACATGATCCTTCTTCTTATATCTTAACTTTTTGCCTTATATTCCTCTGCAGCTGCGAATGTGGAAAGATCAACAATAAAAAGTATAAAAGTAACCGCTGCGTAAATTAAAGAAGTTCTAAGATAAATCGGATTATAGTCTACTCCTTGGATTAAAAAAGGTAACATGAAGAATATAAATCCCGCCCAAAGTATCAAAAGGCCGAAAAAAGAAGAAATTTTACAAATACTCCTCCACGTGGGAGATTCCAATCTGGATAAGCCAATCAAATTTAAAGAACCCAAAGTAAATACAATGAGAAGAAAAATATGATAAATCTGAAGACTTTGAGTCCAGGGAGCATTAAGTAGGAGCCCGATTTGTCTTAGATTAGTGGGAATTCTAAGTATTGCTAAGGCAGGCGGTGCAAACAAAACGTCTACTGTAAAGGCGTTAAGCAAAGAAGCAATAAACAGTCCCACGTAGACCACCTGAAGAATAGTGACATATAAATGTAATCTGCTTTTCATTTACTATATTATTTCAAATTATATCAAAAATTTTAAGAGTAATCTATAGGTAAGATGAGATCTATTCCAAGCGCATAATCAAATCTATACAAGGTTTTCTAAAAAGTCAAGAATTCCCATGCTTTATGCTATAATTCTTGGTGTGAAAAAGAAAATAAACCTAATTGAAAATTCGATATTTGAAGAATCAGTGGGCATTCTTAAAAAACTCATTTCTATAAATACAGTTAATCCACCGGGTAATGAAATCGCTCTGAAATCAATTATAAAAGACGCACTTAAGAATATTGGAGCATCCTTAGAAATTCTTGAGAGTAAAAAAGGAAGAGCAAATTTCATAGGTACCATTGGCAATGGCAGTCCTTCTATCAGTTTTTTCCCGCATCTTGATACTGTTCCTGCTGGTGATGGTTGGAAAACAGATCCGTTTGTGCCCGTTGTCAAAGAAGGAAAGCTTTACGGTAGAGGATCTGTCGACTGTAAGGGAAATTTTACCTCCTCATGGGCTGCTATCAAAAGTTTTTTGAATAAACATAATAAATTTAAAGGAACAATCTACCTTTTAGGATGTGCAGATGAAGAAATGGACTCGGAATTAGGTGCTGAATTTCTCTTAAGTAAGGGTTTTAAATGTGATTATACTATTGTTCCAGATGGTGGATATATCGATAAAATAATAATTGGAGAAAAAGGTGCTTTGAGACTTAAGGTCAAGAGTACTGGTGTTCAAACGCATGGCGCAACCCCAGATCGGGGAATAAATGCAGTCGAAAATTTAATTAGGTTTCTTTATAAGATTATAGATATGCCGATTGGGGATATAACATTTCATAAATCTTTTACTGGAATTACAAGAAGCGTTAATACGATAAAAGGCGGACATGCACGGAATTTAGTTCCTGCATATGCTGAAGCTGAGATAGACATGAGAATTCCATATGGCGCAGATGTGAAGGTTATAACTAAAAGAATCAATAAACATAAAGAAGAGATTGAGGGAAAATTCAGAGGCAAATTTAAGCTAGAGACAATTATTATACAACCGAATTTAACAAGTGCCAATTCCCCTCTCGTAAGAGCTTTTCTCTCATCCGCCAAAGACTTCGGAGTAAAAATGAGAGTCGGTACAATGGGAGGAAATACTGATGCTAAATTACTGTCTCATGCCGGAGTCGACACATTAGTCCATTCTCCCGATGATGGGTCTCATTCTGCTCACAATGCGAATGAATATGTAGATTTAAAAAATCTAAGACTCGCCGCCTCTCTGTATTGCTCTACTCTTGAAAAAATACTTTTGTAATATCTTTCTTCCTTTCATTCTTTTTGGTATCATACAATTATGTCGGATAAAATAATGGAGAAGATTGTTGCTCTCTGTAAAAGAAGGGGCTTTGTTTTTCAAAACTCAGAAATCTATGGCGGAGTGAATGGTATTTGGGACCTAGGACCGCTTGGAGTTGCCCTTTCAAATAATATTAAGAAAGAGTGGTGGAATTCTATAGTAACATCCCGGGATGATGTTGTTGGGCTTGATTCTTCAATTCTCTCAAGTCCAAAAGTCTGGGAGGCGTCAGGCCATTTAAAATCTTTTACAGACCCTTTGATTGAGTGTAAAATTTGCCATGAGAGATTCAGAACAGATCACAAAAAAGAAATTGAAGAACACGGAAAAACTCATGATAAATCACAATGGACAGATGTAAAGCATTTTAACCTTATGTTTAAGACTTTTCTAGGTCCGATCGAAGATGATAAAAACAAGACATATCTTCGGCCCGAAACAGCTCAGGGAATTTTTATAAATTTTGAAAATGTTTTAGCAACGACAAGAGTAAAGATTCCATTTGGAATTGCGCAAATCGGTAAGGGTTTTAGAAACGAGATAACAACTGGAAATTTTTTATTTAGAGTACGCGAATTTGAAATGATGGAGCTTGAGTTCTTTACGGAACCGGGGACAGACAACAAGTGGTTTGACTACTGGAGAAAAGAAAGACTGAAGTGGTACCTAAGTTTGGGGATAAAGAAAGAAAATATAAAACTTGTGGATCTGCCAAAAGAAGATATTGCCCACTATTCAAAAGGAACGTCGGAGATCTGGTACAACTGGCCCTTCATGGGTTTTGGAGAGCTTGAAGGAATAGCAAATAGAGGAGATTATGATCTAACTCAACACTCAAAATTCTCCGCAAAAGAATTGTCTTATTTCAATGAGGAAAGTAAAAAAAGATTTATTCCATATGTTATAGAGCCATCAGTCGGCGTGGGACGGACAATCTTGGCATTTCTAATCGACTCATACTCAGAAGAAAAGGATAGAGTTGTTTTAAAACTTCATCCAAAACTTTCTCCTATAAAAGCTGCCGTATTTCCTCTTCTTGCTAACAAATTGCCTCTTTCAAAAATGGCACGGGATATTTATGATAATCTTAAAAAGTCGATAAAGGAGTCAATAGTATTTGACGATCGGGGAAACATAGGTAAAAGATATTATTCACAGGATGAGATCGGAACGCCGTTTTGTATAACAGTCGATTTTCAAAGTCTTGAAGACCAAACTGTAACAGTTCGAGACCGAGATACAATGAAACAAAAGAGGGTTAGTGCTAAAGAATTAAGTACGTTTCTTAAAAATAAACTAGATTAGGATTGTTGTTAAGCAACTTCTTCTCTTCTTTTCCCAATATCAATAGGATACTTCCCCGTAAAGGAGGATGTAGAAAGTTTGCTTTTGGGAAGTCCCGTAGCCTTTAGCATCCCTTCAACTGATAGGTAATGCAATTTGTCGGCTCCTATTAACCTGCAAATTTCTTCTACGGTTCTATTATATGCTATCAGATCTTTTTGTTTTGGCGTATCGATACCGTAAAAATCAGGATATCTTATGGGTGGTGAAGGTATCAGCATATACAATTCTTTCAAGCCTGCTTCCTTAAGAAGCTTAACTAACCATATTGATGTTAATCCTCTTACAATAGAATCATCGATTATTATCGCTCTTTTATTTCGTAAAACACTTGATATTGGATTATACTTCATTGATATATCTGCACCTCTATGACTCTCGTTTGTTATAAAAGTACGGCCTATGTATTTATTTTTGACTAGAGCAGCCTCCAGTGGTATCCCCGTGGCTTGCGAATATCCCAAGGCAGCAGGTATACTCGACTCAGGAATGGGAATCACCATATCAGCATCAAGTGGATATTCCCTAGCGAGCTCTTCACCAAATCTTTTTCTTACCTCATATACACTTTGTCCAAGAAGAATGCTATCTGGTCTTGAGAAATATACGAATTCAAAAACATCGAGTTTTTGTCTTGCTTTATCATCATACGGCCTTGAGAAAAGTCCATTCTGGTTTGCCACTACAATTTCTCCCGGATTTACGTCCCTTATGTATTTGGCGCCAATTGTGTCGATGGCACAAGTTTCTGAAGAAAAAACCCAACCTTCATTTATTGATCCGATTGAAAATGGTCTTATGCCGTGATTGTCTCTTGCGGCTACTATATTTTGATTGTCCATTGCCAGAAAAGAAAACGCTCCTGTAAAATGAGGAATCGCATTTTGGACTGCCTCTTCAAGACTTGCCCCTTTGTTTACAAAATGAAGAATAGCTGCGTGCATCATCTCGGAGTCGTTAAGATGAGATGTACTTATCCCTTCACTGTCTAAAAACTCTTCGAGTTTGTCTGTGTCGGACAAATTTCCGTTATGAGCAAAAGTCACACGTTTATTTGGATCATCTATGACGGGTTGAAGATGACAATCTGCGGGACTTCTCGTGAAGGTTCCATAACGGTTGTGACCTGTTGCCATATGTCCAGGAAGTTTACTAAAACTAAAGTCTGAGTCTCTATCATCGTAGACTTGGGAAACCAGTCCTGTTCTTCGATGCTCCCAAATTTTGTCTCCGTCCGAAGAAGCAATTCCTGAGGCTTCTTGTCCTCTGTGCTGAAGCACAAATAGTGCCTGTGCAGTCATTCTTGAAACTTCAGAACCTGAGGGATTTATTATTCCAAATACGGCACATTTTTCTCCAATTTCTTTTCTAGATACGCCAAAATAAGATTCTTTTCCCGCCATCTCTGTTCATTATAAACAAAAAAAACCCCAAATCAAGGGGCGGTATTGACAGGCTATATTAAATTAGTTATGCTTTTTACTAGGAGTAACTTTAGTAACATAACGAAATGAAAAACAATAGAAATTTAATTATAGTAGGAGTAATTGTTTTAATACTTTTGGTTGGAGGAGGAGTCTTTTTGGCAACCAAAAAATCTCCTAATACCACTACTTCTGTACAGCAATCAGAGGTAATCTTGACACTCTCCCCTTTGGATATTGGACTTTCTTTAACAATGGGAAGTGATGGTAAAAGAGTTATAATGGAGATTACCAAGACAGAAGGCTTAACCTCTATTGATTATCAGCTTTCATACACATCCAAGGGTGGTATTCCAAGAGGTGCAATTGGGACAGCAGATATAAAAGGAAACAATATAAAAAAGGAAATCATTTTAGGAACCTGTTCGGATGTTTGCCATTATGATCAGGATGTTTCTAATATAAAAGTAATCCTCAAGGTTACAAAGACGGACGGTAAGGTTTATCAAGTAGAAAAAAGCCTCTAGGGAACATTTTACTTTCTCTCAAACGCTAGTCCCTACATGTTGTGTTTTAGATTGATTTCACACACTATTTTGGTATTTTTGCTTATTGACATGGTTATTATAATGGTGCAAAATGAAATAAAGTGGGAAAAAGTGGAACAAAGTGGGACGTTTTAACAAGCTCAGTACAAATAAAATTGTATGCTTATTGGTCAATACGAAGGAAAAATTGGCGCAAAGGGAAGAATTGCTTTTCCTAAAAAATTTAGGACAATTCTTGGTGACAAATTAATAATTACCTTAGGATATGAAAACTCGCTCATTGTCGTATCGGCGGAAAACTGGAAATCACTATTGGAAGGAACAGAAGGTAAGCCATTTATCCAATCAGAAACAAGGGAAACTCAACGATTTCTCCTTGGAGGAGCGAGCAATGTGGAACTCGATACTAAAGGAAGGTTTATTATACCTTCTTACTTACGAGAATTTGCAAAAATTAAAGGCGAGATTATATTCTTAGGACTTTATCGATATGTTGAAATTTGGGATAAGACAAGATGGGCGCAATATAGAGGAAATCTTGAAAAAAACATTGATGTTATTTCTCAAAGGCTCGTTTCGGATAATAAAAAAATAAAAGACAATGAATGATTTTTCATAAGCCCGTTCTTTTACAAGAAGTAATAGATTTTCTAAGAGTAAAAAAGAGATCAAAGTACATAGATGCAACATTAGGAGGAGGAGGACACAGCGAAAAAATTCTAAAACTAGGTGGAATTGTGCTCGGAATAGATCAGGATGAAGACGCATTAGATTATGTCAAAAATAGAAAACTAGAAAGTTCTGAAAATTTAATCGTTTACTTAGGAAATTTTAAAGATATAGATAAAATAGCACGTTTAAAAGGATTTGAAAGGGTTTCTGGAATTCTGTTTGATTTGGGGGTATCCAGCTTTCAATTAGAAAACCCTGAAAGAGGATTTAGTTACCAAAAAGAAGGTCCGCTTGACATGAGAATGGATAAAAAACTTAAAGTTCAAGCGGCGGATCTTGTAAATATTTTAACGAAAGGAGAGCTCAATGAGTTATTTTTTAAATTGGGTGAAGAAAGTAATGGTCGGATCATTTCTGACGCTATTGTTAGGGCCCGTGGAATAAAACCGATTAGAACGACTGAAGACCTGGTTTCGATAATACAAGAATCATTGGGAAAAAAAGGTCGGACATCTGCCTTTGATAGATCGGCAATAGCAAAAAAAATATTCCAGGCTCTAAGAATAGTCGTAAATGATGAATTAAACAATTTAAAAGAAGCGCTGCCTTGGGCATGCACGCTTCTTAATAGAGAAGGAAGACTTGTTGTTGTAAGTTTTCATTCTCTTGAAGATAGAATTATTAAAAATACATTTAAAGAGTTTGAGACAAAAAATATGGGAAGAGTCATAACAAAAAAACCAATAGTACCAAGCTTTCTAGAAATTGAAAATAATAGTAGGAGCAAAAGCGCAAAACTTAGAGTTTTTGAAAAAACATAAAACGGTAAATAAGCTATGAAAAAGCCAACTTTTATAATTTTCATTATAGTTTTTTTAATAGTTACGTTGTCTTTAGGAAGGGTTATTGTGTCTAACAATCTCTCAACAACAGGGACTACTCTTTTAAGGCTTGAAAATCAACTCGATTCATATAAAATAGAAAATGTAATGCTTAAAGAAAAGCTTTTAAGCCTAACTTCTCTTTCTTACATTTCATCAGAGTCCTCGCAGTTAGGTTTTGTGGAAAATAAAGATAGCTTCACATTGACCAAACCCTTGCCTTTGGCTATTAAACAATGATATGGAGATATCGGGCAACGCTTCTTCTAATCATAGGCATATTCTGTTTAATAATCTTAAGGCTTTTCTATTGGCAAGTAATTCAAGCTTCGGAATTATCACTTCTTGGACAATCTCAATACGGTAGCGTAATAAAAGTATTACCTCAAAGGGGGGAAATAAAAACCTCGGATAGTTTTCCTATAGTAACAAATAAAATTTCATATCTTGTTTTCGCAAATCCGAAAGAGATAAAAGATAAAGAAAAAAATTCATTGGTTCTTTCTCAGATACTTGGTCTAGATAAAGCCTCTATAAGTGCGCAGTTATCTCTTGATAGATTTTGGGTACCTTTAAAATCCGGAATAGATACGCAAGAAAAAGATAAAATTAATAAGTTAAGTTTGTCTGGAATAGGTTTTGAAGAACAATTCACGAGATTCTATCCCGAAGCGTCAATGGCAGCGCAGCTTCTAGGTTTCGTAGGTAAAGACGAGGCAGGTCGGGATAAGGGATATTTTGGAATTGAAGGATATTACGATAGACTTCTTAGGGGAAAGGAAGAAATCGCTATCCAGATTCACGACGCGTTAGGCAGGCCGATTTTATCAAGGGCAAATAATAATTCTAAAGAAACAAGAGGAAGCAATTTAATATTAAATATAAACAGATCAATACAGTTTATAGTAGAGGATAAATTAAAAAAAGGAATTGAAAAATATGGAGCATCCGGAGGATTGGTTGGGATTATGGATCCTAAAACCGGCAATATTATGGCTCTTTCCTCATTTCCATCTTTTTCTCCTTCATCTTTTCAAGGTGATGATCCGAATTTATACAAAAATCCTTTTATTTCAAATTTATATGAACCGGGATCTACTCTCAAACCCTTAGTAATGTCCTCTGCTCTAGATAGTAACTTAGTTACCCCAGAGACTAAATGTTCTATTTGCTCAGGACCTGTTTCTGTTTCAGGTTTTGATATACGTACATGGAATAATAAATATTATAACGATGAGAATATGGTTGGAATTATACAGCATTCCGATAACGTAGGGATGGTCTTTGTCGCACAAAAATTAGGAGTTGATAGGATGATTAATTATTTATCTCGATTTGGAATAGGAGATTTAACAGGTATTGATCTTCAAGGGGAGGTATCACAATCTATTGCCCCAAAAAAATCATGGTATCCTGTAGATTTGGCGACAAAAGGATTTGGGCAAGGAATTTCTATTACGCCGATAGAATTATTGAGCGCTACTTCTGCTATTGCAAATGGAGGAGTCAGAATGGAACCTCACATAATTGGTGCGGTAGAGACTCCCGATGGAAAAATTTCAAAAATACCGTCAAAAATTCTGGGAAAGCCAATTTCGCAGCAAACGGCAAAAGTTATGACCGAAATTTTAGTGAATGCCGTAGATAAAGGTGAGGCTTCCTGGACAAGGCTTAAGGGCTATAGAATTGCCGGAAAAACAGGAACCGCATCAATCCCGGTTAAAGGACATTACGATCCAAATCAGACAATCGCATCGTTTATTGGTTTTGCTCCTGCGGATAATCCAAAATTTACAATGCTTGTAATCCTAGATAGACCAACAACCTCAATTTACGGAGCAGAAACTGCTGCTCCCATATTTTTTGATATTGCACGGGATCTCCTACTTTATTTTGGTGTTGCACCAACTGAGTAAATTAGATTAGAGGCTTTAAAAAAGGTATAATTGCGTTTATGCGACAAACAATTAAAAATTTCTATCATCTTCTAGTAGCCTCTTTGGCTAATTTATGGCTTGGCTTTCCTTCTAGGAATCTAATTGTTATTGGAGTAACAGGAACAGACGGAAAAACAACAACAACTTCTCTTATCCACCACATACTTAAAAGCTCTGGATTAAATTCTTCAATGATTTCTTCAATTGGGGCTGAAATAAACGGAAAAAAATATCCTTTGCCCCCTCATATGACTACACTCCCGCCTTTTTCCCTCCAAAAATTTATAAAAAAAGCCGCAGGCCAAAAAACAAAAAATTATTTGGTTTTAGAGGTAACATCTCATTCTTTAGATCAGTTCAGAGTATTCGGTATTAATTTTGAAATTGGCATTATTACAAATGTAACTTCGGAACACCTGGACTATCACAGGACTTACGAAAATTATGTTAAGACAAAAACTAAGCTTCTTAGGATGTCAAAAATTGCAGTATTAAATGAAGATGATGAGTCTTTTGCAGTCATAAGAAAAGAACTTGATAAAATAGTATCAAAAAAATCAAAAATAATTACATATGGATTACATAAGTCTTCAGATATAAATCCAATTGATTTTAGATATAAAAGTAAATTAATTGGGCACTTTAATAAATACAATATTTTAGCAGGGATTGCAGTTTGTATTAGTTTAGGAATTAAAAAGGAAAAAATTATCGATGCCGTTGGAAAGTTTAATCCCCCTATGGGAAGACAAGATGTAGTTTATGATAACAATTTTATTGTAATGATCGATTTTGCCCACACTCCAAATTCCTTTAGGGAAATATTGAGCGCTCTAAGAAAAAAAGTTAAAGGGAGAATTATTCATGTCTTTGGATCGGCAGGACAAAGAGATACGTTAAAAAGGCCGGAGATGGGAAAAATTTCCTCGGAGTTTTGCGATATAGTTATAGTAACTTCGGAAGATCCACGGTCTGAAAATATAGAAAAAATTATAGACGAAGTAATTTCAGGGATTAAGAATAACCAAGATCGTATAAAAAAGAGCACTCTTTTTAGAATTCCGAATAGGCAAGAGGCGATAACTGAGGCAATAAGGATGGCCAAAAAAAATGATATGGTTCTTTTAACTGGAAAATCTCATGAAAAGTCAATGAATTATGGAGCAGGTGAAAGGCCATGGGACGAGTACGAGGCGGTAAAAAAAGCGCTTATGGTGAGGAACAATAATGGATAATATAAAATCAATCCATTTCGTAGGAATAAAAGGAGTTGGAATGACTCCGCTTGCAATTATCGCAAAAGAGGCGGGAATGAAAGTAACAGGATCTGACATAGAAGAAGAATTTATTACAGGTACTTCTTTAAGAAATGCTAGAATTGAGCCTTTTATTGGTTTTTCTAAGGAGAATGTTAAGGATATAAATCTTGTAATAGCAACGGGAGCACACGGAGGATTAAGGAACATAGAGGTATTAGAGGCAAAAAGAAAAGGAATTCCTGTCTGGACGCAGGGGGAAGCTGTTGGAGAGTACATGAAAGGAAATCTGTTTAAAAGAGAATTTATTGGAATTTCTATTGCCGGATCTCATGGAAAAACAACAACAACCGCAATGATTGCAACAATTCTTTCCGAAAATAATTTGGATCCTTCTTTTTTAATTGGAACAGGAAGCGTTCCGTCTCTTAGCGCCCCCGGCCATTTTGGTAGAGGAAAATATTTTATATGCGAAGCGGATGAATATGCAACCGAGCCGGATTTGGATCCTTCCCCAAAATTTTTATGGCAGAATCCCAAGATTGAAGTTTTCACAAACATAGAATTTGATCACCCGGATATTTACAAATCGGTAGATGAAATAAGAGAAGGCTTCTTAAAATTTGCAAAAAAAATTCCAAAAGACGGCATTCTTATTGCCGGGGGAGACGATGAGCAAATAAAAAAACTCTTACAAGACTACAACGGAGCTAAAATAACTTTTGGATTTTCACCCGTCAATGATTATGTTATTGAAAAAGTAAGACATGAGGATGGGAGAATGTTTTTTTGGGTTTCTTCAAAGGGTACGTCATTAGGAGAATTCTTACTCAATGCTATTGGAGACTTCAATATCTTAAATGCCTTAGCTTCTATAATTGCGGGAGTAGAAATTGGTTTATCTTTTGAAAATATAAAAAAGGCAATTGGGAAATATAATGGTTTAAGAAGAAGATTTGAATTTGTAGGAAGTCTTAAAACAGGAGCTAAAGTTTTTGATGATTATGCCCATCATCCAACCGAAATCAAAAGAACGCTCTCTGCTATTAGAAAGAATAATTCAAAATCAAAAATAGTATGTATTTTTCAGCCGCATACATATTCAAGAACAAAAGCTCTGTTTTCGGATTTTGCTACTTCATTTTATGATGCAGACACCGTTATACTCATGGACATATATCCTTCCCTGCGGGAAGAAAAAGATTCTACTCTCTCATCGGAATTTTTAGCTCTCGTTTCATCGGAACTTTTAGCTCAAAAAATAAGTCGGACTCACAGGGACGTCTTCTTTTTGCCGGACGAGTCTTCTGTGGTAAAATATATCGATCAAAAAAAGTACGATGAGAATACTATTATTATTACAATGGGGGCAGGAGATGTCTACAAAATTAGCGATAAATTAGATTTTAGATAATTTATGGAAAAATTTGTTATTGGGGGCGGAACAAAATTAAAGGGAGAGATGTCCATATCAGGTTCTAAAAATGTGGCTTTAAAGGCTTTGGTAGCAGCATGTCTTACGGATGAGAAAGTCACAATAGAAAACATTCCCTTGATATCTGATTTTATGGTTATGGTGGATATAATTGAGGAGCTTGGAGGAAAAGTTAAAATAAAAGAGCATACAGCCGTTGTCAAAATCAAAAATATAAAAAAAACTAAAATATCTTTAGAAAAAGCCGCTTCAATTAGAACCTCTGCTATGTTCTTGGCGCCTCTTTTGGCAAGGAGAGGTGAAGCAATTATCCCCAATCCCGGAGGGTGCAGAATAGGAGCACGGCCAATAGATAGGATAATAAAAGGCATTGAGAAGATGGGAGTTAGCGCTGTTTATGATAGAAAAGACGGATATTTTTATTTAACTTCTAAGGATAGAATGAAGTCTATAAATTATAAATTTGAAAAAAACACGCATACGGGAACCGAAACGCTTATTCTCGCATCTGTTTTAGCAAGAGGAGAGACAATCTTGGAGAATGCAGCAGAAGAGCCGGAAGTTGACGAACTCATTAATCTTTTGAATCTAATGGGTTCAAATGTGAGAAGAGTTGGCAGAAGAAAAATAGTAATCAATGGTGTCTTAAAGCTTCATGGAGCAACATTTAGAATTCCTCCGGATAGGAATGAAGTCGTTACATTCGCAATTGCTGCAATAATTACCAAAGGGGATGTCTTTATAAAAGACATAAATGAAAAAGGATTGGAAGAATTCTTAGATATTCTAAAAAAAGCAGGCGGAGGATTTGAGAAAAAAAACAAGGGAATAAGATTTTATTACGTTAACGGTATTGACTCAACAGATATTACGACTTCTTTTTATCCCGGATTTATGACAGATTGGCAGGGGCCTTGGCTAATTTTAATGACTCAAGGAAAAGGCATTTCTACTATCCATGAGACAGTTTATGAAAATAGATTTGGATATATAGAAGAACTTAGAAAAATGGGAGCAAAGATTGAGCTTTTTAATCCGGTTGTTAAAGATTCTGAAAAATTTTATAACTTTAATTTTGAAGACAATAAGAAGGAATATAAACATGCTGCAAAAATTTACGGACCCGTTGATTTTCATAATGCGGTAATTAATATTTCGGACTTGCGGGCAGGAGCAACGCTTGTTTTAGGAGCCCTTTGCGCAAAGGGGGAAAGCGTGGTCTTTGGAGTAGAGCATTTAGACCGAGGCTATGAAGATTTTGATAGAAGAATAAAAAAATTAGGCGGTAATATACAAAGAGTAAAAGAATAATATGCAGGCTATAGTACTTGCGGCTGGGCGATCGAGCCGTTTCTATCCATACAATTATTTTCCGCATAAGTCTCTTATTAAAATTTTAGGGAAGCCTATTATTGTTCATACAATTGAATCAATTAAAAAATCCGGAATAAAAGATATTATTTTGATTGTTTCAAAAAATTCGGAAATTGAAAAAATAATGGGTAATGGTAAAGCTCTCGGAGTAAAAATTCAGTACGTTTATCAAAAAGAGCCGACAGGAGGAGGTAATGGATTGCTTTTGGCAGAAAAACTAATAAAAGGAGACTTTTTTCTGCTAAATGTTTCCCACGTAGACTTTTGGGAATTTAAAAATCTTCTTATCAACAAAAAGACTAACAATGAAAAAGCAATTTTTCTTGCCAAAAGAGAAGAAAATTTGCAAAAATACGGAGTTTTAAAAGTAGATAAAGATAGAGTAATAGATCTTATAGAAAAACCAAAAAAAGAAGAAGAGCCTTCCAATTTAAGACTTGTCGGAATCTATCTTTTCACCAAAGATTTTTTAAAAATTTTAAGACAAACGCCAGATGAACATTATAGACTGGAGAAGGCAATCTCCGGTTTCTCCAAGAATAATCTTGTAAAATTCACAGAAACAGAAAATGAAGTCCCGTCTCTTAAATACTCCTGGGATCTTTTGGGAATAAAAGACTACTTGTTTGGAAAAATTGAAAAGTCAATTGGGAAAAATGTAAAAATTGCAAAAAGTGCGGAAATTATCGGAAAAGTGGTTATTCAAGATGGGACAGAGGTAATGGAGGGTTCAAGAATAAAAGGACCATGCTTTATTGGAAAAAACTCAATTATAGGAAATAATGTTGTTTTAAGAAGCGGAGTTGATGTTGGAAATGAATGTACAGTTGGCGCATATATGGAAATAAAAAATAGCATTGTAATGGATGGAGCAAAAACCCACTCCGGGTTCATTGGCGATTCGATAATCGGAGAAAACTGCCGAATTGGAGCGCAGTTCACAACTGCAAACGTAAGACTAGACAGATCATCCATTAAGATTCAAACCGAAAAAGAAGAAGTAGATTCTGGTCTTAAGCATCTAGGAACCATAATAGGAAGAGATGTTAAAGTAGGGATTAAAGTGTCAACAATGCCTGGAGTTGTGATAGGGCAAAATTCAATTGTAGGACCATCAACTGTTGTTTTTCAAAATGTCCCCGAAAACTCAAAATATTATACTAAGTTTAAAGAAGTAGTCGTAAAGAAATGAAAAAACAGAAAATAATTCTCTTCGATATTGATAATACAGTCTTTGATAAAAATAATTTCAAGAAAATGATTTATAAAAAAATTGAGGATGCTTTGCTGGAAAAAGGCATTAAAACCACAGAAAACGATTTAAAAAAAATCTATGCAGATGCAATACGAGAAGCGGGATATTTTAATCCCGAATTATTCATAAGGATCATTAATGCAAAGTTTGACATAAAATTACCGTCGGATTATCTTGAAAAAAATATTAGTACGGAAAATCTTAAGAAAAATTTATATTCTGATACAAAAATAATTCTTGATCGATTGTCAATAAATAAGGAGACCGTTCTCGGAATTTTTTCAAAAGGAGATGACAGATTTCAGAGGAATAAGATAGAGTCTTTTAAAAAACTATTTCATGAAGATAATATACATATTTTTGTTGATAAGGGTAAGGAAATCGAAAATATATTAAAGCGTTATGATAAGCACACAGTTTTTATAATTGATGATCTTTTAGAAATACTTAGTCAGGCTAAGAAAACAAAAAAAGATGTAATCACAGTTTGGATTAAAAGAGAAAATTTTGTAGAATATGCAAAACCGATTAGAGGATTTAAGCCGGATTATGAAATAAAGAACCTTCGAGATTTACCCGCAATAATAGATATCAACTGAGAGATATGTGTGGAATATACGGTTACGTTGGTAAAAAAAGAAATGCCCAAAAAATTATTCTGGAAGGATTAAAGCTTTTAGAATATAGAGGGTATGACAGTTGGGGTGTTGCTGCCAAGGGAAATAAAAAGTTTATTGTAGAAAAACATGTCGGAAAAATCGCAAATGCCTCTCTTAACTCTCAACTCTCAGCTTTATCCTCTCAGCTTGCTATTGGCCATACTAGATGGGCAACTCACGGAGGAGTCAGCGTAAAAAACGCTCACCCACATTTGGACTGCACAAAGACAATTGCTGTTGTTCACAATGGAATTGTCGAAAATTTTCAAGAGATTAAGGGTGGTCTTATAAAGAAAGGTCATAGGTTCATATCGGATACAGACACAGAAGTTATACCTCACTTAATCGAAGAGTTTCTAAAAGAGAGAGGATTTGCATCATCAGTCCGTGATGCCTTTAATAAGCTTAAAGGACTAAATGCAATAGTTGTGGCAAATGCAAAGTCTTCTGAAATAATTGCCGCAAAAAACGGCTCTCCGCTTGTTGTAGGAATCGGAAAAGATGAATTTTATATCGCCTCCGATACAACAGCTATTATAAAACACACTAAAAAAGTTATTTTCATTGAGGATAATCAAATGGTAATTTTAGGTAAGACAGTTAAGCTTCTTGCGTTGCCTTTTGGAAAATGGGTTAAGCCGAAAATTAATAACCTGCCATGGAAATTTGAAGATACTGACAAGGGTAAATTTAAGCATTTTTTTATTAAGGAAATTTACGACCAGCCAAAGGTTTTGGAAGGTATTATTGCAAATTCTTCAGACCAAATACAGAAGATTGCAGATTTAGTTAATAATGCTTTTGGAACATTTTTTATAGCCTGTGGGTCCGCTTCCTATGCGGCTCTTGCAGGAACGTATCTTTTTTCAAAACTTGCAAAAAAACATGTAAATTTTGCTGTTGGTTCTGAATTCAATTACCTTAAAGATTATATAGGCAAAGGAACGCTTGTTATACCAATTTCTCAAAGCGGAGAATCGGTAGATGTGATTGAGCCTGTGATTGGGGCAAAGAAAAAAGGGGCTATAATTGCCGGAATTGTCAATGTACTTGGTTCAAGTTTATATAGAATATCAGATCATAAAGTGCTTCTTGGTGCAGGTCCTGAGAAAGCAGTTGTTGCTACCAAAAGTCTTACAGCAATGATGGCTACCATAATACTTATTGCATACTCTTTAAATAATATACCAAAGGAAGGTCAAGATTCAATTTTGAATTCAACGAGAAATATTAGAGAAATCTTGAAAGACAGCTACGTCGATAGGATAAAAAAAATTGCCAAGATTCTAAAAAAGAGTGAACATATATACATAATTGGAAGAGGCTTATCCTACGCAACGGCTCTTGAGGCAGCTCTTAAGATTAAAGAGGCAACATATATTCACGCTGAAGGGTTTCCCGGTGGAGAATTAAAACATGGGGTAATAGCTCTTATTGATAAGAAAACGCCGTGTATAGTCTTTGCGCCAAATGATGAAACATATGATGATATTATTTCAAATGCTCAGGAGATAAAATCAAGGGATGGATACATTATCGGGATTGGACCAAGAAATAATCAGGTGTTTGACCAGTGGCTTCCAACAAACGATTGCAGAGAGGCAACAATGATTCCACAGATTATAATTGCCCAACTTCTTGCTTATTATCTCTCTTTAGAGCGGGGAATTAAGGATCCGGATAAGCCGAGAAATTTAGCAAAAAGCGTAACAGTAAAATAACCCCCCCTCAAGTTATAGGATATAGTTATTCTAACAAGACTTAATAGTCCTAAAATTACCCCAATTAATAACCATCTCACAAGACCTAAGTAATAGTTAATATTATCGGATATAATTTAACATAAATAAAACATAGTTAATCTCTAAAAATACTTGACAAGACAGTCTCTTTTATGATATATATAACAATTCATTCCTAAACTATGAGTTATAATAGTAAAAGCAACTTCCTAACAGTACAAGATATCTCAGATCTCCTGCGCTTAAGTGTGCTTACTATTTATAAGTACATAAAATCAGGCGATCTTACAGCTGTTGAATTCGGCGGCCACTACAGAATTTCCAAATCTTCTCTTGAGTCCTTCTTAGAAAACCACAAAGTTTCAAACAACAATCATAAGGAGGCTAAAAATGAAAAATAATAAAATTTTTCAAAAAATAAGCGTAGTTATTCCAATATTTAATGAAGCAAAAACCCTTCGGGAGTTTATTAAGAGGCTTGATTCGGTCTTAAAAAGGACAAAGATTGCCTATGAATTAATATTTGTTGATGATAATTCAACAGACGGAACGAAAGACCTTTTTAAGAGAAATAAAAATAAGGATATTAGATTTATCATAAAAAAAGGCAAAAAAGGGAAGGCTTTCTCTCTTATGCAGGGATTTGCCGAGGCAACTGGGGACGTTTTATGCATGATTGACGGAGATCTTCAATATCCGCCGGAAGCAATTCCTGGAATGCTCTTGGCACTTGCAGATTCAGACGTTGTCATTGCAAATAGAAAAGATTATAGAGACTCTTTTTTAAGAAAAGTTTTGAGCTCCACTTTCAGACTCGCGTTCGGCAAGCTTTTATTTGGACTTCCGTATGATATTCAATCCGGTCTCAAAGTATTCACAAAGGAAGTTGTCGACACGATAAAATTCAATCCTACATCTGTCTGGACTTTTGACCTTGAATTTTTACACCGCGCAAGACAAGCCGGTTTTTCACTCCAAAATTTTGACGTCGTTTTCTCAAAAAGGAAAAACGGCGAATCAAGATTAAGCTTTGTGAAGCAAACGTTTGAAATAGGCGGGAATGCTCTTTTTGTCAGGGTAAAAAGAATTCATCCTCTCCATGTCCTGCCAAAGGATATGGATTCTATGCTTGGAGCAGGAATCAGGTACGGAAAAAGGCATTACATTACTCATACAAACATGCCACATCATGTATCCGCGCTTCGGACGTTTACCCTTGCGCAAAAAATCATACTCCTGTTTATTGTACTCAATATCATTTTGGGTATAATCATCTCGCCGTTTTTGACTATTCAAATCGTGGTTGCCGCGCTTTCTGCGGTCTATTTTATAGACGTTATTTTCAATCTATATCTTGTTTCAAAAAGCCTTACTTTTCCGCAGGAAATTACATCGACAGATGAAGAAGTTAATGGACTTAATGATCGCGATTTACCCGTCTACACAATCCTTTGTCCTTTGTACAGAGAATCCGAAGTTGTTCGTCAATTTTTAATTGCCATGGAAAATCTCTCTTGGCCAAAAGACAAACTTGACGTAATTTTGCTCCTTGAGGAGGACGACACAATGACAGTTGAGGCTATTGAAAAAATGAACCTTTCCTCGTATGTCCGCGCGATTGTTGTTCCGCATTCTGTCCCTAAAACCAAACCTAAAGCATGTAATTACGGACTCGCGTGGGCAAAAGGAGAATACCTTGTAGTTTATGATGCCGAAGACATTCCGGATCCGTTGCAGCTTAAAAAAGCATATCTTGGATTTGGTAAAGTCAAAGAAGACGTTATTTGTCTTCAGGCAAAACTTAATTATTATAACCCTCACCAGAATCTTCTCACGCGTTTCTTTACCGCCGAATATTCTCTGTGGTTTGATGTAACACTAACAGGTCTTCAATCAATTGAAACAGCCATTCCGCTTGGCGGGACAAGCAATCATTTCAAAATCGAAAGCCTAAGAGAAGTTAAAGGATGGGATCCTTTCAATGTCACAGAGGACGCGGATCTTGGAGTTCGATTATTTAAAAAAGGCTACAAGACAGCAATGGTTGACTCAACAACTCTTGAGGAGGCAAACAGCAAGATAGGGAACTGGTTGAGGCAACGTTCCCGCTGGATAAAAGGATATATGCAGACGTACCTTGTTCACATAAGAGAATCCTCGGCTTTTCCCAAGAAGCAAGGAGTTCATTCGTTGATTTTTCAGCTTGTAATCGGAGGAAAGATCGCATTTATTCTTATTAATCCCCTGCTTTGGGCTGCGACCTTTGCCTATTTTGCGCTTTATTCATTGGTCGGTCCCCAAATTGAAGCTTTATACCCTCCACTAGTTTTCTATATGGCCCTAACATCCTTGGTTTTTGGAAACTTTCTATTTCTTTATTACTACATGATTGGGGTTGCAAAAAAAGGCCAGTGGAATCTTATGAAGTTTGTCTTCCTTATTCCTTTTTATTGGTTAATGATCTCTGTTGCAGCAGGAATTGCTTTGTATCAGCTTTTGTTTAAACCTCACTACTGGGAAAAGACCGTTCACGGATTTCACTTGGAAAATAGGGATCAAAAAGCAATGGCTAAATCAGTTGTTGAGAGCAAAGAAACAATAGCCGGCTTTGCCTTTCCGGGTAATTTTAGAAGAAGATGGGCGGGTATTATCGCAGAAGCGGTAATTGAAATAGGAAGAGAAACAGGTATGGTTTTCACAAAAAAACTTCGTGAGAAGCTGCGCTTCGAACTATCCAGGAAACACTTCGTAGGTGGGGCATTTATCATAGCAAATGGGGTTGGAAGTTTTTTTAACTTTTTGTATATTGCGTATTTAGGTCGTATATTACGCCTTGAAAACTTTGCGCTGGTAAGTCTCATTGGGGGGTTATATTCTTTTATCTTTCTTATAGCCGGATCTTTCGGGACAGCTGTCGGATATAAAACAGGTTATCTAATAGGTAAATACAATGAAGAATCTGCTTTTAATTTTTGGAGAATAACCAGAAAAAGATTTTTATTTATATCTGTCTTTCTTGCTTTAATTTGGATTACTTCAACTCCACTATTAATTAATTTCTTTAAAGAGCAAAATATTTATCCTTTTATATTATTTTCACCGATCCTTTTTATCAGCTTGGCTTATACTGCGGATCGCGGATTTCTGTCTTCAAAGCTTGCCTTTGGCTCTCTTGCAATACTTGCAATTTTTGAACCTGTTTTGAAGTTTATTTTTTCGATCCTGCTTGTACAAATGAAGCTTGGTGATTGGGCTTATGCTGCTATCCCTCTTTCTGTGTTGGCCGCTTTTATTTTGGGTTGGTTTTTTGTATTGAAAGGGAAAAGAGAAGTTATCCAACAAAATGTGGAAGAAGTGAACAAATTTCCTCGCAGGTTTCTGATAATTGCCTTTCTTTCAGGTCTATCGACTGTAATCTTATTAAATCTTGATGTTGTTTTGGCAAAGCACTATTTGCCTTCGGCAAACGCAGGATTATATTCCCTTACCGCGTTAATTGGGAAAACTGTTTTCTTTTTAGGTTCTCTGGCTTCACCTTTTATCATCCCTTTGGTAAGTAGAAATGAGGGTAGTAATAAAGATTCCAAGAAAGTTCTTAACTTGACACTAATTGGTGCTTTTATACTTGTATTTCCGGCAGTTATTGTCCTGGGAGTTTTTGGAAGAGTTACTGCGCCTATTTTATTTGGACAAAAAGCGCTAGCGTCCGTACCGTATCTTTTTCCCGTTACATTTGCAATGTTATGTTTTACCTTAGCTAATGTTTATACAAATTATTATCTTGCTAAAAAATATTATAGTTTTTCGGTCGCAATGTTGCTACTAGGGGCATTACAGATAATTTTAATAAGTGTTTTTCACTCGAGTTTCTCATCCATTATCTATGTAATGAGCGCCGTATGGGCATCAAGCCTTATTTTAACATTCACTCTTCATATATTTTCGGGTTCGCTAAAAACGTTTGAAAACAACATGGCCGATTTCTTTGGCCTTTTCGCTCAGCTCAAAAAACCTGCGCCTGATAAAAGTAATAAGCTTAGGGTTTTAATATTTAACTGGCGGGATACAAAACATAAGTGGGCAGGGGGCGCAGAAGTGTATGTTCAAGAGCTTGCAAAGCGTTGGGTTAAAGACGGAAATAGCGTGACAATTTTCTGCGGAAACGGAACCAAGAGGCCAGGAAATGAAATAATTGATGGAGTACAAATTTACAGGCGCGGAGGATTTTACATGGTTTATGTTTGGGCAGTTCTTTACTATATGTTCAAATTCCGCGGCAAGTACGACGTTATTATTGACTCTGAAAATGGGATTCCATTCTTTACGCCTTTATATACAAGGCAGAAAAAGTTTTTACTTATTCATCACGTCCATCAAGAGGTTTTCAGAAAAAGCTTGAAACCGCCATTTTCATGGATTGCTTTGTTTCTTGAGGCAAAGCTTATGCCTCTGGTTTACAAAAATGTGCAGGTTGTAACCGTATCTCCTTCGTCAAAAGAAGAAATCTTGAAGCATAAGCTTACAAAGCGCGAACCAATAGTGATTTATAACGGGGTTGATCTTAAGCAATTTTTCCCGGGAGAAAAAAGCAAGAACCCTCTTATTCTTTACGTTGGTAGGCTACAATACTATAAGAGTTTGAATATTTTTATTAAAGCTGCAAAAAAAGTTCTTGAAAAAATTCCCGATGTAGAATTTGTAATTGCGGGTAAAGGTGAGGAAAAAGAAAAGTTGCAAAAATTTGCTGAAAGGCTTGGGATTGAAAAAAAAATTAAGTTCTTAGGTTATGTCTCAAACGATGAAAAAATAAGGCTTTTCCAAGAAGCTTGGGTATTCATAAACCCTTCTCTTATGGAGGGTTGGGGACTCACAACAATTGAAGCTAATGCTTGCGGCACTCCTGCTATAGCATCCGATGTTCCGGGGCTTCGCGATTCGATTAAAAATCCGCACTCGGGAATTCTCGTTAAATACGCAGACTACGAAAGATTCGCGGAAAATATATTAAAACTTATTGAAGATGGAAAATTAAGAAAAGAGATGTCTCAGGAGTCAATAAATTGGGCTCGGCAATTTTCTTGGGAACAAAGTGCAGATAGATTGTACTCTGTGTTAGCTGCTAGTATAAATAAAACAAAAAAATTAAAGTAAGCAAACTTGCACATATCTTTAACAGGTTGACGTCTTTACTATAAATATGAAAAAAAATATAAAAATAAATAAGCCTGAATCCTACCAAATTATATTTGGAGCTTTTTTGACAATATTATTTGATAGATTCAAAAAGAATAAAAATGATTGCTTTTTGGAAATTGGTGAATATAAGCTTATAAAGCCAATAAAGAAGAATTATCCAAGTGATTTCTCAGTTGGCATCTATCAAATGAGAGATAAAAAATACTTTGTTAAAACCTGGAGAGGCTATTTCAAGAATTTAAGTTACTATTCAATTATAAATGAATACTTCGTTAATAAAATTATAGAAAATCAAAGTATTTCATTGGGAGGAAATAAAAAACTCAATTTTCCAAAGGTAGTTTCGTTTGTAAAAGAAGAGAAGACGTTCTCAATCATATTTAAGTATATTGAAGGTACAAATCTAGAAACTTTATCTGCGGAAATTAAATCAGAGTTGTTATCAAATATTGCAAAAAAATTACATGGTCTTTCTAAAAAACTGACTAAAAATGAATTAATTATTTTTCCCAAGAGGTCCCTTTCTTTTTACATATTAACTCTTCCCATAATCACAGTATGTTCATTAACTCTATTAAGATTCCATTACTTTGGAAAAATATTAGAATATTTCAAAGGAGCTTTAGTAAATGTGTTTGATAAAAATAACTTGAACTTAGAACTATCTCATCGGGATCTTAATCCCAATAACGTAATTATAAAAGGAAATAAGGTTTATTTAACAGACAACGAGGGAATGGTTTTTACTATCCCTAATTATGATCAGACTTATTTGTTGTGTTCTCCAGAGTTACTTAAGTTAGATAACTTTAATACAAATATTAACTACCCTAGCCTTTTCCTTAGAAATTATGTTCTTCTTCATTTAATTTTAATCTATGCAATGTTATTTGGTCCCAAGAGTAACTACGTATATAGATTGCTAAATTATGAATAATAAGATAAAAAAAAATATAACAATTGGTATTCCGGCTTATAATGAAGAAAAAAATATTAAAAATCTTCTTTCAAGCATCTTTGCACAAAATGAAGAAAACTTTATTTTAAAAGAAATTATTTTTATTTCTGATGGAAGCACAGATGAGACTGTTTTACAAGTAAAAAAAATAAATGATAAAAGAATAAAAATAATCAATAGTAAAGCTAGATTAGGCAAGGCTTCTCGGTTAAATGAAATATTTGATAAAGCAAGAGGTGATTTAATTGTACTTCTTGATGCAGATATTATTATCGATTCCAAGAATACATTACGCGATTTAATTAAACCTTTTGAGTCGATTGAAAAGTTAGGTTTAGTAGGAGGCAATCCTCATCCTATAGGAGGAAGAACATTTATAGAAAATGCTGTTAATGTAACCTATCATGCTTACTATCCTTTAAGAAACAATTTAAGAGAAGGTTCAAATCCTTATGGATGTGATGGTAAAATTCTTGCCTTATCTAAAAGTTTTGCAATATCAGTTAATATCCCTCCCCATATGATCGGCGTAGACTCTTATCTATATTTTCTTTGTATTAAGAAAGGGTACGTGTTTAAACATGCACCTCTTGCTTCGGTTGCGTATAGGTCACCGAAAAATTTAACTGATCATATCCTGCAGAGTACAAGATTTATGTCTGCGGGGCGTTTGCATAAAGAGATGTTTAGACAGTTATTTGATAAAGAATATTTTGTGCCAAAAAGAATTTTTTATTTTCTGCTATTTCAACAACTTTTAAGAAAGCCACTTCATTCATTTGTTATGTTTATTCTTAACTTTTACTGTAGGAGACTTGCAGACATAAAGTTCAAAGACCAACGGCCGATATGGGAAATCTCAAGTTCTACAAAGGAGGCAATTATTTATAATGAGTAAAATATCAATTACGATCGGCATCCCTGCTTATAATGAAGAGGCGAATATTGGATTGGTCCTTGGAGATGTTCTAAATCAGAAACTTAATGATGGTTATATTGATCAAATAATAGTTGTATCAGATGGAAGTAGGGACAGAACTGTTGAAGAAGTTAAAAAAATAAAAAACAAAAAGCTCGTTGTTATTGTAAATAAAAAGAGACAAGGACTTGCAAATGTTCAAAATATTATAATTGAAAATACTGATTCTGACATTCTTGTCATTCTTAATGCAGATATTAGACTTTCAGATGTCTATACATTAGAAAAAATAATTTCACCTATTGCTCGTGGTAAAGCAGATCTTGTCACCCCGTCTGTAATAGAGGCTGGGCCTGATACTTTTTTTGAAAAAATACTGTATGTTAGTACAAAAATTAAAAACATGACCTACGAGAAATATAACAATGGAAAAAATGTTTATACGTGTAGAGGACTTGCCCGTGCTTTTTCTAAAAGACTTTATAAAGAAATTATGTTTACTTCAAGTATAGGAGAGGATGGCTTTTCTTATTTTTATTGTGTGGTAAACAACTTCAAATACTCTTTTTCACAAGATGCTAAGGTAATCTTTAGACTCCCTAATACATTTCAAGATCACAAAAAACAAAGTATAAGATTCTTCAAATCACAAGGGCTTTTAAAAGAAAAATTCGGTAAGGATTTCATTTCAAAAAGCTATAAATTACCTAAGCTAGTTCTTGTTAAATCTTTAGTTGAAAATTTTATTGAATATCCAAGCTACACTTCTCTTTATTTAGGGGTGCTTTTTTACCTAAAACTTAGATCTTTATTCTATAAAAACGACCAAGACAAATGGGATATTTCAAAAAGTTCCAAGAAAGTGAAGGTTGCGAGATGAGGGCAATAAAATTTATTTTGCTTATAAAACTTAGAAAAGTTATATACATGTTCTTTGGCTCAATCAACGGATTGTTTAAAATGAATAAAAATATACTTATCCTTTGCTATCATGGAATTTCTAATGATGATTGGAGGTATAGTGTAGATGTCGATGTTTTTGAGAGACAATTAAATTATTTAGTTAAATATTATTCTCCAATCACTCTTGAAGATGTGGGTTTTTTTATTCAGGGTAAAAAGAAAATAGAAAAACCATCTTTTGTAATTACGATTGATGACGGGTACAAAGATGTATTGCAGTTAAAAGATTTGTTTGAGAAGTTAAATATTAGGCCAACAATTTTTGTTCTATCTGATATAAATAATGCTAATAGAAAAGAATTAGAAACTAATAGAGAATTTTTAAGCAAAGATGAAATTTTATTTTTAATAGAAGCAGGATGGACAATTGGTTCTCACGGAGCAACTCATCCCGATTTTTATAGATTATCAGAGGAAGACATAGAGAAAGAAATTGTAAGTTCGAAGAAGAACTTAGAAGAAGAATTAGGAATAAAGATTAAGTATTTTGCTTATCCAAAAGGACGATACACCAATAAGGTTTTAGATGCTGTAAAAAAGGCCGGCTACTCGTTAGGGCTATCGATGAATGACAGTTTTATCAACAAAACAGTTAATAGATTGTTAATACCAAGGATAGGCGTTGATAGAACACATTCCTTTGTAGAATTTAGATCTATATTATTACCATTATCTATATTGTTTAGAAAATTTATAAAAGAAAAGACGGGAGTTTTAATATGAAAAAAGTGACTGTTAGCGTTGGTATACCCGTATACAATGAAGTGGATAATATAAATTATCTACTCGAATCTATTATTAGGCAAAAACATACAAGTTACATATTGGAAAAAATAATTGTTGTTTGTGATGGTTCAACTGATGGGACAGACAGAAAAGTAAAAGAAAAGTCAAAGAAGAATCCTGCGATCGTTCTTGTAAATGATGGAAAAAGGAAAGGGAAGATAGCTAGATTAGAACAGCTTTATAACATAAACGAAAGCGACATTATTACTATTTTTGATGGAGATGTCCTTTTAGCAAATAAACAAGTTTTAGATAATATTGTAAAAAATTTTAAAGATAAAAATGTCTCATTCGTTGGAGCGAATAGCCGTCCATCAGCTGCAGAAAAAATAATAGAAAAAGTGATTAATACTTGGTCGGAATGCTGGTATGAGACAAGAAGGAATTATAAAAATGGAGAGAATATCTTTAATGTCCTAAGTTGTTCCATAGCTTTAAGAAAGAGTTTTGCAAAAAAAATAAGTTTTCCAAAAGGCATAATATCAGATGGACAAATAGTTTATCTAAGTGTAGTTAGGGATGGATTTAATTTTCGTTTTGCGAAAGATGCGCTTGTCCTTTTTAGATCAGAAGATAATTTGAAAGACTATATGTTAAGGCTTAGTCGTTTTAATAACGATAGAAAGATACAGTTAGCAAACTTTGGCAAATGGATTGATTTTGAATACAAAGTTCCATTCAATAAAAAAATTAACGGTATTTTTACGGTTTTTAGAAAAAAACCAATCCTAACAATCTTAGCTATAATATTTCACTATATGACACTTTATTTATCGAAAAATAATAAGAATAAAATAAAAAATACCAACTCATGGGAGATCATCAGCTCTACTAAAAAACCAATTAATTCTAGTAAGGTTAGATATGCGTAAGTTTAACTTAAGATTTTTACTTCCAACAAAGAAATTTTTAATGTTATCATCTTTGGTTATTCTTTGTGGGTTAATCTTATCCTTAAGTTTAAGGGGTTTACCGGGAAATCCAAACGGTGAAACATTAAATAGTTCAGTATGGCAAGGTGATGGACCTTTTGAGCTCTCACCTGAGCGTGGAAGGTTTGCTTTGCTTTACACTTTAGTGGAGAATCACTCCTTTCAGTTTCCAGATGCGATAGGGAAATTTGCAATACCAGATGTCGCGGTCAGTAAGGGGAAATATGTATCTCTTTTTGCGCCCCTTTTGTCTTTTGTCGCAATTCCCGGATATGTAATTGGTAAATATTTTGGAGCTTCTCAAGTAGGAACGTTTGCAATGATTTCTGTTGTTGCACTTTTAAATGTTATTCTCTTAAGGCTTATTGCTATCCGCCTTGGTGCAGATTCTATTGCTGCCACAATAGCATCCCTGGTTTTTCTTTTCGGAACCCCTGCTTTTTCCTATGCAGTTACCCTATACCAACATCATCTATCAACATTCCTAATATTGTTAAGTATCTATGCGCTTTTAAAATCAAACAAAGCGTGGTCTTTGATAGTTGTGTTTTTCGTATGTGCACTTGCTATTCCACTTGATTACCCAAACTTGTTTTTCATGTTTCCAATAAGTATTTTCGCATTGGGTAGGATTATTTCATTTGAAAGTATAAAGAGCAAATTATCAGTCAGAATAAATCTATTCAAGCTCTTGACTCCTTTGGTCATGATTCTTCCGATACTTTTTTTTCTTTGGTTTAATCAAGCTTCTTATGGCAATCCATTTCAATTATCAGGAACTTTACCAAGTGCAAGACATTTACTCGATAACGTGTCTGGTAATCCCAATACCTCGACGCAATTGCAGGCTTTGTCAACTTCTAACAGAAGTGATACGGCGCTCAAATTTTTCCAAACTAGATATTTACTGAATGGTTTTTACATTCATTTTGTTAGCCCCGATAGAGGGGTAATCTATTATGCGCCGGTAGTTTTATTTGGGATAATAGGATTTTTTCTTTCTCTGAGGAAGAATGTTCAAATGACTCCTTTGCTTGCATCAATAGTAGGTGCTAATATTTTGCTTTATTCAATGTGGGGAGATCCTTATGGGGGATGGGCTTTTGGTTCAAGATATCTAATTCCGGCTTACGCAATTTTATCAATTTTTATCGCACTATTTCTTACTTACTGGCGCAAAAGTGTTATGTTTTTGGCGGGTTTTCTTCTAGTTGCTTTTTACTCAATAGCTGTAAACACCTTAGGTGCAATTACTACAAATGCAATCCCTCCACAAGTTGAAGTATTAAACCTTGAGAAGCTTTCGGGGCTTGTTCAAAAATATACATACGCGAAGAACTGGGATATTCTAGTTGCGGGACATTCAAAGTCTTTTGTCTATCAGACATTTTTGAAAAATTATTTATCTGCTATCCAGTTTTACCAGATATTAATTGTCTCAATATTTATTTTCGTGGGGGGTCTGATAAGTTATTATTACGCGCATAATAACAAAGGAGAATAAAATGTTTAATTTTAAAAAAGGACAACTATCTATCAATATTCCAGCGGGCAACAAGTTTTTTGCGACAATGGAACAATTTTTTTCAAAACATAGGTTAAACTTAATGCTCTTTATAACTGTTGCTATTTCAACGTTTGCATATATTGTCTTTTACCATAATGGGCTTGGGCTTGCGTATAATGATGCGCGGTCTCACTTGGATATCGGACGGCGTGTTGTGGAAGGTTTGAAGCCCGGTATTGCCCAGCTTGGTTCTGTCTGGCTTCCCTTACCCCATATTCTTATGATTCCGACTGTCTGGAATGATTTCATGTGGCATTCAGGACTGTCAGGCGCTTTGGTATCCATGATTTCATTTGTTGCAACAGCACTTCTTATTTATCTTTTTCTTAAAGAACTAGGAGTAGGCCTAATTGGTAGGCTAGCTGGAGTTTTATTATTTGTTGCAAACCTTAATGTTTTATATCTTCAATCAACTGCCATGACAGAACTTTTGCTTATTGCGACAATGACTGCAGGAGTTTATGAGCTTTTGCTATGGTTTAAATCCGATAATATTTTAAATCTTGTGAAATCTGCATTTTGGGTAATGATGGCATCCTTAGTCCGCTATGACGGGTGGTTTCTTTTTGTATTTTCAATTCTTCTTATTGGAATAGAAGTTTTGCGAAAGAGAGGCTATAAGGTTACAGAAGGCGTTATTATTCTTTTTGCAACGCTTGCAGGTTTTGGAATATTTTTATGGTTTTTGTGGAATTTACTGATTTTTCACGACCCTTTGTATTTTGTTTTTGGTCCTTATTCTGCGCATACGCAGCAGGAACAGTTGCAAATAGCAGGAAACCTGGCTACCAAAGGAAATCTTTTATTTTCAATAAAAGTTTATCTATATTCCGTGGCATATAATTGTAACACTTTTATTACTTTGCTTGGAGTGATAGGCGCGGTTGTTCTGTGGCTGGATCGTAAAATCAAAACATCGGTAAAAATTGCGGTATCAGCACTTCTTGCGCCTTTAGTTTTCAATATACTCTCTCTTTACCTTGGCCAATCGGTACTTTTTATACAAGGGTTGTCCGGAAACACATGGTTTAATGCAAGATATGGAATTGTCATGATGCCATCATTTGCAATATTCACAGGTTATCTTGTGCAAAAATCCGACAAATTAAAGTATGTATTGATAGGCCTTATGGTTTTTGTTTTATTTTTCTCATTTGCAAATTTTGATGCGGTAACGATTGATGATGCAAGGGTCGGGTCAAGCCAGAAAAATGTGTCTGAGGTTTCAGGATGGCTTCGTAACAATGCGAAAGATAAGCCCGGTTTTATCTTAATATCTGCTGCCTCGCATGATGCTATAATTTTCTCCTCGGGGCTTCCTATGAGTAAATTTATACATGAGGGAACAGGCGCATATTGGGATAACGCAACGACATTCCCCGACCGTTGGGCGTACTGGATAGTCATGCGTACAAATGACTTAAACGATTCAACGTTTAAATTAATCAGCAAAACAAAAGCTTGGAAAGAGGGCGACTACAAACTTGTTAACCACTACCCTTTTGCCGATATTTATGAGATAAAGCCAGAATTGGTATCAGGTCTTAATACCAAGCCAATTTTGGGTCACCAAAAATAATATGTATAAAAAAACAATAATAGTTTTAATTTTGTTAATATTTATTCCGTTTTTTCTTTCGCTTTTTAAAGCAGAGTCAGGGCAAAACAGAAGTACATGGTGGCGCTTTCAGTCCATTGATACCATGAAATACTCGCGTGACCTCTCGCGTGAGAAATTAAATGATTCTTCTTTTGACTCGGTAATTGATATGCAGGTCAAAAATATTGCCGATACCGGCGCAACACATGTTGCTATTGCAACGCCTTATGATGAAGAGTTTTATCCAATACTCCAAAGGTGGGTCGCGGCAGCAAGAAAATACAATTTAAACGTCTGGTTTCGGGGAAATTGGTCAGGATGGGAGGGATGGTTTAATTACCCAAAGATCAGCAGGCAGGAACACATTAAAAAAACCCAGGAATTTATTGCAAAGCACAAGGAAATATTTACAGACGGAGACGTTTTTACAGCTTGCCCCGAGTGTGAAAATGGAGGGCCTGGCGATCCACGGCAAACAGATGATATTCAAGGGCATAGAAAATTTCTGATTGATGAATATAATGCAACAAAAACAAGCTTTGCCGCAATAGGCAAGAATGTTGCCTCAAATTTTGATTCTATGAATGGAGACGTTGCAAGAGTTGTTATGGACAGAAATACAACCTCAGCGCTTGACGGAATGGTTGTAATTGATCACTATGTTGCGACCCCGGAAAAACTTGCATCAGATGTCGCGTCAATAGCAAGAGCGTCAGGTGGCAAGATAGTGCTTGGGGAATTCGGCGCGCCCATTCCCGACATAAACGGTAACTTGACAGAAGATGAGCAGGCTTCCTGGATAAAAGATGCGTTATTAAAGCTTCTCAACCTAAATGGGATCGAGGGAGTTTCCTACTGGACAAATACTGGGAGTTCGACGGCTTTGTGGGATGAGAATGGCAGTCCGCGTAAAGCAGCCGGGGTTATAAAAACAGTCTTCAAGGCATCTTTTGCGCATGGCGTCATAAAGGATGAGGCGGGGGGCGGAATTGAAGGAGCGTATATATCGATTGGCGACAGACATTTTTTTACGGACTCAAACGGAGAATACGCGCTTCCTTACTTTGAGAATTATAAGAAAGGGAAGATTTATGCGCCAGGGTTTATAAACAAAACAGTTGAGATAAATACCTCAGGTAAACAAATTATAACGCTTATGCTCGAGAATGAAGGCCTTTGGTTTCGAATAAGAAAATTTCTTTATAACCTACTCAATTTTCTCCCATAATAATATTATAGGGTTCCTTATTGACATTTTAATATAATCTGATATAATCCTATAACAATTTCCAATTAACATTGAATAGCTTATTTTAATAGTATGATTAAAAAGATTTTATCATTATCAATATTGTTAATAGTAATTTCGCTATCGGCTTCTGCCGAGAAAGTATTTGCCGCAGAGATCCCTAATTTTTCCACGTGTGCAAATCCTCAAGGCACCATTAAAGTTTCATATGATTCGGGTACACATGGAGTACCTGGGAACAGTAACACTTTTAGTGGTCGCGACACTGTTTATTCTTTGTCAGAAGATACTCTAACGCAATGTCTTTGTCTTGATAACGGAGACGGCATTCAAACTAATTGGTGGAAAGTGTCAAGCCTTACTCAAGATCAAATTGAAGTTCTGGTTTCCCAAGGATGGATTTTTATTCCAAGTGGTGCTTCTTGGGGTCTTCAAGATGCTCCATATTTAGCCCAAAACGTTAATTTCTCCTGCAATTCGCCAAGCAATAACGGTGGAGGGGGTGGAAGCTCATCTGGTGGCGGAGGAAGCTCGTCCGGCGGAATAGGTGGTTCTCAAGTACTGGGTATATCAACAGGCGAAGTTTTAGGTCTTGCTTCAACAGGCAATATAGTCTTTATTTTATCCGTAATTATTTCAGGTTTTTCCGCACTTTCTCTCGGATTACTCCTTAGTCTTAAAAAGAAAAAATAAAAGGGAGCGATAATGAATTTTCTTTCCAGAACTTTAATTCTAATTGGCGTTGCTCTTCTTTTTTTGGGAGGATATTTTATATTTCAAAGATACAACTCCAAACAACTTTCCTTCCAAAATTTCAATGAGTACGCAAGTAGTGTCTCAGGAATCTTGCCCCAAAAAATAATTATCCCAAGTCTTAAGATTGAACTACCTATTTATCCTGCCAAAATCCGCGGAAACAGTTGGGAAGCAACAACAAAAGGAGTATCCTACCTTGTAAGTTCTCCTGCTCCCGGTGAGGTAGGTAACAGCATCCTTTACGGCCATAATTGGACAAGTCTTCTTGGGCCCTTAACGCGCATAAAGCCTGGTGATAAAATTGAAATTATCTCAAATAACAGTGAAAGGAAAACTTTTGTAGTTGAATACACGTCTATCGTTGATCCTTATCAGACAAGCGTTCTCTCCTCAGCAAATGATACAAGGCTTACGCTTTATACTTGTGCTGGTTTTCTTGACAGTAAACGGTTTGTAGTAACTGCCTTTATTAAAATCTAAGTTTTCGTAGTTCCCATTTGTAGAGATACCTATTCCCTTAAGACAAGTAAAACATGTTTAGGTTCAAATTCTAGTCGCGGAGCTCAAATCTAGCCTCCCCAGTTTGACATTAACAAGAACAAACTTTACAGTTAAATCATGGGTCAAAATCCAATTGCCCAATCTAGTCCACCCTTCCAGAATAATACGAGGTCGGGTACCAGTTGTTGAAACTATAACTGCATGAAAAGAACCCTTAAAATATTTTGAATAAATAAGAAGGTTGCAATAAGACAAAGATTGTGTCGAAAGTCTTATTAAAAAAGCATAAGATTATATTGGAATAGCCAGGGTTGATATTTTTTTGTCTTTTGGCTGAAAAAAGTGTTGTGCAATAAATCCTACACCGTTTGGTTAAAAGCAATAGTGGCTTACGGGTATACCAAGAGTGCTATTCCAGAAAAAAGCTAATAACACGGAAGTTTTTGTTTCTGAACAATAGTGATTCCCAGGGTGGGTTAGATGTATATTTTTTTCATATATAACACGAGCAAGAAAATTATGAATTTCCTCTCTGCCAATTTATTAATGCCCATTTTAATAAATTAAACAAACTGAACGATATTGATTAGATGCTAAGTAAGATATACAAATCTCCTGAAACAACTATTGAAGATCCCGAAGAATACAGAGATTTAGTCTCCATTCCTTTAAGTTAAAGTACCAAATAACTTTCAGGGTTTTATATCGTAATAGAAGCAATTCATAAATAATACTTCCAAACCCTATATTTGTTTTGTCAAAAATATACTGATTAGTTACTAAATAGTTTCCAACCTCAGGAAGTTTTCTGACCATTTTCCGCCTAGCTTTTACATAGCAGAGGACTTCAGACGCAACGATTACATCATATTTTTTTTGTACTTTAAATTCTTCTAAAGCTGCTACCTTAAAATTTACTCCTGAAACATTCTTTTTTGCAATATCCACAGCCATTGGAACGACGTCAATTGCAGTAATATTTTTTGCAATAGTCGTCAACTCTTTTGTGAGTTGTCCTTCAGAGCATCCCACCTCCAATATAGAGTTATGAGGAACATGCTTAATAAGAGACAGGATATTTTTAAATAACACTCTCTTATATGGTTGTTTTATCAGATCTTGCGATACTTGATTCGTTCTATACAAAAGCTTGAGATTGTTATAAACTGATTCTTGATTTGTCATATATCAGATTCTATCATACTTATCTAGATCTTATATTTTTCTTCTTAAGATTGATTTATGGAATTTTATAAAAGCATTTTTTAACAAACTAGAGAAAATATTCATCCCTCGGAGCAAATTTATAATCCTGCATATTTACAGAGTAAATGCTGATAATAATTCACTACATAGTTAATCAAAGAGCATTTCTACAGATTCCAACAGATTTATATGATACCCAGTTTGGAATATATGCAGGATATTTTATTGAACAAATAAGGGCAGGAGAGTATAATACAGTTCTATGGCACATATTTTGGGGCTTATGCTCCTTTCTCTTTTTATAACCTTTATTCTCCTTATTCCATTCATAGACTTTCTGTATAAGTTAAAAATAAGAAGACAAAAGCAAAAAACTGTCGATATCTTTGATAATCCCACCCCGCTTTTTGATAAATTCCATGCTTGGAAACAAGGGACACCTTTTGGCGGCGGGATTTTAATTATAACTATAGTATCGATTCTTACTCTATGGTCGTTGGGAATTTTGAATATTCCTGTAAATTTGTGGGAAGTTTTTGTTCTTTTATTTACATTCATATCCTTTGGTTTATTGGGATTCTATGATGATTTAAAGAAGCTCGTCAACGGTAAGGGATCTCCTTTTTTTGGTCTAAGATTTAGGCATAAATTTTTAATTCAATGGATCCTAGCTCTTGTTATTGGAACCGTTTTGTATTTGCAATTAGGGTATACATTTATTTTTATAAAAGGTTTCGGACTTGCAAGCTTAGGTTTTCTTTTTATTCCGTTTGCGGCATTTGTTATTGTCTCTTTTACAAATGCATTTAATATAGCCGATGGTTTGGACGGGCTTTCCTCAGGTCTTCTTTTAATTTGCCTTGGCGCTTTTTTAGCAATTTCGCAGGATCAGTTTGATCAAACTCTTAGAATTTTTGTTGCGGTTCTTATGGGAAGCATGGCGGCATTTTTATACTTTAATATATATAAAGCCAGGATCTGGCTGGGAGATGTGGGATCGCTATCCTTAGGAGCAGTACTTGCAGTTGTTGGTCTTTTGACAGGAAAGATAATTGCCTTAGCTTTCATAGGCGGAGTCTTCGTAATAGAGGTCGGTTCTTCTTTAATACAAATTCTTAGTAAGAAATTCTTAGGAAGAAAAATATTTCCTGTCTCACCATTTCACCTTTATCTTCAAAAAATCGGATGGGATGAGCCAAAGATTGTTATGAGAGCCTGGCTTTTGGGTTTTTTCTTCGCAATTTTAGGTCTTTATATAGCTTTTATACGGTGACTCATTCTTCAAAATGAAAAGAATAGATATAACTCTTCTTCTTTGCGTAATTTTCTTAACTCTCTTTGGGCTTTTTATGATATACGATGCATCATCCTTTGTTGCTTATAGAGATTTCTTGGATAAGTACCATTATATAAAAGGGCAGGCTTTTTGGGTTGTATTAGGTTTTATATTTATGATTTTTTTTTCTTACTTTGATTATCATAGACTTTACAACTTATCACTTCCCATACTCGTAGTTGCTTTAGGACTATTGCTTCTCGTATTTATTCCAGGAATAGGAGTCCATCTTTTGGGAGCACACAGATGGATAAATACTGGTTTTTTCCTACTTCAGCCGGGAGAATTTGTAAAACTTGCACTTGCAGTATATCTTGCTTCATGGTTATCCACAAAAGAAAAGGGAAGACTTGGGGCTTTTTTACTTCTTTTGGGAATTATCATGCTTCTTGTTGTTTTAGAGCCGGACATGGGTACAGCAGTTGTTATCCTCTCGGAAGCACTTATCGTATATTTTCTATCCGGAGGAAACCTCTTATATTTTGCAGGGCTTATTCCTGCAGTTCTAGCGATTGGATTTATTGCAATTAAGATATCTCCCTATCGCTTAAAAAGATTGGAATCTTTTTTCAACATTAACCAATCGATACAGTCATCGTCTTATCATATAAAACAGATTTTAATTGCACTTGGCTCAGGCGGTATATTCGGAGTTGGACTTTCTAATTCGCTTCAGAAATACGCATATTTGCCAGAAACAACTACAGATTCTATTTTTGCAATTATTGCAGAAGAGCTGGGTTTTATTGGAGCAACTTTAATTATAATTGTTTTTGCGATTGTTATATGGAGAGGATTCCTTATTGCAACAAAGGCAAGAGATAATTTTGGGAAACTTTTGGCAGGAGGAATTACTTCATTTTTAGCAATACAAGTAATTATTAATCTGTCCGCCCAGACGGTTCTTATTCCTCTAACCGGCATTCCTCTTCCTTTTATTTCTTACGGAGGATCTGCCCTTATTATAGATCTTTGCTCAATCGGAATTCTTCTTAATATTTCAAGAAAGTCTCTATGAGAATTATTGTAATCGGAGGACATTTATCTCCTGCCTTATCTGTTCTAGATTCGCTCCCAAAAAATTGGGAAATTTTATTTGTCGGCAGAAAATATGTATTTGAAGGGGAAAAATCATTATCTCTTGAATATAAAACAATAAACGATCTTAAAATTCCGTTTCAAGAGATTTCAACCGGCAGGCTTCAGAGAAAATTTACAAAGAATACGATTCCTTCTCTTCTTAAATTACCTTCCGGTTTTTTTAAAGCTATCGCAGTTCTTAAAAAATTTCAACCAGACATAGTGTTGGGATTTGGGGGTTATTTACAAATTCCAGTTGTTTTTGCCTCATTTTTTCTAAAAATTCCGGTTGTCTTACACGAGCAGACACTAGAGTCAGGTTTTTCCAATAGGATATGTTCTCTAATGGCTAAAAAAATATGTATATCCTGGGAATCTTCTGCCAAATCTTTCCCCCAAATAAAAACTACCTTAACGGGCAATCCGGTTAGAAAAGAAATAATAGGTAAGTCACAATTCACAAGTCACAATTCACAAATCACAAATTCTAAGCCATTGATTTATATAACCGGCGGAAGCTCTGGTTCGCATTTTATAAATTCACTGGTTGAAGATTTGATACAAAAACTTTTGATTGATTTTAAAGTGACTCATCAAACAGGAGATTCGTATACATATAAAGATTATGAACGTTTATATAATTTACATACAAAATTGCCAAAAGAGCTTGGAAAGAATTATTCATTGCATAAATTCATTAACCCATCGGAGGTTGGAAAAATTCTTAAAAAAGCAGAGTTTGTAATATCCAGGGCTGGAATAAATACGATAACTGAGCTGATTTTTACAAAAAAACCAGCCATTTTAATTCCTCTTCCTTTTTCTCAGAATAATGAGCAGTTAAAGAATGCTCTTTTTTTAGAAAAACTAGGGATTGCTAAAATAATCTTACAAAGAGAAGCAACTGCGCAAGTTTTATCCTCAAGTATTCAATCTATGCATAAATCAATCAATGAATATATAAAAAATTCCAAAAATCTTAACGATTTAATAAAAGAAGATGCGGTGGATAAAATCATAAAAGTTGTGAAACAATGCGTATCAGAAAGTTAAAAAGAAAAGGCAAGTCTATTTTTATTAAAATTATATTTTCTATCTTTATCCTCTTGATTTTATTAATATTCCTGCTTTACAATCTTTCGACATTTTCGATTTTTAGTAACACGATTATAAGTCCCTTAGGAGAGAATAAACCCTCTAAGGTTTCAAAATTAGAGGATTTACTTAAAAGGGCAAATGTGCCTTTTTCCTCCGTAACATCATCATCTGATTTTTATATTATAATGCTCTCGGGCGGAGGTCAAGTTATTATGTCCCCCAAAAAAGAATTAACAGTCCAAATCAGCTCTTTACAACTTATGCTCAATCGGCTTACAATAGAAGGGAAAAGAATAAAAAATCTTGATTTCAGGTTTGATAAACCTATTATCAATTTTTAAGTTTTATGAATGAAGGAAAAATAGTTGTTGGTATAGACGTTGGTACGTCAAAAATCGCAACTGTTATTGCAAGAGTAGATGAGTCGGTAGTTAATGTCCTGGGAGTTTCCGAAGTAAAATCCGCAGGCATTAAAAAAGGGCAAATAGTCGATATAGAAGAAGCTGTAAACTGTATTAATACATCTTTGGAGGCAGCAGAGAGAATGGCAGGATACTCCGCTACCCGTGTGATTGCATCAATTGGCGGTAGTCACATTGAATCGCTAAATTCAAAGGGAGTAGTTGCAGTATCTACTCCGGAAGGAGAAATGACCGAGAACGACCTTGCAAGGGTAATAGATGCTGCAAAAGCAGTTTCACTTCCTTCAAGCAGGGAAATAATTCATGTTTTGCCCCGAACTTATACCGTGGATGGACAGGAAGGAATAAAAGATCCGATCGGTATGAGCGGAATAAGACTTGAGGTTGATACGCATATTATCTCCGCAAATTCAACCGCAATAAGAAACCTCGAAAAAGCACTCACGGAAGTTGGAGTAGATCTAGATGGAATTGTCTACAATGGATATGCAAGCAGTCTTTCTGTTTTATCGGACACCGAAAAAGAATTAGGAGTAATTTTGGTAGATATAGGAGCTGGCACTACGGATATTTCAATATATACTGAAGGGGCTGTTGCTTATTCATCGGTTTTGGCAATCGGAGCAAGACACATTACAAATGATTTGGCCATAGGACTTAGAATTTCATTAGAAAGTGCTGAAAAAATAAAACTTTTCCTATCAAATCCTCAGAAACCTTTAAAAATGACAGAAGAGGACGAAGAACCAAAACAAAAAATAGGAGATGAGATTGATCTCTCAACACTACATCTTCCGGAGGAAGTTAGTAAGGTATCAAGGAAAACTTTAATTGATGGAATAATAAGGCCAAGACTTAACGAAATTTTTACATTCGTAGGACTTGAAATTAAAAAAAGCGGTTTTGGAGGACAAATTCCATCGGGTCTTGTCATAACAGGCGGAGGGGGGCGAACAATTGGGGCAGTGGAGAGCGCAAAGAGAACCTTAGCGATGCCCTCTAGACTCGGGTTGCCAACAAATATAAAGGGAATTATAGATGAGATTAGAGATCCCTCGTTTGCTACGGTAGTTGGTCTTTGTACTTATGGGGTAACGCTTGAGCCTTCTTCGGGTCTTCCTTTTGGAATATCTGTTCCTCACATACCAAATTTAAGAGTTAATAAAATTGTTTCCAAAATCTTAGATCTAATTAGGTCTTTCATCCCGTAATTTAGGGCTTGCAAAAAAAAAATTTATTTGTTAGCATAATTTAATATAAACCATGCTTATTAAACCTCAAACAACAAATTTCGCAAAAATAAGAGTAATGGGTATTGGTGGTGGTGGCAATAATGCTCTTTCTTCTATGATAAATCAGGGGCAAATTCAAGGCGTAGATTTTGTTGCGGTTAATACAGATGCTCAGGCATTGCTTTTATGCCAGTCGGCGACAAAAATTCAAATAGGAGAAAATTTAACAAAAGGGCTTGGTTCAGGAGGAGATCCTGAGATTGGAAAGCAAGCGGCAGAGGAATCAAAAGAAAAAATAAAAGATATTCTTGAAGGGTCAGACATGGTTTTTCTAGCAGCCGGAATGGGCGGAGGAACAGGGACGGGTGCTACTCCAACAATTGCGCAGGTTGCAAAAGAGGTAGGAGCGTTAACCATAGCAGTCATTACAAAACCTTTTTCCTTTGAGGGGACAAGGCGAATGGTTGCAGCAGAAGACGGAATAGAAAATTTAAAAGATAAAGTAGATACGCTTATCGTTATTCCAAATCAAAGAATCCTAGATGTTGTTGATAAAAAACTTTCTCTTCTTGAAGCATTTAAAGTTGCGGATTCTGTTTTAACACAAGGCGTTCAGGGAATTTCCGATCTTATAACAATGCCCGGGCTTATTAATGTTGATTTTGCCGATGTTAGGACAATTATGTCTGAGGCAGGGTCTGCCTTGATGGGGATTGGGACAGGAGTTGGAGAAAACAGAGCACAGGCTGCTGCGCGATCGGCAATTGCATCACCTCTTCTTGAGATTTCTATGGATGGAGCACGTGGAGTGTTATTCAACATTACGGGAGGTCCGGATATTACAATGAGCGAGGTGGATGAGGCAGCAAAAATTATTGCAGCTGCAGCAGACCCTGATGCAAATATAATATTTGGAGCAACTGTTGATGAAAGTATGCACGACCAAATAAAAATCACGGTTATCGCAACGGGATTTGATCAAACTCGTCAAAGACTTTCGGAGTTTATGGTTCCTGAGAAAAAAGCTGCAGAAATATCCACTGCGGAAACTTCTAAGGAAGAGCCTAGGGGAGAAGAGGAAGACATTTTCGAGATTCCCGCATTTCTAAGACAGAAGAATTAAACTCTAGAAGCTACAAATTTCTACTAGGTACCTAAAAGGTGCTTTTTTAATGTCTTCACGAATCACAATAACCTAAAGGTTTTGCGAGAATCAAGTTTCAACCTCCTACAGCCAATTATGCATGGGTGATTATTGTTGGGGATAAGTTTTACCTAGTGGTTGGAATGGGCGTTAGCCTAAGAGTCGGTATAGGCGTTACTGGCACAATTATAGAATAGGATCCATTTTGCATAGAAAGCAAAATTTCATTATGATTGGCATATGCTTTTACCGATCCATTTTTTAGGGTAATAGCACCTGTCCCCTGTGCCGTTGTTTGCAAAGTAAGCGTGTAAAGATTACAGTGAAGAGACGAACCATTAAGAATCCCTCCAGCAAAAGATGGATCGCTCGCTGTTGGTGTTTTCCCTGGGTTAGCAAAGATAAAATTACATCCTCCTGAAGGAGCAGTAGTAATCGAAAGAGTCTTTATAGACAAATTACCCGAAACGGAAACAGTTGCCTTGGCAGCATTAAACGCTTGTCCGTCGCCGTCAATAACAAGATCAACAGTAAATTCTTGATTTGCGGAAAATGTTCCGTACAATGGACTTGTATTAATAGTTGCTGTCTTAACTGATGCGGCTTGTTGAACAAGGTTTAATAGTTCACCTGCGATATATGGAGTGGCAATAATAATAAGGAGCATAGTTATAATAGAAAATTTACCGAATTTATCCAGCGAACCGAATTTATCCCAAAAGCCCATGAAGGTAGTCTGTTTATGAGAACCGTACTTTCCAAAAGAGAGTATTTTTGGCATAATACCAATTGTTTGCCGCACTATTAGTGCGGCAGATGCATAGTGCGATTGTCAATATATAAAATTGTTAGTCGTAAGCAATGAGAGAACAAATTTGACAAAAAGGAGCTTAATAAAGCGCACAAATTAGATAAAACCTAAGCTCATCAATAATTTTATGATTTGAAATCCTTGAACTTGTAGCCTCTTTAGGATAGAATTAAGTTTATGTTTGAACCCATTTCTCCTAATGTAGATTTTCCAAAACTCGAGCAGAAAATATCAGATTACTGGAAAAAAAATAAAATATTCGAAAAATCTATACAAAATCGCCCCGCAAATAAGCGTTGGACATTTCTTGACGGTCCACCGTTTGTAACGGGGGTTCCTCATTATGGTTCGCTCTTATCAAGTATTCCAAAGGACGTGTTTGCAAGATTTATGACCATGAAAGGATACCGAGTAAGACGGGTCTGGGGATGGGACGGGCATGGACTTCCAATAGAAAATAAAGTCGAGGAAAAACTTGGGGTAAAACGAAAAAAAGATATAGAAGAAAAAATAGGAGTTGGGAAATTTATTGAAGAGTGTAAAAAATACGTAAACGAAGTTTCTCAAGATTGGGAGTGGTATGTGGAGCGTATAGGCCGCTGGGTGGATTTTAAAAACGCATATAAAACGTGGAACATTGATTATATGGAATCTGTTATGTGGGTCTTCAAACAAATGTACGATAAAGGATATATTTATAAAGGACTTAAAATTACGCTCTATTGTCCGCATTGTGCTACACCTATTTCTAATTTTGAGGTTGCAATGGATTCTGATAACTACAAAGAAATTAAGGATCCCGCAACAGTTTATAAATATAAACTTGAGGATGAGGATAAGACTTTTATTCTTGCGTGGTCAACGACCCCATGGAATAAAATTGTTACTTCGGCTCTTGCCGTTAACCCGGAACTCACATATGTGAAGATAGGTCAAGGCAATAAATATTATATTCTTGCAAAATCAAGACTTGAAATATTAAAAGATGAATCGTATAAGATTCTTAAAGAATTTAAGGGAAAAGATCTTGTCGGGAAAATATTTGAACCGCATTACAATTATTATTCGGCAGGCAGAGGAGAAAAAATATGGGAAATTATAGGAGGGGATTTTGTTTCATCCGATGAAGGTACAGGGGTCGTAACAATTGCGCCATACGGAGAAGAGGATCTTAAGATAATGCAAGATCAGAAGGTTCATATTGAGACTCATTTAGACGAAGAAGGAACTATTTTAGCGAATATTCCTAAGTTTTCGGAAATGTACTATCTTGCCGCAAATAAAGCCGTGATCGAGGATCTTTCTTCTCGAGGTTTAATCTATAGCGATAAGGAAGAGATACACAACGTTCCTCTTTGTTGGAGATGCCATACCAGGCTTTATTATGCTCCAATAACGGCGTGGTATGTAGACGTTCAGACGTTAAAACCTCTTCTTAAAAAAACAAACGAAGAGATAAATTGGTTTCCCAAGCATTTTAAATATGGTAGGTTTTTAAAGAGTCTTGAGAATGCTCCGGATTGGAATATTTCACGTAACAGATATTGGGGTTCGCCTGTTCCCGTTTGGGAATGTGACTGTGGGCAAAGATTTGTTCCAGGATCAATAAAAGAACTTGAAGAAGAATCAGGGCAAAAAATAACAGATCTTCATAAACCTCAAATTGACAAAATTACTGTAGTCTGCAAAAAATGCGGAAAAAAAGTACACAGGGTCACGGAGGTTTTGGACAGCTGGATAGAGGCAGGGTCAGCGTCTTTTGCAGAAAGGCACTTTCCGTTTAAAAAAGAAGATCTTTCGGATTTTTTTCCACCGGATTTTATAGCAGAATATACGGGACAAATAAGAGCCTGGTTTTATGTGCTTCATGTAATAAGTGGCATTTTGTATAAGTCAAAAGCTTTTAAAAACGTTGTTGTTGAGGGAGTAATTTTGGGAACAGACGGGCGAAAAATGAGCAAAAACTATGGTAATTATCCTGATCCAAAAGAACTTTTGCAGGAATATGGGGCTGACGCATTAAGACTTTATCTTATGGGAAGTCCTGTTATGCACGGAGAGGATATTCTAATATCCCAGGAGCAATACAGAAACCAAGTAAAGGGAACAATGCTAATCCTTTGGAATATTTATAGTTTTTTTGTAACTTATGCGTCACTGGATAATTGGAAGATTGAAAAAAATGATAGGATAAGTACCAATGTATTGGACAAGTGGATACTATCTATTCTTCAGGGACTTATAAAAGATGTATGCAGTGATTTAGATAAGTACGATACGGTGTCTGCTATCCTCAAAATTGATAGATTCATAGATGATATGTCTAAGTGGTATATAAGAAGAAGCAGGGATAGGGTAGGTATTGCAGCGGCAAATAGTGATGATAAAAATAATTTTTATTCTACTTGCTATATTGCTCTTAAGATTTTGACTCGGTTGACTGCCCCAATTATACCTTTTCTTTCCGAAGAAATTTATAGAAATTTAACAAAAGAAGACTCTATTCATCTTACAGACCTTCCAGTTTTTAAGAAAGAATATGTAGATGAAGAACTTGAGAAAAAAATGGAGTTTGTTCGCAAAGTCTGCGAAATGGGACATGCAAAAAGAAAAGAGCTTGGAATAAAAGCAAGGCAACCTCTTAAAAAGTTTAAAATTCAATATTCAACATTTAAGATAGAAGAAGAGTTAGTAGGGCTTATAAAAGATGAGTTAAATTTCAAAGATGCCGAGTTTACTGGGGGGAAAGGTGATCTATCAATTGAGTTTGATACCAAAATTACTCCTGATCTTAAAGATGAGGGAGAGGCAAGAGAGATAGTAAGGATGATTCAGGGGCAAAGAAAAAAAATGGGAACAACTCTTGATGAACGAGTCAACGTAATATTACCGGATTGGCCAATGAATTTTGAAGAATATATAAAAAAAAGGGCTTTAATAAATAATATTAAAAAAGGAGAAAGGTTTGAGGTAGAAAAGTGTGAATAGACAATTATTAAGAGTCGATATGGGATTATTTGTTCCGGCACTCGTCCTTTTAATTATAGGGCTAGCCGGAATTTTTTCCCTAAGCCTTGATTTATTTAAGGCTCAGTTACTATTTTCTGTTTTGGCTATTTTAGTATTTATATTTTTTTCCCAAATTAATTATCAATCTCTTAAAAATTATAGCGTTTTAATTTATATTGCTTCGATAGTAATTCTTTTTTTAGTACTTTTAATTGGAATTGAAAGTAAAGGGTCTGTTAGATGGTTTGAATTTTTCGGCTTTAGAGTTCAGTTCTCCGAACTTCTCAAGCCCTTTCTTGCGCTTTGTCTGTCGTCTTTTCTAGCAAGTAAGAATAACTACTCAATAAAATTATTTTTCTTAACCTTGGCTTTGCTTTTTCCCATTTGGTTTTTAATTTTTCTTCAGCCTGATTTAGGAAATGCAATTATTTATTTTTTAGTAACTATTTTTATCATGTTTATATTTGGATTTCCCTTGCGTTATTTCTTGGCATCTTTATTTTTGATGGTTGTTTCTTTCCCAATTTTTTGGAGATTTTTAAGGGAGTACCAAAAACAAAGGGTTCTTACTTTTTTCCATCTTAAGGTTGATCCACTAGGTACTTCGTACAATGCTATTCAATCCGTTATTGCAGTTGGATCGGGAATGATTATGGGAAGAGGTCTTGGGCAAGGGACCCAGTCAATTCTTAGATTTTTACCGGAAAGGCACACGGATTTCATTTTTGCAACTCTCTCTGAAGAGCTGGGCTTTATTGGATCAGCACTAATACTGACAGCTTTTGGTTTCCTTTTTTATCGAATTTTTCTAATTTATAAAAACTCTGATTCGGTATTTTCCAAAGTATTTGCTCAAACGGCTTTTTTTCTTTTTTTAATTCAGTTTTTTATGAATATTGGAATGAACATTGGAATCATGCCTATTGTTGGAGTTTCTTTACCTTTCATCTCATATGGAGGAAGTTCTCTTTTTTCAAGTTTTATTCTTCTTGGCTTTCTTTCCTCTATGAGTAAAGGCGTCGATTCAAAAAAAGTTCTGGAAATTAGATAAAAGGTTTGGTATAATCTTAAGCTATGGAGTATGCGGTAGTAAAAACGAGTGGAAAACAATATAAAGTGTCTGTGGGTTCTATTATAGAAATAGACCGACTAGATGGCAAAAAGGACGAAGAGATAATCTTAGATAAGGTGCTTTTATGGGTTTGTGACGGGCAGGTTAAGATTGGAAGACCAAACCTTTCAGGTTTTAAAATTAAAACAAGAGTAATAGATAACATAAAAGGAGATAAAATAAGGGTTGCAAAGTTTAAGGCAAAAGCAAGATATAGAAGAATGATGGGATTTAGGCCGCATATAACTAGACTTGAAATTACGAAAATTGATAGTAGCGAAACTACAATCAATGTAGATAAGAAAGTACCTAAGCCCTCTCTTAAAAAAATTACCCCTTGACTTATGTGAAAACGGGCAATAAAATGTCTTTAGTTTTCACACTCTTTTAAAATATGGCACATACAAAAGCACAGGGAGCAGTAAGAGGAAATAGAGACTCAATTGCAAAGCGTTTGGGCGTTAAATTATACGCCGGCCAGAAAGCTGCAGCGGGTAATATTATTATTAGACAAAAAGGAACAAAATTTTTTCCGGGCAATGGAGTTGAGATGGGGAAGGATTTTACTTTATTTGCAGTTGACAGCGGAGTCGTATCTTTTAAACAGCGTAGAGGTAAAAAAATTGTAGAAATTATTAAATTAAATTAAATGATTTATGGATGATCAAACACAAGAGAGAATTTTCGAACTTGACATAAATTTACTTCAGGCAAATCCTCTTCAGCCTCGTGGTGTTATTTCTCCCGAATCCTTAAATGAGCTAATAGAATCAATAAGAGAGCAGGGAATCTTAGAGCCTCTTGTTATAGCAAGAACACCTGCCGGATATCAGATAATTGCCGGAGAAAGAAGATGGAGAGCGGCAAAAATTTTGGGATTTCCTAAGGTCCCCGTAGTCATAAAGGAGGCAACTCCTCAGGGAATGCTTGAAATGTCTATCGTAGAGAATGTCCAGCGTGAAGATTTAAATCCCATAGAGAAAGCACTTGCGTATAAAAGATTAATAGACGAATTTGGTCTTGGAACAAACGAGGTTGCAAGAAGAGTAGGAAAAAGCGCACCTGCCGTATCAAATACGATAAGGCTTTTAACTCTTCCGGATGCGATAAAAGATGCTTTGGTTGCAGGTGTTATTACAGAAGGACATGTTAGGCCACTTATTTCAGTAGGCGATCAAAAGTTAATGATTGAATTATTTAAGAAAATATTGCGAGAAAGCAGTACGGTAAGGCAAACAGAAGATATGGCAAGAAGAGCAAAATCAGAGGTTGAAAAAAGAGAACCACGTACCGCACATGATAGACTTTGGGTTCCTGAGATGGATGAGATGGAAAAAGAGCTTGAAAAAAAACATGGGTTTGCAAAAGTAACAATGTACCAATCAAGAAGCCTTGCACGAGTTGTTCTTGCAATAAGAGGAGATATTGATGAAACAACGCCGAAAGTAAAAGAAATTTACGAAACTTTAATGGGAGAAAAACCTAAGGACTCTTAACAATTCTCATCTTCCCCGGAGGCCAATAGACAAAAAAAGATTTTCCTATAATTGATTTTTTTGGAACAAATCCCCATTCTCTTGAATCAGAACTGTATGATCTATTATCGCCCATAGCAAAATAGCTGTCTTGCGGGATCTCTATTTCCTGTCCTTCTTTTAAGAATGCTCCTCCATAAGTTTTGATATCAGACTTTAGATACTTACTTTCGTCAAGTTTCTCTCCATTTAAAAAAACTGACCCGTCTTTTACATATATCTTATCTCCAGGAATAGCAATAACCCTTTTTATAAAATCTTTCTCAGGATCAGGAGGCGCTTTAAAAACTATAACCTCTCCTTTTTTTGGCTGTTCAAAATTCAAAACAATTATGTTGGTAAGTATATATTCATTATCTGTAAAATTGGGATACATTGAAGTACCATTTACCTGAAAAGGACGAAACAAAAATACGTAAACAACAAGAAAAACAGCTGCCGCCAAAAGAAGTGTCTCGACAATATCTATTAAGAATGTATAGATTTTTTGGATTATAGACATAGGTTTAATTGTCTCTGATTTAGCTTCTTTTGTCAATGATATTATATTGTGATAACATATATTTGGGCGCATAGCTCAGCTGGTTAGAGCGTTGCATTCACATTGCAGAGGTCTCAGGTTCGAATCCTGATGCGCCCACGACTGCGCAAGTATGACGATTCTTTTCTTTTCCCGTTTATTTTATCCTCATATTGGAGGAGTTGAAAAACACGTTTTAGAAATCTCAAAACTTCTTGTAAAAAAGGGACATTCGGTGACTGTCTTAACAGAAAAGTTTGAAAAAGATCTTTTGGATGTCAGTAAGATTGACGGGATTAAAATTCTAAGAATCAATAATGGTAAAGACAACTGGTTTAAAAAATTCAGAGTTTGGAAAAACCTATTTAAATATAGAAAATTAATGAAGAAGTCAGATATAATTCATGCACATGATGTATTTTTTTGGTATCTTCCATTTAGATTTTTATATCCGTCAAAAAAAATATTTACAACATTCCACGGATACGAAGGAAATAAAATCCCCGAATTTAAATCAAAATTAATGCATAAGATTGCAGAAAAACTTTCAATAGGCAATATTTGCGTAGGTGTTTTTTTAAAAAAATGGTATGGCACAAAGCCTGATTACGTTGTCTACGGTGCCGTAGAAGTATCAAGTATTAAGCATAGAGTATTAAGTAAAAACAAAAATAAATTAAAATTTTTATTTCTTGGGAGACTTGAAGATGAGACAGGAATAATGGAATATCTAAAGGCATTAAAAGAACTCCAAAGAAAGAAGCATAAATTTGAAATTATCATACTTGGAGATGGGAGTTTGAGAAGAAAAGCAGAGGATTTTTCAAGACTTAATAAAATTAATGCCAAATTTAAGGGTTTTGTAGAAAATGTTGAGAGGCACGTTCCTGAGGCAGATTTTATATTCACATCTAGATATTTGGGAATTCTAGAAGCCCTGTCTTATAAGAAATTTATTTTTGTGCACTATAATAATTTAATAAAAAAAGATTATTTAGAAATGACACCATTTACAAAATATATTTCAATCAGTAAAGATTACAAAGAATTATCGTCAAGTATAGAGCATTTCCTAGAAAACAAATCAGAGAAGGAAAAGATGATAAACAATGGATACGGCTGGGTTAAAAATCAAACGTGGGAAAATATGATTAATATTTATTTAAAGCTTTGGAAAATTGATTAATTTACTTTTGAGTGAATAGAATATTATATACATTAATACCAAAAAAATGCTAATTACGCTTATAATTTTACTAAGCATAAAAAGCGGAAGGTCTGAATAACTTAACTCCAAGGTTTGTTTTCCTTTATATAAATTCATTGTAACTATCCCATTCCTATCTGGGTTAATACCAACAGACTTTCCGTTAGATGAAGCTTTCCATCCTGGAAAGTAAAGCGTATTTTCTCTAAGCGTGATTTGGTCTTTCGCATCAAGCTTATATACGTGCATTGTGTAAGCTCTATAAGTGCTTTGTATATCTGCATTCCCCTTTAAAATTTCAATATTAGATTTAGGAATATTAGAAAACCATAAGTTATTAGGATTTACCCATTTGGGAAGTGCGTAGAAATGTGTATCAGCCCATTTAGTTCCTAGCGAAATATCCTTCATAAGCACAGTATCATTTATTGTAGAGATTACCCTTCTTTGTCCCCAGTTAAGTATTGTAGTGCTAATTGTGAGTATGACTAGCAGATAGATAATCCATTTCTTTTTTTTAAATTCTAAAGCTATATAGCCTACGAATAACGATGTATATAAAGCAACTATTATTAATAAACGCTGGGAACCTGCTTGATTCACCAAAGGTATAAATCTCCATATAAAAATAGAGTATGGAGTAATAAGAAAAATAGTTCCGAAAAATAAAACAACCCATAAGATTAACTTATTTTTGTATTCTTTTTTTATTTTGTTTTTTAGCAACAGAACCATAGTTATTAACAAAGCAAGCAGTTGAGTATAGCCTAGTAGAAAAGAAAGTTCGCCTTTTGGACCCTGAAAAAGCAAGCCAAATTTCCAAGGAGCATAAAGAAGATCCATAATGCTTGGGAAATAAAATGCTTTACTCGGATCTATTGGGTGTGCGGTCGTAAATAAATATTGTCTGTAAATTAAAGGCGCAGTCCATTGATACATAGATATAAGTAAAGAAACAGCGATTATCCCAAAGGAATATAATATTCCCTTAAGAAAATTATTCGTTGAAAAAATGACGTAAAGAGCAATAACTGGTATTAAAAAAAGACCGATAAATATATGGCTTAACAGTATTACTCCAAGAAAAAACCCCGAAAGCAAAAGGTTAATAATTTTTTTATCACTCAGAAAATTATTTATGAAATAAAAAGTAAGGGGAATGAATGTGTAGGCGAGAATTTCCCCGATCGTAATTTTAAAGTGAAGAGAAATTAAGTGATAGGGCGTAAATAGATAGAAAATAGAGGCGCAAAACGCTGCGAGGCTATTTTTGAGAATTTTTTTTGAAAATAAATACATAAATATTCCCGAAAGAACAAAATTAAAAGCAAGAAAAAGCTTTAAACTTGTGATAAAGGAGAATCCGAGAAAATGAAAAAAAGAAATTATGTAGTAGGGCAAAGTATAATTAAATGCAAACAAAGGATATCCGTATGTAGCGTTTAAATCCGCTGCCCATGTGGGCATAAGATCTCCTTGGGAAACGAGACTGTAAAATTCCATAGCTCTTCTTACGTGAATATTAAAATCTCCGCTTTCGTATGTGCCGGTTCTGAAAATACTTATTACAGGTAAAATAGAAATAAGTATCAAGAGGAAAAGGAGATTGATTTTCTTCTTTGGATAAATAAACTTATAAAAAAGCATTCCACCAAAAAGCAAAAGAGAAGAAATTATATTTACCACAACCATTCTATAAGGATCTACCACACCCAGATTATACCAAGTTTTTTAAACGATTGATCTAATTTAAATTAAGCAGGGTTGGTACTGGAATAAAAAATACATTTTATTTATAATTTATTACTATTATGGGCAAAGAGGCGGCAACAGAAGAAGAGAAAGCATGGGATAATTACTGGACAAGGAGAAAAACAAAAACTCAGGCATTCTATAGAAATATTGCAGGTTTTTACAGGAAATTTATCATTAAAAGAGCTCTGAATAGGATTATTGAAGAAGAGTTTGTAAAAGGCTCAAAACTTCTGCATGCAGGTAGTGGAACAGGACAAGTCGACGAAGATATAATTCAAAAATACGACATAACGGCGCTTGATATTTCAAAAGAAGCACTCAAGCTATATAAACTTTATAACGGAGACAAAGCCAAACTTATGCACGCAAGTATTTTTGATATCCCCGCAGTGCCTTCGACTTTCAACGGAATTTACAACATGGGCGTTATGGAACATTTTAGAAAAGATGAGGGTATAAATATATTGAAAGGATTGCGAAGAGTTCTAAAGCAAAACGGCAAAATTGTTCTTTTTTGGCCCCCAAAATTTGGAATTTCTGTAATTTTCTTAAACTCAACGCACTTTATTTTAAATAGTGTCTTAAAGAGAAACATTCGTCTTCACCCGGAAGAGATATCTCTTATCCAATCGAAAAGGCAGGTAAATGAGATTTTGAAAAAATCGGGATTTAAATTAACAAAATTTTATTTTGGCCCATTGGATTTTTTTACCCACTGTATAATTGTTGCCAAAAAGGTTTAATTGAATATGGCATAAGAGCCACATTTATAAGATAGTAACAACAGCTTAATTATATACAAAACAATTTGCGGAATCTATAGTAAAAATACTATAGCAATTTAATTGAATATAAATAATATGATGCGCCTGAATATGGTACGGCAGAATATTTTGATAACAATTTATAATTTTCTTGCTTACAATCTGTCAAATTTAGTTTATTACAAAACCAATTAATATCTCCGCCCTTAATAAAAAGTTTTGTCACTCTTTTATTTTTAAAATTGTCAAAAGATAACGTTTTCTTGTCAAATATGTAATTGATATCTATATAATTAAAGTCTGCATAATAATATCCGAATACTCCGTATGTTGCCACGAGATCATTTTTACCTATAAGCTTGTCAAACTGTCTACCAAAATCATAATAGCTTGAATTGTCTCTCGAGAGAGTTCTTGTTAAATACTTATTTTTATCTGCAATTCCGATTCCGTAAGGCAAAATCAGCACACTGTTTATAAAGTAATAAGAGAACAACAGAAATAAAACTGCTGATGTTAGGTATTTAAATATCACATGCCCAGCTATAGTTCTGTAAAGGCTTATGGAAACTATTATTATTGCAACCGAATATAATCCCAAGAAATACCTTCCGTAGGGATAATTTATGAACAAATACTCTATTGTTAAAAAAGTAAAAAAAGTTGATATATTCAATTTTTTCAAGTCCTTAATGTTATCTTTTAATCTATAAAGCAAAAAAGCAATTCCTAAGAAAAATATTGGACTGAATATCTTAAAATTTTGAGTGCCAAACAGTGCCGAATTGAGCTTAAAATAATTGAATACTCCAAAGTTGATAGAGACTTCCAGCAATTCTTTGTTTGAAAACGCAGGATATACGGGGTTACCGGTAAGAATATATGATCTTAGGAACCAAACGGAAGGAATAATAATGGATGCTAAAGTAAAGAATAAAATTGGTTTAATCTGAGCAGTCCTTGATTTATAGTTTTTAATAATTAAATAAAAGATTAGTGCAATTAGAAATGCAATAGTCCATAGCTTAGTTGAAATCATGGTACCAATAACGATTCCAGCAATAAGTATGTCAGCTGTAGTCAATCTGCTTTTAATTAATATAAATACCGCGAGTAAAAAAAGAAAAATCCACTGAAAGTCAGTATATTGGGATGAGGTTTCTCGTATTACTTCGGGTGCTGTTGCAAATAGTAACGGAGCAATAATCGCAAATTTATATTTTTTACCTTTTGATAATGAATATAGTAATAGCAAAACCAGAATATAAAAAATAAAGTGAATATATCTTGTTGCTTCTTTAGAGCCCAAAAATATTGCAATTAAATAGCTCATTTCCGAAAGCTGGGGACTTTGAGAAACCATAATTTGCTCTTTTAAGGGCAACATTATGGTGTGATTTTTTAAATATAATCCAGGAAGATCTGTATGATATTGGTCTTCTCGAATTTCCGGTGACTGAAGTTTTAGAAAACCTATAAAAATAAAAAGCATCATCCATATAAATATCCATTTGTGAATTCTAAAATCTCTATACAGCTCTTTTAAAAATCTGGTTAACTCAATTAAATTATTTTTAAGGGAATTTGTAGGTATAACAGCTAACAAAACACATGTCAGTAGATATATGGCTATTACCGAAGAATACAAAAAAGAAAAGAAACCAATTATTGCCAATCCGCTTCCTATAAATATATATCCAAAAGCAATTTTTACAAATATGTCTTGCACTGAATAATTTTCTTTTTTGAAGATTATTAACTTTATTTTGCTGCCTAGTAAATAGAAGACTAGGATGAGGGTAAGTGATATTAATGCATTGATTATTGAATTATAGATGACTATTCTATTCAAATGAATTCCTATATAATCTTGCCGAAGGTAGCTATAGTTATTTATTATATTGGAGATTAGATTCATTTATAATATCAAAGACTAATTAATTTAGTGTATTCTAGAATAGAAAGTGATAGAATTTCAATAATTATATGAGAAATAATAAGCTCAGTCTTATTGTAACTGTATTAAACGAAGAAAAATATATAGGAAAATTGATAGATTCTGTAGCTATTCAATCAAAAATACCAGATGAAATTATTATAGTTGATGGCGGGTCAACCGACAACACTTTGTCGGTAATTTCAAATCTCAAATCTCAAATCTCAAAAAAGAAGATAAAAATAAAAGTAATCAGTAAAAACGGCAATAGATCTGTTGGAAGAAATACTGCCGTTAGAAATTCAACAGGAGGTATTATTTTGTCAACAGACGCCGGCTGCATACTCGATAAGAATTGGATAAAAAATATTTCAGAACCGTTTAGAACAAAAAAGGTTGATGTGGTTTCAGGATACCATAAAGGAATTTCAAAAAATATATTTCAAAAATCTCTTATTCCTTATGTTCTTGTTATGGAAGATAAGATAACAGATGAATTTCTCCCGGCAACAAGGTCGATGGCATTTAGGAAAGAAGTATGGAAAAAAGTTGGAGGATTCGACGAAAATTTAAGCCACAATGAAGACTATGCCTTTGCTTTAAAAATAAAAGAATCAAAATACCCAATCAAATTCAAAAAAGATGCAATAGTTTATTGGCTACCTCGCAAAAACTTGATAGATGCTTTTATAATGTTTCTTAGATTTGCATTTGGCGACACACAAGCAAATATTATTCGACCAAAAGTCATCTTGATTTTCCTAAGATATATTTTTGCTTTATATCTAATAATACTTAATCTTATAATGAAGTCTTACCCTCTTGTTGTTTTCACGGCCTTATCTTTTTTGTCTTACATATTATGGTCAATCTATAAAAATTATAAGTATGTAAACTCATATAAAGCTTTTTTATATTTACCGATTCTTCAGTTTGCTTCCGATATAGCAGTATTACTTGGAACATCTTTTAGCTTAATAAGAAAGATTAACTTAAATGCTTTTACCAATCTAATTAAAGAAAACAAGATCGTAGTTTTAATTATTGTAATTTATTTATTTATAGAAATAATATTTCTCTCCCATGGTATTCCAAGCAATAATCACCCTTTCACTTATTTTATGGACGAGTGGCATCAGTCTCAAGCAGTCAGAAATGTTTTTAAATACGGAACACCAAATATTCCGGGATCTGCAAACGGATCAATGTTCCAATTCTTTCTTACAGGATTGTATTTAATACCGTTCTATTTATTTGGAATACTTAGTCCATTTGCTATTAAATCTTCAGTTACACAACTTTCCATACAGCATAATTTATTTTTGATTCTAAGACTTAATACTCTTCTTTTTGGAATATTTTCTATAATCTCAATGCTTTATGTAGCCAAAAAATATTATAAACTTAATTCTGCTTTAACTGCCTTTATTTTTACAATGGACCCATTATTTATTATTCTCAGTAGCTATTTTAAGTATGATATTGCTCTTCTTTTTTGGATAATTCTCTCATTTCTATTTATTTTAAAATTTTCTAATAAACCAAGTTTTACGAACTATATACTTGCCGGATTTTTTTCTGCTCTTTCTCTTTCTACAAAACTTAGCGCAATTCCTATTTTGCCAATATATTTTTTTGTTTTTTTCTTATTTTATTCCAAACTAAAAGAATGGCCAAAATTTTTAGGGTCGGGTTTATTAATTTACCTCTTAACATTTATATTCTTCGGCATTCCCGATCTAGTCTTAGGTAAGGGAAACATGTTCGAATATCTTGTCTCAAATCTAATAAGAACACCATCCGAAACTTCCCATAACTTTAATTTGGGAATGAATTATTTGCCATTTTTAATTCTGAAGATATATCCTGTTGCATTTGGCCATATTTTTTATTTTACTTTTCTTGTTTCGGTATTTTTATTTTTATTCTGCATTATCAAAAAGAAAATTTATAAGAGTTTTTTTTCCATGAATTTCAGGTTAAAGAACGCTAATTTTATAATTCTTTTCTTATTTCTTTTATTTTTTATTATGAGCTTATATCCTCTAAAACTTGGAGCCACGGCAAATAGGGTATTGGTACTGCTTCCGTTCATTTCGCTTACTACAATAATTTTTTTAAATGGGGTTAAAATTTTACTTAAAAAGTATAAACTAAGCGCGCTGTTTATAGTATTTCTGACGATTTTCATTGTTCTCCAAGCCTATGAGTCAATTTCTTGGGTCGCAATTAAAACTTACCCCGATCCAAGAGTCAAAGCATCGGAATGGTTAAGAAGTAATCTTCCGAGCAAAATGACAATCGGACTGGAAAATATACCAATTTATCAACTCTTACCGGACTTAGTAGTCAAAGAATTTTATTTAAATCAATATGATAAGGCCAGGAGCAACATGTTCGGGTATGAAATTATTAACAGCAGGAGCGAAAATCTACCAAAGACTGTTGTGTTAAGTAACGACGAAATTGATAGTAAATATCTAAAAAAATCAAATAAAAAAGACTTAGTCGCAAGATTAAAGAAAGAAAATTATAAAAAAATTGCAGAATTTAAGCCGGATTTTAAATACTTTAATGTTTTAAATAATGAACTCGATTTTTATATGTCAGGCTTTGCAATCGCCCCAAACAACATTTCTGTATTTAGTAAAAATTGATATGAAAAAAAATGTTACTATCGTAACTCCTTCATATAGGGAATTTAAAACCATACCCGTCTTAATAAAAAAAATCAGAAAGGTTAACCGCGACTGCGAAATTATAATAGTCGATGATTCATCAAGAAACGAAAATTTAATGCTTAAAACCCTGTTAAAAAAAGAAAAAAATGTAGAAGTTATATCAAGGTTTAAGAAATTAGGTAGAGGAAGTGCTGTTCTTACGGGGCTTAAAGAAGCATTTAGGAATAAAACAACTGATTATTTTTTCGAAATGGATTCTGATTTAGCGCATAATCCTTCCCAGATTCCTTTGTTTCTGGACAAAATCAAAAATTACGATGTAGTCATTGGTTCACGTTACATAAAAGGAGGAAAAATTTTTAAAGTGTCTTTTTCAAGAAGAATATTGAGTAATTTAATAAATAGATTTTTGCGAATATGGCTTCTTGTAAAAATATCTGATTTTACTGGAGGATTTAGATTGTATAACAGAAAAGCTGTCGAATTCTTAATTAATAATAAATTTGAATCTTACGGATTTATTACTCTTTCGGAAACAATATTCAAGCTGAATAAAAATAAATATAGAATAGGAGAAGTTCCGATTACTATCACAGAAAAGGAGTCTGGTAGCTCCAATGTTACCTTGAAAGAGTTATTCACTTCTCTGGTTTTTATTTTAAAAATGAGAATAAAAGATTTTTTTACGAACGAAAAATTTGTGAAGATATTATTCCTGCTTCTTATAATTTTTTTTGCTTTTATCGTTAGAATTGCAACAATAAATCAGATGGGAAGAACATGGGACGAGCCAGAATATATCGACCAGGGATATAAAATGACCGAACTCATCAAGAAAGGGGATTTTAGTAACAGTTTTTTTTATTTAACTTATGATCATCCGCCTCTTGCTAAATATTTATATGGAATACCTGCTCATTTTGATGTCAAAAAGGTTGCAAAAGATGGAACACCTCTTTTTAAATACGACTATACATATTCAAGATTGTTGTCTATTATTTTTTCTTGTATTGCGGTTTTATTCGTTTTTCTTATTGGATGGGAGTTTATTTCTCCATTTGTAGGAATTGTGAGCGGAATTATATTCTCTACCCTTCCTTTTTTCGTTGGATTATCACAGCTTGTGACTACAGAAAGTTTGCTCATGTTATTTTTTACATCGGGCATTTATTTTTTCCTAAAACTTATTAAAAGCTGGTCTCTTAAAAATATTATTTCAGTAGGAATAATTTTTGGTTTGGCTTTGGAAACGAAACAGTCAGACATCTTAATGCTTCCAATTTTTTTTCTAATTTATCTTTTATGGTTTTTTCAGCAAAAAAAATATAAAAATTTAAGATTTATCAATAAGAGATTATTATCAATCCTCCTCATAGCCTTAATAGGTATATTTGTTTTTATTGTCTTATGGCCTATGCCATATTTCCATTTAAAAGAAATTGGGGCGATAAATCAAAGGATTTGGGGAGTTAAGACGTCTCCCCCCGAAGTTTTTTTTGGACGACTAATACTTGCACCCGTAGTTTATTATCCAGTACTATTTGCAATAACGACACCTTTTCTGATTTTTACCTTTTTTATTATTGGACTTAAGGTTATAGATGTTAAGAAAAATTGGATATTTTATTCGATCCTGGCTTGGTTTCTTTTCCCATTTATTCAATCATTTTATCCATGGAGACAGCATGGAGTCCGCTATATAATTGAAATATACGCTCCGCTTTCTTTGATTTCAGCGCTTGGTTTTACATTCATAGTTAAGAAAATTTCTAAAAAAATGCTTGTTAAATCTGTATTGGTTATATTTCTTGCGCTATACGCATTAACAACACTTTTCAAAATAAAGCCTTATTATCTCGATTATTATAATGTTCTTGTCGGAGGCACAAATGGAGTCTATGAAAAGCGACTTTTTCATCTTGGATGGTGGGGGCAGGGGCTAGGGGAAGCAGGATCGTATCTTCAAAAAACAGCACCAAAAGGTTCAAAAATAGGAGTTGCCGTATCTCCTATTACTTCTTTTCCCTCCCTTCGGGGCGTTTCCGTATTACAATATTCAGATAATGATAAATATGATTATGTTGTAGTTAATTATTTCCATGTTTTAAGAGAGGGATTTGATGATAATTTAATCAAATTAAATTATAAATTAGTTCATCAAGTACTTGCTGATAAAGTTTCCCTCGTGGATATTTATAAAAAAAAATAATTGTACAATTGTAAAATGAAGTAAGGGAAAAATGAAATGGCCGTCTTTTTTAAATACTCGATGAGGAACAAGCATTTAATCTTTTTTCAGAGCAAAAGATTTTCCCCAATGGAGATATCCCTACTGGTTGTTTCTTTTCTAATTTTCTTAATTTTTATATTTAGAGGAATAAACCTACCTTACGTTGGACCAAATGCAACAAATTTTAATGTATATTCACTTATCGCGCATAATTTCAATAAGTTTGGTTACCTAGAGACCAAATTAGCTCCAGTTATTTCTGTATCCAATGCACTGCCAGATAAACCGGAATATTTTTTTCATCACCCAACGCTGTTGTCTTTCGTAGAGTCGGTTCTATTTAGGATGCTTGGAGAAGGTTTTTGGGTAGGAAGAGCCACAGTTGTAATTTTTGCGATTGGTTCTTTTATTTTGACATTTCTTATTGGAAAAAAAATAGTAAATAAAAAATATGGAACAATTGCGGTGTTTGTCACCGCATTGGTTCCCGCCTCTACGTTATTTGGAAAAATGATTGGACAAGAACCGCTGGTACTTTTCTTTTGCTTACTGGCATTATATTCAGTTCTTATGTACTTATCCTCTGAAAACAAGAAATTTCTCATTTTGTGTTTAATCGCCGTTGTATTAGGTATTTTCAGCGACTGGCCAATGATGTATTTTATTTTTTTCTTTATTCCGCTTTTTGCAAAGCATAAAAAAATTAAGACAGGTATCTATATTGTTTTATTTTCCCTTGCCATATCTGTGATTCTTTTAGTCTATATTTGTTTCATGGAATCAGGGCTTTGGGATTTACAAAATGCAGTAACTCTGAGAAGCATTAGCGGACTTTTATCTATATCCTTATGGGCGATTCGATGGATTGCAACGATTTTCTTGCGATTCATTATTTATTTCAATCCGGTCTTATTTTTACTTAGCACCGTTGCCTTATATGAAATATCTATGAGATATATAAAAAAGCAACTTTCGGATGTTGATCTAGTTATTGTTGGACTGTTTTTATTTGGTATTTTCCATGTTTTTCTTTACGGTCAAGCTTCCTTTACGCATCCTTATTTAATTTACTATTTAGTACCGTTTATAGTATACGGATCCTCGCTTGTTATTTTAAAATTTTTCCTTAAAAAAGATCATTTTTATCTTGGTGGGCTTACATTTCTTAGTATAATTTACTTGTTGATGATTCAAGTATATAAGAGTGAGCAAATTTCCTCAAATCTTTGGAGGTATGAATTAACTCGTGCGGTGAGTCATCACCTCGGCTTATACGAAGAAGTTCTTCTTAATTCCTCATCGGTAATCGATTCAGATTTACTTTGGTATCCGTTTTTAATTAATAGGAAATTTGTAGGCGAAAATACTTCAATAGAAAATAAAGATAAACATAATCATTATATCTATTCCTGCTTAGGAAAATGCAATCTGCAAAATACTCAACTTAATGCGCTTAAAAATAGATACAGCTTTATTTACATTTTTGATTCACATGCGGAAACTTATATTTTTCTTTTAAAGCAGAAAAAAAACCAGCAGGTAGGAGAAAAAATAATGCCAATTCGCGAAATAAATCTTTCAAAATATTTTGTTTCTCAGACCGAGGGCTCGCAGTTAATCCGGAAAATTTATAGATTCACTGTGGAGATATTAAAAGTACCTCAAATCTAATTTTCTATTTTATCTCAAAATATTTCAAATCTTGGAAGTGGAAAAATGAAATGGCCGCCTTTTTTAAGATATTCGCTCTCCCTTTTTATAAATTCCTCTTTGAAGAACCATGGTAAAACAAGCATGTAGTCAGGCATTTCTTTTCTCGCTTGCTCCTCCGAAATTATTGGAATTCCCAAAGATGCTATTTTTTTACCCCATTTTTCAGGATTCCTTTCAATTGCATAGGGGATCAATTTATTATTAAGATCAAAATACTGAAGCAGGGTGTTGCCCCTAGTGGAGGCTCCATAAACATATATTATCTTGCCTTTTTTTACCTCATTTTTTATAAAACTTCTTAAATTTTCTTTATTTCCCTTTACTTTTCTTGCAAAATCTTTATATTTTTTTTTCACTTTAAGATTTGAATTTTCTTCTTCGTTTAAAAGTTTCCCAACGCTTCCCGAGATTCTTCTTCTATTTTTAAAACATATATATGTCCTGAAACTTCCGCCGTTTATGTCGTTTACTTCCACATCGAAAACTTCAAGTCCATGCTTGTTTAATAAATTCCCAAGAGAGATCAGCGAATAATATTCTAAATGTTCATGTACTATATTGTCAAATGCGTTCTGCTCAAGCATTAGTTTTAAATAATTTTGTTGAATAATCAAAATACCATCGTTTTTTAGAATTTTTGTTAGATCACGCAAGAATTTATTTGGATTATCTATATCGTAAAAACAGGAAATGGCAGTTATAATATCGGCTTTTTTATCGCCTAAGAACTTTTTATATGGGCCGTAACTAAAAAAATTATTTATAACTACATCTGAATATTTTTTAGATTCTTTAGCAAATTTTTTAATTGGTTCTATAGCTACTTTGTAAACATTTTTTGGATAATATTTAAGAAGAGTTCCGTCATTTGCGCCTATATCGACTGCGATAATTCTTTTTCCAGGTTTTTGTAATTTTTTGATTGAGTTTCCAGCGATTTCTTTGAGATGGTCCTTCATTGTCTGATTTATCCCGGATTTGTATCCGTAGTTATCGGTATAAAGTAGGGATGGCGGGGCTGTATGTTTAAGTTGAAGAAGGGAGCATTTCTGGCATAAAACCAATGCCAAAGGGTATTTTGGAGGTTTTTTAGATTTTTTTACAAATTCAGAAAGATAGAGGTTACCAAATGAGATAATATCAAGGAGCGTTCCTGAATAGCAAGCTCTACATTCCTTAATCACGTTTTTTGAAGTTTTCATTAATGTAAAATTTGATCAATTATATATCAAAAGATGGTATAATTTCAATATAATTTATGGGTTACACAAAAGATACCATAAAAGGGGTGGGTTGGGTTGGCGGACTCAGATTGATTACAAGAATAGTATCTTTTGCAAGAATAGCAATATTAGCAAGGCTTCTTTCTCCAGTTCAGTTTGGAATTTTCGGAATTGCGATGCTTATTACTGCGCTTCTTGAAGTGTTTACGGAGACAGGAGTAAATGTAATTCTTGTTCAGGAGAAAAATGATATAGAAGAGTACGTTGATTCTGCTTGGATAGTATCAATAATCAGAGGGGTTATTATATCGATTGTAATTTTTTTCAGTGCTTCTTTTGTTTCTGGTTTTTTTCGTTCTCCCGATTCGATTTTTCTAATTCAACTTATTAGCATCGTTCCGCTGATTAGAGGTTTTATTAATCCCTCATCTGTAAAATTTCAAAAAAACTTAGAATTTCATAAAGAATTTTGGTACCGCTTTGTAATTTTATCTTTTGATGCAGTTGTCGCAATTATTTTCGCATACATAACAAAAAGCGCAATAAGCCTTGTGTTTGGACTTTTGTCAGGCGTGATAGTTGAAGTTATTCTTTCTTTCTTAGTAGTAAAACCGGTACCTCATTTATACTTCAATAAAGAGTACATATCAAGAATTTTTCATAGAGGCAAGTGGATAACATTAAGTAGTATTTTTAATTATCTTTATCAGAACGCAGATAATATTGTGGTTGGAAGAATTCTTGGAACAGCCTCTTTAGGATTATATGAAATGGCATATAAAATATCTATACTTCCCATAACTGAGATTTCTGATGTGGTTTCAAAAGTAACTTTTCCCATCTATTCAAGAATTGCAGAAGATATTCGAAGGCTTAAAAAAGCTTTTCTTACAACATTAGTATACATTAGTATAGCCTCTATTCTATTTGGATTGGCTCTTCTAATATTTACAGAACAAATCGTAAGGATTGTTTTAGGGAGCCAGTGGATTTCGATTGTTCCCGTTTTGAAAATCTTAGTTATATTTGGTGTTATCAGGGCTATTTCAGGATCAACTTCAGCGCTTTTTTTGGCAGTTCAAAGACAAGAATACGTTACGGTTACAACATTGGTAAGTATTGGAACCTTGGCAATAACTATAGTTCCCTTTGTTGTAATCCTGGGCTTAAGTGGCGCAGGTTTATCGGCTCTTCTCGGAAGTGTTTTATCCCTCCCCTTTATGATTTATTTTACTTTAAAAACTTTAAATAAGAATGAGAAGAGTTGACCCTAGCGTTTATACAAAAGACTATTATCTTACCGATTGTACAGGATTTAACGAATTCAAAAAAACATTCGGAGATAAGTTGGAGCCAAGATTTAAAGAAATAGTCAAGTATTTAAAAATAAAAAAAAGAATGAAAGTGCTTGATATAGGATGTGGTAGAGGAGAGATGGTTATTCACGCTTCTAAGAAGGGGTCGGACTCTATTGGTATTGATTATTCAAGAGAGTCCATTATGCTTGCAAATATTGCAAAACGAAAACAGCCATTTGAGATACAAAAAAAAATAGAATTTAAGATTATGGATGCAAAAAAACTTTCTTTTTCAGATTCAACTTTTGATATGGTTATTTTAACAGACGTAGTGGAACATTTATATCAGGAAGAATTAAAGATAGTCTTCAAAGAGATAAAAAGAGTATTAAAAAATACGGGGTCAGTTATAATTCATACCGCGCCCAATAAATTGTTCAATGACATTTTTTATAGATTTTATTCCTATCCCTTAAGTACGATTGTAGTTTCGCTTTGGAATTTTATAACAAGAAGGAGATATCCAAATATTGCGAAACCAAAAGATCTGAGAATAGATTCTCACGCAGTCATGCATATAAATGAGGCTACTTATTTTTCCTTAAGGAATCTATATAATAAATGCAAGTTTAGCTGGGGCATTGAAAGTACAAATATTACCGCAAGAAAGCCCATTTTAAGCTTTAAAGATAGAATTTTTAATTTTATTGTTTTTATTGATCCTCTTTCCAGAAAATTTCCATTGAATATTCTTTGCGGCAGCGATTTTATTAGTATTCTTAAAAATTCAAAATGAAGATTGCTTTCTATCATGAACTTCACAAAGGTGGAGCAAGAAGAGGAACCAACGAGTCTGCCTATCAACTAAAAAAAAGAGGTCATACGGTAGATTTATATACAATTGATCGGGAAATCGGAGAAGAAAAAAAATTTTACAGTAGAGTTTTTGCATATAAATTTTTACCTGTTGATTGGGAAGGACATAATTGGAAGAAAAAACTTTATAAAGATACAGTTGAACTTATAAAGCTATTTTTGTTAAATAGAAAAATTAGCAAAGATATTCAAAGAAAAAAATACGATTTGGTTTATGTTGCGGCTTCTCAATACATTGAATCTCCTTTTATTCTATCTTTTCTAAAGATACCTACCTTTTTTTACTGCAACGATCCGTATTACAGAATGATATACGAACCGGAGCTATTTCATAAAGAAAACGTTAATTTTTTTAAAGTTAAATATGAATTATTCAATAGATTTATTAGAAAGCATTTGGATAGACGGAATATAAGCAAAGCGGGTTATATTATTGCAAATTCGAAATTTACCAATAAGTCGTTTGAAAGAGTATACGGAAAGAAAGGCGATGTCGTGTATTATGGAATTGATACTTCTTTTTTTGTTCCTAAAAAGGTAAATAAAAATATAGATCTACTATTTATAGGATCTTATGATTTTTTGGACGGATATCCCTTTTTTGAAGAAATAGTTAGAAATATGCAATCCAAGCAAAAAGTTCGGGTAGTAACGTTCGAGAACGAATGGCTTACGGATTCAGAGCTTCTTGACGTTTACCAGAGGACAAAGATTTTGGTAGCCCCCTCATACAAAGAGCCTTTGGGATTGGTTCCTCTTGAGGCGATGTCTTGTGGGGCACTTGTAGTGGCCGTTAATGAAGGCGCTCACGGTGAAACCGTATTAAACAGCAGGACAGGTTTACTTTTAGAAAGAAATGCTGTACTTTTTGCAAAAAAACTGGATTGGCTTTTAAATAATCCGGATATCTTGAAAAAAATGAGCCTTGAAGCAAGAAAACAAATGGTTGAGGAATGGACTTGGGAAAAGAGGGGAAGAGAATTGGAAAAAATTTTAACTTCTAGCTTAAAAGGGAATAAAAATTAAACAAACTAATCACATTTTATAATAATGATCTCTATAATAATTGTAAATTACAGAGTAAAAAGAGAAATTCTAATGTGCATTGATTCAATATATAAATCGAAACTAAGTTCAATTTTTGAAATAATAGCAGTCGACAACGATGAGAAAAACACAATCGAAGATGATTTAAAAAAAAAATTTCCTAAAGTAAAATATGTAAAAAGTCCTAAAAATATTGGATTTGGGGCGGGATGTAATTTAGGAGCAGGATATGCAAAAGGAGATTATTTATTTTTCTTAAACCCCGATACAAAAGTTCTGAAGGGAACGCTGGATATTTTATATGACTTTATTTCAAAAAACAAAAATGTAGGAGTAGTTTCACCGCTTCTTTTAGATAAGGAAGAAAAACCTTCAATGTTTCAGGGATCAAGACATCATACGGTTGTAAATACTATCTTTAGCTTGTCTTTTATTCATAAACTGTTTCCCAATAATCCAGTTGCCAGAGATTTTTTTTTGCAAGATTGGGATAAGAAGAATATAAAAAAAGTTGATGTAGCTCCTGGCACAGCCTTCTTAATATCAAAGGATATTTTTGAAAAAATAGGAGGTTTTGATGAAAAATTCTTTTTATTTTTTGAAGAAGCAGATCTTGCCAGAAGAATTTCAGCTCTTAAACTTACTAACTATATAATTCCTCAGGCTAAAGTAATCCATCTGAGAGGGAAAAGTGCTAAGAAAAGAGGTGATATTGGGGAAATATTTGACAAAAGCAAGTTCTATTATTTTAAAAAATGGCACGGATTGCCGGCTGCTCTGACAGTTCGATTTTTAACTTCCATGGGGAAACTTAAGCTCTTATTAACTCTTATTTTACTCGCTGGATTTCTTCTTCGTATTTTAAAACTTAACGAACTCATGGTTTTTATCGGAGACCAGGGGTGGTTTTACATATCGGCAAGAAACATGCTACTAACTGGCAAAATTCCTTTAGTTGGAATTACGGCAAGCCATACATGGCTTCATCAAGGGCCTTATTGGACATATATACTTGCAGTAATTCTTAAGCTTTTTAATTTTAATCCACTTGCTCCTGCCTATTTTACTGCCCTTTTGGGTACAACAGGAATTTTTTTAATTTATAAATTAACCAAAGAAATAGTTTCTCAAAGATCGGCAATATTTGCTTCGGCTCTTTATGCCTTCTCTCCGCTAATAGTTGCTAATGAAAGAATGCCATATCACACAGCACCTATATCTTTTCTTACTATTATTCTAGTCTATGCATTTTATAAGTGGATTAAGGGAAATATCTTGTTATTTCCGATATCTGTTTTTATTTTAGGTATCTTGTACAATTTTGAATTAGCAACAGTTTCATTATGGGGAGTATTGTTTATCTTATTGATTTATGGGTTGTTTTGCAAAAAAGTCTGGGTTGAAAAAATTTTTAAGAAAAGAATTTTATTACTCTCCTCGATTACATTTATTTTATCGATGTTGCCAATACTAATAAATGATATCTCTCATAGTTTTTTACAAACAGTCGTGTTTCTTTCTTGGATAATTTATCAAGGAGTAAAATTCTTTCCGACAATAATCACATCTGGCATAACTAATAATTTTAATACCGTTTACTTTCTTGTAAGAAATTATTCAAATTTGATTTTTCCATACAGTATGAATATATCTCTATTAATTTTTATCTTAAGCTTTAGCTATTTTTTTTACGTTTTACTTAAAGAAAATAGAGATGATAAAAAAATTACTTACAGAATTTTACTGATCATGTTTTTAGTTTCCCTTGTCGGTTTTTTAGTAAATAGAACTTCTTCAGATGCATATCTGCCGATGTTTTTCCCTATTTTAATAATTATCACCTCAACAGTTACTGAAGTCAGAAAAAGGTTTTTGTCGATGCTACCCGTCTTATTTTTATTTGTAATTGTCATATTAAATTCTTACTATCTTATTTCCAATAATTTTTCGGCAAATGGACAGGGGTTAACTTTTAGAGATAGAATAAAAGCGACTGAGAAAATAATACAAATGTCAATAGGTCAAAAATATAATTTAATAGGAGAAGGAGTAGGAAGCCAATTTGAAAGTTTCACAATGAATTATGAATATTTATTGTGGCAGGAGGGACATTCGCCTTCTAAAAATAACGAAAAGTTTAAAATTTACATATCAGAAACGCCTAAAGGCATTATAATCAGAAGGTAATATGATCAGTGCCGTCATTTTAACAAAAAATGAGGAAAAAAATATAGTAGATTGTCTGGAGAGCCTTTCTTGGTGTGATGAGATCATCATCGTGGATGACAATTCAGATGATAGAACTTTGGAAGTTGCCAAAAAAATGGTCGCTAAGGTTTTTACTAGAAGTCTTAATAATATTTTTTCTGCTCAAAGAAATTTTGGGCTGGAGAAAGCAAGTAGAGATTGGGTATTATTTATCGATGCAGATGAAAGAGTTTCAAAAGAGCTTAAAGAAGAAATTAAATCTAAAATTAAAAGTAATAATTCCAAAGGTTATCAGATAAAAAGAACTGACACTATTTGGGGAAGGAAACTAAAATATGGAGAAACCGGAAATATCGTTTTATTAAGACTTGCTAGGAAAAATAATGGTAGGTGGGAGGGGAAAGTGCATGAGAAATGGAAGGTTGAAGGAAGAATCGATGTTTTGAAAAATCATCTCGATCATTACCCCCATCCGACTATATCCGAATTCCTTTCAGATGTAAATTTCTATACAGATCTTCGTGCAAATGAACTTTTTGAAAGAAGAGCGAGGTCAAATTTTATTTCTATATTATTTTATCCTGTTGCAAAATTTCTAAATAATTATTTTCTAAAACAGGGATTTTTAGACGGTATGCAAGGCTTGGTGTTTGCAATAATGATGAGCTTCCATTCTTTTTTGGTTCGAGGTAAGCTTTGGTACTTATGGAACACAAGATAATTTACCTTGCTATTGCTGTTTGGTCCTTGTTCCTCATTTGTCTTTATATTTTTTATTTACTTTGTAGGGGAGGACTATGTTTTCGTTTGCCGTTTTAACTAAGCAATAAGGAAATAAAAAAACGAAATTATTTAATTTAATTCATGGCAAAGATTAAAAATAATGTCGTACTGGAAATTGTTCTATTGCTCTGCGCAGTATTATATTATTTATTTTTTGTAAATAAGGGAATTCAACTATTTGATGAAGGATACTTTGTTCATGCAGCCGAAAGAATATTTCAAGGAGAACAACCGTACAAAGATTTTGCGCTTCAATATACCCCTGCCTATTTTTACCTTCTTGCTTTTATATACAAAATTTTTGGCCCGTCGATTTTAGTAGGGAGATTTCTGAGTTTATTTATTTGTCTACTTATCATTTTATTTACTTTTCTTATATTAAACAAACTTAAACTAACCTCACATAGAATAATACTTCTTTCATTTTTAGGAATTATATCGTTTGGGTACCCACTTATTAATATTCCTACAATTGTTTGGTCGGTTGTTTTAGTATCTCAAATGTTAGTGCTAATAAATATTTACTGGCTTGAACTAGACAACCGGAAGCATTATATTTGTCTTTTTATAATTGGATTTCTACTAGCGTTTTCTTTATCATTAAGACAAAATTTAGGACTTGCTTTTATTCTACTATGGAATTTTTTAATATTCTTTGAAAAAAATAAGCCGCCATCACAGAGAATAAGAAATCTCCTTGTAGTAAACATTACTTGGTTTGTATTTACATTTTTTTGGATTTACTACCTTTTTCTCAGAGACAATATAATAGGCTTAATAGAGTTTATTAATTTTAGTAAAAAATTTTCAACTCAATTTACTTTTAGCTATCCGCCGCTTTCATTTATTTTAAAACCGCTTGGCATCCTTAAACTCTTGCCATATTATTTACCGCTAATTTTCTTGTTACCCATAATTAAATATTTGTTTGATAAAAATAAAGACTGGAAGGTTATTTCTTTTTGTCTAATGGCTTTAACTGGATTTATTACGCAGATATATCCCCAGAGCGATTTACTACATGCATATCCATTTTTGGGACCAATATTGGTTTCAATTATCATCTTTTTTTTAACAAAGAGGATAAAATTAATTAATAGAGGGGAATTAATCATTGCTTTTGTTATATGTTTAATGATAGCATCTGGATTTTATCTTACATTATTTAGAGAATACTATCGTTATAGTCCGCCATATAGATTTCAGAATACTTCCTTGAGTCTTCCAAGAGCTTCGGGAATTTTAGTTGATAAAACAACAGCTAGAAATCTTAGCTCTCTATCAAAATTTATTAAAGATCGGACATCTAAAAATGACTATATATTTTCATACCCATATTATCCCATGATATATTTTATTCTTGAAAGGCGTAATCCTTCCAAAGATTTAATTTATTTTCCAAGATTGTGGCATCAATACGATGATAGAATAATCCTAGATGAAATAAAAAACAAAAAAGTTAAATATATAGTTACTACATATGGCTATACTTTCGATTCAGATATGTCTCTTTTTATACAAAAACAAAATATAATTTTTCAAAACGAATCTTTTAAGGTATTTGAAATTTACATCTCAAAATAACTCTCAAAAATATATTAGTGTAGAATATAAATATGTTTTCGTTCGCCATTCTAATAGGAATTTATTCCTATCTCGTATTTATTTTAGGGATATTGGGATTGATAGAAAAAAAATATATCCTTCTTTTGACTTTATTTTTTTTATTTTTATCTGCAATTTATTTTTTAAAGTTTAAGCCAAAAAAATCTATACATTTAAACAATTTATTTAAAGATAAATTAACTTTTTTTTTATTATTACTTTTTTTATTTCAGGCTTTAGTTAATTTAATAGGCGTTCTAGGACCAGAGCTTGGTTTTGATGCGCTCTGGTATCATCTAACGCTTCCCAAGCTCTATATACAAAATCATAGTGTTCTACGCATTCCAGGTTCGCTTCTTTATTATTCCGATATGCCAAAGTTAACAGAAATGTTGTATACTGCCTCAATTTTTTTTGGAAACGAAATATTAGCTAAGCTAGTTCATTTTTCTTTTGGCTTACTATCGTCTATAGCCCTATACTTTTTATCAAGAAAATTTTTTAATGTGAAGCTTTCGATGCTTGCGGTTTTGATTTTTTACGCAAATTTAGTTGTTGGATGGGAATCGATATCAGCTTATATCGATCTGGCAAGAACTTTCTTTGAAATCATGGCTTTATGGGGATTTATTAACTTCATCGAGAGTGAAAATGAAAAATGGCTGATAGAGTCCGCTGTAATGATTGGGCTGTCTGTATCTACGAAGATCTTATCTTTAGGATCGATTGGTATTTTTTTGTGTATGATTATTTATTTCGGTCTGTCCAATCACAAAAAAAATGTGAAAGTTTTTATAGACGTATTAATTTTTATATTTTTTTCTCTTTTAATTCCCCTGCCGTGGTTTATTTTCTCTTTTGTGCATACGGGAAATCCGCTTTACCCAATGTTCAGCAACATAGCTAGTTTAAATTACAACATTAGTATTCTAAATCCGGTTAAATTCACTTTAGATGTTTTAAAACTTTTAATTTATTCACCTGATCCATTGTCGCCATTATATTTAATTTTTCTTCCATTAATTCTTCTAACATTTAATAGATTTAAGGAATCAATTAAATTCATATTGCTATATTCACTTCTTGCTATGGTTATCTGGTATTTTACTCCAAGAGTTGGGGGAGGAAGGTTTATCTTGCCATATTTGCCTGCTTTTTCTATTTTTTGTGTTCAAATAATTAAAATGTTTGAAAAAAAAACAGAATACGGGCGCTTGTTTATATTTTTAGTTATTTTCATTTCCTTATTGTCGATTAGTTATCGAGGAATAGTAAACGCTAAGTTTATTCCTGTAATCATAGGAAAGGAATCAAAAAGTCACTTCTTATCGAGTCATCTAAATTTCTCTTTTGGTGATTTTTATGATACAGATGGATACTTTAAAAAGAATATATCTTTAAAAGATACAGTTCTTTTGTACGGATTTCATAATCTTTACTACGTAGATTTTCCATTCATAGATTCTTCATGGGTTAAGAAGGGTGATATATTTAATTACATTGCAACTCAGAATTCGAATCTTCCCAAAAGATTTTCAAATTGGAATTTAGTTTATAGTAATCCCAAGATTCATGTTAATTTACATAGCTTAGGAGGGGCGCCGTGGGTTTATTAAAATTATTATTTATTTTGGTTATTTTTCTCTTCGTATCTGGGGAAGTTATTAAAATTCCTCTTGCCGGTTTTTCTATAAAATTAAGCGATGTGGGAATCATTGCGCTTACAATCTATTGGGCTTTATACAGTGTTAAAAATCTAAAAAATGTAAAAATAAATAAAAAAACGGGTATTCCCATATTAACCTTCGTCATTTTTGCCCTGTTATCACTTATTTTAAACTTGCGATTCTTAAACATCAATGAATTGTTTGTTTCCTTCTTATATCTTGTTAGATGGATTGCGTATGCTTCTATTGTTTTTATCATTCCTATATTTGACAGTTCTTTTAAAAAAATAATAATTAGACTTTTGATAGTAATTGGGGTTATAGTCGTTGTTTTAGGTTACATTCAATATCTTTTTTATCCAAATTTGCGAAACCTTTATTATCTCGGATGGGATGAACATTTATATAGACTATTTTCTATTTTTCTTGATCCTAATTTTGCAGGCTCCTTTTTTGTTCTGTATTTTCTATTTACCTTAAATATTCTAATCGACTCATTAAAAAAACACGCAAAAACTTTTTCACTTTTTCTAGGACTTATTTCATCCCTTACTTTAATTGCGCTTTTTTTAACTTATTCAAGAAGCGCACTTCTAATGCTTATGGTAGGATCATTTGTTTTTTTAGCTCTAAATACAAAAAAAATCTTTGCAATTTTAATTGTTGTTGTTTTTTTGCTTGCAACTACATTGCTTCCTAAAGCATATAAGACAGAAGGAACTAATTTTTTTAGAATTGCATCGTCTGAAGCAAGGCTTAGTTCCACAAAACAAGCGATTGAAATCTTTGGGAAAAATCCAATTTTTGGAGTCGGTTTTAACGCTTATAGATACGCAAAGCACAGACTTGGCTTTGCAATAGGAGGCTGGGAAGAAAGTCACGCAGATGCCGGAACAGATAATAGCTTCCTTTTTGTACTCGCAACAACTGGAATAGTCGGTCTTGCTGCGTATTTATTTATGTGGTTTAAAATCCTAAAAATAAATATTAGATCAAAGATTCTGATTGCTTCCGCTTCGGCCCTTTTCGTAGATAGTTTATTTATTAATAGTCTTTTTTATTCTTTTTTAATGTTTTGGATCTGGACCCTAGTTGGACTTTACGGAGAATAAGTGACTTTAATGTCTTTTTCTATTTTGTTTCCTGCCTGATCCTGGGCAACTATATTTATCGTATTGTCCCCATTTTGTAAAAGGAGACTATAGGAAAAGTTATTATTCTCACCAATAACCGCCCAGAATCCATTTACAGTTATTCTTACTCCGGAATCTGTCTTGCCTAAAACTTGGATAGTGTTTTGATCTTTTTCAAACTTTTGTCCGTCAGTTGGAGAATCTAAAGATAGACTGGGGGGAGCATTTCTATATGTAACATCAAGTTCATTGGAAAAATCGCTTTCCTTATTGTCTTTTGCGACTTTGGCTTTTATTTTGTTTTCTCCTGTTTGTAAAGTTACTTGAAATGAGAAATTACCGTTATCTTCGGCAATTTTCTTGCTCGATAGCAAGTCGTTAACATACAAATCAATTTCTTCGTTCTTTACTGCTGTCCCTGTTATTATGAAATCGGCGCTATTTGTGGCATTTGTTGTTTGATCTAGAACCGGAGGACTTAAATACGTGGTTTGTGAGCTTTTTGACGACATATCAGGTTTTTTTTGACCGGATAAAAATAAACTAAAATTTACCAAAAGGGGAATACCGAATTTTACAAGAAGTACCAAGACTACGACAATGCCTAGTATGCTTAGGAATAAGTTTTTGCGAGATTGACTCTCTGTCCTTCTTGAGAGTCTTGATTTATTCCTTTTCATGAGCCGGAGGTGAGATTCGAACTCACGACTTGCTCTTTACGAAAGAGCTACTCTACCAACTGAGTTACTCCGGCATCAACCTATATTTTATGAAATTTAACCTCAAAGAGCAAATCTTGACAATTATCAACACATAGATATAATAGGATGAAATAAATGTATACAGCGAATAGAAAAATAGTATGAGACCTAAAGAAGATGGTTCAGGGATTAAGTCTCTAGATGGAATGGAAAATCCCACGATTTCTCCTGAATGTCAAGATTTGGCTAAAGGAATGTTTTCTATTAATGCTATAAGATTTAGAGACTTTAAATGGACATTTCACGATGATTATCCCGATGCTCCTCTTGCGCCAATGTATTTCGAAGTCAGAATGGTTCGAAGACATCCAATGCTTAGAACCCTTCCAGTTGATATTCTTCAAAGTGAAGTAGGAGAACTGAATTTCGATATGATTGCCGATGTACCTACAGCAATAACGCCTACGGTTGCTTTATTGGCCGAGAGATTAAAGATTGGAATGGTTTCTCCTAGAAAAGAACGGAAGGGCAAGGGTTCAGGAGCATTGGTTGATGGATTCCTGCCGGAAGACAGAGGAAAAACTAGTGTGCTTCTAATAGATGATGTTTTATCAAGGGGGGATTCAAAGTTAATCCTAGCGGAAAATCTTAAAAAAGAAGGTGCTACGGTAAGAGACATAGTTGTTCTTATGGACTATGAAATCGGAGGAAGACTAATACTTGAGCAAGGTGGATACAATGTTCATTCTGTCTTCACAGCAAGACAATTACTTGACTATCTTTATTTAAGTGTAATGATTAATAGAAAACAACATGACAGTGTCTTAAAGAGACTACAAGAGATTCGAGACTTTTTTAGAAAGATAGATGGAGTTTCTTAAACTTCAGTAGGTCTTGTGGCCTTTCTTTTGTACTTTGTTGCAACTTTAAGTTCTGTTATAGCTTTAATAAGATCAGCTTGAGCCACTCTAAAGTCTCTATCACTCGTTTTTTCCGCCATTAGCTTTTCTGCTCTTTTTTGAGCTTCCTGGGCTTTTGCGACTTCTATATCGTCCGCTCTTATTGCATAGTCTGCAAGAATACTTATGTGATTTCTAGCTACCTCTAAAAACCCTCCTGTTACCGCAAGAGCCTCTTGGGAATTGGCCCTTCGGATAATTAACTCTCCTGGGATTATTTTTGCAAAAAGTCCGACGTGATTTGGAAGAATTGCAATCTGGCCGTTAGCGGTTGGAGCAACCAGTTCATCTATCTCATTTTTATATACGACTTTCTCAGGTGTAATTATTTCCAAAGTCAAGTTCATATTAGGATCTTTTTGCTACCTCATCAATAGCGCCTTTCATAAAGAAGGAAGATTCCGGAATCTTGTCATGTTTTCCCGAAAGAATCTCTCTAAATCCCCCAACTGTATCTTTAATTTTTACATACTTGCCCGGCTGTCCGGTAAATATTTCGGCAACAAACATAGGCTGGCTTAGAAATCTCTGAATCTTTCTTGCCCTTGTCACAATAAGCTTATCCTCATCAGACAGTTCATCAATTCCTAAAATCGCAATAATATCTTGAAGATCCTTATATCGCTGGAGGACTCTTTTTACCTCCTGCGCAACATTATAGTGCTCTTCTCCAACAATATTTGGATCAAGAATTCTGGAAGACGAGGTAAGAGGATCTACTGCTGGGTAAAGTCCTTGTTCTGCTATTGAGCGCTCAAGCGTTAAAGTTGAATCAAGATGGGAGAAAATTGTTACAGGAGCAGGGTCTGTGTAGTCGTCTGCCGGAACATAAACTGCCTGAACCGATGTTATAGACCCGTGCTTTGTAGATGTAATTCTTTCCTGAAGATTTCCCATTTCCGAAGCTAAAGTTGGCTGATATCCAACGGCCGATGGCATCCTTCCCAAAAGAGCCGAGACCTCAGATCCTGCCTGAGCAAATCTAAATACGTTGTCTATAAAAAGCAATACATCTTCTTTTTTCTGGTCTCTAAAGTATTCTGCCATTGTTAATGCTGTCAGTGCTACCCTTAGTCTATTTGCAGGAGGTTCATTCATTTGTCCAAAAACCATAACAGTTTTGTCCAAAACTTTTGCCTCTTTCATCTCAAGCCAAAGATCGTTTCCTTCACGAGTACGTTCACCTACACCTGCGAATACAGAATGTCCTTTATGTTCAACAGCAATATTCCTAATAAGTTCTTTTACAATTACGGTCTTACCGACTCCAGCGCCTCCAAAAACAGCTATTTTTCCGCCTTTTGTAAATGGGGTTATTAGATCAATTACTTTAATTCCCGTTTCAAGGATTTGAGGTCTAGTCTCTTGTTCTAAAAGTGATGGAGGGTTTTGATGAATTGATTCATAGGCAATAGAGTTTTTTTCTAATTTTTCACCGTCTATCGGTTCTCCCAATACATTAAATATTCTTCCCAATGTTTTAGGGCCTACAGGAACTTTTATTGGAGAATGGGTTCTTTTTACCTTTGTTCCTCTTCTTAGCCCATCTGTTGGTCCCATGGCAAGAGTTTTTACTTCGTTGTCTCCCGTTATGAAAGCTACCTCAAGAATTAATTGCTTTTTATCTTTATTTTCTAAGACCAGCGCTTCGTTAATTGAGGGTGGATTTGACTTAAATCTAACATCCACAACTGGTCCTTGAATTTTTATGATAAACCCTTCATCTTTATTCATAGGCAAAAACGGCAGCTCCTGATCCGATATCAAGAATTTCATTGGTAATTTTCTCCTGTCTCTGTTTGTTGTATTCAAGTTTTAAATAATCTATTATCTCGTGTGCGTTTTCCGTGGCACCCTTCATTGCAATCATTCTCGCAGCCTGCTCCGATGCATAGCTTTCCAACAAATACTGATATAAAACCATTTCAAGATAATGTCTTAGAAGCGAAGGTAGAATTTCTTTTGGACTTGGTTCAAATAGAGTGAATGGAGGGATTTCTCGATCGTTTTCATCTTCTTCCTGTACTTTAATAGGTAGAATAGTTTCTACTCTTGGAACTTGAGAAAATACAGTTAGAAAATGAGTATATAAGATTTTTACATTTGAGATTTTTTTATTTAAAAAATAATCATCTATAATTTTTGCCATTGGATAAACCATATCAAATATTGGTAGAGTAGTGCCAAAACTAAAAGATGCAATTATTTCTTTTCCAAGTCTTGCCGCAGTGTTTTCAATTTTTTTACCTACCGTTACATACTTTATATCCCCGTCATTCTTATCTTGATTTATCAGCTCTTTTGCTAGGTTCGTGATCAGTCCTCCGCAGAGTCCTTTGTCTGGAGAGAAAACTAAAAGAAGGGTACCGCTTGCGTCTTTTGGTTCTATCATATATTCATTTAAATCATCTTCTCCTAATCTATCTGTGAGCGTTTTTGATAATTTAGTCAGCTTTTCTACGTATGGTCTTGCGGAAATTGCTGCGTTTTGTGCCTTTTTAAGCTTAGATGTTGCAATCATTTGCATTGCTCGGGTTGTTTTTGAAACATTTGATGCCGTTTGGATTCGCCTTTTTATCGTAATAATACTTGCCATAGTTATTTATCAAAAATTTTCTTAAATTCATTCGTTGCTTTTTCCAACTGCTTAACAGTACCTTCGGTTGGTTTTTCTCCTTCTGATAGCGTCTTAACTATCTCAGGATGATGTCTTTGCATATAATTGTGGTATTCCGATTCAAATTTTTTGATAGATTCGATAGGTATGTCATCTAAGAATCCGCTAGTCACAGCCCAAATACTTAAGACCTGAAGAGATTCCGTCAGAGGTTGATATTGCGGCTGTATTAAAATTTCTGTCATTCTTTTCCCTCTCTCAAGCTGGGCCAATGTCGCCTGATCAAGCTCTGACCCAAACTGAGCAAATACTGCAAGTTCTCGGTATTGTGCAAGCTCAAGGCGCATTTTTCCGGCGGCAGATTTTATTGCTGGAGTTTGAGCGGCTCCTCCGACCCTTGATACGGAATTACCTATGTTTATTGCAGGTTTTATGCCCGCATTAAATAAATCTGATTGAAGATAAATCTGTCCGTCTGTTATAGAAATTATATTTGTTGGGATATAAGCTGAAATATCATTTGCCTGAGTCTCTACAATGGGAAGTGCGGTAATAGATCCTCCTCCGAATTTCTTATTAAGCTTTACCGCTCGTTCAAGAAGTCTTGAGTGCAGATAAAATATATCTCCTGGATACGCTTCTCGCCCCGCAGGTCTTCTTAAAATCAAAGAAATTTGTCTATATGCCCATGCATGTTTTGATAGGTCATCATAAACGATTAAAACATCCTCTCCTTTTTCCATAAAGTATTCGGCGATAGCAACTCCTGCGTAAGGCGCTAAATATTGAAGCGCTACGGGATCTGCTGCGGTTGCAGAGACTACAATGGTATAGTCCATAGCTCCAACTTCCCTTAATTTTCCAATAACTTGAGCTACGGTACTTTGTTTTTGTCCTATCGCTACATATATACAGGTAGCTGGTTTTAGTTTGGAATTTTTTTGAGATTTTTGGTTGATTATTGTATCAACAGCAATAGCTGTTTTTCCCAGTCCTCGATCTCCTATGATTAGCTCTCTTTGTCCTCTGCCGATTGGAATAATTGCATCTATTAGCTTAATACCAGTCTTTAAAGGAGTATGTACGGGTTCTCTTTGAATAACACCGGCTGCTATTCTCTCAAGTGCCATAGATTTTCCGGTTTTAATATTGGGTTTTCCATCCAGCGGACTTCCCAGCGGAGATACGACTCGGCCTATTAGTTTTTCAGATCCAGTGATACTTAAAATTTTTCCTGTCGTTTCTACCCTATCTCCTTCTGTTATCTTCTCTCCTCCCTCAAAAAGAATTATGGAAACATAATCTTCATCAAGGTTTAGTATCATCCCTCTCTCACCATTATCAAATACTACCTGTTCTCCCATGAAAGCATGGGATAATCCCGAGGCAACTACAACTCCATCGCTGTTCTTCTCAACAACCCCAATATTTTTAGTTCTTGCGTTATCGGAAAACGTCATTAAATTTTTCTCAAGTTCCTTTATAATCTCTTCGTTTTTAATCATAAGATTGCTTAAGGTATGTAATCATGTTACGCAAGAAATCTTTTAAGTTGAGCTCGTAGACCATGTCATTATCGACTATTCTAAGTCCCGCAATCAAACTTGGATCTATTACATACTCAACTTTTTTATTAGGAAAGATACTCTTAATTCTATCGGTTATTTTATTCTCAACTTTATTCATTGGTGTAAATACCCAAACGAGCCTTTCATTTTCGAACTTCTTTAAAAATTTTATATATGTTTTTAGCTGTTTTTTCGAAAGCAAAGATGCAGTTTTTCTTATTATTTTCATATCTAAATTACCATTTTTAAAACTCTGCTTTGCCAGTTTTTTTATCTCTATTATTTTCATTTCAATCTGCTTTTCTGATCTTTTTAACAGCTATTTGCGTTAATTCTTTTTGTTCTTTATCGCCAAAAACATCTTGCATCGATTTTTGTAAGAATTCAACTGCCAATTCACTTACCTTAGTAGCTATTCTCTTTTCTGCTTCTCTTGATTCCTTGACCATTTGCTCTCGGGCTGTTTCAATCATGTTTTCTACTTGTTTTCTTGTATTTTCCGCTGTTTTCTTTTCAATTTCAAGTGACTGATTTTTTGCATCTTCTATTATCTTCTCTGCACTTCTTTGGGCGTTATGTAATATTTTTTTTTCTTTTTCTAAAGCTTCATCTAAAATTTTTTTCCCTTCTTCAGCTTGTTTTAGCCCCTCTTTAATGGAATCTTCTCGTTTTTTTAATATATCCAATATGGGTTTATATGCAAACCTTTTAAGAATATAAAAAATTATCAGAAAATTTATTATTTGAGCTCCCAAAAGAAGAGGGTCAAGCCCAAAGTTTTTTACAATCTCCATAAATTAGTCCTACTTTAGAAAAGCTAATATAAGGGAATAAATTGCAATTGCTTCGGCAAATGCCATGGCTAGTAACATTGCAGGCAGTATTCTTCCCGAACTTTCAGGATTTCGGCCAATTGCTTCCATAGCTTTACCACCAATAAGTCCAATTGCCAAAGCCGGAAGCATTCCTCCAAGCGCTATAATTAAACCACCGGATATACTAAAATTCATTACGCTTCACCTCCTTTATTTTCATAATCAATATTTTTCAGAATTTGCATTTGTTACTATATCATGGTGTGGGGTGGTAAGAATAGCCATAAAAGACATGGTAAGCATGGAAAAAACGAGTGCCTGAACAAGTCCTACTATAACTTCAAGAAGGAGAAACGGCAAGGGAAATAGAAATGCGAAAATTGAGGATACAGTAAGTAAAACTACTTCGCCTGCGAAAATATTACCGAATAGACGGAAAGAGAGGGAAATGACTTTAGTTATTTCAGATATTATTTCTAAAAAACCAATGAAAAGATTAATGGGGTTGAATGAAAAGTATCTTGAGAGATAGTCCTTAAAACCTACTGTTTTAATGCTTAGAATATGCGTTGCTAGCGCAGACACTAAGGCCAATCCCAGCGTTGTATTCAAATCACTGGTAGCACTTCTTAAAATAGGTATAAGTTTCCCATTTTTAAAAAACCCGATGCTGTTAACGCCGGGAAGAAGTCCGCTCCAATTGGCAAGAAGAATAAAAATAAAAAAACTCATAAAATAGGGAAATATCTTTTTGGCTTTCTCCTGCGCAACCGATTCGGTTATCTCGTAAAACGTCTGTAGGATCATCTCTACGCAGTTTTGAAAAATTCCTGGAATTATTTTAATATTTTTGGAAATTATAACAGAAAAAATTATTAAAACGGTGTCTATTAGCAAAGTATCTATTAATGAGTTGGTAATTTTGAAAAGTCCAATGCGGTACAAAGTTTCAGATTGGAACGAAAACATCTTATTATTATTTTATGGGTAAAATGAAGTTAAGTCAAGACGAGAAATCTCTATTAAATCCAGATACTTTTTCTACAATAACTACGGGCCTTTCATTTTTGGTATCGACCCGTCCCTCTATGATTATAACAGAGTCTTTAGATAGAAAACTCTTGTATTGTTCAAAAATTTTTGGAAAAATCACACATTCAACGACAATACCCTTTTCATCTCCAACAGTTATAAATGCCATTTCACTGCCCGATTTTTTTGTAAAAATTCTCCTCATAGCTTCTATAATGCCTCCAATTTTGACATTAGATCCTTCTTCCTCCTCCATGATTAAACGAATTTCATGGCTAACCTTATCTTTTATTGAGGAAAGTTCGTTTAGCATTGGATGAGAAGTTAAATATAGCCCTAGAAATTCTTTCTCAAAGTTTAATTTTTCTTTTAAAGTAAAATCCTCAATCTCAATTACGCTGGTCTTTTCTGCGTCTGGCGTTTCTTCAAAAAGAGAAGCTTGACCTTCTCTTTTTTCTTTCTTTACCTTATGAGATGACTCTAGAATTTCCGAATACCTTATTAAAAGAAAAGCTCTCTTATCAAAAGCGTCCATTGCTCCGGATTTTATTAAACTTTCTATTGTTTTTTTGTTTACGGATCCTAGATCAACTTTTTTGCAAAAGTCACTCAAGTCTTTAAATGGCCCATCTTTCCTACTTGAAGTTATGCTTTTAATTGCTGCCTCTCCTATATTTTTTATTGCGGAAAGTCCAAATCTTATGCTATTTTCTCCTTCTATGGAAAACTCGCTTTCCGATTTGTTTATATCGGGTGGAAGGACTTTTATATTTAATCTCTTACATTCCGCAACTCCCTCTGCTATTTTCTCATTTTTCGAAGGTCCGCTTGCGCCTCTTGATTCGGCCGTTAAAAATGCAGTCATAAACTCTACGGGATAGTGTGCCTTAAGATAGGCAGTCCTATAGGCAATAGTTGCGTAACAGGCAGCGTGCGCCTTGCCAAAACCATATCCTGCAAACGGCTCAAATAAAGTCCACAGCTTCTCAGCACTCTTTTGGTTCATCCCATTTGTTACACATCCCTCTACAAACTTATCGTGTTGTTGTTTCATCTCAGATGAGATTTTCTTTCCTACGGCTTTTCTTAATTTATCTGCTTCAATCCACGAATATCCCGCAACCCTAATTGCCGTTAGTAGTAAATCGTCCTGAAAAGTAATAATTCCATAAGATTCTTTTAGAACATCTTCCAATCTTTTATCAGGGTAACTTATAAGAGAGGGATTATGTTTTCTTTTTATAAATTCAGGAATATTTGCCATTGGTCCGGGCCTGTACAAAGCTACCATTGCTTGAAGGTCAAAGATAGAAGTAGGCTTTAGGTCCTTTATGTACCTTCTCATTCCCGATGATTCAAGTTGAAATATGCCGGTTGTTTCTCCTGAGGCAAGAAGTTTATATGTATTAATATCATCAAAAGGAACGCTTGAGAAGTTTATGTCAAGTCCACGTTTTTCTTTTATAAATCTTAGGGTTTCCTGAATAATTGTTAAGTTTCTAAGGCCTAGGAAGTCGATCTTAAGAAGTCCTACACCGTCTTCACCCACCGTATACATATCGTATTGAGTTATAATTTTTTCGCCATTTGGTTCTTTCTGAAGGGGAGTATATTCAGTTAAAGGTTTGTCTGCTATTACAACTCCTGCTGCGTGGACAGAAGCGTGCCTTGCAACTCCCTCAATCTTCTTTGCCAAATCTAAGAGTCTTTTGGTCTCAGGCTCCGTTTGATATGTGATACGAAGTTCAGGACTCTGTTCAAGTGCCTTATCAATCGTCATTGCGTGTCCTTGCCATCCAAGAGGCATCATCTTTGCTATTCTATCCGGAACCGAATAAGGCATTCCTAAAGCTCTACCGGTATCTCTTACTGACCCCCTTGCTTCCATTGTGCCAAAAGTTATTATTTGGGCAACTTTGTCACGTCCGTATTTTTCAGTTACATATTCAATTACATCGTCTCTTCTGTTATCGGCAAAATCTAGATCAATATCAGGAGGTGAGGGTCTCTCCGGATTTAGAAATCTTTCGAAAGGAAGTTTAAAAAAAAGTGGATCAACGTCTGAGATGCCAAGCGCATATGAGACGATCGAACCTGCATTAGATCCTCTTCCGGGGCCTACAGTAATCCCTTGACCTTTTGCCCAGCTGACAAAATCTGCAACTATTAAAATATATGTTTCATACCCTTTCTTAAGAATTGTAGAAAGCTCGTAATCTGTCCTTTCTCTTATTTCTTTTGTTATTTTTTTATATCTATTCTTAAGGCCTTCTGCTACCTTCTCTTGGATAAATTTTGCCGGAGATTTTTTATCGGGGAGGTCAAATAGAGGCATTATCCATTGTCCAAGGGCAATCTCAAAGTTGCACCTGTCGGCGATTTTTGATGAATTTTCAAATGCTTGCGGAACATTTAAAAACATCCCGACCATTTCTTCCTTGCTTTTTATATAAAAATCAGGAGAAGAAATCATTGTAAGTCTCCTGTCTTTATCATTTAATGTTCTCTGGGTTTGAATACAGAGAAGTGTCTCCTGTGCCTCAGCATCCTGCGGATAGATATAGTGGTTATCATTTGTTGCAACAAGCGGAATGCTTAATTTTCCAGATAAATCTATTAATTTTTCATTCAGAATGTCCTGATTGTCGATGTTTATATGCTTTTGAATTTCTAGATAAAAATTTCCTTCTCCAAATATCTTAGACAGTGTTTTGGCTCTTTCTACTGCCGTATCTTCCTGTCCTTCAAGAAGCGGTTGCGAGACAAATCCGCTTATGCAGGCAGACAAACAGATAAGACCTTCGCTGAATTCTTTTAAAAGTTCTAAATCGCTTCTGGGACGATAGTAATATCCTTCAAGATTGGCAACTGAGATTATCTTCATTAAATTTTTATAACCCTTCTGGTTTTTTGCAAGAAGTATTAGATGATTAGAGTCCGCGTCAAGACCAGCTTCCTTATCATGTCTTGTCCTTTTACTTATATATATTTCACAACCTATTATAGGTTTTATTCCCTGCGTGACGCATTCCTTATAAAATTTAATCGTTCCATACATGTTTCCGTGGTCTGTTATAGCAATTGCTTTCATATTCAATTCCTTAGTTCGTTTAACCATTTCAGGAATCTTGGATAATCCGTCCAGTAAGGAATACTCGGTATGGTTGTGAAGGTGAACAAAATCCGTCATATTACGCTGCTCGTTTCCATATGCTTCTTACGAATCTTATAATTTTAGGCGATTTATTTTCTTGCTGTTCTTTGTTGGCTCTTTTTTCAATATACATTTCTTTGTCGGCTATTTTTATAGACTCATCTACGTTTTCCAAATCAACAGGTGATAGTCCAATGCTAGCTTTTACGTTTTTAACTTTCATTTCCTCTAGAGCTCTTTTTTTCCACGCATCGGCTAGTTCGGGAGTTGTATTTACTAAAAATACATGAAATTCGTCTCCCCCGACTCTAGCAGTTAAATCCGTTTCTCTTGATATCATTTTTAACACATCAGCTGCTGTTTTAATATAATTATCTCCAGCTTCGTGCCCATTGGTATCGTTCACTTTTTTTAAATTATCCAAATCTATAACCGCAACTGCCACTGGTAAATTTTGCTCGATGGCTTTTCTTATTGCGGATGATCTTTGTTTATCATACCCCCTTGCGTTTAATAATCCGGTCATAACATCGTAATCAGATTCCATTTCCCTGCGCAATTGTTCGCCTGCTGCATTAATAAGTTCTCTTTCTGTGGGGATTGTTCCGCTTTTGTCAAATATTTTTCTTTTCGCCTCTGGCTTTCTTTCTTCAATTTGATGCCTTAAATGTTCAATTGTTTCTTTTGTCGGGTGTTTTTTTGGACGTATGTCGTTTTCTATTGCTATCGGATTATCTGTCATTAATTTAATTCCTCAATAATTAATTTTCTTAAAATTTCTATATCTATTTTCTTTCTTATTATATACATTACTTGACCGATGGCAAACTGGATTACTGATTTTTTTCCTTTCTTGTAATCTTCTGTAATTTTTGGATAATCTTTTAACACCTTTTTAATTATGTCCTTAAGTTCTTTATCTGGGATAGATGATAGAACAAGCGAGGATTGAATAGAGTGGATTAATTGATAAATAGTTGTTTGCTCTGGGTCGGTCCCTTTATTAATTATATAATTTGCTACTTGTTTTGGTGTAGGTTTTATTTCGTCATTTTTTATAAGCTTTATTTGTTTTATAGTTTCCTCAAAATAATCCGCCAACGACTTCTCTTTAGTCAATAGCAGGCCGTCATAATTTGAAAGTGCGTAAGCTTTTGTAAATCTTTTAACTTTCTCATCTGCAAGCTCTGGTATAAAGCTTCTAATTTCGTTTATTTTTTTTTGGCTCCATTTAATAGGAGGTATGTCCGGTTCTGGGAAATATCTATAGTCACTTGACTCTTCTTTTACTCTTTGAGAAACGGTTTTCTGCTTTGCTTCATTCCATCCTCTTGTTTCCTGAATTGGCTTTTCGTTTTCTTTTATAAGACTTGCTTGTCTTCTTATCTCGTAATTTATAGATTTTTCTACAAATTTAAAAGAATTTATATTCTTAACTTCCACTTTGTAATTGGGGATCTTGCCATCTGTAGAAATTGAGACATTCGGCTCAAGACGCATATCTCCTTTTTCCATGTCTGCGTTTGAAATATCAAGGTATCTTGTGATTTGTTGAAGTTTCTTAAGATAATCTATAACGTCCTTTACATTATCAAAATCCGGATCGGTAACTATTTCAACCAGAGGAACTCCCGATCGGTTAAAATCAATAAGAGTGACGTCTTCCCCTCCTACTGATTCGTGAATTAACTTTCCTGTGTCTTCTTCCATATGAACTCTCGTTATCCCTATTGTTTTTCCGCTATCGAGTTTTATTGAGCCTTTCAAACAGAATGGTTCATCGTACTGACTTATTTGATAGCCTTTTGGAAGATCCGGATAGAAATAGTTTTTTCTGTCAAATTTTGAGAATTGAGGAATATCGCAGTTTAGCGTCATTCCAAGCATAACGCACCATTCAATTGCGGTTTTGTTGGGTACGGGAAGTGAGCCGGGAAGTCCAAGACAAACAGGACAAGTATGAGTATTTGGTTTCTTACCGAAATAATCTGCAGAACATCCGCAAAACATTTTTGATTTAGTTTTTAATTCAACATGAACTTCAAGTCCAATTACGGGATTCATAAATTAGGTTTCCTTTCTTTTAAGAATTCTGTTTCTTTCTCAAAGGAATAAGCAATATTGATAATTTCTGACTCTGAGAACTGAGGTCCAATAAACTGCATTCCTATCGGAAGCCCATCGCTAGAGAATCCAGCAGGAAGATTAATTCCAGTTAGACCTGCTATGGCTGATGGTTCAACTAACACATCGGCTAATTCTCCAAACATTATTTTTCCTTGTGATGCTCCGAGTTTTAACGCTGGTGTTGGACTAGTAGGAGCTAGGATAAAGTCTGCTTTGTCGAAAGCTTCTTTAAAGTCGTTGATAATTATGGTTCTAACTTTCTGCGCTTTTTTATAATACGCATCGTAATATCCCGAAGAAAGAGTAAATGTTCCAAGCATAATCCTTCTCTTAGCCTCTTCTCCGAAAAAACTTCTATCATTTCCATATCTAATACCGTCATAGCGAGCTAGATTAGAAGAAACCTCCGATCTTTGAAGTATCGTATAAACATCAATAGCATATTTTGGGTCAAATAATTTTAAATCCACAAACGTGTGCCCGAGTTTTTGTAGCATTTTTTTAGTATTTTCAAAAACCTTTATTACCTGAACATCAACTCCTTCTAAGTAATTTCCTGAGATACCTATCTTTAATTTTTTTTCTGGGTTTTTTATTTCCAATAAGTATTTCGGGACAGGTAAGTTTGAAGATGTCGCATCCTTTGGGTCGTGGCCAGCGATCACTTCCAGAATAAGCGCTGCGTCTTCTACGGATTTTGTGATTGCTCCAGGAGAATCAAGTGAAGATCCCATAGCAACTACTCCATATCTCGAAACTCTTCCATAAGTTGGTTTTAGGCCTACAGCCCCGCACCAACTTGCAGGTTGTCTTATTGAACCAGCGGTTTCGGAACCTATAGAACCAATGCATAAATCTGCAGCCGTTGCCGCAGCAGATCCACCTGATGAACCTCCGGCTAAATAATTGATATTCCAAGGATTTCTAGTTGGTCCGTAATCAGATGTTTCAGTAGATGAGCCATGGGCCCACGCGTCCATGTTTGTTTTTCCTAGCATAACTATTCCAGCGTCTTTAAGTCTTTGCGTGACGGTTGATTCATAAGGAGGAATAAAATCATCAAGAACTTTACTTGAAGCAGTTGTTCTTACGCCAATTGTACAAAAGTTGTCCTTAATAGCGATTGGAATTCCTAAGAGTGGAAGATATGAGCCGTTTCTTAATTCATTATCTGCTTCTTTAGCGCTCGCCAAAGCCTCTTTTTCGGTAATAGTTACGAAAACATTTAGTTTTCCCTGAAGTTTTTTAATCCTTTCAAGACAAGCTTTTGTAAGCTCCATTGAGGAAATTTCTTTCTTTCTTAGTTTGTCTTTTGCTTGAGTTATTGTTAGAGATGTAAGATTACTCATTCAAAATCGCCTTTACCTTAAACATTCCATTATGCTTGCTTTTTGAATTTGACAAGGCTTCTTTTTGTGAGAGCGATGGAGTAGTGGCGTCTTCTCTCAGCACATTTTCTTGGCCTGTAACGTGATCTGTAGGTTTTACATTATCAGTGTTTATCTCATTTAACCCTTCAATATATCTTAGAGTCTCTGAAAGTTGGCCTTCGAATTTTTTTACTTCTCTTGTTGAGAGGGGAAGATTTGCGAGTTTTGCAGTATGTTTTACATTAATTTTCATGCTTCAATTATATTCGGCTTTGATAATTTTCGCAATGATTGAAGTCAGTAGGAGCTCATGTTTTGAAGCATTATCTTTTTTGCTTTTTGGGAAAGAAAGTCGTTGAGTTTTTCAAGTTTAATTCTCTTTTTATATTTTCGCTCAAGAGCTTTTTCTATTAGCCAATCTGCGATTTCGGGATTTTTTGGCAAAATTGGTCCATGAAGATAAGTACCCACACTATTTTTATAAATTGCTCCTTCTGTTTTGTCCATACCGTTGTTACCAAAACCCTTTATAACTTGTCCAAACGATTTTAGATTCTTTTTAAGATAAGTTCGTCCTCCATGGTTTTCAAATCCAACAATTATCTTTCCATCATGGGTTTTAATTGCTATATTTCCGATAAGCCTTTTTTTTCCTTCTCCAGAATGTTCGGTATGAAGATCAAAAATATCTAAGCCTTTTATTTTTGTCCCGTTAGCATTTTTATAATATTTTCCAAGAAATTGATAAGCGCCGCATACATAAAGCCCCGGCGTTCCATCTTCAATCCTTTTTTTAAGGCCAGCGATTCTTCTTGAAGTAAAATCATTTGAAACAATTTGCTGTTGTGTATCTTGTGCTCCGCCCATAAATAAAATGTCGATATCATCAAGAAGTTTTTCATCAAATCCTTCATTTAAATTTAAAACAGTAAGTTTTATTCCTCTCCACTCACATCTCTTTTGAAGAACAATAATATTTCCTCTATCTCCATAGGTACTCATAAGTTGAGGATATAGCCAGCCAATGGTAATAGGTGATTGATGATTGATTATTAATGATTGATGCCTCTTCATGGAATTGATTTGCCTGTCAGAATTTTTCTCACTTCGAGCATTGCAGAGTAAGTAGGAAGGATGTATAGGATTTCATTTTTCGCTGTAGATTCAATAGAATCTTTAATGGCATTACTTAGTCTGTCGTAAGGCTTAACGTTGTTTTTATCGGCATAATTAAGCCTTAAGGTCATATCATAGACGCGATCGCCTGAAACTGTAATTGATTTAAAGTCTTTTAAATTGTTTTCAAAATCAATGTCCCATATCCATGAGATATCTCTTCCGTCTGGAATTCTGTCGTTTAAAATTATCAATAAATTTTTTGCTCCCAAGTCGTTGATAGTTGCTAGAGATTGATTAAAACTAGCTGGATTCTTAGATAGAAAAATTTGGATTTCTTTACCTTTATGCTCAATTATTTCCTGTCTTCCAAACGCAGGTTTAAAATTTTTCAAAGCTCCTGAGATTTTATCGTCTGAGACTCCAAATATTCTTGCAGTAAGAACTGCAGCGTGCGTGTTGTATTTATTATAAAGACCCGGTAGGGGATAAATTTTAAAATTTTCAAGATCCGTCTTTGGTTTTTTAAGCTGACAATTTCCACACGCCCAATTACCAAGATGGGAAAAGGTTGTAGATCTATAAGTTAATTTATTTCCACACTCAGGACAATAGGTTGAATCAGATGCATGGTCTATTGCTTTGCTTGTGCCTTTAATTCCAAAATATTTTATTTTATTTTTAATACTATTTCCTAGATAGGCAATTTTAGGATCATCTGCGTTCAGGATTAAGATAGTTTTCTTATCTATCATGCTAAGTGCCCTGGTCCATTTATTTGCGATGATATTCACCTCTCCATATCTGTCAAGCTGATCCCTAAATAGATTTAAAAGAACTATAGCCTCGGGATTAATATTATCTAGAATCAATGGCAGACTATTCTCATCAACCTCAAATACTGCAAAGTCATAATTGATTTTGCCAGCTAAATTACATTGCTTGATTAATGAGGAAGCAATACCATTCAGAAGATTTGCTCCTGCTTGGTTTTGAAAAACTTTATTATTGTTCTTCTCAAGTATTGTCTGGATAAGCTTGCCTGTGGTAGTTTTTCCATTTGTTCCTACTATTAATATAATTTTTAGCTTTTGGTTCTTCGCTAGAATTTTCTTTATAAAGTTCTTATCATTTTCAAGAGCTATATGCCCTGGCCAGGTAGAGCCGTTTCCAATGTTTAAAACTTTGCTTATAATTATCACTATTTTTCCGAAAAGTATTAAAAGAAGATTCATAGAATGATTATACATGGAATCTAAGGTTTACGCTCGAGATAGCTCTGAGCAAAATCACATTGAGCGGAGAATTTTTATTCTTTCTTTAACAGGAGGATGAGTGTCAAATAGTCCTGAAAACCAGCTCTTTACTTCCTTGCCCTTGAAGGGGTTGATAATAAATAAATGTGCAGTAGCATTATTAGCATTCTTAAGAGGTCTAGGGTAGCTGGAAATTTTTTCAAGGGCACTTGCTAGTCCTTCAGGATACCTTGTTAGAAGGGCTCCTGATGCGTCTGCCAAGAATTCTCTTTTTCTTGAAATTGAAAGTTGAATCAGCGTTGCTGCAATCGGGGAGAGAATAGCAAAAACAATTCCTACAATTAAAAAAACCGACTGCGCATTTGAATTTTCCCGGTCATTGCCTCTGAACCAGAGCGATCTTAAGAAAATGTCAGATATTATAACAGCAAAGCCTACCAATATTGCTACTATGCCCATTAATCTTGTATCATAATTTTTAACATGTGACAGTTCGTGGGCAATTACTCCTTCTTGCTCTGTTTGGTTTAAGGTATCAAGCAGTCCCTGCGTCACACACACTACTGAATGGTTGGGGCTTCGTCCAGTTGCAAATGCATTTGGAGACGGATCATCAACGATATAGATTTTGGGTTCTGGGAGACCGGCACCAATACATAGATTTTCTACAGTATTAAAAAGCTTCGGATTGTCCTTTTTTTGGATTTCTTTAGCTCCCGACATCGCCAAAACTAACTTGTCCGAATAGTAATAACTTCCGATGCTCATTATTCCGGATAAAATAAGCGCAAATCCCACAAAAGATAATCCGTATCCTAGAGCTCTTGAAAAAACGTAAACAATAGTAGAGATAAAAATGACAAACAAAATCATTATTATCCACGTCTTCAATTTATTTGAAGATATAGAAGAGTATATTTTCATGTTTAAAATTTTACTTTGACTGGCTGTTTTTCCTCTTCGGATGTTTCGAAGAACTCAGCTTCCTTGAAATTTAATATTCCCGCGAAGAAAGCGTTAGGAAACGTTTTTATCTTAGTATTAAAATCTAAGACGCTGCTGTTATAAAATTGCCTTGCGTATGCAATCTTGTTTTCAGTATCTGACAATTCTTCAGCAAGTTCAAGAAAATTTTGACTTGCTTTAAGATCCGGGTAGTTTTCTGCAACAGCGAAGATGGATCTTAATGTTTGACTGAGCTGGTTGTTTGCTGCCGCTTTTTCCCCGGTTCCTTTTGCGGACATAAGCGCAGTTCTTTCTTTTGTGACTTTCTCAAAGAGTTCCTTTTCGTGAGTTGCATACCCCTTTACGGTTTCAACTAAATTCGGAATTAAATCCGTTCTTCTTTTAAGCTGTACGTCTATTTGCGAAAAAGCCTCTCCAACTCTCATTTTTGCAGTAATGAGGCTATTGTATATAAATATCAAAAATAAAAGTATTAATGCGACTATAATTATCGGTAAGCCCAAAATAAATCACCTCCTTATCCAATTGATAAGATCATTATACTCCAATGCATTTAGAATGTCATTTTTTGTAGCCCAGCCTCTTCTTGCCATAGCTACTCCGTATTTCATATTCTCCATTTGATCTAAGGCGTGGCTGTCTGTGTCAATCGCCATCTTTACATTACTATCCACGCACTGTCTTATTAACTGATCTGATAAATCTAATCTGCTAGGCCAGGCGTTAATTTCAAGAGCTTTATTGTTTTCTTTACAAAAATTTAAAATTTTATTCCAATCGAGTTCATATCCGGGTCTTTCGTTTAAGAGTCTGCCTGTTGGATGAGCTAATATTTTCGCCTTTGAGTGAGACAACCCTTTAATAACCCTTTGCGTCATTTTTTCTTTGTCCATATTGAAAACGCTGTGGATTGAGACAATAGCAAAATCTAATAGATTTAAAGATTTATTATCGACAGCAAGCTCTCCTGAGGGTAAAATATCAATTTCGAGTAGCTTTAATATTCGAACACTTTTTGTGTTGGATAAAATTTGATCAATTAGCTTGTTTCTAGCTTCAATCAGAGAGGAAATTTTGCCAACTGTATGTTTTGAAATACTGGGATTGTGTTCTGAGAATCCCAAATACTCATAACCTAATGAAATTGCTTTATTTGTCATTTCTTCTATGGTATTTTTTCCCAGGTCATGGCTTGGTTCAATGGGAAAATTTGAATGGATGTGAAAATCTCCTTTTATGTCTTTTATCTCGATAAGTTTTGGTAACGCGTTTTTTGCAGCCAGTTCAATTTCTCCAGTATTGTCTCGTATCTCTGGAGGAATCCAAGCAAGGCCTAGAGTTTTATAGAATTTTTCTTCTGAATCAATTTTTTGAATACTTGATTTTTTACTTTTTAGATATTTAATTCCATGTTCTGATAAAGACATATTTCTCTTAAGAGCGAATTCCCGCAATGCGATATTATGGTTCTTACTGCCTGTGAAATGTTGTAGCAATGCGCCAAACGCTTGGGGTGGTTGAACCATTAAATCAATCTGTTTCCCGCCCGAAACAAGCATAGAAGCTGTCTCCTTACCTTTCTCAATCACTCTCTCTATATGTGGATATGCTATAAAATGGTCTATTACTTCTTTGGGATGATTTGAAGCTACCGCAATATCGATGTCTCCAACTGTTGGCAATTGGCGTCTTAGGCTGCCAAGAACGTAGGCGCTTACTACATATGAGGATTTACGTAAATAGGCTATGATCTTATCTGAAATTTCAGATGCAAAGGGAAGTGTCATTCGAGATGTTTTACCTTTTCTTTCTCTAAACTCTTTTATTGCTCGTAATATATCTTTCTGAGACTTTTCCCCAAAACCCTCAACTCGGGCAATGAGTCCTTTCTTGGCAATTTTTTCTAAGTCGGCAATAACGTTTATTGAGTTAGATAACCCAAATTCATTTATTAACCTATAGGATTTTTTAGGACCAAACGTTGGGATATCTATTAGTACGAAAACAGGTTCGGGTATTCCTTTGAGGGCCCAGATAAATTGCTTTGATTTTCCAGTTTCAAATAGCTCCTCCAAGTGGCCCTTAATCGAGGCGCCTATGCCTGGAATATCTTGCAGCTTACCCTCTTTATAGTAGTCTTGTAGTTCTATTGAACTGTTTTTTATGAAATCCGCAGCTCTCTGGTATGCAATTATCTGAAACCGGAATTGTTTTTCATTCTTAATTGTATATGCAGTGGCAATATTTCGCAGAATCTTCGCAATTTGTTCGTTGCTCATTTAAGGCAATAATATCAGAGGATTGACTATAATTCAATTATTTGTTAGGATAAGGCAGAATTGGGCTCGTAGTGAAGTGGCCTATCACGTCTCCCTGTCACGGAGAAGACCGCCGGTTCGAATCCGGTCGAGCCCGCAGAAAATTCCTGCCTAAACCTCAAAATCTTCTGTCCAGAAAGGAGGTATATGCCAAGAAATAAGAACACAGCAGTCAAAAAGGAAATTAAAAAAAAGAGTTTCTTTTCTCAAATTAAATGGGACGAATCATATGTTAGTCTTCTGATTGGAATTATCGTAGTTGTGGTAATTGCAATTCTAGGAATATATTTTGCAAGATCTCAAAAGATTACTCAGACGAGCTCAACGCAGTTTAGTCCTTCTATTCAAATTCAAGAAAAAAGCAATACAAGCAACACTAACGTTCAAAGGACATACATAGTAAAACCTGGAGATAGTCTTTGGAGTATATCTGAGAACTTTTATAAATCAGGGTACAATTGGGTAGACATAGTCAAGGCAAATAATTTAGAGAATGCAGGAATGATTTTTGCAGGAAACAAATTGATTATCCCCAACGCCGAATCGAAACTTGCAACGGTCAATTTAAATAGTCAAATCGCACAAGGAAATCAATCTATTGCAGGAAATTCATACACAATTGAAAAAGGAGATAGTCTTTGGAGTATATCGGTAAGAGCATACGGAGATGGTTATTCCTGGATAAGAATCGTACGGGCAAATAGTTTATCAAATCCAGATTTAATATTTTCCGGAAATGTCTTAGAAATCCCGCGGTAGTTTGATATAATAAAACTGTCGCGGGTGTGGTTTAGTGGTAAAATGCTTCCTTCCCAAGGAAGAGATTGTGGGTTCGATTCCCATCACCCGCTCCAAGGATTTCCTGAAATTTCGTAAAATTAATTTCCCCATTGACGAGATTTTTGCAATTTGATAAGATAAGTCGTGCCCCTATCAAAAAATAAAAATCTAACCAAATATATTTTTGTATCAGGAGGTGTCATTTCTGGTATTGGAAAAGGAACTACAGTTGCCTCCATAGCTCTTCTTCTTAAGCAAGCGGGATATAGAATTGCCCCGATAAAATTTGAAAATTATTTAAATGTAGACGCGGGTACAATAAACCCCATTGAACATGGTGACCCATTTCTATGTGAAGATGGAACAGAAACAGATATGGATATAGGAAGTTATGAAAAATTTTTGCACGAAGATATGGGACGGGATAATTTTGTAACCATGGGGCTTATATATAAAACGGTAATTGACAAAGAAAGAAGGTTTGAATATACAGGCGAAGATGTGGAGGCAATACCTTATATAACCGATGAGATAATAAAAAGATTAGAAAACCTTGCAAAAAAGAAAAATGCTCAGATAGTAATAATTGAGCTCGGAGGAACGGCAGGGGAGTATCAAAATGTTTTATATTACGAAGCATCAAGGATACTGACTTTGAAAAAACCTGGGGATGTCATACATATTCATGTAAGTTATGTACCTACTCCTTCGCATTTAGGTGAACCAAAAACAAAACCGACTCAGCTTTCGGTAAAGATGCTAAATTCCATGGGAATTCAGCCTGATTTTATAGTAACCAGGTCGGAAAAGCTTTTAGACCAGAGACGAAAAGACAGATTTGCTCTTTTTTGCAATATGCAAAAAGAAGATATAATATCAAGTCCGGATCTTCAGACAATTTATGAAATCCCCATTGTGTTAAATTCCCAGAAGCTTGACCAAAAAATACTACAAAAATTAGGACTCAAAGTTAAAAAACCAAATTTAAAGGCATGGGAAGCCTTATTAAAGAGTGTTAAAACTCCTAAAAATAAAACAGTAGAGATAGCAATTGTTGGAAAATATTTTGGGACGGGGGACTATCAGTTAAAAGACTCTTACGCTGCCCTTTTTGATGCAATAGACCATGCTTCATGGAAAATTGGAGTTAGTGTTAAAACAACATGGATAGATGCGGAGAGAGTCGAGAAAGAAGGCGAGAAGGTTATCAATAAACCGGATGGGATCATAGTGCCCATAGGATGGGGAGAAAGAGGGGCAGAGGGTATGATAAAAACAGCAAGTTTTGCCCGAAGAAATAACATACCTTACTTAGGTTTGTGTTACGGAATGCAGCTTGCCGCAGTTTCCTATGCAAGAGACCTCCTGGAATTTGAGAACGCAAATACTACAGAAAACGACCCACATACTAAATATCCTGCTATACATCTTATGCCAAAGCAAAAAGAATTTATGGATAAAAGGTCTTATGGTGGAACAATGAGGCTTGGAGGATGGGACGCCTTAGTAAAAAAAGGTACAATTGCTTACGAAATTTATGATAAATACAATGGATTTAAGGATAAGTCCAAAGCTTTAACTTCTGAGAGACATAGACACAGATATGAATTTAACGACAAATATGCAAAAGACTTTGAGAAAAAAGGTCTTGTTATAAGCGCAAGGTCGGTTATTGAAAACCTTGCAGAAATTATTGAACTTCCAAAAAATAAGCATCCGTTTTACCTCGCAACGCAAGGACACCCCGAATATAAAAGCAGGCCCCTTACTCCTCATCCAATTTTCCTAGGTTTTGTTGAGGCTTGCGCAAATAAGTAATTTTAAGATATAATCATGCTATGAAACCAATAAATTTTGTACCCGGTGATACCGTTTTGGTTCATCAAAAGATACAGGAAGATTCGAAAACCAGAACTCAGGTTTTTGAAGGCACTGTATTGAAAATAAAAGGCAGAGGAGAAAACAAAACCTTTACTGTTAGGAAGGTTGTTTCAGATATTGCTGTTGAGCGAATATGGCCTCTGGAATCTCCAAGTATTCAAAAAATAACCGTAAAAAGCCATTCAAAGAAAAAAATAAGAAGAGCAAAACTTTACTATCTTCGAAATTCAATATAAGGCAAGATCACAAATACAATTGCAAGAATAGACCTTTGGAAAATATAAGCGAATTCTAGTTATTTTTTATTTCTCGTATTTTATCTCGCAGGAGCGCGGCGGTTTCAAAATCAAGTTCTAAGGCGGCTTTTTTCATTTCTGTCCCGAGTTTTTTGACTAGCATTTCTTTCTCATCGGACAAAAGCACCTCTTTTTTATTTAAATAAAGTAGTAAATCAATTGTTTTTTCTTTTTCCGCTTCTTTTGCTACGAGCCTTTCTCTTATTTCTTTTTCTATACTTTTTGGAGTAATGCCATGCTTTTTATTATAGGAAATTTGAACAGTCCTTCTTCTTTCGACTTCTTTAATTGCCCCATCCATTGACTTTGTTGTATTGTCTGCGTAGAGAATTACCTCTGAATCTGTGTGTCTTGCAGCCCGTCCCATTGTTTGAATTAGAGAAGTTTTGCTTCGCAAGAACCCCTCTTTGTCTGCATCGAGAATAACAACAAGAGAAACTTCGGGAAGATCTAGCCCTTCTCTAAGCAAATTAATTCCTACAATCACATCATATTCTCCAAATCTTAATTTATCTAATACATCTTGTCTTTCCAAAGTTGCGATATCTGAATGCAGATATGATACCTTTATTCCTTTTTCTTCAAGATAAGAAGAAAGATCCTCTGCCATTTTTTTCGTAAGTGTCGTAACCAGAACTCTCTCTTTTTTAAGAGACCTTTTTGTAATTTCTTTTATCAGATCGTCTATCTGGTTTTTAGTCGATTTAATTTTAATTTTTGGATCAAGGAGTCCAGTTGGTCTAATTAATTGCTGTACGACTCCGTTCTCATGTTCGTTTGCAAGCGACAATTCGTAATCATTTGGGGTTGCTGAAACATATATCAATTGAGGGACTCTTAACATAAACTCCTCATATTTAAGCGGTCTGTTGTCAAGCGCTGAAGGAAGCCTGAAGCCGTAATCTATTAAGACTTCTTTTCTTGCCCTGTCCCCGTTATACATACCTCTTATTTGAGGAAGCGTAATGTGGGACTCATCTATAACACATAGCCAATCACTGCCTGCTGTCTGCCTGAAGTAATCAAGAAGGGTATAGGGAGCCTCTCCAGGTCTTCTTCCGTCAAAGTATCTTGAGTAGTTTTCTATTCCATTTACATATCCTATCTCCCTAATCATTTGAAGATCAAAATTTGTCCGTTGAGTCAGTCTATGGGCTTCAAGTAGTCTGTTATTGTCTTTAAGCTCGCTCACTCTTAAACCCAGGTCCTTTCTTATCTGTTTAAAAACGTCACTGTAGGTTCCAGGATCAGTCATATAGTGTTTTGCTGGATAAATCACAGTTTTAGAGGGTGATGTAATTTTATTTCCGTCAAGAGGATTAAATTCTATTAAGTCGACGATAACGTTATTTTCTACTTCTATTCTAATTCCAGTATCCGAATATGCTGGAAAAACGTCTACAGATTCTCCCCTTGCCCTATACGTTCCTCTTTTAAATCCGTATTCGTCCCTGTCATATTGAAGATCGGAAAGTCTTAGGATAATACTTTTTCTATCAATTTCCATTCCTTTTTTAAGCTCTAAAACAAACTTGCCATATTCAACAGGTGAGCCTAAGTTATATATAGACGATACGGAAGCAACAACGATAACATCATTTCTGGTTAACAAATTAGCGGTTGCGGACAATCTTAACTTATCTATCTCCTCGTTAATCTCCGTCTCTTTTTCTATATAAGTATCTGTTTGAGGAATATATGCCTCGGGTTGGTAATAATCATAATAGGAAACAAAATAGCAGACTGCGTTGTTTGGGAAAAAGTCTCTAAATTCCTGGTAAAGTTGGGCGGCTAGAGTTTTATTGTGGGAGATAACAAGAGTCGGTCTCTGAATTTTTTCTATAGCGTTTGCGAGCGTGAAAGTTTTTCCGCTTCCCGTTATACCAAGAAGAACTTGATGCTTTATATCTTTAGATAAATTTTTGGATAGTTTGCTAATTGCCTGGGGCTGATCTCCGGTTGGTTTAAATTTAGATTTTAATTTAAATTTCATATTACTGACTATTTTATCATAATTAATTGATTCTGAGACGGTTTGCACATCTTTGTCATATTGACATTGTTCTAACTTTTTTCGTATAAAATACTAGTACCTCGATATTCCCAGTTTACAAGACGAAGTAATTTGCATATGGCTGGAGTCATCTACAAAAAGGAAAGAGAACTTTTGGAATACCTTGCGCAATTTCAGGCGCAATATGGGTATTCTCCGACACTTGCTGAACTTGCCAAAGCGACCAACCACCGCAGTAAGTCAACTATCCACGCTCTCATAAGATCATTAGTAGAGAAAGGTTATATCCAAAAAGTGGAAGGAAACACGCGCGTACTGAAGATCATTGAGGATAAAGTCAGGTTGTCATTCAGAGGAATTCAGCCATCGATAGAGGTTCCCTTAATGGGTTATATAGCGGCAGGCAAGCCTCTAGAACCTCATTCTGATCCAAACGCCGCATTTCAAGTATCTGCTTCTATGATTTCAGGAAAACAAGCATCTTATGTTCTTCAGGTAAAGGGAAGCTCTCTTATAGAAGATGGAATTTTAGATGGCGACTATGTAGTTATAGAAAAAGTCGTGGATATTTCAAACGGAGATATTGTTGTGGCAATCGTAGACGATAATCTCGCGACTCTTAAAAAATATTATAAAGAAAACGGAAAAGTTATTTTAAAACCTGCAAATTCAGAAATGGAGCCAATTTATCCTAATTATCTAACAGTGCAGGGAAAAGTTGTCGGCGTGATTAGAAAGTTTTAGTTATCGCTTAAATTTAAAAATTTTAAGCTTGCGATTTAAATATAAAGCTACCAAAACAACAATTATACCCAAAATTATAAAATCAAATTTTCTAAAATATTGACCTAAAACATTCCATTTGCTTTGAAAATAAAAACCTATATAGGCTAAAAATGCAGACCAGATTATCGAGCCGATTAATGTGTAAGCTGAAAATTTCCATATATTCATCTCAAAAATCCCTGCAGGAAGGGATATAAATGTTCTTACCACAGGAAGAACCCTTGAGAAAAAAACTATTTTATCTCCGTATTTTTTAAACCAATTGCTTGCTCTTTCCAATTCATGTTCACTGGTCAAAAAGAACTTGCCGTATTTTTTTATATTCTCAAGTATTACATTTTCTTCTAGAAAGAAGCCAATATAATAAGCAATTAGAGACCCAATAAGATTCCCGATCCCTCCTGCAAAAATAACTAATATAAGAGACAGACTTCCTTTTGCGGCAAGAAAACCTGCAAACGGCATTGTTACCTCAGAAGGAATTGGGACAAGTGCTGACTCAAGTGTCATTAAGATAAAAATTCCTAAATATCCCGTAGATTGTATTAGATGTATAATAAAGGATGAAATTTGTTCTAACATTTTATGGGAATTTTATATATTGTATCAACACCAATTGGGAATTTACAAGATATAGGAATAAGAGCGGTCAAGGTTTTAATAGAGACTCAGATAATTGCCTGTGAGGATACCAGAAAGACAGGAGTACTTCTTAAAAGAGCAAGAGAATATTACGCTAAAATTTTCTCAAACGAAAATAATTTTGAAAAAAATAGGCTGATTTCCTACTATGAACACAATGAGGAGAAAAGAATATTTGAAATTATTAATTTGTTAAAAGACGGTAATAATGTTGCCTTGGTTTCCGATTCAGGAACTCCCGCAATTTCCGATCCGGGATTTAAATTGATTAGGGAATGTGCGAAGGAAAATATTAAAGTCGAATCAATTCCGGGGCCCTCATCTGTAATATCTTCTCTTGTTGTAGCAGGGCTTCCTACAGATAAATTTTTATTCGCCGGTTTTCCTCCCAAAAAGCCCGGGAATAGACAAAAATATTTTGAAAAACTTAAAAAATCTAAAGATGATCTTAAGGAAACTATAATTATTTTTGAAGCACCTCATAGAATTCTCAAAACTTTGTTGGAGCTAAAAAATATTTTTGGAGATATAGATGCAGTAATTACAAGAGAGTTAACCAAAGTTTTTGAAGATGTAAAGCGTGATAAGTTATCAAATTTGATTTCGTATTATAATACAAAAAATCCAAAAGGGGAGTTTGTAGTGCTTTTGTAAATCTATTTACTTAGCTGTTCTTTAAAGTAATCTACCCAGGGTATAAGGCTTGGGTCCTGCCCGTAAAGAATTCCCCAGTAGAACGTAAGATAGCCGCCGTATGAAAGAGCATAGAGCATTTGCTTCAATGGAGAGTCTCCTTGAATCTGTAATTCAAAAACTTCAATTTTATTTTTACTAACCACATCAATTGTTAGATTAAGCCGCTTTTGGATAATAGGAGAATAGAGAGAAGACTTTAAAAACAAAAATTTTAAAATTCTCTCCTTAGGATGATTGAGTCCTTCCATAAGGTGGTGATTTAACTCTGAAAGAAGAGAATAGGTAGCAAAGTTCTTTGCAGTTTCATTGGTTTGATTTCTCAAAACATGTGCGTTTCCGCTTAAATGCTCTGATGCAACGATTACTAAAATTTTTTCAATAAATTCTTTGACATGCTTTTTTGCTAGTTCCTCTATTTCTAAGTTCATGTCTTCGAGAAATTTAATTGCACTAAGCACTTCCGTATCTGGGAGTGGAATTAGACCAAGTTTCGCTAATATCCCCATGTGGCCAAAGATCATATATCCTTGCCCAAGCCTGGGTTGACCGGCAGGATTGAATTTTGCATCAAATATGTATGAGGGTAGATTGTGATTTTCTACAAATTCTTCAAGACTAGAGCCATTTGCAACTGCAGTTATTTTTGCCTTCTTTTCAAGAGCCAACTTAGCACAGTTTAAAACTTCCTCGGTTGACCCGGAGTAACTAGAGAGAAGAATAAGTGTAGTTTCATTTACATATGCAGGTAATTCATAACCGTTTACCAGCTCAAATGGAATTTTCAGCTTATTGGCAAAGAGAGATTTTATAATAAGCGCTGCATATGCTGATCCTCCCATTCCGCATAGAATTATATTCTTAACATCCATGTAATCTGGCGGCAAATTTAGCTTCTGTGTCTCCTCCCATGCTTGTCTGCACTGTTTTGCAACGCTTACAACAGAAGAGTAGGCATTGGATTTATCAATTTCAGCTATTTTATTTTTATCATTTAAGTCAATCATATTAATTATTGTAAAGTTTTAGTATCTCATCATGCAACAGTCCGTTTGTAGCGATACAACTTTTGTCAGTAACTTTCCATTCATCTCCTTTAATGGTTGAGAATTTTCCACCCGCTTCTTCTATAATTATTTTAAATGGTGCGACATCCCATGCAGAATTTTCTTTTTCAATCATTATATCTATTCTACCGTTTGCCAAAAGATGATACGAATAGGCATCACCAATTCCTCGGCTAGATAAACACAAATGGCTTAGATTTGAAATTGCATTAGCATCAAGAGTAAATATATCTCCGTACGATAGATATGACTCTTTCAATTTTTTAGTTTTTGAAACAGAAATTTTACTACCATTAAGAAATGCACCTTTTCCTAGCTCTGCATATAAGAGTTCATTCATAAGCGGTGTATTTGACACGCCAAGTGTGATCTTGCCTTTTTTGTAATGGGCAATTAAAACTGACCATAAAGGCAAACGTCTTGTATAGTTCTTCGTTCCGTCTATTGGGTCTATAATCCAAAAATCATTCTTTGTAAGATCTCCGCCGGATTCTTCCCCGACAAATTCCGCATTAGGAAAATAATTTAGAATACATTTTTTTATTATCTCTTCTGCTTTCCTATCTGCAATAGTTACAGGAGTATTATTTGGCTTAATTTCAACATTTATGTTTTTACCAAAGTATTTCAAGGCCACATCCGTACCCTTTTTTACAGCTTGAATTGCAATTTTCAATTCGTTATTTGAAAAATTCATATACTTGATTTAATAAGCAGCACTTTCTTATTGAAGGCTACCGCAAATGTTACCGAAATAGGCCTATCTTTCATTGTTTAAGTTTATGTTTAATGGCCAGTTGAATCCCAATCACTACTTACGCTGTCAAATTTGTCAAGTTTAGCTTTAAATACTTTTTTAATTTTCTCAAGCTCTTCCTCTGTTTTTGCCTCAAATCTTAATACAAGAGTAGGAGTATTGGATGATGCTCTAACCAATCCCCATCCGCCGTTAAAATACACTCTTGCGCCGTTTATATCAACTACTTTGTATCCTTCACCTTTAAATTCTTTTGTTAGTTTTTCCACAACTTTATATTTGTCCTCATCAGTTGTCTTAACTTGAATAGTTGGAGTAGAAACGTAATAAGGAGTCGAGGCAATAATTTGAGAAAGGGGTTTGTCTTGAGTAGATAAATATTCAAGAATCTTAAGTGCGGCAAACATCGCATCGTCGAAGCCGTAAAAGTCGTCCACAAAAAAAATATGCCCACTCATTTCTCCCGCCATTGCTGCTTTTTCCTCCGCAAGCTTTGCTTTAATGTATGAATGACCGGTTTTCCACATTATTGGTATTCCACCATGAGCTTTTATATCTTCGGGAAGTGCTTCTGATACTTTTACATCAAAAACTATTTTTGCTCCGGGGTGTTTTCTTAAAACGAGTCTTGATAATAAAATGATATACCTGTCAGGCCAGATAATGTCTCCTTTTTCATCAACTAGTCCGAGCCTATCTCCATCTCCATCGAAGGCAAATCCAAAATCACAGTCATTTTCTACGGTTTGTTTTCCAGTATCTTCCATCATGGCTGTCCCGTCTGGATTTGGGGTATAATTTGGATAAGTCGAATCAACATTTGTAAAATGCTCTACGATCTCACACCCTGTTTTTTTTAAAATTTTTGGAAAGTAAAGCCCTGCGGTCCCATTGCCAGTATTTATTAATATCTTAAATGTTTTTGTCACACTGGCTTTTGAGATCAAGTCATCCATGTATGGGTTGAAGATGTCTTGTTGTCTTAAAGAACCGTTTCCGTCTGTAAACTCTTCTTTTGCAATAATATCGTACACTTCGGACAGTTCATCGGTTAGAAGAGTGTAGGAAAGACCTGATCCTAGCTTTACGCCATTCCATCCTGCGGGATTATGAGATGCTGTCACGGTAAGAAGACCTTTAACTTTAAAGTAATATTGCGCCCAGTAACTCATAGGAGTTGTTACAGTGCCTATGTCTGTGATATTCATTCCACACTCAAGAAGCCCTTTTATGGCACTTTTATGAAAGTTTTCCGAAGTCCCTCTTGCATCATGGCCTACGATAATATCTTTTATGTCTCTTTTCCTAAGAAATGTGCCAAAACCTTTGCCTATGTAGTACATCGAAGTTTCGTTTAGCTCATCATCTGTCTCGCGTCCCCGTAAATCATATTCGCGAAACATTGTTTTCTTTAAGGTAGGCATATTTTTTAATATTAAATACCAAGGAGGAGAAAGTCAATGGCGTTGGTAAGAGGAGTAGAAATAGTTCCAGTTTTCGCCGATAAATCAATATTATAGAGTCTGTGATATAAATTGGTTAGTTTATTGCGTTCAAAAAAGGTTGCTTGTCTTTCTAATTTCCCCTTCTGCCAAGGTGCGATTCTTTGGATCTCTTCAATTTCATCTGTTTTATCCTCAGAAGAGAGAGCGATAAGAAGCCGAAGCTGGCGCACTAACATATATAAAATAATCTCAATAGGAGTATTTTCTAACAATTTATGGAAAACTACGATCAGACTCTTTCCGTTGCCCGGCTTAAGACTATCTAGGAAATTGAAGATAAGTTTTGGTATCTTAAAAATCTGTACTTGAGCTTCGGGAAATAAATTTAAATTTTTCTGACTTATTTCTTTTTCTTCCCAAATGACAATATTGGATTTTTTTTCATTTCCGTTTAATATTTCTATAAATTGATCTAAATTTTTACCCGGTTTGTTTCTGGAAAGCAAATTCTCAATTGCAAGATTTTTTTCCTCATAGAATAAATTTCCGCCCTCAAAAAAATTTATAAGATTCTCTTTGGTAATGTTTTGTCCATCCAAAGAGAAAAGATTTTGAAATGCTGCTTTAGTCTTTAGAAAGTACTCTCGTGACTCATCAGTACTGTCGCCGTGAATAATGGTAATCATATGGAATCTTTATATTCTTTGAAAAGTTTGTTTGCAAGAGAACCTAAATGTCTGCTTCTTGACCGATGGGGCAGAAGAGATCCGGAAAAGTTTTTAGGAATATGCAAAAGTTCGTGAATTAACACTCTCTTTCGATTGTCCTCGTCAAGCTTATCATAATGCTTTGACAAAACTTCTATTACGTAAGCCGATTCAATAGATAATGCTCTTTGAAATATTTTTGGCATTGCCCAAATTCTTGCATAGGCTCTTGACTTTGATCCGTTAGTCCTGAAACAAAATATTCTTGAGGACTTTATATGCGGGAATTTTAAAACCTTGAGGATTTCCGCAATATCTTTTCTTACGTCTTTTGCTTCTTCCCACTCCATAAAACTACTTGCCAGCCACTAGTATATAGTGATTAGCTACGTGTGTTTATCTGCGACATACGAAGCACCATATGCTTCCGGTTTCGTCTTTGCTACATATCCGTTACCTGTTACCATTCCTACAACTTCTTTTATCATATCTCTCGTATCCCCATGTTCTCCAACGTCAATATGTATCTCAAGATTGTAATCGGGCATCTTTCCATTTAGAGTTTTCTTAAGAAGAGGAACAAACGTTGAAGCAAAATTAATCGAAGTCATTGTTTCTGCGTAAATTTTTTCCCTCAAACTGTGAATATTGGATTCTGTAATTCTTTTCCAAAAATACTTTCCACCGAAACCTTTACGGTGGACAAGTACTGCTGTAACCAAGCTTATATCTTTATTTTCACTTTTGCCTGATTTTTCGTGTGAATCCGTTCCTATCACAAGACTGTAAACCGCATCCGGTTCTTCTTCCAAAAACGATTTTATGTATTTTATAACGTCCTCAGTTTTCAATTGTCCGTGAGTTATGCTTTGATATAGCCCATTTTTTATCGCATCGCTGTCCATATTTTACGAACAATTATACCACACTTTTGAAGAATTTTTATACCCTACAGCTTTAGCCCAAGAGTAGTGGTAATGGTTTTTAAAACTTCTTGTAATTCTTTTATATTACTTTTATTTTTCTCTTTTTGAATCCGTTTTGTGATTTTTAAAATTAATCGTAGTGCTTTTGGAGTGTCTAAATCATCGTCCATAGCACAAATAAAATCCCTTAAATAAATATCCGCCTTTACTTTACGCACTGATACTTTATTTATTTGTTTTAATGCTACAGCGACCCTTAGAAGGTAATCTTCGCAAGCGTTAAGCTCTTTTTCTTCATACTCCCAAGGATTTCTATAATAATGCAAGAGAATAGTCCATTTTATTGCGTTAGGAGAATATTTTGCGAGGAGATCTTTAACCATTATTAAATTACCCAAGGATTTGGACATCTTTTCGCCGTTACATAAAACCATCGCCGTATGCATCCAATATTTAACGAAAGGGGATTTTTCTGTGTAGCTTTCGGATTGAGCAATTTCATTTTCATTATGGGGGAATATCAAATCTTTTCCGCCTCCATGAATATCAATTTGCCTACCTAAATATTTGCTAACCATAGCAGAGCATTCTATATGCCATCCCGGACGTCCTATTCCAAATGGCGAATCCCAGTACGGTTCATTTTTCTTGACTTTCTGCCAGAGGATAAAGTCAAGCGGATTTTTCTTAAGCGGATCATTTGGATCTGCACCTCTTTCTTTGGAGATAAGAATCATCTGCTTTTTGTTAAATTTTGATAATTTTCCGTATTCCTTAAATTTACTTACATCAAAATATACATTCCCGTCGTTTGTATAGGCATAAGAATTTTCAAGAAGGCTATTTATAATTTCTATCATTTTATTTATCGAATCAGTTGCTTTTACAAAATTGGTGGATGGCAAAACATTTAAGGATTTCATATCCAAAAGGTATCTTTCTGTCCAGAAATCTCCAAGTTTTTTATAATCTGTTTTTTTCTCTTTTGCTTTTTTAAGAATATCATCGTCAATATCAGTTACATTTTGGGTATAATTAACCTTGAGTCCTCTAGATGTGAGATATCGAACTAATACGTCAAAGAAGACATAAGTAAATGCGTGTCCAAGATGGGTCGTGTCGTATGGAGTTATTCCACAAACATAGATGGATACCTTATCTTTTTTAATAGGTTTAAAAATTTCCTTTTCTCTTGTAAGGGAATTATAAAGTTTAAGCACGATTATTATTATACACCAAGAAAAGATTTACTCTTGTTAAGAGTAGTCTCAATTCGTCTTTACACCTTAACTACCATTAGGGATTAAAACATGGTATACTCTCATTAGATGAAAATAGTAATTTTAAACGAGTGCTTTTTAAGCGAGAGTCATTTGAAAAGATTAAAATCTTTAGGTGAAGTAGAAGTATTTGAAAATACTACCACAGAAGAGCAAGCTATTGAAAGACTAAAAGGAGCAGATATTGCCATAATTGATGGTTTCCTATGTCCTCCAACCGCTAAAGTTATTCAAAATACTGACAAACTCAAGTTAATAGTTTTGCCTCATACTGGTTATTTTATGGTTGACTTAGATGCTGCTGGTAAAAAAGGCATAAAAGTCGCTAATGCCCCTGGTTTTTCAAAAGAAGCAGTAGCAGAAATGGTTATTGGTTTAATGTTTGCAGTTAATAGAAAGATACCCTTAATGGATCGCAATATGCGAAAAAACCCTTTTGAGTCTGATCCAGGAAATAAAGAAATGCAGAATAGATATTGGGGTTTTGATATTAAGGGTAAAACAATGGGAGTAATTGGACTTGGAAGGATTGGTTCAACAGTAGCATCTCTTGCTTTGGGTTTGGGCATGAAAGTAATTGCCACAAACAGAAGTCCAAAAAGTATGCAAGGGGTAGAAATGGTTAGCTTAGATGATCTTCTTAGAAGATCCGATGTAATTTCTATTAATGTTACTTCAGGTGCAGAAACAGAAAATCTAATTTCCGAAAGAGAACTCGGTTTAATGAAACCTACTGCAATTTTAATTAATGTGGATCAGGGGAAAATGGTAGATACTGATGCTATCTATAATGCTTTAAAGGATAAGAAAATTGGTGGAGCAGGTCTTGATCAAATAACTGGTCTAACCAAAGATCACCCAATATTAGAATTAGACAATGTTGTTTTTACTCCTCATGCTGGTTCATCAACGAACGAGTCATTTCGTGTCAACTTACCAGAACTAGTGGTTACTGCTGTAGAAGGTTTTGTCAACGGTAATCCGATTAATATTCTATAGAGCATTAAGATTGTTATAGCAATCTAATCTATTGTCCTCAGTACCGCCAGATGGACGTTATTAGCACCTGTTTCATGCAAACGTGGCGAGTTAGTTTGATTTATAAGACAGCCTTTGGCCTCGCTTTGGTATTTTGCCAAAAAATAAAAAGTATTTCGCGAGCGGTTTTTATATACTATAGTTAGTTATAGTCCTCACTTTTACAGATGAGTGGCATCTGTAAATACTACTAAGCGTTTGGTATAGTTTTTTTTATTCTTATCCCAAATCCCATCGCAGGTAACAAGATTAAGATGAGCGTGATCGTTTAAGTTAAATACCTCCTCAGCATAGCCTGGGTTATAGGTGCGGCTCTCCCGAACTATGAAAGTAGTAGTTGTTCCTTTATCGTCTTTGATGTAGAGCTTGTCTCCTTTCTTTAGTTTATGCAAATTAGTAAACACCCCCGCTTCACCATTTTTCCCATCGAAGTGTCCAGAAATAACCGCGCTGCCATTCTCCCCGGGGCGCGACCCAAGCTTAAACCACCCTACGTCGACAGTATTGCTTGGAGATTCCATTTCTCCGCCAGGAGCAACGCCTACATGCTCAACGTCTGCATTAATATTGATTGCGGGTATCATAAGACGCACCGGCGATCCAGGAGAGGCTTTGCTTACTACTTGATTTTGAGATACTGATTTCTTGTTAGTATCAAAGCTTAGATAAAAAAGAAGTAATAGAGAAAATACTGCAAGGGCTATTATTAATAGTGGCCGTCCAACGTAAGCTTTCAATGTCCGGATAAAAATCTATGTTTTCTTTGAATTAAAACAAGAAGAGCAGAAATCCCTACGAAGATGCCGACCGGAATATTCCATGGAATATTGTTCTCGCTCGCCTCGCGTCGAAGCGGGGCAGGAGCAAACCCTGTATTTGGCAGACTCGGTCCTCCGGCAAGCTTTGCCGTTCCGTAGTTTCCTACAGAGCAATCGTTTCTGGCTGCGACTTGAATCCAGATTGGTTGATTAATAGGGAGAGCATTGATGATGGTTGAAAATCCTGTAACTTTAGTACTATATAACCAATTCCCGTTAGTCAGACCATACCGAACGATAAACTTATCTGTTCCTGAGTATGGACCCCAGTTGATAGAAATACTCGTGGGACTGATCCTTTTTGAGTCTATTATGATTGGCGCAACGTAATTGAGCGTTGGGCAAACCGTAGAAGATGACCCGTTAGAGCTTGAGGATGAAGATGAAGATGAGCCCGCGGCTACTCCGGATATACCGACTCCTCCTCCGGCTTCGGCTCCCGCCCCGCACGTTGGTCCAGTGATGGAATTACTACTAAGCGTTACTGCAGCAGTTCGCGCGAGAGCTCTACCGTCTAGGCTGGCACCGGCAGCAAAGGTGATACTGGTATCAGCGAGAATATTTCCTACGAGAGTACTGTTTGCATCAAAGGTCGCGGTGCTCACAACTCGCCACCACACGTTGCATGGTTGACCTCCGCCAATGAAGACAACTTTGGAGGAAGCACCACCGGTAATAATAAGGTCACTTGCTGACTTGAAAATCCAGACAGCAGAGGCGGCGCCATTAAGAGTGAGTGTTCCCGAAGACAAATGAAACGAGGTCGAACAGTATACACCGGGCACAAGGGTTTTCCCAGCTAGTTCAGTAGTAACTCCTCCGTAGTCAGTGTCACACCCCTGAGAGGCAAGAGCGGTATAGGCAGTAGTTCTATCAGCCATGGCTGTAAGCGCGGTTCCATCTGCATCGTGTATTGACCCCCCCCATAGTCACCGTACCAAAGCCTGTGTAATTTGGCGATCCGCCGGCACCCGGGCTAATACCAACACTCCCACTGAGGGTTGTTGCGCCGGTATTAGTCACTGACGAGCCAGCTAAGATTGAATACGTGGCAGCTGTTCCAAGGCTAGGAGACGTTGCTGCATACACTTTCTGTGAAGGTGTTATGAAAATGAACTGCATTAAAATAACTAGCACTAGCGTTAAAAACCTCATCATTTTGTTCAAGATTTTCATGCAGTATCCTTCTTTCTACCGGACAGTATCACAACTAGTTGGGTAATCACCCAAGCCAAAACAACATACACAACAATCGCTATAAGAGTTGCTGGCTCAAGAACTGCAGTTGTTACTACGCCTGGGGTGGTGGCTTGAGGGAATATTCCTGCAAAAGGTGCGATAAATATTTGAGTCAGTGAATAGATAAAACTTACAAAACCGCTTGCCGGATTAGCTCCCGTGAGCTTAAATATTAAGCGAAAAATAAACAATATCTCTATTACACCGAATAGAAAATAAATTATGTATCCAATTGTTTGCGATTTCTCCGCTTTCACACTTGCGGCAGGGGATGTTTTGGTAGTATTCGCATTGCTTTGGGCAACACCTGGAGCTCCTGTTGTTTCTTTTGTTAGAACGTCTGCCATAAGATTACCTTAGAAAATTATCTTATAATTTGTTTATATACCTTTCTTTGCTTACTTGTCAAGAATTAAATTTCTTTAAGGCGTGCTGCGAATACTTTCGGTGGAGTCGTAAAAAAGGTAAAGGTTAAAACTACAAGAAGGATGAAAACCAGTGCGCAGACTAATGTCCAAATTAAAATATAACTTTCTTTAATAACCCATCTTCATATTAGAGCGATTTAGCAATCTAATTTACTACTTGTACCGCCAAGGGGATTCGAACCCCTGATTCTCTGGCTGAAAACCAGATGTCCTAGGCCACTAGACGATGGCGGCAGATCATACCGCTTATTATAGATCACTACAAGCTAGAATACAATTTATCTCAGCTTGTTTCTTATTCCCTCTACGACATCTTTTGCGCTATCTTGGCCTCCAAGACCAAAAGCAATTCCACCGGATATTGCGAGCATTGCAACAAAACCAGTGAAAAGAATTCTTATAAGATCAGACGCAACACCCAGCTGGCTTAATGCGGCTAGAATCACAAATATACTAATTGCCCATCTACTAATAGATGCAACAGTTCTTGCTGTTTCTGTCGACAAGCCTTTGGTGGAGGCAAGTATTACATCGTGTGCGAGTCTTGCAACAACGAATCCTACGAGGATTATTATTACCGCAACAAAAACATTAGGCAAGTAAAGAAGGACCTGATTTAAGACAACGTCAACTCTCGGTAACCCCCAAATATCAGCTGTTGGGAGTAAGAAGACAATTATAATAAACCACCTTACAATCTCCGCTAAGATGCCTGACCATGAAAATTCGTCTTTTGCCTCTGGTACTCCGTATTTTTTAAGGAGAGACTCAACCTTTAATGCTTTAAAAAGCTCAAGCACTAGTTGTTTTAAGATTGAAGCTATAATTATACCAATTAGAAGTATTATGAGTCCGAGGACGAATTTTGGTACGAATGCTGCGATTGTTACAAGACCTGCATTGATAGAAGCAACTAACGTTTCCCCTATGTTAGTCATTTTTCACCTCCTTTCTCACAGATCTGTGATTAGTCTATATAATATAAATTATCTTGTCAAGCTATGGCTGACTTGATATAATGCTCAAATGGGCCGTTAGCTCAGCGGTAGAGCAGTTGCCTTTTAAGCAATTGGTCACAGGTTCGAATCCTGTACGGCTCACCGAAGGTGCAGACCTCCTTGTCTGCATCAAGAATTTCTTGATATAACGGGCTAATCGTGCAGTCCGAATACCTGGGATAGTCCCAAGCGAATCCCGATAGAAAGATCGTACCCAAAAGACAAGAACAACGGCCTTTAGAAGGCAAGCGAATCTATTGAGTTTTTGTATATCCCACGGGGGTAACTGACCGGACCCGCTTATCAGTACTTAATTCTTCAGCAAACTTAAAAACATTATAACCAGGGTTGAGAACAACGTGTGGAGGAACATTTACTTCAACTAATACACCACCATTATTTGGCGACCGAGTAATTATAAGAATGTTATTTATTTGATTGTTGTGATCAAATGTAGCCAAATCAAATCCCGTGGGGTTATTAGAAAGAAAATCAGCCATAGTATTTCTAATTCTTTCTATATCACCTGGTGAGGGAGTCTGATTTATCGGTCCTGCAATAGAGACCTCTAATTGGTTGATAATAACTCCATTCTCTGTGATTGGAGTTGTTTCGGTAGCTGTTGGAACAGGAACCGTCGGATGATCGTTAACTGTTGAAGGCCCACCGTCATTAATAACGTTTGCCAACCACAAGACGGCTAACGCAGTAGAAGCAGCAGATAATTTAACCAGTCTTTTTCTAAAAGGGCTTGCCTCTATTCTATTCATATTAACCTACTTTTATTGGCATTGCTCGTCGTAATGGACAAATTCAACATATAGATCGCGAGAATCGATAACCCCATCTCCACCTGCTGGCCAAACATCAAACCTTGAGTCGTAAAGCCCCGTATTTGCCAAAAATGCGATTGATTGTATATCGTTAAGATCTACGTGGCCATCAGGTGGGCCACCGCTTGTACTAGTGTTATCGAAAATTTTACAATTCCGGTACCAAAGATATGACCATGCATCGAGTCTTCTGTTTGTTGTGTAGTCGTAGTTATTAAAGTGGCCGCATTGTCGACTGTCTGGTGGATTGGTAGACTGAATCGTTTTACAGAGGGCAACCATACCACTAATATATGCTGTTGCCATCGAAGTGCCACAATTGAAACTTTCAACACCGTCTTTACCTGTATCAACGATAGAATATGTCGGTACAGTACTCATAATATTTTCTCCTGGAGCGGAAATAGCAGAATCAGTTCTCCCCCCGCTACACCAAGCAAAGTCATCGTTGCTATTTGTTGCAGAAACACAAGTAACACCAGGGTAAGATGCTGGCCAAAAACATCCATTACCTCCATCGTTCCCAGCAGCAGCAACTATAGTTGTTCCATGATACTCTAAATCGCGAAGATAATATTCGATATCTGCTCTATCTTGGCTAGTATAATTGTCTGCACCAATAGACAAATTGACTACGTCTATACCACCCTGACTAGCTAACCATTGAAGAGCCAAGAGTAGATATGGCCCCGGGCAGATAGCAAGTCTGGCAGCATCAGGAACGCACGCTTTAACTGGAATAATTTCTACATTCCAATTGACGCCTGCAATTGCTATTTTATTGTTAGCAGTAGCACCAATAATTCCTGCCATATGAGTCCCGTGGCCAATTGGGTCTGAAAGATCTTGAGCGCCCCATAATATACCTCCACAATTTGTAGTGGCATCACACCTTTTAGTTGTTGAAAGGTTACCAAGATCCGGATGAGTGTAGTCAGCACCACTGTCGACGATGGCAACTTTAATAGAAGATTTTCCTGTAATACCAAGATACCATGCGGGCAACAAGTTCATTTTTGGAATAGCCCATTGATCACTCCAATTTGGGTCATCTGTCAAAGGTTCTAAAATACCGCTTTTACCAGCTTTCGCAACTTGCGGCTCTCCTTCTATCTGTTTTTGCAAATTTTCAACATTGCTTTGGTTGGCATGCAATTCTGCTGAGTTTATTTGAGCAAAATCTATTTTACGATTTAAATTATATTTACTATAAATGTCGTCTTTTTGCTGCTGCGTTGTTCCAGGTTTAAACTTTATCATCATGTCATTTGCTAAAAACCCATAAGCTAACTCAGATGGATTATCAAGGCCAAAAGCAGGCCCCGTGACAGTTTGCCCCAGATATTTTTTTACTATATCAACGTCGGCAGAATTTATAACCTTATCGTTATTTACGTCAAATCTACTATTGTAAGGAAGGTTATGGTCAATTCTAGCTTGTATTAGGTCTACATCTTTTTGGTCAATTTTTTTGTCACCGTTTATATCTACACAAACAGGACAATTAACAGTTGCGGGAGGCGCTATGATTCTGGCATCTGCTAAATCAATAATGCCATCGTTATTCATGTCTCTTATGGTTTGGTCAGTTGCAGCATGAACTTTTGGCACAGATGACCTACTCGCTAACAAAAAAGTCGAAATTGCTACTATAAAAATAGCAATCGACAAGAAACTGAGTATCCTGATTTTACCGCTCATATTATTCTTGCAAACTTTAGCTAACATGTCATCCCAAATTCTCCAACCGCTATTAAAATATCCTGTACCGTTACTATGCCATTTTTATCAAGGTCAGCTGCGGCGTCCTTTGTACCAAATTTACTAACCACATACAAAATATCAGCTACAGTAACTTTATGGTCGTTATTAAAATCCGCACACGGTACTAGAGCCAAATTCGTACTGCCGATTGTGTTTGGAATAAGAGTAGCTTTAGCTGTATTGTTCGCAAGTTGTGCTTTGACAAAATTTAACTGGGGAAAAGCAACAGTGTTCCCAGTTTTAAAATTAATAATTGCAAGAACGCCACTCCCCCTGGGTGCTGTAGGCGATGAACCCAACGTAGTGCAAATAAAAGTTAGATCTTTTTTAGTTGAGTCAGCTAGGTCATTCCCAATGTATCCGCTACTACAATTGACGCTTTTACCTAAGCTACCTAAAAAAGGTCCAACTGTGACACTTCCAGGATCAGGAATATGAGTACTGTTTGAATAGGGGATAGAAAGTAAATTTGGGTTGTAACTGATTTTAAATGCGAAAGCAGCTAAACCGGCAGGATCGGTGACATTTTTAACATTTACATCAACAGCCATAGTATTACCACCTATTATTCCAAAAGCTTCAGACGTTGTGTTAGCACCTGATAAAAAAAATGTAGTTCCTGCAGTTTGCGCATAAGCAGGTGCTAAAATTAAAGGAGAAAAAAAGGTAATAATAAAAGTTAGAGAGAGTATGACAAGTTTTTCAAAAAAATCAAAAAAGGAATATCTTCTTAAAGAAGATATTTTTGGCAGCCAGCTGCAAGATGCTAGTATTTGCATAAAATTTGTCTCAACTGGCAAGATTCAGACTTAACTATTATATCATAGCTGGTCAAGCTATGGGCTTAAAATGCTCCTTCGAGAATTATTGTCTCAGGCTTATCGCCTTCGTTTTTCTCTAATGTTACTACGGCAACTTTATAAGCTGAAAAGTCACCATCTTTACTAAAAGAGACTGTGTACGAATCATTATTCTTGTTTAGCTTGCCAAGTCTTAATAAGTTGTTATCACTACCACTTTTACCAATCCATGCCTCATAGAATTGACCTGCAGGCGGATCAGCAAGTTTTGCCTCTAAAACCAAGTTGAATGTTTTACCGTCTGAAACTGCTATGATGCTTGCTTTTCCTTGCTTTCCTTCAACTGGACCTATTGCGTTGGCAACAACCCCTTTTGGTAAATTTGATGCAAGAGGACTAGGTGAATTGATTTTCTGAACAGCCTGATCATTAGCGAAGCGGCTAGTCTGATACTGGTTTTTCTGTTTAGTGTTGCTGGCAGTTTTTAAAATATTGACTTGTTTTCTAAAGTTAGATAATAAAGCAGTGCCTGCTATTAACACAATGATTAAGATCAAAAGTCCTAAAGCAGTAAATCTTTGCTTAATAAGCATAGTCCAGTATTATATCATAGTTAGTCAAAAGAATGTAAGATTTGCAATGGACAAAGATGAGCTGCCGGGCATTGGACGACATTAGAACCTGTTTGTATGCGTAATTTGTGATAGGGGATTCGTGGACGATTTCAGAATTTATGAATGGAAGTATCCGGAGATGGTATATCAACAATCAATGAGGTATCTACAATTTATTCAATACTACAATTAAGAATCGTGGAGTTGGAAGAAATTGGGAACATCTTCTGAATCAAACTAATAATAAAAAGAAGGTTAATGGTATAATCTTATTTATGGAATCAATATTAAAACCGATTATTGTGGATGAAGAAATTAAGCTAACACAATTCACTTTATCGGATGCTAAAATCCTTTTCGAATTAACCGATAAGAATAGAGAATATTTAAGAAAATGGTTGCCCTGGTTAGATGAGATAAAAACGGAAGCTGATACTGCTCAAAAATTTATACAAAACTCATTAAATGGAGCCCTGCAGGGTAAGGCAGCTGATTTTGGTATTTATTACAAAAAAGTATTAGTTGGTGCAATTGGATATCACAATATTGATAACAAAAATAAGAAAACAACCATTGGATATTGGGTAGATCAGGATCACCAAGGGATAAAAATAGCAACTCGTGCAACAGGAGGACTCATAGATTATGCATTCAAAGTCATTAAATTAAATCGAGTGCAAATCAATTGTGCCACAGGAAATAAGAAAAGCTCTGCGATTCCCAATAAATTAAAATTCCAAATTGAAGGAATCTCTAGGGAAGCCGAGTGGCTTTATGATCGTTTTGTAGACTGGGAACAATATAGCTTGCTTTCTTCGGAATGGAATAAATTAATGGTTTGAGTTCCCCCCGATAGACCATTTCAGAACTTACGATTGGAAGTGTTTTAAATTTACTCAAAGCGGACTGGCGATTAGAACTGGACCTGTTCTACCCATCTTTAAGTCTTCTAAAATTACCGCCTGCTCTTCAGCAAATCCTCTTAGCTCTCTGAATATTTCTTTTTTCTCACTTCCTCTTATTAGTGATTCTATTTCATCTGGCAATATGTGTATCGCACATAGTGCTGGACCACCAACATTTTCGCAATTACTTGAAACTGCTGGAAGGAAAATATCTTTGTATTTATCGATTATTTCTCTGGATAGATTCCTAGTACCTAGATGTGATTGATATGCATTCCCTGCCTCAATCATTTCTGAAGTCATGGTGATTCCTATAACTGATTCGCCAACTTGTTGAATTACAATATAAACTGGTTGGCCGCTTTCACCTTCACGTATAGCTTCCGTCAATGATTCTCGAAATCTTTCAGTCATGTTGGGATGTATTTTATCTCACAATCTGGATGATGTCAACTATCTATAGGTCTTGTGCCGATACAAACTTTTGGGTTCAAAATCTTAGCTGCCGGGCATTAGACGACATTAGAACCTGTTTGAATGCGTGATTTGCAATTATTAATTGTTACGAAAACCTGTCCATTTTAACTTCTGTGCAATTCTTTTTTTTAGCTTTGATTGTGAATGGCGTCTAGTATCTGGTTCTTCAGCTGGGGCATCATGTGTAATGCTAGTATCAACATACGCTTTATGAAACATTTTTCCAAAATGAGTTCCAGGCATTAATTCAGCTCGTCTATCCAAGTCCCATTGGACAGCTCTAACAATCTCACACATGCGTTCGTATGCCTTTCTGTAGTCATCAGATATTTCATATCCACGCACTTTTGAACTTAAGTCCTCCAGTTTTTTACTAAAGTAGTCTTTTTCTCCCCAATCAAAACCGAAATCCATAATTTCTGCAGAAAGCGTTACATTATGGGCATCAATTGCTCCATGCCAGTATCCAGCATTATGTATTCCTGCAATACTACTACCTAAGGAAGTAGAGAACCAACATAAATATTCTTGCCAAGTCATTTCTCTTCCAAGTTCAAGTTCTACCATTTTTTTGGCATCACATAGTACTTGTGAAGTATTTGGGTATTTATCTTGAACTCGCATTCTGTTTCTATATAAGCGAAGTCCGATAACAGGCTTTTCATCAACATTCATAATTCCTCTTGATTTAGCCTCAGTAATCGATATTTTTGTTCCATCTGGCAATGCTATTTCTTCAAGTTCGATTAAAGCACCTATTCTGTATGTTCTAACACCCTTAGCTGTTAAATCTTCTGTAATGTCAACTTCTCTTTGAGCTTTTTCAAAACGCCATATTCCAAAAGTTGAATCTTTACCTTTTATTGAAATGGGGGTTACAAATGATGGATCTGTCTTAGTACCATTACCTTTTACATAGCCTGCACCTTTTAAATCAACATCTCTATATATATTTCCATTTGAGTCTGATATTTTAACTCTCCCCAAATGGACACTCCTACCATGATTAGAGGCAACTCCTAATTTAAATGAATCATTAGAAACGGTCCGATGGTCTACCAAAAAAACTCCTAAATTGGTACTTTTCCCAACCGCTAGGTTAAAAGGGAGATCAATTTGCGGGTTTACCCATAGAACTTTATTTCTTACAGGAACCTCTGGTGAGTAGACAGGAGATAGGGTTTCTACAGCCATCATAATGGGAGGATTATATCATATCGAGGCTAATCGTAGCTGGCTTTGGTTGACTATGTGGGAACTTTTTATGAACACAATCTGTTCCAAAGTTATGGTCAATAATAAGTTATTGGTGATGTTCCATGCCCATCTCTGATTTATCCATCATTTTCAACATGGGTAGCCCTCCGCTTTTGATAAAACGATATATAAGTATCGCAGCAAGAACAAGGAAAATAATATTTAACCAACTTGTATAGTTCCAATGAACGCCTTCGGTAATGAAGATACTATTACGATTTGTTGGAATAATATTAAGTGCTGCAAACAGAAACTCAACGATGTATCCAGCTGCTGCCATTGTGATATAAAAAGTAATTAAAATATAACTCATAACTTTCCATCCGTAGTATTTGCGATAAATATCCAATACTGGTAGCACAATAAGGTCTGCGAAGATAAAACTCACGACGCCACCGAAACTAATACCACCCTGCCATAATACTGCTACTAAAGGCACATTTCCAACTGAACAGACAAAGGAAATAATAGCAACTAGTGGACCAACGAGTGGTCCTTCTATCTTGGCAAGTGTTGGATTTCCTGTTAAGAAAAAGGCTTGCCAGAATGAATGGGGAACAAGAACTGCTAATACCCCTGCAATAAGAAAACCAAGTACAATATCTACCCACACAGATACCCAATCCATAACAAAGTATTCACTCACGGCTGTAAATCCTTTGTTACTAAGTAATCTCTGTAGAAATGTTCCTTTTCCTGAGACACTCATATCCATTTCTGCATGGCCTTCCATTTTTCCAGATAACCCTTTTTCTGCTTGGTTTTTCGCAAGAGCAATAAGTTTTGGAGTTAAGGTGAGCCGAAAAATTAAAGCAATAAGAATAACCATAATAATTCCACCAACAAACTCTGCTGCCATAAACTGCCATCCCATGAGGACTACAAGAATAATACCAAGCTCAATAACAAGATTTGTTGATGCTAACTCAAAAACCATGGCAGAGGTAAAAGAAGCACCTTTTTGAAATAAAGAACGAGCAAGTGCAATAGCAGCATAGGAGCAAGAGCTTGAAGCAATACCAAAGAATGTGGCAAAGGTAAGACTGCGGGGAGAATCGTCTCCAAGCGTTTTTGCAATTGATTTATGTGAAACAACAGCTTGGACCATCCCTGAAAGTGCAAAGCCTAAGATAAGAGGCCACAAAACTTCCCAGAACATATACAAGGATACTTTAAGTGCTTCTAAAATGCTGTGAAAAATTTCCATATGGATCTTAGTATTACGGTTTACCCTATACTAAGTCAATTAAAGTAAGTTGTAAGAAATCTATTACGTTCCGCAAATATCTGAAACTCCCCAGAAGTCTGCAATTTGCTTGGAGTTATATTGATCTTGTTTAATAAGTTTTTTAGCAATGCCTTTGTTGACATAATAATGCCAACACTGGCAACAACATGGACCTTCTTTTGACTGCGAGAGAGCCTTATCGTAAACAGACTGCTCTTCAGGATTAAGTGTAGTTGCTTTATCATAATTAATCCACTTTTGAGCAAGCGCTATTGGGGTTTTATATGGATTTAAGACCATATCGGGAATATTCTTATACTTTTGAAGTGCTTCTAGATGCTTGTGATACTCTTTTGTATCAGTCAAAACACCACAACATTGTCCCCCTAAATACAAACCTTTCGTACTTGAAAGGGTGGTTGCACCGGCAAGACAACTTCCGCCGATTGTATGTGGGAAAGAAGATAGACCATCAACATTTGTGTCACAAGAGATGATTTGACTATCCAGATCAACCAATTCTGGATCAACTTTCTTTGCAAGATTGTTACTTTGTCGCAAAAACACATTTTTACCTGCTTGTGTTGGGATTTTATTTTCAATAGCTTGTAGATTATTCTTCAAAGAATTTGTGAGATAGATGCTTTGAAGAACTTGATTTGGTAAAGACACAAGAACTCCTAAGATAAGAACAACTATACCAAGAGTTAAAATAATAAATATCTGTTTATTCATAGCTTATTTACAGGTTAAGCAGTATACCCAACTTGTTTACTTCTTTCTGGTATTTTACATGATTTTTCGTCTTGTATATTACTTTTTATAAGTAAGTAAAATGAAATAGCAAGTACGATAACCGCTATATAGGATAGCTCCATTCCTCTAAATGGTAAATAGGCAATACTTCCGCTCAAACCTAATAAAGAAACAATTGGCAATCCACATGTCGCACATCCGCTTCCTATGGTTCCAAGGACAGATCCTCCTCCTGCAATAAAGTGTAATCCGCCTATACGTCGTACCAATAGCAGCTTCATACCGATTAATGTTAGATTTGCCCCTGTTAAAAACGCTGTTAAACTAAGAAGCAGCAATGCTGTTGTGCTTACCGTTGTTGATGCACCCTGTAAGAGCGCAACAAATAATTTTACTTTATAGGTTATCGGACTTATTCCTAATAACGTATCACTTACCAAACGAGCGTTCATTAAATATATCGATAAAATAAAATATACTACTGAAATAGTTATAGTTGAGATTAAAAAATTTCTGGCAAGAAGAATTTTTACCATATATGAATTTATTTAGATAATTCTTGTCCAATAATTATTTCATGATACATGTTGAGATTATATCATACTGAGGCTAAATCCGAAGCTGGCACTGGTTGACTTTGTGGGAACTTTTTATTTACGCTTACCCACTATAAAAAACTTATTACTTGCTACGCCATGACCGTTTTCTTGCCTAACAATGTTAAACCCATTTTCTTCGAACGCTCTGCGATACTGTTCCTGTCCTAATCTATTATGGTAAGCAAAACATGCTGCTTGATCTCCATCAAACATTTCTTCTAATTCTTTTTGTTCTGATTCGCTTACAAAGGTATTGTCAAAATCAGCTTGGGTTGCTTTCGTATAATCATATTCTCCTATTGCAAGCAATCTTGGTTGGTATTCTAGTAATTGTCTTACTGTCATATCAGGTGGTTGTCCCATATGATGCATCGAAAAGTAACAGACAACAAGATCAAATAACTCTCCATGAGGCGCTTCGTTTATCCAGATTACACGCTTACGTTTATCTGGCATTGCACGATGATATGTTTGCATATCTGCTTGGGGATCATACGCAACAGTTGCTTGGCCTGCTTTGAGAGTCAGAAACAAACTGATATTACCAGAGCCATAATCGAGTACTCGAAGATTTTGTATTCCTTTGATGTGTTCATGAAGTGTGAATCTGAACTGATCATAGAAATCACCATTTGTAATAGATCTTTCCAGTTGCTCTACGGGATTAGTCATAGAGTGGAAATATAGATGAATAAAAAAACTATTTCAAGTTCAACTATGGCAGAATTAGCTGGCACTAGTTGACTATGTGGGAACTTTTTATGAAACAATTCCGAAAGGGTGACCCCTTGAGACATTATCCGCAAAAGATGAGGCCTGAGCGATGAGGGTACGGCTGATTGATGTGCTGTACCGTGCTGTTTGCATTAGACGATGTTATAAACCTTTTTTGGACAGAGGGAAAAAGCCTATGATATAGTCCAGGCATGAACGGCGAAGCTACATTAAATATTGAAACAGAGCGAACAGAAATACAAAAGTATAAACGTGGGAAAGCTTATTGTAAATGCCGGTATTTATGAGCATCAGGACAAGTAACCCGGCTATAAGATAAGAAGTGACAAGCCCGGTGAACAGATTTACTTTTAGGATAACAGGTGTCTAGCCTATTTTATGCACCTTTATACAAAGGTGTACAATAAAACATTAACTTATCTATTGTGTCCTTAGCTTTTATTGAGGGGGTGGGTATCAAGATAGAAAGGTTTAACCGCCTCAACTTTACTATTGTTTCTGCCGAATTCTCTTAATATGTCCTGAATATTGTAACCGGGAGAATCCATAGCTGGTTCTGGTACCCAAACAATAACTCTCTCTCCACCAACATTCGGTGGTCTGTAAATAACGTCTATATTCTGAAGTTTTTGATCTCCGTCAAGTACAGCCAGATTATACCTAGTGTAACTTAGAAACAAAGCCTTCATAGTATTTGTGATTTCATCCACCTGTTTCGGGGAAGGAGTATCTATATATGGCATTATAGATGGACCTCTTAAAAAAACCTCAAAGCAATTATTAGATATCACTCTGCCTTCACTAAATGTGGGTGTCGAATCTGGTGGCAGCGCGCATGTTTGATTTTCAGGCGTTGGTGTGTTAGTAGATGAACCATTATTACTGCAGGCATACAGAAGAATAGCTGGCAACACAGAAGACACAATAGCTATTTCAGCTAGCCTAACTCTCAAATTTTTCGATATTCCTGACAGCATTTCTGTAACACCCGTTTGTGACTGTGTTTGTATTGACTCTATATTATTTCTCATATTAATTAAAAATCATTGGCACTGATCACCATAATGACCATATGCGGCGACAAATAAATCGCGAGAGTCTATAACCCCATCTCCACCTGCAGGATAAACATCATATTTAGGATCATAAAGAGTAAAATAATTAGTTGCACGAAATGCGATTGCTTCGATATCCATTAAATCAACTACGCCATCGGGTGAACCGTCGGGCCCTGTATTGTCAAAAATCTTGCAATTTCTGTACCAGAGATATGACCAGGCATCTATTCTTCTATTTGAAGTATAATCAAAATTATTAAAGTGTCCGCATTGTAGATTGTCTTTTGGATTTGTTGCTTGTATTGTTTTACATAAAGCTACCACTCCACTGATATAGGCCGCTGCCATCGAAGTACCACAATTAATACTTTCAACTCCGTCATGATCCGGGTCTAAAATAGAACCTGTCGGCACAGTGCTCATAATATTAACCCCTGGAGCTGAAATATTGGAATCAACTCTACCTCCACTGCAACTTGCAAAATTGTCATTATTGTCCGTTGCAGAAACACAGATCACACCCGGATGGGATGCGGGCCAATAACAACCATCGCCACCATCATTTCCCGCTGATGCAACCACTGGAATATTTCTATATGTGAAATAATCTAAATAGTAATTAACATCATTGTCATTGGCTGTGTCTGATCCAAGCGACAAATTAATTACGTTAATGTTATCCTGAGCTGAAAGCCATTCAAGTGCCCTTAACAAATAAGGAACCGGACATACAGCAAAGACAACAGCCTGAGGTATGCAAGCTTTAACAGGGACAATTTCGACATTCCAATTAACCCCTGCAATTGCAATGCCGTTATTAGCAGTAGCACCAATTATTCCTGCCATATGTGTACCATGTCCAAGTCCATCAGAAAGATCTTGGCCTGAAAATGGTTGTGCGGAGCCCGTTACGGCGTCGTATCTTAAAGTCGTCGATAGATTCCCAAGATCAGGGTGAGTATAGTCTGCTCCTGTATCAACTAAGCCCACTCTAACGCTGGATTTTCCCGTGATTCCCAAGTACCATGCGGGTAATAAATTCATTTTTGGAATGGCCCATTGATCCCCCCAATTTGGATCATTTGTCATTGGCTCTAAAAGCTCACTCTTTTTGGCCTTTTCAACTAAAGTCTCATTGCTTAATTGTTTTTGCAAGTTCTCGACATTGCTATCGCTTGCATGTAATTCTGTGGAATTAATTAGCGAGAAATCACTGACGCTTTTCAAGCCATATTTTTTATAAATATCATCTTTCTGTTGCTGTGTTGTACCGGGCTTAAATTTAACCATTAAGTCATTTGCTAAAAATCCGAAAGTTAACTCCGAAGGATTATCCATGCCAAAAGCAGGGCCTGTTACGGTTTGCCCCAAATATTTTTTGACTATATCCACATCATTGCTATCGATTACTCCGTCATTATTTACATCGAAACGGGTTCTATATAAAGAGGGTTTACCAACTCTGGCCTGCACTAAATCGACGTCTTTCTGGTCTATTTTTTTATCACCATTAACGTCAACACACACAGGGCAATTTACAGTTGCGGGCGGTGCCAAAGTTCTAGCATCGGCAAGATCAATAAACCCATCTCCATTTACGTCAGTAACAGTTTGGTTAGTTGCCGCTTGAACTTTTGAAACGCTTAGTTTATTGCTTAGTAAAAACATTGAAATAACGGCAATTAAAACAACAAAAGCTATTATTCCAAACACCTTTATTTTTTTTGCGATGTAATTTACTATTGGCTTTAACATGTCATCCCAAATTCTCCAACTGCTATTAAAATATCGTTTACCGTCACGACGCCATCTCTATTAAGGTCGGCCGCTGCGTCGTGCGTACCAAATTTATTAACTATATACAAAATATCAGACACAGTAACTTTATGATCGTTATTAAAATCCGCGCACGGTACTAAGTTCACAGTCGTGTTGCCGATTGTGTTTGGAATAAGAGTAGCTTTAGCTGTATTGTTCGCCAGCTGTGCTTTGACAAAATTTAACTGAGGAAAAGCAACGGTATTACCAGTTTTAAAATTAATAATAGCAAGTACACCGTTTCCTTTAGGCGCTAAAGGTGATGAACCCAATGTAGTACAAATAAAAGTTAGGTCTTTTTTGGTTGAGTTTGTTGAATCGTTCTCGATGTATCCGTCACTACAATTGACGCTTTTACCTAAACTTCCTAAAAAAGACCCGACTGTAATGGTCCCGGGATCGGGAATATGGCCATTTTTTGAATTGGGGATAGAAAGTAAATTCGGGTCGTAACTAATTTTAAATGCGAAAGCAGCTAAACCAGCAGGATCGATGACATTATTAACATTTACTTTAACGGCCATTGTATTGCCACCAACTATTCCAAGAGCTCCAGAAGTTGTATTAGCACCCGATAAATAAATTGTAGCTCCTGCAGTTTGCGCAAAAGCAGGCCTTAATATTAAAAGCGAAAAAAGAGTAAAAATAGAAGTTAAAGAGAGGATTGCAAGTTTTTTGAAAAAGCCAAAAGAGAAGAACCTTCTTAAAGAAGATATTTTTGGCAGCCAGCTGCAAGGTGCTATTGTTTGCATAAAATTTGTCTCGACTGGCAAGATTCAGACTTAACTATTATATCATAGCTGGTCAAGCAATGGGCTTAAAATGCTCCTTCGAGAATTATTGTCTCAGGCTTATCGCCTTCGTTTTTCTCTAATGTTACCACGGCAACTTTATAAGCTGAGAAATCGCCATCTTGGCTAAAAGAAATATTATATGAATCCTTATCTTTTTGCAGCTTACCCAGTTTTAAAAGATTTTTGTCATCTTTGTTTTTACCAAGCCAAGCAACGTAATATTGACCTTGAGGAGGATCAGTCAGTTTCGCCTCCAAAACTAATGAAAAAATTCCTTTATCGGATACCGCAATGACAGTTGCTTTTCCAGCTTTACCATCAATTGAGCCAATGACGTTTGCAGAGACACCGCTTGGCAAATTTGACACAAGTGGAGTAGGAAAAATCTTCTTTTCATTTTGTAAATTTTGAGCAGACTGGCTTGCTTGTATTTGATTCACCCGTTGAATTTCATCGGTAACTTTTTGTCTACCAATGCTTGACTTTTTTTGAAAATTAGATACCGCGGCTGATACAATCAATACTAGAATCAAAATAAATATTACAAAAACCACAGACTTTTTCTTCAAAATCATAGACTGTTATTATATCATACATAGTCAAAATATAGTTTAGCTGACAAAAGTATGCAAAGAAACAACTTTTATTAATATCTGATAATTCCTACTTTCAGAGATCGCACTGTGGGCATTGGACGACATTAGAACTACTCTTATGATTGAACATGCCTTTTAATCAAGCCCTAAACAACTATGCTGGGCGTTTTAACTTTATTGAGGTTTTCTAGCCAGAACAAGAATTTCTCTTCCAAAATTACGATTTATGGATGAACTTGTCTGAGCATCAAGCCTCCACAGAATATTATTTAATTCTTTAAAAGGGGTCGGTGATTGATAATACTTTCCTTGTCTTTCATGAGGAAGTATACGAATCCATGAAGTAAATGCACCTACTCCAAAAGATTTAATATCCTCAAGACCTGCATCTGCCATTCTTTGTTGTAATTCATTGGGAGTAAAATCATACTGTGGACCAAATTTCCAAGACCCTCGCTTCTCACTGATTATCTTACTTGCAGTATGAAAAGGATTTAATTTATTTGGAACCATAAGAGCAATATATCCATTAGGCTTTACAACCCTTGTCATTTCATCAATTAACTGCTGTCTTTCAGGATCAAGAAAATGCTCATTGACGCCATTTGCAAAAACACAGGTAATGCTTCTATCAGGAAATGGAAGTTGGAAACCATCTGCTTGAACATATTGAGCTGAAATTGATTCATTGGTATTTTGTTGTGCCAGCTCTAATGCAGTCCGAGATTGATCAAGTAAAATGAGTTGCACACCTTCCTTTGAACCCACAATAGGAACTGACCGAGAACCTGGACCAGATCCGACATCTAGGAATGTCATTTGGTTACAGGAAAGATTTTCTATAAGCGTTCGGGTAAGAATAGAAATTGAATCATGTTCTGTATCGACGGGACGACAAGATGGGTTTTCTTTCCACAAATCATCCCATGTTCTATTAACTTCTGTAGCTTGTGACATACGAGGAATTATATCATACTGAGGCTAAATCGTAGCTGGCACTAGTTGACTATGTGGGAACTTTCTATGCAGGGGATGGAAGGATCTTCGGAATAGTTTGAGCATGGTTATAATCTTAACGAGGTTTAAGAATGTGAACTTTTTGATAAGAAATTTCAGTAAGAATTTTATCTCATTGATATATTAAGATCTTGATAAAAGTTTTTTCTGAAAAAGTGTTTGTTCAATTAAGAACAACCGTTGTTTTGAGAGCAAAGGCAGATCGTTAAAAGAAAAGAACTTAGCTTCCGAAACTTCTGAGCTTTTTCTAAATTCACCGCCCATCAATTTTCCGACAAAACATATATCGACTCGAGCCGATTCCCTGTCGGTTCTTATTTTTAATTCTTCATCAACGCTTACCACAAGACCCGACTCTTCTTCTATTTCTCGCTCTAACGCTTCCTGAGGATGTTCTTTGGCTTTAATATACCCACCTGGTAATCCCCATTCCGTTTGTCTGTAGCTATGCTTAAAAAGCAGAATTTCGTTTTTGTTGTTTAAAATAATTCCAGTTACTCCAATTAAAAATTGATCTTGAAATATTCGCATAATAAAAAGTTGTATCGATTTGGGTAAATTAAGCATCCGCCAGATTTTAGCGAGGACTTCCATTATTATAAGGACTTATCATCCGATGGATGACCTGATTCGGCTTTGAGTCTTTCGTTTTCTAGTTCAAGCTGGTGTACTCTTTTAGTAAGCTCAGATATTTGTTTATTTGCATCCTTAATAGCACTTTCTTTTCCGTGAATTTTTAAAGCCGAAGAAATAACATCAACAAGACTTATAATCCAACTTACCACAAACCCCAAAAGCAAAGATACCAAAACAATAAGATATAAAGGAACTCCAGTCAGAGGATAATTGCCAAGGGTTATAGAAATAGTTTGTGTATTTTGTGTTGCAAAAAAAGCAACTCCAATTCCAAAAACAACTAAAACAATTAAAGCAAGCATCTATTAATAGAATAGTCTTATCCCGCCCTTTTTGCAATAATGGAAATTCGGAAAAATTACGAGGATTGACTTAACCCAATAGAAAGTCTTGCAAATCGCATTCAGCGAAGCTAGATTTCGAAGCTGGCTCTAGTTGACTATGTGGGAACTTTTTACTTACAACTACCATTAGGTAACAATTAATTTACGTGTTTCTCCATGATAAACACCGATATTCCGTTCCATCTCCTAATAAAAGAATCTTCCTCTCTAATTATTATCAGCTTCTTGTAATCCTGCAATATTAAGCTTTTTCATACTCATCATACGCTTATATGCTCCAGGCATCCTTATCAATTCATCTATATTCTCCGGTGCGATTTGCCAACTGACACCATATTTATCTTCAAGCCAACCGCACTGCTCAAAGTCAGGTACTGCTGATAGTTTTTCCCAGTAATAATCAATTTCTTCTTGACCTTTGCATTTCACCATGAGTGAAATTGCGGGGGTAAATGTATAACCCTTCTCATCACTGCCACTATCCATAACAGCTAACCACTCGTCAAGAAGTCTAAAGTCTGCAAACGAAATCATACCTTCACGATCAGGTTTCATATCTGCTGGATAACGATTAAGATTTTTGCTTATGTCACTATCTTTAAATACAGAAGTATAAAATTTCATTGCTTCTTCTGCCTTACCAATTTTATCTTTAGTAAAGAGAAGAGAAGGCATAATCTTTGGTCTTTTATCACCCTGGGTATTGTTTAAAATAAGCTGCCAAGTATAACCAAATTTATCTTGCACCCAACCATAATATTCACTAAATGGATAACTCTTAAGCTCCATCAGTGATTTCCCACCATTTGATAATTTTTTCCATAATTCATCCATTTCTCCTTTTGTATCACAGGTGTAGAAGAATGATATTGATGGAGTAGGTTTAAACGTCGTATCAGCATTAATCGCAGTAAATCGATACCCACTTATTTCAAAATCAATAGTCAACACTTTTCCAGCTAAATCTTTTTGAAAATCAGCTAAACCATCTTCTTCAGTTTTTGGATAATGTAACGTTGCATTGATTTTGCCATCCTTAAAGACTGAAAGATAAAAATCGACTGCTTGCTCAGCTTGATGGTCAAACCAAAAATTAGGAACAATTCTTTGCATAATTAATTTATTATACTACACTTTTATAAAGAATCTGTAAGAAGTAAAACTATAAGACTATTTGCTGGCACTGGTTGACTATGTGGGAACTTCTTATGCACAGCACAAACATCAATCTTTTTTATTCTTATAAAACCAATAATAAATACCAAATATCCAAACACATATTTGAACAATGGAGAAAACCAAT
>Ga0209515_10000131_pt1 | contig 138055 bp, 140 predicted proteins | sample Subgroupgradi54m_FD_187454 | JGI IMG/M metagenome (GOLD analysis project Ga0209515, IMG submission 187454) | Subsurface groundwater microbial communities from S. Glens Falls, New York, USA - GMW60B uncontaminated upgradient, 5.4 m (SPAdes)... ... | reverse complement strand
CCAAGTCGCGAGATTGGATTGAACAAGACCAAAAATGAAACAAAACCAGCCATTGTTCCCAATATTGTTGTATGACCACGTCTTTTCAAGTCAAATATTTCAACTACTGCCATTATTCCGCCAAAGATAGAGCCAATGGCAGCACCTGTTATCAAGTGAGCCATCAAACCAAGTAAAATGCTGTGATGTGTATTTCCAAAAATATGCTGCCCAATAACTGTGCCCAACACAGAAAAGTATGTTCCCAAAGGCAAGTTTGTAAAATGTTCTCCTAAAAGAACTAGAACCACAACTGAAACAGATGAGATCAGTCCTGCTATTGCACCCAACCCTCCTACTCGTTGCCTTTCGAGCCTTATCCTCTTCATTATGTTTTTTTGTTCATCTGATACTCTCCTACTTTGCTTGACGAGCAATAATACAACTACGCCCCCAACAAGTATTGGTAGAGTATATTGATAGAAAGTAAGAATTCTTTTGCTATCGTGTTCTGCACCTAAGAAAAATGGGATTGGCGATAAAACATAAACAGCAATGACTAGTGCCACTATCAGAATATTACTAGAGATTGTCTTTACACGCACCGGAGACACCATTCTCTTACAATATTATACGTAATAAAGGAATATAACATTGGTCAACGTTGATTTTGCCGATGCATTTTGTAGAATAAAACTACAAAACTTGATGTTTTTACAAAAGTGGGTCTAAAATAAGACCAAGATGGGTACTGGTTCCAATCGGATCCAGTTAACACTATCAAAAATAATTCATTAATTTGATTTACACTATTGGCCAAAGAACTTGGGCGATACTATTCGGTTCTTAAGTGCATACTCTTTGATCTGCGATAACCTCAATTCTTCCATTATGAAATGAATATAGTCGTACTTGAACAATGGAAGTTCGATCTGCTTTCCAGTCCCTCTCTCTTCTGTATATTCAGGTTGCAGCCCAGCACCTTTCACATCCATACATAACTCCTTTAGTTGGTCAAGATCAAACATTTCCAGCAATGCTCGTTTTGTCTTAAACTCACTTTCAAATATTTTGTCTTCTTCCTCTTTTCTCTTTAATTCTTCCATTTGCAGCTTTTTGTCTTCTTCTGTATTCCTCCATAATTTTTTTATCCTCTCCATTATTCCAATAATTATTAATAGTAGAATTTTATAAATCTCGTTTACGCTACTGACACTAAGACCTGGTTCTAGTCCTCCACCGATAACATAAATTATATCTCCAACAGTTGCAGAATCATCTTTATCAGTAATGAAAGCCTAAATTCACTTAATGAAGAAGAAGAAAACAGCTAAGCAAAAGACCTACAATTCAAAACGATTGTTTGAATATTCACAGCTAGAAGACTAAACTGTCTTATCTCTTTCTTTATTTTGCATAATTCCAAATGGGCAGATCAGTTTCTTGAATTAATAACATAAGACTGATTAATTCAGATTTCAATTTATTAATAGTATGAATCGTGATGCTTTCAAATCATGGTTAGATCTGTATGGCACCGCGTGGAAGACTCGTGATCCCAAGTTAATCAAGAAGCTTTTTGTCGAAGACGCTAAATATTATGAGAAGCCGTTTGAATTCCCAATAAGTGGCATTGGTTCAATAACAGAATACTGGTCAGTCATAGCCCAAACACAGGAAAATATCCAGTTTGATTATAACATTCTTGCCGTAGACAAAAATCAGGGAATAGCACATTGGTATGCATCTTTTGTTCGTAAACTAACCAAAACTCAAGTTAAATTGGATGGTATTTTTGTAGCGAATCTCAATTCTGAAAACAAATGTACTGTTTTTAGGGAATGGTGGCACAGCTACAAAAGCAAACAGCTTTAGCATTATGATTGCGGATTTTCTTCCCTTCAACTATTATAAGATTCAGCAATACCTTACAAACTGTTAAAGAGTTTTCTGTTGAGCTTGCTTTATTAGGAATTATGATGTATAGATTACATGAACATATACGATACAAAGGTAGTAAAATGTTCAAAATGCGGAAAATCTATCGGAGAAGTAGAATATGATGCTGTAGTAACACTTCCAAAATGTGGACATTGTGCCAACCCAATTCCTGAAGGAGATGACAAGGCTCTATACATAATAAGCAAACTGGTAAAATCCAAGGCTGATGACGTTTACAACAATCCAGATAAGAAATGATCTGTTGTTAGTCATTGAATTTTATAACGAGTGTGAAAATGTCGTATTACATAACACGTAAACTGAATTTTTTATGAAAAGATGGGACAAATTATACCAAGGTAGTATCTGAGTCTCATTGGAGCCTTACTATATACTACTTTTTTAGGTTCCACCATGAAGGAATGTTTAGCAATTGAAAATAAGACAGGATAGCAATCTTCTGAGAACCAGACTTACGATCCTCGGACCATAGTCCACTAACCCGGTGTAAGCGCATTGGTGTTTCTTCTAGTTGACTGCTATCCGGAATTATATACGATTTCATAAAATAAAAAGATGATCTATAGAATAATTTCTTAGCATAGGCTGCAAATCTAGTTTGCAAGCTAGATTTCAATCAGAGTAGTTTAAGTGCTTCTTCGCGTGATAATGATACCAAGGTTTCTGTTCTTATTACATCGCCAGCAGGCAACCACAGTTTTATTGCATCTTTCTCATCCTTCCCTTCAAAGATCCAGACAGAGTCGTATCTTCCAAGGGTCCAGTAAGTACCGATTATTTTTACGCCTGGTGGTAGATTTTGCATTATCTTTTTACCGACTTCAACAACTTCACTTGCCTTCTTCCTGAATTTGATCAGGGTTATGAAAATCATTAATTTCCTATTATCGGTTTAATTACTTAAGAGTATTCAACCTGATTTTCTTTTATACTTTGGATTGGTATTAAATATCATGTGTAATGAAATCGAGTATGAAATGCTCGAAGAATATCTTGCAAAACTAAAAAATGAATCAAAAGAAAAAAAGCCTGAAAAACAAGTACTAGAAGTGGCAGCAACCTAAAGTAACCTTCCTAGAATACTTGCTTCCACGTTACTTATCCTGCGATATCAAACTATGTTACATGAATAATATTTTTTATTGGCATTGCAAAGGAGAGTTGGTAGCCATTCGGGTCTCTCATATGAAAGAATCGTTCTCCCCAAGGAGCATTGGTTGGTTCATTTTCAAAAAAACCCAACTTTGATATATTATCATCTTTTTTTAGGTATGCATAAAGTTCATCTACATTAGAGGTATGAAAAATTATTCTTCCAAAATCTTTACTGCTATCTTTTTTTCTTAGTTCTAAGTTGAGATAATTCTTACTGTACTTTCCCACTTCATATGTAGTGAAAGAATCAGATGCACCACCACAGACTAGTCTAAAGCCAGGAATTGCCGAGTAGAATTTACACGATCTTTCCATATTTTTAACGAATAGTGTAATTGCAGAAATTCTGTATGGTTTCACTAATTTATAATGTACAATCTTAGTTTAAAGCATGTTTGCTAAAAATTGATTCCTAAAATATCTTTATCGTGTTTAGATTCTGCTTGATAGTATATCTAGATGCAATTCATTCTACTAATCTTTATGCATATTATGAATTGGATAAGCTCTTTTGCTAAAATATGAGAATGGAGGTTTAAATCAGTAAGTTGTTCGAGAATATCTTCTTGCTAACGTGTAGCATCTTTTAATAATCTGTTTTTGGTAGTTTACTTACTGAAACTACGTGAGATGATCTGCCCCATTTGTAGAAAAAAGTTCGTAGAACACTCAGAGTTACAATGGAAAATTTGCAAAATCATAACGATAAAGGAATTTGCTGGGAATTGTCTTGGATTTGATATGCGGTTCAGACCTTCATTCGAACTAGATTGATACTTTTGGATTACTAAGATACTGAATAAAAGATTCAGGTATCAACTAGTTTTTTAGTTTAGATGCCTATCTTATAACATGAGTTATTGCTACTATTGTAATTGTGACTGTTATCCTTGTTGTTCGGTAGAATTTTGTGAAAAGTGTAAGTGTATTAATACTACGGAAGCTCTTTTTAGGAAAATACTGCATTCTCGGTAAATTCAACCACAAACTACACGTAAATAAAAAAGCACAAGTTTACATTACAAGGCAGATCCAAAATAGAGTTTCTCTTTTCCATATTCTCTTGATACAAACAATCGAGAGCATCTTCTACAAAACACCATCATTGACTCGCAAAGTTCTAGCCTTACGACAACCCCGCCTTTCTCACAATACGGACAGATCAGAGATCGTGTCATGATTTAGTTTGAATTTCCCACCTATTAACATAAGGTGGAATCTTGAGCAAAAACCAAGACAAAAAATAGTGATTTTAGTAGTAAAGATATAAGCATTGAGCAAATTTTTTGAAATGAAGTTTCAGGTCAACTATGAGAAGATTTTGCCTTCTTACCCAATGCAATCATGAACATAGTATCCTTGTTTTTTGCATGTGGGGAGAAGAAATTAGTTACCAGATCATCATAAAAGGTAAGACCAGTGGCTCCAAGATTGAAAGCATATGCAGCAAGATACATTCTGCCACCAGTTATTGCTGCATCAAGCTGAGCAATACGGTAACCGCGATTTCCAAAACTCTCCAAAACCTTTTGAAGGTTTACCATGAAGAAAATTGTTACGCTCGCATCACGAGGTAAATCTTGACCTAATCCCAAATTTCCTGAGATTTCTCTAAAATCCCCCTTACGTAACAATTGTAGGGAATCTCTTTCCCTTGCATAATGATAGGAACCTGATGGTAATCCATCAACCATGTTTACAATAAGATAAAGGTCGTTGAGGATATTATACCTGAAAAGAAAATCTGCATCAATACCATTTGTGGATCTTTTGAGGATTGTAGATAACTGTTCGAAATTTATTGAATCATGAGAAAACGTACGTGTAGAACCACGCCGAAGAATGACTTTTTCTATAGTATCTTTTGTAAGAGTTTCAGTTCTTAGAGGAATCAAATCTGTGGCAGTATATTGAGGTTTGACAAAATGTTTTCTCCAAGATTTTACTTCAATATTGTTACAAAGTGAAGATGCATCATGCATTGAATTGATTTCAGGATAATCTACATCGCTATCGGAACTTGCCGACTCAATATTGATTGGTACAAGAAGAGGTGACTGAGGTATTGGTTTGTTTGTACGCCCTATTGGTAGGATAACAAGTGATGCTTCCTTATTAGAATCCAAATCTAGTAGATTATTTATCTGAGAATCAACAAAACCAGAAATTAATCTTGATGAAATTTTATGTGCTGATGTAATTGATAATGTATTAGCAATGATAGTACCACAGTCCCAAAACGCGTGACGATATTCTCTTGCTTGATATTTTATGGAATTTCTGGAAAAAACATCAGTAAAAATCAACGTAACTGGGGCTTGCTTGGCAAACTCTTCGTCTGCTGTGGCATTGACAAGGACCTGTCTGAAATCTCCTTTTCGTAGGACGTTTAATTTTAGTTCCTTTGGGTTGAAATGATATACTCCTGCAGAGAGCCCTGGAATATCAGAACAAACAACATAGATCTCTATGTGATATAACGCTCCAGTGCATGAAGCAGCCCTGAATTCAAATTCACCAATAGGAGGAGGAAATTTTATCTTTTTAGTAATTCCCCCCGAGAAGTAAAGTATTCTTGTTAGTACGTTTAGGTCAGGAATGATCTCTACTTTAGAATCATAAATATTCGAAATTGCATCAAGGGCAGAAATTCCGATGGGTTCTTTGTTTAAAGACAGGCTGATTTTTTGAATATTCTTGTAAATCTTGTATGGTGTAGGTCTGAGCGCAGGATGGTATGTGTGAGATCTGCTAAGCAAGGTTCCATTTGGATGCTTGGTACCATTATGATAATACCATGTATCTCCTACGTCATAATTTTTCATATGTCTGGTATGTCTGTGTTGGTTGTAAAAGTATCGTGAAACTTACCAATTCCTATTGTTGGTTTTGTCGCCAAAAATTTTTTGCCACACTTAAAACATAGATGTCGCTTGTGTGGATTGACTGCATACCAGCCTTCGTCTATATGTTGAGCTCCGCAAAATGGGCAATAAAGTTGAGTTTTAACATTAGTAATCTTCTTTGTTTTGCTCATTAACCTTTAAGGTACTGTTTTACAGTATAATTCTATAGTAATCCCATCTTTCAGGATCAAATTTCTTTACAAATTCAATCTCTTCATTTCTATCAATTCTATTTTGAATCACTTCTCTTAATGCAAAACTAGCCAAATACTTGTATCTTTTAACATGAGCTTGCATTGTAAACAAAAGTCGTATTTCTCGCCCTCCTCTTTGCCCCCAATATCCCATTTTGAGCGAAATTGGTTCTAGGAAAATAGTGTTGAACGATCCATAGTTTTCATCTTTAATTTCAGCTCGTAATTTATAGCCCTCTAATGGACCGCCTTTTGCAAATCCAACTATTGGTCCGTCCTCATTTTCCAATCTGAGTGTGTTCAAAATTATACGCGGATCTTTGACGGATTCGGCAAAATTTTCTCTTTTGAATTGTAAAGGGAGCGGTAATTCTTCATATATCTTGAACAGGGAATTGATGAAATCATCGTCTTGTCGTCTTGAAATTGGTTCTATTGTGGGAACCATTTTGGCATTATCATAAACTAATGCAGCGTTGATCTGAATCTCCTGTTCTCGTAGTTTCATAAAAGACAAAATGTTGTCCATAAATGATTTTCTCATTTTCTTGGGAAGTGACCGCAATATTCTTTCACACATTTCCGACTCATTATTGAGAAGATCCTCAAAATACGCCACTGAACGTCTCACTATAAAGTAAGGATGCCATGCTAGGGCATGAGCGTTCTTTTTTGCCATTTCCATTGCTTTGGAAAAATCACCGAGTGCGTATCCTCCGATTCTGTCAGCAACTGAAAGAAACCATCCTAATTTTTTATAATGTTCTTTTTTGTCTGGATCATTCTTTGTTATTTCTGATAAGGAAAAATATTCTTCAATATGTTTTTCAGCTTCTTGTTGTAATTTGTCTTTCCAAGGATAAGTAGTTCTGAGAATTAATGCTGCCACTATGTTTGGATCAATACCTGCATCTTTTAACAGTGTAATGAGTTTCTTGTCGTTAATTACAAATTTTGCTGCATCTTCTTCATGAGGCTTGTCTACTTTTTTTTGTGGATCATAATCATGGAAAAGTGCTGCAACAAAAAGATATGCAAGATCTTCTTTTGTAAAATTACTTTGTAAAGTCTCCCACTGTGCTGCAATTAATGTCACATATGTTACTTCTAATTCATGAATGATGTTATGATAACCATAATAATCATTCCCTAAACCATTGGACTCAAATAATTCTATAGTGTAATCCAATATCTCAGAATAACAAGGTTGAACAAACCCATTTTCATTCATAATCTTACGAATTTCATCACTTAATGCAACAGTATTCTGGAACTGTAACAATAAGACTCAATCGTTTAACTTGGTTTTAAATAATACGAAATTTCGTTATCCTGACTTGATTTGTTCTTTATGAAGTGGGTTAAAATTTGAACAAATACTATGTGCATTTGTGGTTTGTTTATTGTAAATATAGTGGACTAGCAAAAAATAACGCAAAGCTTAATCTGACAACTCAAGACACTCCCTCGAAATTCTAAAAAAGAGATTGGCTAAAGGAGAAATTACAAAAAAGGAATTTGATAAACTAAAAGGAGATATTCAATAACCAAAAATCATTTAGAAAAATTTCTTTATTGTGTTGGCAATCTGTTAAAATAGGCTCTTACATGTGGCTGGTAAAAGTAGCAAACTAACACAATACCGATAATTAATTCAAGTGACGCTCCGATAAAATTACTTGTTGGATCAGATGTGTTTGGAAATGCAAAGTAAATTAATCCTACCGAGATGCTTAACAAAGTTTGAATTATTGTAATTTTCCACGCCCATCTCTTTCCTTTAATGACACCAATACCAATTATTATTCCTGCACCACCAGATACTATGAGCCAAATAATCAAAACAGGACTAAAACTACTGTTCAAAATTTGAAGTAACAGAGAAAATTCATGTCTTTCAGAGAAATTTTTCAGATAGGTCGTTATGTATTGGGTTAAAGTTGAAAGTAATACTCCGAGGAAAATTGCAATAGATCCTTCTATGAGATACAGAAAGCCTCTTACAGTGACCCCAAGTGGGCGTTTACAAGATATTGGAGTAGACAAATGCCTGTCCATTCATACGAAGAAAACCTAAAAAACATTTAGTTTACCAATGATTCACGACGTTCTCTTAGTTCAAGAATTTCATCACTCATTTCCGAAATAGCTGTGTCTATTTTAGAAAATTGTGAATCTGTTATATCATTAAGTTCATTTAATTTTAATCTTAAAATTTCCAAGCCGATCTTGATTACACAAAGATTATACATCACTGGGCATCTTTCATGACTTTCTTTTTTCAAGGTTTCACGAGGTTTTATCGGTTCTGGTGAAAGCGTAACATCATTTACCATATCTGACAATGCAGCTAACATTCCCAGACTTTCCTCTAACTCACCCAATTCATGGTAACGGAAAATAATATGCTATAAAAAACTGCTCTTCTAAAGTTGGAAACGATATTTTTTAAGAGAATACCATACAAAAGATAACTGAAATTTGGAATACTTGGGTTTTAAACAACAACTGTTCAGCAGTTGTTTATCCAAGTGCCCTTGAATGCTTGTGAGTATGAGGCCTTTCTCCAGGGAACTTTCTTCTCATATGACCAGACGGTCGTCCATATAGTAATTCCAAGAACCAAGCTTCATGCTCCATTTCTTCTCTTAGGATATCTTTTGCCACATCATAAGTACTAAAATCTTTATTGAATGTCATTTTGCACATTTTGTTCCAGTTTACAATTGCGCCTTGTTCTGCTTTGAGGCATTTTTCTAAAATTGCTTTAATGTCTGTCTTTTTTGGAGGCAACTGCAAAAATTCACAGCCAGACATTTTGATAAACGCTTGGGCATCATTTGGAAGGCTACCTCCAAGTTCATAAATTCTAGAAAGACTAGATTCAAAATGCGATAGATCTTCCAGTCTTGCATCTTCGATTACTCCTTTGATTCCTTCTCCTTCCATGCCAGTACAGTGCATTCTTAGGTTTGTAAAATAATAGTATGCAGTAAATTCTACTGATGCATTGTAGACTAGTTGTTTTATTATCTCCTTGACATCTGCTCCATTTTGTTCAAGTACCTTGACGCCAATTACATCTGGATTATTTTTTACCATGTAAATTTTCCTTTTAGATAGGCAAACAATTTACTAATCAGGATATAAAGAGATCGCTGGTAGAAAAATCATTTAGGAATTAATATGTAATATGGAAGATCCGCATGCCAACTTTGGATAAATCTTTGTGTGAATCAATACAGATCTGCTTTACATCTGCTCTTTTTACCCATTCTGGATCAAATCCATCTAAATCAGGCCACCACTTATCATCTGATAAACTAGTTTGACTGTAGCAGCTGATTCGTAGGATGTTGAAATTATGAAAAGAAAACTATGACCGCCAACAATACTTTCATGCCTTGCAATTCATTTCTAAAAACAAATAGATTGTTACCCTAAAGTTTTGCCTAATGATTCCACTCAACACTTATATCTAATCATTCGAATACTAATGATTAGAAGCCTAATTAAAATGGCAAAATATGATTTTGAAAACAGTGTCGGATTCATAGTAAACAATACGGCAAAGGCCTTTCAGAAGGCATTAGATGCTGAGCTTAGAAAAAACGTAGGAGTCACGATTGGTCAGTGGCGCGTAATAAGCACACTTAGTAGACAACCGGGTCTTACTCAAAAAGAGATTGCAGATAGGGTTGGAATTGAAGGCTCTACACTTGTACCAATTATTGATAAAATGGAAAATGATGGATTTGTAAAAAGGAAATTAGATGATGGAGATAGAAGAATTAACAGAATTTATCTGACAAATAAGGCTGCTGAACTTTGGAATTCTATGATTGAATGTGCTTTACGAATAAGAAAACTTTCTACAAAAGAAATTTCAGAAGAACAGATCAAAACAACACTAGAAGTTTTAAGAAAAATTTCAAAAAACTTGGAAATTTATTTTGAAGATGTCGATTCCAATTTAGTTACTTTACCAAAAAAGGTCAAGATTTGACGCGGTGTTAAAGATGGTAATGCCCAAAGATACTAATGATGTGCAACTCCCTTCAGACAAAATTCCAATGTCTGCTTGGAAAACACTTGCAATCCTTAGTCTCATTGCAACAATGGCAATGTACGCTGAAACAATGCTTGTTCCAGCTATTCCTGATCTTATAAAAGATTTTTCCATTTCGTATAGCACATCATCATGGATTCTTACTACCTATCTTATTGCGGGTGCTATAATGACTCCAATATCAGGAAAACTCTCAGATATTTACGGAAAAAAGAAAGTCTTGCTAATAATTATGATAATTTATGCTGCTGGAGTTTCTGCGGGCGGATTTACAACTAACATCTATTCTATGTTGCTAGTCAGACTTATCCAAGGGGTTGGCATCTCGATGTTTCCTATAGCATTTGGAATAATAAGAGATGAATTCCCAAGGAGCAAAATTGCCATAGGACAAGGCATTATCACATCAATGTTTGCCGCAGGTGCTGTGATTGGCCTTGTTGCAGGGGGCCATCTCATCCAAAATTATGGATGGCAGGCTACATTTTTCTCGATTATTCCTATAGTGTTAGCACTTTTGGTAATAATTAAGAAGTTTATCCATATGGATGAGGCCCAGAATCCTAACATTAATTCAAAAGAAAATAGAAATGAAAAATTCAGAAACAAGATTGACATTCCAGGAGCAATTACGCTTGCCGTATCTGTGACATCGTTTTTACTTGCACTTACCTTTATGGAAAATGAAACTTCGTCTGGTTCATACCTAATAATTGGACTTGTGGCAGTTGCAATTTTTAGCTTGATCTTGTTTGTTATGATAGAAAGAAAGACAAAGACACCACTTATCGATTTCAAAGTGTTGTTGCACAAAAGTATCCTTCCTGCTAATATTATGGTAATGATTGTAGGGCTCTCGATGTTTATGGTTTTTCAAACAATTCCTGTTTTGGTACGAAGTCCAAATCCTTTGGGTTTTGGCGAAGATCCGATTACTACAACAAATGTACAATTGCCTTTTGCATTGGTGCTATTGATTTTTGGGCCAGCATCAGGTTTTATTATTTCTAAATTAGGATCTATCAAACCAATCATAGCAGGTAGTATCATAAGCACTGCAGGTTTTTGTGCTCTCTTTTTGTTCCATTCTACAGAATCTTTAGTGGCTGCAAATTTGGCTCTACTGTCAATAGGTCTTTCCTTAACAAATGTAGGGGCAATGAATATTGTAATGCTATCAACACCTAAACAATCTAGTGGGGTCTCACTTGGAATGTCAACATTAATTAGAATAATTGGTTCATCCATTGGACCCACAATTGCTGGTATGTACATGCAAACACATCAGATGGCTATAACTGGTTTTGCCGGCTATTTTCCATCAGCAGATTCCTACAATCTCATCTTCCTTACTGCCACAATAATCTCAGTTGTATCAATAGTACTTGCAGTAATTTTGTGGAGATCAGTACCAAAACATATTCATGCTGTTTAAACGACGTGTATGAGATCCTTCAGATTTCTTCTTGATTTAGGCCTACGTTTTTGACTTATGTAGATGATTTTTTCATCGTCATCATGATGCCAAATGAGCCTGCATCCTTTTTCATTTGGGATGTGTGGAGTATCAACTTGAAACTCACTCATGATATTTCATTTTTATGACCAAATTTAAGATTCTTTTGGCGTTGTCTCAATATCGTGTCTGACTTTAAGGGATTCCAGCACTGTTTTCAGTCTCATGTTTTGCTCTTAATCTTTCATGTGCAATCCTTAGTATCTCAAGCTCTTTTTTTGCAGATTCATATTTTGCATTTATAGAGGCAACAACAGAGCTTGCGGCTTCCACTATTTTTTTATTACTGTCTTCTCTCCCTTCTATTTTATTAGTATCATTTTCTCTTCCTACTATTGCTAGCTCTTTTTCTATGAATTCAAGCTCCTTTTTTACAAGCACGATTTCCTTTTTCTTTGCCTCCTCTTGAGATTGCAAAGAACTAAGCTCGGATTTTGCGTTATTAATCTTTGAATCTATCTCATCTAGTTCTTTTCTTGCGGGTTCAATCTTATATTGGACATTTTCTAATTCTGATACGGATCTACTTTTTTTTGAATTTATCCCATCTAGTTCTTCTTTTGCTAATTCAATTTGTTTTTTGATTAATTCTACTTCACTTTGATCATATTGTGATTTTATTAGCGCAAGGTCTGCTCTCGCTGATTGAATTTCTGTTAACATAGATTGATGCACTGATTTTAATTTGGAAATCTCCATTTCCGTTGATTCAAGTTCTTTTTTCATAGTATCTAGTTCCCTTTTAGCAGACTCTTTTTGTATTTGATCGGAGGCCTTCTCTTTTTCAGATGATTCTATACCGGTATTACTTTTTGAACGATTTTTTAGTTTAATAGATATTGTTATAACAATTATTACAACTATTATAATAACTGCGGCAATTGAACCAATTTTTAATAACATGCCTTGTGACGCTTTTTCATCTGCTATTCTTTGTTGACTTTGTTCTTGTGAAGCAACCTTACCAGAATAATTGTTACCAGATGTATTTGACAATGATTGGCTTGACAGAATTTTCTCTTGGGAACTAATAACCACTTTGCTTATACGTGCTTCATCAGGATCTAGCGGTTGATTTGTCTTAGGGTCTGTTTTAATCGATGCTATTTTATCAACCACATCTTGCCCAGAAATCACTTGACCAAATATTGTATATTTACCATCCAACCATGGGGCATCGCCAAGTACTATGAAAAATTGAGAACTTGCACCGTTAATGTCAGTAACTGGATGAGCCATAGATACCATATATTTTGTGTGTTTAAGTTTGCTAAATTCAGGGGGAATAGTATATCCAGCAGCACCTTTTCCCCATGTATTACGCGGACCATTTTTGGTATTGGGATCACCTCCTTGAATGATAAAACCAGGTGTTATTCTATGAAATATTGTTCCATCATAAAACCCCGATTTTGTAAGATTTTCAAAATTGGCTACAGTTTTTGGAGCAACATCATCTCTGAAGGAGATTACTATATCTCCGAATTTTGTAGATAGAATACCAACATTCTCTTTTTCAGCGAATGCGTGTAAGGAGAATGCAGCACTAAGCGCAATAATCGTAAATAATAATATGGTTACAAGATACATTCTGGTTTCATTATTATATAGATAGCACGTCAACATGTTTTTTTGAGTGTCCAAACAAGCCAATTAATATCACCTATTTGCTTCAAGTAGGGAAAGCATTCCTTTCAACTTATTCCTTAAACGATTTTATTTGCTTATATCGATTCTCTTGTTGTTTGAATCTGTTCCATTTTACGGATTTTTCTTTTTTTTCAAAAAAGTAAGGTAAAAACCAATTCCACCCAAAGCAAATCCCGCTATTATTGCAACAATACCTTCTGCTAGATTTTGTTTAAAATACGAAGGAGCAAAAATAAAGATCAAAATTCCAACCACAATTAATGCTAAACCACCGCTTTTTGGTCTGTTGTGCTCACTATGGGCCATTGCCTAGAGATATTCCAGAAGAGTCTGTGCAACTTTCTTTCTACCAATATCTATGATAAAGGGACCTATCTTTGGACCTCGATCTGATGCTAAAATTATCTGGTATAATATCCTGAAGAAGTCTTTTGGTTGAACACCATTGCTCTTGGCAATTTGGTAGATGTCATTTTGCAGATCTACTGGCTCGTTATCAGATGAAAGTACTTCTGCCAATTCTTTGAGTGATTTTTTTGTAACCTCATCAATTTGCACTTCGACTTTTGTTGGCCTGTCAAAATCATCTGCATATCTCCCAGCTAAATTAATAAGATTGTCAATTTCCTGACTGGGTTCTTTTATTGTTCCGTAGTCTATCAATTTTTTAATTACATGTTGGTTTCTGTTCTCTCTAAATATTTTACAAAGTTGAACTAGCAACCTATAATTAACATAAGGAATGGGATTTTTGGGAGTGTTCAGGAGATTTACATACTCGTATAGGCCTTTTGCCTTGGTCAACTTTGCCTCATTATCAAGTTTTATCTTTCCAAAGTAGATATTTTCAAGTTCATTATATTCATCCATAAGAGCTGGAATGTCTTCAAATCCAACTTCGCGAGTGCCTGTTATTCTTTTATACAATAAAAGCAAGATAGATTTTGGGGAACCGTACTTTAACCATGCTTGAGATGTCACCACATTACCAAGAGATTTAGAAATTTTTTTACCACCTTTATCTAAAAACATCTCATATTTTACATGATGAGGATGTGGAAATTGTAGTATTTCATCTGTGACCCAGTCATTTACCTTGACTGAATCCATAATGTCCTTTCCATATGCTTCAAATCTAACATCAAAAGCTTGCCATCTTGCTGCAAATTCTACTTTCCAGGCAAGCTTGCCCAAATCTTTTGTAATGTCAGCAACTCCTTCATGTCCACAACCGGGTATAATTTTAGAACCGATTGTAGTGTCACCACATCTGTATTTTATCTTCTTCTCATCTTCTAGATACTCATATGCTACTGCTGTATACAACCGTCCACAGTTTGAACAAATTGGAAAATAAGGAAGGGATTCTTGGTATTTTTCTTGTCCAACAAGCTCTGCAATCTTTTCTCCAATTTTTTTACTGTTTATCAATATTGTATGGATCTGGTCTTTTAGAAGTCCGTTTTTGTAGGTGTCTACTCCTCTTTGAAATTTGTATTTTATCCCAAGATTGTTCAAACCATCAAGCAAGAGGCTGCTCATATGTGAACCGTATGAATCATGACAATCAAACGGATCGGGGATAAAAGATACCGGTTTGGCAACATAATCCTTTAACCATTCTGGGAATCCTTCTGGAATTTTTCTTAAACCATCAAGATCATCTGAATAGGCAATAAGCTCTGACTTGTATCCAAAATTTTCTAACGCAAGCTTTACACCATATGCTCTAACGGCATCACCAAGACTTCCTATGTGAGGGATGCCTGACGCGCCAAGCCCGCTTTCAACATTTATCAAATCAGTACTACGTCCAAGCATTTTCTCCCTTTGTAGCAACTCATCTGCAAGCTTGTCTATCCAAGTTCCTTTACCAATAATTTTCTGTTCTTCCATTATACCAATTCCTTTGACATGTATGGCCCAAAATGAGAGTATCCTAATTTTCTATAATACTCTCGGGTGCCTACTGCGCTAATCACAAGTAATCTTTTTACATCAAACTCTTCTTTTGAAATCTTTTCAGCCTCTGCCATGAGGTTTTTGCCTAGTCCCAAATGTTGAACACTATCTTTGTCTCTTTCACCAAGCTTTAATGATTTACCGTAAACATGAATCTCCCTTACAATGCATGTATTTCGTGTTACCTCCTGTCTATGTGCATAGCTACTTGGTTTTCTGAGCCTCAAGAATCCAAAAATCCTATCTTTAGAATCATCATAGGACAAGAACACTTCGCGGCCTCCTGATGATTCGTATTCTTCTCGGTTTAGTTTTATGTCATTAAGATCTATCGTGTTTTCTGACAGACCAGCTTCTCTGCATCTTATGCACTTACATGATATGTTTTGTTTTTTGAGGTTTTGTTGTAAAATCTGGCGTAGGTTACCAAGTTTTGGTCCTGCAATTATCTGATCTGATGATATTTCTCTTTGTACTCTCATTATTCTAACCCACCGTGGTATCATTTTTTTAATTTCTGTCAGTACATTTACCATGTCTTGATCTGAATATGGAATATACTTGCCATCCTTGTAAGAATTGTAAAGAGGCGTGTTTTCTAAAACAAGGGTTGGGTATATTTTTAGCATATCTGGTCTGAAGGCAGGATCATCAAAGAGCTTCTTAAAATCATCAATATCATCTTGTGGGGTCATAGTTGGCAGACCTGGCATCATATGGGATACAATTTTATATCCTGCGTCCTTTGCAATTTGAAATGATTCTACTATATCGTTTAGATCATGCCCTCTGTTTATAATTTTGTAGACGTTTTCATGCATGCTTTGCATCCCGATTTCCACTCTTGTGATTCCATAGTCAAGCATCCAATCGACATGTTCTTTTTTACAATAGTCAGGCTTGGTTTCTATTGTAAAACCAACATTTCTTATCTTTGCTAATTCGTTTTTTTTCTTGGCAGATTCTAAATCTGGTGAGTCAAATCCATTTAATGCATCAAAACATGATTTGATGAAGTTTATCTGATAGTCTCTTGGCATAAACAGAAATGTTCCACCAACTATGACAAGCTCAAGCTTTGAGCTATCGTGCCCATAAGTTAGCAAATGACCAAGTTTGTCGATTATCTGTTTTTTTGGATCGTAATTGTTTGCTATTGCATTTTGTGTTGAAGGTTCCATGCCAGTGTAACTATTTGGCGTATTGAATTCTACTCCGCCAGGACAGTAAGTACACCTTCCGTGTGGACAGGCAAATGGCTTTGGCATAAGGGCGATTACTGCAACTCCAGAAGCTGTCTTTACTGGTTTTCGTATCAAAGCCTTTTGCAATCTGATAAAGTCAGGTCCTTTGACCTCAGCAAGTATCTCATAGTTTCTTGGAATTCTTTCCAGAGAATATTTTATGCAGATTTTTTTAATCTCTCTTTTTACATCCTGTCTTGTTGGATGAGGAATTACAAGAAGATTTTTTGAGATTTCCAAGCAGGCTGTCTCAAAAACCGTTTCTATTTTTTGCACCATTTTTTAGAACAAAATTGACTATTAAATCCTAATTGTTTATATCATGACTATTCAAATGTCGTTCAAAATAAAATTAGAGTCTAAAATAAGCCGAAAGTGAATTAATGAAGTTCAAGGTGTTCTTGGATTATATGACGTCATATGCAAGGTTGAAGCTGATAATACGCAAGAATTAGAAAATATTATTGTAACAAAGATAAGAAGGATTAAGCACGTTCAAACAACGATGACACTTCTTGTAGTGTAATGATTCTTAATTAGGAGATTCAGTTCATTCTTTTTTGGTAAAGAAAATATTGATTTCTTTAAGCAATTCTAAGTGAATCTACAAAAACTCCTTTCTTTTCTATTATACTACCAATCTGTCTGCTTTTCAAACCATGTTTTTTGAATATGTTGTCGATTAGTTCTTCTTCTTCCTCTGGTGCTATGAGACAGAACCCGACTCCCATGTTGAAAGTTTTGTACATCTCTTCTTTTTCTACATCTTCATTTTCAATTAGCTGAAATATCTGTGGAGGGTCTGGCATATTGTCTAACATATACCCAGTTTTTTTTAGTCTCAATAGTTTTGTAAAAGAACCTCCTGTTATGTGTGCAAGTCCATGTATATCGCATTCTTCAAGAGCTTCAAGGATTGGTTTAACATAGATCTCAGTTGGTTCTAAAAGGGCATCACCTAATGTTCCTAATCCCTTTATTTTGTCCTTCAGAGAATATTTTGAAAGTAATACTTTTCTTGCAAGCGAGTAACCGTTAGAGTGGAGTCCGCTACTTTTAACTCCGATAATTATGTCTCCCGGAGTTATCATGTCTCCTAGAACAATGCTTTGTTTGTCCAGTATACCAACAACCATTCCAACAAGATCAAACATGAAATCTTTTCCTGTTATTACATCTGGCATTATGGCAGTCTCTCCACCGACTATTGGAACTTGGGCTTTTTTTGCCCCTCTTACTAACCCTTGGACAATTTTTTTAAAAATTTCATGTTCGTTTCTGTTTGCTGCAATATAATCAACAAATGATATTGGAACAGCTCCGGTGCAGATGATATCATTTACATTCATCGCGACGCAGTCGATTCCTATTGTGTCATATTTTTTCATCATCTGTGATATTATGACTTTGGTGCCTACCCCGTCAGTATGAGTTGCTAAGAGTTTTCCTCCAGGAATTTCTACAATTCCAGCATAATGACCAAATCCAGATCTTATTTGAATCCTTTTTTGTAACTTGTGGGTTGATGCTATTAGTCTGCCAATTGTGGCCTGACTCTGTTTTATTTTTTTAATGTCAACGCCTGCATCCTTGTAAGTAATACCCAATGGTTCAACTCAGTTTGTTTGAAATAAAAGAATTTGTATCTACTATAAACAAAATATAATATACTATGATTATCTAAATTACATGTAAAGACTAGTCTCTGTTTTTCTTGCCTCAGTGTATTTATCTGAGAGTGCCTTAAAATCAAGGCCAATTTGCTGTTCTTGGTCTCTAAGATCTTTTGTGTCTATACTTGTCTGATAAACGCGATTTACAGCTTCTACAAGAGTTGCGGCAGCAAGTGGATCTGGTTTTTGTGGATTCGACCTGACAAGTAAGGTTACTCCACGAATTTTTCGTAATATGCATTCATTTAATATTGCACCAGGAATTCCAGTTACAAAACCCTGTGGAATCATGTCAATTCCCTTGTCAGCCATTATCCTACAAAGATCTTCTTCTGCTGCACAAAATGCTTTTTGATCATGATCTTCTTTGCTTGGTATCCCGTCTAAAATGATAATTTCTTCAGAACCATTTTTTTCACTCCAATCAAGGATTGCAGAAGCAATGGTGTAAAGCCCCTCAGATCGTAGTGTGATCTCGCAAATTACAGCACAGATTGTGCCGCTTTTATTTGAATAAAAACGAAAAGGATGTCGTAGTCTTCCTTGAATAAACACAGTGGCAGGAGGAAGATATTTGGATCGCATATACCCGATCTCTTTCATTTTTAATTTTTCAATTATGTATCCCACTGCGATTGGTCCCGCAAGGCCAGCTCCAACAAACCCTGCAAAGATTATGGGTGTGTTTAGTTTTACTTTTTTAAGCTCATATACTTCGGCCTCTGGAAAAGAATTCGAACGCACCATATTCGTGAATTGTTTCTGATTAATTACTTTTCTGCATGAAGAGATCTAGCATGGTTCTACCTTTGTCTGTTATAGAATAAATCATGTTTGATCCTACTGGCATTTTTGTTACAAAGTTATACTTTACACAAAGATGCAAATAATTAAGAAAAGATTTTTTCATTCTTATATTTGATTTTATATAAAGATCGGAAAAAGTCATTGGATTGCACCGTAGTTGGTATAATAACTTTAGAAGTGATATCGTACTAAAATCACGTGCCCTTGCCTTCACCGAGTCTAAAACTTGCTCGTCCCGTGTGATGATAAAATCAGAAAATTGGTCTGCCACCTCTACTGGGATGTACGTCATTCTTGTTCGCATATTACGGTATTGGTACGGTATCTTACCTTATTAATCTTAATTAGAAGTTTTTTTGAGCTAGGTACAAGCTTTTTTTCAACAAATTCAATTTGTTTTTATTCAAGATGGTGTGAACTCCAATATGCATAGTGCGTTTATACTTATGAATGCAGAACTTGGTAAAGAAAATCAAATTGTAAAGGAATTAAGGCAAATTCCACACGTCAAAGAAGTTTATCCAGTATATGGGGTGTATGACGTACTAATGGAATTAGAAGCAGACTCCATGGAAGTCTTGCGAGAAACAATTACGACAAAGATTAGGAAATTGGATGGAATAAAGTCCACTTTGACTATGATAATTGTAAAAGACCAATGATCGTCATAAATAATGGTCTATAATAATTTGGAAAAGTAGAGAATAGGGGTTTGGCAGAAAATTTACTTTTTTTGTTAGGTTGGCTAGGTGAGCTAATCTTTGCTAGTTGGTTGCTTTCTGAGGGAGCAGAACACCTTGCAGAGCGATGGGGTGGAAGGTTTGTAGGTAGGACACTTCTTAGCATTGCAACAACGCTTCCAGAAATTGCAATTGTGGTAGCTGCTGCAAAAGATGGTTCTTATGACATTGCACTAGGATCTGCTCTTGGCAGTAATCTTTTCATGATGACGCTTGGCCTTGCTATAATGCTAATTATCGCAACAACAAAACTTTCCAAGGCACCACAGAAATTTATTGACGTAAAGCAATTCAAGCTTGATAAAATTCTTCTGGTGATAACAGCTGTGGTTGGCGCTATGTTATTCATTGATGGCTATGATGTTATTGATGGAATAATCTTTACAGGATTTTTTGGCGCCTACCTGTATCTTGCATTTCGTGAAATGAAACAAGAAAAGAAAGAAGCGATACTGGAGTCTGAGCTTCATACAACACATGAAGCAAAAATGTCAAAAAAGCATTTTGGCCGTTCAATGATTCTTTTCATTGCAGGCACGATTGGAATTTTCATTGGTGCCGGGCCGTTCGTGCATTCTCTTGAAGGTGTCGCATTAGATAGTGGTATTTCCGTCGTTGTACTTGCCGTAATAATCAGTCCTATTGCTGGGGAAATGCCAGAAAAAATATCTATGATTCTTCTAGCGCGTAAAGGTGCAAACGGTGCATCAATTGCAGTGGCAAATGTTTTAGGTTCAAAAATTTTAAACAATACACTACTTCTTGCAGTTGCTGTCTTTGCAGCAATGACTTATCAGGGATTTTCAGCAAAAATTCCAAACACATCAATTTTAGAGGAACAGATGATCCTGGTTACCGTAATTACCATCATTGCACTTGTTCCCATGTTTAGAAACAAACTTAGTCTGAAAAGTGGGATTATGCTTTTAATTTTATATGGAATTGGTATTGGATTCCAGTTTATTTTGCCCTCACTTTAAATTGGAACTACCTTCACTCCCTCTACTTTGACAGAGGGAGTGATAGAGGGAAGTGAACCCCATTGTAATACCTTTTTTACATCATTACCTATAGCTGAAATGCTTTGTAATAATGTAGGAAGACTATGCACGATTCGAACAGATTTGCCTGGTTTTTTTATGATTCCGTTTTCTATTATTCTAATTCCACTTCTTGCAGTACAAGAAAAGTCGCCGCGCTCTGGATTTACCGGATATGTATACCAGAGTCTTCCTACAAGCAGTCCTTTTTTTGTATTTTTGATTATCTCGTCCTTTGTTATGCCATTACCATCTATCCTTAGATTGTGTGGCAACGGGAAGGGAATTGGCTGTGCAGTTCTACCCATGGGAGCTCCCATCCTGCTTGCATTTCCTGTAGATTCCCTACCTTCTTTGAATGCATAAAAAGAGTCAGAAAATGTATTTGTAAAGATGCCTGATTTTATGAGATATCGGGGTAAGGTGGGAACTCCTTCATCATCGAATGGCTTACTTCCAATTCCTTCTGGATAATGTGGGTCGTCTATTAGATTAAAATTTTCAGTTGCTATGTTTTTGCCAAGCTTATCTACAAAACAACTTCGTTTTTCTGAATATGTTTTTAGATTAAAGTTTGAAGAAAAGACAAAAGCAAGCATTTCACCAATTGCATACGGTTCAAAAATAACACTGTAAGTCTCAGATTGGCAACTTTCCGGATTTATAGAATTCAAGCACATTTCTGCAGCGTCTTTTCCAACAATTTCAGCAGAAAAGTTGTTAATAGTTCTAGAAGAAACTGCACCGACTCCACTTACTGGTGCAACTCCGTAATCTGTATCGGCGTTAATGTTTCCAGCAATGTATGTTGCTTTATCTGTACAATTTAATCCATTGCTATTGGCAATCTCGATATTTTCCGAAACAATGTTCAAAGATCCAGAAATCGTCGTAATTTTTTGGTGTTTGGCAGCATTAATCATCGTTTGTGCAATATCGGAAGCTTCTACTCCAGAAATTTCTGCAAGTTTTTTATCATAAGTCTTTTCGAGTATAGGAAATTTTCTATTAGGCGGTAAAGACATCCAAAAATTTTTTGGCTTGACAAGTACTGTTGATTGTAATGACTTTTCTACTACTTCTTCAATGTTTTCAAAATTTGTGGTCTTGGCAGAACCTATTTTTCCCCCATGTATGATTCTTACAGCAAGCCCCCTTTCCTGGTTTTGTTTTAATTCAGCTATTTCAGAATCTGTTATTCTTATTGTTGTAACTTTTCTTTCTACAAAGAATGCCTCGCATTCATCTAAATGAAGACTTTTAGCCTTTGAGAGTACCTTCCCACAAGCTGACAACTAGTTTCGCCTATTGCTTTTGTACCTGTATTTGTCTAACTTGATTAATTCGTGGTATGAGCCAAACTGTGAAGTATTATCTACTTTATCCAATTCATCATCTTTTTCTTCGGCAGAATCATATGCCTTGATTATTTTATAAGAGGTAGTTCTTTGAGCTGGAATCCTTCCAATCTGTCTTATGAAATTTTTAATCTTTTTTGGTTTGAGAAGCTGTCCGTGTTTTGCCCCTGCCGCAGTGGATATGCTTTCATTTATCAATGTACCACCAAAATCATTAGCACCCCACATAAGCAAAAGCTGTGACATGTTTCCGCCTTCTTTAACCCATGAAGTCTGGATGTTGTTTATGTAATTGTTTAACATTATGCGCGCAATTGCATGCATTAAAAGTACATCGTTTCCATTCGCACCATTTTTTATTCCAGGGTGTAGACTGTTTTTGTACATTGGAGCTTCGGTGTGTATAAAATTCAAAGGAACAAATTCAGTAAAACCGCCAGTCTCTTTTTGAATTTCTCGGATCAAACCAATATGTCTAGCTCTATCCTCTGGAGTTTCCAAATGTCCAAACATGATAGTTGCTGTGGAAGGAATTCCTAGTCTGTGAGCAGTTTTAATTATATCAATCCAGTTTTTGACACTTATTCTTCCAGGAGAAATCACATCGCGAAGTTTTTGATCCAAAATTTCTGCCGCCGTTCCAGGCAGTGAATTAACTCCAGCTTCTTTTAGCCGTAAAAGATATTCTTTAATTGGCATGTTGGATCTTGTTGCTCCATAAAGTACTTCTTCTGGAGAAAAACCATGGATGTGAATGTCTGCGACTTCTTTTTTTATGGCCTTGCAGATGTTCTCATAAGTTTCTGCTTCCATATCTGGGGGTAAACCTGCCTGAACACAGACTTCCGTTGCACCTAGAGCCCTCGCTTCTTTTGCACGTCTCACAATCTCCTCGGTGGGTAAAAAGTAACCCTCCTCTTCGCGAAAATCTCGACTAAACGCACAAAACCCGCACTGTTTTATGCAGACATTTGTAAAGTTGATGTTTCTGTTTACGACATAGGTAACAACATCTCCGACTCTTCTTTTTCTCAATTCATCTGCAACCATCCCGATAAGATGAAAATTTATTCCCTTTGCATAAAACAACCTAGATGCATCATTTACTGAAACTTCTTTTTCAGCAAGAGCTCTCTCCAAAGTTTCAACTATCAGCGGGTCAGCATGTCTTAATAGCGAATCAAACAGTGATGTTTGTACACTCATTTCAGATACTCCGTTTTCACAAATCCTTCCGAGTCTGTAATTTCTAACATCTTGTCTTTAAGATCTGGATGTACAAATGAAAAAAATTCAGGGTAAACTGGAAGTCTTGCTTTCAACTCAAATCCTGCATTAGAAGAATTTTTTGCGACTGTATCTATGGAAGGCCAAGAGAATTCAGGATTTACATAATCAGGAGTTAGTGGAGAAATCCCTCCCCAGTCATTGATTCCAACAGATAGAAAACTTGCATAGGAATATGGAGATAGGTTTGGTGGAATCTGGATATTCATTTCGGGCATAATTACTCTGGCAAGTGCAACCAATGTTTTGAAATATTTTTCTTCTGGTGACGGAATATTTTTCATTCTGGTATCTGATTTTGGCTGAAAGTTCTGCAAAATGATTTCTTGTATATTGCCGTATTTTTTATGAATTTTTTTGATTGTGTAGATTGAATCGATTATCTCAAAGGCTGTCTCCCCAATTCCAATGAGAACTCCTGTTGTCATCGGAATGCCAAGTTCCCCCGCATCTTTTAGCACACGAAGTCTTGCTTTGGGATGCTTGCTTGGTGCAAGCTCGTGGGGCATGCCACTTTGTGAGAGACGTGTACTGGAATTTTCAAGCATCAGGCCAAGACTTACATTGGTTTTTTTTAACTCGTTCATTTCTGATTTTGTAAGGTTTCCTGCATTGGTGTGAGGAAAAAGCCCTTCATTGAGAGCAATTTCAGATGCATGGAACAAGTATTCAGAGGTACTTGCAAAACCATTTTCTTTGAGCCACCTTTTTGCTTCATCATATTTCTGTTCTGGCCGTTCTCCTGTAACAAATAGTGCCTCTGTACATCTGTATTTTTTTCCAAGATTTGCAAGTTTTTGTATATCTACCCTTGATAGCATAGAAATCTTTGATTGGCCTGGTTCTGATTTGTAAGTACAATATGAGCATGTGTCTCGGCAGAGATTAATTAAATTAAAAAAGACTTTTCTTGAGTAGGTAACCCTTGTTCCTTTCTTTTTATTTCTTAAAATTTGTGCTATTTTGTAAAGTTCAAAAGGATTATTCTGCGATTCCTCGTAAATCTGGTAAGCCTCATCTTTAGAAATTTCTTTTCCATCAAAGGTTTTGTCTAATGCCTCAGAAATTAAGGTTAGTTTGCTCAACATCTGAAATAGCTAATGGCAGTGATATTTATGCTTGTACTAATGCTGGTTTTGATTTGGCCTTTCCTCTAGAATTAAATCAAAATCACTGGTATGGCCATTCCGGAGGATCTTGACAGTGATCTTGTCTCCAACAGATTTTTCCTCTTGTAGATAATTTAAAACATCTTCAAGTTTTCTTACCTGTTTGTTATCTATGCCAACAATTATGTCTCCACCAACTCTGTATTTTGTACCGTCAATTGTTTTTGTATCGTTGTATCCATGTAAACCTGCCCTTCCTGCAGGACTTTCTTTTACTACGGTTTGAATCATAAATCCATCAGAAACTGGCAACCCTAGTATACTGGCAAGATCCGGATCAATACTAATTCCACTTATGCCAATCCATGGGTGTTTGAAGTGTCCATCCTTTATCAGAACCGGAACAATTTTCTTAATCGTGTTTGTCGGAATTGCAAATCCAATACCAGAAAATACTCCTGTGTCTGACTGGATTGCTGTATTGATTCCTATAACTTGCCCTTGCATGTTAAGTAGTGGTCCACCAGAGTTACCTGGATTTATTGCAGCATCTGTTTGTATTACATCTGGTATTGAAAATGAAGCAGTATCGGGAGTGGACAAAAGTCTTCCTACCTGACTAATGATCCCAGATGTTATTGAACCACTAAGTCCAAAAGGACTTCCTATAGCTGCAACTGGTTCACCTATACGTAATTTTGAAGAATCGCCCAGCGACAATGGATGCAGCACTGAAGAATCAGCATTTACCATGATTACAGCCAAGTCAGCAAAAGGATCTGTGCCAACAATAGTAGCTGTGTATGAATGTCCGTCATGAAACATCACTGTGATTTTTAAAGCATCTTTGACTACATGATTATTTGTTATGATGTGACCGTTTAGATCATATAAAATTCCTGATCCAAGACTGCGACCGCTTGATGTATCATTTGATTTTCGTACAATTACTTGAACTACACCTTCATCTGATTTTGCAAAAAGGTCAGCAAGAGACATTCCTGAATTTTTAGACGAAATCTGACCCAAATAATCAGTATTTTTGTTTGAAAGACTAGGATTGCTCATAATTTCAGTTTGTGGTGATACAAAAAAAACAAAGACTAGTAATAGTACGATCCCGCCGTAAACCCCACTTAAAATAGCAGTTGTCTTATCCAAGAATCTAAAAGTATTGGAGGTTTGTCTATATTTCTTCCTCTACAAGCTTATGGAATTTTGGATCTGATCTACCATTGAATACGTTCTTCCTCTCCACATTACAGCAGTATCGCTTTTTGCTTGCAAAATCCCTACTGCAAAGCCACTTACAATGATAAAACTACCTATTGGACCAAGCAATGCATATCCAAGTCCAAGAGACAATCCTTTTTTTGCTTCCAAAATTGCGGCAAGATAAAGAAGTGAAACTGCCAAAATTGAAACTACAAAAAGCACTGAAAATGATTCAGACAAACTTGTAAAGATTGCAGAATAGGCCAGGATTGGAAATGGCATGAACAATAAAAATAAAACCGCAAAAAAAATTCCTATTGAGATGTTCTTGTTTTGCAAATAAAGTGGAATCATGAGACGCTTTAAGGCATGCCATAGAGTTGACCAGTCGCGCGCCCATACTGCCTCTATGAGGTGTTCGCCACGGACCATCTTCAGCTTATGCCCTGATTCCTTTACTTTTTTTCCAAGGGCACCGTCTTCTACGATCTCACATTTTACACCTTCATGAGTTCCAACACTTTCGTATGTCTTTCTTTTGATGATAAAAAAACTTCCAAAAAAATAACCGGTTTTTTTTGAAGGATCGTTTACACGAATAGCAGAAAATCTGGTGTGCAAAAAGGTTGAAAGCATTGGCAATGTTATCTTGGTCCACTTGTCAAGACAAAGCATTTTTGGAATTACAGTGAGTGCATCAAGTCCTTCGCTTAGAAGATGTGCAACTGAAAGTGAAATCATGTTTTTTGAATGCTTGGTGTCTGCATCTGTAAATAGCAAAAGTTCGCCGGTAGATTTTTTAAAACCCTCAACACAAGCCCAGTTTTTTCCCATCCATTTTTCTGGCTTTGGATCTGCCAATACATAAACTATCTTGGAATTTTTGTTTGCCATTTTTTTAATTATTTCTCCCGTTTTGTCATCTGATCCGTCATCGATTGCTATTATTTCGTAATTTTCATAGTCTTGATCTAAAAGTGAAACAAGACATTTTTCAATAAACCCTTCCTCATTTCTTGCTGGTACGATAACTGATACCTTTGGTTTTGGATGTGGTTTTACATCAAACTTGTCTAAAAATGGCGAGTCTCTAAATGAAACCCACATAGATTTTATCAACAAAATCCAAGTTAAAGAAACTCCAACTAAAATGGCAGTTAGAATATAATTAAAAATATCCAAGGCAATTTCCATGAGATTACCTCTCTGCTTCTTGTTTTATGCTTTGTAGTGCTTGCTCAGTTCCACTCTGAATGTGTTTTTTAACCATTCCTGTAAACATGACCATCATTCCTGAAAGTTTCATATCCCAAATCGCTTCTAAACGAGTTGTTCCTTCTTTGTAACTAAGAATTATCGTCTTAGTTCCATTTATGACTCCTTTTGTAAATTCAGCTTGAATCTTTCCTTTAGGGTAGAGGGTTACTATCTGCATACATTTAGAATCTTTGAAGGCAATTGTGACCTCGCGCGTGACAACATTGCCTTGTTTTGATATGTTTCTTACTTCTTTCGTGCCCTTCCAAAATTTAGGTTCTGCATCAAGATCAGATACTATATCCCAGACCTTTTCAAGTGGAGCGTTAATCTCTACAGAACCTTGTATCTGAATCATATCGACCACTCTTCGTAGTCTACATATTAGTCTTGATTTGTACTAAAACGTCTACAATATTTTCGCTTAAATATTGAGAAAATATCTGGTAATTTGTGACTTTCCGTTATATCCAAAAGTCAAGAAAGGACTATCTTGAACGCAAGTTTCTGATTTCAAAATCTGTGGCAACAAGGGAAGGATATGATACAGCCTTACGTGTATTTGACAAGTTTGCAAAAGAAATCTTTGCAGTTGATTCTGGTGATGCAATAATAAACGATCTAAAAAAACTGAAAGCAGATAAAATTCTTGACGAAACTTTTGAAGTCTTACAGCTATTTGTCAACTATTTAGCCAAAACAAGAAACCCAAGAACTGTTAAGGACTATCTAGCTAGACTTAGAGATTATCTCTATTATAACGGGATCAAGATTGATAACCGCGAATTAAGATCAAGTGTAACGGTACCAAGACCAATTCGCGACATGGGGTATGCGATTACAAAAGACGATATTAAGAAAATATTGGATAATGCAAAACTAAAACGAAAAGCACTCTATCTTACTTTGTTATCAAGTGGCATGAGAATAGGCGAAGCTGTAGGACTTCGCAAGCGTGACTTTGACTTGAACCAAGATAGAATATGCATAACCATACCTGCAATTCTAACAAAATTAAAAACACAAAGGCAGACTTACATTTCAAAAGAAGCTGAAGAGTATGTACGACCCATCATCAAGCGTTTATCTCAAGATGATCTTATCTTTGGTACGAACCTAGACAGAGAGAAATCCAGGCTCACTGAAGAGAAATTGTTTGATAGAGTTAGAGTAAGAGCGGGGTTGACTGATAAATATGAGAACAGAAACAGGCATAAAATCAGTCTTCATACATTTCGTTCTTTTTGTGAGACAGTGGCATCAAATACATTCGGTGAAGAATACGCACATGCCCTAATTGGACATTCTGGATACATGTCAGTCTATTACAGATTAGGTCCAGAGGAACGCTTACAGAAATACATGCAGATAGAACCATATCTTACCATACATGGTGATGCTGATTTTGTCAAAACGGCAGATGAAATGAGAAAGAAGATGGCTGAACTTGCAGAGAAGAATAAAGGACTGGAAAATTTAGCCAAACGGGTTGAAGATCTAGAATATGGATCAGAAGCAAGAAAAAACGAACTTCTTCGGGCAGTATATGATCTAGAACATGGTGACAAGACTAGGCTGCTTGAGGTATTGATTAGAACTGGTTTTGAATTGATGGCACCAGAGGAACAAAAACGAGCGTTGTGGAAAAAACTAAAAAATCTCAAAGAAGGCGAAACTTTGGGCATGTCTGATTTTGGAGAATCAAATGGCCTTAGCTTGAAAAATTATTATGATGACGGTTCTGATGATTAGCATCTGGTATGATTTTTGTTGTGCGTCGCACAATTTTTTTTAAAAAAGGTTGATCAATTTTTCAAAAACTATCAAGCACTTTTTAATTAAAAATATATTTTCAAGCTTTTAATCCAACAAATATATCTTTAAAGAAAAAAGTAGCTCACATGCACAAAAAAGAGAGAAACTAGATAATGAAACGGACAAGTGGACATCTTTTGTAGATTTAGCTAGGGTATCTAAAGCTAAATTGGCAAGCTTTTCTATTTTTAGCTTCACTAGTACAGCTTCGTAGTCTTTGTATAGATTACGCAGAAATCCAGACAACAATTACTAAATGCCACGCCTGAATGGTGTAACTTTTTTGTAGCTTTCCGGCAAACTCAGAAACAAAAGGTGTAGCACCTTGTAGCTACACTTTCAATCCTGAAGAATTTCAAAAAACACTTAATAGAGATTTTTTGTGCCTGATTAAGTGTTTCATTAAGTGCTGAATAGACACAAGAAAAAAAGAGAGAACACTTAATGGTTGATTCTTGCACTTAATGGAATTTAGTTTTGTTGACTCTTAACTGTCATTATGTAGTGTTTTTACTGATACTTGGGTTCTTGCACAAATTACCCATATCGTTAGCTAGCTGAAGGTGACTTGTTCCCTCATTAGCTGGTAAACACTCAACAAAAAAAGAGGGAGTAGCTAACTTGTCAGATTTGGAGCTAAGGTTTTCTATTTTTAGCTTCACTAGTAAAGATTCGTAGTCTGTATAGAGACTACGAAAAAGAGATTCAGTATAACTCTATGACAAAGTAGAACCTTATCTTACTATAGAATAAGGTTATGTGTGAAGACTATCAAAGAATTTTACAATTATGCTTGATGAGTTAAAAAACAATACCAAACCTAACATAATTAACCCGCTAATCAAAAACCAATAAGAAACCCTTGCCCATGATGCAAGATTGGAGTTTTTATCTAGCAAATTTTTTAAATCGCCTATTAATTCGCATTTTATTGCATGTTTGGACTCCTTAATGGGCATATTAGCTAATTCATTGTTTATTTTCTCAGGGTTTAGCATTGCGGGCCATCTTCTCGGCAGAATTATCATAAAGCCTAATACAATAGATGCTAAAAAAGAGGCTGCTCCTATTGCTTCGAGACTTAATGCTATTGTGAAAAGTATAGGTGATTCTTTTTGAGTAATGAATGCCTGCGCTCTCTCTATGACTATTGCTGAAATTTTATCCCATCCTCCTGTAAGAATAATGCCCAACACGACTCCTGCAAAAGCAATTAAAATTCCACCTCTTGTTCTTAACATTGACGATAAGGCAAGTTCTTGCATTATTCTGTTCCTTGTTACATCTATTATAAGATCATCAAATCCATCAATACTGGATTTTTTTATTTCATCTATGATTTTACTTGATTTGATTCGCTTCAATTTCATATAACCTACATCCCTAAACATTATTGTAATTAATTATATAAGACACTCTTAGCTAATATCATAAGTGTTTAGCTTATAGTGAGATACTAGTATCAGGTTTCGTAGTCTGATATAGGAACTATGCATTAGCGTTCGTAATCATATAGAAGACTACGCAATAATCCAGTTCATATTATGAATGAAAAATTTAGAAAATAATCACCAAACTAAAGTACCATATACAAGTAATATAAAAACACGAAACTAGTACTCTTTGGCATTATAGTTACAGTATTTAGTTTAAGCACAGCATACGGTCAACAATACTCTGCTACCATGGTTTTAGATCCGCTTCCTTCTACTGTTAATGCTGGAGATACCGTTACTTTTTCTGGAACTTTACAAACATCAGATGGTCAATATGTTATACCAGGAAAGACGGTCTATATCAAAGACGATATTCCTCTTGCGCCTGATACTTTTATTGCAACTGTAACAACTGATAACAATGGAAAATTTTCTGCAACTTGGACTGCCGCACCAAAGAGTAATGGAGAAGATTACAATTTTTATGCAGTATTTGAAGGAGATTCGCAAGTCGGTCATGCTCGTAGTATAGAGTACAGAGTAAGTGTAGTTTCTCAGCAAACCTCAAACAATAATCAAGGCAGTTCTTCTCCACAAAGTTCAAATTATTATTATACTAGTTTAGTTTTAGATTCGATTCCATCTGTGGTTAATGATGGAGATACTGTGACATTTTCTGGTTCACTTTTAACTCAAGATGGAAAATATGTCATACCTAGTGCGACCATATACATCAAAGATGATATTGCATTTGCTACAGATACTACAATTGGTACTCTTGCCACAGACAGTAATGGAAAATTCTACGGTACATGGAAAGCAATTCCAAAAAGTGGCAATGGTCAGTATCATTTCTATGCAACATATGACGGAAATAGTCAGATCCAAAATGCCCGTAGTTCAGAATATTCTATTACAGTTCTATCACAATCACCTCAAAATGCTCCTGGTTCATCTTCATCAAGTTCTGCAAGTCCAAACTATTATCCAACGGAAATAACATTAGATCCTATTCCGTCTACGGTTTATGCTGAAAATGATATTTTATTTACTGGTAAACTAACATCGAATGGACAACCTCTGTCTAATGCATTAATTTACATAAAAAAAGACATTCCATTATTTCCAGATGAGGTACTTGCCTATGGAAACACAGATTCTAATGGGAAATTCTCAATCCATTGGCAAGCCCAACCGGGTGAAATTCTAAAGACATTTGGTGTGTATGCAATTTTTGAAACTAGTGGAAATTATGCTAAAGTGCGAGGTAGTGATCAATACCTGACTGTTCAAAAATATGTTCCACAAATTACACTAGATCAATTTCCAACCACTGCAAATGTAGGAGATGTTATAACATTTTCTGGAAGTTTACAACTACCAGGTGCAAATCTTGAAGGTGATGTCGTATACATCAAAGATGACGTTTCTTTGGCACCAGATATTTTACTTGCCACGGCATATGTGGATAATACAGGACATTACACAACAAACTGGGTTGTTAGCAATCTTCACAAAAGTGGATTAGCACATATTTATGCAGTCTATGAGGGAGATCAAGCTCATTCTCGTGTTACAACATGTGATGTAGGCCCAACTTCATCATTTGGAGGAAGCTGTCTTAATACGATTGTTCTTAGCATTACGCAGATAAATCTTCCACCTCCTCCACCTCCACCACCATCACAACAACCCCCGCCACAATTACCACCTTCTACTGAACAATTGAGTGGTAACGAGCACATCAAACTATACTATTCTCTACCATTAAATGGCAACCCAGTTGTTGCCATTTCACCAAGTCCTGATTCATATGATCAGGTACAGGGATACATTACACCAGTAGAAGATGGAATTAAAATGTGGACAAATGATTTACAACAAAAATATGGTGGAAATTGGAATGTTGAATTTGAAGTTTTAGGAAAAGATCTACCACATTTTGACAAAAAACCGGATATAGTCATCAATATCGTTACTGAGGACAAAGAAGTTGGCTGTGACCAAGAATTTGGAGGTGTTGCCTATATATCTGCAAATCCAATAAAACCAGTCAACATCGAAGTTTGCGCAGATAATTATGGACAATTCAATCCCAATTGGGTAGTCTCGTCATATGCTGCGCATGAATTTATTCATTCTATGGGTCTTGGTCATGCATTTAACAAAGAAGGAGATTTAATGTGTAGTTATGAATTTGTCAGTGGAGTTCCAACAGATACCTGCCCTAATCTAAATAACAAATCTCCCTATCCATCAGATTTTGATCTAGCTGCAGTTACACAAATCTATGGAACAGATGGCTTTCTTCCTCCTAATAATGCAGTAAATTATGGAACGCAATTTACTGCAAGTGAGTATACCAACCGTCAATACGGTACTGTTAATCATCCATCAACACAACAAAATCAAGAAACAACTAGTCAATCCATAGTCATACCACAATGGGTAAGAAACAATGCTCTTTGGTGGTCAGAAGGGCAGATGACTGATGCTGATTTTGCAGCAGGAATCCAATATTTAATCAACCAAGGAATAATCCAAATACCAATACAAAGTCCATCCTCTACTAGTTCCAATCCTCAGATTCCATTCTGGGTAAAAACTAATGCAAAATTGTGGGCTGCTGGAGATATATCGGACCAAGATTTTGTGAAAGGAATAGAATACCTCATTCAAATAGGGCTAATCAAAGTATAAAACGATCGAATTAATCAGCATGATTTTTCACATACAATTTCGTAGTCCTATACAAGACTACGAAATAAGACACGTTGTGTTGGGTCTTTTAGGACCCGAAACCAAAAGAAATCTTCGCAAACTCTGATATGCTAAAATTTATTCATATTAAACAATGATTTAACGCAAAAGAGGTTATCATGAGATAACCATCAAACTATTTTATCTGGTTAACAGATTATAATGTGATGTGTCATCCCAGAACAATCCCTATAATTTTGCAAAACCTGTAAAAGATCCTAACTTATTTGCAGGAAGGCGTAAAGAACTAGAGGAAATCGACTACTATTTAGAACTCACAAAATCTGCGAGACCTACTTATTATAATCTGTCTCTGATTGGTGAGAGGGCTTCTGGCAAAACAAGTTTATCAAACAGAATAAATCATATGGCTGAACAAAAAGGACTCTTACCAGTCCAGATATCTCTCAATAACGAATCTTCAACAAACGAAGTTATGTTGTTTAAAGAAATTTTTGATGGAATTATGACTCTAGGTGTACAAAAAGGAATGTATGGTGGTCTAAAGGGAAAGGCTTACCGTATCTTTAGAAAAGCAGTAGATACACTAGAGATAGAAACTGAACTTCAATTATTATTTTTAACAGCATATATCGGAGCAAAGAAACAAAATAACAATACTATTTCACAACACGTTCTCCAACATGATCTTAAGAAATTCTATGAGGAAGCAAAAAATGCCGGTATACATTCTATTGTACTTCTTTTCGATGAATGTGATCTATTAGCATCAAATCAAACTCTCTTACAAAAATTGCGAAATGTCTTTAGTGACGCAGATGGATACGTGCTAATGTTCAGTGGTACAGAAAAGATGTTTCCTGCCATGAATGAAACTTTTTCTCCTCTTCCAAGACTTTTCAAGAAAATAGATGTCGAAAATTTCAAAGATATCAAAGACACTGAAGAATGTTTACTAAAGCCACTTGAAGAGGAAGAAAAGAAGCTTTTTGACGGTGGTTCTATTGCAGAAATTCATCAACTCACAAACGGCTCTCCATACGAAATAAATCTGGTAGCTCATTACATGTACAGACGATGGAAAGAGGGCAAGAATTCTAGAATAGCGTTATCGCCTGAAGTGTTAGATGATGTCCTAAATGAAATCGAGAGGTTAAGAAAAGACGGACATTATGAAATAGCTAATAAGATAAAACTTTACTGGAAAGATCAGCTTGAAATTCTTGCGGGTTCACTTGAATTTCCTAACGTTTCCAAAGAATGGCTTTCTGAATATATGTTGCTTGACGAGCTTGATACCCTTCAGCTTAAGGATGTATACCTGAAGAAATCTATTATAAAAGATTACATAAGTCAACTGATAAAAGATCAAATACTTTCAGAAAAAAATGATAAAATTCTCTTTAAAGGAGACCAATTTGATATATTATATCTCAAATATCTGTGTGTTACAAAGGGTGTTAGGAACGTCAACGAGTTCTTTGTTGGCTTTCACGGTGATCCAATTCTGAATCTACAACACAAATTTGGATTAATACTTTTGAAAGATTTTCAAGAATATTTCATTTATACGGGTTTTGATAAAAAAGAGAAAAAGAAAGGCAAGTTAGCTCAAAAATTCACCATAGGAACAAGGGCAACATTGCCGCCCGGTGAAAACGTGATTACACTATTTTCGAATGAAATTCGAAACGAGTTTTATCAAGGTGCGCCTAACTCAGTTAGGTTTAGAGTAAATCTTGAATGGATGAAAAATGGATTTGTAACCCAAATTAAATTCAAGAATGAACAGGATAGAGAAAGATTCCAAATACGACTTGGTTCATTAAAACACAAGCTTGACTTTCTTGGGTATGGACTCATTCTCAAAGATGAAATAACATGGAATGTAGAAGGTACAGAATTTTCTAAACAAAATAAACCTTTGGAAGCTTTACAGTGTTTTGACAAAGCAATAGAAATTAATTCATCATTTGAGCTTCCATGGGGCAACAAAGCGAGCATATTTCTGAATCTTAAGAGATTTGACGAGGCTTTACAATCTGCTGACAAAGCTTTGGAATTGAATAAAAGCTGGCCTGATGTGCTAAAGCTAAAAGGTATACTTCTGCTCAACTTGGGAAGAAACGAAGAAGCTATTGAATCCTTAGAAAAGGCTACAAAAATAGATCCTGAGGAATGGAGCAATTGGGATAATAAAGGAAGAGCACTTTTGAATCTCAAAAAGTTTGAAAGCGCCATTGATTGTTTTGATAAAGCAATTAACCTGAAACCGGACAATTATGATGCACTATTCTTTAGAAGCATATGTCTGCGTGAAATTAAACGGTATAAAGAAGCGCTAGAAAGTATTGAAGCTGTTCTAAAGTATAAGCCAGATCACGATGATGCATTACTTTGCAAGTCTTTAGTGTTGCATAATCTTGGTCTCAACGATGATGCCATTTCTACAATAGATAAGATCGAACAAAAATTTAGTGATAACACAAATCTGATGAGTATAAAATCGCTGATTTTAGATGGTCTGGGGCAAGTTGATGAAGCTATACATTACTGTGATAGGATTTTGGAATTAGAACCAAATAATGGTATGTCTCTCTACAACCGAGCATGCTTCAAAGTTAAGAGTGGCAACGTTAGTGGAGGCCTTGAAGATTTGAAGAAATCCCTTCTGATCGCTAAGGAACACTTTATTCAGCTAGCAAAAGAAGAAAAAGATTTTGACAGAATAAAAAATAATGAAGAATTTAAAGCGATTATAGCAGATTAAATCTTATTTTAATCACGATCTAACTAGGCACAAAATTATACTGAATGTTACCGGACAAATCAAAGCGGAGAGTTGAACTGCAAGTTGAAATCCCTTAGTGAGTTCTAAACTAAACCGAAATAGTAACTGGTCTTACAGGACTCTAATCTTTGGACACAGACCTGTGAAAGTCAGATTCGTACAGGTTCAAAAATCGAGCTAAAAATAGGATTTGGAATGCTCACCCATCACTTCCATCATGTAATGTAAAAGATCACCAGTAGAAATTAAGAGATATTTTGCTTGCGCAGGAGATTTAGATGTTGCTTCTTCAACGATTTTCATATAATCCATTTTCTTTATCTCAATTTTGTCTGAATCTGATATTATGTAATATTCCCAAATTTGACCACTTCTTCTCCAATTAGGCTTTGGTTCGTCTAACGAATAATCAATTATAACTGAGATTGGCTGTAACCATCTTTTCCAATGTGGATCTTCTATTCCCAATCTCTTAATTAGACAGCGTTTTGTTTCCAACTCCTCTTTGACCCATCCGATTATTTTTTCATCAGTAATATCATTAACATCAAAAAGTGGACTTCTTGCTTTTTTATTGAACTCCTCTATTCTTTTAGCAATGTCTTTCATAGATTCCATGTAGGGATGTCCAAGTTTTTGTACTATGTTAGAAGACCATGTTTGACTCGCATGTAATATGCGACTACCAGATTGGAGGTAATCAGTTTTGAAGATTGTCTCCATATCAGGTATTTTATCTACCACATTAACGTCAACTTTGTCTGCATCTTCTGAGAGAAGATGAATTACTGAAATTCCATTTTGATTTTTATCTACTGAGACAATAATATGTAATGGTTTTTCATGATGGGGATCTACTAATGTCATTCGCGGTACACATTTTGTTATTTCATGGTACGCTTGTAGGTAACCCGAGAACCAATTTTGTAAATATGATTCCAAATTATCAATTTTAGAAGGTGATCCATTTTTATTTTTATACAATGAATTATAGATCTCAGAGCCTGTAGTAAATAATGGAAATAGAGATATAGGTTTAATCGGGATTTTCTCTAAAACATCAACTATGATTCCAACTTTATTCAAATCGTTTCTTATTCCTTCCAAATAGTCATACGCATTTGATAAATCATCATCAAACTTAATTATTCCACTAAAAACGAAATTGCCTATCCGAATTTTGACAAATAATCCTCTTACGAAATATCCAAAACCTCTGCACAATGAGATAAAACTATAATCTTCATTACTAGAAATTGCATTTTTAGATTTACCTTGAGGTAATATTCTCTCAAAGATATAGAATGACTGTAATGGAAACGGAATTGTAAGATACAGATGATTTTGTAAAAATCCAATTAAGGCATCATGTTTCGACGGAATGGAAACATATTCATTCACTTCGATTATTCCATTTGATTTTAGGATGTTAATATGATCTATGATGGTTTTTTCAACTAATCTAATCAGTTCGCTGTCTATAGGACGTAAATCATCTTTAGGCGGGTATGGGATTTCCAAAATTCTTATGGCCATAATAAATTGAGGAGAAATCTTTTCTATCTTCAATTCTCTCTGTATTGTAGATATGGTAACAAGAGTTTTCCAAACTTCTCTATCTAAATCAATATTTTCGTAATTTGGTAGACTTACTTTCATGTTCTGATCACCCTGATGCTTCTTGCATCCTCCTTGATATCCAATAGAATGATTTCACAGATCGTGTTAATCGACGCGTGAATAGAACCATTATAGTTAATCCTATACTCATCTGGAAGAGGGATAGTAACTCGTCCTCCTTCTTTCAGATCAATTTCCAAGATTACTTTAATTTCTCCCTGATTTGATTTGAATAATTCAGATAATTTCATAAGTTTAGAATTATCCAAACGTTCTTCCAGAATTTCAATTCTAAGATACCCAGATGCAGGAATTGATTCGGTGTTAAGTAATTTTCCTGTTGCCAAGTCCTTTATATTGACATTATAAAATGGAATACCATAACGATCAAAAACCTCTCTAACTGAATCTAACTCCTTTTTAATTTCCGTAATCACCCACTGGACAAGAAGGAATTGTTCTACAAAATTTACTAATGAAGGTTCAAAGATAGTTACTACATCAATTGATGCGTGTGTTCTATTAAATTCAATACCTGAAATTGGTTTATGTTTCTTCCAATGTTTTTGAGATTCTTCTGGGATGGACTCTTCAAAAATCTCAAAAATGCTTTCTGGTGCGCGCCTGTGATCAATATCTAGAGCATCTGACATTCTTAAAATCGCAGAAAGTAATCTTGGTCGTATAGTCTCACCATTTAGCGGTGCTGTTTCTGCAATACTGTTTAAATCTGTTTTTCTACTATGACCCTCGCAAATTCTTGTTAGTAAGGTTTCTTCAGAGATTTCCATACTTCTTATCTGGCTTGTACTAACGAGAAAATCTAGGACAAATTTTACACGTTCGTGGTGATGTTTTCTAGCATTTTCAGGCGATTCACCTTCTTTTCTACCTAAAAACAATCCTATATCATGTAACCAAATTGAAAGTAATGCAAGATAAATTTCGCAACAGTTTAGTTTTATTCCTGCCGCCTCTATCAAATTAAAATAATTATTTTCTATTCTTTCAAAATGTTCAGCACCATGATCATTATAATATGCACCTTTTACATTTAATACACTAATCGCAAAAGGTGGTTGATATTTTACAACTTTGTCAAGCACCTCTTTAATATTCATGAATTTGGGATGCGTACATGGTGATCTACCCTCGCATTCTCTCAAGAGGTCTTCAAGTGGATGTGGCATTAGTTATCAATATTCATCTTGCACTCGTATAATACTTTTAATTAAAATATACTTCATTATTCAATAATTAGTGATTTCCTTTACAATGTGGTCCATAATTCGGCTTTAGGTGAAAATCAGAATAAAAATGACTATATCGCGTTATCCTAAAAAGACAACATAAATTACATTTCACTCAATCTAAAACATGGCAGAAGATCCTATCTGGGATTTTATCACTCAAAGAGCAAAAGATGCTGATTACCAATCTGTTAATTTTGATCTAGCACTGGTTAAAGAAGAAGAATCGTGGAAGATTCTAGTTGCTAGAATTATTTTTGATACCGCTTATCCACTAGGACAAAAGACATTATTAAAAAAGCCTAAATTTGTGATAGAACACTTTTCTTTACCTCTAGATGAATTTCAACGTTTTTTTGAATATCTAAAACAAGTTGATGTAACTCGTTCCCAACATATACTAGATATCAACAAATATCCAGATAAACAATTTTTTGATATAGGTAGCTACAAGTTGAACTTCAAAGGCAACTTTCCAAGTAAAGAAGTAAAATTCTTGGGAAGACAACGAGCAAAGAACCCACGTGGAATAGATAGACCAATTTATTATGTCGATTATTACCTACAAGACTCTGTCGTTTCACATTCATATCATAACATAGATTTGTCTGGTCACGAAATTCCATTAAGAAGTGTCTTTGATGCAGTCAACAAGTATTGGCATGCAAATTTTGAACAATTCCATCTTTCTTCTGCAGGATATGGTATCTACATGCCCGTTTATGATGCCAGTATAGTAGAATGTATTTTTAATACAAATTATCTAACATTAAAAATTGATTTTGATGAAACGAGAAACAAGATTGAAGATCTTTCGGTAGGAATCATAGCAGGTAACGGAACTCAAGAATATAGTAAAAGACACAATCTGCAAAGAACTAGCATAGAAGTTGATGTGGGATTTATTCCTACTTTTGCTACTACTTATCTTAACAAAGGAGAAGAAAAATTGGATGAGTATTATCCCAATTTTCAACCCATTACCCAACTAAACACATCAACAATAGCTAACGATACCAAAATTAAGAAGAATTCGGGAGTGACACCACTCGATATTTTTCTAAGCCATTCTAACATACAAAAAGAATTAGCGGGGCAACTAAAACGAGGACTTGAAGACTCGATTAAATGCGAAGTATTTCTTGCCCATGATGATTTGGAAGGAGGAGAAGTTTGGGCAGAAGGTATACGAAATAGAATAAAAAATTGTGGTTATTTTCTAGTACTTTTGTCCGCAGAATATCACAGTAGTAAATATACTGATCAAGAAGCTGGCATAGCCTATGCGTATGATAAATCTATAATTCCAATTTCTATCGATGGAACAATACCCTACGGATTTATGAGTAAATATCAACCAATAAAAGCACCTAAACTAAATAAAAATACAATTCATGAAATAGCAAAACAAATTATAAACAAAGACATACCGATGAAAGAACGATTAGACTATCACATACGGCTTTTAACCAATGCGTATTCATTCAATAATGCTATTTTTCTTTCAGATCTGTTGCCATATGATTATGAATATTCAAAGGAACAAATTAACAAATTAGCCAGAATTATGATTGAGAATGATCAGGTCAATGGTTGTGTGATAGCGCGCCCACGTATAATATTCATTTTAAACAAGAATAAATCACTTATTGACAATGAACTCCAAAGTAAACTTTCTAAATTTCTTGACTAGAAAGAGACTTTGGTTGAAGATTTGAAAAGTGTCAATGATGGAAAGTAGGCTTTTATCGTTGAATCAAATCTAGTATTTCATATGTTAGAATCCATAAAAGATAAAATGATGTTACTAACAAAAGTTACTCATCCAATTCTTTTCCCAATAACATATGCCGTAATCATTCCAATTGTCTGGCTTGCGCTAGGTGGTAACACACCTAGCTCATCATCAATCAGCCCGGTTTTATTTGCCATTGACGGAATTATGGCTACTATTCAGGTGGTATCTTTTTGGCTTGTTTTCATAGGTAGGAAGGGAGATGCCAAGACAATGAACTATGCATTATTGTCTAAAGATCTGATTAGAGTGATAATATTTTTTTCAGGAGGAATGCTGATTTTTTCATTTGTGGTGAGTTATCTAGCTTTTGGCGTTATTGTTAATGAAAACAATGTTCAACAATTAGACCATACTAAAAACCCAGTTGGAGTATTAGGATTAGCAAATACCTCCACATGGATATTTTTTGTATCCTTTTTTACCTTGATATTTGTCAAACTAGAACCTCGTTATGATTATGGACAATCTTATGCATATTTTAAAACAATTGAACTACAACGTTTAGGCAAAATTCGAAAAATTGCAAATTTTCAAAAGGGATTAAATCTTTATGATAATCATCTTGCTGATTATGTAAATTTACGTATGAAGTATATTGACAAAATTCAGTCTTCCATACTTGTTGATAAATCTGACAGCATGGAAAATAAGATTCATCAGTTGATCCAGAAATTTACTGATGATTGGTTAGACCCTGCACGATATCTTTGTGAAACAATAAAAATACCTTATGATGACTTTTTACAAAGCAAACCTCGTTATGAAAATATTGAAAAGTGGGTAAAGATAGTATCGTATATTGTACCAATAATAGCTCTGGTTGTAGGAATATACTTTCAATATTCTCCTCAAAAAATCACACATTAAATAGAATTCAATCTCTTTGCTATGTTGCTGGTTATTTTGAAATCATTCTCCGACATATCTGAGATAAAAAATGATGGTTCCAATTACGGACCACAAATCGAAACATATGGACAGAGTCCCAGCGAACTCGTACCTAGATGTAGGCAAAAAACTGCACTTAGTAGTCTTGATTTGTATTAAAACCATTTTTTGAGAGAAACACGAAAATCAATATTTTCGAAATCAATTTTAATGCAATAACACACCCTTGTTGTGCCAAACATAACCTATGATGATTTTGCCAAGCTAGATCTACGTATAGCCAAAATAGTAAGCACAGAAAAAATTCCAGGAAAATCGAAAATCATAAAGGGAATCATTGACTTGGGGGAAGAAAAACGTGAAGTAATAATTGGTGACGCAGAGTATTATCAACCTGAAGAACTAGTAGATAAGACAGTAGTTGTTGTAGCAAATTTGGAACCAAGAAAGATTGCAGGATTTGATTCAAACGCTATGCTTCTGGCTGCAGATGTAAACGACAAGCCATTCTGGCTAACGGTAAGTGAAGATGTTCCACTTGGAACAAAAATAAAATAAATTTTATCAAATCAAAACTTGAGGTTTTTTGTCATGCTACTTTTAGTGGTGACTATCTTATCTGGGTTTAGAATGTTTTTTGGATCAAATTCATGTTTTATCTTTTTAAAAACAGAATAAACATCCTTCCCGTATTGTAACTTTACAAACTCTGATCTAGCCAAGCCATCTCCATGTTCTCCTGTTATACTTCCACCTATTTCTATTACCTTGGAAAAAAATTCTGTGGCAATTTTTTTAATCAATTTTTTGTCTTTACGCCTAATTATGGGTCTTATGTGTAGATTGCCATTTCCGGCATGACCATAAGTAACTATATCTAACTTGTATTTTTTTGAAATTTTTTTGATTATATCAACAAGCAAAACAAGTTTATCAACAGAAACTGTAGCATCTTCAATTAAAGTTGGTAAGATTTGCGTTGGAGTAACGCTTCTCAAGCTAAATCCTAATGCTGAATTCCTTATATTCCACCACATTTTTACTTTATCATTTTTTGTTAGAATTTTGATGATTTTTGCACCTGTTATTATCTTGCCAAGGTCAGTCCTACTTTTGGTTATATTACTGTCAAACTCTACAAATAACAGACACTCTGTATCTGCAGGAAAATTAAATTTGATGTGCTCAATTATGTTCTTATCAATTAACTCTAACGCAGAAGGCCTTAGTTTGACTATATTTGCAGAATCAAATACAGCTTGTTCTAAATTTCTATATGACAATATGATTAAAATTTTCTTTTTTGGTAATGGAAAAATCTTTAGCTTTGCGGAAATAATTACGCCTAGAGTTCCCTCAGAGCCCGCAATAAGTTTTTGCAAGTCTGTTCTTTTTTTGATTTTATCTAATCTGTATCCACAGGAATTTTTTGATACCCAAGGAAACTTTTTTTGAATACTAGGATTTATCATTTTTAATATTTTATTTCCAAATTGTGTTTTTGATGGGAGATTAATTATCTTGCCACTTGAAGTTATTATTCTAACTCCGATCAAGTTGTCAATTATACTACCATATTTCAGAGAATGGCTGCCACTTGCGTTTGTAGCAATCATGCCGCCTATTGTGCAGTATGGCCCTACCGATGGGTCTGGACCAAAAAACTTGCCATCTTCTTCTAGTTTCTTGTCAAGAATTCCCTTGATGACACCTGAATCAGCTTGTACATAATTTGAGTAAATCTTGATTTTGTCAAAATGCTTAAAACCAAGAATGATCCCATTGCCAAGGGCACTTCCAACAAGGCCTGTTCCAGCACCACGAGGAGTAACTGGAATGTTGTTTTTTGACGCAAAGTTTAGAATCTTGATTATATCTCTTTCATTTGTTGGAAAGGCAATAACCAGCGGTTTTACAACATAGGAACTTGCGTCCACAGAATAAAAATCTCTACTTTGTTTATCAAATAATACCTGGCATTGTATAATTCTTTGAAGATGACGACCTATCTTTTCTGCTTTCACTACAATTCTTTGTTTTATGAAGCTTAAAACGATCATGTTTTTTAACAAAGATTTAATTTGGCAAAAATCAACTTTATTCTAGTTGGATTTTCTAGGAATTAATCTTGATAAACTACTCAACTCTAGTGATAATTCTAATCCACTGATGTGGCTTGTGTGGATTATTCCACTAGTACTCTTCATGTTTTATGGCCAAAGGATTCAACTACAAATAACATCCTCTGAAATTAACAAATCGCTTGAAAAATTAAAGATGTTCAAGGATGATACCAGAAAAGAATTACTTGATTACATCAAGACAACAATAAAACCTGCAACCGATCCCTCGGAAAAAATCGACAGATATCTAGAGTATTTTACAATCATGCCAGTGGATTTGGATCCAAATGGAATCATCCAGAAAATAAGACATGTCATGCGTTCACGTGAGGATTATACGAGACTGCAAGTCAAAACCCTTTCATCAGAAATTAATTCACTAGAATCAAGTAAGATAGAAAATATTTTGGAAGCTGTTACTACTTTGCACTTGCTTTACAAAATGGTAAGACATTTCTATCTTACAGCAAAAAAACAAAATAATTTTCCATTAATTTTGCCATTACAAATGATGATGCCTTTTATCATGGAAGAAGCCGAAGCTCTAAAGGATGCTGTTCCTGCCTTCAAACAAGGACAACCATTAGGTGATGCGATAGGTCCAATGGTTGTTGGAAAGATGATGCTTGGAACAGAAAAGAGGACTGCTGCATTTGAAACAGTATGGAGTGAGAAAGAATTTGAGGGAAGAAAACTCTATCTTATGAAAGCAGAAGGGCCTGCTGCAACAGTTGGAAGACCAGGAGATGCACTAGAGAGAATAATATCTGAAAGCAAACCTGATGAAATAGTGATGGTTGATGCAGCATTAAAGCTGGAAGGGGAAGATTCTGGTACCATATCTCAAGGATTTGGTGCCGCAATTGGAGGAATTGGAACTGATAGATATCAAATTGAAGAGGTTGCAACAAAACACAAAATTCCAGTTCACGCTATTGTAATTAAACAATCAATCAAGGAAGCAATTACCCTTATGAAAAAAGAGATTGCCGATTCCGCAGAAAAGGTAACGTCACAGATTAATGAATTTATTAAAGAGAACACAAAGCCTGGTCAATCTGTACTAGTAATTGGAATTGGAAACACTCTTGGAGTCTCACAATGATTTTTAAAAGAAAAAAAGAAGAGATCATTACACCATATACTGTAGAGCAATGCAGCTCTTGTAAAGCAATTTCAAAGCGAAAGTTCAAGGAAGGCGATTACGTCTTTAAAAATACTGATACGTGTTCATCATGTAAAGGCCAGATATCAATTACTAAAATTTTTGGCGAACCAAGTACCTAAACTGTTGTAATTGTTATCCCTTTTTCTTGAGGTATGAACGTGTGTTCTGCTTGTGCAACTCTTTGACCATTGGCCTCAACTAGTACTGGATATGATCTTACTACTTTACCTTTGATAAGCTTCTCTAACAAGCTTCTTGCCTTTTTTTCTTCCCAAGTTGGTATGAGCCATCTTAATGCAAACGGGAGCATATTGAATTTTTCCCATAGAAAATCAGCAAGCTTGTCAGCCTCAGCATCCTTTGTTCTTTTTCGAGTAGCAAGCGAAAAGATATTTCTTGTCTTGCCCTCACGCACAAATCCTAATCCTTCTTTTGTTGTAACAAATGGCTCACACGCATAAACTTCGGTTGGCAAAAATGAAAAAGACCCAATTGACCAAATATTTGGTACTGATTTTCCAGCATGAATGGTATAGCGTTCAAGGGAGTGTCCGCTAAGATTTGCTATTGGGATGCCTCCCATCTGTTTTACTGTATTCTCTATCGTTTTTCCTACATCACTTGATTTTGTACCTACTTTTATAATAGACATGGCATCCTTTAGTGCAGCCTCTGCAGCTTGGACTAGAAAATCAAACTTGGGATCATAGCATAAAGTTACTGCAGTATCGGCAATGTAACCGTTGATTTGTACTCCAAGATCAATTTTTAGCAAATCTGTTTCTTTGATTACTTTCTGATCGTTTGGTTCTGCGGTGTAGTGAGCCGCTACCTCATTTATGCTGGTATTTACAGGGAAGGCACACTTGCCGCCCTTTTGAACAATTTCTTTTTCTATTGTGTCGCAAATCTCTAACAGCGTAGAACCAACATAGTGGTTTTTTCTTGCATTTTCCCTAACTTCTGCCGCAATCTTTCCTGCATTAATGTAATCTTCGATTTGCATAGGGTAGTCTTGATTTTGTACGTTATTTAAAATCATCATTGTGAAGCTTAAATTGGGGAGCTCTAAGTTGCATTCTCATCGGGATCGTGGTCTAGCTTGGCATGATTCGGGTTTTGGGTACCTGAGGTCGTCGGTTCAAATCCGGCCGATCCCATTATTTTGTTGGGGTATAGACAAGGGTCTTCCATTTGACTCAACGAAAGCTATAATGAAAATTAGAATGAAAGTAAATGTAGGGGTTTATTCGTAGACTTGCGGTCTACTAGAGGTAGACCAGAAATGTCAACAAAAGTAATTTCATCACAAATTCTCTCACAGGACATAAACGCGTTCAATTTTTATTAAAAAAAATAATGGAAATTATTTTATATTTCTATGCCAATTTTGGTTGTCTTTCTTTTAGAACAGAATAATAGTGTAATTCAAAAATCACACCACTACTGTCATTAAAGGTTCCATCTACTTGATATACACTGCCATTTTTTACATCACGGATGTGTTTTGCGTTAAGGGATACCTTGAATGTCTTCCCATAGATGTCAACAACATCACCGCTTGCAGTGTAACCAGTTTGGCTCTTGCTTACAGCCCAAGAATCAGGATTCACTCTTAGTGAAATCCCAAGATCCTCACCATTGATAATAAACTGACCACGTTTTACTAAATATGATTCAGAATTACTATCAGAGGATTGTGCTTGGATCAAATCTAGATTATAATGTCCCTTGAAAAGATTGCCAGAGTTGTCAATGATTATTCCTTCTCCGTGCAAATTATCAGTGACTTCTAGATGTGCTGGTTTCTTTGGCTCAGTCTGTCCTGGTTTCAAGTCAGGTGCAGTCTGTGCTAATGCTGCAGGAATTGTTAATGCCACGGCTGTTACCAAAAGCATCACAATTCCTAGGTTTTTTTGAAGTTTCATTTTTGTTCTTGCAGCATCTGAGGCTTTGTATATTTAATGAATTACTCAGCTATGTGCAGTAACAAAGCTACACAAATAATAAATACGCAATTTTTTTTCAGTTATTTTTTCTGGACATTTTCCGATTTTTTCTGTATTATTTCTGATAAAGCTAGTTTTAGCTATTCAGATTACTTGAATTCATTCCTAAAAGACAAAATAAGCTTGGAAATTAATTTAACGTAAATATCCGCATTATTTTGTTTTGATGAGAGACCAAATTTTAATACTAAAAACAAACGTCTCCAATTTCTATTTGAAGTACTAAAACAAACTTAGGCTATTATCTTTTGGTCTGGAAGCTCAGTTAGTGTAAAGACAAATCTAGAACCTTCAAATTCTGTAGTTCCTTCTCTTTCCCAGTTTACTTGGTAGGATTTAGTCAAGTGACCACCTATTATGGATATTGCCTTTGGGACACTAGTATACAGTCTTTCGACTTTTTCTTTATCGCGGGTCAAGATAAGTGATCTGCGCCTTTTCATGAGATACTTAATGGCCACATTTTTGTGCTGATGTCCTTCCACATCTATCTTTTCGTTGCCAAGATCTATTGTGAATTTTCGTTTTCCCATTGTGTAAAACTAGATCAAATTCTAAAAAAGGATAAAGAGCAACAGAAAGATAGTAAGAAGAGCATAAATTATGACAATTCTCTGAGTAATATTTTGCCATGATGGTACTAAAGAAACAGACGAGTTTTCTTCAATTAGTTCTTATCTTACTTTTACTAATCTAAAAAAGCCAGACGATGAAGAGGAGTTAGAGACATGATACAAGATGAATGCAAATTCAGTGACTCGGAGCCTGGCGTATTTCATAACGCAGCATGAAGAAATTTTGTGCCTTAAATTGTGTTGGTGTATGATATCATATGAGTGAATCCAAGAGAATAGCAAACAACGACATACACAATTCTGCTATGCACGTCGAACGATATAAAAATATCTTACAGAGATTCAAAAACGGTCCTGACAGTATAAAATTTCTAGATGCGTTACTTTTGTCAGGAAGAAGTTGGATTCGAATTGCAACTTATGCATATTCCTGTCAGAGGATTCTTCAGATCAAAGATGATAAAGCAATAAGCTCATGGACTCGTGATGACTGTGAAGAGATTGTAAAAAAGTTTGTAATCTCTGACTTGGCAAACGCTACAAAGGAGGGCCACTTGCGAACCGTCAAACGTTTGGTACATTGGTGCAAGACAAAGAAACTGATTCAAAAAGGGCAAGAAGACTATTGCGAGGAAGTTGCCTGGATTACACCCGGCTCTTTCTACGATAAGTACGAGAAAATCCAGTCAAAAGATCTAATAAAAGACAATGAAATTCTTGCCATGATAAAAGCTGTCAAGAAAATAGGAGGAAAATATGTAAAGAGAAACATCCTTGTCTTGTTTCTATTACTTGATGGAAGCTTCAGGCCTGCAGAGCTTCTCAACATTACCATGGGTGGCATAGAATTTGGAAATGATTTCGTGAGAGTTCATACTAGTGGCAAGACTGGTCCAAAAAGACTCACTCTAGTAACAAGCTTTGTGCCAATGAAGGAATGGATACAGGAGCACCCTGATGCTGAAAATCTAGAAGCATATCTTCTATGGGATGACAATGAAGAAGGCAGGATGTCATACTGGCAGTTATGGCATCTGGTAAAACGTTCAGCTGAAAAAGCTGGGATTAAGAAAAGAATCTGGCTCTACCTTTTCAGGCATACAAGTATTACAGAACATGTCAAGCGTCTTGGCCGTGTAGCTGCAATCTATGGAAACTGGAGCCCACGAAGTAAAATGTTGCAAAGGTACACGCATCTGGCAGATTCTGACCAGGAAGACGCCATCCTGAAGCTGCACGGATTGAAAAAAGAAGACAACAGTGAATCAATACTGTTCTCAAAGATATGTCCGCATTGTCACCAGGGCAACAGTGCAGATAAATCTCATTGCAGTAATTGCGGTACCATTCTTTCCAAGAAACTGGCACAGATTCGTGAAGCTAGAAAGTTTGATGATGTAACTAATCTTGAAAGAAAATTCTCTTCAGAAATAAAGAGTCTACGGAAAACAATAGAAGGGCAACAGAGAATGTTTGATAAAATGTTAGGGGAAGAATAGCTATTTTTCTAGTCTCTTCTCAAGCCTTGATATGCGTTCAAGTAACTTTACATTCTCCGCTTTGAGTTTTAGAATGATGTCTTTAGAGATTGTAATTGTCTTGCTCATGTCAACAAAGTAGCGGTTGTTTATAAAACCAAATTTATCTATTAGGGTGAATTTATTGTTATATCAAATAGAGAGAATATTGTCTATACTTCACAAATTCCATGTTATGAAGGCAATAAACCTTGTAAACTTTACAACTTGTAAACTTTACAAGGATCTTATCCGGAGGTCTTGAGATTCATATTTTGCGCCCTAAATCTTTGAGCTATTCGAAAATTGTTTATGATCAAGTACATGCCCATGTACCAAGTACACGGGGGTGTACAGAACGTTTCATGATATATCATTTGATATATATATCAAATGATATATGTTAGAGAGGCATACTGGCTTCCATCTGGAGATATTTGCGCACAACGCGGTCACGTATGACAAAGCCATTCTTGCCTTTGGTAATTAGATCTGCTCTTATCAGACCATCAATGTAGAAAGGGAGTTTGGTCATGGGTACAAGTAGTTTTTTGGACAGCTCAGAATATGAATAACCAGTCTCTGTTTGTGCCAGGGTTTGAAGAATAGTACGCAAAATGGGTCCACCCTTTACAATGCCTAGGTCTTCGGCCAATACATATTCGACGTATAGTCTTAATGGGCCAATTGGTGATGTCAATAGGTGATCAAAAACTTGATCAATGCTTTTATTTTTATCCCAATATTCCCCAAGTGTCATCAAGTATAAGGGATGCCCACCCACTAGATGGTAAGCCTCTTCTGCTATCTTGCTGTCAGGAGATATCTTTCTTTGCTTTAGATATTTATTGAAAAGTTTAATCGAATTTTCTTTATCCATCTCTCCTATGACTTGTTCGTTAAAGTGTAAGAACAGTGGCTTTTCTCCACTCTCCAAAATTGTTTTTAGTAAATGTACTCTAGAACCACTAATGATAAATGATACCCTCTTGCCACGCTCCTGAATTACACTTCGAAACAAACTAAAGATGTTCTTAAGACCAGGGTACCTGTCAAGCTCTTCAATATCTTGGAACTCATCTAATATTATAACAAATTTTAGCTTGGAGTTTTCTGCCAAGGTTGTTGCAAGCTCAAAAACGGAATAAAATAAAGTACCATATTCTTTTTCTTTCTCACCAAATTCTAACTTTGGAGTAATTGTACCTCCTGGTCCTATTTCGAATCCGGTTGATTTGATTTTTTTTGATGTGAGTGTTTCCAAGATTTTTGATGGTATGGTTTTAGCTTGAGCTGTCCTAGCCTTTACCTTGCCCAAAAATCCAAGCTTTTCCAAATATGCATAAAAGATTGCCTTCTGCAGTCTAGAAAGAAAGATCCTGGGTTCTCCCAAGTTTCTCTTTACATCAAAATATACAACCACAATTTTTTGATTTTTTGAAAGTATCTGTTTTGCCTTCAGTAGGATAGAGGATTTGCCTATGCGTCGGTACCCTATTATTGCAATGTTATAATTAATCGAGGATTTCATTTTAGAAACAATGGTATTGACTTCTGTCTCTCTGTCTATCAGGTCTGACGGCTGTGATGGTGCACCTGTCTGCATACCCGTTTTATAGCATTTGATATATATATCATTTGCTATATGTTTCCGTTAACTTGAGGTCGACAATGTAGACATTATTTGTCTACATCGTCTACAATTTGGCGTTTGTTATATGAATCGTACTTGTAATGGACCAGATTATTTGATAAAGTAAAATAGCTTTATAAAGTAAAATCGGGAATCAGAACTTTATAACAAATGGAATTGCTGACCTTGATTCTCAGGATCATCAGCTGACATCTTAATCTCAAAGTTTCAAGCGATCTTTACGTTCGTAATGGGGACAAATCTAGTCATATCGGCTCCTTTACTTGATGATGAGGGCGTCATTATAGCTAAAAAAATTTTTAGCTGAGTTGTTATACCATATCTCAAACCAGGAAGTATGTGGCCTGTAATGAACTAGTCATAAGTTGATGGTCTGCCTTCTGGATACTCTTTGGTAATAATATTATCACCATTTTTTAAAAGACATGGAACGATCTCCTATCTTATTGATAAAAAGATCACCTGGTATCATAAATAGTGCACCTAACAAAAAATATGGTTTGCCATCTATAACATACGGATCAAAAGAAGGCTCTGGAGTCTCAAGATGCTACTGATGATAGTGTTTCAGGGTTGATTCCGTCAAGCGTATGCAGAGCAAAGATGCGAGAATACAACCATTGGAACCTGAAGCTAGAGTCAGGCTCACTCACATGCTTGGTGCTTGACACACTTTATGATGCAATCAAGATGACACTACAGGAACTGCATCAGGCCACAAATGGTGACGTGAGGATGACTATTCACAGGCTCAGAAAAAAGGAGATGGTGACACAAAACGACGACAAAACATACTCACTGACAGAGCTTGGAAGATGGTTTACTATCTCAACCAGACTGAAACTCTCCTTTCTTGAGCTCTGCCTGCTCGCATGCGCTTGCTGTGTTCAGGCTAGGTATGCAAGGGATTCGAAGATCGGTTTTTACATGCGGCCAGCGTTTGATCGCATCTTTGGGAGGTTTTATACCAAAAAATACATCTCTGTCGTATTTTCTACACTGAAGAAGAAGGGTTATGCAGTAAAATTTTCCTACAAGACCATACGCGTGTACCCAAAGACATGCGAGGGTCTCATGTCGATGTATGGGGAGGACTTTAAGGGACTGGAGAGGTGGCTTGACAGTGTAGAGGAAAACCAGCTGTACATTGCATGTGAGGTAACGGAAGGCTTGTTGAAGAATCATGCTGACTAGATCGGAGAGAAGGCTTGTTAAGAGTCTTGATGGACTCCCAAAAAGCTAGGTGCGGGTTAACAGATACAGGATAAACAAGAAGATAAGAAGATTCGTATCAGACCTCAAGGTTATCATTGAAAAAAACGGTGAGCTTCACTTGAATCGTCATGTACTTGATGAGCTTTTAGAGGCAAAAAAGGCATTACAGAATTCTGTAAGGTCTAGTCAAAAAACCATATCTGATTATGAAAATACCAGAAGTTCAGTTTTAGACAGACTAGAGAACGGGTAGTTTCTAACTGCTTAAAAAGAAAACCAATTTTGTGCCTGAGTAATACCAACTCAAAAACAAAACTACACAAATCCGACATGCACATGCAAACTGGTAACATCACCACCAACCATACAGTCTAGAATTTTTTTCACATTTCCAAAACACAAAAGCTCCAAAATTACAAACCAATTTACACCAAAACCTTTCAAAATACTGTAATGTCTGTATAGCTCTTTTTTGGGCAATTCGTAAAACAAAACTCTCTCCTTAAATCCAACACCATACTAGCATGTATTGAAAATCATACTGCAAAAGCAAAGGTCAAGGAACTACAACGGTACCAACTACTACAAGTACCGTGTTACCATACCCATACAAATTGTAGGGCAACTCAAACTAGAGGGAGGAGACGAGCTTGAGATCTCTGTTGTCGAAGATGCAATCGTAATCAGGGAAACCCTTAACATATAAAAAATCAAATCAAAAATCTGTCAGAGTCATTGAGTCCTTTGTTTCCCAAATATTCTATTCCTACCTTCTTTTTTTCTTTAATAATTTTTTTAGACTGTCTAACGACATTTTCTTTTTACAAACTTTATGATCTTTGTTATTTTTCCAGTGTTACTATCATTCTTAGCTATCTTGTGACTATTCCAACTGAATGAAGTGTCTTTTCGACCTCGCTCATTATCCTTTTCTTATTTCACTAAGATCTTTTTCCACTGTTGACAGACTACTTCCTATTTTTTGTGCAATTTCCTTTTGCTTGTAACCTTCCAAGAATAGTTTCCTCACCTGATTTCTCCTGCCACTCACTTTGTCCTGCACCACCAGTTCCTTTTTCTCAGTCAGCAACTTGACTATGCCGCTGTTGAACTGTATCTGGATCTCCTTTGTTTTTTTGATCATTGTAACTAGGCGTAGGAATATCTCTTGCATCTTTTTTGTGAGATCACTGAGTGGAGGATCTGTCTTGTTTGATTCCTCATATTTTTTTAGAATCTCGTTGTAAAGTTCGATGTCTTCTAGATGATGTCTGTTGTTTTGCTCGATTAGTTCTATTGCTTTCTTGACCGTCATACGCCATATTCAAAACAGTTCTACACAAATTGCTGGTAACTCTATAATCTTCCTTTTCTTGCATACTACATTACATCAATCCTCTCAAACTTTTTTTATTGATAGAATTAAAGTCATGTCTTGACCACAGACTCCTAACAGAATATCATTCTAGCATAATTTTTTTTTATGATACAATGATACTATCAAAAGAGAATCCTGCAACTAAATGAATTCGTCAGTTCTATGAGTCTTATTCAAAAAAAATTCTTCAAAACGTGTTCCAAGTTAATTTCATAATTTTCTTCGCGACCCACGTATTCAACTTCTTTAGCGCGTTTTATCACCTGATTTTTTGTAATCTTGAATTTCCTGATACACATCTCAATGTCTTCTTTGTCTCTCTGGTTTAATCGACCAATCTTTGTTACCACTATATCAATAGGGGAAAGAGCTTTCAGAGTCATGTTTTTCATTTTTGTTCTGATTGTTTTGCTCTTGTTGATGTAGATATCCAAGATAGTGATGAGGCAACAGCCAGCCTTTTCTCCATAAATTATGTTGGGTTTGCAGGGAAGTATGATGATGAAAATAACTATTTCATGGAGTAAACATAAGTCACGCCATCTTTTTTTCGTTTCACTTTTTTCTTCTTTTCAAGAGTCTGAAGTTGTTTTCTGGTCCACGAATTAGAGTATTTGTATTTTTCCTTGACAATTTCAGCAATCTCATTGAAAGTCAATTCTTCATCTCCAATTATTTTTCTAAAAGTTCTTTCTAGCAGAGCCATGTCAGCTTTGTCTAGCAAATCTTTGGTGATGGGAGCATCTATTCCGTGTTTTTCCTTTAAATCAAGAAGTTTCTCTCCAAGAAAATCTGCCCAGTGTTCACCCTTTTTCTGTGAAAAACATGCTTCCTTTATGACATCCCAGTCAATTCCACGTTCAACAAAAATTCTCATGTCGTCCAGATCAGCTGTTCTTTCCGTCATTCCTTTAAAGAGAAAGATATCTTCGCCTGACATCAAATACACATCGAGATTTCCAAATGTCCTGTAGAATGTGGCTCTTGATTGCATTTTTTCATCAATCTCTAGTTTTCCGCAAACTTTTCTTGTGAAAACGTCAAACCTCATCTTGTCAGCTCTTTCCATGATTATAGTTGCATCAAGTGCCTTGTATTCCCCCGTTAGTTTGTTAACGTGCTTAAAGCCTGCGTCCTTCATGGCTACTGCCAGGTTGGCTGCCTCTTTAGGAGACGTTACGACCACGTCTATATCCTTGGTAGCAGCCTTTGCGCCCATGAAGGACATGGCACAGCCGCCTATGAGATAGATTCTCATCTTTTTCTTAAGTTTGGCACCTATCTCTCCTAGAGCATTAATCAGGTCGGCCTCGCCGAATTTCTTTACTTCACTCATAGCTTCAACCCGTACTCCATTGCCTTCGATTTAAATTCCTCCCAAGTAGGGAATTCCTCGATTTTCTGCTTTCCTTTACTGTTGAAATAGTCGTATATGGAATCAATAAATTTCCTAACTCCATATTTTTCAGAGATATTCGATAGGTTTTCTCTATTGATATTTTTTTCATTCTTCTTCCATACCAATAATACTGGCAACATAGTTCGTTGCGACATAGGTATCAAAAAAGAATGTGTTATGACATCTTCTAGGCGAAGTTCTTTGATCCTAGGCGAGTGATAATGATATGAAATCATCATAAATAGTTGAATTCCAAATCTGGCAAAAGCAGAGGGTCCAGTGAGATGAAAGTCTCCCTCATCCTCTTTTTTGGTGCTGCTCTCAATGATAAACTCGTCATTTCTTTCCCACAGTATGACAGAGTCTTGGCTGAATTTTTTTGCAATCTTCTGACTGAGATAATGCCTAAACTCGATTACAAAATTTTTTAAAACCTCAAATCTTGGAGAGAGACTATATGATGATCCTCTCTTCTGCATTATTCCTACACGTCTTAGCTTGAGAAAAACTCTGGCAACTGATGGCTCTGAAATGTTAGAATGCCTGCAAATCTCTTTTCTTGTGCCAAGACTCTGAAAACATATTGCAGAAAGTACTTCAAGGCTTGATCCTGAAAGATACTTGTGGAATGGAATATGCCGTGATTCTAAGACCATGTCCCTGAAAAGTGACGCATGTTTTGAATCAGCTAATGATATCTCCTTTGTCAGTCCTACTCGGTATTTTTTGATAAACCCCTTCTCTTCCAATGATCCAAGCGATCTTCTTACCATGGATGGCAATGATTTTGTCTTGTTACAAAGATGGCTTATGCTTACATTACCGTCAGTACTAATTGTCTCAAGATACTTGATCTCACTTTCTGTGAGGCTTAATTTGCTCATAGTCATCTTACACTTTGTATCAATATTGTTACATAGTATATAAATATGTAACATATATGATACGAAATACTAAATCATGTAAGGTAGATTTCAATATCGTGCGATGGCAGTTCCTCCAACTGCAATAACTGTGATTTTTCTAGTCAATTCTTTATCGATTTCGCCCAGAAAATCCAGCAATTTTGTATTATCAAGTGACATTGTACAGCCTCAACTTTTCCTTCATGCTCTTCTCATTGACCTTAATTTCCTCTATTTTCATGGCTTCAAGCAGCCCTATAGGCTCATTAATTTCGGTCATACCATGTACAACTAGATTCCTTAATGCTCTCAGAATCCCAAGTATTTTGCCTCCAAAGTCGTATTTCCTAGTCAGAAAGAGAAGTAGGTCATAGTTTGTCTTGTCTGAATTCTTTGCAAGTATCACTGGAATCGCATCCATCCTTCTTGCATCGTTTTGAAACATTATTGCATTTATGATGTACTCTATGCAGATCAATTTGCCCTGTTTTATTTTTGGTCCGAATTCCGTATAACCAAACCTTGCAAGATTGAAAACTTGATCTTCCTCTGATATCTTTGCAGGATTTGTCTCGTTCTCTTCTGCAATTATTTTAATTCCTTCTCCTCCTGCCTTTTTGATTTCTATCCAGAAATCCTGCGGATTCAAAATGACTATTTTGTTGGACAGTATTTCTCTGGCAGGATTAATTTCATCTGATTTTAGAAGATTAAGAAACATTCTGTCTTCCAGCAGCATGTAATCTATCCTGACGTTGTGTATTTTTTGGAGATTATCTATTATGGTATGAATTCCAATCTTTGTTTCTTCCATTTTTTTCCTCTCTGTTTTTCTCAAATGAATCAAGAGTTCGGCTTTGTTTAATTTTGAATTTCTTTCCGGATTTATCAGAGAGATTGATTTGATCAGAAGAAAACTGTGCAACTGCGTGCCTATATCCATCATCAACATCTGCATCTCCTGTTTTCCTTGAAGAAAGTCCTGCTTTCTTCTAAGTTCCATCTCTGCAAGTAAATCGATTATTAGATAATTGTTAAAGTTGATAGATACCAGCGAAGACCTACCGGCTTTTGACAGTGTGATTATTCCCTCTTTGGTTAGGTCATGGATCTTTTCATTTATGTTGGCGTAATATGCTCCGCCATATGTCTCCTCTATCTTGCCTGTGAGTTCGTTTATCGATAGAGGTCTGCCTAGGTTCCTTGCTAGTATATGTAATATCCTGTATGTTGCTTCATCCATGGTCTCTACCTATTATAGTAATTTACTATAATATTATAGTTTTCTACTATAAATAGATGAGGCAGACTTGCAAAAGTCAAGTTTAAACCAATTCTTATGACATACTCATCGTGAGTAGTAATTTTGATGATTATGCATTCCACAATAGGGTACTGGACTGATTACTTTTCCACTTCAATCCCCTCAAACTTTTTTTATTGATAAAGTCGTGTCTTGGCCATAGACTCCTACAGGAGATCATTCTAGGATAATTTTTTTTATCCTAGAATGATACTGTCAAAAGAGGAACTCCAGGCAATAGTTCCAAAGTTACGAAGAAACTAGAAATGTTTAGGAAGATGTTCGGGAGCTGTTTCGAGCCTTTTTAGGGCCTGAAACCATAACAACGAGTCTCAACAGACTCGATTCTGGATGGTCATTCTATCATAACCTCTAGACTTTATTCTACATCAACGATTCACTAATCCCCATGCAAAGATTCAGAATCGGTGATCGGATCTGTGTGATTCACAAAGGCGAGAAGGAAGAACAGACATGCACGATTTTAGACATCTTGGAAGATTACGGCGGCAATTCATACTGGATGAAAAGCGATCAAGGTGTCCTCAGGTTAGAGATTGAAACGCTAGAAACTATTTTTGAAAAAATATGCGATGAAAACATCAAAAAACAATCTATTTAGCTACAGATTTTCTTAAATAATAATACCACAACTGATCAGCGATAAGTCTGGAGATTATATGAGCGACAAGAAAGAGTATATTGAATTTTTCGAGAAAGTGTGGTCCAAAAACAAGGCCATGGGGCTTGCTGCTCAGGCACATTTTGAAAATGAGCTGAATAGTGGCAAACTCAAAAAACATGCGGACAAACTGTTTCATGGATGCTGGCTGATCAGCCCGAAAGGTATTGATTCACATAAATTCAGATTTTGTGTTTTCATACACGGCAAGCTTCTCAAAAACACTTCCAGCGAAATCGATCCCAGATCGCTCTTGGGAGAAAAAAGCAGGCCGTTTTATGCGATTGCAGAGTACATGAACAATGCAGGCATAGGTGTTATCTATGCAATCCCTTCAACTGGCAGCGGTGAATTTGATTTCAATGCTATGTTCGAAAAAGATTATTCATCGATGAAATGGAGTCTTTTTTCTTACGAAAATGAGAAACTTGTAAAGAAGAATGCAACAGAGTTCTTTGATAAATGGGAAGGTACAGGCCGTCCCAGTTACAGAAGTGATAAGTGGGATGACAAAAATATCAAAGAAGCATTTGAGGAAATGGAGAAAGAGAAACTTGAATCAATGCTTCTCAATGAATTATTTTACACAGGATATCTGAAATCAATTGTCAGAAAACCAACAAACGATCCGTATGACGTAGATGGATTCATAATTTCACTTTCTCAAAAACATATTCTACCAATTGAGATGAAAGAAAAGTTTCCAGTGCTGACAAGCAGGGAACGTTACTTTGGTATTGATGCAGGGAGAATAATGATGTTACTTCGATTGTGCATCCCGAATGACTCCAACGCAATCTACATCATAAGACAGGTAGCGGAAAATGGAAGAAAACTTGAAGCTTGGAAGTTCATTACACTTTCAAAAATAATCATGAGCTCGAGCTGGAATCTTCAAGCCGGAGGTCGTGGCATGGGAGGAAGTGACACACAGACAGTTAAGATACCGTATGATGAATTTGAGGATATTACAGAGAAAACATTCGAGGAAGAAAATTTGAAGAATATATCAAATCTACCAAAGGATGTCAGGGATGTTGTCACAACTTACAAAAAAGAATTACGCGAAAAATTCTTTTGAAATGAATAACGAAAATCATGTCATAAAAAATGATATTCCCTTTTTTAGAAATACGCTTCTAAAGTGGTTTAAAGAAAATGGTAGAAGATATCCATGGAGACACGAAAAAGACCATTACAGGATACTCGTTGCAGAAATGATGTTACAGAGAACAAGAGTAGAACAGGTTCTGCCTGTCTACAATGAATTTATTAAGAAATTCCCGAATGTCAGAACGCTGTCAGAAGCAAAAATCGAAGATATTGCAGTATTTGTAGCAAAACTGGGCCTTTTCTGGCGCAGTAAAATGATGAAGCAAACTGCCAGAAATATCCTGATCGAACACAAAGGTACCATACCGTCTGAAAGGAAGGCGCTCCTCAAAATTCCTGGAATAGGGGACTATATCGCCGATGCAATGATTTCTTTTGCATTCAACGGTAAGAGAACGGTGATTGACTCCAATGTGATAAGACTGACAACAAGATTTTTTGGAATAGAATCAAAAGGTGAAATGAGGAGAAACAGGAATTTTATAGACTTCTGTCAAAGTATTTCTGCAGATCTTAAACCAGAAGAGATCAGAAATCTCAACTGGGCTCTGATCGATCATTCTGCGGCAGTTTGTAAACCTGTACCGCTGTGTGATCAATGTCCGTTATCCAAGAGCTGCCACTATTTTAAGGGAAGAAGATTAATAGATAAATGATAATAATTGCCACGGGAATTAGATTTTGAAAATGAAGGGGATGTAAAGCACATGGAGAAACAGAAATTCAAATTCATAGATCTATTTGCAGGAATAGGAGGAATGCGACTGGCCTTTGAAAAAGCAGGAGGAAGATGTGTATTTTCATCAGAATGGAACAAGTTTTCATGTCAGACATACAGTGCAAATTTTGGGGAAGAACCGGTAGGAGATATAACGAAAATCACGGCTTCAGATGTTCCGGATCATGATGTTCTTGTAGGAGGATTTCCATGTCAGCCGTTTTCAATCGCAGGAGTTTCAAAAAAACAGAGCCTTAACAGGCCGCATGGTTTTGAAGACGAGACTCAGGGCACCCTCTTTTTCGATATAGTTAGAATACTGAAGGAGAAGAGGCCAAAGGCATTTCTGCTTGAAAATGTCAAAAATCTCCGTTCTCACGATGGAGGCAATACATTCAAAATTATTGACAAAGCATTACGGGGTTTGGGTTATGACGTACATTATGAGCTCATTGATGCAAAGAAAGTGGTTCCACAGCACCGCGAAAGAATATTCATGGTGGGTTTTGACAGACCTACTAATTTCAAATTTCCAGAGTTCTCTGACAGATCTCCACGTCTCAGGGACATTCTTGAAAAGAAAGTCGATAAGAAATACACACTTACAGACGGTGTATGGGTCGCGCTCCAGAGGCATGCCAAAAATAGCAGGAAAAAAGGAAATGGTTTTGGTTACGGTATTGCTGATCCCGACGGTACTTCCAGAACCCTCAGTGCCAGATACTACAAAGACGGAGCTGAAATTCTGATTTCGCAGGGAAGCGGAAAGAAACCCAGAAGGCTGACACCTAAAGAATGTTCCAGACTGATGGGATTCCCTGACAGTTTTGTAATTCCTGTTTCAGATAATCAAGCATACAGACAGTTTGGTAATGCAGTAGTTGTACCGGTGGTGGAAGAGATTGCAAAGTCAATCGCATCACAGCTGTTCAATCATAAAAAAAGAATCACACTTTTAGAATACGTAAGATAATCTACAAAATGGAAACATTTACAAAAATAATTTCTAAAACAGAGGCCAAGTACAGATACTGGCAGATTCACAGAGCTGATCTACAATTTTTTCCGGAAAAATTCAAGCTATTCAAAATTAAATTCATGGGAAAAATTTTCGAAGTAAAGGTTAACAATAGAGACTGTATAATGACGGGTCTTTTCCATTATGACTACACTTTCATGGAAGGTGACATCATCAAGATTACAAAGAACAAAAATGGCATGTATGAGCTAAGTGTTAATGATGACAAGAATTAACTTGCTTATGCAGCAATAGCTTTGAATTTCTTGTAAGGACAAATCATTTTGTAATCGCAATCAGCACATATCTCCTTATTCGGCTTTGCTGGAAACTGTCGATCCAGAATTTCATTTACTTGTTTTTTGATCTCCTCTTTGGTGTTTTCCAAATGGTTTTGGGAAATATCCACTTCGCTCTGTTTGTTTTCATCCAGATGATGAACATACGCTTTTTCTGGCTTCAGACCTAATGATTCGAGACAGGCTATGGCATAGTATCTTAACTGCTTTTCAAAGTTGACGGCATATACACCGGCCTGTTTTTCCGTTTTAAAATCTATGATTTCTACCGCGGCCAGATTCCCCTTCTCATCCATCTTCTTCAGCAGGTCTATCTGTCCGTTAATGAGTACGTTTTCAAGCACAAATTCGAAGTTTTTCTCTGTTTCTAGGATTCTGTTAAAGCCGCTCTTGTGAAGTTTGACATAGTTTTTCACCAGCTGTACTCCTTTTTTCTTCATCAGATCGGATATTTTCTTGGTAGCATATCTGAGTTTGAACATTCTTTCAAAGACTTTTTCTACTTCTTTATCGGATGGGATTTTCTTTTCCATAATGTAACGTCTGTGAATCATGTTTAACACATTGTGTATGTTTGTTCCATAACCAAATGTTACAGGAACACCAGCGTTAAATCCAAAGATGTGTCTTAATTTGAAATCCTGCGGGCACCTGTTGTAGGAATTGAGCTCGCTAAAAGATGTAGGATAGAAATCTCTTGTCTCATTTCTCGATGGAAGACCGGAGCGAGGTTTTTTGGTACTCATTGCACTAGAAAAATATGCGTTTTTAATTTCATCGAGAAAGGGATGCTGTTGAATAGGCCTTATCCTGTCAGGTCTTGTTTTTGCACCGGTAAGAAAAAGATATTTTTCAGAACGCGTTATTGCAGTGTAGAAAGTTCTTCTTTCATCCTCTATTTCTCCCTCGTATCTCCCTACATTGTAAAGATTGTCATCAACGAAATTTGGGTTTCTTCTTCCTTTCTGTCGTTTCACGAAACTTGGTATGAAAACGACAGGGAATTCAAGACCTTTCGCTTTATGAATTGTTAAAACTTTAACCGCGTTAAGTATTGTCGTATCACTGTGCTGGGTTTCTGCATAGTGTGACTTTGCATATGCGATGACAAACCAGAAGAATCCAACTACTTCTTTGGCTCGTAATCTAACCCAAACTGTTTCATAATCAGATATTGCTGCACTCAGGTTGGCAAGATTGTAATTGAACACTTCTCCAAAATCAAAATCTTCCGCGCCCATCGCATTCAGTATTTTATAATAAAATTCCTGAAGACCCAGTCCACCCAGATAATCTTTAGGAGATTTTTTGATAATCTTTTCGACTTCCTTTCTTACCTTTTTCAGTTTAGATATGAAGATCTTCGGTCTGACGTCTGGATACTCGGTTGTGTTGAAAACGTCCCTGTATCTATCTTCCAGATCTCCAATAGGTGGAGGTTCCTCGGTCTCGTAACCACGGCAATTGAATACATAGGCAATACAATCCATTGCCAGTCTTACTTCTGGACGTTCAAAAACGCTCTTGCCGCTGTAGGCAATGCATTTGATATTATTCCTCTCAAAGAAATCTATTATTCTTGCAGCATCCGCATTGGTTCTAACAAGCACGGCAAAGTCTCCAAGTGACAGGGAGTATGGTTTATTTCGCTTATCCAGAAAATCTGTGCCTTCAAGCTCCTTGATTTTATTTAAAATGAAGTTGAACTCTTTGTCCTCGGTTTCAAAATGCTCATGTATTATATCGCCTTTCTCGAATTTTCTCTTCAACATTTTATTATGTATCATTTCCTTGCGAAGTCTCGATGTATTGTGTTCGATAAAATGACGTGCTGTCTGGACTATTGCTTCTGTGCTTCTGAAGTTTGTCCCTATGTGACGATCTTCAACTTTATATTTTTTACCGTACCGCTTATCAAATTCAGCTATTATAGAAACATCGGAACCACGCCAATGATAGATGCTCTGATCGTCATCTCCTACTACACATATCGAATCAGCACCTTCTGAGAGATTGCTTAGAAGAATTTCCTGAAGTCTATTTACATCTTGATATTCATCTAGAATGACGTGTTTGATCCTGTCCTTAAGTGCCTTCATTTTTGCCTTATCCTTCTTCAGCACATTGACAAGTGTGTAAATGAGAGTTGAAAAATCAAAATATTTTTGTTCATCAAGAAAGTTCAGATATGTTTTATAACACTGTGCAAATGTTCTGTCAGATAATTTTGATGGCGATATATCCTCCATCATTACCAGATCTGCGCTGTAAAGAAACCGATCAATAGTTTTGTAATATGGCAGGTTGTGCTTGTCACGAAGTTTATCCAGTTTTAATTTCTTAAAATTTCCAAGCACTGCCACGAATGCCACTCTTTTGGCTTCATCCAGTACATCATATGATCTGTATGTAGAGTCGAGCTCCTTTAAAATGAAAAAGCAGAAAGCATGAATCGTGCCGATAAACATATCTCCGAAATCAGCTTTTGTCGGGGCTTCCTCATCCAGTATGCGACGTATTCTTGCCTTCAGTTCGTCAGCAGCCTTTTCTGTGAAGGTGAATGCTACTATATTTTTGGGAGCCACCCCTTTTTCTATCAATTTGGCTACGCGCCTAGAAACTACCTCAGTCTTTCCAGAACCAGGACATGCAATTATTCTGAGATGCCCACTATCGTGTTCTATCGCCTTCTGCTGCTCTGCGGTGAGGGTTTGGAGGGCCATAGATTACTGTTCTATTTTAAATCATATATCTGTTAAAAAGTAGATTGGAGCATGGATAGTGTGGAACCGGAACTAATTACTCTTGATATAGAAACGGAAAACACCGGTTATGACATTATGGGAGATAATAAAAGAATTATCTCCGTTCAGGTGCTGGACGAAAATAATAGTCAGATTTACTACGATGGCTCTGAATCTAATAATTTAGAAATTGCAAAAAAAGATTTAAGATCCATGATAACAAGCGGAAAACATTTTCTAGGTTTCAACATAAGAAATTTCGATGTTCACTTCATCAAGGAATTTTTGGGAATAGAAATTCCTTCTTCTCAGATTATAGACATAGGCGAAATGCCAGAGATGGAGAAAATCAGGCAACAGTTGAATAAGAAGAGACCAAGACTCGAACAAGTCTGCAATCTACTGGGAGTGGATTGCACGCATAAAGTGACAATGAACCAACGATCTCAAAAGTTCAAAGAATTACCCGAAGTGATTCAGAAAGCGAAGGAAGGAGCCACAAAGTGGCAGAATGAATTGGGATGGAATGGAGACTTCTCATATAATCTTGCTCTGGATCGGATATCCTTAGGTATGGCCATCATGGAATCTTTCGAAGAATTCCAAAAGTCTGGTGGAGGCCAAAATTCATTTTTCTATCAATATGCTATTGGTGATGTTTTGGCTGAAAGTAGACTTTATGCCATATTAAACCAAAAGTAAAGAAGGCATCTCCATCAAATCCCTGATACAAAAAGGAAATAATCGAGTGCATATGTAAGGATCCAAGGTCTTAATCATGGACGAATTAAATGAAATAGCAAAAGTTCCTGCCACCGCTGACGAGGTGCAACGTCGCTATCGTTACCAATACAATTACACTATCTTGCTTGCAATCCAGATGTATCAGGGATCTGTTCCATATGAAAAATTATTTTGTGAGTTAGCTGAAGATGTGATGGCTGTCTTACCTAGCAAAAAATTTGTCGGGATTCAAATCAAAACAAAAGAACAGAAAGGCACTCTATTCAGCGTTAATGACGATGCGGTTGTGGATAGTCTAAAACATTTTGTGGAATTAGATGAACAGTTTCCAAATGTTTTCGAAGCTTTTGTCTTCGTCTCTAATACTGATTTTAAAAAAGGAAGTGATTTACAAGAACTTTTGAGTTCTGTACAGAATAAAAATCTCACTTTAACAAAAGAACAAAATATTCTGATCAAAAAACTGATGGAGAAATGTAATGTTGTTCAATCCAAAATAATTGATGTATTGAGAAAAACTACATTTCAAAAAGGACCAAGTATAGACGACATAGAAAGTAAAATAATACATGAGCATTTGTCTAAGATTCCACACTGCTCAGGTTTCACTGTGCCACAACATGAGTCTGTGCTAAAACAGTTGATGCAGAACACATTCGACAAATCATCTAAAACTATCAAAAATTCCATAGCTCAGTATGTTGCGTTTGTGAAAGATGGTAAGAAAAAACAACTACAACAGGAATTGGAATCAAAGGAGTTTACTCGAGATTTGGTAGAGCAGATTACCAAGAGTGTAAATTCAGCTTATCTGACCTCAAGCATCTCCACACCATTCACATTAAAAGAAGGAAGCATGGAACGCATGAGGGAAAAGATGGTACTTGGGGATATCCCAGAAATGGAGATAAACAGTATGAAAGACTTGTCGTATTCTGCTCAAGTTTACTTTTTCGAGGAATACAATAAAAGAAATGGGCAGGCCGAAGAGGTCAAAAAACAGATGGATCACTTGCAAACACTTGTAACCAATCAGGCAGCTGAATCACAAACAGACACAAGACAAGACGACAAGAAATATGGTACAGAAATGCTGCGGTCAATTGAAGGACGGCTTAACGATATTATACAAAGACGCCATGAGGACGTCTTCTTCATAAAATATGAAATACTCAAAGGCATTGTTGGAATTCTTACTAGCGATTGCAGAGTTTGGTTTAGTAACAACACAAAGGAGGATTTGAATTGAGTTTCCAGATAATAAAAAAGATCTTGGATCTGGATAACAATTATGAGATACATTTAGCAAGAATGCTCATTCTGATATCTTCGGTATCTGGAAAGAAACAAAAGGAAATCAAGGGAATAACAAAACTGGTAAAGTTAGATTTTCTTTTAAGATATCCTACAGTATTGGAACGTGCTCTTCGAAAAATTATGGATTCAAAGGATGAAATATTGATTCGTGATTACGAAAGAAATAGTGTAGAATCTAAGATGGTTAGATTCAGATACGGACCTTGGGATCATCGATATTATCAATACCTTGCAATTCTTGAATCAAAGGGACTGGTCACGGTCAAGAGTAACGAGAAAACAGTCGAGATTTCAGTGACAAACAAGGGTTTGGAAGTAGCTGATAACATTGGCAGTTTGCAAGAATTTAGAGACTTTGTTTCACGTAGTGAAATAATAAACTCAAAATTTGGAAAGCTAAGTGCTACACACCTCAAAGATATGATGTATGAACTTGTGCCCGAGCTGCACGATATGAAATTCGGTGAGGCGATAAATCCATGAAAATCCGACTTCACAAACTAACACTTAGAGCAAAAAAAGAGACCTTCGAGATTCCATTCTCAAACTCAATCACATATTTTTATGGGCAAATGGGTGCAGGGAAATCAACCATCCCTCGCCTGATTGATTTCTGTTTGGGCGCTGATTTGAAAGAAACGCCTGCCTTACAACAGGAATTTGTAAGCACCAATCTTGAATTAACAATAGGTCCCAATCATGTAAATTTTGAGCGGGAGAAAGGTTCAAACACCATAATCGCAGCATGGCGCAAGATGCCGAATGGTGAGCCTGTGGCACTCCAAGTACCGGTGCATGGAATTAAAGACAAATCGCTGATTCCAAATACAAATGTAGAAAACATATCTGATTTGATTTTCCATCTTGCAGGACTTGAGCCGCCTTTTGTGCTAAAGAGCAAGTATGGCGATACCGAGTTGGTCAGACTTAGTTTCAGGGATCTGATGTGGTATTGTTACCTTGACCAGGATAATTTGGATAGCTCATTTTTCAATCTGGAACGCAGTGACAATCCATTCAAAATGATCAAAAGTCAGGATGCGATGAGATTCATTCTTGGTCTCAGATATGAAAAAATAGCTAAATTAGAAAATGACTTGGTGCAGGCCAAAGAGGACAGATCAGCACATATGGCAACCATCCGCCAACTAAAAAACTTCTTGGAAGAGAGTGGAATCAAAAACACGGAAGATATCAAAAAACAAATAACGAATTCGGAAGCGGAATTAAACGAAATAAAACAAAAGATTTCTGATATTCGTCAAATGACGTTTGTTCAGAGTCATCCGATAGACAATTTGAAGGAAAAAAGAAGAGGGATTGAGGTCCTAATTGATCAAACTAGACAAAAGATAGAAGATGTTGAGTTCCAAATATCGAATCAAAACAAACTCAAATCCGAATTCATCACCGCCAACATGAAGCTTGGCAGGACGTCACTAGCAAGAGACGTTTTCAAGAATGTGAATTTCAATACATGCCCTCAGTGTGGACAACATATTCATGTGGATTCAATTGATCTCTGTCCTCTATGTAAAACACCACCAAAGAAGGAACTTTCAGAGGATGTTAAACTGATGGGCCCAGAACTGATAGAACGTATTAAAGAAATCGATTCATCAATAAACCATCTAATGCCAGAACGAAAACAACTTCAGCTGATTCTGAAATCTAAACAAGATGAGAAAAACAATGTTGATAACCAACTTGTCGAGCTTGAACGAGAATATGACTCGAAATATCTGACCGCGGCCTCACAGATGCTTCAGAAAAAAGGAGTGGTCGAAGGAACTATTCAGTATCTGACACATGTACTATCTTTGCCACAGAAGGTGGATGTTTTGGAAAAAGAGGCTGGAGACCTGAATGTGACAATAGATAGATTGAGACATGATCTTGAGAAGGAGAAAGAAGAGGCAAAGAAAGGCCAAACCGTTATCGACGAGTTGGAAAAAATGTTTGCCGATACTCTGAAGCAGGTATGCTTCCCCGGAATAAAAGATGACAACCTATTCGTGATATCTGCTGATACGTTTGTGCCGGTAATTTACCCAAAAGACAGAAAAGATCTGACTTATGCGACATTCAATAATCTCGGCAGTGGTGGGAAGAAGACGATATTCAAATCATGTTTTGCGCTAGCATTACATCGACTTGCTTCCAAGAAGAGTTCTAACCTGCCGACATTTCTGATTATAGATACCCCAATGAAAAACACCAGTGAAAGGGAGAATGAGGAAATTTTCAAGAGCTTCTATCAATTCATTTACAAACTTGCTAGGACTGAATTGAAGGACAGACAAATCATTATAGTTGATAAGGAATATTATGAAAGCAAAGAACAGGAAGGACCAAAAATCATTACAAGACACATGAAGCTGAATGACCCGAAGAATCCGCCTCTAATCGGATACTATCACGGGCAGTGATTTTCATCTGCTGTTGTAGGAATCATCAGTATTATCAGAAGTTTTCATCTTTTGAACGACTCCAACTTATCAATCCAACTTGGAGGCAGGTCATAATAGTTTGCACCTTGAATAATCAAATCAATATACTCGTCACTAGGCTGTACAAAATTTTCTTTCTTCACAACTTTGTATGTAATCATACCATTGGGTAATGTAATCTGTCGATAAGATCCATATTCTACACCTTCTTTTACATCCAAAATATCAAGATCTGTTTGTGTAACATCAAACACAACACCACAACAGAAATCTCCAGGGCTAAAAATTATGTCTGCAACACCTCCTTTCCTATCATCGGATTTTCTTGTAAACCCAAGTTTGTAATTTTCTAAACAAAACGGTTTTGGGTTTACAAGTTTTGGTACATCTAACCTTTTTTTCTTACACTGTTTAACCAAATCTTCTTTATTCAAATTTGAACCATACGCAAAATATTTCATAATCATATTTGAAGCGGTATTAACCAAATCCTTTTCGGCTTCGCTCATTGTTAGAGACGTACTGCTTTCCTACCATAGTGAATTAATCTCCACCTAATCGCTTGTCAAGAATTTCAAAAACTTTCTTAGCTTTGCTTTCTACATTGCTGGTCACATTCCATTTTATTTTGGATTTTGCTTTAACTCGTACTATCGAACCATTATTGTAGTTTGCAACAATGATGTCGAAATTTTCACCAAAGGAGAACAACGACATACCAGTTGACACTTCTACTGTTCGCACTGATTGTTCTATTCTTTTTATATCGAAATTTTCCTCTAGAATCTCCAACAAAATCTTGAAAACTTCATCAGGATCTAGTTCGTAGGTTTTTTGAGATATTGTTTCCATTAAATCATCGCAGGTCTATTTTTTTTCGACATGATGGACAATTGAATTCTTTGTACGGAGAATAGTAATTGAATGCAATGTTGCAGTAAGTGCATTTTACTTTAGGCGGAGGATTCGGTTTTGGGCCCAACATGTATCCAATCACTGTTCCTAACACCATTCCTAATGGTCCAAACGCGGATCCTACCAGTGCACCTCCTCCAGCAGTAAGAAGATCTCTTCTCAATTTTCCTAAATTTTTGGTTAGCTCTTGCAGCATGAGTATGTCTTCGGTTTTATCAGGATCAAACAATGCGTAATCTGTAAGGTATGGTATTGGGAACGGTATGGGGTTTCCTATTCTTTCAAAGACGAACAGAGACTTCGAACTGTGTGATGCCAATCCGACTTCATATGCAACCCAAGTCTGTGTATATGGAGTTGCAATGATATTGTCCGTAAGAAAAAGAAATAAAAATTCACACTTTTCCACATTAGTTCTGATTTCCTCGTAAGGAATGGGCAATTGTTTTTCAGCTGGGATGAACTCTTCAATTATTGGAGCATGACCCACGTTTTCCAAAATCTTTTTTATCCTCAGAATTAATTCTTCGTCTCTTTTGCTGTGCGAAATGAAAATCACTGCCAAATCTGAACATCAATCAGGATCAAATAACTCGTTATAAGATCTTCTAATCATTTCCGGCTTTACTCGTTGTTCTTTTCAGTTCTTGTAAAGAGTACCTTTTTGCATTTTTTTATGATAACAGAACAAAGTCCTTTCCACGTCTCTAGGCTTTACTTTGAATTTTTTAGCGTAATATCTTAATTTCATGAGATAACTATACCAGTTTTTGAAATTGAAATTAGTGCCAGTAGGTTTTATTTTAACAGAACCATATTCGTAAAGTATTTGCCAAACCCTGATATCAATAACACCATATTTCTTAGGATCCGTTAATGTCAAAATAGCAGAAGCGACAGGAATTGAAACACCATTCAAACTGGTTAGCAAGTCGATTCTTCTTTTTTCATAATTTGTAGAAAAAACACCTTTAGAAACTTGTTTTGTATTTCCTTCGGAATTATTTTGATAGCTTCTTTTTGGGCGTGGAGTTTTCCACATTCCCATTTTCAAGAATTCCTCTTTTGTGAAATAACCTCTTATCTTGACGGTCTCTAATGTCTTCATTAACGTGAGAGTTTCTGCCTCTTCCTTAGTATCAAGCTCGTTTTCAAGAATCTCCTCTAATGTTGAATATTGTTTCTTAGTCATTAATGAATAATATTTTTTGAAAATTAAAGAATATCGGCTTCGCTCCTTGTCCTTTTCAGTATTATCAGTCATGAACGGTAAAATCTTTATGTTTGCATCTGTTTAATGAAGAAACATGAAACAAATCCACCGTCGTTCCAATTTGAAACCAGAGGAATTTGCTAATGAACTAGAGCAACTAATTTTAGAGAAACAAAATCAGTATGAAAACGCCTTAGTTAGACTTGCAATAAGACGAGAAAATGAAGAATTGAAAGTTTCTTTTGGAAGAATCGATTTTTTGTTTAAGGAAGATATTACACCTGAGGAACAAACTTACGATTACAACAATTTTGTACTAGTGCAATTTGTAAGGAAGGCACCAGAAATTCCGGGGTTTTTGAACTATTTGATTCAAGGAAAACCCGTCACTATTAATTCTCTAAATAATGTGAAATGTGAGTTTGAGCAACAGATTAGTTGGGACAATGAAGAACTACCAAGTAATACCGCATGGGGTTACTTAAAAAATGAATTTCCGTCACTCTACTACAGTTCAAGATTAGTTAATCATAATATCGACTATAGATCAATTCTGGCTGGAAAAAACTTGCGACCCTATCCCAACGCATCATCCGCCATAATTGATTTCATGAGTCTTTATCTTAGAGAAGGATGGGGAAATTCCCTCAATGAAAATAGGTTCATAGTAATCCTTCCTGATTTCAGAGCAAGAATAGAAAAAATGACTATTATACGAAATAAAGTAAAAATCGTATTAGAGTGTAAGAATATAGAAGAAAAAGAAATTTTTTCTCAATTCTATCTTGACGGGGAATCTAAAATAGATGTCCCGATTATTGATCGAAGTTCAGAAGTAGAATCATCAAAAGAGCCAAATGAGATCTTAGCAGTAATTTTAGATAGAGAATCAGGCGAAATTCTGGATTACAAAAAATACGAACTTCGTTGGTCTGAGGCTGACTCATCAATCCAAAAAGAAGACCCGGAAGATGTTGTAAAAGAATGGATAAACAGAGGTGAAAATGAATTTGTTGAATTTAAAGAAGTGCTCATGCATGCTGATGATGTCATGAAAACAATTGTAGCTTTTGCTAATACTAAAGGCGGCGTTATAATTTTGGGAGTAAAAGACGATGGTTCAATAGTTGGATCCGATGAATCAGTAGAGAGTGTAAAAAATAGATTGGAAAGAATGATTTCTTCCAAGTGTGATCCACCAATTAATTTTACGGTAAAACGAATCGAATTCGATAACAAAGGTATTATTTACATCAAAATCCCAAAAGGGACAAGCAGATTGTATGCTGTTACTAATGGCCCGATTTATGTGAGACGCGGAGCATCAGACATTTTCATTAAACCCTCAGAGATAATTGAAATGTTTACCAGTAATAGAAGTCCAAGTGTGTACGGATTCTAGTATCATGAATTAAGATTTCTGGTTTCGCTCATTGCCCTTTTCGATTGTCTAGACTTATACCATTTTTCTTTACAATTTTCTTTACAGCATTTGGTATATCCTCAAGGTTGTGGAACATTTCATGACTTCTTGGTGTATTTCTTATTCCTCGGGATTTGTTAGTAACTATTGTTATTGCTCCGCTGTCCCATGCCATTCTTTTGTTAGTAAGTCCTGTAGTCCAAAACCTGAGTTTGAATGTTATCATCTTTTCTCCATGTGGAATTTTCCCGTTTTCTGGCATAAATTTATCTCCTTTTATGTTTTAGGGTAAAACTACCCTGAAACATATTACATGTCAGTATTTAAATAAACATAAAGCTAGAAAGAGAAAAGTTTAAAGCTCCGATTGATGTAGAGATACCGAGAGTCCAGAAATTGTACCGATAAAGATGCGGAAACCATCGGACCCACCTTCATTGCATGTTCGGAAAACATCTTTATCATTTGGTGGCAATTATCAAAACTAAATTATGTATTGTGAAGCATAACGCCGTCATAAACCATATTAACAACTTGTTCATTATGAGCTTGCAGTGATGCTAATCTCAGTGACTCAATCTTGAATTTTTCAAAAATGTTATTGTAATAATTCTATTGTGGATTTTGAACGTAATATTGCTTCTTTAGCTTCTTGTGGCATAGATCTTGCAAACAGTATTTCAAATCCTATTATCTTTCCATTCTTGTCAAGATCCAGAAATCTATCATTTCCCAATGGTATTGTTTTTACAGTTTTCTTGCTAGATTTAGCTAATCTAAAATAGAGTGCATTAGATTCTTGATCATAACTTATTGAAGCCAATTTTCTTTAATCCTCCTTTGTTTATCCACATAACTGTAATAATAGTAACATGAGTATTAAACTTACTATGTACAATCAAGAGATACTCTTGTGTTTTTGTAAAAGGACTGAGAGCGGCACCGAAGCTTTTGTAGTTTCCACGTTTGTCATCGTATATGGTTTCTATAGGATTATTGATTATTGCCTTTATGCTCTTCTTGTTGATACCTCTCTCTAGAGCTCTTTTACTGGCATGTTTTGACATTTTTATCAGACGGTTCTCATTACGTTTTGACAATTTCAGTTATTGATTTGTTTTAGACATTCATTAAACTTCTTAATCTTCAACTAACTTTGATTACAGGCTATTCTGGCAGGCTCCATCTGGCCATGAATTTTTTTGCACTTAGTATCACGGGTTCAGACCTGTGAAAATCTGACAAACTAAATTCTCGATTTTCAAATCATGCAAACAAATTCCATAAAGAACATAGGATTGAACTTCAAAAACCCTTTTTGGAAGCTAAAAGAAGAATAAATTTGACCAAAATAAAATTATAGAACTCGTACTGCCAAAATGCATGGCAGAAGATGCTTCCGTAAAAAAGTCATTTATTCAGGAATTCATGGATTTTTTACAAAAGTTTTCAGTAATCGGGCTTGCAATTGCATTCGTTATAGGACAAGCCGCTTCCAAGTTAATTAGCGCATTTGTAAATGATCTCATAACACCATTAATTGGATTGCTTACACCAAATGTTGGTGATCTCAACAAGGCTGGATTTACTGTTGGCAATTCTACCTTCTCATACGGTGACCTTATCTCAAATATGATAAACTTTTTGATTATTGCAGTAATAATATTTCTGGCATATAAGCAGCTTTCAAAGTTTGGGTTGATGAAAGATCCAGTAAAAGGCTAAAGCAATACCATGACTTGAAACTTAATTCAAACCTAACTCATAAACGAAAAAATCTAGACGTATGATGACTTGATCATTATCAATATGATATAATCTGAAACAACAAGTAAAGTTCTATTGCGGTCATGATTAATTTGGGAAATCATTTGATATAAAGTGAGGCATCTTTCTCATGTACAGACACTTGACAGAACCCCAAAAACAACATTTGATCAAGATTGCTGCATTTAGAGGTTCAGACCTGTTAAGAGTTTAAAATCTGATGTAAAACACAATGTAATTGAAAATCAATATCAAAGAGAGATATTGACTGGGGCTATTGGCATTGTCAAAAATAGAACTATGGTAGTGGCAGAAAAGATTATCGCTCCCATAACCAGAAATATCATCTGCATTTTTTTAGAAGCAAAAACTCTGCCAATTCCCTCCAGAAAAGAAACACTGGCATACATAGATGTAAAAAAAACATAGTTTGACGCAGTAGCGCTTATTTTATCTGCATTTTGAGATTTTTCATCAGCTAGCTGTAAAAAGCTATTTACTTTTTCAGATTCTGATGAAAGTGGATATTCTGGCATGTCAAATGGCGAAGCCTTTGCTGTAGCATTGTTAAAAGGATCTGTCTTGATCCATGCATCAAAGGCAGCTCTCATTTCAGGCCGAAAACTGTTCTTGTAATAATCACTCAGTTTTTGATCATGATTAGAAACTGCGTCAAGATATCCAGTAAATGCAATTGCATCAATTACCGTGGACTGTCTTTCTTTTAATTCAGCTGTTGTAAATTCACGATGTGCAGTATTTGCCTGTTTTAATTCAAATGTCAATGCACTGCTCCATAATTCATGTTGATAACCACACCAAGCTGTTATCACAACTGCCAATCCAAGTATGGCAGCATAAGCTAGGTCCATCTTGTCTAATTTACGGTTTTTGTCATCTGATGACACTGAATAATCAATATTTCAAAAGGCGTTCTCTAGAGTTAAGAGTTGCTAAATTACACCATAATTTACGATATCTACATAACGAGATGTTTATAGATCGTACTAACATTGTACTATATGCAACGTTCGGCCTTTACAATATCTAAAAAGACATACCAAGTAATTTTAGATAAAGATGAAGATGGTATGATATTTGCAAGATGCAACGAGCTTCATGCTAATGCAGAGGGAAAAACTGAAGCACAAGCAAAAGCTAGTATCAAAGAAGCAATTGAATTGATGTGGAAGATCTAGGCAAAGAGAAAGGTTATAGTCTTAAATTTATCCGCGAATATTAGTTGAGTAAACTTCCACGCGTTACTGGCAATAAGATGATAAAATGTCTTACCAATAAGAAAAGATTCAGACATGTGAGGGTTCACTTCCAAAACATGGACATTGTGCCAACCCAATTCCAGAAGGGGATGACAAGGCACTATACATAATAAACAAACCGGTAAAATCCAAGGTTGATGACGTTTACAACAATCCAGATAAGAAATGATCGAGTTTTTAAGATAAAGATGGGAAATATTACATATTGAGTGAAGACGCAGATTCAGGACTGCTAAAAGGATTGAAAGAAAAGATAGTGGAAAAACTGGATAAAGTAACTGACGTTAAGGATTCTGTAGTAGATAAGATAAGTGACTTTAAAGATTTTACTGAAGAAAATACTGCTATTGCAAAAGAACTGGCTAGTTATCAGGGAAGCAATATGAAAAGTGAAGGACAATTTCTCAAAAAGATTTTTCAACACAAAGACATGGTCTTTATGAAAACTGATGCAATAGCTATAGTTTTGCGTAAATTGGGCGGAAATGAAGAATTCTTGGAATTGGTCGATAAAATAACAAGGGAAGGATATAGATTGGTACATCAGGAGAGTGTAAGAAATATTCCTCTTGGTTTTGGATTTAATTATCCATTAGGAAGTCTCTACTTTTTTCAACATGTAAAGTATATTGGTAAAACTTGATCCATCGTGACCCTATGAATTATTTTTAAACTAGAAAGCGCATCACCGGTAAAAAGTAATATAGAAGTTATTCATTATGAGCTTGCAGCGATGCTAATCTCAGTGACTCTGAGTACTGGCATAGACTTTTATTAAAATTTCTGAATGTTAAAATAATTGGGTTTTGAAAAACGTGAGATAGTTCTGGTTCTAGGAGTTTTGTTTTTAATGGTAGGCATGATCCCATTTATTGCTCCTGTTTATGCCGTTGTAATAGCTATTGCGATTTATTTTGGTATGCGCGTACTAGTTGGAAGAAGAAAAAGACAAATGCAAAAAGCTATGGGAGAGGGGTTCTGCGCTGTTTGTGGAGAAAAAATTGTCAATAACAAGTGCCCAAACTGTGATATCCAAAACCAAACTTAGAAAATAAATTTTTCAGTAACATCAATTCATACATGTTCACATGGGACTAATTCTTTGACATGACGGCCTCTCTCATAGAACAAATTCTACGTACTGCTTATAATGGATAGAGTGGTTACTTTATTCATGCCTATTCATGCATATTGGGCATTAACAACTAGCTCAACTTTTACTCTATCAACACCTAAAATTGCAATATTTGTGATGAAATGATAATGCAGAGGAGGGATCCTAGATTGTATCTTGTAATTGGATTTTTGGCAGTAGCCATGCTATGCATTCAAGTAAACCCTGCAATGGGTCAAGTAAGTACGTCAAACGGAAAATTAGCTTCAACTGATCCTTCTTCTCTTACAATTATAGTTGTAACTGATAAAACAAATTATGTTTTTGGTAATGTAGTAAAAATAACAGGCCAAGTTTCAAAGCAAGTTAACATACCAAACCTGAGCTATATTCCTGAACAAATCACCATAGTTCTTACAGGAACATCAGGATTTAAAAAAACAGTTACAGTTTATCCGGATAACCATCTTCAATTTGAAACAGATCTGAAAACTGATAAGGTTCTGGGATTTCAAGAGGGTAACTACAATGTCTCTGTAACCTATTCATACGCATCAGCAACTACACAATTTACCCTAAGTGAACAAGCGTATGTTCCACCGCCGCAAGAAGCACAGACTGCTCTTACAATCAGTTCTGATAAACCATCTTACATTTTGGGCGATTCGATAAATCTTGTGGGAAATGTTTCAAAAGTTATTCCACTTACTCCAGTAACTTACAAGGTGTTTGATCCTAAGGGTGTCCAAGTCTATGCGGGAACATTATTTCCCGATACCCAAGGAAGAATTACATCTTATAATTACTATCACCGTGGAGCAACTTCATCAGGTGTTGTTTTAAATCCAGTAAATCCTGTTTATGGGACTTACAATATTATTGCAAAATATGATACAGCAACGACTATAACTTCATTTAATCTAATACAAATGCCAACTCTAAATGCCCCAATTGTAGTAACTACAGACAAAAAGGCATACGGATTAGGCGATACTATAACAATTTCAGGTCGTACAAATTTAATTGGAGTATATGACTTTCAAATCGAGATATTACAATCACAAACATCAGGAGTTGTTAGACAAACTTTTGACGTCAAAAATCAGTTAAATATTTCACCAGATGGCTCATTCAAATATCAAATATCTACCGGGTCTGTGTCTGTGTTAGAACGTACTGCAAGACAGGATATCTCATCACAATTTCAAATATCAATCCCAAACACAGAAAATAGCTTCGGTAGCTACAGAGTGATAGTATCAGAAAAATCCTACAAAGCGGAAGCAGATTTTAATATTGTACAAAATCCAAGTACATTTGTAGCAACAACTTCAGGACCTTTGTACATTACTACTGATCAATCTTCTTATGCGATAGGAGACTCAGTTAGTATTTCAGGTAATATAGCATCAAACCAAGTCAGAACAGCTGTAAGTCTAGTGATTTCAGTATTAAATGGAAATGGAACAGCTCTAATATCCAAGGCTAACACAGCTCCTAACCTTTCTGGAGGAATAGGAACAGGAGTGGTAGATGCACCATTGACATTCTATGCATATCCAGATAGTAATGGTAACTACAAAATTAAACAAACATTATCCCGTAGTGTCTTTGGACCAGGGACGTATGTTCTAAAAGCCACATATACTACATTGACAACTTCTACATCGTTTTCAGTTTATGATCCAATCGCAACAGGAAATCAACCGATTGTTGCAAGCACAGATAAACAAGTTTACGGCATTGGAGAAACAGTACATCTGACTGGTCAGGTATCTAATTCTGTAGATACATCTTCATATACAATTATCTTGACAAAACCTGATGGCAGCTTAATTAGTAATCCATTAACAATAAACAATGGATTCTTCTCCTGGGACTGGACCATACCAAATTCTCCCACTACTGGAGGAACTCTTGCAACTATAATTAACCCTGACAGGAAAAATGTTGTAACTATCAATAATTATCCAAATACATTTGGAATCTACAGGATATCAATTGACTCAAATCATGCTAAAACTGACTTGTTCTTCGGAGTTTCTAAAAATCCACAATCAGAAACTAAGTTATCGCCATTTTTCTTACAGACAGATAAGACAGATTACACTACTACTCAAACCGTCAAAATTTTTGGTCAGGTTATCCCACAAGTTAATGCGGCAGCACTTGAACAAAATACAATGCCTAGCATTGTAGTATATACTAATACAGGACAAGAGGCATTTAGAACATCGGTACATGTAAACCAAGGCGGTCAATTCCAAGCTTCTATTGATTTACGACCAGGAATCTTCAAAACTGGAGAGTACAAAATATATGGAAATTATCTTGGAGCAGTTTCACAGACTAGCTTTAAGGTAACGGATCCATTTACTACTACATCGACCAAACTCTCTTTGTTATTGACAACTGATAATGACAAATATCTTCCAGGTCAGACCGTACTAATCACTGGAAGAACAAGTTACATCATATCAATAAATTCTGTTAATATTTCCGTAGGGTTAGCAAATGATACTATAATAAGTGAAGGACAGGTGGTGTCCAAAAAAGGTAACGTGCTACCAAGAGCTACTGTATCATTTGATCAAACAAGTTCTTTTACATATGATTATAAAATCCCTCAAAATGCAGAGCTTGGAAACTATACTGTGATGGCAAACGTTCCCTTTGGTGTGTTTAGTACTACATTCCAAGTTGTAAATCAATTACCACAACAAAATGTAGAAACTCTGCCACAGGTAAATGCCACTCAAGGAAATACTACACAAGGAACACCGCAAGTAACTCCTACTGTAACTTCTGTAGTACCAGGCACAATCGGACCTACTCAAAAACCAATTATTCCAAATACTATAACAGTTGACAAAGTAAATAGGATTACAAATTCGTTTATTCCAATTACTATTAAAGAAAAAACTATTGGAAATAGCACATACTATCCCAGAATGATTGACGGTTTACTGCGTGTAAATTCTGGAGATGAGTCAAATGTGAATCTCAAAGTAACTTTGGAAGATGGAACATGCTTGATTGGCCAAGATCCTAATTGTAAGATTACAGGATCCACGCAAAGTTCTGGCTCATTATATCAAACAATCCAAATAGGTAACCAAAACTTTTTGGTTGGATATAGTGGTAGTGGCGCTAGATTAGAGAAATTTACAATCCTTCCCGCAGATGAAAACGGAGTGATTCCAGATGGGCAATGGAATGTACAAATTCTAAAGAAAGATCAGCCTTCTAGATTCTACTACCAGATTTCCTATGTGTCTAAATAAACAAGTCATCTTTTGGTAGTTTATTATACTTCTTTTGTTTCATAAAAACAGTAATGCAAATTCAAGTTTTGATGTTCCATCAGGATGATCCAAAAAAGTGTACAGCTGCAAAGCTTGTTAAATTTGGAATTGCAAAAAACGTAAGAAATACTTCATCAAATACGTTGATTTTAAACCCATTTGCAGATAAAGTGATTTTAAGAAAGGATAGTCTTGCTGTTGATTCTATAACTGCAATTGACTGCTCATGGGAATTGGCACAAAAAACTTTTGTAAAAAAATTCACTGGTATAGCAAGAAAACTTCCGCCACTATTTGCGGGAAACCCGGTTAATTATTCAAAACTAAACAAGCTTACAACAGCCGAAGCAATAGCCGGTGCATTGTTTATTATGGAGTTCAATGATCTTGCACATGAAATGTTGAACAAATTCAAATGGGGTCATACGTTTTATGATCTCAACAAAAATCTTCTTGAAGATTATTCTAACGCAGATTCAGAAGACGCCATTAATTCTATTTTAAAGGATTACGGTATTTTCGATATCTCAGTACGGAATTAATAGGACGCCTATTAATGGATCAAGTGACAAGTAGAGATTTATTCAACCATTTTTTCCCCACGGTTAGGTAAGCATGTCTTCTGAAAAGTCGTCCCCTGGCCTTGTTCGTACTTTATCGTTACTAGACATAATAATGGTTGGAATTGCTGCAATGATAGGCGGTTCTATCTTTAATCTGGTAGGACTTGCTATGCATGAAGCTGGTCCTGCACTAATTGTAGCCTTTGTATTTGGTGGAATAATCAGCTTCTTTACTGCATTAACATATGCAGAGCTTGGGTCTGCTTTTCCTGAAGCAGGTGGTGGTTATAGATGGGTAAGGGAGGGACTTCCAAGACCGAATGCATTTATCAGTGGATGGACTGCGTGGTTTGCTCATATGATTGCAGGAAGCTTGTATGCAGTTTCCTTTGGATCATTTTTTGGAAGCTTACTTACTAACGTAGGAGTATCGCCTGAATACGGAGGAATCCCACTTGAGAAGATTATCGCCACAATTTCGATAATAATTTTTACATATGTAAATTACAGAGGCGTTTCACTTACGGGCAAAGTTGGGAACGGACTTACATTTATACAACTTGCAATCATCGTAGTCCTAATTGCTGCAGGTATCTTTGCATTGAGTTTTGCTAACCATAACTGGACGGCTAACTTTCAAAACTTTTTGCCAAAGGGAATCACTGGATTGATTTTAGGAATGGGTATTACCTTCATAGCTTTTGAAGGCTATGAAATAATTGTACAGACAGGCGAAGAAGTCAAAAACCCAAAAAGAAATATTCCAAAAGCAATTTTCATTACCCTTGGAGTTGTTACAACTCTTTACATAGTTTTTACCTTTGCTTTCCTAGGCGGACTGGATCCATCTAAAATTGGTAAAGAAGTGTGGAATTTCATAGGCGATTATCAAACACTAGGGATCGCACAAGCAGCAAAATTTCTCCTACCTTTTGGAATGATAGCAGTACTAGTTGGTGGTCTGGTTTCAACTATTGCTGCGCTAAGTGCCACCACATTTTCCTCAAGTAGGGTTTCATTTGCTATGGGAAGACAATACAATCTCCCTTACATCTTCAGCTCTGTTCACCCAAGATATCATACCCCTCACTTTGCAATAATCGCATCAGGTTTCATCATGCTTGTGATGGCTGTATGGCTTCCTATTGAACAGCTTGCACTTGCCGCTGGGGTGATGTTTCTATTTCTTTTCACACAAGTTAATTGGGCTGGTATTTCAATTCGAAGGCTGTACGGTCACAAACTTGATTATGGATTCAAAATCCCACTGTTTCCTCTCATGCCTATTGTAGGCATATTTGCTAACATCGGACTCGCTGTTTTTCTTCTAATATACAACCCTCTGAGCTGGGCAATTGCCATTGTATGGATATTGATTGGATTCTCGATTTACAAATTGTATATATCAAAAAAGGAGATTGAACACTACGCCCCATTAGTTTCTAGCGAAGGTCCAGAGGAAAGAAAAGATTATCGTATAATGATTGTCTCCAACAAGAAAACTGTTGAAAAACTGGTAAAGATAGCATCAACAATTGCAAAAGATAAGGATGGTGAAATCTCTCTTCTAAGTGTGGTAACGATACCTATACAGATACCTCTTTCGATGGGGCAGGGATTTGCTGAACCTGCTATGCATTCAGTTGGAGACATAAAGAGATCTTTGCCTGAAGCCTCAGATTATAGATATCTGGTAAGATTAACACATGACACAACAGAAGCCATACTAGCTACTGTTGAAGAACAAGGAATTAACTTACTTGTCATGGATTTCTACGACCTTCGCAACAACAGAAAATTATTGACACTTACTACATGTGATATCCTTGGAGTACATATCAAAAAAGAATTTGAAAAGGAACTTTCACACGTTGTAGTGTCATATGATAAAGGAAGACACTCAGATCTGGGGCTAGAAGTAGCTAGTGCGTTTTCTAATACCTTGGGAAGCAAGATACGAATTATTAGGGGCGTAGTAGAATCACCTGAAGAAGAACGTGACATCTTAGGAAGGATCAATGAAAAGATGTTTGATCTAGACCTTAAGAAAATTCCTGTTGAAAGAATATACTCCACAACTGATGACATTACCAAAGATTTGTTGCAAAACCTAAACAAAGATCCTGAGATTGTTATAGTGGGAGCAGGAAATCAATCGGATCAAGCTTTTAGTCCAAAGACATTGGAGATTATAGAAAAATCCTCTTACAGTGTGTTTGTTGTGCGTGACTCTAGATTCTCAAACATCAGAGCTCGATACTTTTGGCACATGATTGCTCCGAGACTTAAGGAAAATAAATTCATCTACAGAATGTATATTGAGACAATAAAATTTATGGCTTTTATGAGAACAAAGAGAAAACCACAACGTTTTGGCGAGGATTATTTTGCCCCAAAAATGTAGCGTTCTATTATTTCTGACTTTTTAGCCGTCCTGACAATATTAAAATAGAAATTCCTCTCTGGTACAACTAGGTGCGAGCTGGTGAACGAGTACTGCTTAGGCAGAGGAAACTCCTCCCTCCATGCAGTAAATGTGATCCAGAGATGGATAGTCAGAGATGACTGGCTACAGAATAGAAAACAATCCGACCCGGCGTACTATGATGGCAAAACCTGAGGTTTCCGGTAAGGAATGAAAGAGCTGACCCACAGGGAGCAAGGCCAAACAAAACTATAAGCGCTGCACTTGGTTTAGGTAGGCCGCATAGCTGAATCTCGTGAAAACAGAAGGAGGGTTACGTCTGGCACGCACCATTTTTATTTTAATTGGGTAGCAAATGATGAATCTTGGTTTTATGGCTTTGGTGTCTTTTTATCATCATCAAACTTGTCAGCCCAGTGCTTTCGCTCCTCATACTCTAATGGTCTAGTTGGACTGCTATCTACTTTGTGGGGGTGCTTCAACTTTCTGTTACTCCAGAATAAAACTCCGCCTGCCACAATAACACCAAAAGCTGCCATTGCATAAATGAATCCAACTGGAAATCCAGTTGATGGTTCTGTTGTCGATGCTCTTGGAGTAGTGGCAAATGCTGGTGTGTCACCAACCTTTGTTGCTATTGCTTGACCATCGATGTTGACTGTAGCTGAACTTGCATGTTGAACTATTGTAAGGTGATAATTAGCATCTGCAGAAAAGTCCAATGTCTTTTGGGTTGGTTTTTGACTTCCCTCTCCTAAACTACTTTGTCCCATGGTATAAGTTGTTATTTGTACTTTTTCTCCTTTGTATCCATAGTCGCTAGTCTCAGAAAGTGTGTAAGCTGGATCAAAAAGATGTGTCCATTGATCAAGTGGTTCCTGTAAGATGCTGCTTGCATCAATCAAATTATTTTTCAAAGCATCCCCTGCTTGTGTTCCAGCGATGACAGAATATGCGTCTGGGGCAGCCTTTTTCAAGAAGTCAATTGGATAGTTAATTTCGTTATCGCCATACTGCGCTGTTTTTATTACAACAGGGTCTTTTATTGTAAGGCCCATCCAAGCTACGTCCATAATTGTTGGCGTATCACCACTTCCTTTGGTTATGACATAACTTGTTATTGTTGGAATTAATTCTATGTTGTAATCAATTGAGGTTGATTTATCCTCCCCTTGAAGAGTAGATGTATATTTTACCACCAAGTCTGTTACGATGACTTGGCTTTTTTGATCACGTACTAGAGCGGTATTTATCTGACGAATCAAATCTTGAACGCTTGTATTATTAGAGTTCTCAACAAAGCTTACTGTGTAATTCTTACCTGCCAAGAGATCTTTAAGTTTGCCTCCATTTGGATAGTCTATGAATGCCGATTCCAAAAACTTGAAGCTTGGTTTTTCAGGTGTCCCTTGGGAATTTAAATGAACAGTAAGGTCTGAAGTTGCCCAAATTGGAGAAATAGTACCAAAAACCAATAAACCGATTAACCCTAATGCAAAATACCTGCCATTAGTCACGTTCAAATTTCTTTTAGTGGCAGTAATAAATCTTATCGTATATATCATCAACGAAATTTAAAATCTGATTTTGTGGCAAAAGTAATATTGTGCATGCTATCATTACCAATCTTCGTAGGGAATTAAAAAAATGATAACAATGCTTGCAGGCGGAACAGGTTCCGTCAAACTAGTAAGAGGAATATCTGCTCAAACAAGAGATATTAATGTAATTTCAAATGTTGGTGACAACTATTGGCTTTATGGACTCTATATATGTCCTGATATTGATACAATTCTTTATGGGCTTGCTGATTTGCTTGACGATGAAAAAGGTTGGGGAATAAAAAAAGACACCTATAATTTTTTACGTCAAATGGAAATGTTAGGGGAAGAAACTTGGTTTAAGATTGGAGATAGAGATGCAGCAATACATCTTTTGCGAACAAACATGCTCAAAAATGGTAAGAACCTATCTGATATTACAACATGGTTGTGTCAAAAGTTTGCAGTTGACATAAAAATAATTCCTGTTACAGATAACACTGTGGAGACAAGAATTATGACAAGCAAAGGTGATCTTCATCTTCAAGAATTCTGGGTAAAACACAAGGGACAAAACAACGTTGAGGGAATAAAATATCTTGGGGCAGACAAGGCCAGAGCAAATCCAGCTGCTGTGAATGCAATTCATGACGCAAAATTGGTTATAATTGCACCAGGAAATCCACTTACAAGCATAGGACCAATTCTTTCAATTAAAGGTATAAAAAAAGAACTGTCCAAATCAAAAAAGAAAGTTGTGGTAGTAAGCCCTCTAATTGGAAACAATGCAATAGGTGGGCCAGCTGCCAAATACATGGAAGCAGCTAGTATGGAAGTATCGGCATACGGGCTTGCAAAAATGTATTCAGATGTAGCTGCACATATCGTGATAGATTCTTCTGATAGGCTTCTAACAAGGAAGATAGAAAACTTGGACATGAAAGTATATGAAACTAAAATAAAAATGAAAGATAAAAAAGACGAAGATGCTCTTGCATCATTTATTCTAAAACAAGTTCATGTCTAAATTGCGTACGGGAGCAATTGTTCCAGTTAAAACTTTCTCAAAAGCTAAAACACGGCTAAACCTATCATACGAAAAAACAGAAGATCTTTGTAAGATGATGCTAGAAGAAGTCTTGCAAGCAATTTCACAGGCTGATGTTATAAAAAAAATCGCAGTTGTAAGTAAGGATGAATCTGCATTAAATATTGGAAAGAAATTCAACGTCGTCGAAATCTATGATGAAAAAGAGCAAGGAGTAAGCAATGCAGTATTAGCTGCGGACAAGTATTTTTCGGATGAAGGATTTGATGCAACAATCGTTTTTCCACAAGATATCCCTCTCATACAAACAGAAGATGTCAAAACCCTGTTTGATTTTCGGATGCCTGGCAGATGTGTACTTGTGGTACCATCACGAAAATTTGATGGTACAAACGCATTATTTCGAAGTCCTGTTGATGTCATGGAAACTCACTATGATGAGGATAGCTACAAAATACACCTGACTACTGCAAACAACAAGTCTGCAAAAGCTGCGCTTGTTTTGATTAGAAGAATAATGCATGATGTTGATGAACCTTCAGATCTTCAAATTATTTTAAAACAAGCAAAACCATCGATTTCAAAAACACTTGAAAATTTATTAATTTAATCATACACAATTCGTACATTTTAAAAATTCATTTAGAGCGGTGCTATGGTAGTTGATTCTTTTTTTGATTTTATGTAGTTTAATGTTTTACCAACAATAGCAATTCCGCCAGCAATCAAAAGTAATACCTCTAGTGTATTTGAAAATGGATCTGAAAATTCATTTGTAATGGTAGATTGAGTCATTTCAGATATGAAATAGATGTAGGAAAATATGAAATAGTTTGTTGCCCAATGAATCAAAATAGCAGGAGCAAAACCATATCTAAAGTAGACCCAACCAATTATAATTCCTGCCACAGTTGCTTGAGCAAATTTGCCTGCACTCCAAGGAGTACCTGAAATAAGATGTGCAGCTCCAAAAAATATTGCAACCGTTAGAATCAACGCTACTACTTTTTTGTAATTTGTAATTTCCAAATTTTTTGATGGTTGCCAAAGCGATTTGAAAAAATGTTTTACCGAGGCTTTATGGGAAAACATTACAAAAAGTGGAAGACCAATAAGTAAAATTCGAAAACCTGACTCTTCACTTAATGGCGATGCAGTAATTTGGAAGAATTGAATTAATCTATTTTGAGATTCTGGAGATTCTATGTTAATGCCAAATATGTGTTGAATAAAATCAATAATTACAGAAAGGACAATTAAAATCGAAAACCATGTTATCATACTCAAAAGAGCGTTATTTTTGATGTTCTGCCATCCTTCTATCATTAACAAAGAAAGCGCTTTCATCAAGTTTCGCTGAGGGCCTATTAGAGAAATACCAAACAAAACAACGTATGCACACCATATGACAATAAAACCATCTCCGATCTCAAAATGAATTGGTAACTTGTATCCTATACCGCCAAGAAATACATTTAGTCCATCAAGTGGATATTGAAAGTTAATTTCTTTTCCAATATTAGAATTAAAAACAACATATGCGCCAATTGGAAAAGAAATAATCATCATACCAAAGATTACTGATACTAGTGCAGAATATGGGATAGCTATAACGCGTTGGAATTTATCGATTTTTAACAAATCTCATTTAATGAACTTCTATACTTGCTTCTGGAAATCCAAGTTTTACTAGAGTGCCTTTGATTGTATCTCTGTGGTCACCTTGCAGTAGAATGTATCCGTCTTTAACTGTGCCACCGCATGCATATTTTGCTTTTAACTCTCTGACAACTTTGTCTAGATCATTCATCTTGGGATTAACTCCCTCAATCATCGTCCCTTTCTTCTTAAAACGTCTTTCTTCAAGACGTACTACAATTTGGGTAGCATCTTTTTCAAGTTCCCCACAAGCACATAAATCGTCAGGAAGTCCGCATGTATTGCAGATTACTACCATTCAAAATAAAAATTTGCTTTCCTACTATTAAGCCTTGTTCAACTCTATGTTTTTTACTTGGAAATTACCAAATTAGATTTGTGTCTAAGGAACTCACAAAAAAAGCTGTTGAAATGCTTCTAAAGGGCGCAACTCTGGTAAGTGATCCTTGTCCATATTGTAAAGGAGTACGTATCATAAAAGATGGTAGTGCATTATGTGTAAACTGTGGAAGAGAAGCCAAAGAAGAAAAATTACCAGAAAAAATTGAAAAATCTAGTAATGATACGATACTTGAAAGTCTTGAACAAAAACTAAAGGATCTTACTGAAGAACTTGAACGTGAAAAGGATCATGAAAAACAACAAAAAATCCTCCAATCAATCAATGATATCATAATGATTAAAGAGAAGATCAAAAAGATCTAGCACAAAAGTATTTATGTAAAAATCTGGATGTTCAAAGTACCATGAGTAGCAAGAAATCAGCACCGCTGCCGGCATCTAGTGCAGGTCTTTTGAGGTTCTTTGAGGACGAGACGAAAGGATATAAACTAAACCCAAAAGTGGTTGTGGCCATTCCCAGTGCTTTAATCGCCATCTCGTGGATATTAAAAATATTTTTCCTACCATGACAAAAAATGCCTATAATGTATCTCGTATTCATAAGAGATATACATTAACAACTCTAACTCCGTCATCTCACTATCTTTCTCTTCTTATCTCTATAATAGTAACATCTGCAACTGTAGCACTTACACTGTTTGCCTACTTTAAAACAGGTGACAAAATCCTTTTCAGTTTACCATTGTCGATTGCAGTACTTTGTGGAACCCAGCTTCTAGATTCTCGTTTACTAAAGACAGAATTTTCCAAAGTAGTACATCTGTCTGCATTTGGAAACCTTCTGTGGTTCGTAACTGTACTGGGTGGTTTTGTTTCAGCGAATGTTTTTTCAAAACCTGAACTATTTCCAATCTATATTACAGAAGGAATGTTTTTGTTTGCAAGCTTTAGAATTGGACTTTTTACCTCTGTCATGGGCGCAAAATTAAAAACAGCTTGGGCAATCTGCTTGATACAACCGCTGGCAATGTTTTTTGCATTCGTGCCATCAGAATTATGGATTCCTATGCTTTCAGATTTGAAAGTTATAGGATATGGGCTTGTGTTTTTATTTATTGCAACAGCTTGGACACTACTATCAGATAGAGCTGCAGGTGTCAAAGTTCCACGAACACACAAAATATTGCAAGCCTATGTAGCAGCTTGGACAAGAAATGATCCTTCTGAAATGGAAACTCTGATGGAAGAGCGCTCACAATCATCCAAAGTATCAACATTTCAAATTCTGTTCAAAACAAAAAACATGGAATGCAGACTAGTTGTACCTGATGTTCACCCAGGACCGTTTCACCCAATCGGAGGAAGCAACATTCCATATCTAATATACAAAAATCTGAATTATTCTGCCATGGTTATGCATAGCGTCTCCGATCACTCTCTCAACTTACCCTCAAAGTCTCAAGTTGATGCCTATCTTTCTAGTCTTAACAAGAGTTCGATAATTTACAAAGGTTATGATTGTACAAAACCAGTTACAGTTCAAGTAAACAAGGCACGTGCAGTAGGAATGCTTTTTGGCAAAACTGCCGTTTTGATTCTATCGTTATCACCGCACGGAATGGAAGATGTGCCACTTTATGTTAAAAGTGAACTTGAACAATATGGAAAAAACCGTGGATTTGAAAAAATCTTGCTTGTTGATAGTCATAATGCAATGGGCGAAGAAATTTTAAAACAAGATTCAGATGATCTACTTAAAGCTGCCCAGTCAAATCTTGATACTTTGATCACAAAAGAAACATTTCCACTAGAAATAGGTTATGCAAACTCTGAAAATCTGAAAATTCAATCTGATGATCTTGGCCCTGGCAAATTGGGTATGATGTGTTTGAAGATTGATAATGAGAAATTTTTCCTTGGTTGGGCTGACACTAATAATATGAAAAATGGTTTGAGGGAAGAAATCGTAACTTATCTTTCAAAACATGGCTATAACTTACTTGAGATCTGCACTTCTGACTCTCACTACAAGGCAAGAGAGGCAAGAAACAAGTATGGTTATTTCTATTTTGGCAGCTTGTCCCAAACTCAAGAAGTTGCTTCTTGGTATCTGAATCTGGCAAAAAAAGCAGAACAGAACCTTTCTCTTGCATTGTTTGAGACACTACAACAAGAAACAGACGTCAAAGTAATGGGACCAAAACAGCTTGAGAATTATTCCAAATCGCTGGATAGGGCGATGAGAATTACGCAGGGATTTTTGATAGGAACAACTGCTTTCTTTTTATTCACTTTGCTCTAAGGTATCCATCACTTCTAAATTACCATAAAACTCTTCACAAAAGGAATCTAGCTGGAATATGGGTATTATGGGGATCTTATTGATGAATTTGACTTCTTGATATAACGTGACAATTGCTGGAATTGCGGCTTGTACTTTTTCTTTGGCAACATAGCGTTTTGTTCTTTCAATCTGTTTATTGACTGCAGATTCAAGAGATGAATAACTTAGCCTCTTCCAATGTTTACAATCTATGAGAATTGCTACTCCGCCTTTTATGCCAACAACATCAATTTCCATTCTTGGCTTTGTAAGAATTAGATTTCTTGTGGTGTCAAACTCACGAGATTCTAAAATTTCTGAAACAAGTGACTCAAAGTCTTTCCAATCTAATAGTTGAGAAATCTCATCAATAGGAGCACCCATTCTTATTGCAAGTAAACTAGTTTTTAGTTTGTCATTTTCGTGAAAATGTATTAGGTTATCTTCAAAAGTTCCAATGCCATTTTGCATAAAGTTATCAAGTATTTTTCTTGCAGTTTCCTCGTTGATATCTGTTATCATGCTAAAATCTTTAACAGAGACTCCGCCAGGAATGATTCCCTTTATGCCTCTGACTAGAGTTTGAATATTCAACAATCATGGTTTATTTTGCGTTTATAAAATATTATTCCTAAAATTTGATTAGAAAATAACCACCAAATGTTATGCCTGCAATAATTTTGAACATGTTATTGATTTTATCAAAAAAATTCATTTGGCGATGGTTATATACAGTTTTAAGCAAAACAGTGCATGAATCCATTTTTAGTACTTGGCATTGCTGTTTTTATTTTTGGTTCTAGTCTTGCTTTTGCCGACAAAGGATCTTACGTTGATAAGATTCAATTCATCCAATATTCTGATGAAAATACGGCTCTTGAGGAAGTAAAAAACGGAAATTTGGATATATATTATTCGGCAATTCCTTTTGACAGAATCAGTGACCCTCAATCACGAGAAGGTCTGAAAATATTCCAATCAACGGGCCAATCTTATAGTCTTCTTGTAAATCCAGCTCCATCTGAAAAATTCAATCCATTTTCAATAAGAGATATTAGGTTTGCACTAAATTATTTGGTAGACCGAGAATTAATTGTTGATGAGCTTCTTGGTGGTTATGGTGTACCGATGGTTTCGGCCTACAAACCGTTTGATCCTGATTATCTATTGATTCTAGGCGAGCTTGAATCATTTAACTTTAGATATAATCCAGCATTAGCTGAGGAACTGATTTCAAATGCTCTCATAAAATCTGGGGCACAAAAAATCGGAGACAAATGGTACTATGATTCGAAACCAATAAAGATTACAATTTTTATTCGAAGCGACGATCAAACAAGAAAATCAATTGGCGAAATTCTTTCCTCACAGTTGGAGAAAATTGGATTCTCTGTTAAAAGAGATTATGGGGATTTGAACAAGGCATTTACAATTGTATATGGTTCAAACCCATCTGATCTCAAGTGGAACATTTACACTGAAGGTTGGGCGTCAAGTGGCTTTGTAAGGTATGATTCTGTTATTACAGCACAAATGTATTCTCCGTGGTTTTCTAACATGCCTGGATTTAACAATCCATCATATTGGAATTACAAAGACGACTATATGGATTCTGTTTCACAAAACATCTTTACAGGTAATTTTACGTCTGTAGAACAAAGAACTGAATTATTAAAAAAAGCAGTTAATGAAGGCATCAAAGAATCTGTCCGTATTTTTCTTGTTAGCAAAATTGATCAGTACGTGTCAAATAAAAAAGTCGATGGGATCATAAATGATTTTGGTGCAGGAATTACAAGCAGGTTTACTCCAATCAATGCAAGGGACAATTCTGGCTCGCTAACAATTGGAGTAAAGAAGATTTACCAAGGCGCGTGGAATCCAGTTGCAGGTCTTACTGACTCTGCAAGTCAACAAATCTGGGGAGCAGTATCAGACCCAGGAAGCTTCAAGAACCCATATACTGGAATAACCATTCCTATTCGCTCTGATTGGAAGGTGGAGACTGCAGGACCAAATGGTAAGCTAGATGTGCCCTCTGATGCGATAAAATGGGATCATGTCCAGCAAAAGTGGATTCAAGTTGGCAGTGGTGTAAAATCTACAAGCAAGGTAACATTTCATCTAAAATTTGGAAACTGGCACAACGGCCAACCTATGGACATGAATGATGTCTTGTATTCGACTTATTTTCTGTACCAGTGGGGGGCAGAACCTTCAAAAGATAGCAAGACCTTTGATTCAGAATATTCACCAAAGGCAAATCAGGCAGCAAAGATTCTAATTGGAATTAGAGTTATTGATAAAAACACCATCGAAGTTTACCAAGACTATTGGCACTTTGATGAAGGAGAGATTGCTGATTCAGCAGGCGTATTTCCTTCTATGCCTTGGGAGGTATTTTATGCCATGGAAAAAGCTGTAACTGATGGGAAGGTTGCATTTTCAAGATCAGAGTCTGTTAGTAAAAATGTTGACTGGCTCTCGTTACTAGTTCCAAACGATGCAAGTATTATAAAATCAAATCTAGAAGATTTTTCAAAATCAAATTCTGTTCCAGTATCATTAGCAGGATTTACGGAAAATACTCAATACTATTCTAACAGATATTTAGCTTCTATATCGTGGATAGAAAAACATGACCATGCAGTAATAAGTAATGGACCGTTTTATCTTGACAATTATTCCCCAGAAGCAAGAATAATAATTATAAAGGATTTTGATGATCCGACCTATCCATTTGGGACAGGTTATTGGAAAAAATTTGAGGGAGTAGATGTTACCAAGATAAATAGAGTTGATGTTCCTACGATTGTTTCATTGGGTAAAGAACTGACAATTCCAATTTCTGTTACCCCTGGTTCTACGGTTTACTATTACTTTTTGAACGCTGATGGAAACATGGTAGATTCTGGTATTAGACAATCTGATACTGGCAACATGACCATAACATTATCAAAAGAAAAAACATCGCTTCTGAGTATGGGTGCAAATGACTTGAAGATATTTGCAGTATCAGAACATGCTCTCAAGCCTGACATTTTTCATACTAGCTTTTTAGGAATTCAGGGTGAAAATAAAACACTTCCTGAGAATCTTGGATCAGTATATGCTACATCAAATGTTGGTTCAAACTATGTTGTAGTTGGGATAGTCTTGGTTGCAATTGCTATTGGAGTTATAATTGTTGCAGTAAAGAAAAGAAAGAAACCCTAGATGTTATTAACTCTAGCATGGTTATGAAATAAAGATGAGTTTTAAGCTATTCATCATAAAACGAGCCGTAACAATGTTTGGTGTGCTCATGGCTACGCTTTTGATCACGATTGCACTTGTTGGTTCAAACATGGATAGCATCCTAAAACAAAGTGTTGCACTTGAGGTAAGACAGCAAGTCACCGACAATAAGCACCTTGTTGCAAGTTTCAAAAATCCTCAAGATCTAGATGCGTTTGTAGAAAATCAAATTAAACAAAGAATTGATGCACTAGGACTTGACAAGCCTTGGTACTATCCTCCGCGTCTTGAACTTTCAATTTACAAGATCCTAACACTTGATTTTGGGCATGCAAAATTTCTTACTAGCGATACTGGCTCATCTGATGTCAAAGACATAATACTTGAAAAGATGCCACGAACAATTCTACTTTTTACAACTGCAACTTTGATCGTTTCATTAATTGGAATCTTTCTTGGAGCACTTTCAGGAAGCAAAATAAATTCGAAACTAGACAAGATGACCTCGACTTTTGCTGTCATTAGCAGCAGCTTTCCAGTATGGTGGATAGGTATGCTTATGATCTTTGTATTTGCGTTTGTGTACCAGATATTTCCCGCAAGGGCAACCCCATTAATCCCTGTGACAGATCCTGGTTATCTAGGTGCCCTCCTGTATCACATGACGCTTCCATTAATCACATTAGTAATGATTGGGTTTGGTTCATGGGCATACCTGGTAAGAAATTTTATCGTTGGAATAATGCAAGAAGATTTTGTAGTGGCAAAAAGAGCAGCTGGTATTAGCGAGATAAAAGTAATCTATACCCATGCACTCAAAAATGCAGCCCCTCCAATTGTTACTGTTCTTGCGTTGAGCCTTTCAGGATCGCTTGGCGGTGCCATAATTACAGAAGCCGTATTTGATTGGCCTGGCATGGGAAGGCTATACTTTGAGGCAATCAATGTTCTTGATTTGCCTGTAATAATTGGTGAAACCTATGTCTTGACCGCATTTTTCCTTGTAAGTATATTCTTGGCTGATATTTTGTATGGTTACTTTGATCCAAGGGTAAGAAAAGGATGAGTTTTTCTTCAAAAGAAATTTGGTGTGAATTTTCAAAAAATAAGATAGGTCTAGTTGGAATAGGAATACTTGTAATTCTTTTTGCAATGTCAGCAGTAGCTGTTGTTACAATCCCGCTAGAGACTTTTAAAGGGTGGAATGATCCCGCAAGCTGGCTTGCCTTTCCAAAATCTGCTCTTCCTGCATGGGTCAATTTTTTTCTTGTAGAAAAAATACCAGAGCACATGATTCTACAAAATCCACAGGTTGTGTCACAGAATGTAGGAGAGATATTTTTGACTAGAAATATTTTCAGTGTTGATTATAACTATGATAAATTTCCAAGTGATTTTATCTATGAGTATACTGCAAAATATACGGGATCTCCGCTATTACAAATTTGGGTGGTGCGACCAGACGGCAAAGAACTACAATTGATATCAACTTCCCTTCCGCAATCAAAAACTGAGACATCATATCACGGTTTTATTTTCTCTACAGATGATTCCATGATAAAAAATCTCAGAAAGAACCAAGACAATTTCATGTTTCCCATTAATTCGCTACTTGCACAGGATGTTGTTTTTTCTAGAACTGATGACAACAAGGTGTTAAACGGACATTATGTCTTCAAGATTAATCTATACAGTGTTAATTCAAAACCAAGTCTCGAGTCTTCCAAATTCATCTTAGGTGGAAAGGTGTATGGTTTGATTGGTACTGATGAGCTTAGGCGGAACTTGGCAGTCGGGCTGTTGTGGGGCACTCCTTTGGCATTGTTTATTGGTATAACCGTAGCAATTGGCTCTGTAGTCATAGGACTAATCTATGGCGTATTTGCAGGCTACAAGGGAAAAAAGACTGACGAATCATTGATGCGTTTTAATGATGTTATTTATGCAATGCCTGCTCTGCCTCTTTTGATCATTCTGGCAGTAACAATTGGTAATAGCATCTTACTCATCGTGGGATTTTTGGTCATATTCGGATGGGTGGGAATTGCAAAGGTTTCACGAAGTATGGCTTTGCAGATTAAAACATTGCAATATGTGGAAGCAGCAAAGATAATGGGTCAAAAAGACAGCAAAATTATCTTCAAACACATACTTCCTCAGCTTTTACCATATGCTTTTGCTAGCATTGCGATATCTGTACCTGCTGCAATCACAACTGAGGCAGGCCTTAGTTTTCTGGGATTGGGTGATCCTACATTTCCCACATGGGGTCAAATTCTACACGATGCCAACACATATGGCGCCGCAGCAAGAGGTCTTTGGTGGTGGATACTACCGCCAGGAATTATGATCGCAGTAACAGGACTTGCATTTGTCTTTATTGGACACGCAATGGATGTGATAGTTAATCCTAGGCTAAAGCGGTAGGATTGAACTGCCTGATTATTTTTATTATTTCATCATTTAGCTTTATGGTATAGGCAGCTGCGTTAGGATCAGTATCCTGAGCAAGGGCTTCTGCAAATTGTGTTTTGTCTCTCCCTCTCTGGTACATTCCTCCGGACTCCTTGATGCAAAGAGGAAATTTTTGCATCTTCAAACCACCTTTGGTAAGGTGAGCAATGAATTTTTTGTAATTTTCCGGTGAGTACCAATCTGCATTGGTTTCTTCGCACAGCATAATCCAAGTATCAATTGTATTTTGGAATAATGCTTTTTTTCTTAGCTCTTCAAGTGTCATAATGTTTTTGTTCTAGTTTCTAAAAGTCTGCTCGCTTCATCTTGGAACCACATCTTGGGCAAGAACCGCCCTTGTACCTGTTGCTACAGGTAAGGCAAATGTACTTAACACCTTGGCTTTGTCCAAAGAATCCTCCTCCACCTGACTCGCCACCATATCCGCCCATTCTCTTCAATGCCCTGTTTCTTAAGAACAACGGAAAGACAATAAAGATAGCCAGGGCAGCCATTAATCCAAATGGCCATGGTAGGATCATCTGTAGTCCTATGCTGACAGCCAAAGAACCGAAAAGGAAAATTAAATATGTTTTGTAATTAATCAACCACTTCATCTTGTTAGAAAAACCTTATAAGTTTTTGTCATAATTTGTCTTGACTTATCGTGATTTCAAGTAGGTTGCCATCTCGATCATATGCAAAAATGTCATCATCCTCATATGGTGACTGTACAATCAACGAAACAAATCCAAAGAAATTGTGCAGATCTGTAACTGACGGCTGAGCGGTTCCGCTTGGATGGGAGTGAACAGTACCTACATAGCTTGGATCAAATGGTAGAAACGAATGTGGAAATCCGGCAAAGGTAGGCCCACCATGAGAAAAAGGTGGAATTATCAAACCATCTATAGTGACATTTCCTTTTTTGGATTTTCCGCGTAAGATGAGGATTCCCTCATACGGATGATGGATCTTACAATATGTCAAGATTCCATCACGTACGTCTTTTGCTATAGTGACTGTTCGTCGTAATTTTTCTTTTTTAAAGATCATAGGTTATCTTGGCATACAAATTAATTAATCTTAGAAGAATGTATAAGGAAATCTCCACACCTTAAATTTTCAAAGCCATTTTGGTTCTGGAAATTTCACTTAGCTTTGTTTCAATATCGGAAATAATCTGTGGTACGCGCTTTGACTCTTCAGGAATCTCCTTTTCTAGTGCTTTGACAGAGGACTCGGATTGTATGATGTCTTCTTTTGTTCTTGTTAACTTTTTTTCCCTTTCCTCCAAATCTTTAATATTATATATAGTAAGCTTGCTCTCTAGGTCGTTCCTTTTTTTTGCTAGGTTGTTTTTTAGATTAAGGAATTCATCCAACCTGTTTATTGTCTCTTCGATTTGTTCAACAGCTTTTTGTGAATCTTTAACAGAGACATTTCCTGCTACGACTGACTTTACCGTTGCTTGTAGTACCTCGATTATGGCATTCTTGTTTTCATTGGTGATTGTCTCAGCTGGTTCTGCAACTAAACGATCCATGATGTTTTTGAGAGGTTTTTCAAGAGATGAGATATAGCTATATTTTCCAAGAGGTCTGGATATCTTTGAAAACTGTAAATCAATTTCATTTTTGACAGTGTTTCTTTCTGGCGTTAGTGCTTCGATCTCTTTTTTAACATTTAGAAATTCCTGATATTCTTTTGTTGATTTGAGGCTGCTTATCTCTTGTTCTAGATTATTAATTGTCTTTTTATGATTCTCGATTTCCCTTTTAAGTTCAGATAATTTGTGATTTTTACCCTCTGTTTCTTTTTTTGAATTTTTTATTTTTTCAATCTGTTCTAAAATGTTTTTAGAAATTGATTCAAAATTAGTATATTCGTCAACGAAAATTTCTAACTGTTTTTTGTTTTTTGTCATGGCCGAAAGGTCTTCTTTGAGCTTGTCTGCATACTTTCTTGCAAAAGCATGCATCACACGGGAATTTACTCCTAGGGTGTCTCCTATCCTTTTTAGCATCTGCCCTATTTGGAGATTTAGATTTGCTAAATTTGAATAAGTATCTGGATTTGACAGCTTGACTGCAGTTTCTTTTTTGAGTCCGGAAACTACTGCCTTTTTTCTTCGTTCGATGAGTACCTTGATACTTTTATCTACATCTTCTGCATTCAGATCATCTTCTTCAAATCGTGATATTGTTTGTATGAGGTTTTTTAGTTCTACGTCTATTTCTTCCCTTACTGATTTTGCTTGGTCAAGGATTTTTTTAATCAACTGAGATTCATTTTCCTTTAAAAGTGGATTGATATCTGAAAAGGAGATTTGTCTTCCCTGTCTTGTTGATTCCATAGTTTCATTTGTTGTTTTTTTCTTTCCCCATCCAAAAACCAAAGAATATCTCCTAAGAGATTAAAGGTTTACAACATTAAATATTACACGATGCAAATACCCCATATGAGCGATACTAGGCATATAATAATGGGCTCGGTCCTTGCGTTTTCTGGTTTTCTTTTAGGGGGTATAAGTGGTGCGCAATATCAGCAATATGCGGTTCAAGCTGATCAGTTTGCTGTTTGTTATGATTACACACCAGACGGTCATGCTATCAAGGTAAGTTGTGATGAAAAATTACAAGAAAAATTCATCTTTCTTGCCATATCATTGGGCCTGATTGGGGGAGGAGCAATTATACTAGTAAAGGGTATTAGAGGAAAATGGGATCAAAATGTTAAAAATGATGAAATGTTAGGCCCAAAAAAATAACCAGAAATCTATTTTGTGATTTTTTTTTGATAAGGCGCCGGGTAAGTGACTGGTCTAAAAAGGTTGACGCCATGCACTCGGTGCGAATCCGATGGTCTAAGTGCTGATATAGGTTCATTTTTCGGATTTTTTGCCATTTTTGGATATTACTGTATAAATTATCTTCTCCTCTGCCTAGATTTCTGATTATTTTATGAATTATCCTATCGGAAAAAACAGTAAGTAACAAAACTCCTGCTATATCAAAAACTAATCCAAATATTATAAGAATAAGGCTTTGTTGAATTCCTTTATCTCAAACGGCAACATGGTGATTAGTAGTTCTTGAAGCCAGTTTAATTAAGCCTTCAATTTTATTCGGTCCTAAATCCAATTTGACTCCTGGGGGATTTAACCTAAAAGGTAAGCGCCAGGTAAGGGATTCGAACCCCTGAGTGCAGATGCACAACCGCTACCTTGTATGATCTCGAGGCGGTCGCCGTACCGCTTGGCTAACCTGGCAACCTGCAAAGATTCTGGGTTCCGTACATAAATACAATGAGAATAAACTGATCAGATGATCAAATATATAATAAAGGATATAAAGTAGACTATTTATTAGAAGAGCAATAAATGGAGGCCCTAACTAAAAAGACAGTATCTGTTGAATTTGAGGGAAAAAAATACGCACTCCAAGACGATATGACAATAGAAGAATTTTTGATAGATTTGGGGCTCCCAAAAGACAAGACTGTCACACTGAAGATAACAAAAGATGGCTTTATGTTGGTTTGAGTGTAAAAATTGATAATAGATAGTTTATTATTGATATCTGGTTGTTTAATATAATAATCTACCTCTGATGGTACATGCCCAAGTCCAGAATTTCTATAACAATTGACGCTAAGATAGCCAAAGCAATTGAAAACTATTACAGAGAAAAGGTCAAGATTGCAGCTGAAAAAGGAGAGGTAATCCCTAAACTTTCAAACATCTATGAAGAAATCATAGAACGTGGTTGGGAAGCAAAATCTAGTCTTCGCAAGAAATAGGAAAGCAAAAATTCACTAGTTCCAATATTATCTTATGGGTTTAGATCTAAAGGCACTTTGTGTCCGAGAAAAAACAAACTTGGAATCGTTTTCTTCCAAAATTGTAGCAATAGATGCATACAATGCAATCTACCAATTTCTATCAATAATACGAGGTCCAGAAGGACTGCCATTAACAGATTCAAAGGGAAAAATTACAAGCCACATATCTGGTCTGTTTTATAGAAATATAAATTTTTTATCACTTGGAATAAAACCAGTATACGTTTTTGATGGAAAACCACCATCATTAAAATCTGCAGAAATTGAAAGAAGAAAGCAGATAAAAAAAGACGCAACAATCAAGTTTGAAAAAGCACTAACAGAAGGAAAATACGAGGAGGCAAAAAAATATGCTCAACAGACCTCAATGCTAAAAGATGAGATGGTAGAAGACTCTAAACATCTTTTGGGACTTTTTGGCATCCCTCATATCGAGGCACCTTCTGAGGGTGAGGCAACTGCCGCTAATCTTACAATTACAGGACAAGCATATGCTTCTGCAAGCCAAGACTTTGATTCTTTATTATTTGGAGCAAAAAAACTAGTTCGAAATTTTACAAATAGCGGCAAAAGAAAATTGCCAAATCGAAATACTACAATTGAAATTGAGCCTGAAATAATTGATCTACAAAAAACACTCACAGACCTTGGTCTTACAAGAGAGCAGCTAGTTGATGTAGGAATTTTAATTGGAACTGATTTTAATCCAAACGGATTTGAAAGAATTGGTCCAAAAACTGCACTTAAAGCAATAAAGGAATATGGCAAGCTCGAAGAAATTCCACAAATTCAAGAAAAACTAGAGGAGATAGATTACAAGCAAATACGCCAGATATTTTTGCAGCCAAAAGTTGCTAGTATATCTGAAATCAAATTTGGGGAAATCGATTTTCAAGGAATCATTAACTATTTGTCTACAGAAAGAAGTTTTTCTCGTGAAAGAGTAGAAACATCAATTAATAGATTAAAAAAATCAATCGAGAAAAAAAGTCACACCCTAGAACAATGGATGAATTGAGATTTAGTAGAGAATTTCTGAATTTTCCCACGAATAATCAAATAGAGTTCGTAAAGAGTCTATCATTGAGCTTGAATTAGCCCAAACTGCAAAAATATTGTGGGAAGGATGATTTGCATTTCTTAAGAAAAAGAGAATCTCATCAAAATCCTTTATCATAAAACACATGTTGTTTGTCTTTCCAGTTGGCATTATTCTAATTCTTTCTCTGCTTATCTCCTCTGTAATTTCAGGCATCGTGTGAGCTGGTGAGATAATGACTCTTTCAAAAACTGGTGAATTACCTAATAATTTGATAAGATCTGCATGATAAAATCTTGAGAAATCCTTTTGCGTACAAAACAAAAGGAAATCCTCTTTTGCACTGGAAATCATCTCTTTTATCTTATTGTGGATCTGTGGAGCTCCTTGAAGCATTTGTAATTTGTCAACCTTTGTCTCATTTGTCTCGACAGCAAATGTTGGTATCTTATTCCATAATTCAACAATGTCCTTTTCATTCTCTAGTAGAATGTTGACACGTTCTTTTTCAGAATTTGCTAATGTTCGAATTACTTTGGCCAATGGTAACGCCTCAAAGCGAGTGGGTTGACAACATTCTGCTGTAACCACCCCCGAATTTTGTAAGGTATTTAAAATATGATAAGTCTCAGTGCGTGGTAACTCTAAGGATTTGCAAACCTCCGGAGCAGTCTTTACACCATACTTGCCCAAGAAAATGTAGACTTTGGCCTGATTTGCAGATAAACCAAACTTCAAAAGTTCACTTTTTATTTTATCTAATTGAAGTTTTTGTTCGTATAAAGCTGTACCTGATTCAGAGGAGAACACTCCTATTTGAATATCTTCCATCGAAACCACTTTTGGAGATTTATTCATCGATACGTTTTGTTTATTTGGTGTATTATCATTGCGTATGACACGTCTCGGTACAGACACAGGCTTCATACCTCTATTATATGAGAGGATTGAATTTATGATCCGCGGATCTTTTTGTAATTATGAACTTCCAAAATGGAATTTTTTTAATTAAAATTAATCACCTGTAATTGATTGAAATTATTGTATTGATAGCGATCTATTTTACTCGTAAAAAAATAAGAATTTTAAATGTGAAACTGATCGTTGGACGATTAAAATTAAATTTATTCATTTTTAGTTTGAAAATCCATGACAAGATTGTATTGTAAACATCAAAGATTGTATTGTAAACATCAAAGATTGTATTGTAAACATCAAAGATTGTAACATCATGTAAAAATTAATACTAAATATCACTTCTGAAAGAGTTAGACTTGATCTAAACCTCTAACCTTTCTTTTCACAAACGCATATCCAAATGATACAGAAATTATTGACATGGCTAATACTGGACCTGTTAACTTTGGTAAAATCATCGTATCTGTTAATATCTCATATGATGCAACTGAAGCAACTACTAATGCAGCTCCACTTAGGGCATATGAGATGTAACGAAAACCATTGGTATTAAACAATCTAGAAAATGCGGAACGAAGTATAAAGCTATCTAGTGTATCTACAGGAATCATGCCCAAAGCAAATAGACCTGCAAGCATTAATGATACTTGAATGCCAGCAGTTGCTGACGCCACAACAGATAAGGCAATTGCAGAAATTTGTGTTGCAGTATCAAAACCTAAACCAAAAACTAAACCTGTAACAAGTGCTGAACCAAACGGTCCTAAGATTCCTGTTTTACTTAGAATCTTGCTAGCAAGAATAGCTGAACCGCTTTTGCCCCATTTTTTGATTGCATAAATGTTGATTGCTCCAATTATCCCAAGTGCAATAGCTCCAATTACTCCACCTAAAAATGCGATATTGTTTACATTGATGATGCTGCCAACTACATAAATTATGAAAATCATTTCTGCCAGTACCGATATCATGTGTCCAAAGCTAAACCCTGCTCCAACCCATGCAGATTTCTTTACTGCATTATGCAAACGTACAAGATTATCTATGGCAGTGATGTGATCAACATCAAGAGCATGGCGAATTCCAAGAGCGATCATTGTAGGGATTGATATTGCAACTAAGACCCAAATGTCAACCATACTAAAATTTTCTCTTTCTTAACATACTAAGACTAGTATATATTTTTGATAGTAGGATGCAAGAAAATTAAAAACTACGACAGAATTAATATCACAATACTTTTCAAATCAATTTTCAAGCTTTTTGCGCTTTTCTTCTATCCTTTTTTCAGCTTCTAGTCGTTCAAGTTTGTACTCGTTTAGATCCACAAACTTGATTATTTTGCTGAGATTTGGATGAGCCTTTTTTATTGATTTGAACATGTTTTGGGCTACCTTTCTGTAATCTGGATGGCCTTGTGGCACAGTTCTAAGCTCGATTAGATGGGTTGCCTCCCTTAGGTTCAGTTTCATAAAAAACGGATAATTGTATGCAAAATTTACCACGTACTGTGCTTGCTCTGGCATTTTTTGGTACAATAGCTCAAAGACTTTTTTTGACTTGTACATACAGTCTTCAAAATCTTTTTTGATTGCTAGTGACAAGATTTCGTCTGGAATACAAAATCCATGATTGGTTGTTAGCAATTGTCTTTCTAATGTTAAAATACGATGTCTGTGAAAATCACGAAACATTCCAAAGTTTGTTAAAAAATCAAAAGTGTATTCTGTCATTTCAAAAGCGCGGGGTGGCCTGTGCCTTCTATTTTGGCGAAGGTTGGCAAATGATTGTATGATTTTTTTCCTAGTCGTAGGGCCAATCTTCTTTACTTCAGCAAGTATGTCTTTGTATGAAATTCCTTGGGCTTGTTCATATAAGATGGCAGAAATTATCTTCTCTTCCGCTTTTTTTTCTGATTCATAATCCACAAAGTTGACAAGAAAACCACGATTCTTTTTGATTTTGATGTGTTTTTTATTTAAACTAACTGCAGTTGTTTTGAGATCAGTAAGATATTTTTGTAAGACCTTACCATACTTATCATCTGCTCTTTTTACAAAAGATTTGATCGTGGTATCAAGCTCACGGTGTATCTTTGATGCAAGTACCCTTTCTTCTTGTAGGCTTGAGCTATACAAAATAGTTAGAAGATACTCAAAAGCTCTGCCATTCCCAGTTATTCCTACATTTGTAAGCGTAGATGCAGGTAAAATGCCTCTTAGTATGTCAAGTGCCTTTGCCTTTGTTGTGGCATTGTAAATTCTTGTTGCTGATTTGATATCCTCCTCACTTGAGAGACGTGAGAAGGGAACCTCCTCTCCTTGAGAGTTTTTAAATTTCTGGCTATCAATAGGCTCTCTTTCTTGAATGTAGGAAATCATCGGTTGTATATTTTTTGAATATATGTCAAAATCCAAATTGCAAGATTCCACATACATGTCAGCATATTTGGAATTCATAATATCTGGTTCTTTGAAAAATTTGTATTCACCATTTACTTTTTTATCCCATGCTACATAACGGGAAGATTTTTCAAGATAGGATAAACCAATTCTACGGTCTTCAATTTTTTTTACAGCTATATTTGACAGTCCTTCTATTGCAATTTGTGCTTCGCCAAGCTCAGCTACCGAGTCATCTCCATATTCAAGTAAAACTCTATTGTAAAATTCTTCACCACGATTTTCGTTTTGTAAAAATTCGTCAAGAAAAATTTTTCGCATGCTCTTATTAGATCTACTATATCTTGACATCAAGGCACCACGATCAACTTGTTTTGGAGTAATGACTGCAAAAACAGAATCTTCTACATTTGAAAAATGCTTTGATAAAATTTCTTTTTCAGTATCAGAAAATTCCGACATTATGATCGGACAGCTATCCAATTATAAATAATCTACTTTTCCCCAATCTGAATTAGATCAGACGAACTACCATGTGTTGTAGAATTATGTTTTGATTGCCATCTGAGCAAAACCTCTTTAAATGATTCAGCTTCGGTTTCGTCTTCGGTATACATCAAAGTAGTGACCCATCTACCAGTGCCAGCTGTTCCGCCGATCGAGTTCATCCAAAAGTTTGTCGGTAGATTTTCAAAGGATTTGTTCTGTGGATCGTGGCTTAGATCCATCCATCTTTTTGATACAAAATGCAAAATTTGGTCCAATTCTTCTTTTTGAATCATGATTTCCTGTAAAGAAGAAAGACATTTTAAAATTGCGAAAATTTTTAAAAATTCTCTCTTAAACTTTAGCTAAAATGATCTTACCAAAACTGGAAAGCTTGTTAACACTTTGTTGATTATATTAACTCTAAAACCTGTACCCAATGAGCAAAGAAGAGATCGAGTTTATCGGCAAGCAAGTAAAGGACATGTACGGCACTTTTATCGGCAAAGTCGTCGGGACTATAACTGATATCGATGGCAGTGTGCAAACTGTTGGTGTTGATTGTGGTTCTGAAGGGCTTCGGCAGATACCATTTGAGCAACTAGTCGTACAAGGGGCTTTTGTAATTTTCATCCCTAGGTGGAGATTAGAGGCTCAGCGATTGTTGCGCGAAAAGGGTCTTACATTGCGCCGCATACGAGCTCTGATAGACATCGTATCTGAAAACGACGATATGAAGGAGGATGCAGAGCTCATCCACGAAAAATACAAGATGAAGCTGCTAACTTTAGAAGAAACAGAAAAACAAATCAAAGAAAAACTAGAGCACAGACTGGCCGAGCTGGATAGCCAACTCAAATCAATCAGAATGCTTGTGTTTGATGCCAAGTTGCAACACAAGAGCAACGAGATTTCAGACGCCAAGTATGAATCTGTAAAGACACAGACTGTGGAAATAGTAGAGCACATAGGACATGAGAAAGCAGAGATTGTAAATATTCAACGCAGGATATCAGACCTTTCCGTGGAAAATCTGGAGCGAACAGAAAACCCCAAGGAACAACTTCATTCAGCCGCCGTTTCGTATTTGGGAAAAGTAGAAAGCACCCCGACTACAGAGCCAACTAAAACTGAAGCTCCTATATCTGGCCAAGCGGTTGGTAACACAACTCCCACAACACCAACGCAAAAGCCTGTTGCCATTGGAGCTGACGGTGCAGAAGATTCTCAAGATTCAGATTGGCTTAGAAGGATGTCCTCCCAATAGGTCAAAAGAATAGGAAATAGGGTTCGCTCCCGAACCTCCTTTTTGGGCAAATCTTTTTTTTAAGATAGTAAAGAAAGTATGTCATTGGTTGAATATTCAATAGGGCTTGGAAACAACGATTCTGAAACAAGAAAAAGGGCAGATGAAGATTATGTAAAATTCTGGGCAGAGCAGGCCAAAAACCTTCACTGGTTTGAGAGATGGCATGAGACGTTGCAATGGAATCCGCCATTTGGAAGGTGGTTTGTGGGTGGTAAACTCAACGCCTCATACAATGCACTAGATGTAATAGTACAAAAAAATCCAACAAAAACTGCCATTTTATGGGAAGGAGAAAATGGTGAAAGACGCGCCATCACTTATCATGATCTATGGGTTGAAGTAAACAAGTTCTCAAACGTGCTAAAATCACTTGGGGTGAAAAAAGGAGATAGGATAACGATCTATCTTCCAATGGTTCCAGAATTATTGGTTTCCATGCTTGCATGCGCAAGAATTGGAGCAATCCACTCTGTAATTTTCTCTGGTTTTAGCGCCAAATCCATAAGAGATAGAGTAGAGGATTCAAAATCAAAAATTGTGATTACTGCTGATGGTGGGTTCAGACGTGGTTCCATTATCAAACTAAAAGAGATAATAGATGAAGCAATCACTGGTCTGGATTTTGTACAAAATGTAATTGTATTAGAGCGTGCAAAAATTACTTTTATTCAAACTTCTAAGGACAAAAAATGGTCCAACCTTATGAAAACTGCATCACCAAATTGTGAGCCAGAAAAACTGGAAAGCACCCATCCGTTGTACATACTTTATACATCAGGTACAACAGGAAAACCAAAAGGTGTACTGCATGGAACTGGCGGATACCTGACGCATTTGTATTCTACCTTCAAATGGATTTTTGACATCAAAGACTCTGATGTTTATTTTTGTACTGCAGATATTGGATGGGTCACAGGGCATAGCTATGTTGCATATGGACCATTACTACATGGTGCAACCCAAGTAATGTATGAAGGGGCTCCAGACTATCCAACTCCATCAAGAATATGGGAAATTATCCAACTATACAAAGTTACAATTTTTTATACAACACCGACTGCACTTCGCATGTTCATGAAGTTTGGGGATAGTATTCCCAATTCGTATGACCTTTCATCATTGCGTTTACTTGGGACAGTGGGAGAGCCAATCAATCCTGAGGTCTGGAAGTGGTACTTTGGTGTGATAGGTAAAAAGAAATGTCCAATTGTTGATACTTGGTGGCAGACAGAAACTGGTGGTGCCATGATAACGCCGGTGCCAGGATTGGATACAATTCCACTCAGAGCAGGTTCTGCGGCAAGACCTATCCCGGGAGTTGATATTGCGGTCGTTGATGAAACAGGAAATGAAGTTGCTCCTGAAACAAAAGGATATCTTGTAGTCAGAAAACCATGGCCTGGAATGCTTTTGACATTATGGGGTGATGATGAAAAATACAAGCTAGTCTATTGGTCAAAATACAAAGCAAGTTACTATACAGGTGATTATGCAATCAAAGACAATGACGGCTATTTCTGGATGTTGGGTAGAGCAGATGATGTTCTAAAGGTAGCAGGTCACAGACTTGGAACTGCAGAACTTGAAAGTGGATTTGTATCACATAAAGCAGTTGCAGAAGCTGCAGTCTGTGGCGTTCCACATGATGTTAAAGGAGAAGCAATAATTGCATTTTTGGTTCTAAGAGATGGTTACACAAACAGTGAGATTCTAAAAAATGAAATTATTAACCACATAAGAAGTGTGATAGGTTCTATAGCTTCGCCTGAACAGCTTTATTTTGTGTCAAGACTTCCAAAGACACGCAGTGGTAAAATAATGCGAAGGCTGCTAAAAGCAATTGCAAAAGGTGATGAAATTGGTGATGTCAGTACTTTGGAGAACGAAGCTGCAGTAAGTGAAGTACAGGATGCCTTTGAGGAAGTAAGACTATCCATTAAAAAAAATAATATTAAATAGAAATAATCTTAAGCTTGGAATTTTCCGTGATGTTGAACTTTTCAACAAAGCCTGCAGTAACTTCTAAAACATATTTTGCATTTTTTCCACCGCCATTCTCAACTGTACAAGTTGCTGTCTCAATTGGAGATTTGCATGGGGCTACGTTTTTTTCTATATGGACTACATTTCCTGTCGCATCAAACCAGATGACATCTAATGGAAATTGCATATTTAACATCCATATGGGCACTACCTGTTTGTCTTGGAACACAAAGATCATTCCTTGATCATAGGGAAGTTGTTTTTGGAACATCAAACCCCGGCTCTTCTGAGCATCAGTTTCAGCTACCTGGACATCTAATGTGACATCATCAAGCTTTATTGTCCCTTTTGGAAATTTGGTTTCAGCAAGTTTAGAATCAGCTGGAATGGTTAGCACTCCAACAACTCCTATTATGACTGCAGCAATTGCTATAGGGATTAAGATTTGGGCTCTTGATGCCACACTATGTGAAGAAAAAGTTCTAGTTAAAAACCAATGGGGATATAGACAAGGAAAGTTTTGTAGCCCATACTACCACTGATACGAAAGTAATCACCATCTATATGCCAGTAAATTTTTGTTATTAAAATAAATAATAAAAAAAATATTCCAGTTTTATCTTATCTGTTCTTTGATGTCACTAATTGTTCCAACTACATTCTTGGTCTCGTGTCCAACATCTGAAATGGTAGATCCATTGTAAACTTTGTCTAGGTACTTTCCTGTTATGATCATAGGAACAGCTATGGCATTTGTTATCAATAATGGTTCTGGAATCCAAAATAGAATAAACCCTACCTTTTGTAGTTTTTTTCCAGGTGCTGGCGCACGTTGCAAGGCCCCTAGAGATCTTGCAGTTCCCCTGTCATCTAGGCCTGCAAGCCTAGAATAAATCTCGGTCCTTCTTTTGGCCGATTCTCCAATTCTTTTAATTCTAGCAATATGCTCTTTATAATTCTCGTCCATTTCTGATAGCTTTACTTTTTGATAGTTAAAATTCCATGGTAAAGATCAATAACAATGAGGTAAAGATTTCTTATACCAAGAGAACAGATTATATCATTCAAAGTATATCTCGTCAAGATAATATGAAAGAAAAACGCGCTGAAAGACTAGAGTCTATAAAGGAAGCTCACAAGTCAGCCAAGGCAGACTCTAGTTCAAGAATGGAAGATTATCTAGAAGTGATATCTGAACTTGTAGAGCTAAAAGGCTATGCAAACACACTTGACATTTCTAGATATATGAATGTCAGCGCACCTTCAGTGACAAAGATGCTACAAAGACTTGATGAAAGTGGCTACTTGGAGTATGAAAAATATCATGGAATAAATCTGACTGCCAAAGGAAATGCCGTGGCAGACACAATACGACAAAAACATGGAATATTGTTAGAGTTCTTTAAGATGCTTGGCATAGATCATGCTGTTGCAAATAAGGACGCAGAAGGAATAGAACACCACCTCAATCCAAAAACAATAAAACAACTGCGAAAATTTATCACATACTTGAAAGCAAATCCCAAAGTTCTTGGCAATTTTGAATAATTAATCACTTAGAACTATTCTGATGTCTTGTTTTGACGTTGCTGCCTTCATTATTCGTTTACCGCTGTCGGATTTTTTGGAAATAATTATTCTGCCTTTTTTTCCAACATATGATGACGTTACAAGTTTATCTTTTACATAAATATCCGCAGACATTCCTGTTTTGCTACTGTCCAGTTCAAGTATCAAATTATTTCCCGATTCAGACATTTCGAACCATTCGCTTTTTCCAAAGGATGCTTCCTTTGGCTCTACATCGATATGTACTCCAAGAGCTTTTTCGAGATCATTGATAGTAGACCCGCCACGTCCAATGATTGATGGCATGATTTCTTTATCCACTCGTACTCTGATGCTATTATTAGACAGGATCTCAATTTCTGCATCTGAATCAAATCTACGCATGGTTTCTCTTATTTTTGATTCGGCCAGTTTTTCTATACCGCCACTTTTTGCTTCTTTTGATATTGGTATGACAATGTTTTCCTCACCATAGGTATAGATCTCGTATTCCAAATTATGATTCTCAAAGTTTCGTACCTCAATTACTGGCCTTGCTAAATCTTGCTCAGTCATGCCAGTTGGAACTTTTACTTTGAACTCCAACTCGTAAACCTGTGCAATATTTCCAGCTTTCACAAATACTACTGTATCTAAGATATGGGGAATCATGCCAAGCTCTACCTTTCCAATAAATCGTTGAATGGCATCTAGTGGAGCGCTTGCATGTACAACTCCTACCATACCAACACCTGCTAACCTCAAATCTGCAAATACTCTAAAGTCGTGAAACCTTCTTACCTCGTCAAAAATTGTATAGTCTGGTCTTACTAAGAGCAAAATGTCTGCTGAATTTTCAAAACTACCATCAAGTTGAGTATATTGAGTTATTTTGTCATCAACTTGTAAGTCTCTTGGTGATTCAAGAGTTTTGACAATCTTACCCTTTTTGGAATAAAAATCGGCAAGACTAGATGCAAATGTACTTTTTCCAGAACCTGGTGCGCCAGAAATAAGAACGCCTTCGGCTTTTTCTGAAAACCGCTTCATTAACTTTTCAGATATGTTGTATTGTTCTAATGATAATTTTACTATTGGATGTGTTATGGTAATCTCATAACTGCCAGAAAATGGAGGGTGTGTTATTGTTGTTCTATAATCTTTAAATTGAATAACCAATGCCCCACGCTTTGAAATCTCGATTTCTCCTGACTGATTAATCCTTGAAGCCTCAAGGATCTGGGTTGTTATGCTACTCAGATAATCTTTTGTAAGAATTTTATCTTCAAGTTCTAAAAGTGTAAATGCTCCCGGCTTTCCTCGTTTTGCCATGGGTTTTGTTCCCTCCTTTAGGTGTATACTCATTGTCTGAGAATCAAAAAATCGCTCAAACTCTAAACCAGTTGTTTTAATATCTGGCTTTGAATATCTTGTTTTTATGCCTTCAGCTTGTGCAACAAGTGCTTGAACATAATCTGCTGTGTAAAAGGTGGCATCGTTTTTCTTCGCAATGTCTTTTATTATCGCATCTATTCTTCCATGGCTTGCAAGCTTGATGTCATCCATACTCGGCCTTTCTCCTTCAAATCTTAGGGTGATGTTGTTTTTTTCTGATATCTCGCGAATTTTTTTTATTTCTCCAAGTCCAACAAATCCATATTCTTTGCTTTGTGAAGCTTGAGACTGAAGCTCATCAAGTACCGCAACAGGAATGATTATCTCACAATTTTGCAGGTTGCCTGATTCAATTAATTTTGTAATCTCTCTATCTATAATAATACTGGTATCGACTACAATTTTTTCCATCATTAATTGGGGTTCTTTTGCGCTTTTTATTCATAGCTATAAAATACTATATATTCAGTTTGTAGTCTAATATGTGATAACAATGTACCTACAAAAATAACATTTGTCCAAAATGTAACAAAGAAATCAAAATAATTGGCGTTGATTACAAGACCATCGACAATTACTATATCTGCAACGACTGTAGAGAAAAGTTCCCGGAACCAACAATTGAATATATATGCATTAGATGTAACAATAAATTCAAACTCGAACAGGCAAAATGGATTACAAGTGAATGTTTCAGATCAACTAATTTGTAATTTTAGTTAAGTACCATTGTGATGGCGTTCAACACATCCTCAAAACTAAACGGTTTCATTATGTATGCTTGAGCTCCTGCTACAACACTTTGATGAATTGTAGAAAGATTTTCGTCTGCAGTTAACATAATAATTTTTGCATCAGGATTTGATGACATTATTTCTCTTAGTGCTGATATTCCGTCTTTTCTTGGCATAGCTACATCTAGTAATAAAACATCTGGATTTGTTGCATTGAATTTTTCTATCGTTTCTATTCCATCCGTTGCTTCAGCTACTAATTCATGATGTCCTATTTGAAGTGAATCTCGCAAAAGAAGTCTCGTTGCATTAGAATCTTCTGCAATCATTACACGAGCCATGTTTAACAAAATCAAATTTTTACATATAAAAGCAGGGATGTCTTAGAATTCAAATACAGTTTAGTTTTTCACATTGTTCAGTATGTTGGTAATGGTTTTTAGCACATCTTCAAAATTAAAAGGCTTCAACACGTATGCTAAAGCTCCCGCCTTAATACAATCAGTCATTGTTTTGATATTGTCACTTGCTGTTATCATAATGATTTTTGCACTGGGATTTGTGGTAAGTATCTCTTTTAATGCAGAAAGTCCGTCTTTTTTTGGCATGGCCATATCTAACAACATTAGATCAGGTTTTGTTGCATTAAATTTTTCAACTGCTTCTATTCCATTTACTGCTTCAGCTACAAGCTCATGATGACCAATCTCTAGAATGTCTTTTAATACCATCCTTATTGCATCCGAGTCATCTGTAACCATTATGCGTGCCATGTTTTAACAAAACTAAAGGATCTTTTGTATTTAAGTGCAGTTGTACTTTTATTGATTTAATATGTGAGAAAAAGTCTTCCGAATTTTATCTTTGAATTCTTCTACATCCTTCTTATTTGTACCATTGAAAATCGCTTGCATGATTTGTAGTGATTCGCTGATAATTTGATACGTCCCACTTAAGGTCCCATTTTCAATAACATGTTTTAAAACCGCAGCATTGAGCTTGGAAATTTCACCAACATTGTTTTTACCCATCATAGGTGCAAGGCCTTTTATTTTGTGCAAATGTTTTTCAATTTTATTTCCATTGTTGGCAATGTCTTTATCATCGTTACATTGTGATAAAATTTGTTTTAAACTATCTAATTCTGTTTGTATCTCCTGTGTTGCAATTTTGTGAAAGTTATCGGACATTTTGCCTAATGAATACATTATTTTCATACTAACTTTTATAGGCTATTAATTTATTTTTAAAACAAAATGAAAATTATTAACAAAACATATGTCTTACTAGCTGTAATAATTACCGTTTCCTCGATTAATCTATTAGTACTTTTACAAACCTCTCAAGAAAATCAGGCTGTCTTACACTCAATTAGTAGTGCAAGTAATCTTAAGGTTATAGTTGAGAGAATCGCAGGAACTGCAAACTCCATTGCAAGTGGAAATGAAGCAGACAGACTGACCCTTGTTTCACAAATTAAGGAGTTTGAAAATACTTACGATGTACTAGGTAGTGGAGGAGAATTAAATGGAACTACCATAATTGCTGTACCAAGTGAGATTCGTAATAGTTATGGTGATGTTGGTAATTCTTGGAATATTTACAAACAAAAAGCAGAAGAAATCCGACAAGAATCAGTATTTAATCCCGATGTCAAAAATTCATTAAAATATATCTTGGAAAAAGATGGTGACTTGGTAACATCGGCAAACGGGGTATCAAATGATCTATCTTCACTTGACCGAAATTATAACAGGCACAAAGAGATTGCAGCAGAGCTTGTAACACTTACAAAATCAATAGCTGAAAACACACTTCTTATCTCAATTGGAGAAAGAGGCAATAGTACGGATATGATTAAAAAAGATCGAATTTTGTTTAATGCTGATTTGCGAAAATTGGAAGGACTTTCATTAGATAATTTAGAAACTGACGGAGTCGAAATCAAACAAGAAACGCTTCAAACCATTCCTAGAGAAAACGCTGCATCGTTACGCCAGCTCGATCCCTTATGGGAATCTGTTCAAGTAAAATTAAAATTTGTTGAATCAACTCCATTACTTTCTGCAGAATTTGGAAAGTCGTTACAAGAGTTAGATACACAAAGAGATGTCTTGCTTTTGACAACTGCTCTTTTTGTAGATGACTGGAATAAATTAATAGATGGAAAACTACGTGAGAGAGTTAATGTTGTACAAGGACTACTTGTAGCAGATATTGTAGTTTTTGTTATAGTAATGGTCTCAATTAGAAAATCACTCCATCCACTTTCAATGCTTACTACTGCACTCTCACGTGTAAAGGAAGGATTCTATGGAGAAAAAATGGACTATCGCTCAAATGATGAAATTGGCATTCTTGCTCAAACATTTAACTTAATGTCAGAAACTATACACAAAAAGGAAGAAGAGGCAAAAAAAATTGAGATTGCAAAAGATGAATTTTTGGCAATGATAACTCATGAATTGAAGACTCCATTAGTACCAATTCAAGGATATGCTGATATTCTACTTGGGGAACATTTAGGTAATCTCAATAAAGCCCAAAAAGAAAGATTAGAAGTTATCAAATCAAGCTCTGCAACATTATTGCAATTGATATCCGATTTACTGGACGCACAAAAGTTAGAACTTGGTCAACTCAAAATTAAAAAACAAACGAATAACCTCAAACAAACCATTGAGAAAACCATCACCACGATGATGCCCCATGCACTTGAAGATGAAATTGAACTTACAACCCCTGTTAAAGATGGCATTTACGCATATTATGATGATGAACGAATAGAGCAGGTGCTTACTAATCTCATTAAAAACGCATTCAGAGCTATATCTCCAAAAAAAGGTAAGGTACAGATTCTTGTTGAAGACATGCCAAACGAGGCCAGGATCTCAGTTAAGGATAATGGAACAGGATTGCCAAAGGACTCGCTTGATAAAATATTTAGAAAATTCTATCAGGTGGATACTTCTACAACAAGAGAAAAAGGCGGTAGTGGTCTTGGACTCTCAATATGTAAGGGTATTATAGAGACGCATGATGGTAAAATATGGGTTGAAAGCGAATTAGGAAAGGGGGCTACATTCTACTTTACACTTCCTAAAAATGAAAAATTCAAATCTCCTCTCTAGCACAAATAAATAGTTGAGAACAACCAAATTGTTTTATTGGAATTAGAAGATTTTGCTGAAAAATCACTACAGTTTGCAATTCGAGCTGGTGCGCAATATTGTGATGTTAGAGCTGAAACAGTAGTAAGCGATGGGTTTCTCCTAGAAAACGGTGAAATTGAGCATTCCACATCCTCGCAAGATTCCGGTTTGGGTATCAGAGTCCTTGCGAATGGAGCATGGGGGTTTGTTTCAATCTCAAATCCAAAATCCCTCGAGGAAGTAAAAAATGCAACATTTGATGCAGTAAAAAGTGCATTACATTATTCTATAAATAAAAAACAAAAAGTAAGACTTGCAGACACCAAAGTATACGTAGATGAAGTAAATTTTGCCATATCTAAGAAACCTACTTTGGAAGAATTGGCAAAAATTGGTTTTGAATGTGATAGTATAATACGGAGCAAAAAAAGAATCCATAAATCTTCAATAACTATGGAACATGACGCCTTTTCAAAATATTTTGTAAATAGTGATGGCACAAAAATAACTCAAAAATTTGAAGATACACTAGCTAATGTAACTGCAACTGCTCATGAATCAGGTTTAACAGAATCTGTTAATGCAACAGAAGGAGGTAGAGGAGGACTGGAAATGATACTTGATAAAAATGACATTACAAAAACAGCTGAATTTGTAGCTCAGAAAGCTTCAGAACTTTTAGATGCAAGAACTGCCAAAGAAGAAAAAGCTACAGTTGTGATGAATCCCGATTTTGTTGCACTTCTTGCACATGAAATTCTTGGTCATCCTTCAGAGGCAGATAGGGTACTTGGAAAGGAAATGGCTTGGGCTGGAGGTGCTTGGTGGGTAGGAAAATTAGGAAAAAAAATTGGTTCTCATGAATTAAATTTAATAGATGATCCTGCGTTGCCAAGTCTTGGCTGTTACAAGTATGATGATGAAGGAGTTCTTGCAAAACCAAAAACACTGATAGAAAATGGTGTTCTAGTAAATCACATGCAAAGCAGAGAAACTGCCTCGATTTTTAATACAGAACCAAATTCGAGTATGCGTGCTACTGGATATGGGTTTATGCCCTTAATTAGAATGGCATGCACGTGTATAAAACAAGGAGATTGGGATCCTCACGAAATGATAAAAGAAGTAAAAAATGGCTATCTTATTTCTAACATGAAAGTTCCTTCAATAGACATGATGCGATACAACTGGAGCATATCATGTCAGTTCGCACAGAAGATAGAAAATGGTGAACCAAAAGAATTGCTCAGAGATGTAATTATTATGGGAATTGCTCCTGATTTTTTCAATTCAATTGATGCATGTGGGAATGATTTCACCGTAAGACCAATAACAAATTGTGGTAAAGGTGATCCTATGCAAATTATGAGGATGGGTAATGGCGGGCCTCATATCAGAGGAATTGCCACAGTAAAAAGTGTCGGAGTGTAAAATGGCAGATACGATGGATGCATTAAGATCACAAGTACTATCTTGTACCAAATGTGCTCTTTCAAAATCAAGAACTAACGCTGTTCCTGGTAAGGGTAATTACAACGCAGAAATAATGTTCATAGGAGAAGCTCCTGGAAGAAACGAAGACTTGCATGGTGAACCATTTGTAGGCAATGCGGGAAAAATTCTATCAGAAGCATTAGAATATGCAGGTTTGTCAAGGGATGATGTTTTTATAACAAATGTTGTGAAATGCAGACCTCCAAACAATAGAGTTCCTTTTGAAGAAGAAAAAAATTCTTGCCATCAATATCTTGCCAGAGAGCTGGATATGATCAAACCCAAAATTATATGCATACTTGGAAATACCGCTTATGGCTCTATCCTTGGTGGCGACTCTATTACAAAGAATAGGGGCAAAATGATTAAAAAAGATAATCAACTGTATTTTCTTACCATACATCCTGCTGCAGCAATATACACTCCTAATCTCAAACAAGTCTTAAAAGATGATATCAAGACGCTAGTAGAAGTCCTTGAGAAAATAAAAAAAGGAAATCAAGTCCAGAGTTTATCATGATGATTCTCCCACGTTCATTTTATGATAGAGATACAGTTGATGTTGCCCAAGACTTGTTAGGTAAGATACTCGCGCGAAGAATTGGCCAAAAAATAATTTCTGGTATGATAATTGAAACAGAAGCATATAGGTACAAAGACGATGAGGCTAGCCATTCGTTTGTAGGCATGACAGAGAGAAACAAGGCAATGTTTGGACAAGTAGGGAGAGCATATGTCTATTTCACTTATGGTATGCATTATTGTATGAATGTGGTAGCAAAAAATGATAATTTTGATGCAGGGGCAGTTCTTTTCCGAGCACTTGAGCCAAGAGATGGAATTGATTTTATGATAAGACAAAGAAAAACTAAATTGATCTCAAATCTTACTAATGGACCTGCAAAGCTTACACAAGCATTACAGATAACAAAAAAACAATACGGCGTGGATTTGACAAAATCTTCCAGTTTATTTGTTATTGAAGGCAAGGAAATAAAAAAAACTGAAATTAAGGCAAGGTCAAGAATTGGAATTAAAAAAGCTACTGATAAGCCTTGGAATTTTAGGTTATTAAATTAATAATTTTTATTTTAAAAAATCACGTTAAGAAGATGATGATGGTCTTGCCTGGAGTAACACAGTCAAATCCATAGTTTTGCCCATTCTGTTTATCGTTAAAACTACTTTATCGCCAACAGATTTCTGATCGTCCATATAGGCAATAATATCATAGATTGTTTTGATTGGATGGCCATCGACTGCTGTGACGATGTCTCCTCCATGCGGAATGTTATTTTCGCCCAAAGTGGCAGGTATTATTCCAGCTTTATCTGCAGGTCCATTTTTTACTACATTATCAACTATTACTCCTTTGTAGTTTCTTGGAAGACTATTTGCTAGGGCAACGTCTGGATTCATACTAGTTCCTGCTATTCCAAGCCAAGGATGATTGTATGTTCCGGTTTTGATTAATTGAGGCACTACTCTCAGAATTGAATTAGACGGGATGGCAAATCCAATGCCAGAAAATTCACCGGTACTTGTGTTAATTGCAGTATTCATTCCGATGACTTCGCCTTGCATGTTTAGCAAGGGTCCTCCGGAATTTCCAGGGTTGATTGGTGCATCCACCTGAATTACATCAGGTATGGAAAATCCAACATTTTCATTTGGCAGGAGGCGACCTATCTGACTTACTATTCCGTGCGTCATGGTATCGCTCAACCCAAAGGGATTGCCTATTGCAATTACTTGCTGGCCAACTTGAAGTTGTGAAGAATCTCCAAATATTAGGGGAGTGACGGCTTCATCTGAAAAATTATCAATTATCTGTATCACTGCTATATCGTTATACGGATCAGTACCTATTACTTTGGCTGTGTAAGTATTTCCATCAACAAATGTAACGTTAACCGTTTTTGATCCTTCTACTACATGGTTATTCGTAATAATACGACCGTCCTTATCATACACAAATCCAGAACCAAGTCTAGTGGATTGACTTTGAAGTGGAGAGCCATTTATGATGACGCTATTGTCGACGGTTGAGACTTTGCTTGTTATCTGGACAACAGAATTTTCTACTTTTTTGAATATCGATGTAAAACTTGAATCTACAGTTGTTGTTTGGCCAGAAAGCCCCGGAGGACCGGCTGGACCTTGTGGACCTGGTGGACCAGCTGGACCTTGAGGACCCTGTGTAATGGCAAGAGTAGAGTCATTCCTAATGATGTTGCTATTAGTGGATTGAACTATAACTATTGCTGCAAGAACGATAACTGCAGCTATGAGAACTATCTCAGTCTTTTTCATTTCTTATCGCCAAATGAAATACTTTAGAAGCGATAGATATATTTTACGAATCTTTGTTCATCATTACCTAAATATACACAGTATTCAGTTATTCATCTGTGCGAAAAAACCAAAAAAATAAAAATAAATTCTTTACTAAAGGTACAATTATCGGTATTGCAATTATTGCAGCTATAGGGGCAGCAGGTATAAGTTACCTGTATTATTCTGCCACCCCAGTTAATTCATCTATTCCAGTTTTTGCTGTGCCCACAAATATTTACATTCTTGCTACGCATACTGATCAAGATGGCTATATTTTTCAGGAACAATCTACCAGACAAGGCAAGAAGAGTCTGTCTACAGGAGCTGTAGATGTATCAATCCATCTAATAAAAGGAGAATTGGTGTCTCTCCATGTAATAAACGAGGATAAAGATACTCAATCACAAATGGACCTAAACATTGATGAATTCAACGTACATACAAAAAAATTGAATCCACCTCACGCTATTTTTTTTGATTCTCAGACAATCAATTTTATCGCGGATAAAACTGGCACGTTCAAGTATTATTCTACGATTCATCCTGAAATGAAAAGTACTATCGTTGTTGAGGGAGGATAAATGCACAATAGAACAATTTTTGGCAGTATCCTTTAGAATTATAATTAATATCCACGAGCAAAAATTACCATTTCTTTACTAGGTTTTTTACACAAGATACAAGGTGTATCAGATTTTTTATTATTAAAAGGAACTACAATGATGTCTGCGCCTGTGATCTCTTTTATCTTTTCTTCACATTTTTGATCTCCACACCAAGGGGAATTCAAAAACATACCCTTCTCTAACTCTAACTTAAATTTCTCAAAATCTGATACATCTTCTGTTTTTTCAGCCAAGAATCCCTTTGCTTTTTCAAAGAGATTCTGCTGTATGTCATTTAGCATTGAATCTATGCCATTTTCAACATTGTCAAAAGAAAGATCTGTCTTTTTTAGATCATCTCGTCTCACTAACACCATCTTGCCTTTTGCCAAGTCTTTAGGACCTATCTCTATTCTCAAAGGAACACCCTTCATCTCCCAATCATGAAATTTGTAGCCTGGGGTAAATTCATCTCGTATATCTATGTGAACTCTGATTTTCATTTTTGATAGAGTCTGTTCTATTTCTTTTGATTTTTTAATAATCTGTTCCTTGTCAGATTCTGAATAATAAATAGGAACAATTACTACTTGAATTGGTGAAACTCGTGGGGGTAACACTAAACCCTTGTCATCCCCATGAACCATTATCAATGCACCAATCAATCGCCAAGAAACCCCCCACGAGGTCTGCCAAGCGAAATTTTCTATGTTTTCTTTATCTAAGAATTTGACATCAAATGGTTTTGAAAAATTCTGACCTAGAAAATGTGACGTTCCCATCTGGAGTGCTTTGCCATCAGGCATTATTGCCTCCATTGTTGTAGTGTAAACTGCCCCTACAAATTTTTCCTTATCTGTTTTTTTACCAGTAATTACGGGGATAGCAAGTTCTTCTTCAACAGTTTTTTTATATATTTCAAGTATTGCCATCACTTCTAGTTCTGCTTCTTCCCTTGTTGCATGTACAGTATGTCCTTCTTGCCATAAAAATTCAGATGTTCTAATGAATGGTTTTGTTGATTTTATTTCTGCACGAAGTGCTGTATTCCAAAAATTAATCTTTAATGGTAAATCTCTCCAACTTTTTATCCATTTAGAATACATGGAATAAGCAAGGGTTTCTGAGGTCGGTCGTAATGCAAGCCTGTCTCCAATTTCCGAGTTTCCAGAATGAGTAACCCAAAAAACTTCGGGATTAAATCCAGCAAAGTGTTCAGATTCTTTACTAAGAAGTGATTCTGGAATTAAGACTGGCAAAAAACCATTTTGATGACCTGTACTTTTTAGTTTCTCATCAAGTGAGTCTTTCAAAGATTCCCAAATCGAGTATCCATATGGTCTGAGTACAATGAGTCCTTTTACAGGAGCGTAATCTGCAAGCTCAGCTTTGATTACAACCTGTGTATACCATTCACTAAAATCTTCATTTTTCTTGGTTGTTATACCTATCTCTTTACTCAATTTACATCATTTTGGGATATGTACTAATGAGCTTTCTGGTTTTTAGAGTGGTTCGCCCTTGCAAAGTACTTTTCCCGTTACCCTGCTTTGGAAATTTGGGCAAACAAAGCATTGAACAAACCCTATCTCGGATTTGAGAACTGGGCAATCCACAGCCTCTTCTTTCATGCGTTTGAGCATTTTTGGACTGACACCTTTCAATTTTAACTTGCCTTTATCGTCCATCATGCCAGAGGCTTTAAGCTCCTCTTTGATCTTATCTGAAAGCTTGTGTGATGAAGTTGCTGTCTTGATAAGAACTTCATATTTATGTGGAAGCTCGCCCATGATGTCATTCAGGAATTGCGAAATATATTGCTAGTGGTTTATCAAAAACCGATCTATCAAACTTAATATAATATAGATTTCTGTTGTCAAACAGAAACTAGTTGCTAGCAATTTTTGATGTTGAAGGCGTTTTGCTTGACGCAGAATATCTTCCAATACTCGCTGAAAAAATAAACAAGCAAGACGAAATTTGGGAGATTACAAGGAAAGGAATTGAAGGTGTAATAAACTGGGAAGAAGGTCTCAAAACAAGAATTAACACTCTAAGAGGAATAAGTTACGAAACATGCAAAGAAACTGCTGATTCACTTCCAATCATGACTGGTGCAAAAGAAGCATGCCGTGCACTGAAATCTGCAGGCTGGAAATTACTTGCTATCTCAGGAGGATTTTCAATAATGACAGACAGACTCAAAAAAGAATTAGGTCTTGACTACGTTTTTTCAAACGACCTTGTCTTCAAGGATGAAAAATTAGATGGTGCAGTAATTCACGTAGATTCCGACAAGGCAAAATCTGCTATGATCAAAGTAAATGAATGGAAAGAAAAAAAGGAAAACACCGTGGTTGTAGTAGATGGCGCTAATGACATCAAACTTTTCAATATATGCGGTCTTGGTGTGGCATTCAGGGCACAAGATATTGTAAAAGACTTCGCCACCGTAACTCTGGAAGAAAAGGATCTCTCACTGTTAATAGATATTATTAACAAACATTATGGAATGAAACTTGAATTACAAACCGCCGCGTAATTCGATATTATTTTAAATCCAGAGACAATAGAATTCACAAGTGCCATTAGAAATAATTCCAGTTAAAATAGATAAAGAAATAGAACAAAATGATGATATTCCAGAATTACTGTTATCATCTACTTCAAAGCCAGAAATAAAAGACGACGATATTTTAGTCGTGACACAAAAAATAATATCAAAACAGGAAGGGCGAATAGTACAATTATCAACAATCAAACCTTCTCTTCTTGCAACAGGTATTGGAAGTGAATATGGGAAAGACCCCCGAGTTGTCCAAAAAATACTCGATGAATCAAAACGTATAGTGAGATTGAATAATGGTGTAATAATATCTGAAACCATTCAAGGATTTGTCTGTGCTAATGCTGGAGTTGATGAAAGCAACGTTACACAAGGATATGTCACATTACTACCAAAAGATCCAAACGCGTCAGCACAAAAACTAAGAGAGAAGATAAAGAAAAAAACAGGAAAAAACGTTGCCGTGATAATATCTGACACATTTGGTAGACCGTTTAGAATCGGTCAAACAAACTGTGCTATTGGACTAGCGGGAATTTCAGCGATTTCTAATTATGTCGGAACAAAAGATACTTTTGGACGGATTCTTCATGTTACTGAAATTGCAATTGTAGATGAACTATGCTCTGCGTCGGAATTAGTAATGGGTAAAGCTCTCAATGCTCCGATTGCTATAATACGAAATTACAAATTCAATAATTCTAGCAGTGACATAAAAGATCTACTTAGGCCAAAGTCTGAAGATCTCTTCAGGTGATCTCTTACATTTTGAACTATTGAAATAAAGAATATATTATAAACTAAGCAGTACGAATAGACGTTGAGTATTTTAAAAGTAGAATTGCATTGCCACAATCAGTTCTCTAACTTTCATCTTGGTTTGAAAGAGACACCATATGATTGTGGAATAAGTATCTCTGAACAACTCGAACAAGCTCATAGAATTGGATTGGACGCCTTTTTTATCACAAATCATAATACTTTGGATGGGTTTTCAGCCTTACTTGGATACAGAGAAAACCACGAAAAGTTCAAAGATCTTAAAGTTTATCCGGCAGAAGAGGTTACGACCGACACTGGAATACATGTTATTGCATATGGAATTTCTGAAACGATAAAGCCGGGCAAGACTCTTGAAGAAACATTTGATGAGATTAAATCACAAGGCGCAATATCATGTGCCCCTCATCCATTTGCTCTAAGTAATGGCTTGCGTGAACAAGCAGTCTTGTGTGATCTGATCGAAGTCTTTAACAGTAATAATGTTGATCGATATTCGAATTTACGCGCATCACATTTTGCAAAGAGTAACAACATGATCCAAGTGGTAGGTAGTGACTCTCATGTTGTATCTACACTAGGAAGATGTATCAATTTGATTGACTCTGAAAATACATTAGATGATGTATTATATGCAATGCGTAAAGGAAAAATCTCCATTGGAAAAACAGATTATATCACAAGTAAAGAAATGATAGAGCATGCAAAATATAAAATTGCAAATTCAAAAGACGACATAATAGAGTATTTTCAACATACTCATCCTCATCTGACAGGACTCTGTACTTTTTTAATTAGAACATTTGAATCTAATCCAAATAGCATAATGTGGACATCTGTGTATAAAATCGCAGTACATCTAACAACAAAACTTTCTAATCAAATAAATTTCAAAAATCATGATCACACAATTTTGTATGAACGAAACTTGAGGGCAATACTTCCTATGATCCTCATTTGATGAAACATTTTGTGTACACAAGAATAGATTTTAATATCACGTCCAGTCGTTTTAAATTGTAAGGTAAATTAGAATGTCAGAATTAGGACCAGCTAAGACAATTGATGTACGTGGGTTGTTCTGCCCTGAACCTGTATTTAGGACAAAAATAGAAATTGAAAGAATGACGGTAGGAAACGTTCTAAAAGTCATTGCAGATGATCCTGCATCTGAAGAAGATATTTCGAGATGGGTGAATCGAAATGGTCATCAACTTTTAGAATTAAAAAAACATGATAAAGATCTAGAGTTCACCATAAAAAAGGTGAAATAATCTTTGGCAACAAAAGTTGTAAATGATGCTGAAACCTTAAAGAAAATTGGGAATACTCCTCTTGTAAAATTAACCTCACTTTCTTCAGGTAATGTAATTTCTTATGCAAAAGTGGAATCACATAATCCATTTGGTTCTGTAAAAGACAGGGCTGCCTATTGGATGATAAAAGACGCTGAAGAACGTGGAATTCTAAAAAAGAACGAAAGTATTATCATAGAACCTACATCGGGTAATACTGGAATTGCACTGACTGGAATAGCTAATCTATTAGGTTACAAAGTGGAAATAGTAATTCCTGAAAAAGCAAGCGAAGAAACAAAGAAAATAATTGAATCTCTTGGCGCAAAGTTATTTCAAACAAGTGACGACTTGTGTCCAAAGGTTGGTGCAGGTACCGATCAAAGCATTGCGCTTGCAAGGGCAATATCATCTGCAAGACCTGATATCTATTACATGCCTAATCAATATGAAAATGATGCAAATTTTATGAGTCATTACAAAGGCACTGGACCTGAGATATGGAAGCAAACTGAAGGAAAAATAACTCACTTCTTGACAGGTGTTGGTACTGGTGGAACAATAACTGGAATTTCTGCTTATCTGAAAGAACAAAACCCTGCAATTAAAACAATTGCGGTTCAACCACAACAAAACCACTTGATTCAAGGATTGCGTAATTTTGTTGAATCCGACAAACCTGTCTTGTTCAAAAAACGTGAAAACCTAGTAGATGATTGGATGACCATTACTAACGAAGAAGCTTTTGCAGCAGTGGTAAAGCTGTTTGAGAAAGAAAAACTTCTAGTTGGTCCGTCTTCAGGAGTTGTTTATGCTGCAATGGAAAAACTTTCTTTAGATAAGGGATGTGTTGTTGGAATATTTGCTGATGATGGTCGCAAATTCAAAAGCTTGTATGCACAACAAAAAGTGTTTACAGAAGAACAATTCGATAAGGCTCTAAAAGAAGCAGTACATTTGTCAGCAGCATCTTACCTTTAATTATTTTTTATTTTCAGAAAGATATTTATCTACATCTATTGCAGCCATGCAACCAAATCCTGCTGCAGTAACTGCTTGTCGGTATATGTGATCGTGTGCATCTCCAGCTGCAAAGACGCCGTCTACACTAGTCTTGGTATGATCTTTTAAAACGATATATCCTTGATCATCAAGCTCTATTTGACCTTTGAACAACTTGGTATTTGGTTCATGTCCTATGGCAACAAAGAGTGCCCCCACGTTTAATGTCTGTTTTTCATTAGTTACTACATCTTTGATAATTACCTGATTTACTTTTTCATTTCCTGAAATTTCTTCTATAACTTTATTCCAGTGGAATTTAATCTTCTGATTATTAAAAGCGCGTTCCTGCATGATCTTGCTTGCTCTAAGCTTGTCTCTTCTATGAACTATGTGAATAGTTTTGCCAAATTTAGTTAAAAACGTGGCCTCTTCCATTGCTGAATCTCCTCCTCCTGCAACAACTATGTCTTGATTTTTAAAGAATGGTCCATCGCAAGTAGCACAATATGAAACCCCTTTTGCACTAAACTCCTGTTCACCTTTAGCGCCGATTTTTCTTGGGTTTGCACCCGTACAAATTATTACAGCATCTGCTTCGTATTCCTCAGAATAAGTTAGAACCTTGAAGGGTTTGTGTCTGAAATCAACATTGACTACTTCATCATCTATTATGGTGGTTCCCATTCTTTCCGCTTGTTTTTTCATTGACATCATAAGCTCTGGACCAAATATTCCCTCTGAAAATCCTGGATAATTCTCAACTTCAGTTGTAAGCATTAATTGACCGCCAGGTAATATGCCTGATATTAATAATGTATCACGTTTTGCACGTGATGTATATATTGATGCAGTATATCCTGCTGGACCTGCACCAATTATGATTACATCAAATTTTCTTTTTGTTTCAGGTTTTTTGGATTCTGCTCTGATTTCAGCTTGCACTAATTAACTTGATTTGAAGTTCATATTTAAATTATTCACAGTTTTTGGACAATTTCATCTAGAATTTTTTGGTGTTGATTACAAAGTTTGTTACCTGTTAATTGCGAATGTAAAAGATCCTCTTGCCAATGAGCATTGTAAAGTCCACAGTCTTTTGATTCACAAAATGGTTGACCAGTTAGATAATAAACCAATGCTTGCATTGCGTATCCCTTGATGATCTTACTTAATTTCATATCATGATACTCAAGATATTTTCCCTTGAATTGGTTTTTCATCTCTTCCAAGTTAAGTCCTTGTACCATATTGGTAAACAGACTCAGATAATATTCATGAGGTTTTGCTGGCGCCTCGATCATCCCGGTTGTTGAAATGATTGCTGGGTTAGAACAAATTATTGCTCTTCCATGATATCTAAAATCCTCATAATCATATGTACAAGTAAGCTTACTTGTACAAATAAGATGAAATTTGTCTGATTGTGATTCTGTTTCGGGTATTGTGTTTGCAATAATCTGTTTAAATTCAAATCCATCATACATTACAATGTTGCGTGTGTTTGCAAAATTTGTAAATGAATTCTCCTCAAACATTACTTCCTCTGATGTGGGAGTGTGTTTTTCAAAAGGGACAATCGGATTGAAAATTTTTGAAGACGCAAGATCATAGGCAATTTTTCTATTTGAATCCTTAAAGAAAGTAAAAAAACTCTCTCTTATTTCTACTTCGACGCAAAATTTCTCTTTGATAAATTCTCCTAGTCCATCTATCTTTATCTCTGGTACCGAAGGTTCATCGTATAAGAATACCTTGGAGAGTTTCAACAAAACAAATAAAGAATTACCTGAATATAGTTTATCTTCTCAATTCTTTCATTTTTGCAGCTGTTACTTCTGCAGCTTTCTTGCCTGAAAGTAACATAGAACCATATGTCGGTCCCATTCTTGCAATGCCGTAGGTTTCAGTTACTGACATGCCTGCAACAACAAGACCAGGGAAAACCTCACCTGTTTTGTGCACTACTCTGTTTTCACCATCGTCAACCCACATAGGATCCATGCCTTTCCATTCTACGAGCTTTCTATCAACCAGTCTTTTTACAGCTACTGAGTCATGACCGGAAGCATCAATTACCATCTTTGATTCTAATGCAATCGGATCTACACATGTGATATTTCTTGGAAGTGCAGAAACGGGCATCCAATTAACTACCACTCCGCTAACTCTGCCATTCTTTAAAACTAGGTCATCAAACTTTGTTAAATTTAAAAATTTGACTCCTGCGTCACAGGCAGCAGCAATAAGTTTTGAAGCAGCATGAGGACCAGGAGTTAGATAAAGTCCTTCTGATACTTTTTTGTAAGGGATTCCAAGCTCATCCCATATTTTTTGGGCTGGGGCTCTGACTGTAACTGGATTCATCATATAGCCCCCAAGCCAGTACCCTCCTCCAAGATAATTGTTTTGTTCTATTACTAACACTCTGAATCCCATAGTTGCAAGTTCTTTGCTTGCTGTGAGGCCAGCAGGCCCTGCACCTATGATTATTACATCAGAGTCTGCTCTATCAATTAAAACTGAATGAAATTCATTAACAATAGCCCTTGTAATTTCCATTTCTTTAACATCCGCAAAAATTTTTGGTACTTCATCAGAATGAGTAGCCTGTTGCATAGAAAATTATCCCTTGATAAGTACATTAATAGTTTGCTCAGTTGGTAAATGCTTCTTCAAATGCTTTTATTGATTCTCTTATCTTGAATTTCTTTGTAGGATTCTTAAAGGCATATGCAGAAATTATTTCAGATTTGCCTAGATCTTTTTTAGAAATGGCCATTTTTGCAGCCCTAATGGAATCAAGTATCACATTACACCCATTTGTACTATCGTTTGTTCTCAATGCTAAATCCATCTCAATTGTTGAACCCAAAAAGCCTTTTGCCTCCATCCAATAATAACTAACACGAGAATTGCCAAGCTGTTCAGCAAATTCAGTAGTTCCAGCTGTAGATTTGAAGGGATAAGGAACTTCAACTGCTATGGATTCCGTTTTTATTTTTCGTTTTTTCTCTCTTATTTCTTCAGCCATAGTGTTTTGTGTGTCCTGGTTTCCTCCTACATCAAGCTGGTACGCCTTTTCTATTTTGATACCGCGATGTATAATAAATTCCATCATTCCACGATGAAACGCAGTTCCACCAAATTGACTCATCAAGTCATCACCAAGTATCATTAATCCTTTTGATGTAAACGCAGATCGTATTTGTTCCGTTGTAATTTTCGAAGCTGTGGCATTAAAAAAAGAACATCCTGCCTCTAAAGCTGCGTTGGCGTATTTTTCTCCACTTTTATCCATCCCTGAAGAAATTAAATTAATTAGAAAATCTGGATTAATTTTCTTTAAAGATCTTACAAAATCTGCATACGTTGTAGATTTAGTTCCTCCAATCAGCGCAGAATTGTGAGATATAGGATCCTCTGAGATTCCTGGTTGTATGATTAAATCAGAATCAACTTTGTAATCTGTTACAACACTAATTTTTTTCCCAACTTTTGAGGGATCAATATCAAAAATACCTGTGATAATTACATCAGTGATGCCAAAGCCAGCAAGTTTCGGATGCCAGAGCCCCTCAGTTGAATTCTTGTAAAACTGTAATCCTTTGATAAAAGTTGAAGTGACATTTCCAAATCCTGCTATTGCTATTTTAATTTTATCAGACACGTGATTTTTTCTTGCCGGTGAACATTTAACTCTTTTCTACATCTTTGAGATTTTGTGAAAGAATGATTTTTTGATTCAAATAAACTCTCAAACCCATGTTTGAGATGTGCAAATTTATGCCAGAAATTTACTGTTTCAGACTAAAATTCCCATATTATAAAATTTATATTCAATCCACAACGAAATTATCTATAATTGAGTGAAACAAACCTAAGCCAATCTAGAGGCAATAATTTACCGAAACCAAAGATAAACTGGGGTAGACTAGAGGAAGCTGAAAAATTTGCAGAAACGGTAAAGCTTTTCAGGCGTGGTAAAATTAACCATGATGATTTTAGACGTTTTAGATTACAGCATGGCGCATATGGTAGCCGAATGACTGATGACTACAGTATGGTAAGAGTAAAAGTACCAGCAGGAGAGATTTTTCCTGAACAACTTGAAAGACTCGCACAGCTAACTGAAGCGTTTTCAATCGGCAGTGCCCACGTTTCTACAAGACAAAATTTTCAACTTCACTGGATTGCATTAGAAGATGTATCAGAAGTAATGAGAGGTCTTGCCGAAGTTGGATTGACATCAAGAGAAGCATGTGGAAATTCGGTAAGAAATATAATGTGTAGTCCTCTTGCAGGTATTTGTCCACAAGAAGTTTTTGATCCAACCCCATATGCACTTGCTACTGCAAAATTCCTTTTACGAAATCCAATGAATCAAGCACTTCCACGAAAGTTCAAGCTCAATTTTACATGTTGTGAAAAACATGGAATGGCAAGGATAGCAGATATCGGTTTGATCCCTCAAAAAATTGACATAGAAGGAAAAACACAGAATGGATTTAAAATATTTCTTGGTGGTGGATTAGGCGCACAATCATTTGTAGGTCATCAACTTGAGGAATTTACTCCCGAGGAAGATCTGCACTATACAATAATTGCCGTTCTCAGAATTTATGACAGAATGGGGAACAGGGAAAATATGGCAAGAAACAGAATGAGGTACCTTGTAAATGAATTAGGGTGGGAAAAGTTTCAAAACATTGTACTAAAAGAAAGAGCAATCGTAAGATCAACACAGTCAGTTGTGGTAAAGCTAGATTTAGACAAGACTCCCGAAGTTCTAGGTAAAATAAGCATTAGTTCAGATACCTCAACTAGACCTGAAGGATTTTCAAGGTGGATGAAAAGCACCGTAATAAAACAGAAACAGAATGGTTACAGTGCAGCATTTCTAACTTTGGAATCTGGAGATGTAACTGCTAATCAACTAAGAGCAATAGCCGAAATTACTAAAGAATTTTCTGCTGAAGGAAGGGTACGAACTGGTTTCTTACAAGATATTGTGTTTAGATGGGTAAAAGATGAAGATCTTCCCAAACTTTACGCAAAGCTATTGGAAGTTGGACTTGCAAATCCGGGAGCATTAACAATGACATCTGTTATTGGATGTTCTGGAACAACATCATGTAACCTTGCATTGACAAATTCGCATAGGATTGCAAAAGAAATTCAAAGAAAATTCCTTGAGTTAAAACTAGATTCTGATGATGATTTGCGTGATGCCTCAATAAAGATAAGTGGTTGCCCTAACTCTTGTGGGCAACATGAAATTGCCACAATTGGATTTTATGGTGGTGGCGGAAGAATGGGCAAAGACATGTATCCGTCGTATGCCATGTCGCTTGGAGGAAGAGCAGACGAACAAGCAATGTTGGGTTTGACATGTATGAAAGTCCCTGCAAAAAGAGTAATTCCTGCAATTCTAAAAATAATCGAGATTTTCAAATCTGAGAAAAGAAACGGTGAGACGCTAGACTCTTGGATACACCGAGTTATAGATGGTAACGGTGGTCAGAATGTGAAATCTCTTAATGATATTAAGGAAATTTTAAAACCTATTGTGGTTGCCCCAACCATGGCAGAGGATAAGGACTTTTACGTCGATTATGGAAACGACGGTAGCTATCATGCACGAACTGGAAGGGGCCAATGTGCTGCTTGAGTAAAGAGAAGATTATGCGTCCAACTATTGATGCAGATACTCTAAGATCTGAAATTCGGGACAAAAGTGTTCGAGTTCTGGATATTAGAAAAGAAGAAGATTACAAACAAAATCACATACATAGTGCAGTAAATCTACCTCTAGCAAATCTTCTTGCAGACGACAGCCCTGAAAAGGTCTTACAATATGCACAATCTTTTGGAATAGATGATGAAACCCCGGTTGTTGTTTACGATGATACCTTTGGAGCACTTGCATCCCGAGTTGCTTGGACATTGCAGTATATTGGGCATGAAGATGTTTCTCTTTTAGATATCACGTATGGTACATGGAAGAAAACGGGTCTTGAGACAAGTACTGAAAAATTATCATTTGATAAAAAAAATCATTCCTTAAAACTTAGACCAGAAATTCTTGCAACGGTGGAATATCTGGGGCCTGCAAAGGAAAAGGGAGCAGTCCTAGTTGATAACAGAGATAGATTGAATTTTCTTGAAAACCACATACCGGGAGCAATAAACATACCATATAGAATGCTGGCCTCTCCAGATGCCATATTGAGACCAAAAGAAGAATTGAAAAGACTAATTCAAAACAGGAATATCTCTCCAGACGCAGAGGTCATCACGTACTGTGGAAGTGTCGGAACTCTTTCGGGATTAGGATACTATGCTCTCAAATCGATAGGAATGAAAAATGTAAAGCTCTACGTCCGCTCATTTAAAGAATGGAAGGCCCTGGAAAAACCAATAGAACGACAGAGCGATGCAAATTACTGGGACCTTTCTGCTGAATAAATTTTGTTAATTTTGAGCAACTGCACTTCGAAGTTTTTTCGTAACAGTTGTTTCCATACTATCTAAAAGATCTAATATCTTCTGTTTGTTTGCCTGAAGATATTCGTATCCTCTGTCACCCAATCTAATTTTGTATAATCGTATTTCTCTATGTTCTTCAAAAAAATATTCGATCATCTGGGAACCTTTTTTTGCAGGATCGATAAAGACATCAAGATTTGCAATTGTTTCTTTGACGTCCCCATTTTCTATAGACCACTTTACAGCTTGTATTGCTTCACTTATTTCTTTGAGCTGTTGAACTAATATTGGATTCTTTTTCTTTGTGCCAAGAAGTCCTTTTTTCTCTACTCCGATTTTTTCTGCTAATTCTGGAACTATCTCATATTCATCAATTTTCTGAAATCCTATTTTTTTTTCATTTTTTACAATTAATCCCTTCTCCATTAATTTTCTTGCGGCATCTTCAACCTCTGCCTTGCCCATCATTGTAGTCCAGACGATTTGACCTACTTTGTGGTAACCCTGTCTTATAGATTCTATAACAACAACTTCTACTATTCTTCTGAATCCTTCATCTGCTTTGACATTTTCAAAGTCTTTATCTCGAACAGCCTTCTTTGCATTTTTTACATCAATTTCAATAGAGCGCTTTATTGCATCAAGAGCTTCAGGTATGTGATTTAAAAGAGAATGATAACATCCCTTGTTATACCAAGCCATCCCGTCAGTGGGATCTGAATCAATTGCCTTTTCTACACACTCTAAGGCTTTTTCATAGTTTTTTTGCTTGTAAAAAATTAGACCCTGTAGATTCCACGCATCAGCATTAGTGACATCAATCTGAAGTACTTTGTTGTATGCTTCCATTGCCCTTGAATAATCATCCATGTGAAAACGGGCATATCCTAATTTTAAAAGAGAATCAACATGTCCAGGATCAATTCTAAGTGCATCTTCAAAGGCTTGTGCAGCTTCTTCCATTCTTTCATCTGCCATCAAGTTAATTCCTTTTTTGAAAAGCTTATTTCTTGAATAATCTGAATCAGTAAGCTTTGATTCTTTCATTGTGTTTTCACTAGCTTCAATCTTATTTTCTACCGTAGAATCTGTCTGTGGTTCCTTCGGCTTGTCTTTGAATAACTTCCTCAAGGATAATATGAATAGGCGTTTTTGCCAGATAAATACTATTCCGGCTATGTTGTTGATTTTTCTTGATTTTATTCGTAAACAGTCCTTATATTGTATGGAAAATACAAAAATACTCAATGATTACACCTAGGATATGTCAGACGGAGGAAGAACACTTGAAATTACAGGGATTTCTCCATTCAGACTTTCATCTGGTGTTTTTGAAGTTCAAATTGCCCTTTGCGAGAGTCCTCCATCAGCTGACGAGATCACAAGAAAAAGTTTTCATTCGTTATGGAAAGACAATTTCCATCTTAGAGTAAAAGATAAAAAATTTAGCCAAGTTTTAGGAAGTGCAAAAAATCCACTGCCTGAATCGATTTTTCAACGAAGCTCTGTATGGGTAGTAATTACTGATCAATTCTCTTCAATTCATACTGTTTTTGAAACTGAAATTTCACAAGACTTTACAAGAAAAGCACCTGAAGCCTCAGGATATGTAAAACCGGTAACAAGTGAACCCGTTTCTCGCTCTCAAGTAAGAATAGAATCTGAACGAATGATGGGTGAAAGAGGCTTTCGAGGACTTGGTGGGCCTCCAGGTCCAATGGGTGATAAAGGTCCACCAGGTTCGCTTGGTCCTAGAGGAGATCCAGGTCCGCTTGGAGACAAAGGTCTTGGAGGAGATAAAGGTTCAACCGGTGACAAAGGCGACAAAGGAGAACAAGGACCACGGGGGGATAAAGGATTAACTGGAGACAAAGGCCCGTCAGGAGACAAAGGTCCTGGAGGAGATAAAGGTTCAACCGGTGACAAAGGTGACAAAGGTGACAAGGGTGACAAAGGTGATAAGGGTCTTACCGGCGATAAAGGTACAATTGGTGAGAAGGGACTTACTGGTTCTCAGGGCTCAATGGGTGAAAAAGGACTTGTCGGTCAGCCTGGAGAAAAGGGTCCTAAAGGTTCACCAGGTCCAATTGGTGATAAAGGTCAAAACGGTCCACAAGGACCGCTAGGTGATAAAGGTTTAACAGGTCCACAGGGTCAGCCAGGTGATAAGGGTCCACAAGGTCCACAAGGTCCAGTTGGAGAAAAAGGATTGACCGGAGTTCCAGGTCAACAAGGTGACAGGGGACCTCGCGGTTTACCAGGTTCACCCGGTGAGCAAGGTTCACGTGGTCTTCAAGGCCCACAAGGTACAACTGGTCCACAGGGAATTCAAGGATTACAAGGTGAGCAGGGTCTGAGAGGTCCACAAGGTCCGCCAGGTGAACTGGGTCAAAGAGGTCCACAAGGTCCGCCTGGTGAACTGGGTCCAAGAGGTCCGCCAGGTCCACCTGGAGACAAAGGTCCAACAGGATTTTCTGAACAAGAAAGGGTAATGTTAAAATCATTGCTTGAAATCCTTACGTCAAAGAACCTGATTACAACAGAACAACAGATAAAATTACTAAGCTATTTGTATTAGACAGTATATTCAAATAACTGCAAGGGGATTTCTGTTTAGTGAGCCATCCAAAAGAAAAGATAGATTTCAAAATGCTAGATCATGAACGAACGGGGAATGAATATGTGTCATTCAAACTTGAAGATGGAACTGTTGTTAAAGTTAAAGTGGATCTGGATAGAGTAGGAATTGCAACCAATTACAAAAATCCAGATGGAACCCCTCATTATGCAATTAATACATCAGTAAAAATTACCGTGATTCCAAACGAAAGAAAATTTTCAATGGAGTCTGATGCAATAAAAGGAAAATCATCTGCCCCTCCTGGTCAGATGTTTACTTAATAGTTTATTCTAAAAATAAGCAAATTATCGCTTACTAAGGAGCGATAACTTGTTTTAGATCAGAACTATCTTCGTCGTTTTGCTGCTCTTTTTTTACCTGGTCTACTTGATCTTCGCTTTGGAGCTGATCTTCGCTTTGGAGCTTTTCTAGATCGTTTTTTTGTTGCCATTAAAAAATGTACAATTTACTTGCATTTCTATAGTTAAACTAAAATAATTTACACTAACTGATGTATATTCAATACATGATTTTTTCATAAAATAATAATTCTGATCGCATTTTCATCAATAAACTGATTCAGCAGATGGCCTTCTTCCTAGCAACCAAGATTTTTTTCCACATTGTGTGCATTTGTATTGTCTTCTTCGCTTGTATGTTGGAATTTCTGGCATGAAAATAAGCTCTTGCTTTGTTTTCGCCATACAAATTTTGCACCATCTGTCTTCATATTCTACATCCATGATCTAGAAAATTTATTCACAGAATAAAGTATTTGCTTACGTGCCTCTGTTCTTAACTATTGTTAGAACATCATCATCTTGTAAGACATGACTCAAACCAACTCTTTGACCACCAAATTTGACACTTTTGCCCCAGACCAAAGCATATTTGAAATCTTTTTTCATATCTCGATGTAGTTTGTTACAAATATCTAAAACAGTAGATCCATTTCTTGTTATGAGAGGTTCTTTGTAATCTGTTTCACCGCCTTTGGGCCTCATGTAAATCCTAATAAAATCTAATTTTTCATAAATTGCATTCTGCAAAGCTGTTATGTTAATATCTGCATCTGCAGAAATTGGTATGATCTTCGCTTTCATGTTGGATTGTAGCTCATTTAAAAATCCCTGGTTTACAAGATCAATTTTGTTCATTACTGTTAGGGATTGGACATATGTCTTGTTACCTGAAACAAAATCTACAAGCTGCTCTGAATCGATATCTTCTCTTATCAGTACTCTTCCGCTGTTTATTCCATAGACTCGTAAAATATCTTTTAACAGACTAATTGACATTTTAGTCAAAGGTACCTGTTGACTAACTGAGAGTCCTCCATCTGATGTTTTTTCTATTATGATGTTTGGAGGTTTTTGATCTAATCGGATGCCAATGTTTGTGAGCTCTGTTCTAACTACCTCTTCATGATATGGTTGGAAAACATCAAGAATGGTTAAAACTAGGTCTGCACTTTTTGCAACGGCCAACACTTTTTTTCCTAATCCTTTTCCAGTGGATGCACCTTTGATAATTCCAGGTAAATCTAATACCTGAATTTTTGCACCTCGGTATTCCATCATCCCTGGAACTACTCTGGTTGTGGTAAATTGAAACGCACCAACCATTGATTTTGCATCAGTAAGTCTGTTTAACAAAGTGGATTTTCCAACACTTGGTAAGCCGACAATAACAACAGTTGCATCACCAGTTCGTTTGATATCAAAACCAATTGAACTACCAGAAGATTTTGATTTTGATTCTTCTTGTTCTCGTTTTAACTTTGCAAGTTTTGCCTTAAGCAGTCCTACATGATGTTCAGTTGCCTTGTTAACCTGCGTCTTTGCCATCTCGTCTTTTATGGCTTGAATTTTTTCTGGAATTCCCATCTTAACTCACTATAGGTTTAGTTTTACTGAATAAAATCCTACTACCCTTCTTGATATGCTGGATTCTTGTTATCGGAATTGTCTCAAAATTATCAGATATTTTTATAAATTCAGGCAAGGTTACTTCTTTTATTATATCATAATCAAGATATCCAACTATGTATGAGTTGGGATTGTCTGCATATTTTGCTTTGCTGAAAATTTCTGCAAGTTTACCCTTTCGTGGCATGTTTTGTTTATTGTAAAACAGTATTTTAGCTAGGAGTTATTATCATGGATGTTTACTTCATGTTTTTTATACGAAGTATCATGATTTTGTGCCTGAAAAATAAAACATCATCAAACTTTATGTAAGAAATCATGAACTTATTCCATTGATGCCAGTAAACGAACTTTAAAGTAGATTACACGAAAAGAATTAGGGAGACGGGTCCGATGGTTTTTGAACTGACAGTCAGTCCGAGAACCTGAAATTTTTGTGAAAACAATTTTACAAAAAACGTGCAGTAAGCTTATCGGAGTAGCTACAAAACTCCTTTTCCAATTTTTTATTCATAATCCGATTGTTAGAAATCCACTAGCTAAATAATGAACCAAATAATTTAAAAAAATTATTTTCTATGACTTGTGAATGACAATATCTCCGCCACTAATTGGCTGAGTAGATCTAATCATGTCTTGCGATGTTTGCAGAAGATGTGGATGCAGCGTGCTGTTAAAGTATGTCTAATATCTAGGTGCAGAAGATCTCATTATTGCCCTAAGGAATTGGGCATCTTTACTCCCCTCAGACACAATGGCCTTAACAAATTCTTTTGTTGTAACTCCTCCCATTATCAGATCTTTCTTCATTACTAGTACCCTTCTTATCCCATGATCTTCTAAGAATTTTGCAACATTCGAAACCGTATCATCAGGATTAACGCTTATTATGGGTGAGGACATAACGCTAGAAACTCTGGTTGTTGGATTAATGTTTTCTGCCACTACACGTCTAACGATATCTCTTTCAGTTAATAACCCAACAGCTTTTTGATTGTTGAGAACGACCAGATAACTTTTGTTTGTTTTCTTCATAAGTTTGGCAGCAGCCTCAACTGTTGCGTCAGACTCGATTGATTCAAGCGGAGCTGGTATCATGATTTCTGAGATTTTTTTATCTCCTAACATATTGATCAACAAACCCTCATTGTTTAATATACATTATCTATTATGGCGACGTGTTTGTGATTATTCTTATGCCAAACCATAAATGTGTCTGAATTTAATCCGCAAGAGAATAACCGGTTCCATTTATTTAATCTGTTTTTGTGATGCTCGTGAAAACCCTGACAAAAGGATTTTTACAAAAACTAGACGAAATAGACAAATCTATATCATTTCATAAGTTCTAAACAATTTTTGATATCTTTTTACATACAAGATCACATTTACATAGGACATCATGGTTAGCCACTTGTAATGGAATATCGCTTAAGGGGGGAGTCGAAATCACATCGTAATATAGTGAACTACAAAAGTGATTCGAAAATTTTGGCAGTTTTGGTGTTTGGGGTATTTGTATCAACTATCTTTGTTTTTCACCTTGCTTTTGCCTCTGGCACGGTGAATCCAAATTGTGGGTTATTTACAATAAGGCTAGACTGTGACTTGTCAGGATGGATGAAATTGTTTATGGGCGATATTGGAATCGGAGCCTTTCTTGCTGTACTTTTACATAATTTTTCCCATCGTAATCAAATGAAAATTGAACAAATTATTCATGACGAAAAAGAACTCAAGGAAAGACGCCAGAACTATTCTTTAACACATCTGAGAAATCTGTTGCATCTAATTCTCTTTACTATGAGTCTTGTTAAACGTTCAATAAATCAATATAATGCTGCCCTGAGCGAAAAGGATTCGGACAAACAGATATGGATTCAATCTAATACGCTGTCCAAGATGAGGGCAGACGAAGCCAAGTTAGGACGACTCTTACAATCAATCAGAAGCCTCTTGGTTGCATCAAACGATGTTTTGGAGCCAGAAATAGTGCATCGTGTAGATGGTGTCTGTAACTTTATTGGTGAAATCTCAGCAGAGGAAAGTCCTGACAATACAATGCAGTTCCCCAAATTCCATGTTTGTAGAATAAAAGTCGAGTACCTGTTGGAACTACTACAGAATCATCAAGTATCGCCTATTCCACAAAAAAAGACAATCGAAAAACCTCCTAAACAAACTAAAGACATATCAAACCCTGTTTTAGTACAAAGGTAGAAAATTGATGTTTGCTCGAAAAACCAGCGAAGTCGTTTCTCGTGAATTCCGAAAGGCCTTTGGTCAATTTTCATCTAACCTGTCTCAAAGGCCAAATACGTTAAAACCGTACGAGATTCAACTGGATTCTCAGGAAGATGTGGGTGAAGGGGGAGTTCATAGTGTTGACTTTGACAAGGGAGATATTCTGATCAAACAAACGGGGGTGTATCTACTCATTGCATGTCCACAGATAAGTAAAGTAAGGGGCACTAACCCTCGGTGGATTGATTTCTGGGTAAGGGTAAACAACGTTGACGTGCCTAACTCTAACATAAGATCTGTTATAGTCGACCCACAAGAAAAGACGGTAATTCCGCTAAATCTTGTGTGGCCACTGAATAGGGGGGATACTCTAAATATCGTAATGGCCATGGAAACAAATGATGAGGGAATTGGGGTAGAAGCTATAATACCAGATGGTGAACCAACAATTCCAAGCATCATAGTCACGGTAGTTCAGCTTGATTAATTTTCATATGATTTTATCATTTAAAGACATTGACAGCCATGCTCCAAAAGATGATCAAACATCGTCAAATGAAAAGGGAAGTAGAAAATGATGTCGAGTGATGCCGCTCAGAATTCCGAATACAAAAAGGCCTTTGGACAATTCGCATCAAATAAAACTCAAAAACCAAATACCTTAAAACCGTATGTGATTGAACTAGATCCCCTGCCTGAATTAGGTGAAGCAATACGCGGGATCGAATTCGAGAAGGGCAATATCATAATCAAACAATCAGGAATATACCTTCTCGTCGCATGTCCACAAATTTCAAAGTCTAGCGGCTATATCCCACGTTGGATTGATTTCTGGGTAAGGATTAATGGTAAAGATGTATCCAACTCTAATATAAGGTGTGTTTTGCAGATGCCCGATGAAAAAACCGTTACTATGGTAAATCTTGTTGCCGCTATGAATAAACGGGATGTCATAAATATCACGATGGCGTTGGAAACAATCACTGACGGGATAGGAATAGAGGCAATTCAACCAAAAGATGAACCTACAATTCCCAGCATTATAGTAACATTGGTACAACTCGATTAACTCATCATTTCTCTAAATCTGAGATCATAACGTAGTCATCCCGAAAAAATTAAGCATGAAAGGGGGGATTGCCTTTTTTTTCTTTGTCGATAAACTCCTTTGCTGTTAATTAAAATAAAAAATTTGGAAAGGAGTTTTGTAGCTACTTCGATAAGCTTACTGCACATTTTCTGTTAAATTTCTTCACAAAATCTCTTGGACTCGTACTAACTGTTAGTTCAAAAACTGTAAGGCCCGCTGCCATCTTGGTCTTATATTGAACCCACTATTAGAGAAAAAATAATTTTTGTTTAACAAAAAATATAATCAGAAATGTGTTCAGATCTCATATTCATCGAGGGCAACCTTTGCACCAAGTAACACTGGCCCCTGCGAAATTAGCACCGTTCAATTTATCATTTAAAAGGTTTGTATACAAAAAATTTGCATCGGAAA
>Ga0209515_10000130_pt1 | contig 139329 bp, 118 predicted proteins | sample Subgroupgradi54m_FD_187454 | JGI IMG/M metagenome (GOLD analysis project Ga0209515, IMG submission 187454) | Subsurface groundwater microbial communities from S. Glens Falls, New York, USA - GMW60B uncontaminated upgradient, 5.4 m (SPAdes)... ... | reverse complement strand
ATATTTTGGTCCAAAGCCTTGTGATGGGTTTTCTCTCACTTCCATCCGATTTGACAAGCCAGAGATTGTTGAAAAATAATTTGCTAGGATTGAGAGGCATGTCTTGACTCTCTAAATTTTCATTGGAGTAGTAGGCAATCCACTGATTATCTGGCAACCACTGGATAAGATTGATAGAGGCGTTTTTGAGTTTCGTAAGGGAGCTTAGATTGCCGTTTTCAACATTCAGCAGCCATAAATTGTAATTTTTTCCAAAACTATCGCTTCCATTCAAGTTCATGTTTGTGAATAAGGCTAAATTTTTGCCGTCGGGCGACCAGGCAGCCGAAGCAATATTGGCAACATTCCATTTGGTGAGTGCCTTCAAATTCGATCCATCTGCGTCGATGATCCAGAGATTTTCGTTACTGTGTATTGGATCGTTGTCGCTTAGCGACTGCTGCGACAAAAAAGTAATTTTTCCGCCGTCAGGACTCCACGCCGCGTGGTCTATTTTTTCCGAGTTTTTCAGCTTCGTGAGCGGCTTAAGATTGCTTCCATCGGCGTCTAGTATCCAGAGATTAGCGCTTCCGAGTGGGTCGGTATCCGATCCGCTCAAGTTTCGGCGGCTGATGAACAAGATTTTATTCCCATCCGGTGACCATTGAGGATAAAGATAAAGTGTTTTAAAATCGGATTCTTCTACTTGAAGATGAGTGAGGGGTTTTGCTTCGCTTCCGTCGGAATGCATGATCCATAAATTGGTGGGCCCTTTGCTGGCGTTGCCATTCAAGGAAGCGTTCGAAACAAAAAGTATTTTCGTTTTATCCGGAGAAAGCTTGGGCAAATAAGGGGATTGCAGATTATTGACCAGTTTTAATTCGCTGCCATCTTTTTTGATTTTCGTAATATTCCCATAATCTAATTTGCTGGGATCTGAGGGGTTTATATTACTGTGAAAGACAATGAATTCTTCTGGCAAGGCTTGCGAAGTGCTGCCATTAACCGTAGAAGCAGTGGAAGATGAGGTGTCTGTGCTGCTGCCTTGCTTGTCCAGTGGGTCGCAAGTGTAGAAAGTCCCTGTTGTGGCAGTGAGTAATAGTCCGATAAGTAAGTAGCTTTTCATGCCCCCCCCTTTAATTTTTATTATCATTGAAAAAGCCTAGAAAGTTAAGTTTTTTTAGGCCTAAAATCGTTTATCCTATTTTAAGAACTTTTGAAGAAAGGAGTTATACCATGATTAAAAAAATAATATATTTTATGTTCTTGTTGGCATTACCTTTGACAGCGCTTGCTTTAGATCCGGTGGCTCCGCGCTCAGAAAGAGCGTTTGGTTTTTTTAAGGTAGAGAGCCCTCAACCTCAAAGCGATCAATGCACTTTGTCGCGCCTGATGCCGTCTTCTCTTACACTGAGTTGTCAGCCGAATACGATGATAAAAATTCCTGTGGGGGAATATCAAGTGACCGTTAAAATGCAAGGAGGATATAGTTGGACAAGCCGGGTGAGTGTTCGCCCAACGGAATACACCTCTGTTGCGGTTTTAGGCTATGGTAACCTTAAGGTCACCAGTCCGCGCGCGAGTGATATTGTGCAGGTGCTTAGTTCAGATGGAAAAGAAATTGGACAATTCCAGGCGAATACTGTTAAAACCATTCCTACCGGTATTTACGATGTGAAAGTTAAATCGAATAATGGCCAGTCTTCCTTAAATAATGTGAGAATTGTGACAGACACGACACGCGAATTGCTAGTTTCTTACGAATGAGTAAGCAGAGTGAAATTTTTAACCAAGTGATTGTCATAGGTTTAGGATTGATAGGCGGTTCCTTGGCTTTGGAAATCAAAGCCAAGGGGCTCGCCCGTCAAGTGATAGGAATTTCCCGTTCTCTCAAAAATCGGCGGGAAGCTTTGCGTCAAAAGGCAGTCGATAGTGTTTATCCTAAAATCGGCGCATTTGTTTCGAAGGCTGATTTGATTATTATTGCCACGCCCGTGGAAAGCATTTTGTTTTTTCTCAAAGAATTAAAACCCCTTTTATCAGCCCGCAGCCTATTAACCGATGTAGGAAGTACAAAGCAAAAAATTGTTGAAGAAGCGAAGCGATTAAAAATCGCTCAATTTGTGGGAGGCCATCCTATTGCGGGAACCGAAAAATCGGGCATGCAGGCCGCAGAGCGGGGCTTGTTTGAGAAAAAAAATTGGATTTTAACCCCTTCCGGAAAGAAATCGTTTGGAAAATTGAAGCAATTAATAAAAAAAGTGGGGGCGCGAGTGCTTGAAATGAGCGCTCAAGATCATGATCGGGCCTTTGCGGCCCTTTCTCACTTACCTAATATTTTATCCTATGCTCTGGCCAGCACGCTTCTGGCCACCCAGCCGAAAAAAAATTTAAGACTTGCCGGTTCGAGTTTGAAAGAGATGACCCGTCTGGCCTCCAGCCCTCCTGAAATGTGGCGGGATATTAGCCTTGCGAATGCCTCTGAAATTGGCAAGGTTTTAACCAGCCTTCAAAATGAAATCAAAAAATTTCAAAAGGCGATTCAAAAAAAAGAAGGAAAAAAGCTGACAGCCTTTTTTGAGAAGGGAAATCAATTTCGCAAGGAATTGAAAAAAGAGTTTTTAACATGAAGTCTGTGATTGTTGAACCCGTTTCCCATCCTCTCCAAGGAAGCCTCCAAATTCCCGGAGACAAATCTATTTCTCATCGTGCGCTTATTTTCGCTTCTTTAAGCGAAGGAACTTGCCACATACAAAACTTGCTCGAAGCGGAAGACGTGCTTTGCACCGTCGATTGTTTTCGAAAGATGGGAGTGAAAATCGAAAAAGAGGGTGAAGAGTGGCTTGTGCGAGGTGTGGGTTTGAACGGCTTAAAGAAGCCTTCTGAAGTTTTGTGGTGTGGAAATTCCGGCACCGCGATGCGCCTTCTCTTAGGGGTGCTCGCTGCCCAAAATTTTGATAGTTCTCTCACGGGCGATGCCTCTTTGAACCAACGACCCATGAAGCGGGTGACAGAGCCGCTTTCGCAAATGGGCGCGAAGTTTTCTTATTCGAAGGAGGGAAGCCCTCAACGCATTATTCATGTGCGGGGGAATCAAAGGCTCAAAGGCGCCCACATCAAAAGCCCGGTGGCTTCTGCCCAAGTAAAATCAGCTGTTTTACTGGCGGGCCTGTGGGCGGAGGGAGAAACTTTTTTTCAAGAACCTACTCTTTCTAGAAATCATAGTGAACAAATGCTGGCCGCGGCAGGGGTGTCAGTAAAAAGAAATAAAAATTCTATCACTTTGAATTCCCCTTCTAAAATTTTATTTCCCTCTCCATTTTCGGTTCCAGGCGATATTTCTTCGGCCGCATTCTTTTTGGTGGCCGCTCTTTTGGTGCCAGGCACAAGTATAAGTATTGAGAATATAGGCTTAAATCCTACTCGAACAGGCATCTTTGATGTTCTCAAGAGTATGGGAGGGGCTCTCCAGATTGAAAATGAAAGAAATATCGGGGGAGAAAAAGTGGGAAATATAAAAATACATTCTTCAAATCTTCAAGGAATTAAAATTGAGGGTGATATGATCCCACGCCTCATCGATGAAATTCCCATTTTAGGAGTGGCGGCTTCTTTCGCCAGTGGGAAAACCGAAATATCCGATGCACAAGAATTGAGAGTAAAAGAGAGCGATCGGATTAAGGTGTTAACCCAATTGCTGACAGCCATGGGTGTAAAAGTGACTGAAAAAAAAGACGGTTTAAAGATTGAAGGACTCTCTGGAAAACCTTTTCATTCGACTCAAGTAGAAAGCGGGGGAGACCACCGCATGGCCATGAGCATGGCCATTGCGGCACTTGTCGCGGAGGCTGCGATAGAAATCTGCGATATCGATTGCGTGAATACTTCCTTTCCCCAATTTTGGAATTGCCTCCAGCAACTGGGCGTTTCCTTTCGATTACTTGTAGCTTAATTCCTCCTGGCTTATGGCGGAAGAAAGAAGAAAACCTTGTAGAAGCTCTTGGAAAGTCGTTATAATAATACGTTGCGTCATGGGAAGCGCTTTGAAAGCGATAAGGGGCAGAAGGCTCGAAGCGGTTGATATTTCTAGAAAAAAGGCTTTGACAAGGTAAAAAATTAAAGACTATATTGCCGGCCTCATTTGCCCTGAGGCAAAAATATATTTTAAGGAGGAACCGTTATTCCAATGAATGTTACAACCCAAGATTTCGAGAAGTTATTCGAACAAAGTATGAAGGTCGCCAAGCCTGGCGAACTCGTGAAAGGAACCATCGCCAAGGTTCTGCGCGATTATGTGCTAGTCGATATTGGTTTTAAATCAGAAGGGCAAATTCCCATCGAAGAATTCCAAAACTTTGATGGCGAAGTGAGTATTCAAGCCGGAGACACCGTAAGCGTGGTGTTAGAAAGCCTCGAAGATGATAATGGCATGGTGGTGATTTCCAAGGAAAAAGCCGATGCTTTGGCTGCCTGGGATAAGCTCGCCGAGGCAGAACAGCAAAACCTCTCCATCGATGGCATGATTATCAATAAAATCAAAGGCGGCATGGTGGTGAATGTGGGAGGCGTGAGAGCTTTCCTTCCGGGTTCTCAAATCGATCTCAAGCCCGTGAAAAGTTTAGATAAGCTCGTCGGAAAAAAATTCAAATTTAAAATTTTAAAACTAAACCGGGCCAAGGGCAATGTGGTGGTTTCGCGCCGGGCCGTTTTGGAGCAAGAAAGAGAAGAAGCCAAAAAAGAACTCCTCTCTCATTTGCAAGAGGGGCAAGTTGTGGAAGGAATTGTTAAAAATATTACCGATTACGGTGCCTTTATTGATTTGGGCGGAGTGGATGGCCTTCTTCACATCACCGATATTAGTTGGGGCCGCATTGGGCACCCTTCGGAACTGCTGCAAGTAAATGCCAAAATCAATGTGCTTATTTTGCGCTATGATGGAGAAACCCAAAAAGTTTCTTTGGGCTTAAAGCAGCTTTCTCAAGATCCTTGGGATACCGTAAAAGAAAGATATGTGCCAGGCACCCGAGTGAAGGGAAAAGTGGTTAACATCACCGATTACGGCGCCTTTGTAGAGCTAGAGCCAGGAGTGGAAGGCTTGGTGCATATTTCAGAAATGAGTTGGACGAAAAAAGTGAAGCATCCCTCCAAGCTTGTCAATTTAGGAGATAGCATTGATTCGATTGTTTTAGATGTAGATGTCCCGAGCCGGCGCATCTCTTTGGGCATGAAACAAATCGAGCCCAATCCTTGGGATGAACTCTCCGAAAAATATCCCACTGGCACTCCCATTAAAGGTGAAGTGAAAAACATTACCGATTTTGGCCTGTTTATTGGCATCGATGAGAACATCGATGGTTTGGTTCATGTTTCCGATATTTCTTGGACTAAAAAAGTGAAGCACCCTTCTGAACTATATAAGAAGGGAGATATGGTAGAAGCGATTGTTTTAAACATCGATAAAGCCAATGAAAGAATTTCTTTAGGAATTAAGCAACTGGAGGCAGATCCTTTTGCAAATGCCTGCAATGCTTATCCTCTGGGAAAAGTGGCCGAAGGGAAAGTAAAGTCGATTGAAGCTTATGGTGCACTGGTCAACTTAGGAATAGATATCGATGGCTTCATCAATGGTAAAGAATTCGAAAAAGATTCTCTCAAAGAAGGCGATACGGTTGAAGCCGAGGTAGTGGGGCACGACGATAAAGAGCGAAGAATTCATCTTTCGATCCGGCGATATAATAAGAATGCCCAAAAGAGAGACTTCGAAGAATTTAAGGCGAAACAAGGCGAAAGCCGAGCGACTCTTTCGGATATCATGAATCAGAAAGAGTAGTTTAATGATAAGTTTTATCCTTTGAAAAAGAAAACTATCTGGATCATCGCTGGATGCTTATTCTTATTTCTTTGTTTTGGAGGAATGAGCTTTGCGGGGCTTTGGCTTATTTTATCGAGTTCCGGAGATTGGCCAGAGCCCAAGGGTGATATTGCAATTGTGGAAGTGAAAGGTCCTATTTTTGAATCGGGGCCCGTGAACGAGAAATTAGAGAAATACCGCAAAAATCCTTCGGTAAAAGCGGTGGTGTTAAGAATAGATTCGCCGGGGGGTTCGGTAGGGGCTTCACAAGAAATTTATAGCGAAGTAAAAAAGCTCGCTCTGAAGAAAAAAGTCATCGTTTCTATGGGAGCGGTGGCGGCTTCAGGCGGGTATTATATTGCAGTTCCCGCTGCAAAGATTTTGGCAAATCCTGGCACAGTAACCGGAAGCATTGGCGTGCTGATGGATCATGTCGAGGTGGAGGAGCTTTTAAAATGGGCCAAAATTTCGGCGGAAATTTTAAAGGCGGGCAAGCTTAAAGATATGGGAAGCTCTCTTAGAAAGATGTCGCCGGAAGATAGAATCGTTTTGCAGGGTTTGCTCGATAATATGCACGAACAATTTTTGAAGGCGATTTCCGAAGGCCGGAAAATTCCATTGGAGGAAATGAGAAAAATCGGAACGGGTCAGGTTTATACGGGCGAACAGGCACTGGCCTTGAAGTTAGTTGATCAACTAGGAAATTTGCAAGATGCCATTGAGGTCGCCAAAAATGAAGTGGGTATCAAAGGGGAGCCTACACTGATTAGGCCTCATAAGAAAAAACCTATGTGGGATATTCTGATGGGGAATGACACGGAAGAAAAAATTCAGTCGATGATAGGAAATTTGTTAACACCCAAAGCAATGTATTGGATGTCTTTATAATTTAACGAGGGAGCTATGAATAAAAGTACTTTAGTTGATTTTGTTGCGGAAAGGGTGAAGAGCTTATCTCATAAAGAGATCGATGTGATTATTGATGCCCTCTTCAATAAAATGACCCAAGCCCTTTCCACGGGTAAAAGAATTGAAATTCGTGGTTTTGGGAGTTTTGAGTTGAGAACTCGCAAATCTCGTCAGGGGAGAAACCCAAAAACAGGCCAAACTGTTTTTGTGGAAACCCGCCGGGTACCTTTCTTTAAGGTTGGAAAAGAACTCCGTGAGAGAATTAACAAACCCGAGTAATAAAATTTGATGGATGGCTCCTGCCCGATAGGCTCTTTTTTAGCTTCATGCTACAATCCTTGAAATTTAAAGGAAGGTTCCCTTATGATCTGGAGATTTATTAAAGTATTGTTTGGAGCGATCATTATTTTCGTGATCGGTAATTTTCTCATCTCGAATTTAGATAACACGACCTTAGGTTATCCCCTGCATTTTCAATTTAAAGTTCCGCCTTTTTGGGTTTTTGAATCGATGGGCTTTCCCGTGGGCTTTCTCATTCTGGCGGCTTTTTGTTTGGGGATGATCTTCGCGGCCTTTATTGGGGCGATTAGCGTGTTTTATCGATCTCGAGAGCTGAAGTCTAAAAACAGAACCATTCGGGAACTAGAAAAAGAAATCGAAGAACTGAGGGCCCTTTATTCTGCTCAAAGAAGAGAACAGGGAAGCGCCATGGAGGCTTCCCTGCCTAGCAATCTTGAATTAGAAGAACCGAAGATAGAGTAAGGCGTTCTATATAAGAACGCATGGGATCTTAGTGTTCATGAGCTGCTATGGAAGTAGTAGCGGCTGCATTTGAAGCCGAAACATTATTTCCGGAGCCATTCACAGTCACATTGTTGGTTTGATTAGTGGTGGAATTTGCTACTGCGCCCTCGGCAGCCTCTCCAGCGCCTTCTCCACCTTTTGCTCCACCAGCGGCTCCACCAGCTGCTTTGAATCCAGATTCTGCAAGACCAATGAAAGCTTGATCACTTTTTGCTCCTGCTTCTTGGGTTTTTTGCACATTTGCATTTGTATCCGCAGCAGCAATGGGTTGGGGAGTTGAATAAGTATTAACGGGTCCGGCCATAAGAAATCCTCCTTTTCATAAGGAACTTATCGGGAAAGAAAAGCAGATAAGTTGCCTATCTAAAATAGATTTTCCTTCATTTTAATATTTAATGGGCGATATTTCTATAAGAAAAATAGGGGGGTTAGGGTTTGAACCTAAATCTGCAGGCTTATGAGGCCTGGGCTTTACCTTTAAGCTACCCCCCACTCATTCTATATTTGTAGAAATATATCCGTGAAATAACTCGTGTGAAGCTTTCATTAAAAAGAGAAGAATCGTTAATGCTTGTAAAGAACTGCAAACATAGAAGGAGATAGCTAATATCTAATTTGTAGTTATGCTTTAATTGAAAGCCTTTTGTGAGGTGATGGGTTAATTTCTTAATCTGTTTTTTTTCTGTTTTGTTAATAAAAGTATCATCAGCCTTCAAAAGGCAATTTAAAGCCTGCATTATTTGTTCATACTCCTGCTTTGGGAAGCGATGCCATAAACTTTGCTTCACTTTAAACCCCTTTTAAATTTCTAGCGCGCATTTGATTTGTTTTTTTTATAAGTTTAGAAAGATCTACTTTTGTGGTAGAGACTATTTTTGAAACAAAAGGGATCAAACACCACTCGAAAAAAGTAGTATAAATTATTTTAATATTTTCTTTTTTTGCTAATTTAAAAAACTCGAATAAAATTTTAGGATATAATTTATAAAAGAGAGAATTTCCAAGTAATTCCATAAAATAAAAATAGTTTAAGTGGCCAATGAAAGTATTTACTCCAATACAAACCTGGTTGGCTTCAATTGTAAAGAGCCGGTAATTTTTTGTGAAAATGCCTTGAAAAAGATCAAAATCACGATGGATCATACTAGGGAGATTTTTTATCTTTTCAATATTTTTCGAGTAAAAAGATTCCAATAAGGTTTTTCCCTGGGAGAATGTAATTTCTTTGATTGTGATATTCCATTTTTCTTCTGTAATTTTTTTCCTTTCATCCTCTGGAAACCAAGCAAAAATTGAGAAAAGAGATTGGGAAGATAAGGCCCAACCCATCGGAGGAGCTTGATATTGAAAGTGGTAGCCTGCTTTAGCAATGTAAGATTTGAGTAATTCGAAATCTGTAGGCGCCCATTTTTTTTTAAAAATTGCATCTTTTAAGGATTTAGCCGGAACTAAGTCTAGATTTTTATTATTATGGATTATGCGCAATATGGGAATATAGCCTAATAAAACTCCTTTTTTTGTTTGAAAGGTTAAAAAAAACGGCATAATTTTTGCTCCTCCGTAGCCCGAGTTTTCTAGAAGGTGAAAATTATGTTGGAGATGAGCAGCACTTAGCAAAAGAAATTGAGGATGTTGAGATAGGGGTATATGGTTGAGATTTTCATTTTCCAATAATTCAATAAGTTTGCTGGGAGATGAAATGTTAAATTCCATTGAATTCCCCAAGAGACTTATTTCTTGCAATGAGGTTTGCGAAAGACATTTGAGTATTTTCTCCTTAAATTTTTCGCGCTCTAATTAAATAGTAACCCACAGATTTATTTTGAAAGCCGCAATAGCGAATATAAAATATTGTTAGGATTGTGAGTAAAATATCAGTTTTTGCGTGGTGCGAATGGTATTTTTTTAGCATTTTTATAATTTTATTTTTAATGACCGGATAAAAACCAGAGATATTTTTGCTAATATTCTGAGTTGCCTCAATTGAAAAACCAGATTGGGCGATTAGTTTTAAATATTGCGGATAAAACAGGTTATAGTATTTACAAGTTCTCATAAGTTCCTTTTCTTTACTTAGGAAAAGGAGCATTTTTTCATGCAACGTATTTTTATAAATCTTTTCCAAATTGTTTTGCCTAATAATTTCATTTTGAATGAATGAAATTGAGTCCTGATTATAAGCAGAGTCATTATTAAGAATGGGTTCTGCAATGCAAAGATAAGTATTTTTTTTTAGCGCATTGTGGGCGTTCTTAAAGAAGAGTTCTTTATCTTCAAGATGGTATAAACACTCTAAAGCAAGAATTCTATTGCAGGCTTTTTTATAACCACCTAGCAGATCGAGACCTTCGCCTAATATAAATGAGATTTGGGAAGCGTATTGAGGGTTTTCTTTTCTTTCTTTTTCGGCCATTTTGATTTGAGCTTTAGAAATGTCAATTCCTGTAATGCGTTTGCATTTGAAGTGATGGGCGAAATAGAAAACTTCTTTTCCTGTGCCGCATCCAATATCAATGACTTCTGCTTCCGAATTCAATTTACTAAATTTTCCGAATACTTCCTCAAGATTTGTTTGGGCTTTATAAAATGTGGTAGTTTTTTTATTCCAATATCCAAGATTGAGATAGGGGGAATCGAATAATTCTAACAGCAAAGAGGATATAGAATCATAAGTGCTGCTGATTTTGCTCGAAAATGACATTAAATTAATACAGCGTTTTTATAGCATTAGGAGGACTGTTGATGGCGTCTAATAATTTATCATGAGGCACGTTAAATTTTTCGCTGAGCGTAAAAAGCTGGCTTTCGTCTAACGTCACAAAGTTTTTGAAGGCCGCAAGTTCTTTTATGAGAGATTTGGAATCAATACCAAGTGCAATGGCCATCCTTTCATAAGCCCATTTTGGGGATAAATCAATATTCCAATAGGCAGACCAAAGATCATAAGAGTCAATTCCCTTATGATTTTTAAAGAGGGGTGCTGCTAATAACTCCGCAGTTTCTAAGAGAAGGGGAATATCGATAGATATTTTATAACCTTCTTTTTGCAAAAGAAGAACAATGGCTTCAAATTGTGTGTTCCCCGCTTGACGGCCCACTCCTAGCAAGCTTGCATCAATCCATTCGCAACCCGACTCTACCGCTTGTAAACTATTAGCAATTGCCAAGCCCAAGTTGTTATGGGCATGAAATCCAATGGGCACGTTCACCTTATCTTTAATTGCCTTCACATATTCTTTAACTTTTTGAGGTGTTAGGCTTCCCATGGTGTCGACAATATAAACTACATCGGCACCCATTTTTTCAGCTTTTTTAGCTGCTAGCGCGGCTTTGCTGGGAGTGAGTAGGGTGGTTCTAATTAATTGGAAAAAAGTGAATAGGCCCTGTTTCTTTGTTTTTTCAACCCAGGGAGCAGCACAGGACATTTCATGGATATTCAATCCAATTCTGATAAAGTCTAAATGAGGGAGAAGATAATCAATGCTTGATGTATCTGACGATTGAGGGATTAATAATGCACCCAGTTTAGATTTTTTACTTACTTCTTTTGCTGCTTGTATATATTCAAGATCGCTTGTTTTCATTGAGGCAGCGGGATCCGCAGTGGCCACTTCAATGTATTGAATATTAGCGTGATCAAGATAATCAACAATATGAGCCGCTTGATTAGCTTTCAGGTTGAAGTCGATGGTGTAATTACCTTCTCGGAGTGTAACATCCACAAAATGAACGGTGGTTTTTTTCTTCAATATAGATTCCAATCAAAGGGGTTGTTTTTTAGTCTTACTTTTCTTTTTTAGATCCTTTACTGACAAAGTAGAAGGTTTTTCTGTAGTCTTAGGATTTATTTGGGAGTTTTTTAAAAGAGCTTCGCTTAAATTTTTCTTTTCTTTTTCCCCTAACCTTTGGCCCTTTTGAAAAGTAGTTTTTACGATAGGAGATTGCGAACGCTCAGCTTCGGCGGCCAACCTTTTTTGATGAATGTCTGCAACAGCTAGTTCTCGGTGCCGCGCGGGAGAAGGATAATTGTTAAGCACGTTCAGAAGCCGTAATTTGAATGTCTTATCAACGAGAATTTTACCATTCGTAATGAGGCCTTTTTCTTTGTAAATTTTTTCTGACTGAACAAGTTCTTCAACAGTTGCTACTGTGGAAGGTAGAATGCTTTTCACACAAAACTCGTGCCATGCATTGATATCGTACCATCCCTCTCTAATTTTCATGGGGTCTAAGGGGTTCTTAATGGGGCCTGAATATTTATATTTGCCTAATGAGATAAATTTTTCTTTTGAGATTAAAAAGGTAGCATCTGCTTGCTTGCAATCCGCAAATGCTGCTTCCCATTCTTCTATCTTAAATCTTTTTGTATCCACAAAACCAGTAAGATAGAGATATTTTGGATCGGTATGCGTGTAGCGAATATATTCCCCCGAAAAAGAAGGAGGAAGATTGTATTCTTTGGGGATTTCTGCCCAAATTCTTTCCATCACAAGTTTGTTTTTTTCGATATCAGAATCTTTTGTCATAGGTAAAAAGTGCTGTAAGTTTAATCTTGCTAATGCCTTACGTCAAGTAAAACCCCTTTTCTTTCATTCAGACTATAGGGCAAAGCGAAGGGGCCTTTTTAATTTTAAATGGCTTGTTTTTTTGTGCTCATCCCTTGGAGGATTGCGAAACAAAACAGGCCGGTAACCCGCAAGATAATTTTCTTTGTAAAAATTTTCTGTGTCATGCAGTTTTTGAATTTCTAAGTTTAGGTTCCACATGCTTTTAAGCATGGAAACAAAAAATGGCGTTGGAATTTGCGCTGCCACATAAATATAACGATTTAAATCGAATTCCACTAAATGGGCTGCATCGCGGAATATATTCCAATCGATTGTCTCAAGATCGGGAATTAAGTTTTTTTCTATCGCATAGTTCCATAAATCTGTTCCTGGTAAAGTGACTGCAGGATTTATTTCTACATCGAATACTTTCTCTCGATTCTTCACTATAAAATCATAAGTTTGTTGTAGGTCGGTAGGAGTTTCTTTGGGTGTGCCCACCACAAAGGAAAGCCCCACTCGAATTCCCTTTTCATAAAAAAGGTCAATGGCCCGTTGGTTTAAATCCACTGTAGAATTGGGTTTAATGGTCTTTAAAACATTTCCAGATCCGGAATCTGCTCCAAATTGAACAAAAATGAAGCCCATTTTTTTTAAGAGATCTACAATTTCTTCGTCCACGAGATTTGCGTGGATAAAACAGGAAAAGCTTACTTTTTGAGGAATTTTCTTTTCTATAAAAAGATTGCATAGTTCACGCATTCTTTTTTTATTTACTGGGAAAATATCATCGTAGAATCGAATATGTTTTGTATTTGGAAAATTTATTAAAATATTTTCTATTTCTTCTACAATCCGAAGAGCGGAAGAAGCACGAAAAGATTTGAAAATCGTGGGTTCCGCACAAAAGAAACAACGATAGACACATCCTCTCGTTGTCATTATATGTGGAACCCCCAAATTATAAACCCATTGCTTTCGGTTCGGCAAAGGAAGGCTGTTTAAATCTTCCACTTGCACCGCACGGCCCTGATGAATGATTTGACCTTCTTCTTTCATTACAAGGCCGGGTATTTTCTTGAGATGTTTCTTTGATATATCCTTTTGAAGAAACACTTGAATGATTTTTGCCAAGGCAATTTCTCCCTCTCCCACCACGCCCACGTCAAAACAGTCAGGCAGAAAGCGAGGTAAGGAGGTAAAGTGCGGCCCTCCAATGAGGGTAAATGGGCTCATTTTTTTCTTTAATTGTATTGCAATACTTTGTGCATAGCCAAAATTTTCTGAAACGCAGGAAAAACCCACCACATCAGGCTTAAAATTCAATACTGTTTCAATTTGATCATGAACTAAAATATCAATAGGTAAATGAAGCGATTCTAAATAAGACGCTAAATAAAGAGGCCCGAGTGGGACCATGAATCTTTGATAGCCAGTTTGAAAAACGGACTGATTTTTAGGGAGGAGCATCGGAACAATGGCAACTTTTAAACTCTTCATGGTTCATGGCCATTTTTTAAAGATTAAAATATTCCGATTTTTTAAGAGAAGCTCATTTCATCATCTGAAATGGGTTGAGGGTATTCATAGTCTCCCCACACATCGACGCTTTGTCCAGAACCTCTACTTCCTCTACGATCTACCCTTGTCGATTCTTCGGTTTGGATATCGTCCACCATCCCAAACATTCTCATCATTTGGGCTTCTTCGCTTCTTTCTTTATCATTGAATTGAACGCTTAATTCGCGGTCGGCTTGCTCTGTCTTGAAAAGGAGATCTGCTTCATGGTCTTGTGCGGCTCGTTGTTGTTCTGCACTAAATTTCTGGGCTTCCGCTTGACGATCTGCAGCATACTTTGTGGCATCGGCAGTTTTACTTGCAGAAATAGTCATTCCTATACCCACGCCCGCTGCGACTATTACTGCGCCAACAATTATACATACTCCTACTACTCCAATCATAAAATTCTCCTCTTTCAATTAAACATCGGACATCAATTTGTAATATCGTTAGAAAAGCTTTGAAAAGTTGCGCGAACTTAAAGATTTAAGTCGAGATAAAATTGTAGGGCCGCTTATTTTTAAAGTAAAGTTTATTTATAAGAAGAACTTTTTCTAATATTGAACTCTTTGATTGCCTCTCTTTTCTCGTTTTGCTACAGCCCACAAAGCTATGCATCCCTTAGCAAAAAAAATGCTTTCTGGCGATCGGGCGGCCTGGGTGTGTTCTATGGCAACAAGGTTAACCAACGATCTGCGCTCATGACCCAGTGAGCCCCCGATTTTTTTAAAAGCCCATGTTTTTGAACTAATTGAATGGCAGGAATGCGAAGCTTTTCTGCATAACTGATCAAGGATTCAGACATTTGGGTTTCTGAAACTTTTGTTTCCACGAGAAGCAAGGGTTTGTGATCTTTGGATATCAAAAAATCCACCTCTCTTCGATCTCGATCTCTCACAAAATAAAGCCCAAAATTCCCAAAGCCCAAGTCTCTCCAAAAATGAATTGCCTTGAATAAGTGGGCGGCCACCATATTTTCAAATCGTGCTCCTTCATCCTTGATTTGAGCCCAATCCCAAAGGTACATCTTTTTTTCTTTATGAATACTTCTTGAGATTTTTTCTGTCCAGGGAGGCAAAGTGAAGAGAATGTAAAGTTTTTCGAGGGTTTCAATCCAGGATTTCAGCGTGTTGTAGCTTACCTGTAGATCTTCGCGGAGCGAGTTGATGCTGAGCAGTCCTGCAGCACGATGGGGAAGAAGAATCAGAAGATGTTCAACCAGGCTTAAAAGCGAAATATGGGTCAGGTCACGAATATCTTCACGAACTAGAAGTTCATTTCTCTGCAAAGTCCAACGCTCATATTCTTGCCTGGAACCGCTTAAAAAAGGGTGAGGAAACCCGCCCAACTCCAATAATTGCAAGAACAATTCGCTCTGTTCCTGAGAAGGGGCTTCTTTCGAAAGGATAGATTCTGGGTTTGGAATACACTGAGGCTTACTCAGTTCGCCCACGCTAAAAGGATGAAGATGGAAAAGATAGTATCTTCCCAACAAACTATCACCTCCGCGACGATAAATATCAAGACGCGCACTCCCCGTTACCAGGATTTTTAATTCTTCATGATATTTATCGTAGACTCCTTTCAAAAAATTTTTCCACCGGTCATACTTGTGAAATTCATCTAAGACCACATAAGGTTCTTGAATAAAAGCTTTCGATAAAATCACTTGCCGGTCTTCCGCCAAATCCCAGTTGTAGTACTGCCCCTGCAATGATTTCATTAACTCTTTTGCAAGATAAGTTTTCCCAACCTGGCGGGGTCCTGCGAGGAAAACGAATTTTTTCTGAAGATCTGCAAGAATAGGGGTGTATAGACTTCTCATGAAGAAAGGATATAACCCTCACTGAAAAATTGGAAGCCAAAATTTCAATGGGGTTCATAAGCTTATTTCTTGTTTTTTAACCCTCTTTTGTTTAAAAGGGTGGCCTCTTTATGCACCCCTTAGCAAAAAAAATGCTTTCTGGCGATCGGGCGGCCTTGGCCCGTTTAATTACGCATATAGAAAGTCGTGCGGCGGATAGCCCTGAAATTTTAGCGAGCCTTACTCATCATTTGGGCCGTGCCCAGATTATTGGGATTACAGGCCCTCCCGGGGCGGGGAAATCAACCTTGGTGGATCAGCTGATTGCCCATTATCGCAAGCAAGGCCAAAAAGTGGGCGTGGTGGCGGTGGATCCCTCCAGCCCTTTTTCAGGAGGGGCATTGCTCGGAGATCGCATTCGCATGATGAATCATGCAGAAGATTCAGACGTCTTCATTCGGAGTTTAAGCTCTCGAGGGGCTCATGGCGGGCTTTCGCGAGCCACCCGCGATGTCGTGCGCCTTTTCGATGCTTTCGGCATGGGGCTCGTGATGGTAGAAACAGTGGGAGTGGGGCAAACTGAAATGGATGTTTTGGAAGTGGCTCATAGTACCGTTGTGGTTTTAACCCCAGAATCGGGAGATACCATTCAGACACTCAAAGCAGGTTTGCTCGAAGCCGCGGATGTGTTTGCGGTGAATAAATCCGATCGCGAGGGGGCTTTAAAAATTCAACAAGAGTTGATGTCTATGATTGAAATGGGCCATGTAACCCATCATGTGGAAAATGCATGGGATGCTCCTGTGCTGAGCCTCCAGGCCAATAAAGGCGTGGGGGTGAAGGAATTAGCCGATACTTTAAAGAAGCATTACGAATATGTAGTAAAGAGCGAGGCCCATCAATTGAAGCAAGAAAAAGTCCGTTCAGAAGAATTCGATGAAGTTTTGGAAGAAATGTTGGCAGCTTCTTTAAAAGAAACTTTTGAAAAAGAGCCTTCGCTCGCCGCGCTCCGGCAAGAAGTAAAAAAAGGCTCTCGCAGTGCTTTCGATGCGGCTCTTCAGATAAAATCAAAAATGAAGCTGCTCATTCAAACTTAAAAAATAGCGCTATTTAAATGAGATAAGGCTTTTTCTTCAAGTGAGCCTTAAGGAAGGGTTTAAATTCCTTCCTAAATTAAGTAGTTTTTTTGTCTTGACGAAGCAGTCAGCTTTGGATACCACTCCAGACTTAACTCTTTGTCTTTACTCAAGAATCACCCTCACCCCGACCCTCTCCCGTCGAGGGAGAGGGAGAATTAGGAAAAAAGTTTGAGAGAGATGGGGTTCGTCAAGGGGAGAGCAGGATCTCCCCTTGACTTTAGCGAGCGGTGGCTTTGCCACGGCGAGCGAATAGGCGCGTAGCTCAGCTGGTTAGAGCGCATGCTTGACATGCATGAGGTCAGCGGTTCGATCCCGCTCGTGCCTACAGGAAAGGCAGGTTTTAGTGTTTAGTGTCTGGTGTTTAGTGAAGGTACTTCTACATAATGATAAGTACATTCACTAGTCACTAAGCACTAGTCACTCATCACTGTATTACTCATGGTTTGTCGAGCTGGAAAAGAAAACGATCCGAATGAAGTTCTTCGCCATTCTGTTGCGCACATTATGGCGGATGCTGTCCAGCAACTATTCAAGGGCGTGAAGGTTACGATCGGGCCCACCATTGAAAATGGTTTTTATTACGATTTCGATAGCCCCAAGGCTTTTACTCCTGAAGATCTCGAAGCCATTGAAAAAAAGATGCAAGAAATCATTGAGAAAGATTCCCCCTTTCTTCGGGAAGAGGTGAGCCGCTCTGACGCGACCCAGCTTTTTAAGAAAATGGGGGAAAATTACAAGGTGGAGATTATTCAAGGGCTTCCTGAACAAGAGACCCTTACGCTTTATCGCCATGGGAATTTTGTCGATTTGTGCCGGGGGCCCCATGTGAAGCATACAGGAGAGGTGAAAGCCTTTAAGCTTTTAAGTATTGCAGGCGCTTACTGGCGAGGGGATGAAAAAAATCCCATGCTGCAAAGAATTTACGGAACGGCTTTTACCGATAAAAAAGCCTTAAAAGATTATCTTGAAAAGCTCAAAGAAGCCGAAGCGCGAGATCACCGTAAAATCGGGGCCAAGCTAGATTTATTTTCTACCCTCGAAGAAGAAGGGCCGGGCCTCATTCTTTGGCATCCGAAAGGGGCTCGCATTCGAAGTTACATCGAAGATTTTTGGCGAGAAATCCATCGCAAGCGTGGCTATGAAATTGTTTTTACGCCTCACATGGCTAAGCTTGATATTTGGCGCAAAAGCGGGCATGTCGATTTTTACAGCGAAAATATGTATGCCCCCATCGATGTGGAAGGCCAGGCTTATGAAATCAAGCCAATGAATTGCCCTTTTCATATCATGATTTATAATACCCGCCTGCGCAGTTACCGTGATCTGCCCATTCGAATGGCAGAGCTGGGCACGGTTTATCGCTATGAGAGGAGCGGTGTTTTGCACGGCTTGCTACGAGTGAGGGGCTTTACGCAAGACGATGCCCATATCTTCTGCCGGCCCGATCAAATCGAAGATGAAGTGAGCAAGGTGCTCGACTTGGTTCTCTTTTTTATGAAAACTTTTGGCTTTCATGATTATGAAATTTTTCTTTCCACCCGGCCTGAAAAATATGTGGGAACCGACGCAAATTGGGAGCTAGCCACTCAATCTTTAAAAGCGGCCTTGGAAAAAAAAGATTTTGCCTATCAAGTAGATCCCGGTGAAGGGGTTTTTTATGGGCCCAAAATCGATTTGAAGATTAAAGATGTTTTAGGAAGATCATGGCAATGCTCTACGGTGCAGGTCGATTTTAATCTTCCGGAGAGGTTTAATATTCAATACGTGGGAGAAGATGGCCACAAGACTCAACCCATTATGATCCATCGGGCTTTAATGGGATCTTTAGAAAGATTTTTTGGAGTGCTTATTGAACATTATGCGGGTGCATTCCCTCTTTGGCTTTCCCCCACACAAGTGCTAATATTACCCGTTACTGAGGCTCAAGTGCCTTATGCCCATGAGATTCAAGAAAGGCTTGCACAAGAGGGTCTTCGTGTGGAAGTGGATAGTCGTTCCGAAAAGTTGGGCTTCAAAATCCGCGAAGCCCAAATGCAAAAAATGCCTTATATGGTGGTAGTCGGGGAAAAAGAAGTCACTGGAAAATTATTGAGCGTGAGATCTCGAAGGGGGGAAGACAAAGGCCAACTCACATTGAAGGATTTCTCGCTGCTCTTAAAAAAAGAAATAGAAGAAAGACAGTAACTAAAAACTAGTAAAAACAACTGCATTTTAACCTGGAGGTGTAGCATTAATAAAGATGTACGCGTGAATCGCCGAATTCGAGTGCCCGAGGTAAGAGTCATTGCTTCTGATGGACAACAACTGGGAGTATTATCTACCGACCAGGCTCTTCGAATGGCAGAAGATCAAGGTCTTGATTTAGTGGAAATTGCTCCCAACGTAAAGCCGCCGGTCTGTAAAATAATTGATTATGGCAAGTACAAATACCAGCAGGCTAAAAAGCTACAGGAATCTAAAAAACACCAAACGGTGATTCATGTGAAAGAAGTAAAGTTTAGGCCGACCACCGACGATCATGATTTTGATTTTAAAGTAAAACACATTTTACGATTTGTAGAGCAAGGGGATAAGGCCAAGGTGACCGTCGTATTTAAGGGAAGGGAAATGGCTTACCTGGTTCAAGGAAAGGCAATGTTAAACAAAGTTTTAGAGAAAGTTCAAAGTTCTGTGAGTGTGGAGATTTCACCGAAGATGGAAGGAAGAAACATGTTCATGGTGGTAGCGCCGAAAGGTAAGTAGAAAAAATAAAATCAAGGTGCTACCCCTGAAATGGGGCGACGCGAGCCCCTGACAATAGAGGAAATAAAATGCCAAAAATGAAAACAAAAAAAAGCGTAGCGAAGCGTTTTAAAATTACCAAAAAAGGAAAAGTGAAGCGATCGAAGGCAAATCGCCGCCACATTCTCACGAGTAAAACCAGGAAGGCGAAACGCCAAACTCGCCGAGGAAGTATTTTAGGAAAAGCGGACGAAGCCAGAATTCGAATTTTGTTAGAAAGCTATAGTTAATAAAGGCAGTGGCCAGTGGCAGTGGCTGGTTATCGATAAGGCATTTTTAAGCTTTACGGATAACTAACTTCTCACAACTGGCAACTGAAAGATATGCCAAGAGCAAAGCGGGGCTTTAAAGCCCGTCGAAGAAGAAAGAAAGTCTTAAAGCAAGCATCGGGTTATCGCGCGGGGCGCTCTAAATTGATTAGAACTGCGCAAGAGGCTGTCGATAAAGGCTTGCAATATGCTTATAAAGATCGACGTCTTAAAAAGCGCGATTTTCGGGCCCTTTGGATTCAAAGGATTTCAGCGGGTGCCAAGCTTGCTGGGATTTCTTACAGCCGTTTCATGAATGGGCTCAAGAAAGCGAAAATTTTACTCGATCGTAAGGTCATTTCAGATATGGCTATTACAGATATTCCAGGTTTTAGTAAGTTAGTTGAGATTGCAAAAGGTCTTTAGCGAAATTGATGGATGAAGTGCGGAGGAGGGGCTTTTTAAGCCCTTCTTTATTTTTACTTTCTATATGTCAAGCCTGCTCGATAAAATTTCTGATTTGCGAAAGCTTGGGGAAGCAGAATTGAAGCAAGTGTCTTCTGAGAAAGAGGCTTTTGAGCTGAAAGTAAAATATTTAGGCAAGAAAGGCCTCCTCACGAACTTATTAAAAGGGCTCGGGCAATTAGAAGAGGCTTTGCGTCCTCAAGTAGGGCAGGCGGCCAACGAGTTTAAGGTTTTTTTCGAAGGCGCCCTCACGGGAGCCATCGCTCATCTTAAAAAAGCGAACTGGGCCGAACAACTCAAAAAAGAAAAAATCGATATCACCCTTCCCGGTAGAAATAGGCAAGGGGGGGCTTCCCATCCAGTGACCCAAGTGCTTCAGGAAATTAAATCCTTTTTTTTAAGATTTGGTTTCGATGTTTATTCGGGCCCCGAAATCGAATCGGATTATTATAACTTTGAAGCACTGGCGATTCCGGCAGATCATCCCGCCCGTGATATGCAGGATACTTTTTACTTAAGGGAGCTTTTTGATTCTAAAAACACTCCTTTATTGCTTCGGACCCACACTTCTCCCGTACAAGTTCATGTGATGGAGAAAAAACAGCCCCCCATTCGCATGATTGCCCCCGGGGTGGTTTATCGCCGTGATTCCGATATTACGCATACTCCCATGTTCCATCAAATAGAGGGCCTGCTTGTTGATCAAAACATTAGTTTTGCCGATTTGAAGGGGGTACTCAGCGAATTTTTGCATTTTATTTTCGGAAAATCGGTAAAGCTTCAGTTTAGGCCGAGTTATTTTCCCTTCACTGAACCTTCGGCTGAAGTGGATATTGCCTGCGTCATCTGCAAAAGTGAAGGCTGCCGTGTCTGTAAAAATAGCGGTTGGCTTGAAATTTTAGGATGCGGGATGGTAGACCCAGAAGTTTTTCAATCCGTGAAATATGACCCCGAAATTTATACGGGCTTCGCTTTCGGCATGGGCATCGAGCGCATCGCGATGTTGAAGTGGGGCGTTCATGATTTGCGCCTCTTTTTTGAGAACGATGTGCGATTTTTAAGGCAGTTTTAACCCTCCCAAGCTCCCCCCTCTCCGCCAGAGGCGGATCAGCCTTTGGCTCAAAAGGGGAAGATAAAGGTGGGGCTTTGTTACTATGAAAATTTCTCTTCAATGGTTGAAAGAATTTGTGGAAATCGATCTCTCTCCCCAAGAGTTGGCGCAGCGCCTCACTCATGCAGGCTTGGAGGTGGAAGAATTTTCTTACCTTGGAAAAATTCCTGAAAGTGTGCAGGTGGCCCAACTCCAAAAAATTGAAAAACATCCCCAAGCCGATCGCCTTACCGTGTGCGAAGTGAGTTTGGGAAAAGAAGCTCGAAGCATTGTTTGTGGCGCAAAAAACATGAAAGTGGGGGATAAAGTTCCCTTAGCTTTTTCAGGGACTCTTTTGCCCGATGGCAAGAAGATCGAAAAATCTAAAATTCGGGGAATTGCCAGTGAAGGCATGCTTTGCTCGGAAGTGGAACTGGGCTTGTTTGAAGATTCTACGGGTCTTTTTATCCTTCCTTCTCATTTAAAGCAAGGCTTGCCGCTGGCTTCGCAAATGTCTTTGGAAGACGTGATTTTTGAAATTAATGTCACCCCCAATCGCGCCGATTGTCTTTCTGTTTATGGAATAGCGCGTGAAATCGCAGCGATTCTCTCGAAGCCACTTCAAGAGATTCGGCCTGTGTTGCCCTTGGGGAAATTTTCTTGCGAGGGAAAAATCAAAGTAGAAGTGAAAGATGCGGAGCGTTGTCCGCGCTATACCGCCCGTATGTTGCGAGGAGTTCAAGTGGCTCCTTCCCCCTTTGAAATTCGCTTGCGCCTTCATCGGATGGGATTTCGCAGTATTAATAATGTGGTCGATGCCACTAATTATGTGATGATGGAATTGGGCCAGCCGCTTCATGCCTTTGATGCCGAAAAGATTCAGGGCGGCAAAATCATCATTCGCCGCGCAGAGGCCGGTGAAAAATTGAAAACTTTAGACGAAGTAGAGCGAAGTTTGGCAACTCAAGATCTTTTAATCACAGATTCCAAGCAAATTTTAGCTATTGCCGGAGTGATGGGAGGAAGATCTTCCGGAGTGGGAAGTGAAACCCACGAGCTCATTTTAGAATCGGCCTATTTTCAAGCTCATTCCATTCGAAAAACCTCTAAGCATTTAGGCTTGCAGACCGAATCGAGTTACCGTTTTGAAAGGGGCGTGGATCCAGATGGAATTTTACGCGCTTCAGATCGTTTGGCGGAATTGATTTTAAAATGGGCCGGAGGAGAACTTTCCTTAGAACAAACCGACACGGCTCCCCAAGCTTTTCCGCCGAAAAAAATTCAACTGCGCCTTTCTAGAATTCATCAGCTTTTAGGAGTTCGTTGGGAAAGCAAAGAAATTTCCGAACGCCTCCATTCTTTGGGTTTCAAGCCTCAATGGAATCCTTCTGGAATCTGGGATTGCACCATTCCTTCCTATCGCCACGATTTGAATCGCGAGGTCGACTTAATCGAAGAAGTGGCTCGTTTGGTGGGTTATGAAAAAATACCGCCCCAACTTCCTTTGACTTCCCTTGCCGTGGCCCACGATTATTATGATTCTCCCCTCGAAGAAAATTTTCGCTCCCTTCTGTCTCATTTGGGCTTTATGGAAGTGATCCACTATAGCTTTGCTTCCGAGAAAGAATTTGGGAAATCTGGCATTTCAACCGAAACACTCCTGCATTTGGCCAACCCTCTTTCGGAAGATTTAGCCGTGATGAGGTCTTCCCTCATCCCCGCGATGCTAAGCTGCTTGCAAAGAAACATGGCCCATCAAGCTGAAGACTTAAAGCTCTACGAGCTAAGATCGGTTTATCAATTGCTTCCTGGAAAAAATCTTCAAGAGGCTAAATCCCTATGCCTGGCTTTGAGTGGAAAGGCTTATGGGAAAGAATGGAATTTACCCGTAAGAGAAGTTGACTTTTTTGATCTAAAAGGAGTAATTGAAAAGCTCATAACAAATTATGGGCTTCCAGCTTACGAGTTAAAGTTAAGCTCGAGCCCTTATTTTCACCCTGGAGCCTCGGCGGAAATTTTCATTCAAGGCAAAAAGATAGGGGAGATAGGTCAAATCCACCCGCAGCTCTTGGAGGCTTTTGATCTCAGAGTGCCGGTGGTGTTAGCAGAACTGAAGATAAATGAATTACTCTCTTTTTCAATTCCCTTCAAGGCCTTTCAGGAGATTTCTCCTTTTCCTTGGGTGGATCGCGATTTGACACTGATTGCATCTGAAAGTATGGAAGCTCAGAAAGTGATTGATGAAATTTGTAGGATGCAAATCTCTTTGATTCGAGAAGTCAATTGTGTGGATGTTTACCATGGAGAGCCTATTGAAAGTGGAAAAAAAGCACTCACGTATTCAATTATTTATTTAGATGAAAAAAAGACCTTAACCGATGTAGAAGTCAACGAAGTACACCAAAAAGTGTTGGAGCATTTAAAAAAAGCGTTACCCATTGAATGGAGGTAGTTATGAATGAAGAGAAAGCAGAAAAGCTTGAAGGCACAATGACGAAGGCCGATATCGTGGAAACCATCTATGAAAGAATTGGTTTCTCCAAAAAAGAATCCGCCGATATTGTAGAATTGGTATTCGATACCATCAAAGAAACTTTAGAGAAGGGCGAAAAAATTAAAATCAGTGGTTTCGGGAATTTTGTGGTTCGTTCTAAACGGCCCCGCATTGGTCGAAATCCTCAAACCGGGCAAGAGATTGAAATTTCTGCAAGGAGAGTATTGACTTTTCGGCCCAGCCAAGTTTTAAAGGCGGCTCTGAATAAGTAGAAAAACTAAAAAAAATTATTTTCTTTGAGGTGATGAGTCACATGGTAGCTAAACAAATTCAAACAGTGATTCCGGAAAAACTTTATTTCAAAATCGGAGAAGTCGCAAAAATCATTGGGGTAAAGCCTTATGTGCTGCGATATTGGGAGACTGAATTTTCTGATATTGCTCCTTCTAAGAGTAAAACCAATCAACGACTCTATAAGCGGAAAGAAGTAGAGAAAATTTTACAAATCCGAGATCTTCTTTATAAAGAAAAATACACCATCGAGGGAGCACGTAAGCGTTTGAAAAGTTTAGGCCGGGGCGAAAAGCTTGAAGAAGTCTTGCATCCTTCTCAAATCCCGCTCTTTGATGCTGGAAAACAAAAAGATTTTTTAAAGCAGCTCAAAGTAAAGCTCGAAGATATTTTGGGTACGATAAAACATTAAATTTTAAAAATTCATCCCCTGATTTTTGTTCATTTGTAGTAAAATAGCCGTTTGTTTTGTATGAGTGAGGGAGGAGAAATTTACTTTCTCCGAACGAACAAGTTCGGGGGTGCGGGGGGCTGGTGAAGCTGGCCCCCCGATCTAATCGGGGCGTAGCGCAGCCCGGTAGCGCACTCCTTTGGGGTGGGAGTGGTCGCAGGTTCAAATCCTGTCGCCCCGACACGGCGTACCCCAAAAGGCCTTTTTGCAGTCATGCGAAAAAAGGCCTTTTGAATTTTGAGATAAAAAGACGACAGAATTTGAACAGTGTTCATCCACTCGTAATCGTGTATAATTTAATTTCATGCGGATACTTGTCTCGAATGATGATGGCGTTTACTCAAAAGGGATTAAGGCCCTCTCGCAAGCTTTAAAATCGATTGGGGAGGTGACCATTGTGGCTCCTAATCGAGAAAGAAGTGCCGCTTCGCATTCTCTTACTTTGCACCGCCCCCTTCGCGTTCAAAAGATATCCACTCGCGTCTATGCGGTGGATGGCACCCCAACGGATGCGGTCACTTTGGGTATTTTTGAAATTATGAAACAAGCCCCTGATTTAGTGATTTCAGGAATCAATCAGGGGGCTAATTTAGGAGACGATGTCCACTATTCGGGAACAGTTTCTGCGGCGATCGAAGGAGCTATTGCGGGCTTTCCCTCCATTGCGATTTCGCTCATGGGCCGCGAAAAATTAATTTTCGGGCCCGCCGCCAAATTTGCTGTTCGCATCGCCAAAAAAGTTTATCGAGAGGGTTTGCCCAAAGGCATTGTACTCAATGTAAATGTGCCTAATCTTCCGGAAAAACAAATTAAGGGTTATGAATGGACGAAAATTGGCAAAAGAAAATATGGCGATATTATTGTTGAAAAAATCGATCCACGGGGCAAACCTTATTTTTGGATAGGAGGGGACGAAAACGGTTTCATTGATATTGCCGATTCAGATTGCAATGCGGTGCTTTCAAAAAAAATATCCATTACCCCTTTGAGGGTAGACCTTACCGATCATGCCTATCTTAAAAAGTGCAAAACTTGGAAGTTCTAGTTCATCCCCTGGGGCTTTTCCTTTTAGCGGTGAATATAGTGTGGCGCGAAGGAAAATGGTAGAAGAGCTGCGCCTTCGGGGTATTCGCGATGAAAGGGTTTTGGAGGTCATGGGCAAGATTCCTCGGCATCGCTTTGTGGAAGAGGCTCTTATTTCGCAGGCTTACCAAGACACGTCTCTTCATATCGGTTTTGGGCAGACTATTTCCCAACCTTATACGGTGGCTATTTTAGCCCAGTCCCTTCATTTGAGGGGGCATGAATCTATTCTTGAAATTGGAACAGGTTGTGGTTACCAAACGGCCATTTTGGCCTGCCTCGCCAAACAAATTTATTCGATTGAGCGTTTGCATTCTTTAATCCTCAAAGCGCGGAGTAATTTAAAGCGACTCCACATTAAAAATGTGATATTAAAATATGGGGATGGAAGCCAAGGCTGGCAACAATATGCTCCTTTCGATTCAATTGTTGCAGCGGCCGTTTCTCCCCAAATTCCGCAACCCTTGCTTCATCAATTGCTCGAGGGGGGGCGCTTGGTGGTTCCCATTCAAAGAGAGGAAAAGCAAAATCTGCTTTGTATCGTGAGAAAAGGGGATGAATATCACGAACAGATTTTAGAATCTTGCCGCTTTGTAAAAATGGTAGGAAAGCATGCTTTTCATGATCAGGCTCATGAATCGCACAAAAAAGAAGTTCATTCAGGGAGGAAAATATTCAGGCCTCACAGCTCAAATCGCAGGGGCCAGGAGCTTCCTCTTCCCAACCGGAGGAGAGGCCATCCTTAAAGGCAGAATTGTTTTCGAAGAGAGCACTCTTTCTTCGAAAGACCTTGGCTATTTTTTGTCTTTTATCTTTAAGTGCATGCACCGACTTCGCAGCGATTTTTAAAAACAATTCATCCCGCTCTTATAAGCCCTCTAAACATAATGAAGGAAAAAAAATTGCGGGGACCAAAAAGCGAAATGGCAGAGGAAAGGTGGCCAAAGGCATTTTTATTTGGCCTGTGCAAGGGGAGGTGAGTTCTCCTTTCGGCGAGAGAGAGGGCAGGCCCCACGATGGCATTGATATTCGTGCTCCTGAAGGCACGCCCGTGGAAGCGAGCGCTTCGGGCGAAGTAGTGTACGCCGGTAATATGAGCGGTTATGGGAAATTAATTGTATTGAAACACGAAAACGATTATTTCACCGCTTATGCCCATAATAGCGAAATAGATGTAAAAGAAGGAAAAAAGGTAACTCAAGGAGAAGTGATCTCAAAGGTAGGTGATACGGGCCATGCAACGGGGTATCACCTTCACTTTGAGCTTCGTCAAGGCTCTACCCCCATGGATCCCTTGCTTTTCCTGCCCTAAAATAATTTCCCCACCCCCACACTCTTCCCTCGAGGAGAGAGGGTGCCCTGAGCGCGGCGAAGGATGGGTGAGGGGGAGATGGAAATCAATAGAGAGGAAATTTTATGGAAGAGTTGAAGCAAGTGATTCGGGATGTTCCCGATTTTCCAAAGCCCGGCATTGTTTTTAAAGATATTACGCCTCTTTTGCAAAATGCAGATGTTTTTCAAAAAGTGATTGCGGCTTTGCTGGAGCGATATCAATTAAAATCCTTCGATAAAATTGTGGGAATAGAATCGAGGGGATTTTTATTTGGCTCTGCCTTGGCTTATGCCTTGAAAAAAAGTTTTGTATTGGTGCGCAAAAAGGGAAAATTGCCTTGGAAAACGGTGAGCATGGCTTACGATTTAGAATATGGGACCGATACCATTCAAATGCATGAAGATGCAATTCGCTCGGGAGATTGTGTGTTGCTTGTGGATGATTTGCTTGCGACGGGAGGCACTTCTCGTGCCGCCTGTGAATTGATTCAAAAGATGGGAGGCAAGCTTCTCGAATGCTGCTTTGTAGTGGAACTCGATTTTTTAAAAGGAAGAGATAAGTTGAAAAATACTGAAGTTTTTTCATTGATTCATTATTGAAAATTTTCGCCCCCGTAGCTCAGGGGATAGAGCAGCGGTTTCCTAAACCGTTGGTCGGACGTTCGATTCGTCTCGGGGGCGCAAATGAAGTAAGCGATAGCGATTGAGGGGGAGGCTCTTTTTAGCTTTGCTAAAAAGAGGGGGCGACGCAAGCCCCTGTGATAAACCAGCGGTTTCTTAAAACCGTTGGTCGGACGTTCGATTCGTCTCGGGGGCGCAAAAAGAAAAAAATAATTAAAAGATATAATAATATCATATATTTGAATGATTTGGCCTTTTTTCGCTTTTCAGGCAAAGGTTGACACCCCGTCGTATTTTTATAATAATTCTAAAGAGTTATCTGTTTTTACACCTAGGTTAGAAGAGGGGGTGTTATGAACAAGTCCGAACTGATCGAGATTATTGCAGAAAAAGCGAGAGTCACTAAAAAGAAAGCAGAAGATATCGTGAATCTCATTTTTGATTCGATGACGGATGCATTGGTCAAAGGAGAGAGAATTGAAATTCGGGGACTCGGAAGTTTTGTAAGCCGAAGTTATGGGGCTTACACGGGTCGCAATCCCCGAACTAACCAATCGATAGAAGTCAAACCTAAACGGCTTCCCTTCTTCAAAGTAGGGAAGGAACTCAAAGAACGGGTGGATGGAGAAAATACTTCGAAGTCTCAGTCGAAGCCAAATCCACCTACGAATCTTACTTAAAATCTTTAAAGATAGGGTTTTATGAATTTAACGAGGGAGGAAAAACTAGCCTTACTGAGGCTTCATTTTGCTCCGGGAATTGGAAAAAAACATCAAAGAAAACTCCTGGAACATTTTGGGTCTGCCCAAATGGCGCTTTGCCATTCTTGGAAAGAGTTAAATTTATCTACAGAGCTTGAAGCGAAGGCCCATGAAGAAACGGTTTTAGAGAAAGCAGAGCAGGAACTCACTTGGTTAGAAAGCCAAGAGGGCAGGCTGATTTCGATTTTAGATGAAGCTTTTCCTCCTTTGTTGCGGGATATTCATGGAGCCCCCGCCCTTCTTTTTTCGCGGGGGAATTTTAAGAATTGGGAAGAAAAAATTCCCATCGCTTTTGTGGGAACTCGTCGGGCTACAGAATACGGCAGGCAAGTGGTAGAAAAAATAATTGCCGATTTGGCCTCTTATCCGGTGGTGATTGTGAGCGGTTTTGCCCAAGGGCTCGATACTTTTGCTCATCAGGCCGCCTTATCTGCAAAAATTCCAACTGTGGGAGTGCTCGGAACGGGCCTTCAATATATTTATCCCAAAGAAAACGAGGCGCTTTTTTATCAAATGTTGGAGCAAGGGACTTTCTACACTGAATATGAACGCAATGCGCCGCCCCATCCTGGGCATTTTCCTGAAAGGAACCGAATCATTAGCGGCATTTCTCAAGCGGTGATTTTGGTTGAAACCCCCGAAAAGAGTGGTGCGCTGATTACCGCGGAGTTTGCTTTGGAGCAAGGGCGTGAAGTGATGGCCGTGCCCGGCTCTATTTTTTCAAAATTGAATCACTCTTGTCATCACTTGATTCAACAAGGAGCAAAACTAGTGGGGAGTGCAGAAGATATTTTAGAAGAATTGGGTTTAAATCTTTCAAAAGAAAAAAAGGATATACGAGATGAAAAGATCGAGGTTGATTTAGATGATTTAGAAAAAAATCTTATTTCTAAAATTACCCATGAACCTCTTCACATTGACAAAATTACTGAAATCAGTAAGCTCGCCGCCTCTTCGGTGGCGGGGAGTCTTACTTCCCTTTTATTAAAGGGCCTTGTGAGTGAGCTGCCTGGAAAATATTTTATGAGGAATTGAACTCCTCCTAAGCTCCGTTGAATCAAGGGAAGGCGAGAGAGGGGTTGGAAAAAATATGTCTAAAAAACTCGTCATTGTTGAATCTCCTGCGAAGGCCAAAACCATTGGGAAATATTTGGGAAAGGGCTTTTCTGTGAAGGCTTCGGTGGGCCATGTGAAGGATTTACCAACCCGTAGCTTGGGCGTGGATATCCAGAATAATTTTCAGCCGACTTACGAAGTGATTAAAGGCAAAAAGAAAGTGATTGATGAAATCAAAGAAGCGGCGGCCAATGCTGAAGCCGTCTTTTTAGCCACAGACCCCGATCGTGAAGGCGAAGCGATCGCTTGGCACATTGCCGATGAAATTCAGGGGAAAGCTAAAAAAGCCAAGAGTGTTTCTAAGAAAAAAACGGGAGCCAAAAAGGAAAATAATGGAGGGCCTTCTGTTTACCGAGTTCTTTTTAATGAAATCACCAAAAAATCTGTTCAAGAAGCAATGGAGCATCCTCAAGCATTAAATGAAAAACTCTATGAGGCCCAACAAGCCAGGCGCGTGCTCGATCGTTTAGTGGGATACCAAATTAGCCCCCTGCTTTGGGATAAGGTTCAACGGGGGCTTTCCGCGGGTCGGGTGCAGTCGGTAGCCGTGCGAATTATTTGCGAACGCGAGCAAGAAATCGAAAAGTTCGTGCCGATAGAATATTGGAGCATTCAGGCAAAGCTCGAAGGCTCTACCCCTCCTCTATTTATTGCCAAGTTTCTGGGGAAACAAGGCGAAAAAATGGAAGTCTCCAAAGGAGTCGAGGCAGAAAAAATTAAGGGAGCACTTGAAAAATCGGACTTTGTTTTAAAAGAGATCATCAAAAAGGAAAGAAAACGACATCCAGCCCCTCCTTTTATTACGAGTAAACTTCAGCAGGAGGCCGCACGTAAACTCGGCTTCACGGCCAAAAAAACCATGATGCTTGCGCAAAGGCTCTACGAAGGCGTGGAGCTAGGAGAAGGAGAAATCGTAGGGCTGATTACCTATATGCGTACCGATTCTACGCGTTTATCAAATGATGCTTTGAATGAAGCCCGTGAATATATTGTCAATCGTTTTGGAAAAGATTATCTGCCCGATCACGCCAATATCTATAAAACCAAAAAAGCGGCTCAAGATGCGCATGAAGCCATACGTCCTACTTCGATGGCCAATACCCCAGAAAATGTGGCGCCTTTTTTGGAGAAAGATGCCTTGAAACTTTACGATCTTATTTGGAAGCGTTTCGTGGCTTGCCAAATGACCTCCGCGATCTTTGACCAAACCACCTTTAATATTACAGCTTTCCCCTCGAAGCGAGAGGGTCTCCGAAGGACGGGTGAGGGTGAATATGATCTGCGTGCCACGGGTTCCGTGATGAAATTTCCGGGGTTTATTTCAGTGTATATGGAAGGCAAAGATGAGTCGACCCCCGAAGATGAAGAAGATGCCGAGGGAACCTTACCCGATTTATCCGAAGGGGAAAAATTAAAATTACACGAGATCATTCCTGAGCAGCATTTTACTCAAGCTCCGCCGCGCTTCACGGAAGCGAGCTTGGTAAAAGAGCTCGAGGAAAAAGGCATCGGCCGGCCTTCCACTTATGCGAGCATCCTTTCAACCATTCAAGATAAAAAATATGCCATCAAAGAAGAAGGAAAATTCAGGCCCAGCGAACTCGGAAAAATCGTGAATACCCTGCTCACTGATAATTTCCCGGAAATCTTAAATGTGCAATTTACCGCCAAGATGGAAGAAGACCTCGATGAAGTGGAAGAAGGGCATCTTCCCTGGACAAAAGCCCTCGCCGATTTTTATGGCACTTTTGATCAAACTCTCAAAAGAGCCAAAGTGAATATGAAGGATATCAAGCGCCAAGAGATAGCGACCGAGTTTAATTGTGAAAAATGCGGCAAGCCCATGGTGGTGAAGTGGGGGCGCCATGGCGAATTCATGGCTTGCAGTGGTTATCCGGAATGTAAGAGTACGAAAGAAATTCAAAGAGGCGAGGGCGGTAAAATTACTCCTCAAGAAAGCCCCACGACGGATGAAAAATGCCCCAAGTGTAATTCCGCGATGATCGTCAAACGGGGGCGTTTTGGAACTTTTCTAGCTTGTTCGGCTTATCCCGCTTGCAAAAGCACGAAGGCCATTTCCATAGGCGTTAATTGTCCGGACTGTGCTTCGCCCTTGGCAGAACGGCGCTCGAAGCGCGGCAAGGCTTTTTACGGCTGTACGGCTTATCCGAAATGCACCTTTGCCTTATGGGATAAACCGCTCAATGAAGCTTGCCCGCAATGCAACTCTCAATATCTTCTTCAAAAATATTCGAAAAAAGAAGGGGCAAAGATTAAATGCCCGAATAAAGAATGCGGCTATGAAAAGGCTCCTCCCGAAGCGGCCACGGCTTAATTTTGCAGGGTGATTTTGCTTGGTCGGGGGCTTGAAAATCAGAAATAAAAAGCCCCGTTCGTTTTTTAAGCGAACGGGGCTTTGTTTTTTATAGCCTCGAGTTACTTTTTATCGCCGCTTCCCGTGGCAGGAGTGGGAAGAGGCACTGGAACAAAATCATTCCCAGCAGGAGGAGGAGGCGCTACAAGAGGAGGCGGTTCCGTGGGAGGCAGCGGTTCTGTAGGAGGCGGCGGCGGTGATCCTCCAAGAGGCACAAGAGGAAGCGGTTTAGTGGCATCCTCTGTTGCCGGTGCTAGCACAGGTGCAGGTGGCGCTACTTTCACGGGAGCAGGCTCTGCCGCGGCGGGTGTAATGCCTTCGGCGGCTTCCATTTTATCGAGATCGACCAAAAACATCACGCGCCGGTTTTTTTCGCGAGCCCAACTCAAGTTTTTCACTTTCTTTCCACCTTTGCTCCAATCTTCGGTTTCGGGAACAATGGGTTCTGCTTCGCCTTTTCCTTCAATGCGAAGCCTCGCCGGATCCATTCCCAAAAGAATGAGCGCAATTTCGACGGCTCGAGCCCGATTATCGGAAAGCACTTGATTCTTCTCGGTTGTTCCGTCGGTGATGCTCACATGGGCCTGAATGAGAAGCGGAATCTTTTTAGCCATCGCTGTTATTTCTGCGGCGGGCACTTTACTAGTTTTCACACCCCGAAGCGGTTTTTCTCCATTTAATTGGAGGACCACATCTTGGAAGGCCAAAAGTTCATTTCCGGCGAAAATTCCTTTGAAGGCTTTGTTGAGGCTTGGATCTTTAGGAGTAAAGACCTTACCTTTATTGGCTTCATAGAATTTTTCAAGCGCATCCATTTTAGCACCGCGTTTGCCAGGGCCTTCGTTTTTAATTCCATAATCGGGTTGACCTGACACAAAGTTTACAGGAGGAAATTGAGTGAGCGCCATGCCACCTAAATTATTCATAATGTGGCGCACCGCTTTATTGCCTAAGGCAAAGAACATCCACTTGGTGCGTTCTTCAATTCGGGTTTTGGTGATATTGAGGGTGATGAGCTCGTCGTTGAGGCGTTTCGCGAGATCTTCTCTCTCTTCGCAATCGGTGGGGATTTCTGTGCCAGCAATGTCAATCCCTTGAGGGGTATCGATGTTGTAGTGGTTGTAGTCATCTGGAATTTTTTTGGCAGCTTGGGCTTCGAATTCGGCCTTTTTAGCATCTAAAAGACCCATCACCACTTCTTCGCCCTTTTGAATCACTTCGGGGTTGGCCGCTTCTGCTATTTTTGCGTCTTCGATGTATTTTTTCTGGGCGGCTTCATCTTTGGGATATTTTGCTTTTGCTTCCTTTTCAAAGGCTGCTTGTTTTGCGGCGACGGCAGCGGCAATGGCTTCTTGCTTTTTGCTGGCGTATTCAGGCTTGGCTGCCTCTTCGGAGCGCAATCGATCGACGATGCCACGCCGGATGGCGTCGCGGATTTTTTCAGGCGTATGCCCCTTCGATTGTAGATACTCAGTGAGAAGCTTGTAACCGGCAAGAGCCGTGCTTACTTCTTCGCGAAGATCTGCAATCTTTTCTGCTTGGGCATCGAGGCTGTTTTGATCTGCGAGGCAAGTGGTTTCGCTAATTACTTGATCTTCTCGTCTTTCCACACGAATGGATCCGGGCCATTCTAAAGGCACCGTGATACGCGGGCCCGTAAACCAATAGGGATAATCAGCATCGCCGCGGGCATTAGGGATAACGCCTGTTGCAGCACGCCAAGTGAGTTGAACAGAATCTCCCGCCTGGTTAATTTTAAATCCAAAAAGATCTACATCTGTATAAAGACAATAACCGAAGCCACTGGTGTCATCGATCGAAAAATGATTTCCAGCCGTGGTTTTTCCACTACCGTAGAGTCCGCAAGCTCCTATTCCCAGGCGAGAAGGGGCCGAAACCGACCAGCTTGCCATGCTATTTTTCCAATCCAAAGCTAAGCCAACACCCAGTTTTCCTACATTCATGTATGAACCGCCGGTGCTGAGTTGGCTGCCATGGTTCTCATAGCCGGGAGAAAGTTGAACAAAAAGAGAGGCTTTATCGCCAAAAAGGCGGGCCAGTCGAATGTCGAAATCGAGGCTAAGATCTACAAAAGTCCATTTTCCATTTGCATTGGCAGGGCTAGAATCAAGTTGAAAAACATTTCCATTCGGGCCGCCTACAGAGCCGAGAGCGCCTCCAAATCCTCCTAGGCCGATGCCCGGTCTTAAAACAAAGGCATCATTGGGAGGGGTGACGCTTGTCTTTACTTTGCCGAGCTCTGTATGAGTGCGAACCCTTCCATTGGGTGTTTGGGTTGAGGTATCTGCAGGAGCTTCTTCTTGGGGAGCCTCTTCTGTTGGGGCAGTTCCAGTCGTTTCTTCAGGGGGTGGAACTGCGTCAGCGGGGGGCGCTAATTTTTTAGTTGGGTCGATTGCTGGAGGTGCCATGGTCCTCTCTCCTTAAAAAACTTGCTTCATAAGCCGCACGCGCTGGCGACGCTTCTTTGAGGCAAGTTCACTATTTAATTTCAGAAGAAAGACCAGAAACTGGTAATTTGGGTGGGATTTCGTGTGCCCCACTCAAAACTCTTCTGAAAAAGTTTTGTTTACGATTCATTTCGAAAAATAGTCAGAAATTTTCGATGTAATAAATATCGAAGAGTTTTGTAGCAAGTTGCTTAAAAAAATAGGGGGAAGTTCATTTTGCAAATAAATTAAGAAAATCTAAGGAAGCGAAACGTTCATTTCTCCGCCAGATAATCTCTCAAAATCATTGGTGTTTAGCGCCAGAGAGCAGACTTCTCCTTGAGACTCTTTTAAGCGAAATGCCTGCTAGGTAGCTTCTGCCGCATCAGAGCTACCCGCATCGTCGGGGGGTGGCGGAATGGTTATGCGAGGCCTTGGCGCGGGTGTCGCAGGGGCCGGCGGCGGAGTGGCAGGTCTGGGTTGAAGAGGCGCTGGCGCTGTCGGAGCGTTTGCCGGAGCCGGAGAAGTTCTGCTTGCGGGTATCGTTTGCACAGGATGAGCCGAAGGAGGTGTTGCAGAAGCTGCATTGGAGGCTTGCTGCGCCGCTTGAAATTCATGGGCAAGCCCTTCGCAAACGGCATCCTCGTGATTCGTGGGGCTGCAAATAAACATCTCCACTCGGCGATTGGTAACCAATCGGAGGGCCACTTCGTCGTTGAAAATGGGGCCACGGATGCCATCCCTTCTGAGCATGCTGATTTCTGCCCGGGTAATGCGGTGTGGGTCTCGAGGGGCATTGGGTCTTTGATCGTAATAATAGACCGTATTTGTTTCTCCTCTTCCTAAAGCATGGAGCCTTTCCGGATTCACCCCAAAGAAAGTGAGGGCGGCCCGAATCGCTTCGGCCCTTCGGAGAGATAAACGCCCATTCATGGCATCATTTCCACGGGTATCGGTGTTTCCTACGATGTAAAAATGAAGGCTGCGTAAATCACCCGATCTTAAATCTTCGGCGATGCGCCGGATCACTTCTACGCTAGGAGAAAATTCGGTGTTGTCATCATGGCGCCGCGTTCTTACAAAAATGCCTCGAAAGGTATTTTCGATTTCGTTGAGCGCGAGGGGCTGCCGGTTTCCGTTGGCATCTGCTGTATGGCTCGAAAGATAGTTTTGCACGGCCATTTGAATGTTTTCAATATCTGCTGCTTGGTCACTCACGCGATCGGGAAGGCCTTGGGGGCGAGCGGTGGCAAAATGAATTTCTTGCAGGCGCGTGATGGCACGTGTGGCAGTGGGTATTGCCGAAGCAGGGGCATTTCCCAAACCATAACGAATTCCATCCAAACGGGCATTTTGTTCTGCCAATTGGTCGGCACGATTTTCTAAGTTGTTCAGAAGATTGTTTAACGAATCGCAGTCTGCGGGAATAGTTCGAGTTTCATCATTTTCAGAGTCTGCAATGGCTTCAAATCCGGCGATTGTATCCAAATTTAGAGTGGGATATCTCTCGTGGATTGCAGTTCGCAGGCGGGTATTTTCTTGTCTGAGCCCGGCTATTTCGGGACGAAGTTCTTCAATACGAGCTCGCATGCTTTCCGGAGTACGTCCTGCTTCTGCACAAATGGTGGCCCCGATGACTTGTATAATACTTGCTTGCTGAGGAGGAGTAGAGCTTGGAGTATAAGCAAAGCTTAAACCTCCTCCCACTCCCAAAAAGGTATTATCGAAATTTTGATGGAAGGCATTTTGTCCTTCCGAAGTAGAATTAAAAGAAAAAAGTCCATGGGGACCAAAGCTAAAACCCGAGGATCCTAAATTGAAAAGTATTCCCAAAGAAACGTCCACACCCCAGGTGAGTCCGCTGATATTAGAACTATAGGGAAGACCCGGGAGCTGGTTAACCCCGTCGAAATAGTGGGCTGTGAGAGCTGCTGCTGTGTCTAGGTTGGCGAAATTATCCAAACGGATTCGAGTTCTCAATCCGAGCCCAACTCCTATGCCGTTGATGTCGGCGATAGAAGTATAACTACGGCCTCCAATATGAGTAAATCGGGCGCTTCCAAAAATTCCTAAGCTAGCTGCAGATCCACTGGCCAAGTCATAAGCAGCCCCTGCCTGAAAATTTGTGCCCACATAGGTAAAGCCACCGCCATTTCCTGATTGTCTGAGAGCCGCCAGGGATAGGTTTGAAATTAAATTCCAGCGGGATTGGCTAATAGAGGGAGCAGGATTTACTACAGAATCCGGGTGAATACTTCGAGGCTGAGCAAAAAGAATATTTAAAATACCCATGGGACATCTCCTTTAAAAGGAGGATCGCCGGCGTGCTCGCCTTCAGCGTCCTCGGAGTGTGCCCCACTTATGTGAGTTCTTTTTTTCTTATCGGGACCTCTTTTAAAAGGTTGCTTAAGAATTGTGAAAACTATCTTTTTTAAGCAACCTTTTATTTTAGGGGTCGATACTAGGCAAAAATACACAGCTTGGTTGTGTTTTTTAAGATTTAACATAAGAGGGCACACACATGAAAAAGGGCATACGTTCTTCCTTATTCATTTTTTCATTCACACTTCTTTCCCTGCTTCCGGGAATCGTTCGAGCGGCTTGCGGCCTTCCTCAAGGGGATTGCCAAGTTCGTACGACCGATAATTACGGGCAAGGTTCTTTGAGGCTTTTACTCGAAGAAGCTTGTGCAACAGCGGGAGATGATCGAATCGAGTTTGGGCGTTTTTCAAGCGACACCACCATTACTCTCGACTCACCTCTTATGATCCCCCAAAATTGTAAGGGAAAAATCGAAATGGCGGGTCGGGGAGATGTGAAGATCATCATTTCCGGACCCCATGACAAAAACCTGACAAATCTAGATCAAGTAGCCCTTCGAGTGATTTCCAACAATAACATTATCCATCATTTGTATTTTGTAGAGGCGTTTACGGCGATTCACTTGGAAGGGGCTCATAATCAGGTGAGCGATAACAGCATCGGTTTTGTGCCGGGCTCCAATGCTAAGGGAAATGGAATCGGAATCGAGATATCTGGCAATGATAACCAAATTTTTAACAATATCATTTCTAAGAATACGAGCGCGGGCATTCACTTGTTTAATGCCAGCAATAACCTTATTCAGGCGAATTTCATCGGCAGTACTTCCGATGTGAATCAAAATGTCGGAAACGAAGGAGCCGGAATCTCCATTGCAGATCATTCGGATTCTAATCTGATCGGTGGAACTATCAATGCTCAAAAAAATATAATCAAATTCAATAAAACCGGCATTTCCATGGTGGGTAATGCCAGCATCAGAAATTCGATTCGGGGAAACGATATTTCTTTTAATAAGGGATTGGGCATCGATTTGGGCGCTGATGGGGTGACCATTAATAGTAATAGTGCGAATGGGCCGAACCATCTTATCTCTTATCCTGAACTTCGAGCGCTGCCCGCTGTGAGTGGCAATAATCCAAACCGCTGGTTTATTACAGGAAAAGGCATTCCAGGAGCTGTGATCGAAATTTTCAAGGTCCCTTCAGGAGATGTAGATGATTCTTCGAATCATGGGGAAGGATCCCTCAAAGTAAATTCTATTCTGGTTCCTTCGGGAGGCAATTTTTCGCTGCAAGTGGCTCAAGGAGTGCTAGCTTTTGGAGACAAAATTTCTGCCACTCAAACTACAGTTGCAGATGGAACTTCCGAGTTTTCGGCGAATGTTACTCTTACCAACCATCCCGATCCCGATTTTACCTGTAATCAGACCATTGATGCCGATTGCGATACGGTTCCCAATACCACCGATAACTGCCCAACGAAGGCCAACACCGATCAAAAGGATAGCGATGGAGATGGAGTAGGGGATGTCTGCGATAATTGTAAAAACACCGTAAATGCGGGCCAAGAAGACAGCGATGGCGATACCATTGGCAATGCTTGTGAAGATAGCGATGGTGATGGCGTGCCCGATCCCACTGATAATTGTGTGACTAAGCCCAATCCCGATCAGAAAAATAGCGATGGGGATAAATGGGGCGATGCCTGCGATAATTGTAAGGATGCAGACAATCCCGATCAAAAAGACAGCGATGGAGATGGAATAGGCGATGCCTGCGAAGCAAATCCTACGGTGGAGGCCCCCATCGCTTTGAGTGCGACGGCCCTTTCTCAAACGAGCATTGTTTTGGCATGGACGGATAAGTCTACCAATGAAGATGGCTTTAAGATTGAGCGTTCTCCCGATGGAATTGCCTTTGTTCAAATCGCAACGGTAGGGAGTAATGTGGGCACCTATACGGATTTAGGCCTTACTCCGGCGACGAAGTATTTTTATCGAGTAAGAGCTTATGTGGGAAGCACAAACTCAGCTTATTCTAATATTGCGAGTGCCACCACCTTGCCTGCGGATAATCCCACTCCTGGCATTCCTACAAATCTTAAAGCCTTAGGTATTTCTACGACTGAAGTGCTCGTAATATGGACCGATAATGCGGCCAATGAAACCGGCTTTGAACTAGAGCGGGGAGATGCCAATTGCGCCAATTTTGTGAAGATTAAAGATTTACCCCCTAATACCGTGAACTATACGGATTCAGGCCTTCAAGCGGCTACTACTTATTGTTATCGCATACGAGCAGTGAATGGAAATGTGACTTCAGATTATTCAAACACCGATCGTGCGACCACCCTTACGCCGCAAGCGAATAATGTGCCGCAAGATCCCACTAATCTTTTGGCAGATCCCACGGGGCCTCATTCTATTGCTGTGAGATGGATCGATAACGCCAACAATGAAGATGGCTATCTTATCGAGCGCGCCGATGGGCTTTGCTCGGCTACTTCTATCTTTGTCGCTATTGCGAATGCTGCGGCCGCTCAAGGCAGTGGTTCCGTAGTGACTTATATAGATAATAGTGTTCAGGCAGCTACTTCTTATTGTTACCGGGTGAGGGCCTTTAACTCTCAAGGGAGCTCGGCTTATTCGAATGCCGATGATGCCACTACTCCTTCGGAATCTACTCCCAATACTCCGACGAGCCTTACGGCAGATCCCAATGGTTTAATTTCCGTGGTGGTGAGTTGGACAGACAATGCAGATAATGAAAGCGGCTATGAAGTGGAAAGAGCCGATGGTTTGTGCTCTGCGAATTCCGTGTTTGTTCAAATCACAACCGTGAGCGCCGTGGGAGGCAGCGGAACCAAAATTATCTTCATCGACAATTCGCTGCAATCGGCCAAAAGCTATTGTTACCGGGTGAGGGCTACTCATGACGGAATTCCCTCTTCTTACTCCAACTCCGATGATGCGACGACTTTAAGCGATACAGATGGCGATGGCGTGCCCGATCCCCAAGATAATTGTAATTTACCCAATGCGAATCAAAAAGATGCCAATGGAAATGGCATCGGGGATGTTTGCGAAAAGAGCAATAGCAACAATAATAATCCGGGTACGGATTCTGGTGTCAGCCCAGGTACCAGCACCCTTGGTACAGATACTTTTGTAGAAGGAGGGGGATGCTCGATGTCTCGTCTCGCTCCTTCGAATGCTACGGGAATGTTAATGGTTTTAAGTTTATCTTTGATTGGCTTGGCATTAGGCCGAAGGAAAATCAGAGCATAACCCTATCAATTGATTGCGAGAAATATTTTTAAAAGCCCTCCTTCATCTAGGAGGGCTTTTTTGTTCTTCATTAATTTTAAGCAACTTCCTATTATTCTTCTCGATAATTGAGCTGAAAAACATATTCGGGGGCATACAGCGATTTCATAAGGGGAATTACCATGAAATTCAACAGGCTGTTTGCCTCTTTTATTTTTCTTTCACTATTGACTGCCTCATTTTTTTTCAATCCAACAAAATCACTTGCTTATCCGCCACCAGGCACCTGCGATGGAAGATTTTGTCACGCAGCCGTTCTTAATAATGAGAATAGCGATGTTCCGGGTTCGTTGGTGAATGCGATCAAGGGCGCTTGTCAAACTAGCCAAGACGACTTAATTAGTTTTCAGTCAGGGTTTTTCATTGATAGACCCACCATCACGCTTTCTCAACCCCTGGTCATTCCTGACAATTGCCATGGGAAGATAGAAATCGCTGGCCCTAGCGATGTAGAAGTGATGATCGATGGAAGTAGTTTGGCTCGAAGTGCTGCCGATCCTACAGTAGAACCCGCACTTTCCGGAAGAAACGATTTATGTGCTTTGTATGTAAATTCAAACAGCCATAAAATCCACCATCTCACCTTTGTGGGGGCTCCTTTTGCTGTCTGCGTATACGGCAATGACAATCAAATTTCAGACAACAATATTGGCATCCACAGAAATTTCAGACCCGATCCTAATGCGATTGGCATTTATGTTTCAGGCGCTAGTAATACTATTTTAAACAACGTGATTGATCTCAATATTTTCCATGGAATGGTCTTAAAAGGCTCCCAAAATAGGATCCAGCAAAATAAAATAAGTGCAAACGGAGGAGCCGGAATCTATTTAATCGAGGGGGCCTCCTTGAATCTCATAGGAGGAACGAGTGTTTTGAATGGCAATACCATTCGCTCCAATGCTCGAGGCGGAGTGGTGCTGACGGAGAGCGCTGGCAATGGCAATCTCATAAGTCACAATCAGTTTTCCCGCAATATCGGTTTGGCCATCGATTTAAAAAATAATGGAGTGAGCTTGCCCACGAGCGGCGAGACGGGCCCGAATCAAATGATTTCGATGCCTAGCGAAGTTCAAGTGGTGCCGATGCGCACGGAGGCGCCTTACGATACTTATCTTTTTCGCGGTCGCGCGCCTGCGAATTATTTCATCGAAATTTATATCGTAGATCCTGAAGATCTTTTGGATGTCCACCAACTTTTGGGCACTCAAAGTTACGGAGAGGGGAATTATTTCCTTACTTCACAGCGGGTGCTGCCCGCCCGAGATGGAAAGTTTAGTGTGCTCATTAGTAATTCTCTGTTGGGTTTAGGCAGCTATGTTTCCGCCATTATTCGGGATGGCGCGGGCAACACCTCTGAATTTTCTGCGACACTCGAATTGCAAGACTTGCCCAATCCCCGCAATCCTAATTGCGGCAATGGGGTTCTCGATGCCGGAGAAACTTGCGATGATAGAAATATTATTTCCGGAGATGGTTGTAGCTCGATTTGTAGTGTGGAGCCCGGCTTTCATTGTGAAGGTTCTCCTTCCCGTTGCAGCCTGCCTGTTTCTCTTTGTGGAAATGGCCATCTCGATGCCGGTGAAGCTTGTGACGATGGAAACCGTGCCGAAAGTGATGGTTGTAGCGGAACCTGTGGGGTCGAAAGCGGCTGGACTTGCACCGGAGAACCGAGCCATTGCACGCGCCCTCCAACTCCTACGGAAATGCCTCCTATCTCGCCAGAAACTCTCATTGCAGAGGCCACAGGGCCTCGAAGCATTGATGTTTCTTTTAAAGATCAATCCCTCGATGAAAGTGGTTTTAGGATTGATCGTGCGGATGGGGAGTGTGGTGCCGGACGCCGAGAGGCTGAATTTAACCAACATTTTACGCTTCCTGCCCAAGCAGGCATGAGTTTGATTCATTATACCGATAATGCCGTGGAGCCCGATCACACTTATTGTTACCGAGCGGTGGCGTTGCGGGGAAGTCTTTCTTCGAGCCCCACCAATTTAGATGATGCCCATACCCTGTCTTTAAGCTCTAGCACTCTCACTCCTCCGAGTGATTTAACGGCGGAGGCCACTGCCCCGAATAACGTGCGCGTGATCTTTAAAGATAATTCCGATAACGAAACGGGCTTTAAATTAGAGCGGGCCAATGGAGCTTGCCGCAGCGATAGTGTTTTCACCCTGCTTGCAACGATATCACCTGCAGCGGGAATTCTTTCAAGAGTGACTTATGAAGATGCTTCTGTTTTGCCCGGAAGCACTTATTGTTATGAGGTGAGGGCAACCCATTCGACAGGAGAATCGACTCCCTCAAATATGGATGATGCGACCACTCCGGTGCTGGGAGTCAATTGCGGAAATGCCCATCTGGATGCGGGGGAGGCCTGCGATGATAATAATACTGCGAATGGGGATGGTTGCAATAATAGCTGCCAAGTAGAAAGCGGTTGGACTTGCTCTGGAAGCCCCAGCCATTGCAATCGCAATAGCAACCCACCTTCGAATTTAAGGGCAACGCTCCTAGAGCCACCCAGCCGCGTGAGGGTCACTTTCACCGACAACTCAGATAATGAAACAAGTTTTGCCATCGACCGCGCGGAGGGCGAATGCAGGGCAGATAGCAGTTTCACCCAAATTGGAACCGCTCCCTCCCTTGCAGGCACAGGACAAACAGTGCTTGTTGAAGACAGCACGGTGCAGGCAGGCAGAACCTATTGTTACCGAGCGCGAGCTTTAACACCTGCCGGTAGCACGGCGCCTTCGAATGCGGCTTCTGTGATGATTCCTCTTCCAAGCACTACCCCAGATCCTGGTACAAGTGCCGGAAGGAGTGGTGGTATCGCCGATAGCCTCGAAGGGGGAGGCTGTGCCTTAAACCCATCTCCTTCTAGCCCTTTATTGAGTTTCATCAGTTTTGGGATTCTCTTGCTGGGCTTGAGTATCTTAAGAAAGACAAAAAAAGTCTCGTGAATGCGAGATCATCTGAAGCAAACCCCCTCTTTTGTTGAAATGCTAAAAGAGGGGGTTTTTCTTTTAGATTTCCTTCTTCTTTTCTAGTATTCTTTTTTAAATGAAAGCCCAGTTCTTAAAATATTTAGAAATGGAGAAGGCGGCTTCCCCTCATACACTCAAGAATTATGAGCGAGATTTAAATGAATTTGCCAATTATTTGAAGGTAGAATTTCCAAAGCTAATCGAAAAATCAGGGCCGGCTTGGACGAGAGTGAAAAATCGGCATATCCGCACCTTTCTGGCAGCTTTACTTCAAAAAAATAAAGCCTCTTCTGTAGGCAGAAAGCTTTCGAGTCTAAAATCTTTTTACCATTTTTGCGTGGGAAAAGGTTTGCTTCAAAAAAATCCGGCGCGCTTGATTCTCACTCCCAAAAAGCCAAAACTACTCCCTCGGTTTTTATCGGTAGATGAGGCAGAACGCCTTCTCGCCACGGCCCACAAGCTCACAAAACCTTTTTCCAAGCGAGATGCGGCGATTTTAGAACTCCTCTACGGTTGCGGTTTACGGGTGAGCGAGGTGGAGGGGCTTGATTTTGCTCATCTAGATCTTTTCACTCAAACTTTGCGAGTTCGAGGTAAGGGCAACAAAGAAAGAATAGTGCCCATCGGGCAAAAAGCCTTGATAGCTCTTCAAATCTATTTAGAGGAAAGGAAGGCCTTAAAAACCCCAAGCAAAGCGCTTTTTCTAAATAATCGGGAGGGCCGCATTCATGTGAGGCTTGTGGAGCGCCTGGTGGAGGAATATCAGCTCCGAAGTGGTTTGGGCCGAAAAGTGAGTGCCCATGGTTTGCGACACTCTTATGCGACCCATTTACTAGGAAACGGGGCCGATCTGCGTAGCATTCAACAGCTTTTGGGGCATGCTTCTTTATCTACCACCCAAAAATATACGCATCTGAGTATTGAAAAACTCATGGAAATCTACGATAAGGCTCATCCAAAGGCTTAAAAATTAATTCGGACCATTCCTTGCATTTTTTAAAGAACAGACTAGTAAGTAGATCTTTTAGGAAAAATTATGAATCATTATGATGAATCTAAATTTCGATTTGAGGGAACCACCATCATTGCAGTCAAACGCGACGGGAAGGTGGCTATTGCAGGCGACGGGCAAGTGAGCTTCCAAAATACGGTGATGAAGCATACGGCCAGAAAAGTCCGCCGCATGAAACAAGATAAGGTCATCGCGGGTTTTGCAGGGTCCACCGCCGATGCGTTTACTTTGTTTGAAAAATTTGAATCCAAGCTCGATGAACATCGCAGCAACTTAACTCGCGCCTCGGTGGAGCTTGCCAAAGATTGGCGAACAGACCGCGTGCTTCGGCGTTTGGAGGCTTTGCTCATTGTGGCCGACAAAGAAAAAATTTATACTCTTTCGGGCAATGGAGATGTGATAGAGCCAGATGATGGCATTAGCGCCATAGGCTCGGGAGGGCCTTATGCCTTAGCGGCAGGCAGGGCGCTGCTCAAAAACACCTCTCTTTCTGCCAAAGAGATTGCGGTGGAATCTCTTAAAATTGCTTCCGAGATTTGTATTTTTACAAACGACCAAATCACCGTCGAAGAGGTATCTTAAAGCAATGAATTTTACTCCGCGAGAAATAGTTCGTGAATTAGATAAATATATCATTGGCCAAGGCAACGCCAAGAAAGCGGTGGCCATTGCCTTGCGTAATCGTTGGCGACGTCAGCAAGTGCCCAAGAATTTGCGGGATGAAATTGCTCCCAAAAATATCATCATGATTGGCTCGACAGGGGTGGGTAAAACCGAAATCGCCCGACGTTTGGCGAAACTTGCCCAGGCGCCTTTCATCAAGGTGGAAGCTTCTAAATTTACCGAGGTGGGTTATGTGGGTAAAGATGTGGAATCGATTATTCGAGAACTCACCGATCTTGCCATCAATATGGTGAAAGAAGAAGAAAAAGTGAAAGTGCTTAAAAAAGCCCAAGATCATGCAGAAGATAAATTGCTCGATTTGTTAGTTCCCGCCAAACAGCCTTCCGAGGGTGTTTCAGAAGCCTCCCTCACAGACACTCGTGATAAATTTCGTAAAATGCTTAAGGAGGGAAAGCTGGAAAATAGAATGGTGGATGTTGAAATCTCTGTTCCATCTTCCTTGCCCATGGTGGAAGTGATTAGCGGTGCGAATTTGGATGAAATTGGGATGAACATTAAAGAAATGTTTCAAAGCTTTATGCCGAAGGGAAATAAAAGGCGGAAAATGAAGGTGGAAGAGGCAAGGCAAGTGCTGCTTCAAGAAGAAGCGCAACGCCTCATCGATATGGATGTGGTGGCGAAAAATGCGGTGGAACGGGTAGAGCAAAATGGCATCGTTTTTTTAGATGAAATCGATAAGATTGCGGGGCGTGAGTCTTCTCAAGGCCCTGATGTTTCGCGGGAAGGAGTTCAACGTGATATTCTTCCCATCGTGGAAGGCTCTACCGTGAACACAAAGTATGGCATGGTCAAAACAGATCATATCCTTTTTATCGCCGCCGGTGCTTTTCATGTTTCAAAACCTTCGGATCTTATTCCAGAACTTCAAGGGCGTTTTCCGATTCGAGTGGAGTTGGATTCCTTAAATGAGCAAGATTTTCTAAAAATTTTAGTGGAGCCCGAAAATTCTCTTACCAAACAGTATGTGGCCCTTTTAGAAACCGAAGGGGTGAAGGTGGAATTTAAGGAAGATGGAATCCGCGAGCTTGCTTCATTTGCGGCACTTGTGAATGAGAGAACGGAGAATATTGGGGCTCGCCGCCTCCATACCATTTTAGAGAAAGTGCTCGAGGATATTTCTTTTAAGGCTCCTGAAATGCGGGGAGAGCAAGTGGGAATTAGCGCTGCCTTTGTGAGAGAGCGCTTGAGCGATATTGCAAAAGATCAAGATTTGAGTCGCTATATACTCTGAGGAGAAAGACATGAACGAAGCATTGCAAAAGGCTTCCATCCTGATGGAAGCCCTTCCTTATATTAAGAAGTTTTATGGCAAAACCATCGTCATTAAATATGGTGGCCACGCGATGGTCGATGAAAACTTAAAAGAAACTTTTGCGAAAGACATTGTTCTGATGAAATATATTGGCCTCAATCCCGTGGTGGTTCATGGGGGAGGGCCTCAAATTGGAAAAGTGTTAGAACAGATGGGGATTGAATCAAAATTTCATCGGGGGATTCGAATCACCGATGAAGCAACGATGGATGTGGTAGAAATGGTGTTGGTGGGAAAGGTGAATAAAGAGATTGTGCGGCTCATTAATCGAAATGGTGGAAAGGCAGTGGGGGTTTCTGGCGCCGATGGAGAGCTTGTGAAGGGCAAACAGCTTCCCAAGGAGAAAGTAACCTTCGATCAAAAAGTGCATGAAATTATTGATCTGGGACGGGTGGGAAATGTAACCGAAGTGAATGCCTCGGTGCTAAATGCGCTCGATAAAGATAATTTTATTCCTGTCATTGCTCCGGTAGGAGTTTCGGAAAAAGGCATCGTACTTAATATTAATGCAGATCTGGTGGCAGGAGCGATTGCGTCTGCCATGCAAGCTGAAAAAATGATGCTCCTTACGGATGTAGAAGGAGTGAAAGGTCAAGATGGAAAATTGATATCCAATTTAGGGGTGACAGAAGCCAAACGCCTGATGAAAGATGGCATTATCAAAGGAGGCATGATTCCCAAGGTGGAGTGTTGCATCAAGGCAATGTCCAATGGAGTTAAAAGCACCCATATTATCGATGGCAGGGTGGAGCACTCTATTCTTCTCGAAATTTTTACCGATCGAGGGGTTGGAACCATTTTAAGTTAAAGGTTTTTTTCTTTTAAATCATGGAACGATTTAAATTTTTTTAAAATTATCTCATGCTTTAAAAGATGTCTTTATGTCGAAAACGCAAACTTACATTGAAAAATCCTCCCAAGTTTTCATGAATACTTACGCTCGATTTCCACTGGTTTTAGAGCGGGGAGAAGCTTGTTGGGTCTGGGATGTAGAAGGGAAAAAATATCTTGATTTGGTGGCCGGCATTGCCGTGAATTGCCTGGGGCATTCGCATCCTCAAGTGATTGAAGCCATGAAGGAGCAAGTCTTAAAGCTCACCCATATTTCCAATCTTTATCACAACGTTCCTGGCATTGAGCTTGCCCAGCTTCTGGTTCAAAGCTCTTTTGCAGATAGAGTTTTCTTTTGCAATTCGGGTGCGGAAGCCAATGAGGGGGCCATCAAACTCGTCCGAAAATATTTTAAGAAGAAAGGCATGCCCCATCGCACAGAAGTGATTACGATGCAAAATTCTTTTCATGGCCGAACTTTGGCGATGATAAGCGCCACCGGACAGGAAAAAGTGAAGAAAGGGTTTGAGCCTTTAGTACCCGGTTTTACCCATGTGCCCTATAACGATCTTTCAGCCCTCGAGAAGGCGATCGCTCCCCAAACGGCGGCCATTATGCTTGAGCTGGTTCAAGGAGAGGGAGGAATCGTTTTTGCGACGAAAAAATATCTAGAAGGAGTGAAAAAACTTTGCCAAAGACAGGGCTTGCTTTTGATTTACGATGAAATTCAAACGGGAATAGGGCGAACGGGGAGCTTATTTGCCTACGAGCACACAGGAATTGCCCCCGATATTCTCACCTTGGCCAAAGGGCTCGCCGCAGGATTACCCATGGGAGCGATTTTAGCCTGCGATGAAGTGGCCAAAGCCTTTGAGCCTGGAGATCATGCGGCGACCTTCGGGGGAAATCCCTTGGTTACTCACGTGGCCAAACGGGTGATTGAAATTCTTCAAAAGGGGGTTTTAAAATCATCTCAAGAGGTAGGTGTCTATTTTATTAGTAAGTTATTAAAATTAAAAGATAAATTTAAAATCATTAAAGAGGTGAGGGGGCAAGGTTTGATGTTGGGAATGGAGCTTGAAATTCCAGGAAAAGAAATTGTCATGAAAGGTTTGCAGAAAGGCTTGCTTTTAAATTGCACTCAAGAAAAAGTTTTAAGATTTATTCCGCCTTTGATTTTGTCAAAAGAAGAAGTCGATATTGCGATTGAAAAGTTAGACGAAATTTTTACGGAGATTTCATGAAAAAAGATCTTCTTTCTCTCCTTGATTTGAAAGCCCCCCAAATTGAAGCACTCTTAAAAAATGCCCGTCAATTTAAATCTCTTCGCGGAAAAAAGAAGCATCCCAAACCCCTTGAAGGAAAAACGCTTGCCATGATTTTTGAAAAAAGCTCCACCCGAACCCGAGTTTCCTTTGAAGTAGCCGTGTATGAATTGGGCGGGCATTCGATTAATCTTACTTCTCAAGAAAGCCAATTAGGAAGAGGAGAATCGTATGAAGATACGGCCCGGGTGCTTTCTCGTTATGTCCATGGAATTATGATTCGCACCTTCTCTCAAAAAGATATGGAGGTGCTTGCTCAATATGCCTCGGTTCCCGTGATTAATGGCTTATCGGATCTCTTTCATCCAGTTCAACTTTTGGCAGATCTCATGACCCTTCAAGAGGAAAAAGGAGATTTATCTTCTTTGAAGGTGGCTTATGTGGGCGATGGAAATAATCTTGCCAATTCCTGGATAGAAGCTTCCGTTGTTTTAGGCTTCGAACTCAATGTGGCTTGCCCAAAAGGTTATGCCCCTTCAGGCGCCTTACTCACTCAGATAGGCCATCATCCCCAGGTTTCTATTTTAACGGATGCGATGGAAGCGGTGAAAAGCGCCGATGTGATTTATACCGATACTTGGTTTTCGATGGGGCAAAAGGTAGAAGAAAAGAAACGGAAAGCTTTTGAGCCTTTTCAAGTGAATCAAGAGCTTCTTTCTCATGCGGCTTCCGACGCGATTGTCTTACATTGCCTGCCCGCCCACCGCGGCGAAGAAATTACGGATGAAGTGATCGATGGCCCTCAATCTCGAGTATTTGAAGAGGCAGAAAATCGTTTGCATATTCAGAAGGCGATTTTGGCCCATTATATTAAGTAAGCCTTAAAAATAGACCGCTATTTTCTAAATCTCTATACAAAATTCGTTTGAGTTACGCTAAACTACGCCTATGTTTTTCAAAGGGAGGCCGAAGCATAATTGGAAAGAAGTTTTTGTGAAATATGGCTCCCGCCTGGCCTCCTTATCTAACCATGAAGATGTTTATAAAACTCTGCTTGTTACTTTAGTGGAAGTGAGCGGTGCGGAAGGCGCTTCCATATTACTTTTTGATAGCAGCCTGAATCAGTTTACCTTGAAAGAACATTTAGGGCTTGCCCCCCTTTCTTTTTCGCTTTCTTCCAATCATCCCCTTATTTTATGGCTGCGTCGAGATGGCTACCCACTTTCTCGTCACCAGCTGGTGAGCGATTCAAAGTTGGTCGATCTAAGATCTTCGGCTCTTACCTTTTATTCGGAGTGGAATTCTGAAATTGCCTTCCCTTTGATTGTCGAGAAAAAATTCCTGGGCATCTTTAATTTAGGGCCTTGCGAGGAGAAGAAGGCCTACGATCCTGAGGATGTTGAACTATTTGCCACTTTAATTAACATGGGTTCTGTATTTATCGAAAATAGTAATCTTTACGACACACTCCTCAAGCAAAATCTTAAGCTCTCTGAAGTGGCCCGCCTCAAAACTCAATTCGTCAGCAATATTACCCATGAGCTAAGAACTCCTCTCCATGGCATCTTAGGCTTAGCCGATGTATTGCTTGAAGACGGGGAGCATCTCTTAAATGATAATTACCGTCGCTATTTGGAAATGATGAAAAATTCGGGGAATGCCTTGCTTGAAATGGTGGATCATATTTTAGATCTTACGAAATACCAAACGGGCATGGTCCATTTGAATGTAAAAAAGATCAGTCTTAAAAAAATGATTTTAGACGTGATGGAGGAGTTGGCCCCCAATATTGAGCTTCAAGCTTGTCAAATCGATTTGGATTGGGCCGAAAACACACCGGACGTTTATGGGGATGAGCGAGAACTTAAACATTTGTTGAGAGATTTACTGGGGAACGCCATTAAATTTGCTCCTCACGGTGTCATTTCTATTTCTTCGCAAAAAACAGGCGATAAGCTTAAACTTTGCGTGAGAGATAGCGGGGTTGGCATTGATGAGAAAGACCAACAAATGATTTTTGAAGAATTTCGCCAGGCGAGCCAAGACACGACTCGTGAATATGGGGGGTCGGGTTTGGGGTTGGCCCTCGCGAAAAAAATTGTGGAATTGCATGGGGGTCGTATTTGGGTGGAATCGAAGAAAGGCCAAGGTTCGCAGTTTTATTTTACTCTTCCTTTAAATCCTTCTCTGGTTCAAGTGGGTGGAAAAGATTTCTTGAAATAGAAAGCACTCATTGACCCTCAAGAGGGCCTATGCTAGGAGCTCTCCCCTTATAAACTCTTGAAACAAAAGCTCAATTTAGTATCAATGGTATAAACCCGAGGATGGATTTGAGAGCAGGCCAAATAGTTTGGTTCCTAGTTTTTTTGGCAGGAGGGGCGCTGTCGGGGAAGCTCTTTGCGCTTGAATCAATGCCGGCAAGCCTTGCTGCCAAAAAAATTCATTCGAATGCGAAAAAACCTTTGTTGAATTCTGAAAAAGAAGGGCCGCTTCCGGAGGAGATCGAGGCGAGTGAAGAGGCCGCTCTCAATGAGGCGAATAACCCGAATGCCTTTCGTTTTGATTTGACCGACTGTGTCCGCATGGCCTTGCGCAATAACGCAGAAATCAGAGGCAGCGATTACGATATTGAAGAGGCCAACTATAAGCTCAAAGAAGCAAGGCCGCGTGGAATTCCCGTAGTGGAATATGAATACCAAGGGGCTCCTGTTCCGAAAGATGCCTCACGCGCGATCGAAGACTTTTTTACCGGAGATCTTACTTTCGTTCATCGAGTGAAAGTAGGAGTGGGCATTCCCATTTCTTCTTTTGGAAAACTAAAACTTGCCCAAGGCTTGGCAAAAGAAGGGGTAGACGCCGCCAAAGAAAAGAAAAACCAAAAATCGAGTGAAATCGTCTTAAAAGTAAAGCAACTTTATTACGGAATTATTTTTGCGGGTGAACTCAAAGCGATGATTGAAGATGCCTTAAAAAGAATTGATCAAGAGATTAACAAGCGGGAAGCCCAAAATACCCCCTCGGATCCCGTCGATCTAGCGAAGTTAAAGTTGACACGCTTTGAGTTACTCAAAAAATTAGGGGAAACTTCCAGAAAGGGAGAAATGGCTTTGGAGGGTTTGCGTTTGCAAATTGGCCTCGATCGTAATTTTGAATTTGATTTGATCGATAAAAAACTCAAGCCCGTCATATTTGAATTGAAGGAACTCGACTATTATTTGGAAGAGTCAAAACGTTATCGCCCCGAATCGCGTTTGCTCGACATCGCCCTTCAAGCCAAAGAAGGGGAATATCGGGTGGAGAAACGAAAGTTAGCCCCCGATTTTGGCATTGGAGGTTTTTTTGAAGTGGGTCGCACCATGAGCCAGGTAACGGGGGTGGGAGATCAAAATGATTATACAAATCCTTTCAATTATACTCGGGCGGGCGTGGGCCTGCGTGTGAAAGGAGAGTTAAATTGGAATCAAGCCTCTGCACGCATTAAGCAAAAGGAAGTGGAATATTACAAGATGAGTGCCACGAAAGATTATGCGGAGAAAGGTTTAGATCTTGATTTGAGAGATGCTTATTTAACTGTGAAGCAGTCTAAAAAGGATTTAGAAGATTCCGACAAGGCTTACCGCTTAGCGAGACAGCTCGTGTTTCTCACGAAAACAAATTATGACGTCGGGGTGGGAGATAAAAAAGATTATGCAGATGCCCTTCAGGCCTATTTATTAATGAAGGGGCGTTATTATGAATCGGTTTTTAATTACAATGTTGCCGTAGCTAGCTTGATTAGTAAAGTGGGCTACCAGGCGCAACCTTAAAAGGAGTGAGGCATGAAAGTGCATAAAAGAAGTTTAGCTTATGGAATATTTTTGTTGCTCTGTTTAAGTTTTAATCTTCCTCTTTATTCAAAGACAGATTCGACAGTGGGAAGAACCCCTTCCACAGGCTCAGGGCAGGCCCCTTCCACAAGCTCTTCAGCGAATACAAATGCAGGAGAAGTGGTGGTGAGGCAAGGATCCGCGGATGCACCTTTGGGAAGCCCGACCCGGGCGATTCAAGATTTAGAAACGAAAATGGATAATTACAAGACGGGCACCCACTTGAGCGCAGAGGAGCGTGCTAAAAACGCCCAGCTTAAAAGGGAAGCTTTAAATGGCACCTTCGACTTAAGAGAGCTCTGTCGGCTTGCCTTAGATAAACACTGGGCAAGCTTATCTGCAGCAGAGCAAGATCATTTTGTCAATTTAATGACCCAGCTTTTAGAAAAGAAGGGAATTCTCTCTAAAGAGCAGAGTCAAACGCAGGGTAAGAAATTTTTCATCAAGTATACGGGGGATATCTATTTAGATGCCACTAAAACTAAGGCCCGCTCTCGTACTCAAATTACAGTTCCCAAAGAAGATGTTGAAATTTCTATTGATTATAAATTACTCAAAAAGGGAAACGAATGGAAAATTTTTGATGTAGTTGTAGACGACGCTAGCCTAGTCGATAACTACAAGTATCAATTCAATTCCATCATTACAAAGCATGGCTATCCAGAACTGGTTTCTCGAATGAAGAAAAAATTGGTGGATATGGATTCGAAATCCTAAAATGAAATCCTATAAACGATGCATTATGATCTTGGCCGATGGCTCTCGGCCCGATGTGTTTGAAAAACTTTTGCACGATGGCCAAATGCCTCATTGCGAGGCCTTATTCAAAAAAGAAGGGCGCTTTGCGCCCGCCACCTCTGTTTTTCCTTCTACGACGGGGCCTGCCTATCTTCCCTTTTTAACAGGATGTTATCCGGGAACTTGTAATGTGCCCGGAATTCGATGGTTTGATAAAAAGATTTACGGTGAAGGAAAGCCACGCTGGCAGCGATATAGGAGTTATGTTGGCTTTGAAAGCTTTTTGCTGAATCAAGATATTAAAATTAAAACGCCCACGCTTTTTCAATGTTTTGATCGTCCCGTCAATATTTTTAGTGCGGTGAGTAAGGGCACTTCCTTTAAGAGCAACCAAACTAAACAAAGTCGGATCTGGCATTGGTACTATGCCCATTTAACAGACCGTTGGGAATTTGTAGATCAAGCCGCCACCCGAAAACTATTAAAAGCGATGGAAAAAGATTTTGATTTTGCCTTTGTTGTTTACCCTGGCATCGATGAATTTTCACATCTTTCTCATCCGCACAGCGAAAAGACTTTTTCGGCCTATCACTATTTAGACAAGGCATTGGGAGAGATTAAAAATAAATTAGAACAGAAGGGCTGGCTCGAAGAAACTTTGATTGTTTTGGTGAGTGACCATGGTTTGTCCCAAACTCAAGAGCATTTTGGAGTTGCAAGCTTCTTAGAGGAAAAGAAAATCAAGACTTTTTATTACCCCAAAATTTTTAAATGGAACTTCGAAGCGGCCAGTATGGTTTCTGGCAATGGTATGCTTCATCTTTATTTTCAAGACAAACAACATTTAAATGGAAATGCAGGTTGGCTTGCTCGAAGCTCTTTTGAAACTCTTGAAAAGCAGAGGGGGCCTCTTCTTCAAGACTTGCTTGCCCAGCCCGCTATCGATATTTTAGCGAGTGAAGGCGAAGATGCTTCGATTTGGGTGTTGAGCAAAAGAGGCCGGGCCAAAATCAAATGGCAGGAAAATCACATTCGCTACGAAGTGCTGGGAAGAGATCCTTTCGGCTATGCCGCTTTGCCCACGGTGATGAACAAACAACAAGCCCTCGATTTCACTTTTCACAGCGATTATCCAGATGCCTTGCTGCAACTTTGCCAAATTTTCAGGTCTTCTCGCACGGGGGATTGGGTGGTTTCGGCTGCCAAGGGTTGGGATCTGCGTAAACGTTTTGAACACCCTGAGCATAAGTCTACCCATGGAGCCCTTCACAAAGAACACATGCTGATTCCCTTTTATACCAATGCCCCTCTTCCAAACAAGCCGGTGAGAAGCGTAGATGTTTTTCCAAGCGTCTTAAAACTAATGGGTAAAGAAATTCCTTTAGGGCTCGATGGTGAAGTTTTCTTTTGAGTCTTGACACCCTAAAATTTCCCATGTTACCCCTCTGAATGAATTATCATTCATTTGGTTTAATAGGCTTATTTTAGGGCATCATCATCCATTCATTCATGAAAAACGCGGTCGAAAAAGTCCAAAACGACAAATATGAGAGAATTATCCAGGCGGCCACCCGTGTGTTTGCCTCCAAGGGATTTTACAATGCGAAAGTGGCCGATGTGGCGCGCGAAGCCGATGTGGCCGATGGAACCATCTATCTTTATTTCAAGAATAAAGATGATCTCTTAATTTCTATTTTTGAGCATAGCATGGATACTTTCATCCATGCCGTTCAGAAAACGCTGGAAGGGGTGAATGATCCCTTCGAGAAGCTGCGCCGCTTTATCCATCTTCATTTAGAACTTGTTCAAAATAACCAGGATGTCGCCCAAGTGTTGCAAATTGAGCTACGCCAGTCTTCTAAATTCATGAAAGAATACGCCGCCACTAAATTTAAAGATTATCTCGATATTATTTCGGAGATTTTAGACGAAGGCCAAAGCCAGGGTTTGTTTAGCAAAACGATCAATCCCTTAATCGTGAAGCGCACCATTTTTGGTGCCGTCGATGAAATGGCGCTCGATTGGGTTTTGATGAAGAAAAAGAAATATACCTTACAGGAAGTGGCAGACCAACTTTGCATTCTTTTTATTGAAGGACTCAAAGCCTAGAGGATTTATGAAATACGAAACGCTTCTTCTCGAAGAAAAAAATCAAATTCTCCATATTCGCTTGAATCGCCCCGAAGCGTTTAATGCCCTTAATTTTAAGATGATTGAAGAGCTTCATGAAGTGCTGCTCCACGCAGAAACTCGCTCAGAGCTGAGAGTGGTTTTAATGAGCGGCGAAGGAAAAGCTTTTTGCTCGGGCGGAGATGTGAAATCTTTCTATGATGCTTTTCGAAACAAAACAGCTTCCGACCTGTTTCACCATATGCCCACTCGCTTACACGATATGGTGCTTACTATGAAGAATTTAGATAAGCCAGTGCTTGCTGCTGTCAATGGTGCTGCCGTGGGCGCCGGATTTTCTTTAGCCATTGCGGCAGATTTGCTTATTGCCGCGGAGTCTGCTTATTTTATGTTGGGCTATCTTAAAATTGGCCTTTCGCCCGATGGTAGTTCAACCGTTTTTCTTCCTAAAAGTGTGGGGGTGCACAAAGCCTTTGAACTTCTTACCTTGGGCGAAAAATTGAGTGCGGTGGAAGCCAAAAATTTAGGTTTCGTCGCAAAAGTTTTCCCAGATGCCACTTTTAAAGAAGAGGTGCAAAAACTCGCGCAACATTTTGCGGCCTTACCCACTCAGGCCGTGGCGATGGCCAAAAAGTTGATTTTTGAAGGCGTGAATACCCCCGCGGAAGTTCAGTTGAATAAGGAAACACAAGGCGTTAAAAAGATTGCATGCACTCAAGATTTTTTCGAAGGAGTGTCTGCTTTTGTAGAAAAGCGACCTCCGAAGTTTACAGGAAAATAAAGGAGTTCTCATGAAAATTGCAGTCCTCGTTAAACAAGTTCCCGATACTGAAACCAAAATTCGCACTAAAGCAGATGGCTCAGGCATTGAAAGCGATGGGATCAAATACATTGTAAGCCCTTATTGTGAATTTGCGATTGAAGAGAGTATCAAAACGAAGGAAAAAAATCCTGGCTCGGAAGTGACGGTGATTACCCTGGGGCCTTCCCGTTCTGTAGATGCACTTCGAACCGCGCTTGCGATGGGCGCTGATAAGGCCATTCATGTTGATGATGAAGGGCAAGCCTTAGATAGTTATCTCAGCGCTAAGATTTTGGCGAAACTGATTCAAGAAAATGCCTTTGATATTGTTTTCTGCGGCAAGCAAGCGATTGATCAGGATGCGGGCCAAGTTCCTCAACAGGTAGCCGAATTCTTAAATTGGCCTCAGGTGATGATTATCGAAAAAATTGAATTGAACGGAAAGCATGCAGTGGTGACTCGTCGAGTGAGCGGGGGAGCCAAAGAGATTTATGAGCTAGCTCTTCCTGCTGTTTTCGGTTGCGAAAAAGGACTCAACACCCCCCGTTACGCCTCTTTGCCGGGAATTATGAAGGCGAAAAGTAAGCCTATCCAAGCTTTGAAGGCCTCTCATTTAAAAGGAGATGCCACTCTGAAGATTGTCTATGGCAATTTTAGGCAGCCTCCTGAAAAAGCCCCCGGAAAGATTATTCAGGGAGAAGCGGAAGTGGCAGTGAAGGAATTGGTGAGGTTGCTGCGTGAGGAAGCAAAAGTGATTTAAAAGCTTCTCCTAGCCTTCCTTTAATTATAAGGGGAGCTGGGTGGGGTTTAAATTTAAGGAGTAGGTTTATATGGCGAACGTTTTAGTATTTGCCGAGCATCAGAATGGAAAAATTAAGAAATCCGCTTTTGAGTTGATTGGGAAGGGAGCGGATTTGGCCTCTCAAATCGAAGGGCAGGTGGAGGCGGTACTCATAGGCTCTGCGCCTGCCTCGGTAGGCCAAGAACTTGCCCAATATGGAGCCCGTAAAGTTTATGTTTTAGAGCATCCGGCCCTCGAGACTTACAATACCCTCGCCTATGTAAAGGTATTGGCTGACCTCGTGAAGCAAATCCAACCCGAAATCTTCATTGCCTCGGCTTCGTCGGCGGCAAAGGATTTTTTTCCTCGTTTAGCGGCCCGCCTCGATACAGGCCTTGCTTCTGATTCCGTTCATTTAAGCCTCGATTCTGATCATAAGCTCGTGGCAACGCATCCGATTTACTCGGGAAAAGCCTTGGTGGATGTAAAAATTCCTAATTCCAAACCGCAAATGGCCCTCGTCCGTGCGAACTCTCTAGGTCTGGGGGCTCCTGCAGAGGGGGTGAGCGCAGAACTGATTAAAATAGCGGCGGATCCAGGCGAGTTGCGGGCGCTTATGAAAGAAGCACTGAAGGGTTCGAGCGATAAAGTAGATCTTACAGAAGCTGAAATCATTGTTTCGGGAGGTCGCGCCATGAAAGCCGCCGAAAATTTTAAAATCTTAAATGAATTAGCCGATGCGGTTGGTGCTACCGTAGGGGCTTCCCGTGCTGCGGTAGATTCCGGATATGCTCCCCACGATATGCAAGTGGGGCAAACGGGTAAAGTGGTTAACCCAAAACTTTATATTGCCTGTGGCATTTCGGGAGCCATTCAACATCTTGCGGGCATGAGAACTTCTAAAGTGATTGTGGCCATCAATAAAGACCCTGAAGCCCCCATTTTCACGAAAGCTGATTATGGCATTGTGGGAGATTTGTTTCAGGTAGTGCCCTTGCTGACTCAGGAATTCAAGAAAGTGCTCCAGGACTAGCTTTATAATTTTTTGAAATTTCTCAATTCTGGAAATCTCCAGGCCCACAAGCCTACTACCGCAAGGGTTCCGAGCCCTCCTATCACCACGGCAGGAATGACTCCAAACCATGCGGCAGTGAGGCCCGATTCGAATTCGCCGAGCTCATTTGAGGCTCCAATGAAGATGAGGTTCACTGCACTCACTCGGCCTCGCATGGCATCGGGAGTTTGAGTTTGAACTAGCACCCCTCGAACCACCACACTCACCATGTCGGCTCCCCCCAAAATCAGCAGACATATTAAGGAAAAAACGAAATTTTTAGAAATTCCGAAAAGAATCGTAAAAAGACCAAAAATGGCTACGCAAAGCAGCATGGTTTTACCCGCTTTTTGAAGGGGAGCTAGGCGAGTGAGCAAAATGGCGACGAGCGTTGCACCTAAGCCGGGTGCTGCCCTGAGCATTCCCAAGCCAGAAGGCCCTACTTTTAAAATCACGTTGGCGTAAATGGGCAGTAAGGCCACCGCTCCCCCCAAAAGAACTGCGAATAAGTCGAGTGAGATGGCTCCCAAGATAATTTTTTTTTCAAAGACATAGCGCAAACCGGCAAGCACCGTTTTCCAAGAAGCTTCGGCCATTATTTTGATGTCTTGCTTGTATTTTAAGGGGAAAAAAATCAAAAAAGATAAAACTCGAATGAAGGCTACCACTAAAAAAACATCGGTGGCATGGCCTCGGATGGCATAAAGCCAGCCCGCCAGTGCAGGGCCTGCAATGAAGCCTACTTGCATGCTAGAAGAATTCCAAGCCACCGCACGCGTTAAATGTTCTATGGGCACTAAGGAAGGAAGCATGGCTTGATTAGCGGGACCATCGAAAGCATAGACCGTTCCCATTGCAAAAAGAGTGAGATATAAGCTCCAAAGGGGCATTTGAGCGAAAGTGACTAAAGCAATGAGAAGAAGAGTGAGAAGAATTTGGATAAAACGAGTGAAAAGAAGAATGCTGCGGCGGTTTTTTCGATCGGCGATATGGCCTGCGTAAATCGAAAATAAAATCTTGGGTAAAAAAAGGGAGAGGCCGATATAACCTAAGTCGAGGGGGTTTTGAGTAAGCTCAAAAATATATTGCCCCATGGCGAGGTTGAGCATGGGGCCCGAAATGAGCACTAAAAAGCGGGAGGCAAGAAAGAAGCGAAAGTTTTTGATGCGAAGAAGGGAATAAGAAGCCATTTTTTTAGGCTAAACTCTCTGCCAAAATTTCGGCAACATCTTTCACTGGAACATCGACCTGTTTATCCTTGGTGGCATCGGTGATCATCACTTTACAAAAAGGGCAGGCCGATGCAATCGTTTGAGCTTGGGCCGTTTGCAAATCTTCGAGTCGCTTATGGTTCACCCGCGTGCCGATGCGCTCTTCCATCCACATCCTGCCACCCCCGGCTCCGCAACAGCGGCCTGTTTCTTTGGAAAGTTCTACTTCTTTATATTCAAGGCCGGGAATGGCCTCTAAAATCTTGCGGGGTGCCTCATAAATATCGTTATATCGGCCCAAATAACAGGAGTCGTGGTAGGTAAGACTTTGTTTGAGCTCCTTTACGGGCTTCACTCGGCCTTGTTCGATCAGACGAGCAATGTAATCGGTGTGGTGCATCACTTCGTAGTTTCCTCCAAACTGAGGGTATTCGTTTTTGAGGGTGTTGAAGCAATGAGGACATTGGGCAAGCACCGTTTTGAATTTGTATTTATTTAAGGTCTCGATATTTTGTTTGGCCAAGGTTTGAAATAAATATTCGTTTCCAATCCGTCGAGCGGGGTCTCCCGTGCAAGTTTCTTCAGGACCCAAGATGGCGAAATCAATTCCTGCTTCCCGAAGGATTTTAACAATCGCGCCACTCACTTTTTTATTTCGGTCATCAAAAGAACCTGCACAACCCACCCAATAAAGAACTTCCACTTCTGGTTTTTGGGCAAGAGAAGGAATGTTTAAGCCTTTGGCCCAACTCGCACGCTCGTCAAATCCAATACCCCAAGGGTTTCCATTGTTTTCAATGTTGCGAAGAGTGCTTTGAGCTTCTTCAGGAAATTCTCCCTTCATTAACACAAGATTGCGGCGCATATCGACGATGCGTTCTACAAATTCGATGAACACGGGGCAGGCTTCTTCACAAGCTCGGCAGGTGGTGCAAGACCACAAAATATCAGGATGTATCACTTCAGGGACGAGTGGAGTGAGGCCCTTTTGTTGTTCATCGGTTTTTGTGCTGGCCAAGCTATTGAGATTTGCGGTGATGTAGTCTTTGAGGAAAATATTGATTTCCTTCGGATTGAGGGGTTTGCCGGTGTTCCAAGCCGGGCATTGAGAGGTGCAGCGGCCGCACTCCGTGCAAGAATAAACATCGAGGATATCTTTCCAAGTAAATTCATTTAGTTTTTCTACACCGAAAGTGCTTGCATTGGGATCTTCAAGGTTGATGGGGTTCAAGGCCCCGTAAGGCTTTAAGTTTCGAAGAAAAACATTGGGCAGTGAAGTGATCACATGAAAATGTTTCCCGTAAGGTAAAAAATTCAAGAAAAGAAGCACCACCCCGATATGGAGGAAATAGGAAAGGGCTCCCAGAAGAGTTAAAGCTTGGGGCGAACTTCCTTCTAGGCTTCTACCCACCCAATAACTGATAGGCCCCCACCAAATACTCGCAGGAAAGCCTTCATGGATAAAATGGATGCCGTCGTTGACAAAATCGGTGATCATTAAGGTGAGTATGAAGCATAAAATCACCACTCCTTCTGTAGATAAAGTAACCCGCGCAGGTTTTGAGATAAGGCGGCGGTATAGGAAATACAAAACGCCCCCTATCACCAACACTTCGATGAAATCTTTGAAAAGACGGTAAGCGTTCCATAGGCTTTCCGGAACAAAGGGAAAGCTGAAGTGGGCATCGAAGCCGAGAGCGAAAGCGTAAAGGGTTTGCAAGGCCACTGTACAGAATCCCCAAAAGATGAAGGCATGCAGGAGGCCTGGCCAAAAATCTTTTGAAATCATGCGATGCTGGGCGATGCCAAATTTGAATAAAGCCCGAAGGCGGCTGCCTAGATGATCGAGCCGGTCAGAGCCTTGTGCGAGGGACATCACCCGATATTTTTTATAGATAGAATAGGAAAAAAATCCCAAAGCCACTATCAGAATAAGTGCCACGGGAAATGGATACATCTTTTAAAACCTCCCAGATGAGTTTAAGTTTGAGAAAAGCGTTTAGTTGGGGTATCAAAAAAGAAGCGGGGGTTCAACTCTAAAGTCTATAACTTTAGCGACTCTATTTTGTAGGGAGCTGGCCCCGCACCTTATTTTATGAAATCATTGACGGAATATTTATGGTTTAATACTTCTCAAGAGCAGGAATTTATCAACATTACTTCCGAGCTTAAGAAAATTCTCGCCCACAGCCAAGTGAAGGAAGGCTTCATGCTTGTGTCTGCCATGCACATTACGGCGGGGGTTTATGTGAATGATGATGAACCAGGCCTGATCGAAGATATTCAAGCTTGGCTTGCGAAGCTAGCGCCTGAAAACCTAAACTATTTGCATCATCGAACGGGAGAAACGAATGGGCATGCCCATTTGCGGAATTTATTAATTCATCATCAGGTGATCGTGCCCATTACTCAGGCAAAATTGGATTTGGGAAGATGGCAGGAAGTATTCTATGCGGAGTTTGATGGGAAGCGTAAAAAGAGAGTGATTGTGAAGGTGATGGGAGAGTAATTTCAATCATAAGGAGAAAGTATGAAGAAAGCATTATGGATTATCTTAGGTGCCCTGGTTTTGGGTGGATTTTGGATGATGTCTGCTCGAAACAGCTTTGTTACTCAAGAAGAAAATGTGAAGGCAAAATGGTCTCAGGTAGAAAATGTCTATCAACGGCGCTTAGATCTTATTCCCAATCTGGTGAATACCGTCAAGGGCTATGCCAGCCATGAACGAGAGACCCTTGAAGGAGTAATCGAGGCGCGTGCAAAAGCTACTCAAATTTCGGGCGATGCCTTGAAAAATGTGATCAACGATCCCCAAGCCTTTCAGAAATTTCAAGAATCTCAAGCGGGTTTATCCTCGGCACTTTCGAAATTGATGGTGGTGGTGGAGCGATATCCCGATTTAAAGGCCAATCAAAACTTTTTGGAACTTCAAAGTCAATTGGAGGGAACCGAAAACAGAATTGCCGTCGAGCGTAAACGCTATAACGAGGCAGCCCAAGAGTTTAATGTGAGCGTCCGCCGATTTCCGGGGGCTTTGATTGCCAACTTTTTTGGTTTCAAAGAGAAAGCCTATTTTCAAGCGGATTCCGGGGCTAGCAAAGCTCCTGAAGTGAAGTTTTAAGGAAATGATATGAATCGAACAAATCTTCGCATTCTCTTTTTTTCCGCGATCGTTCTGGTCGTTTTTATTTCTATAAGTTCTTTTGTCTTTTCTCTTCAAATCCCTTCTCGCCCGAATGGGAGGGTAAACGATGATGCGAACTTACTCGATGCCTCTTCAAAGGCGGCACTTGAAAGTAAACTTCGAGCCTTTGAAGAAGAAACATCCAATCAAGTGGTGGTAGCCACTTTTCCAAGCTTGGAAGGAGAGAGTCTTGAAGATTTTTCGATGCGTTTGGCTCAAAACTGGAAGATAGGCCAAAAGGGAAAAGACAATGGAGTCATTCTTCTTATTTTTAAGAATGATCGTAAGTTAAGGATTGAAGTGGGCTATGGCCTCGAAGGAGCACTCACCGATGCGCTGAGTCGCAGAATCATTCAAGATGACATCGTCCCAGAATTTAAGAAAGGAAACTATGCGGCGGGTATTTTAAAGGGTAGCGATTCTATTTTGGCTGCCATCAAAGGGGAATATAAACCTAAAGAAACAGCATCCGATGAAATGCCCTCATGGCTGGCTACTCTTTTTACCATTATTTTACTGATTGTTTTTCCGCTTTTCTTGCTTTATGCATTAATTGTTCGACCCATTTTAAGATTCTTTTGGCCTTCTCGCTTTCCTCGTTGGAGTTCCGGCTCTTCTTATTCTTCTTATTCAGGAAGCCACTCCAGTTGGACTTCAGGCACTTGGGGTTCGGGTGGAGGAGGTTTTTCAGGAGGCGGGGGAAGCTTTGGAGGAGGAGGTTCCAGTGGAAGTTGGTAAAAATATAAATAGAAAAAAAGATCCTACCCAATTTTTGAGCGACGAAGAAAAATTGGATTTAAGCCAAGCGATTCAATCAGCCGAAAGGCATACGAGTGGAGAAATTCGAGTTCATCTTCAGCAAAAATGCGAGGACGAACCCATGCAAGAAGCTCAAAGAGTTTTTGAAAAATTAGGCATGACCCAAACTGAGCAAAGAAATGGCATTCTCTTCTTTCTTTCCCTTGAAGATCGCCATTTTGTGATTTTAGGCGATATTGGCATCCACGAAAAAGTAAAAGAAGATTTTTGGCATGTGATCCGAGATGAAGTTTTGAGCTATTTTAATGAAGGAAAATTCTTGCAGGGTTTGCAAGCCGGGATTTTAAAATGCGGAGAAAAATTGGCAAAATACTTCCCTCATCAAAAAACCGATCAAAACGAGCTTACAAACGATATCAGCACTTCCTAACTCCTTAGAGGGGCCCTTCCCTTGTTGTTTTCTTTTTGCCGAAGAAGTAAGCGGCAAGTCCTCCTAATTCATATAAAACAAGAAGAGGAGCCGCCATCAATAATTGAGAAAAAATATCGGGGCCGGGGGTGAGAATGCCCGCTGCGACGAAAATAAAAATAATCACATATTTTCGATAGCGGTGGATGTGAGAATAGTCGATCAGGCCTAGTCTTGCCAACATCAGAATGAGTAGAGGCAGTTCAAAAGTGAGCCCGAAGGCAAGCAGAAATTTTGAACTAAAAGAAAAATAATCTTCCATTTTTGGCATGAACAAAATGGGCGTATCTTTTAAGATCTCTACTATAAATTTAAAACCTGTCGGAAAAACGAAAAAATAACCAAAAAGTGCCCCTCCCACAAAAAAGGCTGCAGAAAAAATTGCCAAGCATGCTATTCCCGTTTTTTCTCTTTGATAGAGGCCCGGAGAGATGAAGCGCCAAATTTGATAGGCAATATAGGGTGCTGCCAGAAGGGCTCCCGCCAAGAAGGCAGTTTTCAAATAGACCATATAAGATTCGAAAGGAGTCGTGGCAATAAAATGACTTCCTTGAGGAAGAGCAAGTTCTAGAGGCTGAATTAAAAGTAAAAAAAGTTCTTTCGAATAATACAAGGTAAGAGCAGTCCCTATGAGGAGGGCAATCAAGCAATGAATGAGGGCTCGCCTAAGATCGGCCAGATGTTGAATCAAATTCATTAAATGACGATTTTCACTCATGACTTTTTTTGTTCAGTGGAGCCCTTGGGGAGAGCAGGGGAGGAAGAGTTTTTATTTTGAGAAGAGTTTGTGTCACGTAGGTCGGTTTCAAACGATTGCTTTATTTCATCGACGTAAGATTTGAGCTCATGGAACCATTTGCCTAAGGTTCGGGCCGTTTGTGGGATTTTTTCCGGGCCCAGAAAAATCACGGCGATCATTAAAACGACTAACATTTCGCCGAAACCCATTCCAAACATAAATGGCCTTTATAAATCTTTGGTGAAAAATTCGGCGCCGCTACTATGACCGCCCCCTGCGCTGCCTCCGGTTCCTGGAATGCTTCCGATGAAGTCGATCGATTCTGTATCACCCTTCACGATTTCCATGGGAGTTTGATATTGAGAGAGGTCAATCCAAGAAGGCACTTTGAAATCTTTCGTAGGATATTTTTTGGTTGCTTCCGTCATGTAGTAAACCCAAATAGGTGCAGCGACATGTCCGCCGGTGGCTCCGTGTCCAATAGATTTTATCTTTTCATCATGGCCCACCCAAACGCCGGTAACAAGGGTAGGGGTATAGCCAATGAACCAGGCATCGGTAGAGCCGTTGGTAGTGCCTGTTTTCCCGGCTGCGGGTTTACCTAAGGCAAGGGCTCGAGTGCCTGTTCCATATTTCACAACATCCGACATCAGTGATACCATGGTAGCGGCCGTGCGAGGGGTAATTACGTAGCCTTCGGGAATATAAGAGCCGTAAAGAATTTTCTTTTCGTATTCGCTTAAATTGAGTTGATCTTTCTTGATCGCTTCATCTCCCTTGGCGATGAGTTGGGAGTTGTAATCCATTTCATCCCAAGGAATTCCTTTTTTAGCTTTGGTTTTTTCGGCCGGTTTCGTTTCCACTTTTGCGACGGGAATAGATTCGGGGTGGCTTTCAGCGGAAGCGGCTTGAGATTCTGGAATGGCCGCTTGCCCCGGAGCGATTTCTCCTTTGCTCGAAACCGAAGAAGGATTGGCCGTAGGTGCCGATTCTGGATGTTTGTCTCCATCCCATGTAATCACAAATTTATGGGGATCCATCGCTTTATTTTCTTCAATCACTTTTCCTGTGGGATCTACGATTTTGCGGATAAAATGAGTATCAGGGAGAATACCACCGTTTGCAAAACTGCCATAAGCCCGAGCCATTTCAGAAAGGTAGACGTCGTTGGCTCCTAAGGCCATGGAGTAATATTTTTGAATATCAGAAGTGAGGCCTAGCTTGCGCATATAAGCAGCGATGTAATGCGTGCCCACATCCATCACGATTCTTACCGTGACAACGTTTCGGGAATGCACCAAGGCATTTCGTAAGTTGGTGGGGCCGCTATAGCCTCCACCATAATTCTTGGGAGTCCAAAATTTGCCAGGAGATTCTTCATAAACAATGGGAGAATCCATGATGACGGTATTGGGAGTGTATCCCTTGTCGAGAGCTGCGGAGTAGATAAGAGGTTTAATAGAAGAGCCAGGCTGGCGTAGCGCTTGTGTGGCGCGATTAAACTCGCTTTTGCGATAATCTACCCCCCCCACGATTGCTTTTACTTCCCCCGTGTAAGGTTCATAAGAATAGAGAGCGCCTTGAAGGCTCGGTTGCTGTTCGAGGGAGAAGAGATATTTGCCTTCTGCACTTACTGCAGGAGTTTTTGCTTCGCTTGCCTTATTTGCTTTCGATTTATCATTCTTGGCGCTATCGGCTTCTGGTTTTACTTTTTTAGTGTATAGTTTTACTTGGATCACATCTCCAAGGCCCAAAGCATCGGCTCCGTAGGCCCAGCCCGTTGAATCTGGCGCGATACTTCCCTTTTCATTACCCACCTGAACTTCGAAACCCCGGCTTCGAGCACCGCCTAAAATAACCGCATCATAATATTTATCTGCAATAAGAGGTGTTTTAAGCTTCAGAAGAGATTCTAAGTTTTTATGTTCGCTGCGGTTGATGGTTCCGCTGTTTTCAAGAATGCTTAAGTGATTTTGTTGGTTGAATTTTTCTATGGCGCTTGCATCTGGCAGCTTTTGATGAGCTCCATGGAAGCCATAAGTTTTTTCGACCTCGCGTACGCCTCGCTCCACTGCTTGCTCCGCGGCTTTTTGCATATCAAGGCTGGCTGTTGTGTAAATTTTCCATCCTCCTTTGTAGAGCGCCTCGTCTCCATACTTATCTTGAATATAACGCCGAACCGTTTCAGTAAAATAAGGAGTGTATTGAAGATTAAAATCTTTATCGGTATCGGATCGGTAAACCTTTAAGGCAAAGCTCTTGGCTTCATCGGCTTCTTTTTTGGTGAGGTAGCCTTGTTCTTGCATTCGATCGATCACGTAATGTTGGCGCACTTTGGCACGTTCTGGGTTTACCAGCGGATTAAAAGTGGAAGGGGCCTTTGAAAGGCCAACGATCATGGCGATTTCGGCGATGTTTAAATCTTTAAGCTCTTTGTGGAAATAATTTCTTGCCGCCGCGGCAACACCATAAGCGCGGTTTCCGAAAAAAGTTTGGTTGAGGTATAAAAATAGGATTTGCTCCTTAGAGAGGTGGGTTTCGATTTGGGTCGCTAAAATGGCTTCTTTAATTTTTCGATCGTAAGTTCTTTCGGGGGAAAGCACCAGGGCCTTGGTAACTTGCTGAGTAATGGTGGAGCCCCCTTGAACGACATGGCCTGCCTTAAGGTTGGTGATCATGGCTCTTACAATGCCCCATGGATCGACTCCGTGATGTTCAAAGAAACGGTCATCTTCGCTTGCCACAAAAGATTCAATCATCTTTTTGGGAACGTCTTTAATAGGAGTGAGAAAACGGCATTCGATCCAAAATTCGCCAATTTTATTTCCATCGGCATCAAAGACTTCCGAAACTAAAGGGGGCTTATAATCTTCTATTTTGTCGAGTTTAGGCAAATCGCGTGAAAACCAAAAATAGGCCGCGGTGCCAAAGGTGAGTCCAAGAAAAAAAACAATTAAGGTGGAGAAAAAGACAAAGCGTAAGAATTTCGAGAGAAAAGACCTCTTTTGAGGCGAATTTGAATGAATCATAGGGGGTAAAAAACACTCCTTTTATGTTTCGCTATTCATACTCGCTCTCTATTTTCTGTGCAACTTAAAAGAAAAATGAAAAAGGCTTGACGCAAGGGAAGCGTAAATATAACAATTTTGATACTTTTTAAGTTCTAATAACCTTCAAGTTTTTTTAAGAAAGGGGTTTGTCATGTTTAGGAAGGGTTTAATGATTTGTTCGGTTCTTGCCTTCATTGCCTTAGGAGCCCAAGCTTGTAAAAAGAAAGAAATGGCTCCTGAAACAGGAGCTGAAGTGAAAAAGGAAGCAGATGTAAAGGGAGCAGCTTCTCCCGAGGTGGCTGTTCCGCTTCCTGTTCCAGTGCCTCCTGTTCCAGTTCCACCACCCCCGCCGCCTCCTACAGGAGTGATTCCTCCGGCTCCTCCCAGTGCAGCGCCTGCTTTACCCACGGCACCAGCACCCATGGGAACTGCTGCCCCTTTTGCAGCCCCGGCTTCTCCTCCGACATCGACTCCACCACCTCCACCGCCACCTCCTCCGCCTCCTCCGTCGATGCCTTAAATGAAGATTGGGGATAGATCAATTTGGGGTGCTCTTTTTAAAAAGAGCACCCCATTTTTTTGGAGCTTTATGATGAAGAAAAAATATTTGATTTTGGGCTTATGTGTGTTGGGCTTCATTGCTTGCCAGAAAAAATTGGAGAAAGAAGAAGTGGAAAAGGGAGAGGCTTCTTCAATTAGCCTCACCCCTCTCAGTGGCTTGAATCAGAATTTAGCGCCTCCCATCCCGCAAACTTTACCAGCACTTCCTGCAAAGATGCCATCTTCCTTGCCTCAAGGCACAGAAGCTCCGGGAAATGCTAGCCAAAAGCCTAGTAGTGCGCCAGCCACTTGGTGAGTGAGAAAGAGGGAGGATGCTTCAAATTCCAAGATGATGAGCGAACAAAGAAATCCCCAGAGGAATGAGAAGATTATCCCAAGAACCGAAGGGAAGAGATTCGAGAAGCATTCCCACAAAAGCGAGGAGCAAAGAAGTGGTAAAAGGAACCCAAGGCAGTTGGATGAGAAAGGCAGAGAGGAAAAAAATGATGCATCCAACATAACTTTTCTTTTTAGAATAAAAAACTTTTTTCTTTCCAAAAAATTTTCCGCTTAAGCAAGCCGCTGCATCGGCAACGCAAACTTGTAAGATCGCACAAGTGGCGATAGTTTCTTTGAAAAACAAGAGAGAAAGGATGATTCCAACTCCAAGAAGAGGAGGGCCTAAATCAAGTTTTTCCTCGCGTTTTAAAAGAAGAGTAATGTCTCCAATGACCGGAAGCCCGCTTCCTTGAAGCTCCTGGAGATAGACGGAGATAAAATAAGCCACTACCAGAAAAGAAAGGACGAGAATAGAGCTCCAATAAGAATAGTGGGCAAGGATTAAAAATAAAACCCCCGGCACATGAAGCGATTTTCGGATAATTTCTTTTTTAAAATTCATGGTAGAGCAGCATGCCGTATCGATCTTTGCCCATATCGGGCATAAGAGAAAAGTTATTGTGGAGGTTTTTGTGAAACCTGGAAGTTCCATAAGCAATGACGGCTCCCAGGGTGGCGCCCATTAAAACATCGGAAGGAAAATGTTTGTAGGAATCGATGCGTGCAAGTGAAACCAGGCTTGCAAAAGCGTAGGCAGGAACTCCTGCTTTCCATCCATACATCATTTGTAATACGGTGGCGGTGCTAAACACTCCGGTGGCATGGGCAGAAGGAAAACCATTTTTACCTCCATCGGGCCGGCGTCGATGGAAGGCATATTTAGCCCCGATTGCAAGAAGCTCCGACCAAAAAAGAGATTCCATCATCGCTTCTCCAGTGGTTTTGAGTTTTTCGTTGTGTGCCCCAACCCCTACAATCGTTGTCAAGATTCCTGCTCCCGCCATGGCGTAAGGAGAGCCTAGATCGCTTATTACTTTATCTCCCGTGCTTCCAAACAGGGCGTGAGGCCGAAAACCATATTCGATGGATTTATCTTTTTGATACAATCCACCGGAAATTCCTGCTCCCACCGCAAAGCCTAAGGCTCCCCAACCCCAAAAGCTCTCTTTGATATCGTAACCTAAATGTTTCGGCAGTTGTGTGAAGGTGAATTTTTCAACCTTTTGGGAACGTTCTGCGAATTGCTCGTCTTCATTTTTTTTTTCAGCGAGGGGAGGGGAATTTTTTTGAACTTCTGAAGAAGCCAGGGCCAGCTCAAGATCATCGAGCTTTCTAAAATTTAAAGAAATATCTTTTGCAAGTAGAGAAGTAGAAAAACACTCTAAAGTAAAAATGAAAATTAAAACCCTCGAAATTTTTTTCATAGTGCTAGGCCGTTATCATAGCTTCTTTGTGATTGCCAAGTTTATAAATGATTGTTTATATGCAAGGCACCATGGCCTTGCTCAAACCTTTAAGCATTCAAGCGGCGAAAGCCAAAGCTTGGGCTTCTCTCTGGACATTCCCTGCCATTTTGTTTTCGGCTTTCTCCATCGGATGGGGAGCGGAGGCCGCCCAATATTTTATTTCAAAAGGGCTCGCCCTTGCCATTTTGGCTTGGCTACAAACTTTGCCTGAGTTTGCAGTAGAAGCGGTGATTGCGTGGCATCAAGATATTCATTTGATGTTAGCAAATTTAACGGGCAGTTTGCGGCTGCTTATAGGTTTGGGCTGGCCCATGATTTACTTCACTCGGGTTCTTTTCATCAAGAAAAAGACTTGGAAGCAAAGATGGGAAGCGATTGAGTTGGAGTCAGAAGATTCTATTGGTGTGCTTTCTCTTTTTTTACCCTTGCTTTATTTTACCTGGATTTATTTTAAAGGGTCTCTTACTTTTTGGGATGGGCTGATTCTCTTTTCTCTTTATGTGATTTATCTTTGGGCCGTCAATCAAGTTCCCCCTGAAGGAATGGAAGAAGTTTCAGACATGCCCTATATTCCCAGGAAAGTGGTGGCCCTTCCCCCTTTTTTCAGAAATTTGTCGATTATTGCTTTATTTTTAGGGGGAGGCCTTATTCTTTATTTTTGTGTGAAACCCTTTTTGGAAAGCATGCTGGGCATTGCCATCGCCCTCGGAATTTCAGAATTTGTCTTCATCCAGTGGCTTTCGCCTTTTCTATCGGAATTTCCTGAAAAGTTGACTGCTTTTAATTGGTCGAGGCGAGAAGGGAAGGCAGGGATGGCTCTCATGAATATGGTGAGTTCCAACATCAATCAATGGACCTTGCTGGTGGCTTTAATGATATTCGTTTTTTGCTATTCGAAAGGAAGTTTGGCAGGTTTTGAATTTGATGTGCACCAGAAGACAGAGCTTGCCTTAACCTTAATTCAGTCTGTTTTAGCCTTTTTGATGCTTCTCGATATGCGCTTTCGTTGGTATGAGGCTATTTTACTTTTCGTACTTTGGTTTGTGCAATTTCTCATTCCTTCTTCAAGAGAACTGATGTCTTGGATTTATGGAGCCCTTTGCCTCCTTTATATTTTTCTATTTTTCATGAATCGAAGGCAAATAGAGGCTTGGAAGGCTTTTTGGCCTCTTTTAAGAGAAGCTAAATCCAAATAAACCTTGTAAATATTGGGCTTTACAAGGAAAATAAAGCTGTGCTAGTGGCAACAACTTCAAAATAGCAAATAAAAGGAATTTTATGTTAGCGAGCGAAAGCAATTTCAAAAAAGACATGATTCAAAAATATCGTACTCATGAAGGAGATACAGGCTCCCCTGAGGTTCAAGTAGCCATCCTCACCCAACGAATCAACTATTTAACCGAACATTTCAAAGTTCATAAGAAAGACCATGCTTCTAGGCGTGGTTTATTAATGATGGTAGGGCAACGAAGAAGGTTGCTTGCGTATTTAAAAAACAAGAATCGCGATCGTTACTCCAAATTGATTGGAGAGTTAGGTCTGCGTAAGTAATATAAGGTATGTTGGATAGTGAATCCGCTTAAGGATGGCTGCTTATAGAAACTGATAATTTTAGTGGGTGAATGATTTTTTTGTTTACCTTCTTAAATTATCAGTAGTTTTTAAAGTCTCCGCCCTTGTCATTCCTCTCCTCATTCCTCTTAATCAAATAATAAAAAAGGCGATGCCGATGGGCATGGTTTTTTACTAGAGGAGCTTCTATGAGTAAAACTCAAAGTGTGTCTGCAGATGTTGGCGGCAAAAAAATTACGATTGAAACAGGTAAGTTGGCAAAACAAGCCACCGGTTCCGTGACGGTTCGTTCAGGAGACACCGTGGTACTTGTTACGGCCGTGGCAAGCGCTTCTCCCAAGGAAGGCATCGATTTCTTACCTTTGACGGTCGATTATATTGAAAAGACTTTTGCCGCAGGAAAAATCCCAGGAGGTTTTTTCAAGAGGGAAGGTCGTCCGAGCGAAAAAGAAACTCTTACCTCTCGTTTCATCGATCGCCCCATTCGCCCCTTATTTCCTGAAAATTATTGCAATGAAACCCAAGTGATTTCAACCGTGCTTTCGGCAGACCCTGAAAATGATCCTGATGTCCTTTCAATGATCGGAGCCTCTGCCGCTCTTATGATTTCTGGCATTCCTTTTAACGGCCCTATTGCGGGTTGTCGAATTGGGAGGGTGAATGGGCAGTGGCTTTTAAACCCTTCTGCCGATCAAATGCTAGGTTGCGATATCGATATGATTGTGGCGGCGAGCAAAGATGCCGTCGTGATGGTGGAAGGAGGCTCAAAAGAGGTGAGCGAAGCAGAAATGATTGAAGCCATCACTCGGGCTCATGAAGCGATTCAAACGATTATTGCCGCCCAAGAAGAATTGGTCCGTTTGGTAGGAAAACCCCGTTGGGAAGTGATCGAGCCACCCCTTGATAGCGATTTAGTGGAAAAAGTTCATTCCATGGGCCGGCAACTCCTTAAAGAAGCTATTAAAATACCAGAAAAACAGAAGCGCTATGAAGCACTCTCTAAAGTCAAAGAAGAAGTAATAACAGCCTTGATTCCAGCCGATGCGCCGGATGCCAAAGAAAAAACAGATAAGGTGAAGTCGATTTACGAAAACTTAAAGAGCCAAGTGATGCGCCATATGATTTTGGAGGAGGGCGTGAGAATTGATGGCCGGGATATGGAGTCGATTCGCCCCATTACTTGTGAGGTAGGTTTACTGCCCCGTACGCACGGGTCTGCTTTATTTACCCGAGGTGAAACCCAAGCCTTGGTGGTGGTTACCTTGGGCACCGATGAAGATGTGCAGAAAATTGATAATCTCATGGAAGAAGGACAAAAGAATTTCATGTTACATTATAATTTTCCTCCTTTTTCGGTGGGAGAGGTGAAATTTTTGAGAAGCCCCGGACGTCGGGAAGTGGGCCATGGAGCTCTTGCAGAGCGAGCAGTGAAGAAAGTAATGCCTTCGGAAGAAAATTTTCCTTATACGGTTCGTATTGTATCAGAGATTTTAGAATCCAATGGTTCTTCTTCTATGGCGAGCGTATGTGGTGCTTCTCTTTCACTCATGGATGCAGGGGTTCCTATTCTTCGTCCTGTCGCAGGGATCGCCATGGGTCTTATTAAAGAAGGGGATCGCGTGGCGATTTTATCGGATATCTTGGGCGATGAAGATCATTTGGGAGACATGGATTTTAAAGTGACTGGAACCGAGAAGGGAATTACCGCGATTCAAATGGACATTAAGATCGAAGGTTTAAGCAAAGAGCTTTTATCTAAAGCGCTTGAGCAAGCCCACCGAGGGCGTCTTCATATTATCTCTAAAATGAATGAAACCATCCGTTCTTCTCGTTCAGATCTTTCTCCTTATGCGCCCCGCCTTGAAAGTATTATGATTCCCCGCGAAAAAATTAAAGATGTGATTGGTCCTCAAGGCAAAGTGATTAAGGGAATTGTAGAACTCACCGGCGTAAAAATTGACATCAACGATAATGGTCAGGTAAATATTTTTTCAAATAATCCCACGGCTTTAGCTCAAGCCAAAGAAATTGTGGTTTACATTACGGCCAAACCCGAAGAAGGTAAAGTTTACCAAGGCAAGGTGGTGAAGATTATGGAGTTTGGTGCCTTTGTGGAAATTTTACCGGGCACGGATGGCTTGGTACATATCTCGATGCTTGATCATCAACGCGTCAATCAAGTAACCGATGTGCTTAAAGAAGGTGACACCGTCATTGTAAAAGTTCTTGAGATTGGCAAAGATGGTAGAATTCGCCTTTCCAGAAAAGATGCTTTGGGGCTTACTCCTGATATTAAGCCCGTGAGGTTTAGAGTGTAATTTTAAGGTTGAATTTATGAGGGAGAAAGCCAATGATCTTTCGAGGTCATTGGCTTTTTCTATTGAGAGGGGAGATGATGACTTTTGAAATTCCCATTATTCGAATTCTTCCCCATGGGGAAGGAATTCCCCTACCCAGTTATATGAGCAATCATGCTTCGGGTCTTGATCTTTATGCTGCGTGTGAAAAGCCGATTATTTTGAAACCCGGTGAACGTGCTTTGGTGGCAGCTGGTTTTGCGATGGCTCTACCCGAGGGCTATGAAGCCCAAGTAAGGCCACGAAGCGGGCTGGCAATCAAGTTTGGGATTACTTGCCTCAATACGCCAGGCACCATTGATGCCGATTACCGGGGAGAAGTGAAGGTGATTTTGATCAATTTGGGAGATAAAGATTTTAAAATTGAACGGGGGGAACGCATCGCACAAATGGTGATTCAAAAAGTAGAAAAAATTCAGTGGAAAACAATGGAATCCTTGCCAGATTCAGAGCGTGGATCAGGAGGATTCGGATCAACGGGAAAAGTTTAAGGGGGTGAGCTTCATTTACAGATTTCTTCCTGGTGGGCGTGTTCTTCCAATTCACTTTTACTATTAAAAGTCATCTTTTGGCCATCGATGCAAATATAACCTGAGACGGTTTCACGTTTTTCTTCTTCGCGGGTGCTATCGTAGTCTCCTTGCATGAGAAATCCCACTTTGACGTTGTCCATTGTAATTCCTGCGCATTCTTCAACAGTGCGATGTATGAAGTTTCCACTCCAGATTCCATTTTGATGACGACCTGTGAAAGTTCCTGTGGCTTGGCCATTCACCTTTTTTAAAACTCCCTCACAGCTACTCATCAGACAATTTGCAAAAGTTTCAGTGAAGCTGTGGGTAAAGGTTTCTTCTTCGCCAATCCGAGAGATTGTTTCTTGGGAAGTCCATTTTACGGATCCTCCGCCTAAGCATTGGCAAGTATAGGAATACTCATTTGCATTATAAGTGCAATTTGAAATAGGCTCCTCGTGGTTATTTTCTAAATTGCTTCTGAGCTGAAGTGACCCACTACTCGAGTCTCCCGTTAAAGTTTTCATTGAGGCGAGGATTAAATTTTTTGTGGTAGTGACAGTGGTAGAATCCGCGGAGATAGAAGGTGATGGCGTATTCTCTCCATTATTATTAAGGCTGCTATTATTTCCTCCTCCGCAATGAGAGAAAATAAAGAGGGTGAAGAGAGTAAAACTAGCTAAATAAAAATCCGAAGAATTTTTTTTAAGAAATTTCATAGTGCCCCTTTAAAATCTTTTTAGAAAAAATCTATATCTTTCAAAGATATAGGTTAATCTTTGAAAGAAGTCAAATTTTTATCCTTCTACTAAAAAAACATCGCTGAGGATGAAAAACTTGGGAGGTTAGATGGTAAGTTTTTCATAAAGGGCTTGCACCTGTTTTTGGGTGTTTTCAAGGGAATGAGAATTATCAATCACATAAGTAGCGAGTTTAAGTTTTTCTTCCAAAGAAAGTTGGGCCGCGAGTCTTTGTTTTGCTTCGTCTTCCTCAAGCCGCTTATATTTTTTTAAGCGTTCAATTTGTTGCGCAGGCGTCGCTTTTACAACGATCAAAGCGTCGTAATTTTTATAAGACCCTGTTTCTACGAGAAGGGCAGCCTCCACCAAGCAAAGTTTCACCCCCCCTTTTTTGGCCTTTTCAATTTCAGACTGGATTTTTTGGCCAATAGCGGGATGAAGAATGTTTTCTAAAATTTTTCTTTTTTGAGCTTCTTGGAAGACAATTTTACTTAAGATTTTTCGGTCAATTTTTTTGCTTTTGGAATTTAAGATTTTGCTCCCAAAGGCCTGAAGAATTTTGTTTTGAATCTCCGTATTGTTTTCATAAATTTCGTGAGTGATAAGATCTGCATCAATAATAAAAGCCCCCAACTTTTTAAAATAATGGCATACAGTGGATTTGCCCGAGGAGATTCCACCTGTAAGCCCTAAGGTTTTCACATTTCTCCTTGCTCTTCTGAGCTGGCTGTTCGGGCAGCCCGGGCAGCCCGGGCCATGGCATCGAGGGCAAGCAGGGTATCTAGAAGCGGTAAGACGGCCTTTTCTTTGCAGGATTTAATTTTTTGCAACAAGGGATCTCGGGTTTCTGGTTCCATCATTAGCATTTGAGCCACGAGCTGTTTTATCTGTTGGTATTCGGGAGAGAGCTTTTCATGAACTTCTTTGATTTCAGGATTTTTGCTTTCCTGCTCCTTCATGACAAGGTCTAGAGATTCCACAAACTGTTCTTCTGTCCATTCTTCTGATTGGCTTGAATTTTTACTCGATTTTTTAAATCGATTCCAAAATTTAAACATTTTGAATAGGCCCCTTTTCCTTGAGGTATTTGATTAATTCCTCCCGCGAATTTTTTTCAGGCTCATCGATGACAAGCTCTACAAGCGTTTTTAGAATTTTACCAATCTCAGGGCCTTCTTGAAAGCCAAAAGCCAACAAATCGTTTCCCTTGAGAGCCAAATCTTTAGGCCCAAAAGGAGGCTTTTTGGCTAATTCTTCCTGAATTTTTTTCTTGAGTTTGGCAACCCCTTTGATGCTTTCGGGGTAGCCCCCGCCTTTTTTATCGGCAATGCGAAGATCGATCTGTTTAAATATTAAATCTTGTCCAATTTTATTAATAAAGCGTCGAATGGCACGATCGGAATAATAAGACTTGGTCTCGAACATGTGGTTATCTACCAAACGGGCAACCCGCTCCCCATCAATTCCAAGCATGCTCGCTTTATATTTGTTCATCCATTTCGACCAAATCTTTTTAGAAATAATTTGATGCCCATAAAAAGTAACCTCCTGCTTATCTGGCGAAAAGGCTATCGTGGGAGGTTTTCCGGTGTCATGGAAGAGGGCGGAGAACATAAGCTCTAGGTCGCCTGCACTTTCTACGTCTGGATTGCTTCGAGCTGCATCTAAAACTTTCATCGTGTGCTCGAAAACATCTCCCCCATGCTTTTTAGGTTGAGGCACCCCGATCATATTTTGCACATCGGGGAAGATATGTTTTAATAAATCTGTTTCTCGCATAATCCAAAAACCCAAAGAAGGTTTCTCAGCGATAAAGAGCTTTCGAATTTCTTCGATGATTCTTTCGGTAGAGACCGATTTAATGAGAGGCGCATCTTTTTTCATCTCTGAAAGGGTTTCCGGATCAATTTTTAGTTGAAAGCGGGCCGCGAATTGTACGGCTCGTAGTAAACGGAGAGGGTCTTCCTCAAAAGTTTTAGGAAAAACCATCTTTAAGATTTTGTTGTTTAAATCCTTTTGCCCGTTAAAGGGATCGATGACTTTTCCACTTTGCAGGTTGCGAGCCATGGCGTTCATCGTGAAATCGCGGCGAGACAAGTCTTTTTCGACAGGAATGAAAGGGTCAAACTGAACTTCAAAATCTCGATGTCCTGGCCCTGTTGATTTCTCGACGCGAGGGAGGGCAATATCGAATTCTGACTCACCATTTTTGGGTCGAAATTTAAGGACCCCAAAAGACTTTCCTACTTTTTGAACGCTGCCATGTTGTTGCAAGAGGGCCATTAAATTTTCCATGGAGAGGCCGGTCACTAAAAGGTCTTTATCTTTATGGGGAATCCCTAAAAGAGTGTCTCGTAGGGTTCCTCCCACTTCATAGATGGATCCCTTTTTTTCTTCGATGGCTTTTAAAAAACTCATGATTTTTAAGAGGGGGAATTCAAATAAGTTTGGATTTTTGCTTCTTTTGAGAGCGCATTGAAAATTTGTTGGAGGATAAGAGTTTGTCTGCGCGTGAGCAATGTTTTTTCGATGTTTTCTTTTTCTTGATCGAACTTGTTCATATCGGGATCTTTTTTGGCAATCACTCTGAAAAGAATTTTTTTGTCTCCGACTAAATAGGATTTGGGGCAATAAGTTTGTTTTTGACTTAACTGCAAAATACACGAGAGCGCTTCCTTGGCATTTGGATCGCCAACAAAAGCAACCTTATCCCTTAAAGTGTGAAAACCCGTCTCTTCGCTTTTAAGCTTATACTTTTTTATAAAGGCATCGAGTGAAGAGGCAAGTTTTTTACCTCCTTTGCCTAAAGGGTCTAACTCGGAGAAGGCTTTGAGTATTTCCTGTTCAATGTTGCTTTGGCCTTTGCTTTCTGGGTTAGATTCTGAAAGGGAACTCTCTTCCAAATAAATTTTTTGAAGATTTAATTCGGTATTGGCGAGCAAAAACTCTCTTTTTACTTCTTCTTCGCTCACACTTACAGATTCCCGAATAAACTTCTCGAATTTATCGGCAAGAATATCTTCTCTTAAGCTATCTTCATAGTCTTTGCCGTTGACCCGCTCGTAATAAGGTTTAAACTGGTCTAAGTAAAATTTTTTATTAAAGACTCCATCTTTATAAAAGTTAGGGTTTGAAGTAATTTCATTCGCAAGTTCTTTATTAGAAACACTCAAGCCCACACCTTTGGCTTGCTCGGCCATTAAGGCCGTATCGATCAGGTGTTTCAATACATTGGATTTTAAATTTTGAGAAAGAGCCGGGGAAATATTTCCTTTGGAGATTTGTTCGTAGAATTTGAGTTGAGCTTCAAAAGCTTGTTGAAGTTGCCCCTCCGGAATGGCGATTCCGTTCACCTCGGCAACAATATTATGATTACCCATTCTTTCTACTTTGGAAGCCTTTCGAAGGCCAGAATAGCCAAAAAATAAGATGAGTCCCGTGGCCATAAAGGCTAAAATGAATTTAATGACCCAGCTTTTAGAATGTTTTCTAATTTGATCGAGCATAAATTTCCTTTACCAATCAATTCTTTGTTGGCTTGTGTTAGGGATCAAAGATCCAATAAATTTAAAAAATCCAGAATGTTTATTTTCTTTAAATTCTCTTTTGGCGACTCGTGCCTTAATTTTTCCTTGGTCTGTTCCATCGACAAATTCTACTTTTTCTAAATCGAGATAATTGAGGTCAATATCAAAAATCTTCCTCGTTCCAAAATCCCCGTAAATTTGTACTTTGTTGAAGTCATCGACTAGCAAGTTTTTATTGATTCTCGAGTTGCGAATTCTAAATGAAAAACCATTATAGAAAATCAGTTCCTTCGCTATTTGACACATTCCTTGATCCCAGGTGACGAATCCCTTTCCTTGGTTCACTGAAAAATGAACTTCTGGATCAGAAAAATTCACCGTGTAATAAGGGTTTCTTTGGGGGTCATCTACTTGCAGATGAACTCTTGTAATTTTTTTAGGAAAGGAAGGATCAGTAAAGACTTTGGCTGCGAGCAAAACTTGAGTAATAGAAGGGGGCTCCACAATCATGGGTAATTCTTGCTTGCTGATATTGTTTTGGATGAGAAAGAGGAGTTGAAAGAATTGTTCGAGCTTGGTTTTAGTGGGAGTCGATTCGAAAATTTTCTTCAATTGAGCTTCATTGGAGGGGCTGTTTTTATAAATTGCCCTCCCTTCTGTATTTTGAACCTTCTCGAGGGCGCTGATTAAGTTTGGGATATCTACTTTCAAAACAGGAGGGGCAGGGGCGTTAGCGCCTGGGCATTTTGATTCTAGCAGAGGGCTAGTTTGGCTTGTAGCCTCCATCTGTTGCTTGGGGCTTGCTTGGCCGCGAGCAAGGCAGGGGCCTAAAATAGAAGCGAGAATCCACAATAAGGAAAAAAGATTTTTGTGCATTTTCTTCTCATACAGCTAATAGAATTTTAGCTTCAACTAAAAAAGGTAAAAAAAAAACCCCTCCGTTTTAACAGAGGGGTTTTTTTCAAAGAATCACTGCTTATTGGTCAACCACGTTGAATTCCACTCGACGGTTTTGGGCTCTACCCGCAGCCGTTTTGTTGGAAGCAATGGGCCTCGTTTTTCCGTAACCCACCGATTCAAGCTTAGAAGCATCGACGCCTTTCTTGACCAGGTATTCACGTACCGAATTGGCTCGTCGTTCGGAGAGTTTCATATTGTAAGATTCTGAACCAATCCAATCTGTGTGACCTTCCACTTTAATTCTCTTGATTTGTGGATTTGCCTTAATGATCGAAGCAACGTCATCCAAGATGCCATAAGAATCTGGCTTGATGTTGTATTTATTAAAGGCAAAATGAATCATTTTATCGATGACGATTTTCTTTGCCGTAATCTTGGGTTTTGCCTGGCCTACAGAATACCAACGTCCTTGAGGCTCCAGGTTCCTGCGGTCGTAAAGCCAAGCGGTTGGATCGGGATTTTCCACAAGCTCATACCAACGCTTGCAGCTTTCACGATTTTTTCTGTCTGCCTGACAAGCAGCAGGGTTAGAAATTTCGGGGACAATCGTATTGTCAGTTGCCCCGATTTGTTTGATGCCTGTCGTAAAAGAAAGAGCACCAAGCAAGGATAATAGACTGACAAGTGCCAGTTTTTTCATTTTTTCCTCCAGTTAGGTTTTAAGAACTTTATAAATAGTTAAAATTTCAATAAATTTTAACAAAGCCGCTATCAGTTATGATTAATTAACTATAATAATATCGCTGTATTAAAATGTCATCAACTCAATTTTTTGCACTTTCAAAAAAAAATCACTAGATTTTTCAAATAACATTTCTTTGTGAAATAAGCTTTAAAGGGGTTTTTAGCCTCTTATTTAAGCCTCACTTAGCATATTTAGCATATTTTTTACAAAATTAAAAATTATTTTTTAAAAGATCTACATTTTATACTTAATTTAGTTAAATTAAGATTCGCCAAATCTTAGATGAATCCGGCGTTTGTAAATCCCAAGGCGACTCAATAGTCAAGCAAACAAAGTTCATTTTTTAAATTTGTTGAAATTTTTGGGCGGGAATTTAATCTTTTGAATTTCTCCTTGCTAGTAAAAAGAGCAGAGTGGTATTGAAGAGCTCTATTTTCTTCCAAAATGTTTCTTGGGGTTTTTTCCATCCTTTTTTAAAGAGAGTTTATTTGTGATTTTAGATAAGATTTTTGGTCTTTTTTCAAATGATTTAGCCATTGATCTTGGTACGGCCAACACCTTGGTTTATGTGAAGGGGAAGGGAATTGTTTGCGCGGAACCTTCGGTGGTGGCGGTTCAAAAAGACGCTAAAGGCATGAAAAAAGTATTGGCCGTGGGAAGAGAGGCCAAAGATATGCTAGGTCGTACACCGGGCAATATCGAAGCGATTCGCCCCATGAAAGACGGTGTCATTGCCGATTTTGAAATCACCGAGGCCATGCTTCGTTACTTCATCCGAAAAGTCCACAATCGAAAAACCCTCGTGCGCCCTCGCATTATTATTTGCGTTCCTTTTGGTATCACAGAAGTAGAAAGGCGTGCCGTTCGGGAGTCGGCTCAATGTGCGGGAGCCAGAGAAGTTTACCTCATCGAAGAACCCATGGCAGCAGCTATTGGAGCCGGCTTGCCTATTACGGAGGCAACCGGAAACATGGTGGTGGATATTGGAGGCGGCACGACTGAAGTGGCGGTTATTTCGCTTGCAGGCATCGTTTTTTCTCAGTCCGTTCGGGTGGCAGGCGATAAAATGGATGAAGCGATCATTCAATATATCAAAAGAAAATATAATCTTTTGATTGGTGAAAGAACTTCAGAAATGGTGAAAATTGCGATTGGCAATGCTTACCCCAATGGGCAAATCAAAACGCTCGAAATTAAAGGCCGAGATCTGGTGGCGGGCGTCCCTCGCGTTTTAGAGGTGAATAGCGAAGAAATCCGCGAAGCCATTGCCGAGCCCGTAAATGCCATTGTGGAAGCAGTGCGTATTGCCTTAGAAAAGACGCCTCCCGAGCTCGCAGCCGATATTGTCGACAAGGGGATTGTTCTAACAGGAGGGGGAGCCCTTTTGAAGAACCTAGATGTTCTTTTACGAGAAGAAACAGGTCTTCCGGTGACCATTGCAGATGATCCTCTCTCTGCGGTGGTGTTGGGCACTGGAAAAGCCTTAGATGAATTAGATACGCTTCGAGGCATTACGGTCAACTAATCCCTCCTAAAGGATGCAGAGGTACGCCTTTGCAGAATCTAAAATTCATGACTGGCTCAAGACAATTTCGATTTTCTTTTGGAAAATTACTCATTCTTATGTTGCTCCTTTTAGGAGTAGGGAGATTCTACGATCCCATTGCAGGCTGGCAGGATAGGATTTTGCATCCTGTTTTAGAACCTTCATTAGCCTTTTTGGCTTCTATTCGCCTCCGCACCCGAGGCTTTTTTGATCGCTACTTTTTTCTGCTGAAACTTCCCGAAGAGAATGAAAGGCTTCAAAGAGAAAGTACAGCTCTACGCGCTCAATTAGCTGATTTAGAGCTCAAAGCGAGGGCACTCGAAAATTTTCAAGCCATTGAAAAGCAGTGGAAAAATACAGCCTATACTCTGCATCCTGCCCAACTCATCAGTTATGATGCGGCCGACCCTGCTCTGGGGATTTTCATCAACCAAGGAAGCGATGAGGGAATCCAAGTGGGTCAGGTAGTGGTGGCCTTGGAAGGTTTGGTGGGCTTGGTGCAAAAAACTTACTCTCATAGCTCGAAGCTTTTGCTTTTAGTGAACCCGCAATTTTCAGTCGATGCAGAACTGCTTTCGAGTGGTATTCGGGGGATTTTACGGGGTTATAAAGTTCATTTAAATCTCAACCGAGATTATTGGATGACTCGCTTAGAATATCTGGGAAGCCCTGAAAAAATTCAAGAAGGGGAAAGCGTGATTACTTCGGGTTTGGATAAAGTATTTCCAAAGGGTCTGCTGATTGGAAAAATTCAGAAATTAAAAAAAGATGAAAAGGGTATGTTTATTTCTGCGGAAGTATTGCCGGAAGTAGATTTTTCAAAGCTCAGCGAAGTGATGGTGATGATCCCGTGAAAAATCCTTTCTTACTATTTGTGATTTGGATTCTCTGTTTTATGGGAGGGGGCATCTTTACTTCTCCTTTGCCTTCTTCTTATTTCCCCTTATACCTTTCTTTTTATGTTTTGGCCTATGTTTATTACACAGGCTCCACTCTCTTTTCACTTTTTCTAGGCAGCAGCGCCTTTTTAATAATGAGCAGCTTTAGTTTTTTAACAGGCCCGCTTTTTATTTTTATTTTTTCTTTATATGGAGCCGTGACTCTTTTTAAAAAGAGGGTGTTTCGCCCCAGTATTTTAGCCAAGGCCCTTTTTACTTTTTTTTGCCTCACCCTTTTTTCTTTGGCTTTGCAGATGGAAGAGCTCGCCTGGAATTTTCAGCTTTTGTTTTTGATTTTGCTTCAAAATCTTCCTGCCCTTCTGGTAAATTTTCTCTTGGGATTGATTCTAGCGTGGTTTTTAGAAGAGAAAGGGGCCATTTTAGAGGAAGCTTTTTTTAAGTTTCAGAACCGCGGAGGGCAGCTCAACTTATTTAGCATTCATGAATTAAAAAAAACCCGCAAAGCTTCTTCCGTGAAATTTCAAGCAAGAATTCGAAAGCGCTTTGGCCTAAAGGAACACTGGTAGAAAACTTTTCATGAAATAATTCTTAAATCATAAATGTTTTTTGATCGATCTAAATTTTTAACGGCAACCGGCATTCTTTTATTTTTTTTTATATTGGTATTGGGGAGGCTGATTTATCTCCAGCTCATTCGAGGCCAAGAATATGCTCAATTCTCAGATTCTTACACCATCAAAGAAATTCCCATTCGGGCGCCCCGAGGCAATATCTACGATCGAAGAGGCACTTTACTGGCTTCGACTCGTCCCTCTTTTAATCTTTTGCTTCATTTGAAGAAAGTGAAGAATCTTTCAGTTTTGCTCGAGCAACTTTCACCTCTTTTGAATACAAGCGTGGAAGATTTAAACCAAGTTTTAGTGGCTTCGAAGGATCTTTCACGCTTTCGGCCCCTTGTTTTAGCTCATGATCTCTCCAGAGAGCAGGTGTCTCAAATTCAGATCAAAAAAACAATTTCAAGCGCTGAAGAAAATAGTGATTGGAATGCCTTGGATGTTCGCATGGAGCCTATGCGGCATTACTTGGGAGGCGAAGCCTTTGGGCATTTACTCGGTTATTTGAGGGAGGTGAGTGAAGAAAAGCTCAAACTTCTTCAAAAAGAGCATCCCAATCACTACACGATTGGAGATTTAGTAGGGGCCCAAGGTTTAGAGAGGCGCTTCGACTTAGATTTACGCGGAGAAGATGGAAAAGAGGAAATGATCGTAGATGCCTTTGGAAGGGAAGTGAAAGGAGAGGTCTTTGGCCTCGAAAAAGGATTAATGCGCCGTCCTGCCCAAGCAGGTTCCGAGCTTCATTTAAACATTGATGCCGATCTCCAAAAAACTGCCTATCAGGCCTTATCCGGAAAAGAAGGTGCGGTGGTGGTGATGGGAACGCAAACGGGACAAGTGCTCGCCTTGGTCAGCGCTCCTTCTTACGACCCCGAAAAGTTATTGGGGAATCTCACCCCATCTTACTGGGCCTCTCTCAATACCGATGAAAGGAAAATTTTACTTAATCGTGCCATTCAAGCCGCTTATCCTCCAGGTTCTACTTTTAAAGTTATCACTGGCTTGGCAAGCCTTGCAGAAGGCCTCGTTCACCCCGAAGATAAAATTTCTTGTCCCGGATATTATTTATATGGCGGAAGGAAATTTGGATGTTGGCTCTCCAAGGGGCATGGCGCAGTCGATTTTTATCATTCTTTAGTACAATCTTGTGATGTTTATTTTTATAAGATGGGTGAACATTTAGGTATCGATCGTTTAGCTCATTACGCCAAACTTTTTGGTTTGGGCAGCGAAACGGGCATTGAGCTAGATTTTGAGCGAAGCGGTCTTATTCCCGATTCTGTTTGGAAAATGAGGGCCAAAAAAGAAGAATGGAATCCTGGAGAGACCTTATCGGTTGCCATTGGCCAAGGATATAATTTGGTAACCCCTTTGCAAAATGCCTTGATGATTGCGAGGGTGGCTAGCGAAGGCTTGGCCGTTCATCCTCGTTTAATTCGATCGATTGAAGAGGCGGGGGGAAAGAAAAAAATCCAGGAAGAGCCCATCGCACAAAAAATAGATATTTCACTTGATCGGCAAGCTTGGGAAACCTTGAAAAAAGGTCTTTGGGGGGTGGTGCAAGAAGCGGGTGGAACCGCCCATAAAATTCGACTTCCGGGCCTTAGCATCGCTGGAAAAACGGGTACGGCCCAGGTAGTGAATTACGAGAAGTTCGGCAGAAAAGCGAGGAGCAAAGGCACTGAAGACCATGCCTGGTTCGTGGCTTATGCTCCCGCGGAAAAACCCGAAATCGCCATTTCGGTATTAGTAGAACATGGAGGCCACGGCGGAAGTGCCGCCGCGCCAATCGCACAAGCGCTTATCAAAAAGTATTTCGAGATTTATCATGATTACGGTAAGACAAAAGTGGTAAATGAAAAAAAATAGAGGTCATTGCGAGAAGTAAAACGACGTGGCAATTCGCGATGACAGAAAGATTGAGATGAAACTCTCTGAAGGACAAAAAGCTCCTGACTTTGCAGCCCTCGATCAACAGGGTCAGCAACACAAGCTTTCTGCTTATAAAGGAAAATGGCTTCTCGTTTATTTTTATCCAAAAAACGATACCCCGGGTTGCACGAAAGAGGCCTGTGCCTTTCGAGATGAATTTGCCGATCTTAAAGGAAAGGTGGAAGTGCTGGGGGTGAGTCATGATAAAGTAGAGAGCCACGCGAAGTTTGCGAGTAAATATCAATTACCCTTTACACTCCTTTCAGATCCTCAAAAGAAAATCATTGAAGCTTATGAAGCGAAAGGTTTTTTCTTTACGAAGAGAATTTCTTATTTAATCAACCCCGAAGGAAAAATTGCCAAAATTTATTCCAAGGTTTCTCCAAAAGGCCATGCGAGAGAAGTGCTGAGAGATTATGCAACTTCCACTTTTCACCGTTAGAAAAAGAATTTTCGGGCATTTTCCTTGGGGATGTTTTGCGCTCTTAATGTTTTGGGCCGTCATGGGGCTTGCGAACTTATATAGCGCCACTTACAAAGTAGACTCGAGCCTTCTAGCCTCCTTGTTTAAATCTCAGCTCATTTGGTTTGGGGTGGGGCTGGCGGGCATGTTTATCATGACTTGTTTTGACTATCACTTGCTCGAGCGCTGGGCCTATCCTTTTTATATTTTTTCACTCATCTTGCTTTCTTTAGTTTTTGTATTCGGACGCAGTGTGGCGGGCCAGCAAAACTGGGTGAGAATCGCCGGTTTTTCTTTTCAACCTTCCGAAATTGCAAAACTTGCCCTTATTTTAGCGCTGGCTCGATATTATTCTTCGCAAGCTCACGATAAAATTTATGGGTTTTCCGAACTTTTAAAACCCTTGGGCCTGATGTTGCTTCCCATGACTTTAGTGCTGCTTCAAAAAGATTTAGGAGGCTCCCTCTTTTTCATCGTTTTATTTTTAACTTTGAGCTTCTTTTTAAAAGTGCGGCTTCGTCTTTTTGGTATTGCAGCTTTGGTGCTCGCGCTCACGGGAGTATTAGGCTACCATTTTATCCTCAAAAATTATCAAAAAGATCGAGTGAAAACCTTTCTGAATCCAGAATCAGATCCGAAAGGAAAAGGCTATCATCTTGTTCAATCTAAAATTGCGGTGGGATCCGGTGCTTTTTGGGGAAGAGGCTACTTAAAAGGTAATATCAATAAGCTCAAATTTTTACCTGAACGACACACCGATTTTATTTTTCCTGTACTTGCCGAAGAGTGGGGCTTTGTAGGAGCTTTTATCATGATTGGCGTGATGGGTCTTTTTTTAATTTTGGGCCTTGATTCTGCCTCGCAGTGTAAAGATTTGTTCGGCGCTTTGCTTGCGGTGGGCGTGGTGGGGCTTCTTTTTTGGAATATCGTGATTAACCTTGGCGGCGTGTTAGGGCTCATGCCGCTCACGGGAGTACCGCTTCCTTTGATGTCTTACGGGGGCTCATCTCTCGTGACTGTTTTAATAGGAGTGGGAATTTTGTTTAATGTTCGAATGCGGCGCTTTGTATTCTAAAGATGCTTCTTGATCATATCTTCGAGGGTCGAACGAGGAACTGCTCCGATCACTTGGTCTACCTTTTGACCGCCCTTAAATAAAAGAACCGTGGGAATACTTCGAATGCCAAATTGAGTAGGAGTGTTTGCGTTTTCATCCACATTCATTTTATAAACACCCACTTTCCCGGCATAAGCCTCCGCGAGGGCCTCGAGGGTGGGAGCTAAAGCGCGGCAAGGCCCACACCACTCCGCCCAAAAATCTACTAAAACGGGGACATTACTTTTTAAGACATCGGAATCGAAGTTTGCATCACTTGCAATTTTAATGGCAGGGGAAGCCATATTCATCCTCCTTATGTAATGATACATGAAGGCTTAACTGAGACTTCTCAAGATTGCAACTCCATTCAGGGTTCACTTTCTTGTAAATAAGCTCCATTGACGTCGCTGCCTTCGTCCCATACATTGCGCCCGTGCGCTATTATCCTATTCATTTAGAGCTTCAAGGTAAAAAAGTAGTCGTCATTGGGGCAGGCTCTATTGCTTTGCAAAAAATAGAAGGTCTCCTTCAGGCGGGAGCCCAAGTGCGGGTAATTGCCCCAGAGGTTTGTGAGAAAGTGGCGAAGCTCGCCCAGGAAGAAAAAATTCATTTGGAAAAGCGCGTTTATAAAAAAGGAGATTTAAAAGGGGCTTTTTTGGTTTTTGGGGCCACTCGGCAAGCAAGCCTTCACCAACTTATTCACCAAGAAGCCAAGGCAGGGAAAATCCTTTTTAATGCCGTGGATCAAGCAGACGAATGTGATTTTATTGTTCCTGCAAGGCTAAGCCGTGGAAATCTACTGATTGCTATTTCTTCAGGGCTGCCTTTTCTTTCTAAAATGCTGCGTAAATATCTAGAAAAAAAATTTCCTCCTTCTTGGGGAGAATTTGTGCTAAAACTTTCCCTCCTTCGAAAAAAAATACTCGCTCAAGGAAAGGGAGAGGCTCTTGCTGCTTTTTTCGAAACGCGGGGAGAAGAATTGATGCCGCTTCTCTTGAAAAATCATTGGAATGAGTTTGAAGAAATTATAAAACAGGAATTCGACTTGAAGGATTTATGAATTTTTTCTTAGTCCATACTAGTTTGTTGATATACGCCTTGGCCACTTTATTTTACCTTTCAAGGTTCATATTCAAAAAAAGGCTCCTTTCTAATCTTGGAAAAAGATTTTTGCTTTTAGGCTTCCTTCTCCAAAGCCTTTCGCTCAGCCTTCAAATGGCTAAAATGGGATACCCCTTTTTGTTGAGTTCGGGAGATTCTTACTTTTTTAGTGCCTGGGTTTTGGCGGCTTTATTTCTGCTCGTTTCGCTTCGTTACCATCTTGAAGTGGCTGGCAGCCTTTTTTTATCATTCATTTTAATTCTTTCCACTTTGGCACATTTTAAAAATGTAGATTATGCCTCGGCAGAGCTTTTGCGATCTCCTTGGGCGGCAATTCACATTGTATTTGCTTTTCTTGCCTTCTCGATTTTTTTCCTCTGCTTTATTTTGGGGATTTTATATTTATTTCAAGAGCATCAACTCAAACATAAAAAAAATTGGACAGAACGCTTGCCTTCGCTTGAAGGCTTAGAACAGCTTCATTACAAGGCTGTGACATTAGGCTTTGTATTGTTGAGCTTGGGGATTGTTTCCGGTTCGGCCTGGGCAAAGTCGGTAAAAGGCGTTTACTTTTTTGATGATCCGCGTCAGTTATGGTCGATCATTGCTTGGCTTGTTTACGCCTTCTTTTTCCAAGTTCGCTTTTCAGCGGGCTGGAGAGGGAGACGTGGAGTTTTACTCGCCCTCATCGGCTTTGCGGTGATTTTATTTACATTTCTTGAGGTGCAACACGTATGAAGCTTATCATGCTGGGGCTTAATCATAAGACGGCTTCCTTAGAAATACGAGAGAAGCTCGCTTTCAGTTCGGAAAAAATACCCTTGGCCCTGAAAGCTTTGCTCGACCAACATATCTTAGAAGAAGCGATGATTCTTTCTACTTGTAATCGTGTGGAGATATATGGAGCCACGGCTCGCCCCGAAACCTCGATTCTTCAAATTCAAAAATTTCTATCAGACTTCCATGGCCTCGCTTTGGAAAATTTTCAAAGTTATCTTTATTCTTATTCGGGGGAAGAAGCTATTTTGCAGGGTTATAAGGTGGCCTCCAGCCTCGATTCGATGGTGCTCGGAGAATCTCAAATTTTAAGTCAAATGAAAGAAGCCTTTCAACTGGCAAGCGAAGTGGGAAGCATTGGAAGCATTCTCCATCGGTATTTAAATCGAGTATTTTATGTGGCTAAAAAAATTCGTACAGAAACAGAAATTGCCGCAGGGCCGGTCAGCGTGAGTTATATGGCTGTAATGCTGGCCAAGAAAATTTTTGGGGATCTTGAAGGCAAGAAAGCGCTTTTGCTCGGGGCTGGGAAAATGGGGGAGCTTGCGGCCAAGCATTTAAAAGGGCAGGGAATGAAAGAGATTTGGGTAGCGAACCGCCACTTTGAAAAAGCCAAAGAAATTGCAGAAATGTATGAGGGCAAGCCCTTGCATTTCGAGGAGTTTTATTTTTCATTGCCGATGGTAGATGTAATTATTACTTCCACGGCCGTGGAGAATTATATCTTAAGGCCCGAGCATATTCAAAAAGCCATGAAGCTGCGTAAAAATGCTCCCATCTTTATGATTGATATCGCCCTGCCGCGCAACATTGATCCGGAGATTAATCAGCTCTATAATGTATATCTTTATGATTTAGATGATTTAGAGAATTTAGTCGAAAACAATCAAAAGGAAAGGGCCGCCGAAGCTCTAAAAGGCGAAGTCATTGCTAAGCAAGAGGCGAAAAAGTTTGCCCACGAACTTGAAAAGCTTCAGCTCACTCCCACCTTACATCTTCTTTCTAGCAAGTTTGAAAAAATCCGCCAACTTGAGCTGCAGAAAGCCTTCGCAAGGCTAAAGAACCTTACTCCAGAAGAGCAGGCCATTTTAGAAGCCATGAGCGCCTCGATCGTTAATAAAATTCTGCATGATCCTATGCTAGCACTTAAGACCCAAAACTTAGAAGAAGAGGGGGGGTATCAGAGCTATTTAGAAATGATTCAGAAGTTGTTTCGGCTCGATGAAGTTTAAAATCTCTTGCGATCTTAAAAACTTCTAAGGATAAATAAACCTAAAAAAATTTTGAGGATCTTATGCCCATTTACGATCGTCTCCCACAAAAAAGAAATAAGAAAGAAGATGAATTTATTTCGTTTTTTGATCGCCTCTACCATAAGGCTTATGCCAATGGCCCTCTGGTGATTGCAGTTCTCGTGATCTGCGTGATGGTGGGGCTAGGAACCGTCTTTTGGAGTTTTTTTCATTCTAAAAGAGCGGACCGCTTGGCCGAAAAGATATATAATGCCGGGCAAGAGGGAAGTCAGACTCGCGATGCCCTTTATCAAGAAATCAAAAAATCAAATTTGTATGCCCCCATTGGAATTTGGGCTTCCTTAGAACTTGCCAATGATGCCATGAAGAAGGGGGCTTGTGATGAAGTGTTGGGTGATCTAGATAAGTATGTTGGGCATGGAGAGAATCAAATTTTAAGAAGCTTGGTCTATTTAAAGATGGGGGTTTGCTATGAAAATAAAAAAGATTGGAAGAGAGCGGAAACTTTGTATTCTCAAGCTTTTTACGATTCGAAGAATTTTTTAAAGGATTGGAGCCAGCTCAAACTTGCGGCCGTTTATCAGGCCGAAAATAAAAGAGAAGACGCCGATAAAATTTTAGAGGCTCTTCTGCGAAAAGATTCAGAAGCAAGCCCCGCCGTGAAAGAAGAAGCCCGAATGCTTATGGGCTATCCTTAAAACAGTTTTTAGCTTAGGATTGAACTCTTTCCAGGGAGCGGACCCGTCCCCTATTTTTTTAAAAAAAAGGGCCTTGAAAAAAGCAAAGAATTCTCATAGAAGTTCTAATGCAGCGCATTATCCCCTTGGTTTTAGGGGATTTTTTATGGGCTTGAAAAAGGAGATTAAAAATATCATGAGTGCTGAGGTGGCGAATATCCCGAAAAAATTTGAGGAAAAAGAAGATGTGGTCATCCGTTTTGCCGGGGATTCGGGGGATGGAATGCAACTCACCGGAACCCAATTCACTAGCACGGCTGCCGCGATGGGAAATGATTTGGCCACCTTACCCGATTATCCGGCTGAAATTCGGGCACCTGCCGGTTCCTTAGCAGGGGTGAGCGCTTTTCAACTTAATTTTTCGAGCCGTGAAATACGAACTCCCGGTGACCAGCCTGATGTCTTGGTTGCCATGAATCCTGCGGCCCTCAAATCGAATTTAAGAGATGTTCCGCCGGGGGGAATTATTATCGTCAACAAAGATGCCTTTATAGATCGCAATCTTGAAAGGGCAGGATATAAGTCGAACCCTCTGGAAGATGGCTCCCTCAATGCCTTTCGTCTTTTTGAAGTGCCGATCTCCACTTTGAATCAAAATGCCTTAAATGAGTTGGCCCTCACGGGAAAAGAAAAGGATCGTTGCAAAAACTTTTTTGCCTTAGGCATGATGTACTGGATGTATGATCGCCCCTTAGATCTTACTATTCAATGGATTGAAACGAAATTTAAGAAGCCTGAAGTGATTCAAGCCAATATTTTGGCACTGAAGTCTGGATATCATTATGCGGAAACCAGCGAAGTGATTTCCATTCATTATCGAATTCCTCCCGCCAAATTGAAACCCGGAAAATATAGAAACATTATGGGCAATGAAGCAACCGCCATGGGCTTTGTGGCGGCCTCCGAACTTTCGAATACCCCGTTAGTGTATTGTAGTTATCCTATCACTCCCGCTTCCGATATTTTGCATGAACTTTCGAAGCTCAAAAATTTTGGAGTTAAAACCCTTCAAGCCGAAGATGAGATTGCGGCCATTGGAGCGGCTCTTGGCGGAGCTTTTGCGGGCTGCATTGCGCTAACGGGCACGAGCGGCCCAGGTCTTGCGCTTAAAAGCGAAACTTTAAATTTAGCGGTGATGGCAGAACTTCCCTTAGTGGTGATTAACGTGCAGCGAGGAGGCCCCAGCACGGGTCTTCCCACCAAAACGGAGCAAGCTGATTTGCTTCAAGCCCTGTTTGGAAGAAATGGAGAAAGCCCCATTCCTGTGATTGCCCCTGCCACTCCCGGCGAATGTTTTCATATGGCCATTGAAGCGGTGCGCTTGGCTGTAAAATACATGACGCCCGTTCTTTTTTTATCGGATGGTTATTTGGCAAATGGCAGTGAACCCTGGCTCATCCCCTCACTCCAGCAACTTCCCAAGATTGAACGAAAGTATGCCACTAAGAAAGACGTTCAAGATAACAAATATCTGCCTTACTTAAGGGATCCAAAAACTTTAGCCCGCCCTTGGGCGGTTCCCGGAACCGCAGGCCTAGAACATCGCATTGGAGGTCTTGAAAAAGAGGATATCACGGGCAACGTGAGTTACGACCCCTTAAATCATCAAAAAATGGTCAAGCTTCGAGCCGAAAAAGTGGCGGGCATTGCAGAAGATATTCCTCTTCTTGAAGTGTTTGGAAAATCACAAGGAGAAGTGTTGGTGTTGGGTTGGGGGGGCACTTACGGAGCGATTACTTCCGCTGTGGAGCACCTTCAAACACAAGGATTAGCGGTGAGCGGTGCGCATCTTCGTTACTTAAATCCTTTCCCCAAAAACTTAGAGAACGTGCTAAAATCGTTTAAGAAGGTGCTGATCCCCGAACTCAACATGGGGCAGCTTTCCTTGCTGATTCGCTCGAAATTTTTGGTGGATGCCAAGAGTCTTTCGAAGGTTCAAGGAAGGCCTTTTAAGATTCAAGAAATTATTGAAGGCGTACAGCGTCTTCTTTCTTCCGAAGGTGAGGTTTAAAAAATGTCAGAAGCTGCGATCGCAAATTTAGGGCAGACTCGAAAAGATTTTATTAGCGATCAGGATGTACGCTGGTGTCCGGGTTGCGGAGACTACGCCATTTTGGCCCAAATTCAAAACATCTTACCTAAGCTCAATATCCCTCGGGAAAATTATGTGTTTATTTCGGGCATCGGATGCTCTAGCCGTTTTCCCTACTACATGAACACCTTTGGCTTTCACACGATTCATGGCCGAGCCCCTGCGATTGCAACGGGCTTAAAAACTTATCGGCCCGACCTTTCTGTGTGGGTAGTGACGGGAGATGGCGATGGTTTGAGCATTGGCGGAAATCATCTCATGCATGTGCTTCGCCGAAACGTAGATTTGAAAATTCTCCTTTTCAATAATCGTATTTATGGGCTTACGAAAGGCCAATATAGCCCTACGTCTGAAATTGGCAAGAAGACCAAGTCTTCTCCCCAAGGAAGCGTCGATTACCCCTTGAATCCTATTTCGCTCACACTTGGATGCGAAGCGACTTTCGTTGCTCGTACGCTAGACACCGATGTCAAACACATGGGGGAAGTTTTCGAAGCTGCCGCGAGGCATAAAGGAACTGCTTTTGTCGAAATTTTTCAGAATTGCGTTATCTTTAATGACAATGCCTTTATTAATATGAGTGATAAAAGCGTGAAAGAAGATAATGTTTTAAAGCTTGTGGCGGGTCAGCCCTTACTCTTCGGCAAAAATAAAAATAAAGGAATCCGTTTAAAAGGTCTTGTGCCGGAGGTGGTAGAATTTGAAGCGGGAAAAATGCCGAAAGATTTGCTGATTCATCAGCCGGATCAAAGCGATATGTTCTATGCTAATATGCTCGCCCGCATGAATTTGCCAGAATGCCCCATTCCCTTGGGAGTATTTCGTTCGGTAGAAAAACCCACCTATGAAGAAATGGTGACCGGCCAAATGGAATACGCCGTGAAAACCTACGGCAAGGGCAATCTTGAAAAATTATTGAATAGCGGAGAAACTTGGACCGTCGCCTAGACTTTGTGTTTTAAATTTCTAAACCATCCTAAGTAGATTCCCAGACAAATGAAGAAAATAAAAGAGGCGAGCTTGTTTTTGTTCGAATGAGGGTTCAAAGAACAGCCTCCGGAGTGTGAAGTGATTTGGGCATCTTCGCTACCCATAGCGGTGCCTGTCTCTTGGCTCGTGGGAAGAGTGCTGCTAAATTCAAGAAGATGTCCTCCTCCTGCAGGAGAGGCTAAAAGCGCTTTGCCCACATTTATTTTTCCTCCTGTTAAACTCTTTTCTGAAAGTTCTGCCACGGGATCAGTGGTTTCGAGTAGTAATCGTTTCACCTGGTTAGAAGACAAGCTAGGGTTAAAGGCCCAAACAAGCGCTGCCGCACCCGTTACATGAGGAGCCGCAGCAGAAGTGCCTGTAAATGAGTTGTAGTCTTTGAACTGATTGGTGGTGAGGATAGAAACCCCCGGCGCTCCTAAGTCAACACTGTTTTGCCCATAATTACTAAAAGAAGCGAGGTGATTTAAAGAGTCGGTGGCTGCAACGGCAATGAGATTATCTTCTGGATAGCTAGAAGGGTAATTGGAACTTTGAAAATTAGTATCATTATTTTGGCCCATGCCTCCTAGGCCATTGCCCGCACTCGTAATGACCAGCAAGCCCGCTCTTTGAGCCCTTTGAATGGCTTCTTCGAGCGCTCGCGAGGGGGATCCATTGGGAGTGTAACCCCAGCTCATATTGATAATTTTAACTTCGTGTTGAATGGCAAAATCAATGGCTTCAATGGCTTTCGAAATGGTGGAGTTGCCGTTAGAATCAAGCACTTTTAAGCACATAATCTGTGCTTGCCAAGAAATACCGCTAATGCCTCTTTCGTTGTTTCCAGCAGCACCGATAATTCCGAACACCATGCTTCCATGGCCAAAGTCGTCGAGAGGATTCGAATCGTTATTTTGGAAATCGTAGCCATAGACATCGTCGATATAACCATCACCTTCATCATCCACTCCATTGCCAGGAATTTCACCACTGTTTCTCCAAAGATTGGGGATAATATCTGGATGAGTATAATTACAACCCGAATCAATGATGGCCACCGTCAGAGGAGAGGAATTAGTAATATGATCCCAGGCCCTTTCGACGCTAATGTTTGAGAGGGCCCATTGCTCGGAGAAACGAGAATCATTGGGAACGGAATGAGCCGAGATGATTTCGTTTTTTTCGACGTAAGCCACATTGCTTTGTTTTTGGATTTCTTCCATCGCTTGCAGGAGGGTTTCTGGAGAGGCAAGTTGTAAGATTTCTGTATTACTTCTAGAAAGATAACGTTGTTCCAAAATGGGAATTTTTGAAGAAAGCTGCTCGCGCAGGGAAGAATGGAGGCTTAGCAAAGAAGAGGGTTTGTATTGTACGATCAAAGAGGTCGTTTGTGCTTCTTGGCTCCAAGCCTTTGAAATGGCAAGGAAGCTAAATAAAATTGCCCAAAAGAATTTCATGAAGCTTGGCATGAGACCTGGTCCGTTTATAAATTTTATCAGTGTGCTTTCTAGATTATCGTCATCATCACGATTTTGTTTCGGAAGACAAGGCTTTTTTATGAAACTTTTTTATGACGCATTGCGAATAGCTAAAAATGAGACTCTCTTGACAGGAAGAACTCTCCCCGCTAGATTCCCAAAATGTTGAATCATATCATTGAAGAAGGCCTTACTTTTGACGATGTTCTCATCGTTCCAGGAAGGAGCAGGGTCCTTCCCAATCAAGTTAAAACGAATACGCAACTTACCCGGAAACTCGAGCTCAATATTCCGCTCTTATCAGCGGCCATGGATACAGTCACCGAATCGAAGACCGCGATCGTGATGGCTCAATGTGGGGGAATTGGAATTTTGCATCGTAATCTTTCGATCGAGAGCCAAGCCCTCGAAGTTCAAAAGGTGAAAAAGAGCGAGAGTGGGATGATATTAAATCCAATCACCTTAGGGCCCGATGAAAAAATCAGTAGGGCCATTCAGGTGATGAGCCAGAATAATATCTCTGGATTGCCCATCGTTGAAAATGGAAAACTCGTGGGAATTCTCACCCACCGCGACCTTCGTTTTGAAAAGAATCCTAATCTTAAAATATCTCAAGTAATGACGAAAAATTTAGTGACGGTCACCGAAAAAGTGACTTTAGACGAAGCCAAAGAGCTTTTGCATAAACATCGAATCGAAAAGCTTCTGGTGGTGAATAAAGCCGGAGACCTCCGGGGGCTCATCACCATTAAAGATATCGAAAAGACTGAAAAGAATCCCAATGCCTTAAAAGATTCTCGGGGGCGACTTTTAGTGGGGGCGGCGATTGGTTCGGGGGAAGAAGCTTTGATTCGTGCCGAGGCCCTCATTTTAGCCGAGGTCGATGTGCTAGTGATCGATACAGCTCATGGGCATTCAGAATCGGTGATCGATACGGTGAAGCAGTTCAAGAAAAAATTTCCGGAGCACCAATTGATTGCGGGCAATATAGCCACCGGAGAAGCCGCCAAAGATTTAATTGAAGCGGGAGCGGATGCTTTAAAGGTGGGGGTAGGGCCTGGATCCATTTGCACCACTCGAGTAGTAGCGGGCATTGGAGTGCCCCAATGGACCGCCATTCAAAATGTCTCCAAGGTGGCCCACGCTGCAGGAATTCCTGTGATTGCTGATGGAGGGGTGAAGTTTTCGGGGGATATTACGAAAGCCCTCGCCGGAGGTGCTGATTGTGTCATGATTGGAAGCCTTTTTGCTGGCACCGATGAATCTCCTGGAGAACATGTTTTATATCAAGGGCGAACCTATAAAGTGTATCGGGGAATGGGTTCTATTGGAGCCATGCGATCGGGTTCGGCGGATCGTTATTTTCAAGATAAGAATGCAGGGCTCTCCAAGCTGGTTCCGGAAGGCATTGAAGGAATGGTGCCTCATCGAGGGGCTTTGGCCGAAAATATCTATCAACTCATGGGGGGGGTGAGATCCGGTATGGGTTATGCGGGTTGCTCCAATCTATCGGAGCTCAAATCGAAGGCAAAATTCATCAAAATTACCTCTTCCGGACTTAAAGAATCTCACGTACACGATGTGATGATCACCAAAGAAGCTCCGAATTATCATTTAGAAAAATAAGTAATATAAGCAGGGTGTGGATAAATTTTTCGAAACTTTAAAACGCTACATTTTCTTTAATAAAGGTACTCTAAGCTATAATATCCGCCTTAAAGTTTCTCAAAATTCACCCACACCCTGCTTAGTCAAATTATGGACAAAATCCTCATTTTAGATTTTGGTTCTCAATACACCCAACTCATTGCCAGGCGTATTCGCGAAAACCATGTATATTGCGAGATACATCCCTTCAATCTTTCGATCGATAAAATAAAACATTTTGCCCCTCAAGCCATTATTCTCTCCGGCGGCCCTTCGAGTGTTTATGATGAAGGGGCTCCTCAGTTAGCCAAAGAATTTTTCGATTTGCCTTATCCCATGCTTGGAATTTGTTATGGCATGCAGTTGATGGCGAAAGTTTTGGGAGGGGAAGTAGAGCCCAGCCAACATCGTGAATATGGCAAGGCCATGCTCAAGCTTGAAAAGGGGGGCTTGTTATTTGAAGGAATAAAGCCCCAAACTCAAGTATGGATGAGCCATGGAGATAAAGTAGTTAAAATTCCCGCAGGATTTTCAGAAACAGCCTCGTCTCATAATTGCAACTTTGCAGCCGTCGAAAATATTTCGAAGAAATTTTATGGAGTTCAGTTTCATCCGGAAGTGGTTCATACGCTCGAAGGCAATGCCGTGCTTAAAAATTTTCTGTTCAAAACTACAAAATGCAAAGCAGATTGGACTATGTCTAACTTCATTGAAGCAGAAATTTCTCGTATTCAAAAAATAGTGGGGAAAGATAAGGTTCTTTGTGCGGTTTCAGGCGGAGTAGATTCCACCGTGGCCGCAGTGTTGTTGCATAAGGCCATTGAGGACCAACTCACCTGCATTTTTATTGATAATGGCGTGCTTCGAAAAAACGAGGCGGAGAAAGTTCAAAAAGTATTTCGCGATAATCTTAAAATAAATTTGATTCATGTGAATGCCACCGATCGTTTTTTAGCCAAATTAAAAGGCGTTGAAGATCCTGAGAAAAAAAGAAAGGCGATTGGAAACGAATTTATTTATTTATTCGAAGAAGAAGCTGCCAAAATTAAGGATGTAAAATGGTTGGTGCAGGGGACCTTATACCCCGACGTCATCGAAAGCGTGAGTTTCAAAGGACCCTCGGCAACCATCAAAACTCATCATAATGTAGGGGGCTTGCCTGAGAAGATGGGTTTGAAGCTCATAGAACCTTTGCGCGAACTTTTTAAAGATGAAGTGCGCCATTTGGGTCGACAAATGGGAATCCCCGATGAAATGATCGGCCGTCAGCCTTTTCCAGGCCCAGGCCTTGCCATTCGCATTTTAGGGGAAGTGAATTCGCAGGCTTTGCATCTTTTGAGGGAAGCCGATGATATTGTGGTTCAGGAAATCAAAAATGCGGGTTTGTATTATAAGATTTGGCAATCCTTTGCGGTATTGCTGCCTATAAAAACGGTGGGCGTGATGGGGGATGAACGCACTTACGAAAACGTGATTGCGCTGCGTGCCGTGAATAGTGTCGATGGAATGACGGCCGATTGGGTGGAGCTTCCTCCCGAACTGCTGGGTAAAATTTCTAATCGCATTATCAATGAAGTAAAGGGAGTCAATCGAGTGGTCTACGATATTTCTTCCAAACCTCCTGCAACGATTGAGTGGGAGTAATTATTATATTATTTAACGGACGAATAATTTTTTTAATTCAGTATTGAATGTCCTTGAGGAATTTCTGTAAGATTATAATAATGATGCATGGCTTCCATTCAAAATAAAGTGATTCGTGGAATCGACGGAAACTGGGATCATATTATTGAAGCCCATGGTGTGACGGAAGCTGAAGTAGTTTCTGTGTTTCAATCTGGCAAATTAAGGCCCAGAAAAAACAAACGAAAGGGTAGCGCTGATTATATGGTGATGGGGAGAGCATTTACAGGACGTAATCTTAGAATTTGTTATAGTTGGGATGATGAAAGAAAAGGGTGGATTTGGGTACATACCGCTTTTTAAGGTAGAGAATTTATGAAAAAAAAATATTCTAAAAAACAACTCAAAAAACTTGAACAAGCAATGAGGAATTCTTCTCACTGGGAAGAAACAAGTCACTCAGTTTCGTATAAAGGACCTACCAGCATCCATTTTTCAAAAAACACCTTAAAAAAACTTCATGCAATTGCAATTGTAAGACATATCCCTATTTATCGACTTGTGAATGAATATGTAAAACCTTTTGTAGACGGCGAATATTCTCTTTTGGAACGAGTGAAATAATTTTATTTGCCTAGCCATTTTCCCTTTGAAAAGCCCTCTCGCTTTTCATATGATTCTTTTAAGTCGGTCATAAACTCCAAATCATAAAGACTTATCCGCTCCATGAAAGCCCAAGACTTTGTCCATCTTCATGTCCACTCCCAGTATAGCCTTTTGCATGGGGCTATTCCGATCGATCGCCTGATGGGCCAAGTAAAAAAATTCGGCATGAATGCGGTGGCCATCACCGATCATGCCAATATGTTTGGGGCCGTAGAATTTTACGAGAAAGCTAAAAAAGAGGGGGTTAAACCCATTTTGGGTTGCGAGGTTTATTATCTCATCAAAGGTTCCCGTTTTGATCGCGAAAGTAAACGAATTGACCCCCATTTAGCCCATTTGATTTTGCTCGTTGAAAATGCAGAGGGGTACCGAAACCTCTGCAAGCTATTAAGTTCAAGTTATTTAGAAGGATTTTATTATAAACCACGATTAGACAAAGAGATTTTAAAACAACACTCAAAAGGTTTATTTGCGCTTTCTTGTTGCAGCAAAGGGGAGATTCCACGAAAAATTATTGAAGGGCACCTGGAAGAGGCGAAGCAGGGGGCCATTCAACTTGCCGAAATTTTTCCGGATCGTTTTTATTTAGAACTCACCGATCACGGCTTGACGCATGAAAAAATGGTGAACGAAACCTTGATCGAATTTTCACACTCTCTTCATCTTCCTTTGGTGGCCACTAATAATGTTCATTACTTAAATCAAAGCGATCGCGAGGCCCACGAAGCTCTTTTATGTATTCAAACGGGGCGAACCTTAAAAGAAGAAGACCGCCTCTCTTACGATGGAGATGAATTTTATTTTAAAACTCCGCAAGAAATGATGGAACTTTTTACTTCCCACGTGGCCGCTTTAGAAAATACCCGCAAAATAGCAGATGCCTGTCATTTTGATTTTGATTTTAAAACTTATTATTTTCCCAAGTTTGTTTTACCCCCTGAGAGTAAAAGCTTGGAGGAATTTTTAAAGGCGCAAAGTGCCGAAGGCTTTGAAGAACGTTGGCCTCAAATTGCCGCTTATTGGGGGGAGAAGGCTTTAGGTATGCGTCTTCAATATCTCGATCGAATTGAAACAGAACTGAAAACAATCAATTCAATGGGCTTTGCTGGCTATTTTCTCATCGTGGCTGATTTTATTAATTACGCCAAATCGCAACAAATTCCCGTAGGCCCGGGTCGTGGATCCGCCGCCGGCAGTTTGGTGGCTTATTGCCTTAAAATTACCGATTTAGATCCTATACCCTATCATCTTCTTTTTGAGCGCTTTTTAAATTCTGAACGCATTAGCATGCCGGATATGGATATCGATTTCTGCATGAACCGTCGAGATGAAGTGATTGAATACGTCCAGAAAAAATACGGAAACGTTTCGCAAATTATCACTTACGGAAAAATGAAAGCAAAAGCAGTCATTCGAGATGTGGGGCGTGTTTTGGATATGCCTTATGGCGAAGTAGATAAAATTGCCAAACTCATTCCCAATACTTTGAATATCACGCTCGAAGAGGCCATGAAGCAAGAACCAAAATTCAAAGAAATGGAAAGTACTCAGCCCAGAGTAAAACAACTTTTGGCGATTGCGCGATCTTTAGAAGGCACTACTCGCCATGCCTCCACTCACGCCGCGGGGGTGGTTATTTCTGACCGGCCGCTTTCTGACTTTCTGCCTCTTTATCGGGGTTCGAAGGAAGAAACAGTCACTCAATTCGACATGAAATACGTCGAAAAAATCGGCTTGGTGAAGTTTGATTTTTTGGGGCTAAAAACGCTCACGGTGATTGATAATGCTTTAAAGATTATCAAGCGGACTCGAAATAGAGAGCTCAATATTATGAGCATTCCCTTGGCCGATGAGAAGGTTTACCAGCAACTCAGCACTGGCGATTCGCTGGGCATTTTTCAACTCGAATCTTCGGGCATGAAAGACCTTCTCATGAAGCTCAAACCCACTTGCTTCGAAGATGTTGTGGCGCTGGTTGCTCTTTATCGGCCCGGCCCCTTGGGAAGCGGAATGGTAGATGATTTTATTAATCGTAAGCACGGAAGAACTCCCATCACTTACGAATTGCCGGAATTAGAACCCATTTTAAAAGATACTTATGGAGTTATCTTATACCAAGAGCAAGTGATGCAAATCGCTTCGGTGATGGCGAGTTACTCCTTGGGAGAAGCTGACTTATTGCGAAGAGCCATGGGAAAGAAAAAACCTGAAGAGATGGCCAAGCAATGCGAACGCTTTGTGGAAGGATCGCTGAAAAATAAAATTTCGCTCAAAAAAGCCCAAAAGATGTTTGATTTGATGTCGAAGTTTGCGGAATATGGTTTTAATAAATCTCATAGCGCTGCCTATGCCTTGGTTTCCTATCAAACAGCCTTTCTTAAAACCCATTACACTGCTGAATACATGGCAAGTTTACTCACCCATGAAATGGGCAACACGGATAATATTTTGGAATACATCAATGATTTAAAAAATCATCATATTGCTGTTTTGCCCCCTGACGTGAACGAATCTTTTCGTTATTTTTCGGTTCTCAATGAGAAGGAAATTCGATTTGGTTTGGCGGCGGTCAAAAATGTGGGTGAAACCGCCATTGACAGCATTATTGAAGTTCGCAAAAAAGACGGGCGCTTTTTATCTTTTTTTGATTTCTGTGAGAGGGTGGATTTGCGCCGGGTAAACCACAAAGTGATTGAATCGCTCATTAAATGTGGCGCCTTTGATAATTTGGGAATTTATCGTTCCCAAGCCATGAGTATTTTGGATGCAACAATGGATCACGCCACTTGCAAACAACGAGATCGTGAACGAGGGCAAAATTCTCTCTTTGACCAACTGGCTCCCCAAGCAATGAATCCTGCTATTCCAAAAGTTCCAGAATGGCCTGAAACGCAAAGGCTACGATTTGAACGAGAAGCCATTGGCTTTTATATTACGGGGCATCCTTTAAACGCCTTCGCGGCCCATTTGAGTGATTTGGCGAGCGTCGACAGTCAAAGCGTTCGAGCGCGTCCCGATAAAAGCGAAGTGAGCATTGCAGGGCTTGTGAGTTCTTTAAAGGAAATCACCACCAAAAAAGGAAATCGGATGGCTTTTGTAAATTTAGAAGATTTAAAAGGCTACCTAGAGGTGGTTATTTTTTCCGATGTTTATAGTAATGCGGCGAACTTGCTTAAAATGGATGAGCCTTTACTGATTCAAGGAGAGGTAGACGCAGCCGAAGAATCGGTCAAACTACTCGCCACTCAAGTAAGCCTTCTCAAAATGCATACGGGTTTTAAAATTCAACCCATTCGAATTCGACTGCCTTCCGAGAAGTTGAGCGAAAACAAGCTTAAAGATTTTCGTACAATTTTATCGCGCTATCCGGGAAACACGCCCATTTATCTCCATTTAATGATTGGAGAAGAAAAAGAAACCATCTTGCGCCTTCCTCGAGAACTGGAGGCCCAGTGGAATCCTGAAATTCAGGGTGAAATCCAGACTCTTCTTGGAAATGATATTTCATTTATGGTAATCTCTTAGAACCCTTGCTACTCCCTTACCAACATAGCCATCAAAATGCAGAAAGGGCGCTCCTAGTGGGAGTGCAATTGCCCACTCAAAGCCGGGAGGAAGCCCAAGAATCTTTAGAAGAACTTGCTAACCTTTCTTATAGTGCCGGTGCTCACGCCGTGGCTATTGTCAGCCAAGACCTCAAGCGCATCGATCCTGCCACCTTTCTCGGAAGCGGCAAAGTAGAGGAGATCAAGATCGTCGCCACCGAAAAGGAATGCGATCTCATTCTTTTTGACGAAGATTTAACGGCGACTCAGCACCGCAATTTAGAAGAAGCCCTCGAATTTAAAGTGGTCGATCGTACGGGATTGATTTTAGACATTTTTGCCCAACGCGCCCGCACCAAAGAAGGAAAGTTGCAAGTAGAGTTGGCCCAATATCTTTATTTACTTCCCCGTTTAGTTGGAAAAGGAATTCACATGTCTCGCCAAACGGGAGGAATCGGCACTCGGGGTCCTGGGGAAACCCAATTAGAAGTCGATCGCCGGCGCTTACGTGAAAAAATCACTCGAATTCGAAGGGAATTAGAAGGGGTCAAAGCTTCTCGAAAGATTCATCGGGCCAAACGCCTTTCGGTGCCCATTCCTACTATTTCGTTGGTGGGATACACTAATGCGGGGAAGTCTACTCTCTTCCATGCCCTCACCAAGGCCGAAGTTTTGGTGGAAGATAAACTTTTTGCCACCCTAGATCCCACCGTGCGCCGAGTAAAACTTCCTAGTGGCCGTGAAATTCTGATGAGTGATACGGTGGGTTTTATTCGAAAACTTCCTCATGCCTTGGTTGAATCTTTTAAAGCTACCTTTGAGGAAATTGAAGGCGCCGATCTCCTTTTACACGTCATCGACGTATCACATCCTTTAAAAAAGGAGCAAATGAAGATGGTGGAGCAAGTCTTAAAAGAAATTGGGCTCTCCAAAAAAAATATGCTGGAGGTATTTAATAAAATTGATCTGACAGGCGGCAGCGTGAAGCTCGAGAAGGGTAAAATCTATGTTTCTGCCAGCAAACGATACAACATTGATGAGCTATTGCATACGCTCGACGCTGTTATTTCGAAGGAAAGCAAAAAGATGACCCTCCAGGTGCCCTATACCGAGGGAGCCTTGGTAGCCTTTCTCCATCAACATGCCCGAATTCTATCGAAAAGCTATGGGGAAGAGGGGCTTAAAATAGAGGTAGAAGTCTATGAAAAATATTTACCTCTCTTAAAACCTTATAAAACAAAAAAATCCCCGCCAGTTTAAAAGCTAGCGGGGATTTTCATCAAAGATTTACTTTAAAACTATCTGGCAACCGCTTTTGCCATTTCTACGACGCATTTATGGATACCATCAGACATCATCTTACCTACTTTAGATTCCTTGAAATATCCAATGCCACCTACACCGAAAGCGCCTCCGCCAATCCCGCCACCGCCACTATTAATATCGAATCCGGTAGCGCTTACTTTTACGCGAGCAGAAGCCAAAATCTCACTGCTGGAAGTGCTGAAGGCTTTACAAGTCATATTCAATTCTGATTTTTTGAATCCACCTCCCAGACCTCCGAATCCACCGCCCGCTCCGCCAATTCCGCCAATTTTCATACCTTCATTATCCTTGCTAAAGCCTGTAAGGGCAAAGCTGACAAGGTTTTCGGCCACTTTCATTTGGCGCTTACGAGCTGCCCGGGCACCCGGTTGGGCTTCACCTGAACGAGCCAAGGCCTTTTCATTCATCACTCCCACAGGGGCCATCGAGCCTTCTTCCCTTTCCATCACGCTAAAGCAACCGGAATTGACCAATTCATCGACAGCGACTTCGCGGGAATTTAAGGCAACATCGTTATTCCACCACCCTACAGAAATATTTTCTGTTTTGAAGCGGTCTACCGCGACGGGAACCTTTCTAGAACAAGAAGGAAAATCATCCTTCGGGTCATGTTTTGCGTTAACAGGTTTATTTACCGCAAGACTGATAGTTCCCACCGTGAAAACTACAGCCGCGCTCCATAATACTTTTTTCATAGGTTAGTACCCTCCATTTAGATAAATTTGAAAAATTGTAGCAGAGAGGCGAAAGATGTCAAGGTTTTAGCGTATTTATGAAGCATGACTTGCCAGGCGAAGCCCTTTGGGCTAGCATTTGAGTTTATGGGACTTTTCAGGAAAGGCTATGTCAATGTGAGTAGTGAAACCGATAGTATTGTGATTACGCCCGATATAAAAAAACTGGCGGCAGAATGTAATTTAAGCTTTGGATTCATTCAAGTTTTTGTTCCCAATGCCACTTCTGGCATCACTATTTTGGAAAATGATCCAAAAATTTATGAAGAATTAAAAAAAAGGCTCGAAAAACAAGTGCCGCCTAGCACCGAAAAGAGGCCCGAAAGGCGTTCTGGCACAGGAAAAAATGAAGCCCACTTGAGGGCACAGCTCATAGGGCATTCTGTTTTAATTCCCTTCGCGGAAGGAAAGCTTCAAATAGGCCCCTGGCAAGAAGTAGTATTTTTCGATTTTGATGATAAAGTTTCCCGACGGGAGTTTTTTATTTTGGCAAGCGGGGAGGGGGCCGCAAAAAAATAGGACACCTATGGAAAGCTATTCTAGTCATTCGAAAAGCATATTCGGAACCTGGAAAAAAAACGATTTTGCTTCTTTAAACAATTTTTATCATTCGCCTGCCATGGCCTGGCTCTTGTTTTTAAGCGGATGTTTGCTTATTACCCTTCTCCTTTCTTTCCAAGTGGAAAGCCTTCCCACCCATGTTCGAGTGGATTCGGTGGCCTCTAAAGATATCAAGGCCGACCAAAACTACGAGATTATCGATGAAAAATCGACCCAAAAAAACAGGGAAGATGCCTTGAAGAGTGTTTTACCTGTTTATGACTACGATGAAGCGCTTGGCAATGAAGTGGATAAGCAGATTCAAGATGCCTTTTCTAAAACGCGCGCCTGGCTGCTTGAACATCCTCCAAGCGGCTCCGAAGAATTGCAGAATATTTTTGAGAAAAGGGCCGGCTTTTCGCTCGGCGAGGAAGAAGCAAGGCTCTTGGCCGCCGCAAAATATAAGATCGAGTTAGAACTATTAATCCGCAATGTGGTGCAAAGAACGATGTCTGGCCTCATTGTGGATGATCCAAATCTTTTGCAAAAAAATGAAGACAAGGGAATTGTTCTCAGGCGCATTCGCATCACGAGTGGGAACAATGAATGGGTAGAAAGAAATTTGGCGGCGATTAAATCCCTCGAAGACATCCGAAGCGATCTTGCCGAAAGAATAAAGAAAAATTTTTTCCTTCAACTGACTGCACTTAAAAGTGTTGATCCTAATGCTTTGGCACAACTCGCAGGCAAATTTTTAAGATCCAATATTACCTACAATGTTTCTGAAACCGAATTTCGCAAGACGAGGGCAGTGGCCAATGTGAAGCCAGCCATCTTAAAGATGCAAGCCGGAGAATCGATTATCCGCAGCGGAGATCGTTTTGAACCTTGGCATTTGGTGGTGTTGCAAAGCATTCAAAAACAAAAAAGTGAAACAAGCTTTGCGATTAAATTCATAGGCACCTTTATTTTTGTAAGCTTGCTTTTGCTCGTAACCTATAGTTTTGCCGCTCGCTACATTCGCAAGTTTAAACCCACGAAGCTAGACGCTATTTTCATGCTGGCGAATCTCATTGCAATTTTAGTGTTCGTTCGCCTCTTTGCCGCCGCCGCCGCCGCTTTTAGAGATAGCCTCCCCTTTGAAATTGAAATACAAGCTCTTTACTATGCCATTCCGGTGGCCGCCGGAGCCATGCTCACCCGCTTAGTTTTAAATGCCGAAAGTGCCGTCATTTTCGGGGTGATTGTCTCCGCCTTGGCCGGCCTTTTCTTAAAAACAGATGCAGACCTTTCGATTTACTTTCTCATCTCCTCTTTTGCTGCCGCAGGATCTATTGCTTATGTCGATCGGCGAAGCGCTATTTTAAAGGCGGGAGTTTATACGGGGCTCGTGAATGTGCTCACGATTTTTACCATTAAAATGATTGAAGTCGTTTCGGTAACCGAGCGTTGGACCGTCATCGATTTAAGCTCAAACCTTGTTTTGGGTTTTTTGGGGGGGATGAACAGTGCTTTGTTTGTTCTCTTTTATGCTCCCATTGCGGAGATGGTTTTTGGCTACACCACCGACATCAAACTTTTGGAGTTAGGAAATTTGAATCATCCCCTCATGCGGGAGATGATTGTGAAGGCCCCTGGCACCTACCATCATAGTCAATTGGTGGCAGTTCTTGCGGAGGCGGCTTCGCAAGCCATTGGCGCGAATCCCATTTTGGCCAGGGTGGGGGCTTATTTTCATGACGTGGGTAAAATGAAAAAGCCTCTTTATTTTATTGAAAACCAAATGGGCGGAGAAAACCGGCATGATAAACTCAACCCCTCTATGAGCGCTCTCATTATTTCTTCTCACGTGAAAGATGGCGTTGAGCTTGCCGAAGAACATCGGCTTCCCAAAATTATTGCGGACATGATTCCTCAGCATCAAGGAACCAAACTCATTACTTATTTTTACAATAAAGCTAAAGAGCAAGAGCAAGCCGATAAGGAGATCGTGAAAGAGCAAGACTATCGCTACCCAGGCCCACGGCCCCAAACCCGTGAAGCAGGAATTTTACTTTTGGCCGATGGGGTAGAGGCCGCGGTGAGGTCGATGCCCGAAAAAACAGCGGCTAAAATTCAGGGGATGGTTCAAAAAATCATCAATAAAAGTTTTGCCGAAGAACAGTTGGAAGAATGTGATTTAACACTCCGAGACCTAAGAATCATTGCCGATAGTTTTGCCAGAGTTTTGATTGGCATTTATCATCAACGCATCGAATATCCTGAAATGCAGGAAAACGAAAAGGCAGCGGCGGCTCCCATCAAAAAACTAGAAGTGGTGAAATAGAAGTGATCATCCAAAATAAAACCTCGAGCTCTATTTCTCTTTCTTTCTTGAAAAAAAAAACTCAACTCATCCTTCGCCTCACCCGAATTCCTCAAATTGATTTAGATTTAAGCTTGGTGGGCAATGCGCTCATGCGTTCGCTGAACCGCAAATTTAGAAAAAAAGATAAAACAACAGATGTATTGTCTTTTCCACTGCATGAAAAGAAAGAGGCGCGGCGAGGGGGCGTTTTTTTAGGCGATATTGTCATTGCTGTTCCAAGGGTGCGAAAGCAAGCAAAAGAACGGGGAGTTTCCTTTGAACGAGAACTCCTGTTTTTGATTATCCATGGCACGCTCCATTTGCTTGGTTATGACCATGAAAAATCCCCCAGAGAAGCGAAACAGATGAAAAAATTAGAGCGAGAGATTCTTTCTAAGCTTTAAAATGCTTGCAACGGGTTTTTCTTCCTAGAAAGAATTCAATTTAGATAATATGATGTCTAAAAAAACTAAATTTTTTTGGGTGTTTATTTCGGCCCTCCTCGCCATTTTTTCTCATCCCATGGTTTTGGGGAAAAGCGACTTTTCTAACGGGGGATTTCTGGCTTTTATCGCCTACCTTCCTCTTCTTTATTTCGTTTTTCAAGCCGGCGAAAAAAAACCTTTTCGTCTTGTTTTCTTATTCGGAATTTTATTTTACCTGGGCACTCTGCACTGGCTCTACATTGCCTTGAACGGCTACGGGCATTTGCATCCTCTTCTTTCAGTGGGGGTGCTCTTCATTTTGGTGCTTATTCTTGCAACTTATTTCACGGGCATTTTTGCTTTTTCTTACTGGATGGAGCGTAAGCTCTCCATTTCTCATTTTTGGACCTTACCTCTTTTTTGGGTAAGCTTAGAGTGGCTGAGAACGCATTGGCCCTTGGGAGGCTTTCCTTGGGCTCAAGCGGGCTATTCCCAATGGAAGTATTTAACCTTCATACAAGTAGCAGACCTTGTGGGTGTTTATGGGGTTACGGCTTTACTCATCTGGATTAATCTTGCTGTGCTTGAGATAATTTCTTTCATTCAAAAAAAAGAAGGGAGGCAAAAGGCTGCTTTGAAAATATTTTTTGTTTTACTTTTAGTGCTGGCTACCTTGATTTATGGGGTGAAGCAAAAAACAAAAGTGGATGAAATTTCCTTGAAAGCTCCTCATTTTAATCTCGCTCTTTTACAAGGAAATATTCCCCAAGATGAAAAGTGGCTCTTAGAGAAATCAGACGAGATTCTTCGAATCTATCAAGAAATGACTCATCAGGCTTTTTCGGAGCAAAAAATAAGTTTGGTCATTTGGCCTGAAGCGGCTTTCCCTTATGAAGTGGCTTTAGATGAAGAAGAAGATCTAGAGGCCATGGGGTCTTATCCGGGAGATCTCCTGCTCGGGGCGGTGAGTTACGAAAACAAGGGTAGGCTTCCCGCCTCCACGCTTTACACGCCCCTTGATTTTCCGGTTCATAATTCTGCCTTGTTGATCAAACCGGGCTCCAAATTGGGAGGAGCTTATTTTAAACACCATCTGGTTCCTTACGGTGAATACATTCCCTTGAAAAGCGTGATTCCTTTTTTGGGAAAGGTAACGGGTCAAATGGGGGAATTTCTTCAAGGAACAGAATATAATCTTTTGGAGTCAGGCGCTGCTCGAATGGGCATGCTGATATGCTATGAAGATATTTTTCCTGAAATTGCACAAAGGCTTGTAAAAGCGGGCGCCAATATGCTCGTCAATCTTACAAACGATGCCTGGTATGGAGATTCTTCTGCCTTGCCGCAACATTTAAGCTTTTCGGCCTTTCGGGCCATCGAAAATCGACGCAGTTTGGTGAGAGCCACTAATACAGGAATTAGCGCCAGCTTCGATGCCTCAGGCAATATTTGGCAGAGAGCGCCCGTATTCGAGAGAAAAATAATTTATGATCAGATTCCTTTGCTCACCCTTTCTTCCTTTTACGCGCAGTGGGGGGATCTGTTTTCATATACTTGCCTTGCTTTTTCAATTTTATTGGTATTAATTGCTTCCACACGGCACTTTTTAAAGAAAAAATAAATTATGTCCAAAGAACTTGCTGCGACCCTACAATCTTTTAAAGATAAGATGGATGCCATCGGGAGGCGCCTTTGACCTTACGCTCAAAAAGGATCGTTTGGCAGAGCTTCAAAACATTTCTCAAGCGCCCGATTTTTGGAATGACACTCAGAATGCCCAAAAAATTTCTAAAGAGTTAAACCTTCTCCAAGAAACCATCCGTAAGCAGCAAATACGCCTTCGCCGGATTGAAGACGCCCAGGTTCTTTTAGAGCTCGCCTCTGAATCTGGAGATGAGGCGAGTTTTGCGGAACTTCAAAGTGAAATCACTCAAATTCAAGAAGAAGTGGAGGAGGCCGAATTTGAAACCATGCTGGCCGATCCCGAAGATGCCTGCTCGGCTGTTATTTCCATCAATGCCGGGGCAGGGGGTACGGAGTCCTGCGATTGGGCGGCGATGCTTTTGCGCATGTATCTGCGTTTCTGCGAAAAGAAGGGTTATAAAACCGAGCTGGTGGATTATACTTACGGAGATGGCGCCGGCTATCGCAGCGTTACGGTGACCGTAGAAGGAAATTATGCTTTTGGATATTTAAAGGCAGAAGTGGGGGTGCACCGTTTAGTGAGAATATCACCTTTCGATGCCAACAAGCGCCGCCACACCTCTTTTGCCTCTCTTTTTGTTCATCCTTTAATCAACGATGAAATTGTGATCGAGATAAAGCCAGAAGATATCAAATTCGAAGCTTTTCGGGCGGGGGGGGCAGGAGGGCAACATGTTCAGAAAAATGAAACCGCCGTTCGAATCACCCATCTTCCAAGTGGAATCGTGGTTCAATGCCAAAATGAGAGGAGCCAACATCAAAATCGCGAAGTGGCGATGAAAATTTTAAAATCGCGTTTGTATGAATTAGAATTAGAAAAAAAGCGAGCCAAGCAAAAAGCCATCGAAGAAACCAAAAAAGAAAATGCCTGGGGGAGCCAAATCCGCTCTTATGTGCTTCATCCTTATAAGATGGTAAAAGACCATCGAACGGGTTTTGAAGTGGGCGATGCTGAATCGGTGCTGGATGGAGAGCATCTAGATGAGTTTATAAAAAGCTTTCTTTTGGCAAATCCTTCCATGAGTCAAGCAGAAGTTTAGTTCGCCGGAATATAATTCTTCAATTTTTTAATTTCTTTCACGGCAAGAGTCGCATCAACGGGATCGAGGTTCGTGTGATATTCATCGTAGGTCCCTTGCATACTCTTGGTGCCGCCTGCCCTCACATAATAGGTTGCCCCACTTTCGACTGTCAGCGAAACCGACTTGGCCATCGATTTGCCAAAATATCCCCAATCGGTTTTGATACTGTGACTCCCTGCCGGAACATAAAACCAGCTGTAGGATTTGTTGGAGAGTTTTAAGGTCTCCTTGCCATCGACAAGAATTTTAGGGCTCTTTAAAATAGGCGGGGAATCGGGGCGATAGATATAAACAAGCGCGTTGCCATCACGCGGTGCCGGACTTGCTTCGGGTGCAGTGGCAAGGGGTGCCTCCGCGGCCGCTTCTTCTGAGGCAGAAGAAGCCGGTGTTGTCGATGCTGGAACATAGTGTTTGGCCTTTTCAAGCTCTGCCAAGGCCTCGCTCTCGGGCACTTCTTTGATTCCGCTGTACATCTTTGTGCCTCCCCAACCCCATGAGGTCATTGATGCGGACATCTTGAGATAATAGGTTTGCTTGGCGACGATCGTGGCAACAAATTCGAGCTCCGGCATTTCCGAGAAGAATCCCCATTTTGTTTTAATCGTGTGCGTGCCTGGCTTCAAGTAGAACCATGTGTAGCCATTATTGGGGAGTTTTGAAATGGCATCGCCGTCCACAAGGATTTTAGGTGTGTTCATTCCAGACGAACTTTTGATGCGATACATGTACACAAGTGCCATGCCGTCCGGCGGATTCGACACAGCTTCAAAAGACGATTTTGCGGCGTCTGCGATCAGAGAAATTGCTAAAACAAATACGATGGCGATTAGTTTTTTGATCATATTCTCCCCTTGTTTTTTCCCGGCAGCATCCTAAAAAACACCTTCCATGCAATGGTGAGAGTGATATTGTAAAAATAGATTGTATCACTAATTTTTTTTCGAAACAAATCATAAAGAATACCCGTCGCTGCCACCCACACTTCGGCCCCTTCTTTATTAATTCTCCCTTGCCCTTCGGATTTATCAATGATAATTCGTCCAGCTTATGAAAGCAAAAATAGGAAAAACATTAGGGGCCTTTGTCCTCTTTTTTATTTTTTTATCTCCCTCCGTGAATGCGGCTCCCAGTCGGGTAGGTTTGGCAATTTATGAAGTGGCCAGTGGGGAGAATGTCGATTATCTCAAAAAAGTGGCCAAAGAATCTTTGGGAGCCTCCCTTCAAGCAAGGGGCTACTCCATTGTAGATCTTTCTTTTACGGAAGATGAAATCAAAAAGCGCGGTCTTGCCGCCACACTTAAAAAAGAGAATCTCGATGCAATACTCGCGGGTTCGATTGTAAAAGTAGGAAATACTATTCAAATCTTTAGTCGGGTTTATACTTCTGCTAGCCTTTCTCAGCCTGTTATTTTGACAAGCACGGCAAGCAGTATGGATGGCTTACTAGGGGCTTTGGGAAATCATTCTCAACTGATTGTAACAGAACTTTCGAAAACTTCTGTTCCAGCCTTAGCAGCTATACCTGTTGAAAATAAAACTCCTCCCCCTGTAAAGACAGTCTCGCTTCCCACTCCTGCCATTTCCACTCCAGAGCCAAAACCCGTCAAAGTAAAAACTCCAAAGCTAAAAGAGGCCGAGCCCCTTGCTCATTCGAAGGAACAAATTCGTGAAACTTTCTCGAACCCGGCAAGCCCCGATTACACCTGGGTAAGTAATATCCAGCCTTTCGAAGCAAGAGGTGTTGCTTACGGCGATGTGAACGGGGATGGTCAAAAAGAAATTGTCTTAATCGATCTCAAACATGTTTACGTTTATGAATTCACTCGAAATCAGATCCGATTATTGAAGGATTACGAAGGCTCTTCGAACGATCAATTCGTGAGGGTATATACCCATGATGTCAATGGAGATGGAAAAGAAGAGATCCTTGTCTCCAATGTAAACAGGGGGCAAGCCGCTTCTTTAGCTTTAGAACTCAATGGAGATCAATTTAAGGAAGTGGCTCAAAATTCCCCTTGGCTCATTAAAGTGCTTCGCTGGAAGGGAGAAAATATTATCTTAGGGGAAACCTTTACTGGCATGAAGGTGGATTACCACGATATTCATCAACTGAAAGTTGAAAATGGAAGATTCAAAGATGTCGGGAAATTCGAAGCCCCTTCAGAGATTGGGCTCTATGGTTTGCAAGCCTTTAAACAAGTTTCTTCCGACCCCGAGCAAATATTGTATTTAACCCCTTCTGGCTATTTAAAAATTTTCGATCCCGATGGAAAAGAAAAATTTAAAAAGAAGTGGTCGAGTTCCGACAAATACGGAGGTACTTCAAACTTCATTCGACTCAATCAAACCAATATGTTTAACGAAGTAGAAGGCCAGTTCACTTATTTCAACGTGGAACCCATTTCATGGACGGGCAGCGATGGCCACGGTTCGATTATTGTTCCTAAAAACGATGATTTTTTAAAAAATATCATAGGCACTCGCCCCGTGGTAAAAAATACTTGGTTTACAAAGCTTCACTGGGAAGACATTGGCATGCGTGAAACTTTTTCAACCCGCAAGATCGATGGATATTTCGCCGATAACATAAAAGTTCAGCTTCCCTGGGAAAGCCAACCCAAACTTCTGGCGCTTCTTTGGGTGCGCGATAAGGGTTTTATGAATGCGATGGGAACTTTCAAAACAGTCGTCGCCCTCTACGATTTGTAAGCATCCATGAAAGATTTAAGCCTTTTATTTGGATTATTTTTTGTTATCCTTACAATATGCGCCTTAGGGATTTGCAAAATTAAAAGCACCAAAAGGGGCGTTTTAGCAAAAGTTTTATTGGGATTCGTGGCTTTGCTGCTTTTATTAGGGCTTGGCTGGTTTATTTATGTTTTGTGCGTATGGGGCCCGCGGGTTCAAAAGATGTGATTGATATTTAATTTGTAAGCGTGTCAGAAATTTTTTTTAGGCAAGGCGCACATGAGTGAATGACCGCAGCGTAGCTGGATGCTACGTGAGGATCATGAATGAATGTGCAACGCCGCATAAAGAAATTTATGACACGCTTCTGGCGGTGTAGCTCAGGTGGTTAGAGCAAACGGCTCATATCCGTTGTGTCCGGGGTTCGACTCCCTGCACCGCCACAGTTTTTTAATTTATTTATTTTTCAAAAGTCCTGAAACGGATTTTTCAAAACTTCAAGACGCTACTGTTTTATTTCAAAGATACTTTAGGTTTAAAAGACCCACCTTAAAGTTTTTCAAAATCATTTCAGGACTTTTTGTTTGTATTTGTAATAGGAAATAAACAGATGCTTCCCCTCATTGCCATCGTAGGTCGACCCAACGTAGGAAAATCCACTTTATTTAATCGTCTTATGGGTCGAAAAACAGCGATCGTTCATGACAGGCCCGGCATTACGAGAGATCGAAACTACGCTAGCGCCGATTGGTCTGGGGCTCATTTTCGCCTCGTGGATACGGGAGGCTACGAATTTGAGCCGGAGTCTGATTTGTTTGAGCAGATGCGGCGTCAAGTTGAAATCGCCATTCGGGAGGCAGAAAAGATTTTACTGGTTGTCGATGGAAGAGCGGGGCTCCATCAAGATGAGCGCGAGATGGCACTTAAACTTCGAAAATCTGGAAAAGAAGTCATCCTGGTTATCAATAAAATAGATAATCTCTCCCAAGAAAGCACCGTATCTGAATTTTATAAGCTGGGTTTTCAAAAAATGTTTCTCGTTTCGGCAGAACATGGCCGCGCGGTGAGTGATTTGCTCGATGAAATGATCGAAGGCTATGAAAAAATAAAGCCTCATCGAAAAGAAGATTCCTTCGATCTTGACCTTCGAAAAGAAGACGAAGGCTTCGAGGATAAAGGCTTGATTCGGGTTGCCATTATAGGCCGCCCCAATGTGGGGAAGTCTACCTTACTGAACCGACTCTATGGTGCGCCTCGGGCGGTCGTTCACTCTAAACCCGGAACTACTCGCGATCCGCTTGATGTTGAAATTGAGCATCAAGGGAAAATTTTTTGCTTCATTGACACCGCGGGTATCCGCAAAAAAGCGCATGCCGAAGATAAAATCGAGAAAGTTTCGGTCAGTAAAAGTTTAGAGAGAATCGAGCGCAGCGATATAGCGCTTCAATTGATTGACGCCACCGAAAAAATGACCGCTCAAGATGGCAAAGTTTCCCAGCAAGCCTTAGAAAGGAGAAGGCCTCTCATTATCCTCGTCAATAAATGGGATGCCATCGATCAAAAGCAGAGCAAACACTCTCTCAAAAAGGAATTCGAAGAGCGTTATCCCAATCTCAAATTTGTGCCTGTGTTTCCCATTTCGGCGAAAACGGGTTTGGGCTTGAGTCGTTTATATGCGCTTTTAGAAGAGGTGTACCGGCAATATACTCGAAGGCTTAAAACCTCTGAAGTAAATAAAGTATTTCAAAATATGCTTGCCGCTCATCCTCCGCCTAATGTTTCGGGGCGTTCGCTCAATATGTTTTATATGACTCAAGTGGCGATCAAGCCCCCTCGTTTTGCCATTATGACGAACCATCCAAATCTGGTTCCAGAATCCTACAAACGCTATTTGAACAATGGAATTCGACAGGCCTTTGATTTCAAAGGAACCCCCTTAGAACTTGAATTTAGTGCCCGGCGCAAAAAGAGATTTCATGGCTAAACAAACTCTTTCGGCTCTCCAAATTCTTAAAGAAAGCATCCGTCATTTTCGAAATGATGATGGCTTCACGCTTGCCGCAGCCCTTTCTTTTTATGCCATTCTTTCCCTCATTCCACTCACGATGATTTTAGTCTCTATTTTAGGCCATCTTTTGGGGCACTCTGAGGCCGTGCTGGAGAGCATCATTCAACTCATATCGGAAAGTATTCCCCAGCTCAGCCCTTCTTTTTTGAAGAGCTTGTCTTCCTTAATTCAGCGCAAACTCACCGGGGGCTGGGTAGGAGTGACCGCCCTTTTTTTAGTGGCTTCGGTTTTATTTAGTAATCTCGAAAAAGTGCTCGATAAAATATTTGATAACCCCAAAAAAAGAAATTTCTTTCATTCGAAGCTTTTATCGGTACTCTTCATTTTTCTCATCAGTATTCTTTTATTTCTTCCGGGGGTGCTGAAGAATGCTAATTCTCTTTTTTCGCTTCTTCAAATTCCGTTTTCGATGGAAAGGGTCACTCAAGGTTCTTTTTTCTTCTTTTTAGTGGGTTGGGCGAGTTTTATCATCGTGCTCGCAGTGGTTCCTAAGCAAGAAGTGAGTTTTCGGCTCAACTTCCTGGGCGGCTTTGTTTTTGCTCTTTTACTCATTGGGGTTAAAGAGATTTTTCATTGGTATACCCAATTAAGCTTCGAGCGATTTCACTTGGTTTATGGTTCTCTGACGGCCTTGATTCTCATTATTTTATGGATTTTTTACTTCATGAACCTTTTTATTTTTTGCGCCGAGCTCGTAGGAGTCCTCCAAAAAGAAAAATAATTCGAAAACCTTAGAAAATATGCTGCAATGTAACAAAATCCTGAATCGGATCAAGGCTTTAAAAGCTTGACATCTCTTGAAAAATTCTGATAGCTATAGTTAAAACTTAAATCATCTTGTTAAGATAAGAAGAAGTTTACTTCCTGCCAATGGGCTTCTTTTAAGGGTGGGAGCCTAAGTATTTGAAGAAATCTTATAAGGAGGTCAAAAGTGAAACTCAAAAGCTTCATGATAGCTGTAGGTCTAATTTCAGCTTTGGCAAAACCTTCTTTTGCTTTTGTAAGCGATTGTTATGAAGAAAGTTGCACACTTCCCGCGGCTTCTTCTGCCTCCCAATTTTTGCTCGATGATTTAAACAGCCTTCCTGATATCGATGATTTAGCGGCTATTCCTACAGAAGGCCAGTTTTGGCCCGTTCAGGGAATTATTACAGGGCATTTTGGCAAATGGAGGGGCAGGCGTCATAGTGGTCATTATCATGCGGGAGTAGATATCGCAGCGCCCGTTGGAACGAATATTATGAGCCCCATCGATGGAAAGGTTGCCTTCGTGGGTCGCAAAGGAGGTTATGGCCTCACCCTCATTATTGAACACGGAAACGGCATTGCCACTCTTTATGGCCATACTTCCGAGGTTTTTGTCGCTGAAGGGCAGTGGGTGAAAAAAGGACAGCTCATTTCAAAAGTAGGTTCTTCGGGTCATAGCACAGGTCCTCATCTGCATTATGAAGTGCGCATGGAAGGTTCTCCTGTGAATCCCTTGGCCTGGACGGCCAAACTCCAAACTTCAAAGTCTTAAAATAGTTGATGCTTAAAAAAATGCGAATGCCACCGCAGGGGTTTTATTCTTCTGAAGGAGCTTTTGCTGCTTCCTTTTTTTGAGCAGCCAGATTCGCTAATTCTGCCTCATAGTCAGGATCTCCTGGGCGAGATTCCAAGGCATTATCTGCCTCGTCAGGAAGACTTTTAAGATATTTATCATAATCGGCTTTTTTTAATTGGCCCAAGTGAACGAAACGCTCTACTAAGCGTAGATCAAAACTTTTCTCTCCAATTTTTGGCATTTTCTTATCTTTCCCCCTCACCCGCCTGCCTTCGGCAGTCTTCCCTCTCCCACAAGGGGCGAGGGAAATAAGGTTTGGGAATTGTTTTAAGGTTTTTCGATTTCCATGAGAATTTTGCCATTCTTAAAAATCCTCACATCGCCCGTGGACTCTGAGATAACGATAGCAATGGCATTTGTCAAGGCAGTGATACCGGCAGCCGCAATATGGCGAGAGCCTAAGCCCCTGGGAATATCTTCGGCATCGTGAGCAGCCCCCAAATACCTGCCTGCAGTAATGACGGTTCCATCATCACCAATCACGAATGCTCCATCAATGGCCGAAAACTCTCGAATAGTTTCTTTGAGTTGGGGATTCAAAATGTTTCTTTCTTCTTCATCATAGCCTCGGAAGGGGTTGATAATCATCTGCTTGGAGAGCTGCATCACCCGGTCTTGGTCGCCCACCACGAAAATGGTTCCGATGGGTTTTCCCTCTCGGCCCTTATTGGCTAGTTCCACTGCAAGAGACAAGATATGTTCAAAAACTTCGGGCTTCACTATTTCCGAAATGCCGGAAACATTTTTAGTGATGATTACTTCGGATTCATTTCCTATTTCGATTAAGATTAAAGTGTCTAGGATTTTGTGATCTGGGTTTCCGCTTAAGAAAACGAGCCTGTCTTCGCTTTTGATCAATTGTTGAGAAAAAGCGAGCGCCAAGGTTAATTTGATAAGCCCCATGCGGCCCAAATCAATTTTGGGGATATCAATAATTTTTTTGAGTTTCAGCTGCAAGCCTTCCAATTCATTATGAAGGTTTTGGGTGACAGCCGCCAGCTCGCAGCCTTTATGAAGATTAGCAGGCAAAAGCATTTCGTCTAAGGCATCCACGAACAGAAAAAAGAGGCTCGCCTTATAGCGCTTGGCTATATCGACCGCAGATTTCAGCATGGTTTGATTGATCATTTTCACGGATAAAGCCCTCGCGTGAGCATGGCCTGAGAAATAATGTGAACGCCCGTCATGAGGGCGGCCATTCTCATGCTTACCTTTTTCTCTTCTGACATTTTTACAACATTATGAAAACCTTTTTGCATGATTTCCCATAATCGCTCATTGATTTCTTTTTCGTTCCAGAAAAAATTTTGTAGATCTTGAACCCATTCAAAATAGGAGACAATCACGCCTCCTGCATTGGCCAAGACGTCTGGAATGATAAAAAGGTTTGGATTTTGATTGAGAATCTTATCGGCTTCTAAAGTACAGGGGCCATTCGCCGCCTCCGCTAAAATCCGGCATTTCAAATTCTTGGCAATGGCTCCTGTAATCGTTCCCTCAGAGGCTGCGGGGATGAGAACCTCTACGGGAAGGGTGAGTAGCTCTTCATTGCTAATCATTTCAGCTTCGCTGAAGCCTTGAAGGGTGTTGTTTTTTTCTACATATTCTCGCAGCGCTTCATAGGAAATTCCGTTAGGATTATAAAGCCCCGTATTCACATCACTGACTGCCACCACTTTGCAGCCGATTTTTTCAATCTTTTTATGGGCAAAGCTCCCCACATTGCCAAAGCCTTGAATCGCCACGCGCACCTGCGAATTCAACTCCATCTTTATTTTTTTGGCGGCTTCGATGATCGTGTAAACTACCCCTCTCCCGGTGGCCTCTTTTCTTCCCAAAGAACCTCCAATCACCACTGGTTTGCCCGTCACAACTTCGGGCACCGAATGGCCTTGAATCTGGCTATAGGTATCCATGAACCAGGCCATAACTTGTTCGTTGGTGCCCATATCAGGGGCGGGAATATCGCGATTGGGCCCTACAAAATGGGCAATTTCCGCGGTGTAGCGGCGGGTCATTCGTTGAAGTTCTGCGCGAGAAAGGGGAGTGGGATCTATCTGAACCCCTCCTTTAGCCCCTCCGAGGGGTAGACCCACCAAGGCACATTTCCAGGTCATGAGCATCGCAAGGGCCGAAACTTCTCCCAAGTTTACATTCTGATGATAGCGGATTCCGCCCTTACAAGGGCCTAAAACATCATTATGCTGCACTCGGTAACCCGGCACCACTTGGACGCGCCCGTCATCTCGGCGGAAAGGAACGGCTACAATCAAGACCTTGTCTGGGATCCGAAGACGATAAAAGATATTATCGTCTAAAGACAAAAGTGCCGCCGCTTCCTCAAATTGGGTTTGAACTTGTTTAAAAAGTGGATTATCCCACTCCGCTGAAATTTTTTTCATAAGGAATTTAGAGTTTCTTAATGGTTTTGGTTTGAAAGGCCCGTGAAATATTATAAGGGTTTAAAATGAAAAAACGAAAGTTTTTTTGGCTTATCCTCTCTTTTTTATTATCTTTTTCTCTATTTTTGCCTGCCCAAGAGAGAAAAAATCCTTTTTTGCTTGAATGGAACGATGCGATTCAACCCGTAAAGCCTGGGCAAATCTTTACGCTCCGCGTCAGTTTTAGGGTGCCCCCCGGCCATTATTTGTATGCAGATAAGATCGAGGCGAAATTCACTCAAACGGGGGAGCTTCAAGAAATAAAAAGAGAGATTCCCAAGCCTGAAAAACACTACGATCATTTTCTTAAAGCAGAAACTAAAGTTTATTTCCACGATTTTGAAATGAAGATCTTATTTAAAGTTCCGGCGAAGGCTCATTTGGGTCGTATGACCCTGGAAGGAGAAGTGAGATATCAGGGTTGTTCCTCTGATTTTTGCTATCGGCCCATGAAAGCCACTGTACTGGTTCCTTTGGACATTACAAATTCAACAGCAGAGTCACAAGAGCGAGCAATTTCAATGGCGAGCTCCGCACCAAGCTCGATCGAAAAAATAAGTTCAACACCCTTTTTTCCAAAACCCACCCACTCGTTTTGGTATTTGTTGAAAGAAGGGCAGGTAGATGAGATTTTAAAGGCAAAGTTCACTTTGATTTTGGCTTTAGCCTTTATGGGGGGGCTCCTCACTTGCTTTACCCCTTGCGTTCTTCCCATTATTCCTCTCACTCTGGCGGGGGTGGGAATTAAAAAAAATCGCTCTTGGGTGCATAATTTGGGTCTTTCTTTTAGCCTCGTGATGGGAATGTCGCTCACTTATGCCTTACTGGGGCTGGTCTCCGCGTTTTTTGGCTTCAAACTTGGTTTCCTTTTTCAGAGCCAAATCTTTTTAGTCTTTCTTGTATTATTTTTTACGGCGATGTCGCTTTCACTCTTTGATTTTTTTCAGATAGAGCTTCCTCTAAAATTTAGAAATTTTTTTGCCGGCCTCGGGGGAAGGGGTCCCTGGGGTGCGATGCTTGCGGGGCTTTCGATTGGCTTTGTCGCCTCTCCTTGTGTGGGGCCCTTAATTGCCCCCCTCTTATTATGGGTGGCAAAAAACCAGAGTGTGGGAAAGGGGGGGCTCATCTTATTTACTTATGGTTTAGGGATGGGAAGCCTTTTTATATTGGGTGGAACTTTTTATTCCACCTTCGCTGGAAAATTAAGGGGCGGATCTTACTCGAATGTTTTAAAACAAATTCTCGCCTTTTCTATGCTTCTTCCGGCACTCTATTATGGCTATGTCATTTATCAACAATATCAAACTCCCCCTGAAAATGGATGGGTCTATTCCTTAAAAGACGGCCTTAAAAAAGCACAAAGCTTAAACAAGCCCGTGATCATCGATTTTTATGCCGATTGGTGCTTGCCCTGTATAGAAATTGATAACAAAACTTTTCATCACGCAAAGGTCGAAGAAGTTCTTAAAGATTTTGTTCCTATTAAAATAAACTGTAGCTTAGAAACGCCTTCTTGCAAGGCTGCTGTGAGCCAATATGAGGTGCTCGGGTGGCCCACTCTATTTTTTCTTGATTCTAAGCTGGAACTTCAAAGAGATTTAAGTGTAGTGGGGGGCTTTGTGGGGCCTGAGAGAATGCTTGAGATTTTATCTGAATTGAAGAAAAGATCGAGCCCATGACCATTCGCGGCGAAGATATCCTAAAAGAAATAAAATTACCCGACTACAAAGGCAGGCATGTTTTCACCGCAAAATTACGTCTGGTCATTTTCATTGTATTTTGGCTTCTTTCTGCCCTTTTTTTCGAAGGAATTTGGAAGTCGGCCCCTTTTATTCCCATTGCAATTTCCTTTGCCTTTCTGCTCACCGGCATCTGTTACAATAATATTCTCAAAGGAAGGGCGCTCGTTCTTTCTTTTCTGTTGGAAATGCTCGCCGACATCTTCACCATCACTTTGATTCTCTACATGACCGGAGGAGAAAAAAGTAATTTCTTCACTATTTATATCATCTACGCCATTGCGGCGGGCACCTTTTATTCTAACATCATCGCTTCTTTGGTCGCTTTGTTTTCTTTTGCATTTTATGCAGGCCTTGTTTTGCTGCTTTATTACGGGATTTTAGAACCCTTTAAGCCCATGCCTGAGGGGTTTTTTATACTCGACAATTCGAAAGTTGCCTTCTTTTTAAATTTAGGTTTGCTCGCTATTTTTCTTCCTATCATCGTGTATGCGGCCAAAATTTCAAACTACTTTTCCCGCATCAAAGAAAGAGCCTTGGAAGATAGAAACAAGCAATTGCTAGCCCTCAACAATATTTCGCGTACCATCAAAGGTTTGCTTTCCATGGATAAAGCCATCCGGCAAGTTTTGGGAGGCGTGATCGAAGGCTTGGGCTACGATATTTGCTTCTTAGTCATTCCTTCCAAAAAAGATAACGAAATTAGTTTTCATGCCCCCAAAAATTACCCTATTACCCAAAAAATAGAAGCGATTATGGGCATGCCTATCTCCGCACTTCGCCTTCCACGTGTGGAAGAGAACTATGTCTTTCAGGCCATTAAGAAAAACAAGATCATCTTTCGGCAAGAACTCTATGAGTTGGTGCGGGGAATTCAACCTTCGATTAGCCCTGAACTCGCTTCTACCATCCAACAAGCCTTGGGTTTCAAAAAATTCATCATCACTCCTTTGGTGGCCGAAAGAAAGGTAGTGGGGGCTTTAATCGGCGCCACTCGGACCGAATTTGTGGATGATTCTAGCGTGGATGTGCTTGAAAATTTTTCGAACCAGGCGGCCCTTGCGATTGAATCTGCGCAGCTTTTTGAAGAACTTCGAAAAAAGAATAAAGACCTTGAACAAGCCAATAAAATCAAAAGCGAATTTTTGGCAATTATGAGCCACGAGCTGCGCACTCCACTCACTGCTGTTATCGGCTTTTCTGAGTTGCTCATGGAAGAAGTGATGGGGGAGCTCAACCCTGAGCAAAAAGAATATTTGCGAGAAGTGGTGAGTAACAGCGATCACCTTTTGCATTTAATTAATTCTATCTTAGATCTTTCTAAGGTGGAATCAGGTAAAATGGCCTTGGCTATTGAAGCCTTTGATTTTACCAAGCTTGCCAAAGAAGTAAAATCGAGCCTCCAACCTTTGCTCAAAAAGAAGGGGCTTAAAATTGATTTATTCATTCCTGAGGAACTTCCCTTCATTGAAGCCGATGAAAGAAAAATTAGGCAGATTTTTTTAAATCTCATCTCGAACTCTATTAAATTCACCAGTGAAGGCGGAAAAATAAGCATTGAGATTGTTCACTCCCCTTATAGCAAAGGCCCCTGGTTGTTTCCCAAACACATCAACCCAGATTATTTAGCGGGAGGGTATTTTAAAGTGATTGTTCAAGATACTGGCATTGGAATCCGTGAAAAAGATTTGGAGAAAATATTTGAGCCTTTTTCACAGGTCGATTCTTCTTATACTCGTAAATACCAAGGCACGGGGCTGGGGCTTGCTCTTACGAAGCAATTTGTTGAAATGCACGGGGGAATTATTTGGGCAGAAAGTGAATATCAGCAAGGGTCCAAATTTACGATCGTTTTACCCGTTCACTCGCAAGAACTAGCGGAGCCCGAGCTAAAGACTCCCTAAAGAATTCTCATAAAGAAACATTTGAGATAGCTTGATTCTGGAAAGCCCAGCAAAACAGGATGATCGGGGCCTTGGGTTCCACGTTCCAAAATTTGAACCCTTTTTTTTGCATCAAGGGCTGCCTTTTCGATTACTTCTAGAAAAGTTTGTTCCGAAAGATGGTGGCTACAAGAAGAGCTAATTAAAATTCCACCACTCTCTAACATCTTCATCGCTCTTAAATTGATTTCTTTATACCCACGTAAAGCGTCTTGAAGCTGTTTTTTCGATTTTACAAAAGCGGGGGGGTCTAGATTAATTAAATCAAATTTTTCTTTTTTCTGATCGGCTTCTTTCAAGTAATCGAAGGCATTCGCTTCGATGGCTTCGATATTGGAAAGTTTGTTTAAAATGGCATTTTGGCGCAGCGAGTTGCAAGCCTCCGCACTTTGATCAATGGCTTTGATGAAATGAGCCTTGCTTGCCATTTGACAGGCAAAGCCTCCTTGATAGCTAAAGACATCGAGTATTCTCTTTTTCCCTTGAGCATAATTTATAGCTTTGAGGCGATTGTCTCGCTGATCTAAAAAAGCCCCTGTCTTCTGTCCTTCGAGCAGATTCACTTTAAATGTTAATTCTCCTTCTCGAATTTCGATGGGTTCCAAAGCATTTTCGCCCAAGACTTGGGCATTCATGGGAAGTTTTTCGAGCTTTCTCACGCTCACATCATTTCGTTCTACAAGGAGACTGGGGAAAAAAACTTCCCGAACGCTTGAAAGCAAGTCTTCTCTCACGCTTTCAAGCCCTGCACTTAAAATTTGCAAGGCGTAAGCTTCTCCATAACGATCGAGAATGAAAGAGGGGATGCCATCGGATTCGCCAAAGACCATTCGATAAGCATTGGAATGGATGCAAAGAGATTGGCGGAGCTCGAAGGCTTTTTGAAGGCGTTCTTTCCAAAAGTTTTGATCGATGGAAATATCTTGCGGGCTGAGAAAACGAATCGAAATTTCAGAAGAAGGGCTATAAAGCGCTTTTCCTAGAAATTTTTCCTTTCGATCGAACAAGCTCGTCACCCCCGCAAGCTCTGGCCTTTGGCCTTGTATGTCTGATTTAAAAACCCAAGGATGGCCTTTCTGAAGGCGTTGCACGGCTTTTGAATTCAAAACAACTTTCATCCTTTAACTCCTCACTCCGCTGTTTTTCTAATTTGACTCTAAAGATCAGGACTGTATGTTAGGCACATGCCAAACACAAGTCTCCTCGATAAAATTCAAGACTCCGCTTTTTATCTCTTAAAACGAATTCCTCAAAAACCTAAAGTGGGAATCATCTTTGGTTCGGGTTTAGGAGGAGCCTGGCTCGAAAAACATTCCGCAATAGAAATTTCTTATTCTGAAATTCCGCATTATTTGAAGAGCACCGTTTTGGGTCATCCCGGCAGATTGCTTTTTGGAAAGACTGGTCAAATTTCGTGGGTGGCCGCAGAAGGCCGTTTTCATTTTTACGAAGGCTATTCGATGGAAGAAGTGGTCTATCCTATTCGAGTTTTTAAATCTCTCGGGGTGGACACCCTTCTACTGACCAATGCCGCGGGAGGGCTGAATCCAAAATTCAAAGTAGGTGACTTCATTCTCATTAGCGACCATATCAATTTTACAGGCCATCATCCTTTGCGAGGAAAAAATGAAGAGAAACTGGGCCCCCGCTTTCCGGAGATGTCTCGTGCCTATGATCCTCACTTAATTAAATCTTTGTTAAATTCGGCTCAGCGGCTAAAAATAAAGGTGAAAAAAGGAATTTATATAGGGATTTCTGGGCCTTCTTATGAAACAGGAGCCGAAGTGAAGATGTTTCGTAAGTTAGGAGGAGATGTGGTAGGAATGTCCACCGTTCCTGAAGTGATTGCCGCCGCCCATCTCGGCTTGAAAACAGCAGTTATTTCTTGCATTACCAACATGCTGCTTCCCCCTTCGAAAGCGCCTTTAAGCCATGATCGGGTGCTGCGCAATGCGAAAGAAAATCAATACAAGCTTTATCAAATTTTGGAAGATTATTTGTGCAATCTAAAATAACCATTGCGACGCGAACTTCTCTTTTGGCTCTCGCTCAAGCAGAATTAGTCAAAAGTCTGCTTCAAGCCCAATGGCCAGGGCTTGTCATAGAGCTCTTAAAAATAAAAACGAGTGGCGACCAAATCTTAGATAAACCTTTGCGAGAAGTGGGAGGAAAAGGCTTGTTCGTGAAAGAAATTGAAGAAGCCCTCTTAGCTAAAAAGGCAGACTTCGCAGTGCATAGCATGAAAGACGTGCCGGCGCATCTCCCCGAAGAATTAGAAATTCCTGTTCTTTTAAAGCGGGAGAACCCTTGTGACGTCTTGGTGAGCGAGAAATATGATTCTCTTGAAGCCTTACCCTCGAAGGCAAAAGTGGGCACGGCTTCCTTGCGACGCAAAATACAGCTATTGAAAAAAAGGCCGGACCTCGAAGTGCTGGACCTGCGCGGAAATGTGGATACCCGTCTTCAAAAACTTCAAAAGGGTGCCTACGATGCCATCATCTTGGCTCGGGCCGGCTTGAAGCGCCTAAAGCTCTTGCATTTTGTGAAACAAAACTTGCCTTTCATCTGTGCGCCCGGGCAAGGTGCCATTGGTATTGAATGCAGAAAAGAAGATGAAGAGAATAAAAAACTCATTTTTCCTTTTCAAGATAAAATCACCTTTGCATGCGTTCTAGCGGAGCGGATAATTTTGAAACGCTTAGAAGGAGCTTGCGAACTCCCTTTGGGCGCTGAGGCACGTTTTGAAAATGATAAGTTGCACCTTCGGGCTTTCGTGGCCAATCTTTCCGGGGCGGCCTATCTCGAAGAAGAAGTGGCGGGGGATATTATATTGGCTAGCGACTTAGGAGAAAAACTTTCTGATCTCTTGCTAGCTCAAGGAGCCGCCGAAATCTTAAGGTCTATTTCTCATTCCACATGAAAACAAAACAAGGAAAAGTTTTTTTGGTAGGGGCAGGGCCGGGGGATCCTAAACTTCTGACTCAAAAAGCTTGCGAACTTTTAGCCGAAGCTGACATTATTTTCTATGATAATCTCGTAAATCCAAAAATACTCACGCGAGCGAAAAAAGAAGCAAAACTCGTGTATGTGGGAAAAAGAGGAGAGGGCAAAAGCTCAGACCAGCGCTTGATTGAAGATCAGCTCGTAAAAGCTGCCCGAAAAGGAAAAAAAGTATTGCGGCTAAAAGGCGGGGATCCTTTTATTTTTGGAAGAGGCGGGGAAGAAGCCCAACGCTTAAATCAAGAAAATATCCTTTTTGAAATTGTTCCTGGGGTCAGCTCTGCTATTTCAGTGCCTGCCTATGCTGGCATTCCTCTCACGCATCGAAATTTCACTTCCTCGCTTGCTTTCATCACGGGGCATAGCAGCGAAGAAGAATTTCATGTGCCTCTTGATTGGGCAGCGCTTTCCAAAATAGGGACGCTCGTTTTTCTTATGGGTGTGAAGAGTATTCGAAAAAATATGGAAAACCTCATGCAGGCTGGAAAAGATCCTCACACTCCTGCAGCTTTCATTCGATGGGGCACTTACTTGAGGCAAGAAACTTACCTTGGAAGTATCTCGAATATTGCTGAAGAAGTAGAAAGGCTCCATCTCATGCCCCCCGCCATTTTAGTGGTAGGAGAAGTAGTAAAGCTCAGAAAGGAAATTGCCTGGTTCGAAAAGAAACCTTTGTTCGGAAAAAGAATCGTAGTAACTCGCGCTCGCGAACAAGCAAGTGAGCTTTCTGAGAAGCTAGAAGACTTAGGGGCTGAGGTGTTAAAAATCCCAAGCATCGAAATTGTCCCGCCACGTTCCTGGAAAAGCTTAGATGAAGCTCTTGCAAAACTTTCTTCTTATGCGTGGATGATTTTCACGAGCGTGAATGGAGTTCATTTTTTCATGAAAAGACTTCGTTTTCTCAGAAAGGATATTCGCGAATTATCGAGCGTTCGATTGGCCGCCGTGGGGAAAAGCACGGCCCTTGCCCTCGAAGAATATCACCTAAAAGTAGAAAGGCTTCCCGAGCAATTTAACAGTGCTCATCTGGCTAAAAAATTTTCAAAAAAAGAACTTCGAAGAAAAAAGATTCTCATCGTTCGAGCCAAAGAAGGCAGCGAAGGCTTGATAAGCCACTTGCAAAAAAAGGGGGCTCACCTCGATTTAGCGATTGCCTATGAAAACCAATTCCCAAAAAATTCGAAGCTTCTCGCGGCAAAGCTCATCAAAGAAAGGCCTGATTGTTTTAGCTTTACTTCTTCTTCGAGCGTAGAAAACTTCTACCGTCTTCTTCATTTAAACAAACAAGAGCATTTACTTTCTACTCCTTCTGTATGCATAGGCCCTGTGACTCAAAAAAGAGCCCGTAAACTCGGTTTTTCAAATCTAAAGCAAGCGTCCAAAGCGAGCCTTTCTGCCTTGGTAGACGAAATTCTCAAGGTATTTTAGCCTTTGCTCAGCCTTTAACTTTTTCCCATTTTTCTTAACAAAAAATGATTTTCCACAACTTTTTAAAGTGAAGAAAACGATAAGAACCCGGTGAAAAATGAATGTTTTATAGGAGAAAGCTATCCTTTTTGTTAGAATTTCAATGTTAAAGTCTTGAGTCGTTATACCTAGAATTTAGGTGGGGGTTGCATGGCGAAGGGAGCCGTTCATAATAATTTAGGGGGCACAAGTTCTGTCCAACCTGAATTCCTCATCGATTCAAACCCTTCTGCTTCTGCCTCCAAAAATCCACTTCCTCCTCATACTTCGCAGAATCCTTCTTTATCTTCTGCTGAATTTAAGAAATTCATCTCAAATCCTGAAAACTTGAAACGCTTTAATATTGATGCTCACGGACAACGAAGTATAGATCCGGGAGAGGCTTGGAAAAAACTTTGTCTTCAAATGCCAAAACTCTGGAAAACTCTGGAGATTAAAAATGGGGTTCCGGTTGATAGCCCTGAAAATCTACAAAAAATAGTTCGTTTTTTAGAATCCAATACGGAACTTCCTCTTTATAGCCCCGCTCTCCAGAAGAGTTTGATGGTCCAACTGGTTCTGATTCATCCTGATAAAGTACTCGCTTCTTTGGGAAAAATGAATGACCTCACTAAGATTAGTTACGCCATAAGACTTGATGCGGTGGCCCTTCTGCAACAAGGTAAAGTGGAAGAGGGCGCGCGTCTGCTTCATTATGCTTCTTACCTTAACCCTCAAGATTCAAGTCTACATTTTGAAACGGCAAATGCTTATAAAAGCTGGGCGGATAAAGAACAAGATGCCAAGGTGAAAAAGCATCTTCTAGGGGAGGCCTTGGGCCATTTAAATGCCCAGCTCCCATTAGACCCTTCCTATTGGCGAGCCTTGAAATTGAAAGGCGATATCCTTCAAATCTTGGGCAAGAGCCTTGAGGCCGCAAAATGCCATGAAGAGGCCCTTCACTTTGCCACGCAAGAGTTTAACAGGGCCTTAGATCAGTTTTCTAAAGTGGCTTATGAGAAAGCTTTAGGGGAAAGCGCTTTAAGAGAGCTCCAAATACTGATTAACGAAATCCAAGCGATTCCTACAGATAAAGCCTCTTTAAAATTTCAAAAACTACTTTGCTTAAAAAATTATCAAGAGGCGGCTTGGCTATTGGAAAAACACCATCCTCCTCTTGGAATTTCTTCGAATAGCCCCGAATACAAATCTTACGAAGCACATCTCAAAGAGCTTAAAGGTAAAATGCTAGAAACTCATCAAGCGATTTTTACTCTTTGCGAGGAGCTTAGAGCAAGCCTGACTCTTCCTTCGGGTGCTTCTTCCAGTTTAGATCAAGTGGAAGGAGCTCGCGTGTTGGTAGAAATCGATCAACAATTGAGGAATTTAAACCTCGATCACGAACAACAAGAAAAAGTGAATACGGCTTTAGCTCAAGATTTAGATACTTGGACTCAACTTCTCAATGCTCTTCCACGAGAAGCCATGCCAAGAGCCGAGCTCGTGAACGAATATGCAAGTCTCTTGAAAGAATATTTAAGTCTTCGAGATCAAGTGAGTGATCCCTTTCGTCCAAGCGCCTTTGCCCTCAATGCCAATGCGATTACCAGCAAGATGAGAGAACTCAAAGACCGGCTTTTGGAAAGGGCTGATTACATCACAACAAAGGGAAGCCATGAATACTTATCGGAGCTTCTAGATCGAGTGATCGACTTAAATGATCAAGGCCTTCTGTCTTCTTTAAATGCCCAAGGCTTTCAAGACTACTCTCAAGTTTGCGCTGCCAATTCACAAAAATTCGAGCAGGCCTTGCAAATCAAAGATGTTAAAGAAAAGCGCACGGCCTTACTAGAAGTGCTGAGCGAATTCGTAAAGCTGCGTAGCGAGCGAAGCTTAGATTCGGTAATGCGTGCTTTAGAAGACACACTCAAAGCTTCTCCCGACACGGAAAAAATCCAAATATACATGGCGATTCACGGGGTATTGCAAGGTTCTGGCTTATCGGGCGAAGCCCATGTAAAAGCACTGGGGCAAGCGACAGCCGAGCGATTAATGAGCTCGGCAAAAACTGAAACAAATAAAGCTCAAAGCGCTAAAAATCTTCTCCTTGCCAAGGCCTATTTCGACTCCATCCAAGATAAAGCAAAAGCCTCTTCCTTGGAGGCAGATTTCAACAAATTGAGAGCCTCTTTTATTTTGAGCCTCGCCCAAGGGAAATTGGATTCCGCAAAACGGCTCGAACTTTTAAGCCTTTGTATCCAAATAGATCAAGCAAGCCTTCCTCAAAAAATGGAAGAGCTCCTCAAAGATAGCGATCAAAAAAAGGCCTTTGCCGAAAAAATAGCCGGCGAATTAGCTTTTTATCGAGCACAACTCTCTAAAATCGAGGCTCAAGATTTAAAAACTCGTTTGGAGAAAACATCAGAACTGGCTTCTCTTGCCTCTCTCTATTTTTCTCTCACTCAAGGGAAAGAGGCTCTTTTGAATGGCGAAAAGCTTCGGCCTGTCATCGAAGCACTTGAACAAGATCTAGGATCTGTTTTCGAAGAGTTATTAGCGCAAAAAGAAGGAAGCTCCGAGGCGCAAAAGAATTTAGCAGCTCGAGTCATCACCGATCTCAAATCGAAAACCCATAGCTCTTTTTTCGAAGCGAAGGCTGAATGGTTCAATCATGTGAGCCTAGATTCAGTTGCCGAATTTGCGGAGTATTCGCAAGCGGCCCATCTTCTTGCCCTGCAAGCAAAGGAGAGCTCAGGAAAAAAATCAATTGAGCTTTATGAAAAAGCGGCCATTCTTTTTTCTCAACTCGGGTTAAAAGATCGAGTTTTAGAAGCTTTAAGCCCTGCTCTGGAAGAGGCAAAAAAGCTTCCCGAAGCCCTTCCAAAAGCGAGACTCCTGCTGGAGGTGGCTAACCTTTATCAGCAGGCAGGGATGAAGGAAGCTGCCAACAAAGTTTTCGATGAGCTCACTCTTCTTGATGTGCCAGGTGTTCCAAAAGTACTCCATGAAAGCATTCAAATCGCCCAAGCCTTTAAGCAAATGAACTTAGGAAACTTAGACCAGGCAAAAAAATTACTTGAATCTATTCCCGATAATCCTCAAGCAAAGCTCTTGCTCGAAAATATTGAGGCGGGACAAAAACAATACCGCACGGCCATGCAACTCAATGTGCTGCGAGCCGCCGTACTGAGTTATTATGAGGATCGAAAAGGGGCAGAGGCCCAAGCAGCGAAAGACAATTTAGAAGAAGTTTCAAATTTAGTCATAAGCGGCAAATATAGCGTTTATGAGGCAGCCCGTGCAAAATTTGGTTTTTTTCTCTTAGAGACGGGCCCGGGTTGGCAAGTAAATAGTTATCTAGACTTAGATCCTGCCTTGAGCGATCAACAATTTGCAGAGCAAAGTTATAAATTAGCGGAAATGATGGTGAAGGAAAATCACTATGTGAGCGCCTCCCAAATTGCCCAACTGCTCACCGAAAATAATGAAGTAGGAGAAAAAGCCAAAACTCTTCTTGCAGAAAAAATTCCGGAAAAAGCAAAGTGGGAAGCGATTAAAAAAGGGGGGCGTGGGCTTCTTTATTTCACCCCCCTCGCTCCTGCGATGGCTTTTTTAGATGTTTCTTCCCCTTCTACGATCGGCGAAGAAAGTTCTGAAATGCATGCCCTGCAATCTGTGAAAGGAGTTGCCTTTGATGCTGCTACAGCCTTAGTTCCTTTTGCGGCAGCCAGGTGGGCTCGAGCGGGGGTAGAGGCTGCCTTCGTGACGCGAGCGGCCACTCTCATTGAATCTCCGCTCGCCTTAAAGTTGGCGGGTTTTACTGTAGGAACCACTACCGAGGCCGCCGCTTTTACTTTTTCCAATATGACCCTGCAAAGTTTGTCGAGTTTAAGCGTGGATCACTGGCGCTTGAAAAACTTCGGAAGAGAATTCGGTTCGATATGGGTCACTTTCATGCTGCTGCATGGCGTGAACTTAAGTATGCAGCAGGCAGGCCGTGCGGCAGAAAATATTTCCTGGATGAAAGCAGCCCCGGGGGAAGCGGCAAAGCTCAAAGAGGCAGGTAAGCTCGCTTTATCGAGGGGAGGCGAGCGAGTCTTTTCTGCGGCCAGTTGGGGAATGCGAGTCACTTCCTTTGCAGGGGCCGAAGCTTTCAATGAAAAAATTGGCCTTAAAGACGAAGAAAATGTTCCTCTGTGGATGAGGTTTATCAGTTCTGCCATCACCGATGCTCAAATGATCAAGGCAGGCAGGGTGATCGATGTGGTGACGGGAGGAAGAATCAGCGAGCTCGAACAACAAACGCAGCTCAAATATAAAATGCATGAATTACTCCACAGGCCTCAATTACAAAAAGCCTCCGAGGAAATTCCCGCTCCTCCTGTAGCTGCTGCCGCAAGAAGCGTGCATGCAGATCCTCTCCTTGCAAAGCCAGGGCTAGAAATGGCAAAAGAAGCAAAAGGAGAAAAAGTTTATGAATTAAAGCCGGAGCACATTCTTCATCCGGTGGAAGAGGGAGATATTCTTGCTGAAGTAGATTTGGGCCGTTGGCAGGGGGCTGAAGGCCAAATTCGACGTCTTCTCAACATTATTATGAAAGGCAGAGAACTGAGTACCGATGAGAAAGCGATTCTCCTCGATGACTTAGAAACCCAAGCAGGCAAAATTTATGGAGCGGACCCCGCAAAAGCCTATGAAGGAATGATCGAAGTTCTCACGAGCTATCGTGATTTGGGCTTAGAAGAAGGTTTTTCTCGGTCTGAAATTACTCAGCTCCTCTCTTTGCTCTATCTTCGCAATGCTCCTCCTGTGATTTCTAAAGCACGATTAGAGGCTCTTAAGGAAATTCCTGATATGACAATGCGGCGTAAGGAATTCTTAAAAGCTCTTTTACAAAGAGAAACGAGCACTCCCACCCAAGCAAGGGGACAAACAAAGGGGGGCGATTTTAATATTTTGAAGGCCGAAGCCGATCGAGTAGCTGCCGCCGATGCTATCTTAACAGAGCCCTGGGCAAAAGAAGCTCTCAAAGAAATTCAAGCCGAAGAAGCTGCTTCTCCCGCGCTGCCTCTTCGTATGGCCGCTCGTGGAAGTGATTCGCCTCTTGTGCTCCCGCAGCAGGAAAATCCTGGAGTGGATCCATCCCAAGCAAGAGGAGGAGGAGTTCTTCCCGGGATGATTGCCGTTTTAGGTTTTGGAGCGGCCATGCTCTATGGAAGTGATGCCCATGCAGCCCTTCATGATGCGGTAAGAACGGCCGGAGAACAGGGAAGCGGATTATTTGCCATGGCAGGAATTTTCGGTGGATTCGGAGTTTTCAAAGGCTTAAGCAATCTTCTCAGCGGCGGAGGAGAAAATCCTGCGCTTCCTCCTAGAGCGGTCTCGGGAATGCTTCCCCCCCCTGGAAAAATTCATTCCATCATTCCCCATGCCGATGGGCATGATTTTACCATCGGGCGCAGCGGAAGTTCTGATCTGGTATTTAGAGATGCGAATGTTTCGAGAGTGCATTGCACTATTCAATATAGACCCGGCGAAGGATGGTTTTTGATTGATGGCGCCACTGGAAGCCCTTTGAAAAGCCATTACGGAATTTTGCTGAACGGAAAAAAAGTAACAGAGAAGTCTAGCCCGCTTCACGAAGGAGATGCCATTGCCATTCATTTATCCACTTTTATTTTTCATGCCCCGGCTGAACTTCCTTCTCCTCCTGTTTTGCCTTCCCAAACACGAGTGGAGATGCCCCCTTTAAGGAATGAAAGCATTCCTTGGCTTCCCGATGCCCAAGGAAATTATGTGAGTTTACTCGGAAGACCCAGCACAAAAGCAGGCAGCATCAATCCCGCAAACTTATTGCCCATTAATGATCGAGTGGTCAGCCGGCAACATGCAGAAATAATTGCTATGCCGGATGGCAAAAGATATTTAAGGGATTTAAGCCACCAAGGCTCTGCGAACGTGGGCGCTCATGGCACCTGGGTGCAAGAAGGGGAGCAATGGAGAAAATTGAATCCTCAAGAAAAATATGAATTGGCGGCCGGACAATCTTTTGCTTTAGGCAGCGTTTTGATGTCTAGTTCCAAAAAATATGGAACTGTAAGCACTACATTTAATCTAGACGACGCGCTAGTTTATACGCTGGGAGATAATGGCAATTTTTTAATTACCAACAGCCAACCTTATACGAGCGGCCCTCTGAAAGCTCCGCTCATCGCCGGCCGAAGTGGAAAACAGAACCCTGTTGTCGCTTTACCCAATTCAGGCGCGGCTTCGGCTCAACCTCTTTCTGCAGCTCCCGCTCGTCATCCGACATCGCTTCCTCAAACAGAAGCAGCTTCGCGCAGCGAAAAAATACCTTGGAAGTCAGAGCCTGAAGGAAACTATGTAGCTATTTTAGGCCGACCTCGCACAAAAGGAGCTCTCAATCCTCCTCATTTATTTCCTATCGATGATCGAGTGGTGAGTCGTGAGCACTCAGAAATAACGGTGAGCCCCGATGGCAGAAGATGGTTAAGAGATCTCAGCCATCAAGGTTCCATGAATGTAGGAAGTCATGGCACTTGGGTGCAGGAAGGAAATCAGTGGAGAAAATTGGCAGTGAATGAAAGATATGAACTCACGCCGGGCCAATCTTTTGCCTTAGGAAGTGTGGTGCTTTCTACCCCTAAAAAAGGGCAAGCTCCGCAAGTGCATTTAGAAGATGCCCTCGTTTATACCCTCAGCCAGGATGGAAATCACCTCGAAACAAGAAGCCAGCCTTATAATAGCCATCCCCCTCAAGCAAGTCCTGCTCCTGCAAAACTTTTCGAACTACGGGTGCCCCAACCTTTTAAAGGGGGAGAGAAAACTTTTCCTGAATATACGATTGGAAATATTTCTTCCCCTGATGCTTATTTTCATTTGGAAGATGGAAGTAGCACTCCACAAGTCTATGCGGCCATACGTCCGAATAATTTCGGAGAATGGGTCTTGTTCAATGGCAGGCCAGGGGGACGCTTTTTTCGAGAAGGAGGTGTGGAGTTATTAAGAAAGGGAACGAACGAAAGAGAAGTCGTTAATACTCCCACGCAAATCAAAGAGGGCGATGAAGTCATCATTAAGGTAGCCAAAACGCCTCAAAATCCCACGGGCGAGATCCGGCAAATCTTTAGAGAGCCCGTCGTGCAATCGACTCAAGCTTCCCATCTAGCCGCTCGTAGTGGAAGGCAAAATCCTCTCATGGCGCGTCCAAGTCCTCGCCGTGAAATGCCTCAAGCGCTTCCCGCCATTCCTCTTCATTTAAAAAGACCTCCTCTTGTGGATGCTCAAGGCCCTTCATTCGGAGCGATTTATGGAGGAATAGAACAAGAGGGGCACGGCAAACTGCTTCCTCAAGATGGAAGTGTTATAAAATTCGCGAAGTTTATGTCCATTCGCTACAACCTCGATGAAAAACATTACGAATACAAACTAGAAAATCAAGATTGGCAGGCCCTTCTCCCAGGCACAGTGATCAGCGGGCCCTATCGTAGAGAATATGTTTTTTTGGAATTGAAAGGATATCCACGGCAAGGCATTCAGGGAGTGGATCAAATTCATCAATTATCTGCTCAATTGGCCTTCGGATTGGCGGAATCGGGAACCCGAGCGCATCTCGAAGCCCTTCAAAAAGAGGGTAAAAATGTGACGGCGATCGATGCCTATAATGTGGCTGAATTTTCTAAACCCGCTTTTGATGAAGCGTTGCGCTCTTACGATTCGGGAGATTTAGGAAGAACCCAAGGAGGGATCTTCGGCGGTAGCTCCACTGTGCAGGCATGGATAGACCCTCAAAGCGGCCAGCTCCTTGCTTTCTGTGCAAGAAAAACCAAGGCAGCTCCCCATACCTATGATGAGCGTTGGAGTGTCCAAAAAAATCCTCAAGATGGAAGATATTACTGGGCGGAAAGAAACCGAGGAATTAACTTATCAGAACCGGTGGATACCCAAGGCCTTCCACCCAATGCCACGCTTATTTCCATTGATTATCAAAGAATGACAGGAAGAATTTTTGTGGATAAAAAATCCATTCCACCCCATGTTTTATCGGGAGAGGCGATGGCACGCTTAGAAAATATTAGGGGTCTTTTCGTAAGGCCCGGAGCCGCTCTTACCCAAGCTTTGCTCACCGTTCCCAAAAAATAATGCTTGGCACTTTTGCACTTGAAACTTTTTTTAGAGCCAACTCCCTCATGGGAGAGAAGAAACATGAAGCCCTGCCAGGAGTCTTTGGTTCACTTCTCCGAAATAACTCATCTCGGCTTGATTGCGCAAGTAAGCCACCGGGCCAATTCCCATTCTTCTTGAAATTTCCCAGAGATCTGCATCAATGCCACGGGCTCTAAAACGTTGCTCCTCTAAATAAGCCATCACTTCAGAGATAATTCGTTCTTTACGCCCGAGGCTTCCCCAGGCAATTGGCTCGCTTCCTGTTTCGATACCTGAATAATTTCCAGAGAAGTGTCTCCAGTGTTCCCATTCATGAATCAAGCCTATCACCCTCGTTAATATTTCCATGTAAGCTTGCTGCACCCCTAACTCCGTAGAAAGATCGAAATCCGGAAGAGCTCGAAGAATAATGCGATCTTTTTGCAGGGGGCCTCTCGCTTCAAAAAGAGTATTTTCACAATCGGAAACCATTCCCCAGCGAGAAAGGAGGGCATCGAATTCTTCTGCGGAAAGCATTTCAATTTCAAATTCTTCTTCACGCCACTGTCTTTCAAAAAGGCGTGTTTGCCCACTCGAATGCAAATTGACGAGTTTCATTAAATGTTCCACTTGAATCGTGGGGGTGGAGCGAATCAATTCAAAAAAAGCAGCATCGAAGGCATACTTAAAAGCCTCTTGCTTGAGGGGGTAGCGAGAACGTTCTTCTGTATCGAGGGCAAACACCACAAATTTTCGTGCCAAACGCAAATCGTTTATAAAAGCGGTATGAGTTGTAGCATTTATTCTTCTCGCAATCAGCTCCGGCGCCTCGCCCAATTCAATCGCTTGCCGGATATTGATGGGAAAATCCAAAAAAGAAGAAAGGCCAGAAAGTTCTTTCAATTTACTACCCTCTTCTTCAACGGCAAACACTTGCAAAATCCTCCAGAGCATTAATTGACCGAAAGGATTTTCTCTCGCTCTTGCTAAAGCCGCATCTATATCGGAGGGGCTATATCTGCCTGAAGAGCGCGCTTGCCCAATGATTTGAATCCAGCGCGAGGCAAGGGCTCCGTCTTGAGGCGCAAGTTCGTAAATAAGATTCAACATCCTTAGCATATCGGGGCTTTGGTATCCCATCCAACTTCGAGCAATTTCTTCTGCATGGAGAGCCCAAAATTCGCTGGAATAAAGAGGGCGATCGTTAAGCTCTAAACTTTCTCTTTCTCCTACTTCTCTCACAAAGTTTTCCAAGGCAGTGTCTGGCAAGGCACCTTCCATGAGCCGAAAGAGAGTTTGCATTTTGACCTGACGGCTTGGAGCCTCTGGATCGGCCAAGCTATGTTCGAGTGCATATTGCAAAAGCGCTTGCTTGAAAGTGCCAGAAGGGCTTCTCAAAGCATTTAATCTAAAAATAGATTGGATGGCCCGCGCGGTGTAAGCTTGTTCTTGGCTACCCACTTCCCTCAAATGAGTATAGCTTTCTAAAAGGCGTTCTTGGAGGCGAGGGGGAAGGGGAGTGGCCAAGGCATCGGCAAGAATTCTTTCTCCATAAGCAGAATTTCCATGGCTTGTACTGAGCCTTCGAAAGCGCGCAATCAAACTTTCTGTGCTCGAAACTTCTGCGTCATAAAGACTTACTTGAAGCAAGGGAGCTTGCCGAAAACTTCTTGGGCCCGTAACATTCGTAAGAGCCTTTCCACTTTCTACCCCCACTGGCTTTAAAATGGGAAAGGGAGGCTCGCTGGGAAGAGAAAGGGTTTCTTGGATGGAATGAATGGAAAGGTCAAAGCCTTTCTCCCAAGCAAGCAGACGATGCCCCGTTAAAAAGTGCCCAAGGCTCATTCCGGCGCCCATCTGCAGGTTGATAATTTCCGCATGAAAGAATTGCTCAAATAAATTTCCCGTGGGGGCAGGGGCTATCTCCAAAGAAGCGCTTAGATTTTGACCCAACACCATGCCGGAAGATTGAAAGCAATGGGTAAAAACAAGATTTTCGCCTTCGGCGATTTTTCCAAAGCCTTTTAAAATTCCAAAATTTAAATAATCGCGTATCCAATCTTTAGAAAAAACAGAAGAAGAAGGCAGATCGCCCAGCAAGGAAAGACTTCCTCGATAAACGCTTACCTCAGCACCCAGCCCAAGAGCTAAGCTCGCTGTTTTGAAGAACGCAAGGCTTGAAGGCAGCTTGGCGTAATTGACGGTGCAAGAAAGCAAACCCGATTGTAGTAACTTAGAACTCAAAGCTCCAAGCATCATGGCAGAGAGAGTCTTCCACTGAGAGGCTTCGTGCATAAAGCTCCCCATGAGCTGACTCGCCTGAGCCTGAAAAGGCGTGAGAGATTGTTCTTGCAGGAAATGGCTTCCCGCAAGACTTCTTGTGAGTGCATTTACCATCGTGTGCCCTCGTGTGCCCTGTCATATGCGCGTGTGCCTCGAAGCTATAATTCGCTGGCAAACACTTCCATAAGATAAATTTGATGGAGACTCTTCGGCATAAACAAACAAAAGTTGCCTTTAAATCCAAGGTTTAAATATAACGCAAAGCATTAAAATCTGGCGCTTTTACGTCGCAACCAATTCTTGCTTTTGCCGATAACTTCTATAGAAGCAACCCGTTCCAAGGGAGGGAATGAATGTTTCGAAGTTATTTTAAAATAGTTCTTGTGCTCATCTTGGCTAGTTTAGCCACCGCCTGTGGAAGCCGCCACGATCAAATCGGCGGCATTATGGGTGAAGTGAAGTTTAATACTCTTGCCTGCGTTCCCCAACAAAAAATCGTGAATATCCGAAATGACGACACCACCAACCCTCAACGGGTGATGGGCGTGTATTTTGAGTTGGGGACGAATGAAACGCATAACTACAAAATTACAAAAGTAATGGTGGGCAGCACTGAATATGATGCCGTAGCGAGTCTTGCACAAGAAATTTTAATTCCGGCCGGTGGCATTATGTCTATTCATTCCACATATAACCCTAAGACAGCTACCAATGGTAATGCTAACATTTCTTATCTAGATGTTTTCTTGAACGGACCCAAGCTTGGAATCATGCAAATAAAAATGACGGGGGATGCAGCTCCCTCAGCCCAAACTTGTACTGGAGGAGAAAGTTTTAGAGTAACAGCTATTCATGTAACGATAAAAGCATCTCCAAAAATTCCCACTGATTTTACCTATGATATTCCTGAAGGAGAGTTAACAAAACCTCTTATCATTACTGGAACTGGAGATAACAGACTAGTTTCTCCCGATAATTTTCCAAGTTTCATTATTAAAGGTTCTGCAATACCAGCTATTAATGACGGCGGAATTAGAGTTGAACTTTCCGAAGACACCTCTGTTACTTATGATGGCACTACATTTAATACGGATGCTGCGACATTGAAAGCGGCGGGTGCTATTTCTGTAACTGGGAAATGGACATCCTCTACATCGGCTGCAAATGGTACAGCACCCAATACAATTTCCTTGGACGGTGCTGCACTTCAAGATGGAAAAATGAAATTAGCTTATACTGCTGTTCTACAAAGTGACACATTGGCGAGCTATGGCCTCAATGGTGGTGTAGTTGGATTTGTAATGGAATTAACAAAACAATAATAAATTAATAAAACAAAAATCCCCTGACTGAAATTTTCAATCAGGGGATTTTTTTATTTTATTCGCGCGGGCAATGCCCACCTTTGGTTTTTTTGGATTCCTACTTTTTGTCTCGAAATGTTTCAATGAAAGTTGTTTGAATAACACTGCACATAAATTGTAAAATACTCTAGATTTTATTTTTTAAATCTTCTAGGCTTTCTTTTTATGCCCAAGACCAAAAGCCAATCAAAAAGAAAAAAGCCTTCAAAGGACACTCCTCCTACAGAACGTTATGCAAGAGTAATTGCAGAAGAATTTGATGCAAAGCTGGATCAAATCCTTGAAAACATGGGAACAATTGAGAATAAACTAAGCTGCAATTTAGATTCATTTAAGCTCGAAGTGATGCAAGGTTTTGCCAAAGTAGACTTGCGATTTATGGCAGTGGATAAAAGATTCGATAAAGTTGAAAAAGAATTATCAGACACGCGCATAGAGCTAAGGGCTGAAGCACAGAGTATCAGAACAGAGCTAAAGACCGAAATTCAAGATGTAAAAACAGAGCTAAGGGCTGAAGCACAGAGTATTAGAACAGAGCTAAAGACCGAAATTCAAGATGTAAAAACAGAGCTGAGGGCTGAAGCACAGAGTATTAGAACAGAGCTAAAGACCGAAATTCA